>Ga0207426_1000044_pt1 | contig 428043 bp, 399 predicted proteins | sample AraplaMF_Cvi_mMS_FD_184265 | JGI IMG/M metagenome (GOLD analysis project Ga0207426, IMG submission 184265) | Arabidopsis root microbial communities from the University of North Carolina, USA - plate scrape MF_Cvi_mMS (SPAdes) (version 2) | ecosystem: Host-associated > Plants > Roots >...
CCGCCGCACCCGCCTTCGCGGTCAATCCCGACGAGGTGCTGCCCGACAAGACCCTCGAAGCACGCGCGCGAACGATTTCGGCCGAGTTGCGCTGCATGGTCTGCCAGAACCAGTCGATCGACGATTCCAATGCCGATCTTGCCCGCGACCTGCGCCTTCTGGTGCGCAAGCGCCTCGTCGATGGCGATACCGACAAGCAGGTAATTGACTATCTCGTTTCTCGTTACGGCGAGTTCGTGCTATTGAAGCCGCGCTTCAGCGAAAAGACGCTGTTGCTCTGGGGCGCACCGGCCACGCTCTTCCTCGTTGGCGGGCTTGCTCTTGTCGTCTATGCCCGACGCCGCGCGGGTAAGCCGACGGGCACGCGGCTGACGGCGGAGGAAGAAGCGCGTCTCAACGAGATCCTCGGCAAGTGATGTTGCACGACAAGTTGTCTTTACCCCGTCGAAGACATTTCGCTACATTACGAACTTTTCATTGGTCGGACAGTTCGCTGTAAGGTCTGAAGCCCTATATCTTTCCCATAACCCATCACCGCCGGTTCCGCCGGCAGAAGAAAAATCGGACGAGAGAAGAGAAGGTAACTCGCATATGTTCAGGAATATCAAGGACGTTCTGTCCCGTAGCACCGCTATGAAAGCTTCTGTCGTCGCCGGCCTCGCTGTCGCTGCCCTCGCCACTGGCGTTCCGGCCATGATCAGCCCTTCATACGCCGATGCCGTCAATGTTCAGGCTCCACAGGTTCCGAGCTTCGCCAATGTCGTCGACGCAGTGTCTCCTGCAGTCGTTTCCGTTCGCGTCGAATCTCGTGTCAATCCGGTCGCCGATGAAGACGATTCCTTCGGCCTCGGTCGCGGTTTCGACGAACTGCCGGACGATCATCCGCTGAAGAAGTTCTTCAAGCAGTTTGAACAGCAGCAGGGCCATAACCAGCAGCAAGGCCAGAACCAGCAGAAGGGCCAGCAGGATGGCAAGGGCCGTCTGCGCCCGGTTGCGCAAGGCTCCGGCTTCTTCATTTCCGAAGACGGCTATCTCGTCACCAACAACCACGTCGTTTCAGACGGTGCAGCTTTCGTCGTCGTGCTCAATGACGGCACCGAACTCGATGCCAAGCTGGTTGGCAAGGACCCGCGCACCGACCTCGCGGTACTCAAGGTCGACGGCAAGGGCAAGAAGTTCACCTACGTAAATTGGGCTGACGACGACAAGGTTCGCGTCGGCGACTGGGTCGTTGCGGTCGGCAACCCCTTCGGTCTCGGCGGCACAGTCACCGCCGGCATCGTCTCGGCCCGTGGCCGCGATATCGGCTCCGGCCCCTATGACGACTTCATTCAGGTCGACGCAGCGGTGAACCGTGGTAACTCGGGTGGCCCGACCTTCAACCTCAACGGCCAGGTTGTCGGCATCAACACCGCCATCTTCTCTCCGTCTGGTGGTAGCGTCGGCATCGCCTTCGCAATCCCCGCCACCACCGCCAAGAACGTCGTCACCGACCTAATCAAGACCGGCACGGTATCGCGCGGCTGGCTCGGCGTGCAGATCCAGCCGGTGACCAAGGACATCGCCGAATCCCTCGGCCTGTCCGAGCCGAGCGGTGCGCTCGTCGTATCCCCGCAGGATGGCTCTCCGGGCCAGAAGGCCGGCATCAAGAATGGCGACGTTGTGACCGCCGTCAATGGCGACCCGGTCAAGGATCCGCGCGATCTCGCCCGCCGTATCGGCGCGATGCAGCCGGGCTCCAAGGTCGATGTCTCGCTGTGGCGTGACGGCAAGGCCCAGTCGGTTACTGTCGAACTCGGCACGCTGCCGGCCGACCAGAACCAGGCTTCGAACGACGACAACTCGCAGCAGCCCCAGCCGCAGCAGCCATCCTCGGAAAAGGCGCTTGCCGATCTCGGCCTCACCGTCGGTCCGTCCGATGATGGCAAGGGCGTCGCGATTACGGGTGTTGATCCGGACTCCGACGCTGCCGACAAGGGCGTGAAGGAAGGCGAGAAGATCACCTCGGTCAACAACCAGCAGGTCTCAAATGCCGGCGACATCGCCAAGGTTATCGACCAGGCGAAGAAGGACGGCCGCACCCGCGCGCTGTTCCAGATTCAGTCCAACGACGGTAGCCGCTTCGTCGCTCTGCCGATCAACGCCGGCTGATTTTTCGGCCAATTGAAGTGATTTGGGAGCCGCGCAGGCCACGGCTTGCGCGGCTCCTTTGTTTCCAGGCGTGGTCTCCAAAAGTGCATAGTGATTTTTGGGACAGGACCACGGCTTATCGACGAATGGCTTTCAAGGCAGGTAGAAGATGACAACCGCTGGCCAACATGCTGTGAACTCCTCCGATTCCGGTTGTGCTGAGGCATCGCCGACGGGTAATGTTGTTCACATGAAGATTTTGATTATCGAAGACGATCTCGAAGCCGCCGCTTATCTCACCAAGGCGTTTCGCGAGGCCGGCATTGTTGCCGACCATGCGAGCGACGGTGAGAGCGGCCTCTTCATGGCGACTGAAAACGTCTACGATGTTGCCATCATCGACCGCATGCTGCCGCGCCGCGACGGTCTTTCCGTCATCAGTGAGCTGCGTCGCAAGGGCGTGCATACGCCGGTTCTCATTCTGTCCGCACTCGGTCAGGTCGACGATCGTGTCACCGGACTTCGTGCGGGTGGCGACGACTACCTGCCGAAGCCCTATGCTTTCAGTGAATTGCTCGCCCGCGTCGAAGTTCTCGGTCGCCGCAAGGGCACGCCGGAACAGGATGTGCTCTACCGCGTCGGCGATCTCGAGCTCGATCGGCTGTCGCATGAGGTTCGCCGCGGCGGCAAGGAGATACTCTTGCAACCGCGCGAATTCCGCCTGCTCGAATATCTGATGAAGAATGCCGGCCAGGTGGTGACGCGCACCATGCTTCTCGAAAATGTCTGGGATTACCATTTCGATCCGCAGACGAACGTTATCGACGTGCACGTCTCGCGGCTGCGTTCGAAGATCGAAAAAGACTTCAGCCAGCCGCTGTTGAAGACGATCCGTGGCGCCGGCTACATGATCAAGGACGAGGGATGAGCCGCTTTCGCGTTCTCTTCAAGTCCACCGCAGTCCGCCTGTCCGCCCTTTACATCCTCCTCTTTGCGCTCTGCGCCGCTACACTCGTCTTCTACGTAACGGCTATGTCGGAGCGGTTGCTGACCGGGCAGATCCGCGATGCCGTGCAGCAGGAAGTCAGCCAGGTCAAGCGCGCTTACGACGTCGGCGGCTTGAACCTGCTGCTGCGCACGATGGAGCGCCGCGCGCGCCAACCCGGCGCCAATCTCTACGTCATCGCCAGCCCCTCCGGCGATATCCTCGCCGGCAACGTCGCGTCGGTGCAGCCTGGCGTTCTCGGCGAAGCCGGTTGGACGGAATTGCCCTTCATCTATGAGCGCTATACGGACTCAGGCACCGACCCTGAACGACGGCATCTGGCGATCGCCAATATCTTCCTTCTCGACAATGGCCTGCGCATCCTGATTGGCCGCGACCTTGGCGAGCCGGAGCGCTTCCGCGTGCTGGTGCGCCAAGCCTTGATGCTGGCGCTGGCGATCATGGGTCTCGGTGCGCTGGTCATCTGGTTCGGTATCGGCCGCAACGCGCTGAAGCGCATCGACCGCATGACCGATGCCAGCCGCAAGATCATGGCCGGTGATCTCTCGCAGCGGCTGCCAGTTGGCGGCTCCGGCGACGAATTCGATCGCATGTCGACATCGTTGAACGCCATGCTGGAGCGCATCGAAAAACTGAACGAAGGCTTGCGGCAGGTCTCCGACAATATCGCCCACGACTTGAAGACGCCGCTGACGCGGCTGCGGAACAAGGCGGCTGATGCGCTCGACAATGCCAACAGCGAAGGCCGGCGTGTCGCTCTGGAAGGCATTATCGGAGAGTCCGACCAGTTGATCCGCACGTTCAATGCGCTGCTGATGATCTCCCGCGTCGAGGCAGGTTCTGTTGCCGCCGAGATGACAGGCGTCGACCTCTCTACCATTGTTGCGGACACGGCCGAGCTTTATGAGCCGGTCGCTGAAGAGGCGGGCCTGACACTGACGACCGATATCGAGCCCGATGTCGAGGTGCAGGGCAATCGCGAGCTGATCGGCCAGGCGATCTTCAATCTGATCGACAACGCCGTCAAATATGCCTCCGGCTGCCCCGGCAAGCAGGCGGTCGTGCTGAGACTGTCGCGCACGCCCGATGCCGTGAACCTCGCTGTCGCGGACCATGGTCCGGGTATTCCTGCCCACCAGCGGACGGAGGTGATCAAACGCTTCTTCCGCCTGGACGAGAGCCGCTCCAAACCCGGCACCGGCCTTGGTCTTGCACTGGTAGAAGCGGTGATGGAGCTGCATGGGGGCCGGCTGGAACTTTCCGATACCGACCCGGCCAGTTCAGACGCTCGCGGCCTGACCGTAACCATGATCTTCCCCACGCAGAAACAATAGATTAATCCTGCACTATCGGATTGCTCCGTGCATCGTCTCCAAATCGACGCCCGATTTTAGAGATCATGTATCGATTCAAGATGTTACTTGCGTCTTTACCCGTTCAATCGGAGGCGCGGCGCAGTTGGGGAGAGCTGGATGACGACGATGGCAAGCGATTTGCTGCAGGATGTTCCGCCCGGGCGGCTTCGCCCGCTCAATCAGACGGAGCTGAAAGCGGCGCTCGCCGACCTCAAGGATATCGCCGCATCGGAACCGGCAATTGCCGCTCTTCTCAATAGCGACGGTCCGCTGCGCGACTTCATTGTCGCCGCTTTGACACTTTCACCCTATCTCCGCGAAACCGCCAATCTCGACCCGGCGCTGCTCGCCGCAGCCATCAGCAAACCGCTGTCGCCGCAAATCGAGGTTCTCGTGACCGATGCTCGTCGTGCCTGGCTGCCAGCCTCCGAAGGCGCATCGTCGCCCTCGGAATCAGAGGTAATGAGCCGCTTGCGCATCGCCAAGCGCCGCGCCGCCTTCCTGATTGCGCTTGCCGATCTCGCCCGCATCTTCGACGGGAGGGCGACGACGCGCTGGCTGAGCGCCCTTGCCGAAGCCTCGATTTCGGCAACGATCGACCATCTGTTGCTATCGTCGCACGAGGCCGGCAAGATCACGGTCCGCGACCCTTCGACGCCGAGCTGCGGTTCTGGCCTTATCGTGCTCGGCATGGGCAAGCTCGGCGCCGAGGAGCTGAATTATTCCTCCGATATCGACCTGGTCGTTTTTTTCGACGAGATGGCCGGCATCGTTCCCAACCCTGACGATGCGATCGATATCTTCCCGCGGCTGATGCGCCGACTGGTGCGCATCCTGCAGGAGCGCACTGCAGACGGCTACGTCTTCCGAACTGATCTCCGTCTGCGCCCCGATCCCGGGTCTACGCCGCTTGCCATCCCCGTCGATGCGGCAATGATCTATTACGAGGGCAGGGGACAGAATTGGGAGCGCGCCGCCTTCATCAAGGCGCGCGCCGTCGGCGGCGATATTGCCGCCGGCCAAGCCTTCATTCGCGATCTTGTACCCTTCGTCTTCCGCAAATATCTCGACTATGCAGCGATATCGGATATCCATTCGATCAAGCGGCAGATCCACGTGCATAAGGGTCACGGCGCGATTGCGGTCAAAGGCCACAATGTCAAGCTCGGCCGCGGCGGCATCCGCGAGATCGAGTTCTTCGTGCAGACACAGCAATTGATCGCCGGCGGACGCATGCCGGCTCTGCGCGGCCGCGCCACCGAGGAAACATTGGCGGAGCTGACCAAGGCGAAGTGGATCGACGCGGAAACGCGCGATGAACTGACGGAGGCCTATTGGTTTCTGCGCGATGTCGAGCACCGCATCCAGATGGTGCGCGACGAGCAAACGCATCTGCTTCCCGAAACGGATGCCGAGCTGAAGCGTATCGCCTTCATGATGGGCTTCCCCGATCTATCCAGCTTTTCCGAGGCGTTGGTCGCCACGCTAAAGACGGTCGAGCGGCGCTATGCGCGCCTGTTCGAGCAGGAGACCAAGCTTTCGACCGAGACCGGCAACCTCGTCTTTACCGGCCAGGGCGATGATCCAGATACGCTGGAAACATTGCGCCGCCTGGGCTTCGAGCGTCCTTCCGATATCTCCCATGTCATCCGCACATGGCACTACGGCCGCTACCGTGCCACGCAATCGGTCGAGGCGCGCGAGCGGTTGACCGAATTGACGCCGGAGCTGCTACGCGTCTTCGGCGAGAGCAAGCGGGCGGATCAGGCGCTGCTGCGTTTCGATAGTTTCATCTCCGGCTTGCCGGCTGGTATTCAGCTCTTTTCGCTGCTGAGTACAAATCCGACGCTGCTCTCGCTCATCGTCAACATCATGTCGTCAGCACCGCGACTTGCCGAGATTATCGCCGCCAAGCCGCATGTCTTCGATGGCATGTTGGACCCGGGCCTGATGGCAGAGCTGCCGACACGAGACTATTTGGCCGAGCGCATCGACAGCTTTCTGGCGCCGGCGCAGCACTACGAGGAGGTGCTGGATCGGTTGCGCATCTTCGCTTCGGAGCAGCGTTTTCTGATCGGCATTCGTCTGCTAACGGGCGCAATCGGCGGCGCCATGGCGGCCCGTGCATTCACTTATCTTGCCGATCTGATCGTCGAGGCGGCATTGAACGCGGTGATGAAGGAAATCCAAGCCGCACATGGCGACTATCCCGGCGGACGCGTAGCCGTCGTCGGCATGGGAAAGCTCGGCAGTTTCGAGCTCACCGCAGGTTCGGATATCGATATCATCCTGCTTTACGACTACGACGATGAAGCAGATGAATCCTCTGGGCAGAAGCCGCTCGATGCGACGCGCTATTTTACCCGCATCACCCAGCGGCTGATGGCGGCGCTCTCCGCGCCGACGGCGGAGGGCGTGCTCTATGAGGTCGACATGCGCCTGCGTCCGTCCGGCAATAAAGGCCCGGTCGCAACGCGCATCAATTCATTCGAGAAATATCAGCGCGGGGAGGCCTGGACCTGGGAGCATATGGCGCTTTCCCGCGCGCGCCTGATTTGCGGTGATGAGGATCTCGTGCTGAATGCGGAGCGCATCATCGGCGAAGTGCTTTCGGCAAGGCGAGATATCCCAAAGATCGCCAAGGATGTCGCCGAGATGCGCGGTTTGATCGAGCAGGAAAAGCCGCCCGTGAGCATTTGGGACTTGAAGCTCATCCCCGGCGGCCTCATCGATATCGAATTCATCGCGCAATATCTGCGGCTGATCGCACCCGCCCGGGGCGTCGGCATTGATGCCAACGGCCTCAGCACTACCGAGGCGCTGAAATTGCTCGGCGGTAGCCTGATGGACCGCAACGATCTCGACCTCTGCCTGGAGGCGTTGCATCTCTACACAGAATTGTCGCAGTTGATCCGGCTCTGTGTCGATGGGCCGTTCGATCCGGACAGAGCCCCTTCCGGGCTGATCGAGCTGGTCTGCCGCGCCGGCGATTGCCCCGACATTCGTACGCTGGAAGCGGAACTGAAACGGCTTTCGAAAGCCGTGCGGAAAGTCTTCCAGTCGGTCGTGGGCGCCTAGCTCAACCCATGTCGGGGATACGAATGGCAATCACGGTGCCGATGCCTTCGCGGGAGCGGATGCGCATGCGGCCGCAGTGCAGCGTCGTCAGCGACCGCGAAATGGCAAGCCCAAGGCCCGAGCCTCCCTTGCTCTTGGCGTATTGGTTTTGCACCTGTTCGAAGGGCTGACCGATCTTGCCAAGCGCCGACTTCGGAATGCCGATGCCGGTGTCGGCGATCGTCAGCATCACGGCGTCCTCGACCTTGCGCGTACGCACCGCGATGCGGCCGCCGTCATTGGTGAACTTCACGGCATTGGAGAGGAGATTGAGCAGGATCTGTTTCATGGCGCGGCGGTCGGCCGTCAGCTTGATACCGGAGGAGATGCGCTGTTCGATGAGGATGTTCTTATAGGCGGCCGGAATGGAGGTGAAGCGCAGGCATTCCTCGATCAACGGCGCAAGATCGATCCGCTCGCAGGAGAGCTTGATATGGCCCGCTTCGATCTTCGACATGTCGAGAATGTCGTTGATGACGTTCAGCAGATGCTTGCCGCTGTCGTGGATATCCTTGGCGTATTCATTGTATTTTGCCGAACCCAGTGGGCCGAACATCTGGTCCTGCAGGATTTCGGAAAAGCCGAGAATGGCGTTGAGCGGCGTACGCAGCTCATGCGACATGTTGGCGAGGAATTCCGACTTGGCCTTGTTGGCGGCTTGGGCGCGTTCCTTTTCCGCGAGATAATTGGTGTTGGCGGTCGAAAGCTCCGCCTTCTGCCGCTCGAGGATCTGCCGGGAGGCGGAGAGATCGTTGATCGTCGCCATCAGCCGGCGCTCGGACTCACGCAGACGTTCCTGGTTGCGTTTCAACTGCGTGATGTCGGTGCCGACGGAAACGAGGCCGCCGTCGCGGGTGCGGCGTTCGTTGATCTGCAGCCAGCGCTCGTCGGCAAGCTGCACTTCCGTCGTTTGCGAGTGATTGGAGCGGTCGGGATCGACGATGCGCCGCTCGATGACGGGGCGGGCCGCGGCGGCGTTGACGACAGCGCGCTCAGTGCCCGGCACCAGCACGTTGTCCGGTAGGCCGTAAGCCTGCTGAAAATGGCCGTTGCACATCACCAGGCGGTCGTTCTTGTCCCATAGCACGAAGGCTTCCGAAGTACACTCGATCGCGTCCGCCAAGCGTTGGTCGGCCTCGGCATAACGCTGTGCCAGCCGATGCTGTTCGGTGACGTCCATGGCGATGCCGATCATATGGACATGGCCGGAATTGGTGCGGATGACCTGAGCGCGGGCTCGCATCCAGACATAGTGCCCTTTGGCATGACGAATGCGCAGGATCTGATCCACCTGGCCGGCATTGCCGCGGGTGACCGACCGCGCCAACGTATGCAGGCTATTGTCATCGGGATGCATCATGCGTGCCGCATCGACGAACGACAGCGGCCGATCGGCAGCCGGCAGGCCGAGCATATCGTACATCGACCGTGACCAGAAGAATTCGCGGCTGGCGAAATCGAAATCCCAGAGACCGCAACGGCCGCGCGACAGCGCGGTTTCGACGCGCAGATTGGATTCGAGGAAGATCTCGTCGGCATCGCGCGCCCGCTTCACTTGGGTATAGTAGGCGTAGAGAATGACAAGCAGGATGGAGGAGATGCCGGCGAAAAGCGTGACATTGAGCGTCAGCTCATCGCGCCAGAGCTTGTCGATCTGCTCCATCGAGGCGGCTGAGAGGACGAAATCGCCCTTGTCGCCGATCAGCGAAATTGCCGCATAATAGGGCGCGCCGTCGATCATTGTCTCGATCACACCGGCATGGTCGCCGAAGCTTCTGATGGTTGAAACCTCCGGAAAGAAATCGGAGATGGTCAGGCCGATATAGGCGGAGCCAGCGGCCGACGAACCGAAGACACGGCCGCTCGCCTGAACGAGAAGGACGAATGCACCGGTGTCGAGCCGATCCTGCGGAAGGTAAGTTGCAAGTTTCTTTTCGGCGCCATTGCGGTCGCCGATCTGGAACAGGCTGGCATCATTGGAAAAGGCGGCGGAAGCGGCGGCGATGGAGAGCGAAGTCGCGCGCCGCGCCGCAGCCGCCATTCGCCCATGTTCCATCATCATGCCGAAGAAATGCGAGGCGGCGACGACCATCAGAAAGGAGACGATGAGGACAGGAATGACCCGCTTCAGAATATGTTCCGCCTTCGGAAAGCGGCGCGAAACCGTCTCCGCCCGCGTTCCCGCGCGATCGGTAACACCGCTATGCCAGGATTTCAGACCGTCGAAATTAACACGCAGCCTTCCATCGGCCGCGGTTGCCCGCCGCACGTCCACCATCGCTCTAGCCTTGTCCCTCGTGTGATTCGCTGCGCCGCTCGCCCGAACCTGTCTTAATGAATCACTCGTGATTCGCCTTGTCCAGAGGCAAGGGTAAAACTTTCTTAACCATCTGCGATTTCGTGGTTTTTTGTACTCGCAATGGTAGGGCGCGGATGTCCGTGACTCGTTCTGGCTGAAAAAAGCGGATGCAAATCACCCGCCTTGATCGCCAATAAGCAAGGAGAAAATCACTCCTTGAGGATACGATCCACAATATCGCGAACGTCGGTCGAAAGGTTGCCGGCGCGTTCGATTTGCATCAAAGCGGAGCGGGCATGATCGGCGCGAACAGGCTCCAGCAAGCGCCAGGAGCGCATGGAGGTCAGGATTCGTGCAGCCAACTGCGGATTGCGCTGGTCGATATCGAGGATTTCCTGAGCGAGGAAACGATAGCCGGCGCCGTCGGCGCGGCCGAACCCAGTCGGATTGGCAAAGGCGAAGGTGCCGACGAGGGCGCGCATACGGTTCGGATTGGTGCGCTTGAAGAGGGGCGTTTCCATCAGACCCTGGATGCGCTCCAGGGTTGCTGCGCCTGGAATGGCCGCCTGGACGGCAAGCCATTTGTCGATGACCAGTGCGTTTTCTATGAAGCGATCGTGGAAGTTCTCGAGCGCCGCCTTGGCCTCCGCCGTCTCCGGGAAGCGGTGGGCGAGGATCGTCAGAGCTGCGCTGAGATCGGTCATGTTGTTGGCCGCATCGAAGGCCGTTTTGGCGCGGGCCGGTGCATTGTCGGACTGTGACAGATAGGTAAGAGCAGCATTACGCAATGCCCTCCGTCCGGCGCTGGCTGCGTCCGGGCTGAAGGGGCCTGGCGTCTGCATGTCCTCGTAGAGGCCGGCGAAGACGCCTTTTCCGGCTTCGGCGATCAGTGAGAGGATCGCCTGACGACCGGCATGGATTGCATCGGGATCGTTGTCGCCGCCGAGCTCGCGGGCAATGTCTGCCTCGCTCGGCAGGGCGAGCGCCTGGGCGCGGAAGGCTGGCTCGAGGCTCTCGTCGCTTGCGGCTGCCAAAAGCGCATCGACGAAGGCTGCGTCGCACGTGACCGGAATGCCCTGGCGGGCGTCGCGGGCGGCCCGCAGCAGGTTCGGCAGGCCAAGGTCGATCAGCGCCTGCCAGCGGGCGAAATGATCGGCCTCATACCGGGCGACCAACGCCAGATCCTCGGCACTCTGGCTGAATTGCAGATTGATCGGTGTCGAGAAGCTACGATTCACCGACAGTACCGGTCGCGAAGGAATGCCGTGGAAGACAGCCGTCTGCGTCCGCGCAGTCAGGTGCAGGACGTCGTCGGTCAGCTCCGCGCCGGTCACCGATGTCGGCGTCAGCAATGCGCCGTCCTCGGCGAAAAGCGCCGTGCGCAGCGGAATATGCATCGGTTCCTTGGCCGTCTGGCCCGGGGTGGCCGGCACCATCTGTTCGAGCGACAGAGTGAAGGTCTTGGCTGCCGCGTCATAGGCGCCTGAAGCAGTCACTAATGGCGTACCGGCCTGATGATACCAGAGCGCGAACTGCGTCAGGTCGCGGCCGCTGGCGTCTTCGAAACATTTGACGAAATCCTCGATCGTCACGGCCTGGCCGTCGTGGCGGTCGAAATAAAGATCCATGCCCTTCTTGAACAGATCGCGACCCAGGAGGGTGGCGATCATGCGCGTCACTTCGCTGCCCTTCTCGTAAACCGTCGTCGTGTAGAAGTTGTTGATTTCGCGATATTTCGTCGGGCGAACCGGATGGGCAAGCGGCCCACCGTCCTCCGGAAACTGCTCCGATTTCAGATGGCGGACTTCGGCGATGCGCTTGACCGGCCGCGAGCGCTGATCGGCAGAAAATTCGTGGTCGCGATAGACCGTCAAGCCTTCCTTGAGGCAAAGCTGGAACCAATCGCGGCAGGTGATACGATTGCCGGTCCAATTGTGGAAATATTCATGCGCGATGATCGCCTCGATATTGGCATAGTCGGCATCGGTGGCAATTTCCGGATCGGCAAGGACGTATTTGTCGTTGAAGACGTTGAGGCCCTTGTTCTCCATCGCCCCCATGTTGAAATCGGAGACGGCGACGATCATGAAGATGTCGAGATCGTATTCGCGGCCGAACCGCTCCTCATCCCATTTCATCGAACGCTTGAGCGCATCCATGGCATAGGCCGCACGCGGCTCCTTGCCATGTTCGACATAGATCTTCAGCGCCACTTCCCGGCCGGAGGCCGTAACGAACGTATCCTCGACAACACCGAGGTCGCCGGCGACGAGCGCGAAGAGATAGCTCGGCTTCGGATGCGGATCGAACCAGGCGGCGAAATGCTTGCCTTCGCCATAACCGGCGCCACCGAGGAAATTGCCGTTCGACAGCAGCAGAGGATTTGCGGCTTTATCGGCGATGATGTTGACCGTGTAGGGAGCGAGCACGTCGGGCCGATCGGGGAAATAGGTGATGCGGCGGAAGCCCTCGGCCTCGCACTGTGTGCAATAGATGCTGCCCGTGCGGTAGAGGCCCATCAACTGCGTATTGGCTTCGGGATTGATGACGGTCGTGATCGTCAGCTCGAAAGGCGCGCTCTCCGGCAGGTCGCGAACGGTCAGACTTTCCGCCATCGCCTCGTATTGCTGGGCCGGAACTTCCACTTGATCGAGCAGCAGTCCCGAGAGGGTCAGCTCGTCACCGTCGAGCACAAGCGGCGCTTGTCGGTCAGTGCCCTCGCGCCGGTGGAAGATCAACCGCGCTTCGACCTTGGTCTCTGTCGGATGCAGCTCGAAGGTGAGGTCCACGCGTTCCAGAACGAAGTCGGTGGGACGATAATCTGCCAGATACACGATCTGGCCGGTGTCTGTTCGCATGGTCTATCCTGATCAGGCTTGTACTGCGGCGGGCGGCGTTGATCCGGAGCGGCGCTCCAGACGGTAAATCCGCGCGCATCATTACATCGAAATCTGAACCAAAGCTAAAGTCATATCATCGCACCACTACAATTTGTGATGGCGAGGGAAGTATTTGATCAAGAAGGTCACGTTTCATTTTAGGTTGAAGGCCGCCTTGATCGCGTCGTCGGCTTCCGTTTGCTGTACGACCACACCATACCATCCGAGGCCATCATAGTCTTCATAGCCGAGCGTCTTGGCGTATGCGACGATGGCGCCGTTATTGTCGTAATAGCTACCCCGCGTCATGCCCTCGGGATTGGCAAGCGCAAAATGCGAGAACATCAGTTTCGGATCGCTGCAGGCAATGACACGCCTCTTGCCGTCGAGCAGCATCACCACAGTCTTTTCGGCGACCTGCGGCGGGAGGTTGGCTTCCTTGTCGACGATCGCCTGCCCTTGGTTCTGCCAGTCGAAATAGACACCCAGCGTGCCGATCTGTTTGCCATCCGATCGTCCGCCTTCGCGGATACCGGTGGCATAAACGAGCACATTGCGCTGGTCGTGAAACTCGCTTGGCTGAACTTCGTCGACAATATAGTCATCGCCCGACCGGCAGCTGGCCGCCGCCCTGAACCAGGGGTCCGAGGCGAGATTGGCGCCTGTGAGCTTGCGCTGGTAGGCGGGATTGGCCGAGGCGATGACCTGTCCCTTCATGTCGGTCACGACGAGATCGAGATAGACCGTATAGAAACGGTTGATAACGCCCAGCCGCTCGGCAGCGAAAGCCACGCGCTGCGGCTGCGGGTCCTGAAGCGCCTCCCACAGTGCCGTGTCGGTCGCCCACCACCGGACATCGGCGGTACGCTCGAAGAGATTGCGGACGATGAGCTGAACCAGCGTCTGGGCCAGATCGGTCAGGCGGACGCCCTCCATTTCCTCCACGAGCGCTTCGGCCATGTCGCGGCTGACGCCGATGCGGCCGAGCACGTTATCCTGAAATTTGCTCGCAATATCGGTGGCGATCTGCGCCAGGCGTTGCACCTCGTTGGCGACCACCGCAAAGCCCTTGCCGGTTTCGCCGGCGCGGGCGGCCTCGATGAGCGCGTTGATCGCCAGCAGCTTGATCTGCTTGACAACATGGGTGTTGTCGGTGCTGAAGCGCTCCAGGTCCTTGCCGATGCCGTCGGTGACGACCCGCATAGAGCGCGGTGTTACGGCACGCTGCTGGGGACTCCGTCCCATCGATTGGGCTGCTGTCATCGGATGCAAACCTCGGAAATAGTAAAAACTGAAGTGGCTGTCGGAAATACATGTTGCACCGCAGGAATTATTGACTGCGGTGAAATTAAATTGAAATGCTATGGTTTTAAAAAGGTTAATATGGTCCGCTATGGAGTAACCATACCGTTTTTGGACCAAAAAAAGTCTTGGCCGATAGCTTTGAGCCGATCAGTCGGCGGTTGACGGCAGCTGGCGGACGGTGGGTTCGCTGCCGCGGACGGGCAGGGGTATGGACTGGAAGTCCGTTTTTTCGACGCGCCCCTCGTTTGCCTTGCGCATGGCGATGCGCCAACCGGCATAGCCGGCATACAATGCGAAGGCGAGAGCCAGGAACCAGAGAAGGCCGGACGGGCCGGCGAGTTCCATCATCGCGCCGCCGACCAACGGGCCGGACACCGTGCCCAGCCCGTAGAGCAGCATGATGCCGCTGGAAATGGTGACATATTCGTCGGGCGCCGCGCGGTCGTTGGCATGAGCGACATTGAGCGCATAGATCGGATAGAGCACGGTGCCGATGAAGAAGCTGGCGATATAGAGCGTCAATTGCGCATGCACGTTGAACAACGTCATGATGACGCAGGCAAGGACGCCGACAACGCCGCAAACGATCATCACGTAGCGGCGGTCCATCAGGTCCGATATGCGGCCGATCGGCATTTGCGATACTGCGCCGCCGGCGAGCACGCAGGCCAGCAGCGTCGCGCCCTCCGCCGTGTTCATGCCGATATTCTGGGTATAAACGCCGCCAAGGCTGCTCCAGGTGCCGGAGAGGGCGCCCGACAGCAGGGAGCCGATGAAGGCGATCGGCGATAGCCGGTAAAGCTTCGGAAGGTCGAATTTGGCCTGATGGATCGGCGTCGGCGACTTTGCGGTCGACAGGGCCGTCGGCAGCATCGCGAGCGCGAAGATGACCCCGCAGAGAATGAAAAGGGAAGTATTGCTGGGGTCGCCGAGCGGCACCAGATATTGCCCGCCGATCGAGCCCACCAAACAGGTGATCATATAGACCGAGAAGATAGTCGCGCGGTTTTCGTTGGTGACCCGCTCGTTCAGCCAGCTTTCGATGATGAGATAAGCGCCGGCAATACCGAAGCCGCTGATGCAGCGGAAAACCAGCCAGGCACGCCAATCGACCATCAATGCGCAAAGCAGAATGCCGATGCTGAGCAGCGAGATCAGAGCGCCGAACACCCGCACATGTCCCACCCGTTGCACGAAACGCGGTGTGATGATGCAGGATATGGTGAAGCCGAAGGTGTACCCGGTGGCAATCACCGAAATGGTGAAGGTCGACCAGCCTTCCGCCACAGAGCGGATCGGAACGACGAAGTTCATCAAGCCATAGCCGACCATCATCAACAGCGTTGATAACATCAGACTGGCGATCGAGACGAGGCTGGCCAGCATTGGAGCGGGATTCCGGTCGATTGGATTGAAGGGGCTGCGGATTGCGAAAGCGCATCTTGCTCTAACGCAGCAACGATGCGCGATCAATCGCGACGGCATGTGACGCGGGTGGTTATTCTGTGTCCCGCCGTCGCGCCCGGTCATGGGAAAAGATGATGGAGAAAGAATGGTTTTAAAGTTAAATTATTTGTTTAACTTCTTGCGATAGCAGTGTTTTTACACAATTATAGCATGCTATGTGATTCCGGGGCTGTGGTCTGTGGCGGCAGATTTATCCAAAAAATTTAGAACAATTCCTTCCGTTTCGTATTTTAGAAGGGCGCCATAAGGAGGCCCGCTTGAGCTTTTCCGTCGAGCAACTTGTTCGCCATCCCGAATTCATATCCTCTCTGCGTTTTTTGGCGGAGGCACTGCGGGACCGTTACGACAGTGGACCGCGGATCGCACGTCTGTTGGCTTCACAACAGCGCTGGCTTCTGACCCAAACGGCCTATGCACTTCATCTCGAATACGATCCAACCGTACCCGGCTCCGGCCTGACCGTTGTCAAGCTTCGTGATGTCATCACACATTACCGCGTCGCTAGCCGCAACACCGTGCTGAGCTATATCGAGGAACTGCTGACGTATCGCTTCATTGCTCCCGCCGCTGGCGCTATCCGACGTCCACGCCGCTACGAGCCGGCCGAGGTCAGTCACGCCGCAATGATAAGTTGGTATCTCGCCAATCTCGCCGCACTCGACCTGCTTGACAATGGTGGCCGTGCCGCCGCACTTGCCGCTCATCCAGAGCTGGTCGATCTGGCGCAGCCGCGTATGGCGCGCCGCTGTCTAGAGGTGGCCGCCTGGCGCGAGCCGCCGGAGCGTGTCGGCCTATTTCTCTGGACGGAGGCGGGCGGCCTGGTGATGGACCATCTCATCTCCCGGGTGGATCTGAGTATGGAAACGGACGGGCGCGTCAATCTCGGCCGCATCGACACACGTGCAATCGCCGCGCAGTTCATGATGTCGCGCACTCATCTGCAGCGTCTTTTGCGTAAGGCTGCCGATGGCGGCAGTCTTGGCTGGTATGACGAACCGAAGAAGACACGTCTTTGGATGTCTCGTGACTTTCTCGACGAATATTGCCGGTGGCAGGCCGTGAAACTCGCTGCTGTGGATGAAGCTTTCACGTGGGCGCAGTCCGTTAAGGCGGGCACCGTTTCAGAACAATGAAGCGCAAAAAAACGCCGGGCTAAGCCCGGCGCTGCTCTTCATGAAAATCTCTGATGAAAATCCGAAGCAAAAAAGGGCGGGATCGTTGATCCCGCCCTCTCCCAACTTATAAAGGTATGCCCACAGCCGCTGCCTGTGTAGGGCTTGGGTCGCTCTTGCCAGCCTTGCGCAGGCCGCGGGAGCGCTCAAACTCCTCCGCGGCGCGCACCGCTGAGCCGATATGCCCCACGGAGTCGAGAAGAGTGAAAAATGAACGCAAGCCTGAAGACAAGATGCAATCCCTGGAAACAAAATCACGCATGATGCTGTAGCGGATTTTGTGGTGTATCAATACACAATTCGGAAAACCTGGCTTGTACAAATTGCAAAGCTAAGCTTTGATTTGTCTCAGCTTTTCCGTTGGTCAGCACTCGCGAAAATCGGCGAATATCGCGGTCGGGCGGGCGACACGGGCAGAAATCCCGGTACCGCGAGCAGTCATCTGCTCATTGGCGGCAATGCCGAGGCTACGATGGCCGTTGGTGGCGCGCGCAGGTTCAAGGGCGCGGCGCAGGGTATCAAACCCGCAATGGATAGGACGGAAGCGAGCAGTCATGGCCTTGGTTCCTTTCAAGTTCCTCCCAAGACACACTGTCTATATTGCAGTGCAGCATTGATTCTGCAATGCGCACAGTTGGAACGCTGCCATGCAAAGGACGCATAGCAAATTTCATCTTCCGTTAACATTGATGAAAAATTAGACTGAAAGCTCGGCGTCAATACGACTTTTGAACATCAAAAGATCGTTCCAGGCCAATCGCTTATTGATAGGAGCAGTCAGCAATTCCTGCGGATGGAGGCTGGCAATCGCTGATATCGGCCGGCCGGATATCGTCACTTCTCGCCATTGCCCGCGGAGGCCATGAATCGTTTCGTTGCTTTCAAAGAAGTGGCGCGCGGTAAAATTGCCAAGCAGCAGCAAGGCCTTCGGCTCTGCGAGCGCGATCTGCCGTTCGATGAAGGGACGGCATATCTCGATTTCCGGCGCAGAGGGTGCACGGTTGCCCGGTGGTCGCCACGGAATGATATTGGTGAGCAGGATGCCGTCGCGCTGTAAACCGATGGCGGCCAGCATTTTGTCGAGTAACTGTCCGGTTCGCCCGGCAAAGGGCGTGCCTTCGCGGTCATCATCGGCGCTCGGCATCGGGCCGATCACCATGATTCGGCCTTCGGCGGTGCCGCTGGCAAAGATTGTCGAGCGGGCGCTGTTTTTCAGATTGCAGCCGTTGAAGGCCTCCAGCGCCGTCTTGAGTTCGCTCAAAGACCGTGCGCTTTCGGCCGCAAACCGAGCCTGTTCGATAGCTTGCTCGTCAGGGATGGCCGGTGCGTTTCGCGGCGGCATCGCAGAGGCGGTCGGCTGTGCCGCCTGACGACGTTCCGCCTGCACAGCCGGCGGTGTCGCAGGCGGCGCTACCTCGACGCGCGGCTGGACTGCCCGGGCGCCTTGGCGAGTGGCCTTCATCACCTCGAATTCGGCAAAGCGATCGACCGCTTCCTCTTCGAGCAGCCACTCGACACCGGCCTCCACATGAAAATGCAGAAGGGCGGCAAGTTCGGCTGGGGTGAGATCGTTGGCGGAGATCATTGGCGAACTCTAGCCAAAGCGGCGGGAGAACGAAAGGGCAGGGTGTTCTTCACCCTTATGCCGTCCACTGGCTGATGTCGTCGCGTTCGCCGATCAAGGCAAGACCATGGGCGATCGACAGCAACTCGCCGCCGGTTTCGATCCGCTCTTGACCGAAACGTTCGGTGAAGATGCGGCGCACCGCCGGCACGAAAGAGGTGCCGCCGGTGAGGAATACCTTGTCGATGGATTCCGGAGAAGTATTAGTCGTCGCCAGCACGTCGTCCAGCGCACCTTCGATGCGGCCGAGGTCGTCAGCGATCCAGCTTTCAAAATCGGCGCGGCGCACGGTCTTGCGGCCAGCCTTGCCAAGCGGCGGGAAGTTGAATTCGGCCTCATCGTCAGCCGAAAGCGCCATCTTCGTCGCCGATACGGCCTGATAAAGCGGATAGCCCTCGTCGTGTTCGACGAGATCGATAAAGGTCTCCAGCTTTTCCGGCTCCAGGCTGCTGCGCACCAGTTTTTTCAGATCGGCATATTCGCGCGAGGTCTTGAAGATCGATAGCTGGTTCCAGCGGCCGAAATTGGCGTAATAGGAAGTCGGCACCTCCAGCAGCTTGTCGAAGCTTTTGAAGAAGCTGCCTTTGCCGATCGCCGGCGAGACGATGTTGTCGATCATGCGGAAGTCGAAATGATCGCCAGCAATGCCGACGCCGGAATGGCCGATCGGCGTCGCCGTTAGTTTTCCACCATGGGTCTCGAAGCGAATCAGCGAATAGTCTGTCGTGCCGCCGCCGAAATCGGCGACCAGCACGGTCGCGTCCGCTTTCAGATGCTGGGCGAAATAGAATGCAGCCGCGACCGGTTCATAGACGTAATGGATTTCCGGAAAGCCGAAGCGCGATAGCGCCGCGTTATAGCGTGCCGTAGCGAGAGATGCATCCGGATTGGCGCCGGCGAAATGCACCGGCCTGCCTGCGACGATGCGGCTGACGTCCGCCGGCCAGCCGTCGCCAGCATAGGCGCGCAGCCGGCGCACGAAGATCTCCATCAGGTCCTCGAACGTGTGGCGCTTGGCAAAGATCAACGAGCCTTGGAAAAGCGCACTCGCGGCAAAAGTCTTGATCGATTGCAGAAATCGGCAATCGCCCGGGTTGTCGATGAACTGCCGGATGGCGGCATGCCCCGCCTCGACCTTCAATGCTGCAGCGCCGAGTCCTGGATCCTTCATGAAGGACAGTGCCGTGCGCATGCTGTCAGCGGTGCCGGCGGCACTGGTGAAGGCGACTGATTGCGTCGCCGGACCATCGGCCAGCGCCAAAACCGTGTTCGTTGTGCCGAAGTCGAAACCAAGCGCTCGAGCCATGCCCGCACTCCTTTCTGTCGAATTTTTTGGAATGGGGCGAAGCCCCTTTTGGAAACGCGAGACGCGCCCTTGTCTGAGAGAGGGCGCGTCATGGCATGGCTGAGCTGTAAGCGCAAGACTTGAAAAAGGATAAAGTAAAACGGGCGCCTCTCGGCGCCCGCTGCGTCTTATTCGGCCGCGATCGCGGTCGGCGTTTCTTCCGCGTGCGCATGCTGTACCTTGCGCTTCCCGAGCCGACTGACGAAGTCGTTCAGACGGTTCATTTCCAGGAAGATGACCGGCGTGATGAACAGCGTCAGCACTTGGGAGACGACCAGACCGCCAACGACGGCGATACCCAGCGGCTGGCGCAGTTCCGAGCTCGCACCGCCGCCGAGAGCGATCGGCAGAGCGCCTAGGAGCGCGCAGAAGGTCGTCATCATGATCGGCCGGAAACGGCGCACGCAAGCTTCGTGGATCGCTTCCGCCGGCGACACGCCGCCGGATCGGAGCGTTTCCAGCGCCACGTCGATCATCATGATCGCGTTCTTCTTGACGATACCGATCAGCATCAGCAAGCCGATGAGCGCGATGATCGACAGGTCGAAGCCGAAGAGCTTGAGGGCGAGCAGGGCGCCGAGGGCGGCGGCCGGCAGACCCGACAAGATCGTCAGCGGGTGGATGAAGCTTTCGTAGAGAACGCCCAGAACGACGTAGATCGTCAGGACGGCCGCAAGGATCAGGTAAGGCGTGCTGCCCTGCGACTGCTGGAAGATCTGTGCGGTACCGCCGTAGGACGTGAAAACGTCCGCCGGCATATTGATGTCCTTCTTGATCTGGTCGATCTGGGCGGTGGCGTCGCCAAGCGCTTCGCCTGCCGGCAGGTTGAAGGACACGGTGGTCGAAACGAGCTGGCCCGTCTGGTTGATCGTCACCGGCCCAGTATTGCGCACGATGTGCGCGAAGGCCGACAATGGAACCTGCTCGCCCTTCGAAGACGTTACATGGATGCGCGACAGCTTCTGGTCGTCCCAGGGCTGGTTCGCATCATATTCGATGATCACGTCATAGCTGTCGCCGGTCGACTGGATCTGGGCGGCGGCGAAGTCGCTGAAGGCCTCTTCAAGCGTCGTGCGCAGCAGGTTGTTGTTGATGCCGTAGGCGGCGGCCTTCTCCGTGTCGACGACGATATTGGCCTGCAACGCGTTGTATTGCGCGTCGGTGGTCACGTCGGTGAAGCGCGGATCCTTGCGCATCTCCTGCAACATCTTGTTGGCCCACTGGTTCGTCAGATCGGCGTTGAGGGCCTGGATGATGAGCTGATACTGACTGGCGGTCTGGCGTCCGCCGAAGCGAAGGCTTTGCTGCGGGTTGATGAAGACCTGAATGCCTGGGATCTTGGCGACGGCGGCGCGCATTTCGCGCAGCGTCTGGTCGAGCGGTTCGCGATCCTTCTTGTCCTTCAGCTGGGCGTAGATCGTACCGTTGTTGAGTGTCTGGCGGGCGCTGGCGCCGACGACCGACATCACGTGCTCTACGGCAGGGTTCGCCTTGATGGCTGCAGCGGCCTGGTTCTGCAGGTCACGCATGGCCGGATAGGAAATATCCTGGCGGGCGCGCGTGGAAATCTGCAGGCGTCCGATGTCTTCCTGCGGGAAGAAGCTGGCCGGCAGTGTCACGAAGAGGTAGGCCGAGAGCGCCACCGAGGCAAGGAAGCTTCCAAGCACGATGTAGCGATGGCGAATACACCATGCAACGCCCCTGCCGTAATTGACCTCGGTCCAGTTGAAGCCCTTGTTGAAGAGGCGCACCGGCAGGGGAGGATGGCTGTGGGCGCTGGAGAGGCGCGAGCCAAGCATCGGCGTGACAGTCAGCGAGACCACGGCCGAGGAGACGATGGCGATCGCCACGACCATGCCGAATTCGTTGAAGATGCGGCCAACGACGCCGCCCATCAGCAGGATTGGAATGAACACGGCGATCAAGGAGATCGACATGGAGATGATCGTATAGCTGACTTCGGCCGCGCCCTGGATGGCAGCCTGCAGCACAGGCATGCCTTCTTCCATATGCCGCAGAATGTTCTCCAGCATGACGATTGCGTCGTCCACCACGAGTCCGACCGCGATCGTCAATCCGAGTAGAGAGATGTTGTCGACGCTATAGCCGAGCACATACATCATGCCGAAGGTTGATATCAGCGAAAGAGGCACGGCGAGACCGGGGATGATCGTTGCCGTCACATGGCCTGTGAACAGGTAGATGACGAGAACGACGAGGCCGATGGTCAGCATCAGGGTGAACTTGACGTCGGAAATGGCCTCGCGGATCGGCTGGGCCGAGTCGTTCATGACCGTCATTTTGACGGAAGCCGGCATTTCGGCATGCAGCTTCGGCAGTGTCTTGTTGATGGCATCGACGACGTCGACGGTATTGGCGTCGGGCTGGCGCTGAATCGCCAGGATGATCGCCCGCTGGCCATCGTACCAGCTACCGATATTCTGGTTTTCGACGCTGTCCTGGACGTCGGCGACATCGCCGAGGTGAATTGGATTGCCGTTGGGATTGGCGATCACGAGAGTGCGAAACTCGTCGGCGTTGACGCGTTGGGTATCCGCATTGATCGTCATGCTCTGAGCGGCGTCTTGTAACGTGCCGACCGGGACCTGGTTGTTGGCGTTGACGACGGCCGTATTGACCGTGTCGATACCGATGCCGCGATCGAGAAGCTTGTCGGGGTCGACGTCGATACGCACCGCGTAGGTCTGCGCGCCGTTTACGGTCACTTCGGCGACGCCCGGCAGGGTCGAGATCGACGGAGCGATGATGTTCTCGGCGATATCGTCGAGCTTGCTGCGTTGCAGAGTGTCGCTTTGTACGGCGATCAGCATGACCGGCGCGTCGGCCGGATTGGTCTTCCTGTAGCTTGGCGGAGTGGTCAGGTTGTTGGGCAGTTTCCTCTGCGCAGTCGAGATCGCCGCCTGCACGTCACCGGCGGCGGCGTCGATGCTGCGGTCGAGGTTGAACTGCAGCACGATGCTGGTATTGCCAAGCGAGTTTGTCGAGGAAATTTCGCTGATGCCAGGGATCGTCTCGAACTGCTTGATCAGCGGCGTGGCGACTGAGGTGGCCATGGTCTGAGGTGAGGCACCCGTCAGCTGGGCCGAGACGTTGATCGTCGGGAAGTCCACCTGCGGCACCGCCGCGACGGGGATGAGCCGGTAGCCGGCGAGACCGGCAAGAACCACGCCGATGGCGAGAAGCGTGGTGGCGACCGGTCGCTGGATACAGAATGTTGGGATCATTGTTGCGCTCCAACTGCGATGGTTTCGGTCTTGCCATCATCGGCCGAGGCGACCTTCTCGCTCGGATTGTCGCTGAACTGTTCCTTGACCTCGCTGCCGTTGTTAAGCTGCGACTGACCCTCGACAACGACATGGTCGCCGACCGAGAGGCCCGTGGCGACGGCCGTGCGGCTGCCGTTGGCGCGAACAATGGTTACCGGCGTGATCTTGACCTTGTTGTCCTTCACCACAAAGGCGATGTAGCCGTCCGGCCCCGGGCTGACGGCGACCGTCGGCACGACGACGAGTTGCTCGTTGTCGGCAAAGTGAACCATGACATTCGCGGAGCGTCCCGGCCACAAGGCGCCGTTGGCGTTCTCGAAGGTTGCCTTCACGGCGATCGTTCCGGAAGCCTGGTCGACCGTGTTGTCGTAGAAGGTGATCGTTCCGGTGCGAGGCTTGCCCTTTGCGGAACGAGGAACGGTGGTGACCTGGACAGGACCTGCGGCCAGCTGCTCCTGCAGTTCGCGCAGGTTGTTTTCCTGCATGGTGAACTTGATGTAGGCCGGATTATATTTGCTGATCGTCACGATTGGCGTGCCGGCGCTGACATAGGCCCCCAGGCTCAATTGAACGTCGCCGAGGCGGCCGTCATAGGGCGCGCGTATATCGGTGTTTCCGAGCAGGACTTGATCCGAGGCAAGCTGCGCTTGGTCCGCGCTGACAGTGGCAACAGCGGCATCGCGGGTCGCGCGCGCTTCGTCAGCTGTCGCCTGAGTGCCGGCACTGCTCGTGAGCAGGCTATTGGCACGGGTCAGCGCGGTCTCTGCCTGGGCAAGGTTTGCCTGGTCTTTCGTGAGGTTCGCCTGGTCCTTGCTGACGGCAGCCTGCGCTGTACGCGGATCGAGCTTGGCTATTAGATCGCCGGCTTTGACCGTCACGCCGTCCTTGACGGCGATCTGCGTGATCAGCCCAGCTTCCTGCGCGGCGATCGTCGTTGAATCGATCGGCACGACCCAGCCGGTCGCCGAGACGTCCATCGGAAGCGTGCTTTTGACAGCGGCGACCGTCTTTACGGCGACGGGGCCGACCTGACGCTTGCCCTGGCCACCGGCGTTAGCCGTCTTGCTACTGTCTTCCGTTTTGGCGGAAGCCTTGTCGACAAATGCGGAAACAAAGGGAATACGGTCGCGATAGCCCCAGACTACGAGGGCTGCAACAACGAGAAGGCCGAGAGAGAGCCAGAATTTCTTCATATTTGAGAACCGGTCGAGGCGAGTTGCAGGAAATGCGATGACATTGACGTGGATTTATTGCGTCGCAAAAAAAGACGGGGGTCGCCGCAATACATCACATCGTCGTTACCGCTAACGTTCGGTAATTCTGTCCCTATAACGTGAATTTATGAACGCCAATCTGCAGCAACTTAACACAGTTCGACAGGGTGAAAAATTAACACTTGGAAAGCTTTGCCGGTGCGGTTCCTCTTGCAGTGCAACAAATAGTCGAATTGGCGATTTTTTGACCACCGATATGCAATGAAAGCGCAACAATGCCGGTTTTTACCCCGGCTATTCTGAATTAACGGGGTTGGGGCTCGGTGCGGAGCCCCGTCGTTTCTCACGCAATTGTGTTCAATACGCCCCTTAAAGCCGCTTTCCTCGTACCCTGATACTTGCCTTCAGAGCGAACGCGCAGCACCGCCATCGCAACGGACCATCGAGCCGGTGACATAGCTCGCAGGTTCGCTGCAAAGAAACGCCGCTGTTGCCGCAAATTCCTCGACCCGGCCGTAACGGCCCGCGGGAATGAGCTTCTGCCGTTCGTCGCGCAGTTGTTCCGGGCTTTTGCCCGTGCGCTTCGCGATCGTATTTTCGACCTCGGTCAGCCTGTCGGTGACGATACTGCCCGGCAGAAGCATGTTCACGGTGATGCCGTGGGCGGCAACTTCTGTGGCCAGCGTCTTGCTCCAGCCGGCGAGGGCGGGTCTCAGCGTATTGGAAAGCGCCAGATTGGGGATCGGTTCGATGATACCCGATGATGCGACGGTGACGATGCGACCCCAGCCCTGAGCCTTCATGCCCGGCAACAAGGCGTTGGTCAGGGTGATGACGCGAGCCACCATGGACAGGAAATAGGTCTCAAGCCGTTCGGCGGTCATATCCTCCGATGTCCCTTGCGTCGGTCCGCCAGTGTTATTAATGAGAATGTCGATGCCGCCGAGCTTGCCGGCAACCGCCTTGCTGACGATTTCCACGAAGCCTTCGTCGTTGAGATCGGCCCAGATCCAGTCGGCGCGGCCCTTTCCTTCGGCATTGATTGCCTTGCAATTGGATTCGAGCCTCTCGCCGCTGCGGCCGCAAAGCAGGACATTCGCCCCTTCGCGTGCCAGTGCCACCGCTATGCCATGACCAAGCCCTTTCGACGAAGCTAGAACCAGCGCCCGCTTTCCTTTGATGCCGAGATCCATGATGTCCATCCTTTGCGTTGTCCGGATATTTCAATTGGGATCTATAGAGTGCTGCGAACCATATTTGAAAGTTGAATGCCGACAAACAGCGAGTGAAATGCGCGCAATTATTGACGTTGACGTAAGAGTAATTTAACTTCGCGGCTGCGCTGTGCGAATTGGAGGATCAACTGTCGCTTCCCGGCTCGACAATCCTCTCCCGTTTTGACAAGAGATAGCCGAAATGGGGAAGACGCCCAAAGGGGACAAGGCCGCGCGCCCAATTCAATCGGAGCCTGGTCAATCGGAGAGAGTGAATGACTGACGCTAGCGAGCTGCCTGAACGCGAGAGCATGGAATTCGACGTGGTGATTGTCGGCGCCGGGCCGGCCGGTCTGTCGGCGGCGATCCGCCTGAAACAGGTCAATCCCGATCTCACCGTCGTCGTGCTCGAAAAAGGCGCGGAAGTCGGAGCGCATATTCTGTCAGGCGCAGTTGTCGATCCGATCGGCATCGATCGCCTGCTGCCCGGCTGGCGCGAAGAGGAGGGGCATCCCTTCAAGACCGAGGTGACGGACGACCATTTCCTGTTCCTTGGACCCGCCGGCTCCGTCCGCCTGCCGAACGCCTTCATGCCGCCGCTGATGAACAATCATGGCAACTATATCGTCTCACTTGGCAATGTCTGTCGCTGGCTCGCCGAAAAGGCCGAGGCGCTGGGCGTCGAGATCTATCCTGGTTTTGCCGCGACCGAAGTGCTTTATAATGACGACGGCGCGGTCATCGGCGTCGCCACCGGCGACATGGGCATCGAGCGCAATGGCGAGCCAGGCCCGAACTATACGCGCGGCATGGCGTTGCTCGGCAAATACGTACTGATCGGAGAGGGCGTGCGCGGCTCGCTCGCCAAGCAGCTCATCGCCAAGTTCGACCTTCAGAAGGGCCGCGAACCGCAAAAATTCGGCATCGGCATCAAGGAACTCTGGCAGGTGAAGCCGGAGAACCATAAGCAGGGTCTCGTGCAGCATTCCTTCGGCTGGCCGCTTGGAATGAAAACCGGTGGCGGCTCCTTCCTTTATCACCTCGAGGACAATCTCGTCGCCGTGGGCTTCGTGATCCACCTTAATTACAAGAATCCCTATCTCTACCCCTTCGAGGAATTCCAGCGGTTCAAGACGCATCCGGCAATTCGCGGCACATTCGAAGGCGGCAAGCGCATCTCCTATGGCGCCCGTGCTATTACCGAAGGCGGCTGGCAATCGGTGCCGAAGCTCTCCTTCCCGGGCGGCGCGCTGATTGGCTGTTCGGCCGGTTTTGTCAATGTGCCGCGCATCAAGGGCAGCCACAATGCGGTCCTCTCGGGCATGCTCGCAGCCGACAAGATCGCCGCGGCGATCGCGACCGGCCGCGCCAATGACGAAGTGATCGAGATCGAAAACGAATGGCGCGCAACCGATATCGGCAAGGACCTGAAGAAGGTCCGCAACGTCAAGCCGCTCTGGTCGAAGTTCGGCACCGGCCTCGGCATTGTGCTCGGCGGCTTCGACATGTGGATGAACACTTTGTTCGGCTTCTCCTTATTCGGCACGCTGAAACACGGCAAGACCGACGCGGCCTCACTGGAGCCCGCGGCCCAGCACAAGAAGATCGCTTACCCCAAGCCGGATGGCGTGTTGACCTTCGACCGGCTGTCTTCGGTGTTCCTGTCGAACACCAATCATGAGGAAGACCAGCCGGTCCACCTCCAGGTCAAGGACATGGCGCTGCAGAAGAGCTCGGAATTCGACATCTATGCCGGTCCGTCGACCCGCTACTGTCCGGCCGGCGTCTACGAATGGGTAGAAAAGGACGGCAAGGAAACCTTCGTCATCAACGCCCAGAACTGCGTCCACTGCAAGACCTGTGACATCAAGGACCCGAACCAGAACATCAACTGGGTGCCGCCTCAGGGTGGTGAGGGGCCGGTCTATCCGAATATGTGATGGGCATGGGAGAGATCGCGCGGGACTTTTATACGATACGGTTGGCGCGTTCCGCTGACGTGGTTTTTATGGCGGAGATCGAGATCGATGCCTTCGTAACTCTCCGCCAAGCACTGGGCGTGGAGGATGATGGCAGGACCGTGCCGCGCGACAAGCTGGAACATTCGCTCTATGCGAAGCTGCTGCTCGTGGCGGTGAATGATCTGGATCACCCCCTGGCATTCCTCGCCGCTACCGAGCTTGATGGGGCTATCTATGTAGTTGAGATCGATGTCGTCAGGCAATGGCAACGAAAGGGCGTCGGGCGGCGTCTGATGCAAACCATAATCGAGACGGCGCAGATGCGTGGCGCATCGGGCGTCACGCTGACGACGGATCGCTTTGTACCCTTCAATGCGCCGTTCTACGCTTCACTTGGGTTTCGCGTGCTGGAATCGGGCGAGATGTCCGTGGGATTGTCTGAGATTCTCAGGTTCGAGATCGAACATGGCGCGGACCCCGAGAGACGGGTCGCGATGGCGCGTTGGTTCTGAGCAGGAATTTACGGGCTACAACAGAACGGCAATTCTGAGACTCTCTGCAAATTATCATGAGATAACGTTGCTTCGCTGCGGAAGGCTGCCGTCGGCAGCCTTCAACTTAACCTTGCTGACTACTGCATTCATTTCCTCGACAAGACTCCTGTCGAAAGCGCGACGCCCATTCCCGTGACAACCGCCGCGGCGACTTCGGCACCGCCGATCGGTTCGCCAAGCAGCAGCCCACCGCCGAAGGTGGCGAGCACCGGGGTGATGGCGGTGAAGGCGGCCGCCTGCGTGCCGCCGAGGGCCTGGACAGCGAGGCCATAGGCGAGCGTGGCGGCAAGGCCGGAAAGCAGACCTTGGCTGACGACCTGCAGGCCGATTTCCGGTAGCGGGACGGAGGCGAGCGAGCTGCCGAAGACGAAGGCCAGACCGACATGTATGAGGAACGACCAGATGGCGATGACAGCGCTTGACTGGATGGCATTCAGGCCGGAGCGCCGGAAGGCATGGGTGTAGCCGGCCCAGAGCAAAGCGCCGAGCGGCAACAGCGTGAAGCTGACCCAGGAAATCTCCGTGCCCGAAAGGCTACGCACCAAAAGGATGATAACGCCGGCAACGATACCGCCGAGACCAAGCCAACGCGTGATGTCGGGCCGCTCGCGAAACAGCAGCACGCCGATCAACGCCGTTGCAAGCGGCATCGAGCCACCGAGCAGAATACCGGCCGACGCAGCGGGCGTGGAGTGGATGGCAAAAGTCGTCAGTTGGAAGAAAAGCGCGCCTGAGCCGCAGACCATCAGCGCCAGCAGCTTCAGTGGCACACCTTTTGGCAACAACCCGGTGCGCAGCCAGACGGGGGAAAGCACCAGTGCCGGGATGCCATAGCGGATCAAGCCCAGGTCGATCGTGCTCATCTGCGTCTCCGCCGTGTGGCGGGTAGCAAGAATCCAGTTGGCCCAGATCAAGACCGTAACGATGGCGCCGGCATAGCCGATTGCGGCGGGCATTGTCTTGCGGGAGGAGAAGGTCAAAGCAGTCATCGACGTATCCTTTCGAACCGTCCGGATCATCATCCGGTTGAAGAAAAGATAGCGCCGAAGGCCGGGGCATGTCCTTGCTAGTTATAGCTCAAGGAACATGTTATGAGCAACTATCTGCCAATCTAGGCGAAGAAGGTTTTCAAAAATGCCAAAGCTGGATAAATTCGATATTGCTATCCTCAACTGCCTGCAGGAGGATGCGCGCGCCACCAATGTCGAGATTGCCGAGCGGGTGAACCTGTCGCCCTCACCCTGTTTGAGGCGCATCCGCAACCTGGAAAAATCCGGTCTGCTGCGCGGCTATCGCGCCGATATCGATCGCAAGGAGGCCGGTCTCGGCTTGACAGTTTTCGTCGAGCTCAAGGTGGGCCATCATTCGAAGGAGAATTCAGAGGCGCAGCAGGCGGCGTTGCTCGCTATCCCGGAAATCGTGTCCTGCCACCTGATTTCGGGCGCTGCGGATTTTCTGGCGGAAGTCGTCGTCGAAGACCTTGCCGCTTATGAGAAGGTAATGTCGGAAAAGCTTCTGGTCCTCCCCGGGGTCGTCGATCTGCGATCGAATTTCGCAATCCGCAGCATCAAGACCAACGGCGTCCTGAAGCTGCCGCAGCCGGCCTGAAAACAAAAAAAGAGGCCGTCGCCGGCCCCTTCGATTTCGGAATTCCGTTGTCCTTAAAGCATGGTCCCGCTGAGGATCAGCAGCGCAACCGAGAAGTAGATTACCAGCCCGGTGACGTCGACCAACGTTGCGACGAACGGGGCCGATGCGCTGGCGGGATCAAGCCGCAGCTTTTGCAGAATGAAGGGCAGCATGGAGCCGGCGAGGGAGCCGAAGGTGACGATACCGATCAAGGCGGCGAAGACCGTAACGCCGACCAGCTGCCAGTGCGGACCGTAGTCGAAAAGACCGATGGTTTGCCAGAGCACGATGCGGGCAAAGCCGACAAGACCGAGGATCGAGCCGAGCACGATGCCCGTCGGCAGTTCGCGCAACGCTACCCGCCACCAATCGGAAAGCTTGAGCTCGCCGAGCGCCAGTGCCCGGATGATCAGCGAGGTTGCCTGCGAGCCTGAATTGCCGCCCGAGCTCATGATCAGCGGGATGAACAGCGTCAGCACGACTGCCTTCTCCAGCTCGCCCTCGAAATGCTGCATGGCGCTTGCCGTCAGCATTTCGCCGAGGAAGAGGGCGGCGAGCCAGCCCGCACGTTTGCGGATCATCCCGGCGAAGCCGATCTTCATGTAAGGCTGGCCGAGAGCTTCCATACCGCCGAATTTCTGTGCGGCTTCGGTTGTATCGGCGATCATCGTATCGATGACGTCGTCGACCGTTACGATGCCGAGCATGAGGCCGTTTTCGTCGACAACCGGCAGCGCGAGCAGGTCGTGGCGGCGAATCAGCCGGGCGACATCCTCCTGCTTCATCAGCGCGGGCGCAGTGACCGGCGCACCCTTCTGTGCCACCGTCAGGATGCAGGCATCGGGCTGACCGGTGATGAGACGGCGCAGCGTCACGACACGCAGCAGCGCATGGGTGTCGTCGTCCAGCACGTAAATGGCATAGACAGTTTCGCGTGAGCGCTCGACCTGGCGAACGTGATCGAGCGTCTGCGCAACGGTCCAACTGGCGAACACGCTGACATATTCAGTCGTCATGATGCCGCCTGCCGTGCGCGGCGGATAACCCATCAGGCCCTGGATCGCAACACGAACCGGCTCCTCAAGGGTGGCAAACAGACGCGCGCGCGCGTCGCCGTCCAATTCGAGAAGAATGTCGGCCACGCGGTCGTTGGACATGCCGTGCAGCAGCCGTGCAGCGTCTGCATCGGTCATGACCTCGAGAATGGAGGGGGCGTTGCGAAGTTCCGGCCGGTCGAGAATGCGAACGGCGCGTTCCTCCGGCATCTTGGCCAGAATGCGTGCGGCTTCGCTCGCCTCGATCGCGTTCAGCGACTCAACGCGTTCTGCAATGGTAACGGCGCGGTTGTTATTGATGAATGCACGAGCGGCATTGCCAGCCCGCATGGGGAAGCTGTTGATATTCATTATAGCTCGCCTTTCCGGTCGATCCGCCGTCGTGGCAGATCGTGGCGAGCCGACAGGAGTCGGTTACAGCACGAGTGCCACTGACGGCAAAGGCAATCGACTACTACTGTCGCTAGGCATCGTAAGATGGCTCCGGTTAATCGGTATGGAAAACGTTGTTCCCCACGTCGGGAGAAGTCGCTCCGAAGACGTGAAAAGTCAAGTGGCGCCGATGGTTAATGCCATAATGTCGCAGGTATTTTTTTGTTGCGTGGCTAACGGCTTGTGCATCGCAGCAATCATTGTTGCAAAAATGTCAAAAATAGTTTGGCCGGGCGGCATGTACCCGGCCAAACGAAGAGAATGGATGGGTTCAGAAACCAGCCAGAACGACCTTGCCCTTCATCTTGCCGGTCTCGATCAGTGCATGCGCCTTTTTCAGATTCGCAGCGTTGATCGTGCCGAGCGTTTCGGTCAGCGTCGTGCGGATTCTGCCGGCATCGACCAGTTCGGCAATTTTGTTCAGCAGCTTGTGCTGTTCGATCATATCAGCCGTATTGAAGAGCGGACGGGTGAACATCAGTTCCCAGTGGGTTGAAACCGCCTTGCGCTTGAAGGGGGCGACGTCGAGCACCTTTGGGTCATCGATCAGTCCGAAACGGCCTTGCGGTGCGATCGCTTCGACGATCGATGCAATATGATCGCTGGTGTTGGTGGTCGAAAAGATGAAAGCAGGAGCGCCGATGCCGAGAGCTTCGATCTGCGGAGCCAACGGCTTGGAGTGATCGATAACGTGATGGGCACCGAGTTCCTTCACCCAAGCCTGGGTTTCCGGCCGCGAGGCCGTAGCGATCACCGTCAGGCCGGTCAACACGCGGGCGATCTGGATGGCGATCGAACCGACGCCGCCGGCGCCGCCGATGATGAGAATGGCGTTGGCGGCACCCGGAACCGGGTCCTGCACCTTGATGCGGTCGAAAAAAGCCTCATAAGCGGTGATCGAGGTCAGCGGCAAAGCGGCAGCGGCAGCGAAATCGAGGCTTTTCGGCTTTAATCCGACGATGCGCTCGTCCACCAGATGAAACTCGGCATTCGAGCCGCCACGGTTGATGGCGCCCGCGTAGAAGACCTCATCGCCGGGCTTGAACATGGTGACATCAGAGCCGATTGCCTTGACGATACCGGCGGCGTCCCAGCCGAGCACTTTGTATTCGCCTTCGGTGGGGGCAGCGTTGGCACGGACTTTGACGTCGACGGGATTGACGGACACGGCCTTGATTTCGACCAGGAGATCATGACCCTTGGCTTCCGGCGTTGGCAGGTCGACATCAACAAGCGACGTCTCGGCGGAAATGGGCTGCGGGATCTTGTAAGCGACGGCGCGCATGGGAAAACTCCAGTGTTTGTTGTACGGGACCTAGATGCGTCTTATGCTCAAAGGACGCAAGAATGCACAAATTCTGTACGTAGTACCCAAAAGGATACTGTCGATGTCGCTACCGCGCGCCAAGCTGGTCAAGAATTTTCCCGGGTGTCCGGTCGAGGCGACGCTGAGCCTGCTCGATGGCAAATGGAAAGGCGTGATCCTGTTCCACCTGATGGAGCGAACACTGCGTTTCAACGAAATCCGCCGCAAGCTGCCGGCGGTGACACAGCGCATGCTGACGAAACAGCTACGCGAGCTCGAAGAGTCCGGACTGGTCTCACGCACCGTTTTCCCGGTCGTGCCGCCGCGCGTCGACTACGCGCTGACGCCGCTTGGCGCCAGCCTTGGGCCGATCATCAAAGCAATGGCCGTCTGGGGTGAGGAAAATGTCTTCTGCCATACCGGCAAGCAGGAGGTGCGGCCCCTGCCGGCCTCATGCGCCCCGGCCGTTACGCTCCAAACCAACTGATATTCCGAAGACGATCAGGCCGAAAACGGAAAGCACCGCGCCGACATAGCCCGTCGACGCCGCGGTGAAGCCCCAGGAAATCACCAGACCGCCAAGCCAGGCGCCGAGGGCATTGGCGATGTTGAAGGCCGAATGATTGGAGGCTGCGGCCAGCGTCTGCGCATCCGCCGCGACATCCATCAGACGTGTCTGCACGGCGGGGCAGGCGGCAAAGCCGCAGCCGATCAGGAAGACGCAAACGCACAGCATCACAGGATTGGCGGCCGTCAACGAAAATAGCGTCATGATGACAACGTTGAAGACCATCATGCCGCCGATCGTGCCCTTGAGCGACAGGTCGCCCAGGCGCGAGCCGACGACATTGCCGACATTCATGCCGATGCCGAAGAGCGCCAGTACGACCGGCACCATGCTTGTTCCCAAACCGGCAACTTGCGTTGTCGTCGTTGCCACGTAGCTGAAGATCGAGAACATGCCCCCGAAGCCGACCGCGGCGATGCCGAGCGTCAGCCAGACCTGAATGCGGCGAAGCGCGCCCAGCTCGCGGGTGATGCTCGCGCCTTCCTCGACCTTGTCCTTTGGCAGGAATAGGGCAATGAGGAGCATGGTCACGAGGCCGACGCCGCCGACCATCATGAAGGCCGCGCGCCAGTTCAGAAGCTGGCCGAGGAAGGTCGCGATCGGCGTGCCGATGAGGGTGGCAATAGTGAGGCCGAGCATGACTTGGCCGACAGCACGCACGCGGCGATGGACGGGCACCATGGAGGCGGCCACAAGCGCTGCGACGCCGAAATAGGCGCCGTGCGGCAGGCCGGTGATGAAACGCAGAGCTGCAAAACTTTCGAAGGTCGGAGCCATCGCGCTCGAAATATTGCCGGCTGCAAAAATCGCCATCATCAGCAGAAGCAGGGTCCGCCGCGCCATCTTCGCGGCGAGAACGGCGATGATCGGTGCGCCGACAACGACGCCGAGCGCATAGGCGCTGATAACGTGGCCCGCTTCCGGAGTCGTGACACCGAAGGTATCGGCGACCTCAGGCAGCAGGCCCATGATGACGAATTCACCCGTGCCGATGCCGAAGCTGCCGACTGCAAGCGCCAGCGTGACAAGGGCGATCGCCGTGCGCGACGGCGCTTCGAGGATGGATTGGGAATCGATGACGTCGGCAGCGATATCGCTCACGAAAACTCCTTGGCGGCGATCATGCAAAAAGTGCCGCGGAGCGGGCAAACCGGGTAGGGAAAACCGGGATGCAGGCCTCGGGCACATGATACGGAATGAAAGACTGGAAAGGCACGGAGATGCCCCGATTAATAATATGAATCAGCGTGATATCGCTGTCGCGTGCATTTTTTGCAGTGCAGCATATCGCCCCTTGCATAAGTCTTTGCGGCCGCCTTCTCTCTACCTGTTCACCCGCAATGATTGCCCCAGGCGGTTTCGCAATGCTTGAAATCGCCTTGGCAGGAGCCATCTCTCAATAAGCAGGCGGGGATCAGATCCTTCTTGAGACACATTCAGCGGGAAAACCGGGAGCCTCGATGAAACTGATCGGCTTTTTCAATCGCGATGGCGGCACGTTCAAGACGACGGACATGGCCGCTTACGAAATGAAGGCAGAGCAGGTTTTCCGGGACGCTGGCCATGATTTCGAAGGCTTGGTCGTGTCGGGTAACGAAGTCGTTGCGGCTATGGAACGCGCGGCGCGGCGCGACGATATCGATGGAATCGTCGCCGGCGGCGGTGATGGAACGATTTCTGCCGCTGCCGCGGTCGCTTGGAAAAACGGCGTCGCACTCGGCGTCATTCCGGCCGGCACCATGAACCTCTTTGCGCGCTCGCTTCGGCTACCGCTCGACATCTGGCAGGTGCTCGACGTGCTTGCGACAGGCGAAGTGGATCACGTGGATATCGGCAGCGCCAATGGCCGGCCGTTCATCCATCAGTTTTCCGCCGGGCTGCACGCACGCATGGTGCGCTATCGCGACGCCTATCCCTATCGTTCACGTTTGGGCAAGCTGTCGGCCAGCAGTCGCGCCGCCTTGGGTGTCGTTTTCAATCCACCGGAATTCGATGTCGATTTCGAAGCCGAGGGAGTTCGGGAGCGCCGGCATGTCTCGGCAATTTCCGTGTCCAACAATCCCTTCGGCCCCAACACGCTGCTTTATGCCGACGATCTGCGCGGCGGCGAACTTGGCTTCTATACGGCAAGGCCATTGCGGCCGCTCGGCGTGGCGCGGCTCGCCATTGATATGCTGCGTGGCCGGTTTCAAGAGAACGCCGATGTCATGGTCATGCATACGCGCGAAGTGCATCTGCATTTCCCGAAGTTGCGCAGCCTGGCGAATTGTGTCGTAGATGGCGAGTTGCTGCCCCTGGAGCGCGATATCGTACTCAAACTTCATGCCGGCGAGCTGAAGGTGATGATTAAGCAGGGTACGGCTGCACGGGCTGCCGAGGAAGACGCAGTCCGCAGCGCGGTCGTCTGAAATCCGTCAAAGGCGCGGCAGATATGTGCGGTAGTCGAAATCTGACACCGTGCGCAGATAGCGGATCGCTTCCTTGTGCTTCGTATCGCCGTAGAGCTTCTGATAGCGCTCTCCGAAAATATCGGCGATGAAGGGGGAGGCGCGGAAGCGATCGACGGCAGTGAGGAAATCATGCGTCAGTCTCGGCGCATTTGCCGGCACGTAGCTTGGCGTAGTCTCTTCGCCGGGATCGAGTTCGTTCTGCAATCCAAGCAACATGCCTCCGAGGATCGCCGTCAGCATCAGGTACGGATTGGCATCGGCGCCGGCGACACGGTGCTCGATGCGCGCGCCCGATCCGTCCTTTTCGGGGATGCGCACGGCAGTTCCGCGATGACCGTAGCCCCAGGTGAGGTCGACTGGAGCGAATGAGCCCGGCTGGAAGCGGCGATAGGAATTGGCATAGGGCGCAAAGACCAATTGCGCATCTCGCAGGGTCTGAAGCAGACCGGCACAGATCGATTTCAGCCTCATTGGCTCTCCGCCCGCCGCGTCGAGAATATTGCGGCCTTGATCGTCGATGATGCTGGCGTGCACATGTAGCCCGGAGCCCGCGTGATCGGTGTAGGGCTTCGCCATGCAGGTCGATTTGAGGCCGTGCTTGCGTGCCGCTTGCTCGGCGATCCGTTTCAGGGAAATGCAGTCATCGGCGGCGGCGAGCGCGTCCGGGCGATGCAGCAGATTGACTTCGAACTGCCCTGGGCCGAATTCCGCCGTTGTCGCCTCCGCCGGCAGGCCCTGCGCTCTGGCATAGGCGCGCAAAGTTTCGAGATAATCGCCGAGCAGATCGACGGCATCCATATCGTAGAGCTGGTAGCCGTTCGGCTCGTTGCGATACATCAGCGCCGGTGGCGGCGAGGGGAGTCCGCGCTCGCGCCAGTCGCCGGCGAGAAGATAGAATTCCAGTTCGGTCGCAACGACCGGCGTCAGGCCGAGCGCCTTATAGCGATCGACGACTGCGGAGAGAATAGCGCGCGGGTCCTGAAAACTGGGGCTGCCGTCGAGTTCGTGCATCGTGGCCAGCACTTGTTTCGATCCTGACGGCGCCCAGGGCATATCCGTAAGCGTGCGTGGATCGGCAACGCAGGTGCCGTCGGGATCGCCGATCGTCAGCGAAAGGCCGGTGAGGTCGTCATTGTCGTCGCCCCAGATATCGAGCGATTGCGTCGAGGTCGGTAGGCGCACCGCGCCCGACCAGACTTTCTTTTCGGCTTCCATGGGTATCTGTTTGCCGCGCAGCCGGCCGTTCATGTCTGATATCAACACCTCGATGCGTGCCGTGCCTTCGGTTGCGTTGTCAGCCGCCATGCCCTTGTCAATCCCCCATGCTCACGTCATGGTCGTAGACGATCGAGGCCAGCCTTTCAATCCGATAGGGATTCTGCAAACGATGTCCGACACTTCCAGCCGTTCCAATCTCGCCGCCGTCGACGCCGCTCATCATCTCCATCCGTTCGCCGACATGAAGAAGTTGAACGCTGACGGCGCCCGGATCATCCAGCGCGGCGAGGGCGTCTACATCTTCGACAGCAACGGCAAGAAATATCTCGATGGCTTTGCCGGCCTCTGGTGCGTCAATATCGGCTATGGGCGAACGGAAATCGCCGATGCCGCCATCCGGCAAATGAACGAACTTCCCTATTACAACACGTTCTTCGGCACGACGACCACGCCGGCCACGTTGTTGTCGGAGAAGGTTTGCGCCCATGCGGGGCCGCACTTCAATCACGTCTTCTTCACCAACTCCGGCTCCGAAGCTAACGACACATGGTTCCGTATGGCTCGCGTCTATTGGAGCGCAGTGGGCAAGCCGACGAAGAAGATCGTCATTGCCCGCAGGAATGGCTATCACGGCTCCACCGTCGCCGGCGCCAGCATGGGTGGCATGAAATATATGCACGAGCAGGGCGACCTGCCGATCCCTGGCGTCGTTCATATCAACCAGCCTTATTGGTACGCCGATGGTGGCGATCTTTCTCCGGAAGAGTTCGGCCTCAAGGTCGCCCGCGAGCTGGAAGAGAAGATCGATGAACTGGGCGAGGATAATGTTGCGGCTTTCATCGCCGAGCCGGTGCAGGGGGCGGGCGGCGTCATCATTCCACCCTCTACTTATTGGCCGGAAATCGGCCGCATCTGCACGGCGAGAAACATCCTGTTAGTCTGCGATGAGGTGATCTGCGGTTTCGGAAGACTCGGTTCCTGGTTCGGCTATCAGCATTTCGGTGTCGAGCCCGATCTCGCGCCGATCGCCAAGGGCCTGTCTTCGGGCTATTTGCCGATCGGCGGCGTGTTGGTCAGCGACCCCATCGCCGATGTGCTGATCAACGAGGTCGGAGAGTTCAACCACGGCTTCACCTATTCCGGCCACCCGGTCTGCGCCGCTGCGGCGCTCGAGAACCTCAGAATCATCGAGGATGAGCGACTGATCGAGCGCGTTCGCGACGATATCGGGCCTTATTTCGCCGGGGCCTGGGGCAGCCTGGCCGATCACGATATGGTCGGCGAAGCCGTCAGCATCGGCCTGATGGGCGCTTTGCAGCTCGCCGCCGACAAATCCACGCGCCGCCGTTTCGAGAAGCCGGATGCGATCGGCTCAGCTGTGCGCAATCATGCTTTGACCAATGGTCTCGTGCTTCGCGCCACCGCCGACCGAATGCTGGCCTCGCCGCCATTGATCATCAGCCACGAAGAGGTGGATGCGATGGTGGGTATCACCCGGCTGGCGCTCGACGCGGTGTGGGCGGAAACGAGAGCTTAGTCAGCTTTTGTCCGCCGGGGATGGCGCATCCCATTTGCCCGCTTTGTGCAGAGCTAGTGTCAGCCCCGCGACATGAATCGTTTGAATCATCTTGCCCTCCAGCGCCAGTTTGATGGCCTGTCGGATCGGTATGCGAATAAGCCGAATGCGTTCCGTTGGATCGTCTGCGGGTTTCGCTGATATCTCGACATTGCGAGCGAGCACGATGTGGGAAAGGTTCGAGTGGGTGGCCGGATTTGGTGAAAGGGCGCCGACATACTCCCATTCGGACGCCGTGAGGCCGGTTTCTTCCCTCAGCTCGCGGGCTGCCGCCTCGATTGGATTTGCGTCGCTCGCATCCATTGCCCCGCCCGGCACCTCCAATGCGACAACGCCCAGACCATGACGATACTGCTGGACGAGATAGATGTTGTCCTCCGCATCGAGCGCCACCACTTCCACCCAATCGGGATATTCCAACACATAGTAGGGGGCAATCTCCACGCCTTCGGCCGTAACACAGGCGTCGGCTCTGACTTTCAGCCATCGGTCGTGAAGCAGATGGGTGGAGCTCTTGACTTGCCATGGCGGAAGATCACCAGGGTCAGGCAAGGTGCTTGCAAGTTTGTCAGTCAAGTCCATAAACGATTCCGGCGTTGAAAAAGGACAGCAGTTCCCGCAGATCGGGTGATCGGCGTTTATTTCGGATAGACCCAGGAATAGGCAAAGGACGCCATGTCGCCGGGCTTGCCGTGGATGTACTGAACGTCCGCGAGCTTGATGTTCGGCGCCGCATATTGCGGGCCGAGCGTATCGTGCAACCAGCTCGCCAATGGCGCCGGCACGCCGCTGTCGTTCTTGCCCGGCCGCCAGACAATGAGGATCGGCTTGTCGGCGCTCCACTGATAGTTTGCCTTCAGATTGCCGAAGAACAGCGACATGGCCGGCACGTCAGGCAGTTGCAAATGCAGATTTCCGGCCGGCAACCAATTGTCCGTCAGCACTAACCCGGGCTTTCTGCCCTCCATCGCCACGGCCTGGCTCACGAAGGTGGGGTAGGGCGTGTTGTAGTGGTCATAGGCGCCGAAGAGCGCTGGGAAGGTGACGCGGATCAAAAGCAGCGCCGGAATGATCAGCATCATCACCAGCGGGATATAGAAGAAGCGCTTGCCGAAATCCGCGGCCTTGATGCCGGCCACTTCCATCTTCAGGCAAACATAGATCGGCAGCAGGAACAGGAAGGGCAGCAGCCAGCGGTCGCGCAGCGCGGTCATGCCGATGGCGACGATCAGGATCAGCACCAACACGGCGATAGCAGCAAACAGGACCTCGAAAAAACGGGTCCATTCATTTGATCGCCCTAGGTTCTTGAAGAGGCTCTTGCCGAAGACCAACGAATATATGACGAGCGTCGGCGCGCAGATGACGACGACTAATTTCACGAATTCCAAAGGTCCTTGCACCAGCTTGGCAAAGGCGCTTTGCGGCGCATCCTGCTCCATGATCCCCAGCGTGCGTCCCGAGGCGAGATCGAGATTGTGGATTAGCCACAGCCCGTGCGGCAGGAAGATCAATAGGGAGATCAGCAGGGTCAGCAGAAAACGCCGGTCAAAGATGCGCGCACGTCCCTGTGGATGCATCAGGACGGCGACGATCGCGGCGGCGGCGAGCAGCGCGAAATTATACTTCGAGAGCATGCCGAGACCGAGCGCGATGCCGGTAAATATATAGGAACCCGTACTCGGCGCCTTCAGCGTGCGGATCGCGCCGTAGAGGAAGAGGTTGATCGTCAGCAGTTGCGCGACCGTATGCGTCAAGTCGCGCTGCGCCTCCCAGAAGAGCTGCGGGATCGTCAGCAACGACAGCGTGGCGATCGCCGCGAAAACCTTGTCGGACAGCACCAGTTTCGCCAGTTTGTAGTAGCTGAAGAAGACCAGGAACAGCACGATGTTCTTGACGATAGAAATCGTCGCAAGCGACAGTCCGAAGACAGAGACCACCAGCGCCTGCACCCAGTTGTAGAGCGGCGGCTGGGAATCGTAGCCGAGTGTCAGCCATTGCGAGAAAAGCGCCTGCTGGGACTCGTCGTAGCGCATGCCATGTGGCATGGCGAGCCGCACCAGAAATTCCAGAACGAAGTACCCGGCAAGCAAGAGGATGATGGTATCCGGTCGGCGGACCAGAAGCCTATGCATCCTGATTATCCCGATCGAAGATCTTGCGGACGATGTAGTTCGGCGACAGATCATCGCGATAATAGATGCGCGCGATCATCTCGGCCAAGATGCCTGTCGTGATCATTTGCACCGATGACAGCAGGAGCACGACGCCCACCAGCAACAGCGGCCTGTTGCCGATATCGTCGCCGAAGATGAACTTGTCGACGAAGAGCCATAGCAGGATGAGACCGGCGAGCGCGCCGAGGCCGAGGCCGAGAGAGCCGAAGAAATGGCCCGGCCGCGCCTTGTAGCGCATGAAGAACATTACCGAGAGCAGGTCGAGAATGACGCGGAAAGTACGTGAAATCCCATATTTCGATGTGCCGTGCTCGCGCGCATGGTGGGTGACGACCACTTCGCCGATCCGCGAGCTCGGTACGACGCCGGCAACCCAGGCCGGGATGAAGCGATGCATCTCGCCCATCAGCTTTACCTGCTTGATGATCGAGGCACGGTAGATTTTCAGGCTGCAGCCATAGTCGTGCAGCTTGACGCCGGTGATGCGGCCGATGAGATAGTTTGCACACCAGGAGGGAATCTTGCGCAGGAAAAGCCCGTCCTGGCGATTCCTGCGCCAGCCGACGAGCAGGTCGAGCTGCCGCCTCTCCAACTCTTCGACCATCGAAGGAATATCCTTCGGGTCGTTCTGCAGGTCGCCGTCCATGGTGGCAATCAGCCGACCGGTGGCGGTGTCGATGCCGGCCTGCATGGCGGCGGTCTGGCCGAAATTGCGTTGAAGCTCGACGATACGTAGCGTCAGTCCCTCGCGCCCGAGTGAGCGGCGTGCATTGGCAAGCGTGGCATCGGTGCTGCCGTCGTCGATCAGGATTAGTTCCCAGCGCTTGGTGAAGTTCACCATGGCGGAACAGATGCGCTCGATCAGCGGTCCGACGCTTTCTTCCTCGTTAAAGACAGGCACGACCAGCGAAAGCTCAATGGCACTTGCTGTATCGGTCAGGGGGCGGATCGACTCTGCCGTTGTCTGCAACTCTTCTTTCTCCTAAAAGACCGGCAGATCCTGCCGGACGGAACGAGCGACATGTCCGGCATCAGCCTCCGCTCGCATTGGGTGCCTTAACTACATGAAGACTCCGATGGTTGCCAGCCGACAGAACTGGTTTATTCGCAATCGCATGACGCTGCTGACATTGGCCGTCGTTCTAGCCTATGCCGCCTTCATCGAGTGGTTCTGGGGGTGGAGTTCGATCCTGGCGCAATGGGGCAAAGTCGGTATCCTGCCCATTCTGCTGGCACTGGCGCTGCTGACCGGCACATACTTCCTGCGCACCTGGCGCATCTACGATTATTTCCCGAAGGAGACCGGCGGCCATTTCACCGCGCTCTTCCGCGTGACGCAGGTTCACAATCTCCTCAACATCATGATGCCCTTCCGCACCGGGGAGACCAGCTTCCCGGTGCTGATGCGTTCCGAATTCGGGATTCCCTTGGCGCGCGGAACCTCGGCGCTGTTTGTCATGCGGCTGCTGGACCTGCATGCGCTGCTGGCTGCGGCGGGCAGCGGTCTCGCGCTCGCCTCATCCTACCGCGTTCTTGCCTGGGTCGCATGGCTTGCTTTCGTGCTTTTGCCGGTCGCGGGTTTCGCCCTGCGCCGGCCGCTGATTAAATTTGCCGCCAAGGCATTGCCGAAGAAGGCGCAGACGTTGGTGCATGAGCTGGAGCGTGGTTTGCCGGCCAATGCCGGCGCCTTTGCTCGCGCCTGGCTGACGACCGTGGTCAATTGGCTGGTGAAGGTCCTGGTGCTCGCCTGGGCGCTTCGCCTGATGAATGTCACGCCGCTGTCTGCAAGCTTCGGCGGCGCGCTCGGCGGCGAGCTTTCCTCTGTGCTGCCGGTGCATGCGCCCGGAGGAGTGGGCACCTATCCGGCAGGGATCACTGCCGGCGCCATGGCTTTCGGAGCGTCGGGAGAAAAAGCCGCGCTCGACAACCTGGCGCAGGCAAGCATCAATGCGCATCTTCTGATCGTCGTTTCGGCTCTGACAGGGACGGCACTTGCCTTGCTGGCCTCCAGAAAGCGGCCCTGATCTGGCCTATCGCCCGGTCTTGCCGGCAAGCTCCGCCAGTCGCTTGCGCAGGAACGCTTGCTCGGGCGCCTGGTGGCAAAGCGAAAGCGCCGTCTCGTAAGACTGTCGCGATTCATCGTTGCGATTGAGCTGCCGTAGGAAATCGGCCTTTGCCGCGTGAGCCAGATGGTATCGAGCCAGCCGGTCTTCGCTCAGCAGGCCATCAACGATCTCAAGTGCCGCTGCCGGCCCATCGCACATCGAAACCGCCACCGCCCGGTTAAGCTCGACCACCGATGACGGATGTGCGACCAGCAGCAGATCGTAGAGTGTCACAATCCGCCGCCAGTCCGTCTGGTCCGCCGTTGCCGCGCGCACATGCTCGGCGGCAATTGCCGCCTGCAGCGCATAGCTGCCAACGCTTTCACCGGCCATTGCCTCGGCCGCAAAGGCTAGCCCCTCACGGATTCTCCTGTTGTCCCACAGCCCGCGGTCCTGATCCGCAAGCAAGATGAGATCGCCTGATGTACTCGCCCGTGCCAGCCGCCGCGAATCCTGCAGGAGCATCATCGCCAGCAGTCCGGCAACCTCCGGATCGGGCAGAAGTTTCAGAAGCAGGCGGCCGAGACGAATGGCTTCGCCGGCGAGGTCGGCGCGGACGATCGCTGCTCCGGACGAGGCGGAATAGCCTTCGTTGAAGACGAGATAGATGATATGCAGCACCTGCGCCAGCCGCTCCGGCAACTCCATCTTTGCTGGAACCTCATAGGGAATGCGGGCGGTGCGAATGCGGTTCTTGGCGCGAACGATACGCTGGGCGACGGTCGGCGCGGAGATGAGGAAAGCGTGGGCGATCTCTTCCGTCGTCAGGCCGCAGACCTCACGCAGAGCCATCGCCATCTGCGCCTCGGCAGGAATGAGCGGGTGGCAGCAGGTGAAGATCAATCTGAGCATATCGTCTTCGATCTCTTCGCTTTCGGCGGACTCGATCATTTCGCCCTCCGGATACAGGCTGTCGACGATATCGGCCTCGGAGGCATCGAAACGCGCTCGCCGGCGGATGTGGTCGATTGCCCGGAAACGGCCGGTCGAAACCAGCCAGGCATAGGGATTGGCCGGCATCGTCTCTTCCGTCCATTGCTGCGCCGCCGCTGCAAAGGCGTCGTGAAGGGCCTCCTCCGCCCGGTCGAAATCGCCGAGCACGCGGATAAGCGTCGCAAGCACGCGGCGCGACTGGCTGCGGTAGATATCGTCGATGGTTTCGTTCAGCGACACGGACGTCTTCTGTTCTCCTGTCAGGTGCCGGGAAGGGTCAGTATCCGCACTGGGCGGATTTCGACCGCACCATAGCGCGCCGAGGGGATGCGCCGCGCAATTTCGGTTGCGCCAGCCATGTCGGCAGCCTCGATAAGATAGAAGCCGGCCAGATGTTCCTTCGTCTCGACGAATGGGCCATCCGTTGTGGAAAGCGCCGACCCGCGCGGGCGGATGACGATCGCCTTGTCGGGCGTCTCCAGCGCGTCCGACAGGATCATCGTGCCTCTGCGTCTTAGGCCCTCGTCATATTCGAAATGCTCGGCGATCAGGGTATCGACCTCGCTGGAGGTCAGCGTGCCGTCCACGTCGGCGGACGTGTAGATCAAGCATAGAAACCGCATGTCCATGTCCTCCTGCTCTTTGTCTATTCGTTCGGAAACCGGATGTCATAGGCCGCGCGGACCTCGATCATGCCATACCGGGCCACAGGGAAGGTGGCGGCGATGGCAGTCGCCTCGTCGATATCCTTCGCCTCGATCAGTACGAAGCCGCCGAGATGCTCCTTCATTTCGGCAAACGGACCGTCGGTGACTGTGGCCTCGCCTTTGCGCACTCGCACCGTCTTGGCAGTCTGCGGCGCCCGTAACGCGTTTGCCACGACGATATGTCCGCTGTCGCGCAGCCTGTTGTCGTTGTCGATGGATTCTTGCGTCAGCCGCCGTCCTTCTTCCTCGGTGATGGTCATGATCTCGGCGGTTTCGAACCAGACCTGGCAGAGAAATTTCATCGTCGCCTCCTTACACTTCAGGACCGAAAGAATAGATCGGCCGCACCTCGATGCTGCCGAGCTTTGCCAGCGGAATACCGGCCGCGACGCGGATCGCGTCGTTCAGGTCCCTGGCATCGATCAGGATGAAGCCGCCAAGATGCTCCTTGGTCTCGATGAATGGGCCGTCCGTCACCGCCGTCTCGCCGTTACGCACCTGCACCGTCACTGCTGAGCGTGGCGATTGCAGCGCTTCGGCATGAATCATATGCCCGCTTGCGGCGAGATCCCGGTCATAGGCAAGCGAATCCGAATCGAGTCTCTGCTTTTCCTCTTTCGTCATGGCATCGAGCTTCGTGCCGTCGAACCAGACCTGACAAAGATATTTCATCGCTGCTTTTCCTCTTTCCATTTACTGACAGCCATAGACGAGCGGGCCGCACGCAAATCGACATCCAGATCGGCAGCATGACAAAAAATTTCATCGCTGTCGAAAATGGGCGAGGCCGCTCGACAAGTTCCGTCATCACCAAAGGAGAGACGGACATGCACACCTTGGAAACAGCTCTGGTGAATTATTGGTGCAGGAAGACATTGTCGGAGAAGGATCTGATGGAGCCGATCGACCTTCGCAAGGTCGTTCTTCGTACCTCGATCGGCTTTGCCGCCTTTGCGGTTCTGATCCTTTGCCTCAACTGGGCGGCAGATCCGATGATCAATCGGCCGCAGGTGGCGGTCGCCGATCAGATGCGGCCGATGCCGGAGGCAAAAAAATAAGGGGCGAGAGACCTCCAGCCTTTAACCGAAATGCAGAATCCAGGCATAGATTGGTGCCTAATCCGATTGCGACAGGCGTTTTACCTTGCTGGAAATCTCTTCGTGAAGCATCCTGCGCGCTCGACTGCCGCAGAATGTCCGTTTTTGCGACACTACCCTTATGTCCTTGCCAAATTAACCAGCACGCTCTCGCGCTAGACGCGGCGTCGGCTAAATGACGCAAAACAGGTGATACACTCGCTTGGCCTGGTGGTTTTAAGATCGTGAAGGAGAGATGCTCAATGGTGAGGAAATCGGGTGTCGTGCTGGAAGAAGTCCGTCGGTTTCACGCACAGATGATGGCGGTGGCCACAGGCTCCCCGGATGAGCGGTTCGAACGCATTTTCGAGCTTGTGCCTCGCGAAGCCTTCCTTGGTCCCGGTCCCTGGCATATCGCCGTCCACCCTTGGAAGAAGTCCTATCGGCATCGCTACATTGAAACGCCGAGCGACAATCCGGTGCATGTTAATCAGAACGTGCTGGTAGCGCTGGATCGAGCGAAGGGCATCAACAATGGCGAGCCCATGTTGCATGCAGCCTGGCTCGGCAGCGTCAATCCGCAGGGTGGAGAGGTGGTAACCCATATCGGGGCAGGTACCGGCTACTACACCGCGATCCTCTCGATGCTGACGCTTCCGAATGGCCACGTGCATGCCTTCGAAATCGATGAGCGTCTTGCTGGGCGGGCGCACGAGAACCTTGTTCCCTTCGAAGATGTTTCGGTTACACATGGCGATGCTACTGTCCTGGCGCTGCCACCATCGGACCTGATCTATGTGAATGCCGGCGTGGTGGTCCCGCCCGTGCATTGGCTAGAATCCTTGCGTCCAGGCGGTCGGATGATCTTTCCCTGGCGCCCGAGCGAGGATGTTGCCTTCGCCATGCTGATCACCCGGGGCCAAACGGGATTCTCTGCGCGGCCGTTGATGCCGGCCTGGTTCATTCCATGCATTGGCGCAAGCGACCCTCTCCAGAGCCTCAAGGCGCCAGATAGAGCTGGCGCACAAACCATCCGCTCCCTCTGGCTGACCAAAGATCGCGACCCAGACGAGAGTGCAATTGCAATTTTCCGGGACGTCTGGTTCTCAGACCAGGCCACTACGGCGATCGCAGTGGCTGCATAATTCCTAAATTCCGCGAAAAATGCCGTCACCGCTGCCGGTAAATTCCCGTCGCGAAACCCATTCGCGAAACTACGATTTTTGCGAATAGGTCTTGCGACAGGAATTAGTTGAAGAGCTCAACGCTAGCGATTTTGTCGCGAAACTCAAATCGCATCGCGATCTCTGGGATTCGCTCTTTGCGCCTCAGACTCTTGATTTTGCGCATGTCGTTGTCGCAAACCACCGCGCACTTTTGCACGACATGCGTCAGGATTTTCGCGAGGGTCGCTTTCTATCACCGGCGGTCATCTCGCGCAGATCCCGGATAAGGTCACCGGGTCCGTTTTCTGCCCCTGCATTTACGCCGAGCTTCGTCAGCCAGCACCACATGCTGACCCGATGGAAAAGCATGTAGAGCCAGAGCGCACATTCGGTGTCGGTGTGATCGACTGGGCCGTAACCCTCAAGAATCGGACGATAGCTGCGGGGGTCTTCGTGCGCCGAACAGAACAGGGCCTTGGCCAGATCAAAGAGTTTATCTGCCGCGCGTGCGTTTCCGAAGTCAATAAGCCCGCTGAGTTCAAGTCGGTCTACGTCGTTCCGCCGCGCTAGCACATTGCCCTGATGGAAATCGTCATGGCAGAGGACCGGACCATCGCTTTCATCCAGAAGACCGAAGCTCTTTTCGGCAAGCTGCTGCAGACGACGCCCGAGATCGGCGTCGCCTCCAAGATCGCGAAAACGGCGAAACACGTCTTCGAACGCCACCGTCATATAATCCGCGTTCGTGGATATCGGCCTCTCGACCCCGTGGCCGTGTATGTAGCCATAGGCAGGCATGGGCACCGCATGGATGCGACACAGAAGCTCTCCCATCTGCCGATAGGCCTGCTCGATATCCGGTGCTGCCATCCAGTTGCGCAGCGAACGGCCGGGCAGCAGCGTCAGCAAGGCGTAGCGCAGTGGCAGCAGGGTTCGCGAGTCGTCAAGACGCAGCCACTTCGGAACCGACGGCGTTAGTCCTTGGAGCCAACCTGCGACGAGCGCTTCCTTCGACGGCCCCCATTCGGGCTCATTCGGATAGATCTTGAGGACCAGCGACCCACAATCAGAATCCGAAAGATCGATTCTGAAAACGTCCGTGCTACCGCCCGTCAGCCGGGCAAAACCACTGACGGTCAGGGCAGAATCGAGACTCTGGACGAGCCGCTGAACGCATTCGGTGTCCAGTTTCAAAGCGTCTCTTGTTCCTATTGAAACGCCGTTTCGAAGAAACTGCGCAGTTTGCGTGAATGCAGCGTTTCCGGCGGCATCGCGGCCAGCTTCTGGATGGCGCGGATGCCGATCTGCAGATGCTGGTTCACCTGCGTCCGGTAGAAGGCGGTCGCCATGCCCGGCAGTTTCAGCTCGCCGTGCAGCGGCTTGTCCGAAACGCAGAGCAGCGTGCCGTAGGGAACGCGGAAGCGGAAGCCGTTGGCGGCGATCGTCGCCGACTCCATGTCCAGCGCCACCGCGCGGGCCTGCGACAGGCGCTTGACGGGGCCGGCCTGATCGCGCAGTTCCCAGTTGCGATTGTCGATCGTGCCGACCGTGCCGGTACGCATGATGCGTTTCAGCTCGAAGCCCTCGTAGCCGGTGATTTCGGCAACGGCTGCTTCCAGCGCCACTTGCACTTCGGCAAGCGCGGGGATCGGTACCCATACCGGCAGATCGTCGTCGAGAACGTGATCCTCGCGCATGTAGGCATGCGCCAGCACATAGTCACCGAGCCGCTGGCTGTTGCGCAGGCCGGCGCAGTGGCCGAGCATCAGCCAGGCATGCGGGCGCAGCACCGCGACGTGGTCTGTGATCGTCTTGGCGTTGGACGGGCCGACGCCGATATTGATCATGGTGATGCCGGCGTGGCCCTTCTTTTTCAGATGGTAGGCCGGCATTTGCGGCAGCCGCGGCGGAGTCGCGATTCCCTCCGGCTGGCTCGAACCGGCCGGCGTGATGATATTGCCCGGCTCGACAAAGGCGGTGTAGCCGTCACCACCGCCCTTGGCCATCAGACCACGCGCCCAGTTGCAGAATTCGTCGATGTAGAACTGGTAGTTCGTGAAAAGTACGAAGTTCTGGAAATGCGACGCGCTGGTTGCGGTGTAGTGTGCCAGGCGGGCAAGCGAATAGTCGATGCGCTGCGCGGTAAACGGCGCGAGCGGCGAGGGCTGGCCCGGCGGCGGAATATATTCGCCATTGGCGATCTCATCGTCGGTGGTGTTCAGGTCCGGCGTATCGAAGAGATCGCGCAGCGGAATGTCGTCCAAAGCGGCAGCGGAAGCTTCCACATGTGCACCTTCGCCAAAGGCGAAATGCAGCGGGATCGGCGTCGTCGATTCCGACACGACCACCGGCACATTATGGCTGCGCATCAATAGCGCCAACTGTTCTTTCAGATAATGCCGGAAGAGCTGGGGGCGGGTGATGGTAGTGGTGTAGACGCCAGGCGCGGTGACGTGGCCGTAGGAAAGACGCGAGTCCACATGGCCGAAGCTCGTCGTCTCGATGCTGACCTGCGGGTAGAAGGCGCGGTAGCGCGCCGTGATCGGCACACCCTTGGCGAGCTTGGAGAAGCTGTCGATCAGAAACGCCGTGTTGCGGTCGTAGAGCTCGGTCAGAGCATCGACAGCCTTGGCAGGATCGTCAAAGCTCTGCGGCTGAAACGGACTGGGTGAAGAAATATCGAGAGGTGAAAAAGGAGAGATTCGGTTGCTCATGCGCCATTATAGAGTGTCGTCTTTAACAAGCAAACGACGTTGCAAGGCACGATCCGAGATTTTCGCAGCTATTTTTATGCTGTTTCGCCGTTCGACTCTCGAAAAAAATTGGTGAAAGGTTCCCGATTATTGCACTGTCGTGCAATAAGGGCTGCCTGTCTGCAGGCAAGTGAAGCTTGCACCGAAATGCGATTGCGCACCGCTGCGGCCGGTATGTTCTACCGCCATCGAAAATGTTATCGCAAAGATGGCGGCAAACAACATGATGATGCCGAAACGCCGCGCCATGATGATCGTGTTCATATTCCTGGCCCTACCGTGCCCTATACTGGACACTGTTTTGCCATGGTCAGGCTGAACAGGTGCTGAGGTACCGGTTCATCCGGCGTTCAGAAAGATTACCGCGGACAAATCGTGGAACTGAAGATCTTCCCCGGGCAAGAACGTATTGATTGGTCCGACGTCCTTCGCGCGAAGTACTTTCTAAAGCTTCGTCCAAGTCTGCGATTTGCAGAAGACCTTCAATACACAGCCCTGCATTCTTACGGTATTGCCGCTGACCGTGCCGGACCCGTTATAGGTCTTGTTGTCGACGGGATCGGTGAGTTCGCCGGAGTAGATGCTGCCCTTGCCCTGCATCCTGCCGATCTGCCGGCCGGCATACTTCCCGGTCTTCAGCGTCACGCAGTAGCCGCTGCTGCAAGGGGCGATGGCAGCAGTATCGCCCTCTCCGGTTTTCCAATTGCCGACGATTGGCTCGTCGGCCAAAACCGCACTCGCGCTGAAGACCAGCGCGGCGACGAGAATGGTGACACGGATCATATCTTTCCTTCCCCCAAAGGTTTTCCGGCGCTGAAGCCGAGATTGAGGTGAAATTATCCAGCGCGAATGCAAAGGTAAATACCCCTTGTGAGTGCGAATTTCCCGGCTTCTCGGCAGCCCTCATCCCACCAAAAAATAACGTTCCGTCTGTCAGCGACTGTTTTCGTGGTGAACAAAGGGTTTAAATCCAAACCTTAACATTGTGTAAAACTCGCGCAAAAATCCTTAATTTGCAAGGGAAGCGATGTTTAACAAAATCCCAAGTTTACCAAGCATTTGCACTTTGTTTGCATCGAATTAAGCATGCATTTTAGCCGTTTTTTGAAAGCCGTCTGCGATAGTGAAGCCATCAAACGAGCGGGGCAAACCCGCCGACCGGAAGGATCATCAAGCCGCGATAGATGGCAAGGTCCGGAAGGAAAACAGGGCCGATAACGAATAGACTGAAACAGGGATTAAACCGATGGCACGCTTCGAAATACCAACATCCGAAATGGCCATGATGGGTGGCAACAGCGCTGACGCTCTTTGTGAACTGGGCGTGATCTATGCGACCGGCAGGGGTTGCAAGCCCGATCTCGTTGCCGCCCACAAATGGTTGAACATCGCCGCCATCAAGGGCAGCGACCGCGCCGCCGAGCTTCGCGCCGACGTCGCAGCCACGCTGACCAAGATGGAACTCGCCGCAGCGCTCCGCGCCGCCCGCGAGTGGATGACCACGCACTGAAGCGCGTTAGGCCTAATCTAAAGCAATAACCCCGGAAGAGGGAACGACAGCACGGCGGAGAGACGCGCTGTCAACATCAAGAAAACCGCGACCGGCCGGGAACAAGGCCGGCGCGGTTTTTCGTTGCTTCCAAGCTTCAGCCGATCGCCTTCAATACTTTCGGCAGTGCCTCGGCCAGAAGATCGAGATCGTGCTTGGGACCGACGCTGACGCGGATGCAGCGATTGAGCGGCGCTACACCTGGCATGCGGATGAAGACGCCATGCTGGATCAGCCCATCGACGATGGCGCGTGCGTAAACACCGTCGCGCCCGCAATCGACGGCGACGAAGTTGGTCGCGGAGGCAAGCGGTGAAAGCCCGTTGTCACGGGCGATCATGCCGATATGCTCACGGGCAGCGTGAATTTTAGCCACGACTTCGGCAAGGTAGGCCTGATCCTTCAGAGCCGCGAGTGCGGCCGCCGTCGCCAGTCGGTTCATGCCGAAGTGATTGCGGATCTTGTCGAAAGCAAGCACGGTTTCCGGCACGCCGATGGCATAACCGACACGGGCACCCGCGAGGCCATAAGCCTTGGAGAAGGTACGTGTGCGCAGCACGTTCGGCAGGTCGATCAGCGCAGAGATATCGGGCAACGAACTGGCAGGCCCGGTCTCGCTATAGGCTTCGTCGAGAACGAGCAGGCAGCTTTCCGGCAGAGCGCGGGCAAAGGCGACGATCTTGTCGGCATCCCACCAGCTTCCCATCGGGTTGTCGGGGTTGGCGAAATAGACGAGCGGCGCATTCTCGCGCTTTACTGCCTGCAGCAGGCCGTCGAGATCCTCGCGATCGTTGATATAGGGTACGGTTACCAACCGCCCGCCGAATCCGGCGACATGGAAATTGAAGGTCGGATAGCCGCCGAGCGAGGTCACGACGGGTGCCCCCGGCTCGACCACCATGCGCACGATGAGACCGAGCAGGCTGTCGATGCCTTCGCCGACGGCGATATTCGCGGGCTTGACGCCGAGATGCGCGGCGAGCGCTTCTTTCAGCGCGAAATTTTCCGGATCATTGTATTTCCAGATATCGCCGGCCTGCTCGCGCATGGTCTCGATGACGGAGGGGGCGGGGCCGAAGCCATTTTCATTGGCACCGATACGTGCCTTGACGGTCAAACCGCGTTGGCGTTCGAGAGCTTCCGGGCCGACGAAGGGCACGGTGGAGGGAAGGGCGCTGATCAGCGGCGTGAAGCGCGAAAAGGCGGACATTCTGGCTAATTTTCCCGAATTCTGTTGCAAGGCGCAGCACAATAGGCGCTTGGCGGGCCGTTGCAAGGGCGGAAAAGCCTGATGCCGACGCCTATTGCCGCTTGCCGCGCGCTGCAAGCGCCTCGGTGTTGCCGATCATGAAATCGGCGCGCACGACACGTCTCAATGTTTCCGGTTCGATCAGGTTGATGAAGCGAACGTTGACGCGATTGTCTATCCGATTGATCTCGGCGCAGCCGATGCGATAGGCAAGGCCGAGGATGTTCAGATAATAGTGTGTTGGCAGGCCCACGGTCGTGCCGACGATGAAACTGGCGCCGCCCTGCGAGATGTCGACGATTTCGGCGCTGCGGATCGAAATGCCTGTCAGACATGGGCGTACGGCAATGATACGGGCCGGCCGCTGAACGAAGAACCGTTCCCACCTGTGCTCGTAGACTTCGGATTTGACTTTCGCCAGATGCGTTGCGCGAAGCATTGTCATTCCCCGGTTTGAGGCTGCCGAATTCATCTCGGTTACAGCATGAACCTTGCACGGAGATTTTGCGTAAGCGTCAACTGCGCCAATCGAATTTTAACGAATCGGCGTTTTTCAGCCGGTTGAGCGATATTGCGTGCCAAATATGAGGTTATTGAACCCTTCGCGTCATGAGACGTTCTCTTTGTCGACAGTTTTGATCGTGACATGGAGCGTGAGGACGGGACGATGGTCGATATCAAAATTTCACGAGGAACCTGGATCGTTGTTTGCGACGGCGCAAAGGCGCTGATCCTGGAGAGTTCGAATCGCAGCCCGCATCCGGACTTGCAAACGCGCGAAACCATGGAACAGCCGCACACACCGGATCGGGAACTCGGCGCAGACAAACCGGGGCGCACGCATCAGGCCGAAGGTTTCGGAGGCAGCGCCGTGGAAGAAACGGCATGGCATGAACAGGCAGCGGCGGAGTTTTTGAAGGGTATTGCTGCGAAGGTCGATGCGCTCGTGCAGGAGAAAGGCGTCAACCGCCTCATCCTCGTAGCGCCGCCGCGCGCGCTTGGCATCCTGCGGCCCCATCTCGGGGCTCATTCGCAGATGGCCATCGTCGCCGAGGTTGCCAAGGACCTGACGAATTTCCCGGTTGATCAGATCGAGCGCTATCTTGCCGCTTGAGGAATGACGGTGCGAGATACCGCCATCCCTCGATGCCTGCGCCTGCACAGCGTTTCTTCCAGCACCGCCGCCTTGTCTTGACATCGGCTTTGGCTTCGATCATACGGAAACCCGGTTCGAGGCACCGGCCGCTCGCGGATGAGAATCCATGGTGAAGCCCTTGCGAATATGGTCACAGCCATCTGGCGCATGCTGACTGGCGGTAATGCGAGCCCCGATCTGCAGTCGTAAACGCATGCCTTCTGAGAGGCTGACTCCGTGACGACGATCTATCCGTCCATCAATGAACTGAAAGAGCAGGCCAAACGCCTGCGACAGGCTATGGCCGCGCGCGGTGGTGATGTCGCCCATAGCGCAGCTTTGGAGCTGCTTGCCAAGCAATACGGGCTGCGCGACTGGAACACCCTATCGGTGCTTGCGGCAAAACCGAATGCGGTTCCCAGCGCGCCGGTCGCTGTCGGGACCGCAGTTCGTGGCCGCTATCTGAATCAGCCTTTCACCGGCAAGGTTCTGGCCCTTTCGGAGCAGTCCGGTGGGCTTTACAGGATCACGATCCATTTTGACGCTCCTGTGGATGTCGTGACTTTCGAGAGCTTCTCGGCCTTCCGCCAGCGCATCAACGCCCAGATCGACGTCAACGGCATTTCACCGCGCAAGACTTCCGATGGCGTGCCGCATCTGGTGCTGGACATCTAGCATCCATCCTTTCATCAATCGATTGCGGCCGTCATCTTGCGGTCCGTGATGCTGCGTGGATTTTGCCATGAAGAATCATTCCGAAAGCAACATGTTCCTGAGCGGCTGGCTGCCGGGCGTCTTTGCCCGCACCGCCGCGCCGATCATATTGATCACAACCGTCAACGGCCTTTTTGCCGTCGTCGATGCCTTTTTCCTCGGCATCTATGTGGGTGCCGATGCCATCTCGGCGGTCAGCCTCATTTTTCCGGCGCTCATGCTTCTGATCGCGCTGCAATCCCTGGTCTCCAATGGCATGGCGAGCATCCTGGCCCGTCGTCTGGGAGCCGGAGATCGGGCTGGGGCAACGCGGGTTTTCACAGCTGCTCATGGCCTGGCCTTGGCGGTGGTGATCCTGGTCAACGCCGCGTACTGGACAGCCGGGCGGCAAGTCATCGTCGCGAGCGCGGCGGGCGACACCGCTGTTGCCGCCAATGCCGCCGCCTTCATGGGCGTCATGGTCGGCTTCGCGCCAATCAGCTTCCTGTTGTCCGTGCATGTCGACGCTCTGCGCTGCGAGGGCAAGATCGGCTTCATGACAGTTGTGACGCTTGCCTCGACACTCCTCAATATCGTGGCCAACTGGCTGCTGATGGCGGTGATGCATTGGGGTGTCATCGGCTCAGCCGCCGGTTCGATCGCGGCGCAATTCATTTGCCTGGCGATCATCCTGTCCTATCGCTGGCGGCGGCCCGGCGCGCTGAGGTCGTCGACGTCTTTTCCGATCGCTGAATGGCGCGGGATCGTCGCCTTCGGTGCGCCGATGAGCTTAGGCTTCATCGGCATATCTCTGAGTTCGGCAGCAATCCTCTTCAACCTGTCGATCTGGCACCAGGGAGACTATGTCGCGACCGTCGGCGCCTATGGAATCATTACCCGCGTGATGACCTTCGCCTATCTGCCGCTCCTCGGCCTCAGCATCGCCCTGCAGACGATATCCGGTCATAATCACGGCGCGGCGCTTCCCGCCCGTGTCGGCCGAAGCCTGCAGATCGCCATGGTGTCGGCGCTGATCTACTGCAGCGTGGTGGAGTTGGTCGTCGAGATGTTTGCGGGTAGTCTGGGGGGCGTTTTCGTCGGTGATTCCGTCATCGTTGAGGAGGTGGGACGGATATTGCCGTGGACAGTCGGCGCCTATTTCCTCTTCGGGCAGATGATCGTGCTGTCGTCTTATTTCCAGTCGATCGGCGATGCGAAGCGGGGCGCGATCTTCGGCCTGGCACGGCCCTATTTCTTCACGCTGCCGCTGACATTCCTGCTGCCCTTCATTTTCGGCGAAACTGGAATCTGGATGGTGCCGGTCTTCGCGGAGGCGGGAATGTTCGTGCTGGCCTGGCTTGTATTGTCGCGCAATGCCAGAGACCGCGGCTGGCGATACGGATTGCTGCCGGCATGATGAACAGGCCGCGCCATCAAGGCGCGGCCTTGCCATGCTCTTGGGAGTTTATGCCTTCAGAAGCCACTCATGTTCCGGCGCGTTGTAGAACTTCCAGACACGTTTCGGACCGGCCATCACATTGAGATAATAGAGGTCGTAGCCATGGCAGGCGGCGCAGGGATGGTATCCTTTCGGCACCAGCGTCACGTCGCCGTCCTCGAGCACCATGACTTCATCCAGCGAGCGATCATCGGTGTAGACTCGTTGGAAGCCGAAACCCTGCGGCGGGTTCAGGCGATGATAATAGGTCTCCTCGAGAAAGCTTTCGTTCGGCAAATTGTCCTGATCATGTTTGTGCGGCGGGTAGGACGACGTATGACCGCCCGGCGTGATGACTTCGACCACCAGCAGGGAATGCGCCGCGCCGTCATCCTCCGGCATGATGTTGTTGACATAACGGACATTGGTGCCCTTGCCGCGCGTCAGCGCCGGATGTGTGCCGGGCGGAATGGCGCGGGCCTCGTACGAGCCGCCGCCGGGGGCTGAGCAGACGGCCAGCTCGAGATCAGTTTCGGCGACGACGGACCAGTTGGAGCCGGCCGGAATATACAGAGCATGCGGCGCACCCTCGAAGGGACTCATGCGGCCGCCAAGCAATCCGAAATCCTTTTCGCCAACCTTGGCACTCGCCTTGCCGCTGACCCAGACCAGGCAAACCTCGCGATCGCCGGTTTCGGCCGAAGCCGTTTCGCCGGGTTTCAGCCGGAAAAGGTCGAAGCCGACATAGGTCCAGCCGGCGTTTCGGGGAGTGACATGGGTGACGCGACCATGGGAGCCATCAGGTTTGACCTTGAGATTTGGCATGGGCGTTCTTCCTCCGTTGCTTGGGGAGAGGTCTTCGGTTGCCTCTATCCCTTAGGAAAACCTTCAGTTTCCACCGTATAGCCAGCTGCGGTCATGACGCGCATCAATTCGGCATGGCCGATCTCCGCCATTTTCTGCGGCGGAGCCTTGCGCGGATCCTGTTCTGCCTCGACGACGAACCAGCCTTCATAGCCGTAATTCGCGAGGCGCTGGACGATGGCACCGAAATCGAGCGAGCCGTCACCCGGTACCGTGAACGCGCCGAGCGCCACCGCGTCAAGGAACGACTGCCGGCTGCGATCAAGCCCATCGATAACCGGCTTTCGGATATCCTTGACGTGAACGTGGTTGATGCGGGCGTGGTGATTGTCGATGGCGCGCAGGACGTCACCGCCGGCAAAGGCCAAGTGACCTGCATCGAGCAGAAGCGGAATGCCTTCGCCGGAATCGCGCATGAACGCGTCGAGTTCCGGCTCGGTTTCCACGACTGCGGCCATGTGATGATGATAGGAGAGCGGCATGCCCTGCTCGGCGCACCATTCGCCGAACTGAGTGACGCGGCGGGCATAGGCCTTCATCTCGTCGTCCGAAAGACGCGGCTTGGTGGCGAGCGGCTTGGAGCGGTCGCCCTGGATGGAGCGGCCGACCTCCCCATAGACGATGCAGGGTGCGTTCACTGCCTTGAACAGCTCGATCATTGGAGCGATGCGGTCCTTGTTGGCGGCAAGCTCCTCATTAACAAGCGTGCCCGAAAACCAGCCGCCGCAGAGCGTCACGTCGGCGGCGCGCAGGATCGGCAGCATCTCATCAGGATTGCTGGGGAAACGCCGGCCTTGTTCCATGCCGGTGAAGCCCGCGCTGCGCGATTGCCGCAGGCATTCCTCGAGGGACACATCGTCGCTCAGTTCTGGAAGATCGTCGTTCCACCACGCGATTGGCGACATGCCGAGTTTGGCCTTCATCTATAGTCTCCTTAAAGGCATCGTTTGGGAGAGCGAGACCGCTCCTCCGGAAAAAGGACAGAAATCGATCAGCCGACACGCTGGGCGGCGCGGGCTTCTTCGTAGTCCGCACGGGCCTTGTTGACCTCGGCGCGCGGGCTGACCTCGGGCACGGCAACATCCCACCAATGCCCGCCTTCGTCCGTCGTGATCAGCGGATCGGTGTCGATGACGATGACAGAGGTGCGGTCGTTCTTCTTCGACGCCTCGATTGCCTGTTCCAGCTCAGCGATGGAGGCGACCTTTACGGCGACGGCGCCCATGCTTTCGGCATGCGCCCGGAAATCGATCTCCGGCATCACCTCATGACGCGCATCCTTCAAGAGATTGTTGAAGTTGGCGCCGCCGGTTGCCATCTGCAGCCGGTTGATGCAGCCATAGCCGCGGTTGTCGAGAAGGACTACGGTGAGCTTCAGCCCGAGCATGACCGAGGTCGCCAGCTCCGAATTCAGCATCATGTAGGAGCCGTCGCCGACCATGACGACGACCTCCTTGTCCGGCCGCGCCATCTTCGCACCAAGCCCGCCGGCAATCTCATAGCCCATGCAGGAGAAGCCGTATTCCATATGATAGCTGCCGGGCGCGGTCGCTGGCCAGAGTTTGTGCAACTCGCCGGGCAGGCCGCCGGCAGCGCACAGCAAGATGCTTTTCTCGCCGCCGATCGAGCGGGCGACGGCGCCGATCACCTGGGCGTCGGAGGGTAGGGCCGCGTTGGTGGTCGCCATCGCCTTGGCGGCAGCCTCCAGCCAGACCTTCTTTTCTCGTGTTGCTTTTTCCACAAGCACTGCCGGCGCTTTCCAGCCGGAAAGGCCCGTAGACAAAGCTTTCAGCCCCTCTCGCGCGTCTGTCACCAAGGGGTGACTATTGTGCTTCAGCGCATCATAGGCCGCGATGTTGAGGCCGATCATGGTCAGTTTTTCGTTCTTGAACAGCGCCCAGGAGCCAGTGGTGAAATCCTGGCAGCGGGTGCCGACGGCAATCACCAGATCGGTCTCCTCGGCAATCGCGTTGGCGGCCGACGTTCCGGTGACGCCGACCGACCCGAGCGCGAGCGGATGCGTCTCGTCGATCGCCGACTTGCCGGCTTGGGTGACAACGACGGGAATGCCGTGTGCTTCCGCGAAAGCAGCAAGCTCCTTTGTCGCCCGCGAATAGAGCACGCCGCCGCCGGCGACGATGACCGGCTTTTCGGATTTGCGAATCAGTGCGATCGCGGTTGCCAGCTCGTCCGCATCCGGCTGCGGACGTCGTTGTGTCCAGACGTGCTCCTCGAAGAAGCTTTCCGGATAGTCGAAGGCCTCGGCCTGCACATCCTGGCAAAGCGCCAGTGTCACTGGGCCGCAATCGAGCGGGTCGGTCAACACATGCATGGCGCGCTTCAGCGCCGTCATGATCTGCTCGGGGCGGGTGATGCGGTCGAAGTAACGCGACACCGGACGGAAGGCGTCGTTGGCCGCGACTGTGCCGTCGCCGAAGTCCTCGATCTGCTGCAGCACCGGATCGGGCGCGCGGTTGGCGAAGACATCGCCGGGGAGGAAGAGCACGGGGATGCGGTTGACATGCGCGACGCCGGCCGCAGTCACCATGTTCAGCGCGCCCGGACCGATCGATGTGGTGCAGGCCATGAAACGCTGGCGGAAGCTGGTCTTCGCATAGGCTATGGCGGCATGCGCCATGCCCTGTTCGTTATGGGCGCGGAAGGTCGGCAGCTCCTCGCGAACCTGATAGAGCGCTTCCCCCATGCCGGCGACGTTGCCGTGGCCGAAGATCGCCCAGACGCCGCCGAAGATCGGTAGCTTTTGGCCATCGATCACAGTCATCTGCTTCTTAAGGAAATGTGCGACGGCCTGTGCCATCGTCAATCGGATCGTCTTGCCCATGGGGCGCCTCCCAAATGCATTTTAGTTGTTTGCGCATCGCTTTACCCGAAAACCGGTATCCACTTTTCGGAGCGATGCGCCAGTTATTGCAGACCGCGGGTTTTCAGCCACGCCTGGGTCAGTTGCCGGAAGCGGCCGGCCATATCGGCAATCGCTTCCTCGTCATTCATCCCGCCCGATAGCCAGGCGCGTGCCGCATCGGAAAAGATCGTCCGCCCGACGGCGAAACCCTTGACCGAAGGCGCGGCCAGCGTGGCTTCGAAGCTACGGATCAATTCCTCCGCCGGCGCTTCCAGGCCAAGCAGCACGATACCCCGGCACCATGGATCATTTTTGGCGATCACGGCATCGATTTTTTTCCAAGCCGCGGTCGATTCCTGCGGTTCCAGCTTCCACCAGTCCGGCTTGATGCCGAGCGCATAGAGCTCTTCCATCGCGGTTGCGACGGTGTCGTCAGTGAGCGGCCCGTTCTTGCCGGCGATGATCTCGACCAGCAGTTCGCGGCCGACTTTGCGCGACGCTTCGAACAGGGTGCGCAGCTTTTCCTGCTGATCCGTCTTCAATTCCTTCGGATCGTCGGGATGATAGAAGCAGAGGCACTTGATGCAATGGTTGAGGGGCCATTCTGTGAGCTGCGAGCCGATATCCTGGCTGAACTCGAATTTGAGCGGCTTCGAGCCCGGCAATTCGACGGGACGACCGATCCAGGAGAAATGCTTGGTGGCGGCATCGAAGAATGCGTCGCGACCGAAGCGCTCGTCGATCAGCATGCCATAGCCGGCACGTCCGCCCGAAACCCGCGCCGCCGCCTCGACCGCAAGCCGTTTGAATGCAACGATCCTGTCATGGGCAACGCCCAGTTCGTCGGCGACGCTGACGAGCTGCGAACGATGATCGATGGCAAGCGCCATCAACAGCGGGATCTCACCGTTCCGTGTCGTCGCCCAGTGGATATGGTTGATCGCCTCGTCCTTGCGCAGCGCCCGATGTTTGCTGCCCGTCTTCAGGAAGAAATCGAGTTCGGCCCAGGTCGGATATTCCGGCGAGCAGAGCAGGCGCGAGACCGCAAAAGCACCGCAGGCATTGGCCCAGGTGGCGCAGGTCTTCAACGGTTCGTCGCGCAGGTAGCCACGCAGGAAACCGGACATGAAGGCGTCGCCTGCGCCGAGCACGTTGAAAACTTCGATTGGGAAACCCTGGCCGACGATGCCGGCTTCGAGGTCATCGGAGATCGGCCCGTCATAGACAATGCAGCCCATGGCGCCGCGCTTCAGCACGATCGTTGCCGGAGAAAGGCGGCGGATTTCCTTCAGCGCGCCGAGGACGTTATCGACTCCCGAGCCGATCATGATCTCCTCTTCAGTACCGACGATCAGGTCGCAATCCGGCAGTGTCTCCCTCATCTTCGAGGAAACGCGATCCGATTTCACATAGCGCTCGAAGCCCTCGGCATGGCCGGCAAGGCCCCAGAGGTTCGGCCGATAGTCGATATCGAATATCACCTTGCGGCCGTTCGCCTTGGCGATGCGGATCGCCTTGCGTTGCGCGGCCTCCGTGTTCGGCTTGGAAAAATGCGTGCCCGAAACCAGCACGGCGCGGGACGATCGGATGAAATTCTCGTCGATATCGTTTTCGTCGAGCGCCATGTCGGCGCAATCGGTGCGATAGAAGATCATCGGCGAGACGCCCTCGGCCTCGACCGCAAGCAATACCAGAGCCGTCAATCGCTCCTTGTCCGTAGCAATCCCCTCAGTCGCTACGCCTTCGCGTGCCGTCTGTTCGCGGATGAAGCGGCCCATCTGCTCGTTGCCGACGCGGGTGATCAAGCCGGATTTCAAGCCGAGACGCGCCGTGCCGATGGCGATATTCGCAGGGCAGCCTCCGACCGATTTGGCAAAGGAGGCAATATCCTCCAGGCGTGAGCCAATCTGTTGACCATAGAGATCGACGGAGGAGCGGCCGATGGTGATCACATCGAGTGTCGCCTCCGGCTGGGCGCCAGGATTGTCGTGTGCCATGATGTCCTCCCGTCCAGGCATGATCCCGATAACTCTTCAGTTTTCGATGGGGTCATGCGTCATTGAAAGTGCCGGTCCGTCTTCATTTTCGTCCGGGCTCTGGTAGATTTTACGGCCATCTCCCCTGGCCGCGATCATGAATGCAATGAAACATTGGTTCCGTCATTTTGTCAATTCGGAATATTTATTCCATTTTGGTTTTGTGAGATTTTGCGACCGCATCTTTTCGGCGCCGTTCGGCAATGGCGACGGGGAAGGCCATGATCAGTGCCATGGATGCCGACAGTGAGCGGAAGCCGGCAAAGTCAGCCTCAGCCACCTCGAACCAGTGGGTGGCGCAGGCCGTCAGCGGCGAGAAGGCCGAATCGGTAATGGCAATCACCGGCACGTTGCGTGCGGCGAGATCCTGTGCCTGCGCCAGGCTGTCGGCGGCGTAAGGCGAAAAGCTGGCGGCGATCGCCGCGTCCCGCTCCGTGGCAAAACGGGCAAGCTCGCCATCGATGCCGTTCGGCGAAGCGACGATCTGATGGCGGATGTTCAGTTTGGAAAAAGCGTAGGTCATATGCGCCGTCAGCGGATAGGAACGGCGCTTGGCGATGAGATAGATCGTCTCGGCCGCGGCGAGCACATCCACCGCCTTGGCAAATGTATCCGTCTCGATCGTGGCGGCAAGTTTATTGACAGACTGGCTTGCGGCCGAGAGAAAGCCGGAGAGAATGCCGGCCTCTTCATCCTCGATGCCGGATTGTTCCAGCGTGATCAGCCGCTCTTCATAGCTCAGCGTCCGATCGCGCAGTCTCTCGCGGAAGATGCTCTGCAGGTCGGAGAAACCCTCATAACCGAGATGATGGGCGAGACGCACGAGCGTCGAAGGCTGAACATCCGCGGCGGTGGCGATGCTTGCCGTGGTCCCGAAGGCGATTTCATCCGGATTGCCGAGCGCGAAAGCCGCGACCTGGGCCAGACGTTTCGGCATGGAATTCTTGCGTTCGATAATGGTGCTGCGAAGACTTTCAAAATCCCGCGGCACCTTGGTTCGCGTTTCGATTTCGTTGTCCATGCCTTCGCCCTTCTCGACGTCATGCCCGTTAATGAAACAAATATTCCATATTTTGCACGATAACGGATTTTGAATAACTCGGCACGATTATTTTTAAGCTAATGAATTTACGAGAATAAATTCTATTCCTCCAATTCTGCGCCGTGATCGATCGGTGAGTCCGCTTGTCAAAACGGTCCAAATATTCCAAAAATCATTCGAGTTTCGGGAGAAGGCTTGAGGAGGGTGGTAGATATGAAGCCGTTGGGCATAGGATTGATCGGAACCGGATATATGGGCAAGTGCCATGCGCTGGCTTGGAATGCGGTCAAGACCGTCTTCGGCGATGTCGAACGGCCGCGCCTCGTGCATCTTGCGGAAGCCAATTCCGACTTAGCAAAACAGCGTGGCGACGAATTCGGCTTCGAAAAGGCGACCGCCGACTGGCGTGAATTGATCGCCGATCCCGAGGTCGATGTCGTCTCCGTCACTACACCCAACCAATTCCATCCGGAAATGGCGATCGCAGCGTTGGAAGCCGGCAAGCATGTCTGGTGCGAAAAGCCGATGGCGCCTGCCTATGCCGACGCCGAACGCATGTTGAGCGCCGCCAAAGCCTCGGGCAAGGTCGCTATCCTCGGCTACAACTATATTCAGAACCCGGTGATGCGGCATATCAAGGCGCTGGTCGGCGAAGGCACGATCGGCGAGGTCAATCATGTCCGTGTCGAAATGGACGAGGACTTCATGGCCGATCCGGAGGGCTTCTTCTATTGGAAGAGCGAGCTTGCCGGCGGCTATGGCGCACTCGACGATTTCGCCGTGCATCCGCTGTCGCTGCTCTGGTTTCTGTTCGGCCATGCTGAAGCCGTTATCACCGACATGGTGAAGCCCTATGCCGAACGGCCCTTGAAGGAGGGCGGGCGACGCGCCGTCGAGAATCACGATCTGGCCAATGTGCTGATGCGGCTCGGCGGCGGCATTTCCGCCGTTCTGATGGCGAATCGTTCCGCTTGGGGCCGCAAGGGCCGCATCGCGCTGCAGATATTCGGCTCGAAGGGCTCGATCATCTACGATCAGGAGCGCATGAACGAATTCGAGCTCTATCAGGCGGACGGCAGGGGCACCGAACAGGGGTTTCGCAGGATTCTCGCAGCACCGTCTCACAGACCCTATGACCGGTTCATCCCGGCGCCCGGCCATGGGCTCGGCTTCAATGACCTGAAGATCATCGAATGCCGGGAGTTGATCCGTGCCATTTCCGGCGACGCCGCGTCGGTTGTGAGCTTCGTGGACGGCTTGCGCATCGAAAGGTCGGTGCACGCCATGGCGCAATCGTTTCATGAGCGCCGCTGGGTCGAGATACCAGCCTGAGTTCCGCCCTAATTTTCTCCCGATCTCTGGCGCAAGGTCAGCTATGATTGACGCTTGCAAGGGTAGGCGTTACCCCTGAAATCCGTGAGGGCGACGTCCTATATCAGGATGACGAGCCGCTATAATTATAATGGAGTAAGGATCGTGACGGGCAGATTGGTCATTGTCGGGGCCGGACAGGCCGGTTTCGCGCTTGCCGCCAAATTGCGGGCGCTTGGAGATTTGAGGCCGATCACCATCATTGGCGCGGAGGAAAACCTCCCCTACCAGCGGCCGCCACTGACCAAGAAATACCTTCTCGGCGAAATGGCCTTCGACCGCCTGCTGTTCCGCCCTGAGCATTGGTACGGCGACAACAATGTCGAGATCCGTTTGTCCACTTGGGTCGAGCAGATCGATCGGACTGCAAAGCAGATTGCCATGCAGGACGGTTCGGTGCTGGACTATGACATACTGGCGCTGGCAACCGGCGCGACGCCGCGCCGCCTACCACCCGCCGTGGGCGGCGCTCTCGAGGGCGTCTATCTCGCCCGCGACAAGCGTGATGCCGATCAGCTCGCCCGCGAAATGCGTGCGGGCCGCCGTGTTCTCATCATCGGGGGTGGCTATATCGGCCTCGAAGCGGCCGCGGTTGCCCGCCATCGCGGCCTAGAAGTCACGCTCATCGAAATGGCCGAAAGGATCCTTCAGCGCGTCGCCGCCAAGGAGACCGCTGACATCATTAGATTGATTCACCGGGAACATGACGTGGTCATCCGCGAAAAGACGGGCCTCAAGCAACTTATCGGCAAGAACGGTCATGTCGTTGCCGCCGAACTATCAGACGGGTCCACCATAGACGTTGATTTCGTCGTCGTCGGCATCGGCGTTGCCCCGAATGACCGGCTCGCCAAGGAGGCAGGGCTGGAAGTTGGCAACGGCATTATCGTCGATTCGTTTGCCCGCACCTCTGATTCCTCCATCTACGCCCTGGGCGATTGCGCCGAGCTGCCCTGGAACGGCGGCCGTATCCGTCTCGAATCTGTACAGAACGCCGTCGACCAGGCCGAAGCCGCAGCTGGAATCATCGCCGGCGGCAATGAAGCATATGATCCGAAGCCATGGTTCTGGTCGGATCAATATGATGTGAAATTGCAGATCGCCGGTTTCAACCTTGGCTATGACGAAACCCTACTGCGCGCCGGCACCCGTGAGGGATCGGCTTCGGTCTGGTATTTCAAAAAGGGCCGTTTCATCGCCGTTGACGCTATCAACGACGCGAAGGCCTATGTGACCGGCAAGAAGCTGCTGGAAACCGACACCAACCCGACAAAGGCAATTCTGGCCGACCCTGCTGCAGACCTTAAGCAGTTGCTGGCTTGAGGGAACTGCAAGCCAGCTATCGGGTTCTTCCTTGCGGGATGCACGCGTAGCCTAATGCAGGGAGAACGTGCACGGAGGCGAAAAAGCGCTTGCGTCGATAAATGATTGGCCGTATCAGGGCCGCACCGGAGAGGTGGCCGAGTGGTCGAAGGCGCTCCCCTGCTAAGGGAGTATACGTCAAAAGCGTATCGTGGGTTCGAATCCCATCTTCTCCGCCATCCTGCTTCAAGCCACCGTGCTTCCCAGGACGACTATTTTTCCTTCGCCGTTGATATCACCATGATTTCTCTACCCTGGGCGTTGTCGATTCTCCTTTTGTCATCCCGCTGCAATCTTTCCGGCGGATGGTGGGCGATTACTGTTCTCCATCGAATCGGCTGCAGTAGAATCGCCGGCTAACGATGGCGTCCCGAGGCGCTCAGAGTGGATTTGCTTGCTCCGCACTGTTGATGGTTGTGTCGGCAAATGTCGGAAATGGCGAACATGACGTGACGGAACCCATGAATTTGCCCAGGATCGGCCATGGCGACGGCTGGCCTCATCTCCACGTTATCATGTAAAACCGGCTTGTAAGTGCTGGTATCGTAACGGCTTTCTTAACAAGATATAAACAAATGCGACGTCCGTATCGCGGACTTGTGTCCTTTCGGCAACAGGGATTGCGGAAGGCTCATGCAAATCACCCTTTCCGATAAGATGTAGATTGCGTGACAGTTCGCGTCTTGTATTTTCAATCTCGGAAGCGAGGGCGATTGATCGTCCACTTCTTGAAACACGAGGATGGGGCAGGGAATACCTTCGGGTAGTTCTCATTCTCGATTGAAACTTTGACTGGAGGTCAATAATGAACATCAAGAGCCTTCTTCTCGGCTCCGCTGCTGCCCTTGCAGCAGTTTCCGGTGCTCACGCGGCTGACGCTGTTGTTGCCGCTGAGCCGGAGCCGCTCGAATACGTTCGCATCTGCGACGCATACGGTGCAGGCTACTTCTTCATTCCGGGTACCGAAACCTGCCTTAAGATCGGCGGCAAGGTGCGTACGGAAGGCCAGTGGGGCGACGCTTATGGCAATCATGGCGGGGCTGGTAACTGGGACTTCGGCACGCTGTGGCACACCCGTGCTGAGTTGAAGCTCGAAACCGCGACCGACACCGAATACGGTCCGCTGAAGACGAACACGATCCTTCGTTGGGATTGGCAGGAAGGCGGCTCCACGAGCACGAACCTTCTGTGGGCGTACATCAGCCTCGGCGGCTTTAGCGTCGGTAAGCAGGACTCCTGGTACAACCAGTTCGTTGGTTACGCCGGCGACGTCATCAACGACGACGTGGTCTATGACGGTCCGTACGAACTCAACCAGATCACCTACAACTACGACGCCGGCAACGGCTTCACGGCGGTGATCTCGGTGGAAGATTCCAATTCTGCTACCGACGTTTCCACCTATGGCGGTGCTTGGGATCAGTCCAAGGGTGACCACTATGCTCCGAACGTCGTTGCCGGTGCTGGCTACAAGGCTGGCGCTTGGTCCATCAAGGTCGTCGGTGGTTATGACTCCATCGTCGAAGAGGGCGCCATCAAGGCTCGTCTCGACGCTGACTTCGGCGTTTTCTCGGCCTTCTTGATGGGCGGCTGGAACACGGACGGCGACAAGCTGAACCAGTATGCCGGCTCGAACCTGGACGTGTCGGCTTGCACGTCATCGGACGGCACCATTCATGGCGCCGATTGCGGTTGGGGTGACTGGGCACTTTGGGGTGGCGTTGGCGTTCCGATCAACGACAAGCTGAAGTGGAACCTGCAGCTTGCTTACACCGACTCGAAGATCTTCGCCGCTACGACGAACGTCAAGTGGAGCCCGGTTAAGAACCTCCTCATCGAGCCGGAAATCTCCTACACCAACTGGGATTCGATCGGCCAGGACGAGTGGGCTGGTATCCTCCGCTTCGAGCGCAACTTCTAATCTGATTTGACCTTAGTCAAAATCTGATTGTCACGTTAGTGACGAAAAGCCCGGCTTTCGAGCCGGGCTTTTTGTATTCAGGGCAATCGATCTCGTCTGCTTCGAGTACTGAAAAAATGATGTCCTCTTATTTTGAATTAGAATTTTCTAATTAAGTATAACTTGAGTATTTTCGAAAGTAATGCCAAGTATAGTTCAATATTGAACATGCCAACCATGTGACAAATTTACGACGTGATTTTTGTGCAACGCGATATTCGAAACAAGCGTCACATATGATTATAGTTTGTCTCTGATATTGCTCTGAAAAATTCGATCTGTAGGTTCGCAAATCGGAAGCAAGGCTTATCGTCTTGGTTCTCCCAGATCAGGGGTCAACTTTGAACACATGGTGGGGTAGGGCACGTCGTTTTTCGGCGCGAAAACTCATACCTAATTGATATTAGAACTGGAGTTATTATGAACATCAAGAGCCTTCTTCTCGGCTCCGCTGCTGCGCTGGCAGCAGTTTCCGGTGCTCATGCAGCTGACGCCATCGTCGCAGCTGAGCCGGAGCCGCTCGAATACGTTCGCATCTGCGACGCATACGGCGCTGGCTACTTCTTCATCCCGGGCACCGATACCTGCCTCAAGGTTGGCGGCATGGTCCGTACGGAAGGCGGCTGGTACAACGCCTACAATCCGGGCCCGACCGGTAACCGCGGCACCTACTGGCATACCCGCGCTCAGCTCAGCATCGATACGGCTTCCGACACGGAATACGGTCCGCTGAAGACCGACACCGTTTACCGTTTCGACTGGAACGACGGCGGCGCCACCACCACCAAGCTGCTCTGGGCTAACATCAGCCTCGGCGGTTTCCTGGTCGGTAAGCAGGACTCGCAGTACAACCTGTACATGGGTTACGCCGGCAACGTCATCAACGACGACGTGATCTATGACGGCCCGTACGAACTCAACCAGTTGACCTATAGCTACGACGCCGGCAACGGCTTCACGGCTATCGTCTCGCTCGAAGACAGCAACTCTGGTTCTGATTCGACGACCTTCGGCGGCGCATGGGTTCAGTCCAAGGCTGACCACTATGCTCCGAACGTTGTTGCCGGTGCTGGCTACAAGGCTGGCGCATGGGCCTTCAAGGTTGTCGGCGGTTATGACTCCATCGTTGAAGAAGGCGCTATCAAGGCTCGCGTCGATGCCGACTTCGGCGTCTTCAAGGCCTTCTTGATGGGCGGCTGGAACACCGACGGCAAGAAGCTGAACCAGTACGCTGGTACCAACCTGAACGCATCTGCTTGCCCGGCTGACCGTGGCGATCTCTGCGGCTGGGGCGACTGGGCAGTTTGGGGTGGCTTCACCGTTCCGATCAACGACAAGCTGCAGGCCAACGCTCAGGTTGCCTACACCGACTCGAAGATCTTGGAAGTTACCGCCAACGTTCGTTATAACCCGGTCAAGAACCTGCTCGTCGAGCCGGAAGTTACCTACACCAACTTCGATTCTGTCAACCAGGATCAGTGGGCTGGTATCCTCCGCTTCCAGCGCAACTTCTAATTCGGTTCGCAGAACCGAATTTGACGTCGTTCATACTCTGATCTGACCTCCGATCAGAAGAGGATTGGCCCGGTTTTCCCAACCGGGCCTTTTCTTTTTTGCACTGCGGCTTTTGGCGATGCGTGGAATTCAAACCGTCGCAAGGAAATCCTGGATTGCAGTCGGAACATCCCCAAGGTGCAGAATCGGAGCGTGTCCTTGCCCGCCGACAATCTTTGTCGTCATGCCGGGATGGCGCCTTGCCATCTCTTTAAGCGTAGCCGTCGTCAGGAGTTTCGAGTTCTCTCCGCGAATCACCATCAGCGGGATGTTCTGAAACGCCTCGAACTGTGGCCAGAGATCCGGGAGCGGCGCTTCAAGATCAAGCGACTTCATCTGTGCGGCAATAGCGGGATCGAAATCCGCTACGACTTTCCCATCGGCGACAGTATAGATCGCCCGCGCCATGTCGCGCCAATCGTCTCCCGTAAGTGACGTGAAAGCGCGGCCGTGATTCTCCTGCAGAATTTCGGTGGCCTCATTCCAATCGGCTGGCTTCCTGTCGCGGTTCAGATAGTCGCGGATATCGCCAAGCCCTTCCTTTTCGAGAACGGGGCCGATGTCGTTGAGGATGACTGCCTTCAGAATATCGGGTTGGCTGGCGGCAAGCAGGTGCAGGATGAGCCCGCCGCGCGACGTACCGATGAAAATGGCCTTCGGGATATCTAGAGCGGCGCATGTTGCGAGCGCGTCCTGGGCCTCGACCACGAGGTTATAGTGGCTCTTGTCGTCGTCCCACGCCGACAAGCCACGTCCGCGGGCATCGAGCGCAATCACCCTGCGCGGCACGATCGAATCACGCGACAAAAGCAATGCTAGCTGATGAAAATCCCGCGAGTTGCGCGTCAGACCCGGCAGACAGACGATCGGCGGCAAGCTCGAGGTCGCCAAATCGGCGCGGCCGTAATCGCGTGCATAGAGCCTTAACCCGTCCGGTGCCGAGATTGTTCTGACAATAAAGCCGCTTTCATCGTCACTGCTCATGGATAACCCCTCGTGAATAGCATTGTACGAGGGATGTAACGCTATTTTAGCGGCTTGAACAATCGCACCTCCCGACGCAGAGGTCAGCCGCGTCCGTAGATCAGATCATGCTCGATGTCGGTCTTCTGGCCGAGCCGGGCCTTGTAGACCTGATAATTTTCCATGACGCGCTGGACATAATTGCGCGTTTCGGGGAAGGGGATGCGCTCGATCCAGTCGACGACATCGTCGATCGATTTGCCGCGCGGGTCGCCGTAGCGGCTGATCCACTCCGGAACCTTGTTCGGGCCGGCATTGTAGGCAATGAAGGTCAGAATATACGAGCCGCCGAAGGCGTCGATCTGCTCGCCGAGATAGTGGGCACCCAATGTGGCGTTGTAGCCGGCATCCTGTGTCAGCTTGTCCGCAGAATAAGCCATGCCATGACGGCCGGCGACTGCCTTGGCCGTTTTCGGCAGAAGCTGCAGCAGGCCGCGCGCATTGGCGGAGGAAACCGCTGCCGGGTTGAAGGCGCTTTCCTGCCGGGCGATGGCATAGGCGAGCGCTTTGCCCGAGCCGGAGATATTGGCATTGTCCGGAATGACGCCAATCGGGAAGGCGAGTGCTGCAACATCGACACCACGGCCATACGCGATCTTGCCGACCTGAAGGGAAAGCTGATGATTTCCGGAGCGTTCGGCCCGCGCCGCCAGCATCGCGATCTCGCCGGGGCTCTGCAATTGTTTCGCCAATGCTCGATAGAGGGCGTCAGCCCTCCAGCCATGACCTGCTGCCTCGAGGCGCGCGATGGCTTGCACGGCTTCGCGGGACTGGAAGCGCTGCCGGTCTTCGGTTGTCGGCGAGGGGTAGGCGACGTTCAGCGTCCGCCGGCCAAGTTTCTCGGCGGCGAGCTGGCCATAGAACGTACTCGGATATGAGGCGGCCTTGACGTAGAAATCTGCCGCCTTACCGGGACCGCCAGCTTCAGCGGAGCGGCCGAGCCAGTACCAAGCCCGCGATAGCGAGATCGGACCGTTCGATACCTGCAGAATCTTACGGAAATGGGCCTCGGCCGTCGCACCGTCCTGCAGCCCGCGCAGCGCATACCAGCCGGCATGGAATTCCGCCTCTCCGACATCCTGCGGGTTCTCCGCGACGTTGGCATCGACGACGCGATAGGCGGCCTTGAACTCACCCTGATCCACCAGGCCGCGGCTGACGATGCGCTGCTCGTCCCACCATTGGCTGGTATTGACGAGCGCGCTGCGGTCGCGCGGCATTTGCGTCAGCAGATTGGCGGCATCATCATATTTATCCTGGCGGCGCAGGTTCTCGATCCGCATGAAAAGATAGGCGGGGTCCTTGCGCCATTGCGGATCCATACTGGCAAGCAAAGCTCCAGCATTGGCCGAGCGATTGTTGATAGCTGCCCAAGCCTTGTAGAGCGATTGCGCCCTTCCGAGGTCGCCGAAACGCTTGGCCTGCGCGGTGCGGCCGCGATAGAGCAGATAGTCCATGCGCGCCTTGTGATCAGCCGGCGACAGCAGACTGGAGAATTCGGCAAGGATCTTGTCTTCGAGCGTCTTATCGAGTCCTTCATTGCGCCAGATCTTGCGGATGAGCTTGGCAGCTTGCGCCGACGCACCGCGCGAAACCAGCGCGCGAGACAGGACGACCGCGCCTTCCGGGGTTTCCGGCTGCGTATTGCCGAAGGCAGCGAGCACCTGATCTGCCGGCGGATTTTCAGTGTAAAGCGCGCGTTCGGAATTGCCGCGCAGGCTGGCAAGACCCGGCCAGCCGGCGAGTTCGCGCGCAGCCGCGGCAATTTCGCCGGAGGGAACGCCGGGTTGGCCCGAGGTGGCGATCGCCCAGGTCAAGATGTGACGGTCGAGCGTACCCTGGCCCATGCTGTTGCGGATGGCGAGCGCTTGCATCGGATTCTTGCTGGAGAGTGCATCGAGGCCGGCCTTCAGGTCGCCGCTTACGGGCGCGATGGCAGAGCCGCGCGGAATCGATCCAGTGTTCAACGGATCCGGCATAGTCATCGCCACATCGGTTGTCTCTGGGACCGATGTCTGTTCGCCGGGAAGCTGTGAGGCAAAAGTACTCCACGCGACCGCCACGCCCATAGCGGTCAAGATCATGACAGGTCTTTTCATCCGGCTACTCACAACAAAAAATAGGCCCCCTCCATTTGCCGAAACTTATATTAACGAAACCTTAGCGTTGGCCCGAATTTCAATCAATTATGATATCGGAAACTGCCCTGTACCATCGAAAGCGTGCTTGTCGCCGTCAAGTGGGCGCTCTATGGTGCGCGGATTCATAACCATGGATTGCGGCTGAAGCATGAAAGCGGCGCCGCGAGGAGACTTGCATGTTCCAGGGGTCCATTCCCGCACTCGTTACGCCCTTCACTGACGCCGGCAAGGTGGATGAAGCTTCCTTCGCTTCCCACGTTGATTGGCAGATCAAAGAGGGCAGCAGTGGACTCGTTCCGGTCGGCACGACGGGTGAATCGCCGACCCTGTCGCATGATGAGCACAAGCGGGTTGTCGAGCTCTGCATCGAAGTGGCGGGCAAGCGCGTTCCGGTCATGGCCGGCGCCGGCTCCAATAATACGCGCGAGGCGATCGAGCTTGCGCAGCATGCCGAGATGGTCGGCGCCAACGCGGTTCTGGTCGTTACGCCTTACTACAACAAGCCGACGCAGAAGGGGCTTTACGCACATTTTTCGGCCATCGCCGAAGCAGTGAAGCTGCCGATTTATATCTACAATATTCCCGGCCGCTCAGTCGTCGATATGACGCCGGAGACCATGGGCGCGCTTGCCAAGGCGCATGCCAATATCGTTGGCGTCAAGGACGCGACCGGCAAGATCGAGCGCGTTTCCGAACAGCGCATCACCTGCGGCCGCGACTTCCGCCAGCTCTCCGGCGAGGACGCGACGGCGCTTGGCTTCAATGCTCATGGCGGCGTCGGCTGCATCTCAGTGACGGCCAATGTCGCACCGCGTCTCTGTGCCGAATTTCAGGCGGCGACGCTTGCCGGTGACTATGCCAAGGCGCTGGACTATCAGGACCGCCTGATGCCGCTGCATAAGGCGATTTTCCTGGAACCAGGCCTCTGTGGAGCGAAGTACGGCCTTTCTCGTCTCGGCCGCATGAGTCGCAATGTGCGTTCGCCACTGCTCTCGACACTGGAGCCGGGCACGGAAGCGGCAATCGATGCCGCCATGCGCCACGCCGGTCTCTTGAACTGACGGTACGCAAACGCGCTCGCTAATCTTCTGTCGAGACCGCTCTCTTCACAAGGAGGGCGGTCTCGCTTATTTAAGGTTTGAAACCTTGCGCGCCGGTGCCGCTGCCGGAATTGACGCACGAAAAAAGAAGAAGAACCATGGCACCCAAAGGCAGCCAACGCGTGGTGAAGAAGATCGTCGCGGAAAACCGCAAGGCGCGCTTCAACTACGAGATCATTGATACCTACGAGGCAGGGATCGTGCTGATGGGCACGGAGGTCAAGTCGCTGCGAGAGGGCAAGGCCAACATCGCCGAATCCTATGCTTCGGACGAGGGTGGCGAGATCTGGCTGATCAATTCTTATCTGCCGGAATATCTTCAGGCGAACCGCTTCAATCACGAGCCGCGCCGCCGTCGCAAGCTGTTGCTCTCAGGTCGCGAGATCGGCCGGTTGCGCTCTGCCGTCAATCGCGAAGGCATGACGCTGATCCCGCTGAAGATCTATTTCAACGACAACGGCCGCGCCAAGCTCGAACTGGCGCTCGCCAAGGGCAAGAAGATCCACGACAAGCGCGAGGCCGAGAAGGAACGCGACTGGAACCGGCAGAAGAGCCGGTTGCTCAAGGACAACGGGTGAATAGGCAAATGCGGAGCTTTATCTCGTACGCATAGGCGAGATAAAGCTCCGCATTTCCTTGACTATTCTTCTACATCCGCAGCGGCAGGTGTCGGTTCAACGGGGCGCTGTGGGCGCTCGGAGGGATCACGACCGATTTCGGCCTTTAGCGATACGAGGTCGATGAAGTGATCGGCCTGACGTCGCAGGTCGTCAGCGATCATCGGCGGTTGGGTCGCCATGGTGGAGATGACGGACACCTTGCGTCCGCGGCGCTGCAGCGCTTCCACCAGGGTGGTGAAGTCGCCGTCGCCGGAGAAGATCACCAGATGATCGACAGTTTCCGACTGCTCCATGGCATCGATCGCCAGCTCGATATCCATGTTGCCCTTGATCTTGCGGCGGCCCATGGAGTCGGTGAATTCCTTCGCCGGCTTGGTGATGACCTTGTAGCCATTATAGTCTAGCCAATCGATCAGCGGGCGGATCGAAGAATATTCCTGATCCTCGATAAGTGCCGTGTAATAGTAGGCACGCAGCAAATATCCGCGCTTCTGAAAAGCCTTTAGCAGCTTACGATAATCGATATCAAAACCGAGGCTTTTTGATGCGGCGTAAAGATTGGCGCCGTCGATAAAAAGTGCAATTTTTTCGCGTGGATCGAACATCGCTTACATATCCATTGTTACCATAACGCAATTACTTTTACTCAAAATGCAGTCAAAACAATGTCTTGTATGACCCCCAAGAATAATTCTTATTACTTTATGAATTATTCATATAACCGAGATTTAGGGCACGATTCGCGATATTCCAAGCAACCTTTAGTTGAATACGTAAGTTGTCTAATGAATTTTAGCGCATTGTAAGGGGATTGGCAGCCCTAAAGCAGGAAAAACTTGAATTTGCCATCGTTTGCTTGTATCGGGCGTGCTACTCCGAGACATGATGACGACATCACGACCGCAAAGGACAGGCAATGGCCCGTGTCACAGTAGAAGATTGCATTGATAAAGTAGAAAACCGGTTCGAGCTGGTGCTTCTCGCCAGCCACCGTGCCCGCTTGATTTCGCAGGGTTCCTCGATCACCATCGACCGCGACAACGACAAGAATCCGGTAGTTGCGTTGCGCGAAATCGCCGATGAGACGCTGTCTCCCGACGATCTGAAGGAAGACTTGATCCATTCGCTGCAGAAGCACGTCGAAGTCGACGAGCCCGAACCCGATCCGGCAAGCCTCCTGGCTGGCGGCGGTACCGCTTCGGCTTCGGGCGACGAGGAAGAAGATCAGCCGGAAGCCGTCACCTTCGACCAGATGTCGGAAGAAGAGCTTCTGGCAGGCATCGAAGGCCTTGTTCCGCCGGAAAAAAGCGACGATTACTGATCGTCGAGCTTGATGCTCTAACCAAGAGCGATATGATGAAATGATGCGTGCGCCGGTCGTATGACTGGCGCGCTTTTATTTTGCTGGAGTAGCTTGGGAATGATGCGGCAATACGAGCTTGTTGAGCGTGTGCAGAAATACAAGCCCGATGCCAATGAAGCACTTCTCAACAAGGCCTATGTTTATGCGATGCAGAAGCATGGGCAGCAGAAGCGTGCCAGCGGCGATCCCTATATTTCCCATCCTCTCGAAGTTGCTGCCATCCTGACCGACATGCGTCTGGATGAATCGACGATCGCCGTCGCCCTCCTGCATGACACGATCGAAGACACGACCGCGACGCGCGCCGAAATCGATGAGTTGTTCGGCGAGGATATTGGTCGCCTGGTGGAAGGGCTGACCAAGATTAAGAAGCTTGATCTCGTCACCAAGAAGGCGAAGCAGGCTGAAAATCTCCGCAAGCTGCTGCTTGCCATTTCCGACGACGTCCGCGTCCTCCTGGTCAAATTGGCCGACCGCCTGCACAATATGCGTACGCTCGACCACATGTCGCCGGAGAAGCGCGCCCGCATTTCCGAAGAGACGATGGAAATCTATGCGCCGCTTGCCGGCCGCATGGGCATGCAGGACATGCGCGAAGAGCTGGAGGAGCTGTCCTTCCGCCACATCAATCCCGAAGCGCACGACACGGTCACCAAGCGTCTCGAAGAATTGTCGCGGCGCAATGAGGGTTTGGTAAAGAAGATCGAGACCGAACTGCGCGACCTGCTGGTTGCCAACGGCCTCGCCAACGCCATGGTCAAGGGCAGGCAGAAGAAGCCCTATTCGGTCTTCCGCAAGATGCAGTCGAAGTCGCTTTCCTTCGAACAGCTTTCCGATGTCTATGGCTTCCGCCTCCTCGTCGACGATGTTCCGTCGTGCTATCGCGCGCTCGGCATTGTGCATACGCGCTGGCGCGTCGTGCCTGGCCGGTTCAAGGATTATATCTCAACGCCGAAGCAGAACGATTACCGCTCGCTGCACACCACCATCGTCGGTCCGTCCAGCCAGCGCATCGAGCTGCAGATCCGCACCAAGCGCATGCATGAAATCGCCGAATTCGGCATCGCCGCCCACACGCTCTATAAAGACGGCACCAACAACAATGGTGATGGCGAGCTGCTGTCGCGCGAAAGCAACGCCTACTCCTGGCTGCGCCACACCATCGAGGCGCTGGCGGAGGGCGACAGCCCCGAAGAATTCCTCGAGCATACCAAGCTTGAACTGTTCCAGGATCAGGTCTTCTGTTTCACGCCGAAGGGCAAGTTGATCGCGCTGCCCCGCGGTGCCACACCGATCGATTTCGCTTACGCCGTTCACACCAATATTGGCGACACCACGGTCGGTGCCAAGATCAACGGCCGCATCATGCCGCTGGTGACGCGTCTGACCAATGGCGACGAAGTGGAGATCATCCGCTCCGGCGTGCAGGTGCCGCCTGCCGCCTGGGAAGAGATCGTCGTGACCGGCAAGGCGCGCGCCGCCATCCGCCGTGCCACGCGACTTGCCATCCGCAAGCAATATGCTGGCCTCGGCCACCGTATCCTGGAGCGCACCTTCGAACGCGCTGGCAAGGTCTTTTCGCGCGACGCGCTGAAGCCGGCGCTGCACCGCCTCGGCCAGAAGGATGTCGAGGATGCAATCGCCGCCGTCGGGCGAGGGGAAATGTCGTCGCTCGATGTGTTGCGCGCCGTCTATCCCGATCATCAGGACGAACGCGTCACGGTCAAGCCCGCCGGCGATGAAGGCTGGTTCAACGTCCGCAGCGCCTCCGGCATGATCTTCAAGATCCCCGGCAAGACCAAGGCTGATCTCGCCGCGAGCGTCGAAGGTGTGGATGCCCTGCCAATCCGTGGCCTGGCGGCTGACGTCGAAGTGCATTTCGCTCCGACCGGCGCCGTTCCCGGGGACCGCATCGTCGGTATCATGGAAAAGGGCAAGGGCATCACCATCTATCCGATCCAGTCGCCGGTACTGCAGCGTTTCGACGACCAGCCGGAGCGCTGGATCGACGTGCGGTGGGATCTGGATGAGGCCAACAAGTCCCGCTTCGCCGCCCGTATCCTGATCAATGCGCTGAACGAGCCGGGCACGCTCGCCAAGGTCGCGCAGACGGTCGCCGACATTGACGTCAACATCCGCGTTCTCAACACTGTGCGCGTTGCTGCCGACTTTACCGAGATGGCCCTGGATGTCGAAGTCTGGGACCTGCGCCAGCTCAATCAGCTCCTTGTACAGCTCAAGGAGCTCGATTGCATCGCCACCGTAAAACGGCTTTACGAATAATTATCCTTGGCGATCGCCCCGATCCGATGCGGATTGCATATTTTGTGATCATTTTGTGATCAAATTTGGCCACTCCCACACACGGTTATGCGCTTATTGCATGGCTGTGTGTATTTTAGAGCGGTGGTAATTAACCTTTGTCACGCCTATCTTCTGGTCATCGAAGAAACGAAACAGAGATGAGATAAGACAATGTTTGGTCCGATCAAGAAATTCGCCCGCGCCCTGCGTGTTCCGAGTGCCGCAGAACGTGAAATGGCCTATCTGAATGGCTCGCACGACCGTTTTGACCTTGAATATCGCCAGCGTCAGGTCGATCGCGGCATGTTCCGCCAGCGTTAAACGCTGATAATACTTCCAAAATGGGAAGGGGCGTACCTGTTGTTGCGCCCTTCGAGCATCCCGCTGAACGCGGACAGGATGTTCCAGATCAAGAAAGCTAGAGTGGCCTTTTCCTGTTCTTTGAACATACGGCTGCTCCGAAGAGTATAGTCTTTGCGGCTGGATAATCAGCGCATGATACGCTTTGCCGCTCTTGTCATGACGGCCCTCGGTGCACTAGATAAGCCGCATGTTATTTCGCCGCCGAAAACCACTGACGTTGAAGGAAAAATTGTGGGAGCACCTTTGGCCCCGCAAGGGTTTCGTTCGCTCGTTCCAATATTTCGGAAAACGCCTGGTGCGCCTTGCCGCCTCGCCTCATTCGGTGGCAGCCGGCTTTGCAGCGGGTATCGTCGTTTCCTGGACCCCGTTCATTGGCGTGCACTTCGTCATGGCGATCATCATCGCCTATCTCGTCGGTGGCAACGTGATCGCGGCCGCGCTCGGCTGCTTGGCTGCCGGTAATCCTATCACCTATCCCTTCATCTGGGGCCTCACATGGGAAATCGGCCATCTGATCCTGGCGCGCGACAGCGGCGGGCAGGGTGGTGGCATCGATCTTCCGGCGCTATGGCACAAGGGTGATCTCCTGCAGATTTGGGACCCGATCCTGAAGCCGATGCTGATCGGAGGCATTCCACCGGCAATCGTCACAGGCATCATCGTCTACGCGCTGACCTATTATGGTGTGAAGAGCTTCAAGAGCCGTCGCAAGGCGCGGCTGATGGAGCGGGCGCGCGAGCGCCTGGCGCTTGCCGAAAACGCATCGAGCGTCTGACGGAGCGCGACGTCGCGGCGGCCGGCTGGAGGGCCTTCTCATGATCATCGGGATAGGCAGCGACCTTATAGACATCCGCCGTGTCGAAAAATCGATCGAGCGCTTTGGCGCGCGGTTCACGGAACGCTGTTTCACCGACATCGAGCGCGCCAAATCCGAGGGGCGCAAGAATAAGGCAGCGTCATACGCCAAGCGCTTCGCCGCCAAGGAGGCCTGCTCCAAGGCGCTTGGCACAGGCTTGGCGCAGGGCGTTTTCTGGCGCGACATGGGTGTCGTCAACCTGCCGAGCGGCAAGCCGACGATGCAGTTGACGGGCGGTGCGGCCAAAAGATTGGCTGCGATGGTGCCGGAAAATCACCGCGCCGCCATTCATTTGACGATAACGGATGATTTCCCTCTCGCTCAAGCCTTCGTGATTATCGAGGCACTGCCGATTGCGGGCTGAATGACGACCGTGTGTCGCTTTTAATACCTGCGCCATTGCCGCCGTGGTATGAAGCGGATAGAGAGTGCCTGAAAGTAAAGTGCGCCGGTGGGGTGCGAAAAAGGAATAAGACTGCGTGTCCGAGAAAGCCGAAAAACAGCAGAATGTCCTGTGGGAAAACATCAAGGTCATCGTACAGGCTCTGGTCCTGGCCATGATCATCCGCACGGTACTATTTCAACCCTTCACCATTCCGTCCGGCTCGATGATGCCGACGCTTCTTGTCGGCGACTATATCTTCGTCAACAAGTTCGCCTACGGCTATTCGAAATATTCGCTGCCTTTCTCGCCGGATCTGTTCAGCGGCCGCATCTTCGGCAGCGAGCCCAAGCGTGGCGACGTCGTAGTGTTCCGCTTCCCACCGAACCCGGATGTTGACTATATCAAGCGCGTCATCGGCCTGCCGGGCGACCGTATTCAGGTGAAGAACGACATCCTTTACATCAACGGCCAGGCCGTTCCGCGTGAGCCGCATGGCACTTTCGCTTCGGATTACAGCCAGGAGCCCGGCGACGATATTCCCGTTTACAGCGAGCGCTTGCCGGATACCGGCAAGGTCTACGATACGTTGGACCTGTCGCAGACGTCGCGCGGTGACAACACGCAGGAATATGTCGTGCCGCCGGGCAACTATTTCATGATGGGCGACAACCGCGACAATTCCGACGACAGCCGTTTCGACGTCGGTTATGTGCCGGCCGAGAATCTGATCGGTCGCGCCAGCGTTATCTTCTTCTCGCTCGGTCACGACACCTCGTTCCGTGAAATCTGGAAATGGCCGACCAACATGCGTTGGGATCGCCTCTTCAAGGTTGTCGAATGACGAAGACGCAGACGCTCCCGCAGGCGGATCGTGTCAGGCTTGAAGCCGCAATAGGCCACGAATTCGCCGAGAAGGGGCGCCTCGAATGGGCTCTGACGCATGCCAGCGCCCGAACGCACAAGGCCGGCAATTACGAGCGGCTGGAATTTCTCGGCGATCGGGTTCTCGGCCTGTGCATCGCCGAGTTGCTTTTTCAAACCTTCGGTACAGCGACGGAGGGTGAGCTCTCGGTGCGCCTCAATCAGTTGGTCAGTGCCGAGACCTGCGCCGAAGTCGCCGATGAGATGCAATTGCATCTCTTCATCCGCACAGGCGCCGATGTGAAGAAACTGACCGGCAAGCGCATGTTGAACGTGCGCGCCGACGTCGTCGAAAGCCTGATTGCGGCGCTCTATCTCGATGGCGGCCTCGAAGTGGCGCGCAAGTTCATTTTGCGGTACTGGGAGCGTCGCGCCATCCGTCCCGATGGCGCAAGACGCGACGCCAAGACGGAGTTGCAGGAATGGGCGCATGCGAAATTCGGCGTCACACCCGTTTATAGGGTTGATGACCGCAGCGGACCGGATCATGATCCCCGCTTCACGGTGACGGTGGAAGTGGCAGGAACAGCGCCCGAGACCGGTATAGAACGCTCCAAGCGCGCCGCCGAGCAGGTGGCCGCGACACGGATTTTGGAGCGCGAAGGTATTTGGCAGGCCCAGCCTACTCAGAAATGACTGCCCAGAAACGACGGATATAATGACAGATCAGGAAGACGTGGCCGCCGGTGAAGGCGTAGCCGAAAACAATTCACCGACGCATTCGGGTTTCGTGGCTCTCATCGGCCCGACGAACGCCGGCAAGTCGACGCTCGTTAATCGGCTCGTCGGCGCCAAGGTGTCGATCGTCAGCCACAAGGTGCAGACGACGCGCGCCATCGTGCGCGGCATCGCCATCCATGACAATGCGCAGATCGTCTTCATGGATACGCCCGGCATCTTCAAGCCGCGCCGGCGCCTCGACCGCGCCATGGTGACCACCGCGTGGGGCGGTGCCAAGGACGCGGATCTCATCATGCTCCTGATCGACAGCGAGCGCGGAATACGCGGCGATGCCGAAGCCATTCTCGAAGGGCTGAAGGAAGTTTTCCAGCCGAAGATCCTTGTTCTGAACAAGATCGACCGCGTTCGCCGCGAAGATCTGCTGGCGCTTGCCGCCGCGGCCAACGAGAAGATTGCCTTCGAACAGACCTTCATGATCTCGGCCGAAAACGGTTCGGGCTGCGACGATGTCATGGACTATCTGGCAAAGACGCTGCCGGAAGGTCCGTGGTATTATCCCGAGGACCAGATTTCCGACCTGCCGATGCGCCAGCTCGCCGCGGAAATCACCCGCGAAAAGCTGTTCCTGCGCCTGCACCAGGAGCTGCCCTATTCCTCGCATGTCGAGACGGAAAAATGGGAAGAGCGCAAGGACGGCTCGGTGCGGATCGAGCAAGTGATCTACGTCGAGCGCGAAAGTCAGAAGAAGATCGCTCTCGGCAAAGCGGGTGAGACGATCAAGGCGATCTCGACCGCCTCGCGCAAGGAACTGTCCGAAATTCTCGAACAGCCGGTGCACCTCTTCCTCTTCGTCAAGGTGCGTGAGAACTGGGGCGACGATCCGGAACGCTTCCGTGAAATGGGGCTCGAGTTTCCGCGCTGATGGAACAATTTCCCGTTGAGTGTCTTACCTTGCGACAGTCGTCGTGCAGATCGCTTCAGCCGGCGCGATCCGAGGGATGTCCATGGCCAAGACGACAACGATGCACAGGCAAAAAACGCCGTGCCAACAATGTCCGCTGCGGGAACTGCCGCATTTCCGTGAATTCAATCGCGAGGAACTGAGTTTCATCGCAGAATTCAAGAAGGGCGAACTTGTCGTCGACGCTGGCGCGACGATTTTCCTCGAGGGTGCCCATAGCGCTCACCTCTTTACGATTCTTTCCGGCTGGGGCTTTCGCTACAAGACACTCGAAGACGGGCGAAGGCAGATTCTGAATTATGTCATGCCCGGAGACCTAATCGGCCTGCAGGGCTCGATCATGGGTGAGATGCAGCATTCGACCGAGGCTTTGTCGCCGGTCTCGCTTTGTGTATTCGAGCGTGCGGAACTGATGACGCTCTACAACAAGCATCCGTCGCTCGCCTTCGATCTCACTTGGATCGCCGCGCGCGAAGAACGCATTCTGGACGAACATCTCTTAAGCATCGGTCGCCGGTCTGCGCTGGAAAGAGCCGCCTATCTGCTCGCTTACCTGCATCAGCGGGCCAGTGTCCTGCATCTCTTCAACGGCAGCAAAGTCATCCCGATCACGCAGCAGCACATCGCCGATACGCTCGGCCTCTCCATCGTTCATACCAATAAGACATTGAAAAAGCTGTCGGGGCGCGGGCTGATCCGCTGGCAGGAACGCGGTTGCGATGTATTGAATGGTGAAGGGCTCGCGGCGCTTGCCAAGTGGGAAGGGTTGGATGCGGGGGCGCGGCCATTCATCTGACCCCACGAAATTGATGTGACCTGCAGCATGTCTTTTTTAAATGTTGTGGCTGGTGTATCAGCATAGACTACCGTTCTCGTCACTTTTCGACCAGTTTCACCTTTTACTAACCGCGGCGGCAAATGCGATTGGAGCATGATGACGAGCCCATAGTCCCGCGGGACAAAAAGTGCGAAGCGGTGAGGGCAAGGTCATGTCACATGAGATCTAGCCAACACGGATGGGGGAATGCCATCCATTCAACACGGGCCGATGATTGGCGCCGGAGGGATAGATGTGGGAATTTATACGGGGCACGGCGCCACTTGGCGTACGAATGCGAGGATGGCGCTGATATGACGGTTCAGCGCGTTCTCATTTTGGAAGACAATCTGATCATTGCCATGGAGGCGGAGGAGATCCTTCGTCTTGTCGGGGTCGAGGAGGTGGAAATCGCCTCGAACCTGGAGCAGGCGGTCAACGCTGTTCATACGGAGCGTTATGATTTTGCGATGCTGGATGTCAATCTTGGGGAGTCGATGAGTTTCGGCTTTGCCCGATTGCTGGTCGAGCGTGGCATCGCCTTCGGCTTCGTCAGCGGCTATCCGGATACACTCGACTTCCCACCGGACTTGCGGCACGTGCCGTTGCTCAACAAGCCTTTCGATGAAGCTGCCATGCGGGCATTCGTCGACAAATTATCATCGACAAGCAGCCCGTCGAGCGGATCGTCTCCCATGTGACAGCGCCTGCCGTTTGTCCTAAACTCGAATCACGACATTCTGCGGGATAAACCGGCCGATGCAGTGGCAGGATCAGGCAATCGTATTGGGCGTCAAGCGCCTCGGCGAGACCAGCGTCATCGCCGAGGTGATGACGCGTGATCGCGGCCGGCATATGGGTTTGGTGCGCTCTGGCCGGTCGCGCGCCATGCAGCCGGTACTGCAGGCGGGCAATCTGGTCGAAGTGACATGGCGGGCGCGGCTGCACGAACATCTCGGCGAATTCCGCATGGAGCCGGTGCGATTGCGGGCGGCACGGCTGATGGAAACGGCGACCGCCGTCTATGGCGTGCAGGCGATGGGTGCGCTACTGCGTCTGTTGCCGGAGCGGGATCCGCATCCGCATCTCTATGACGCACTCGATGTTATCCTGGAAAACCTGCAGAATCCGATGGATGCCGGCGAGCTCTTCGTTCGGTTCGAATTGGCCGTACTCAACGATCTTGGCTTCGGTCTTGACCTGACCGAATGTGCAGCGACAGGCGTGCGCGACGATCTCGCCTTCGTTTCACCGAAGACAGGACGTGCCGTCTGCCGTGCGGCAGGTTTGCCATGGGCTGACAAGATGCTGCCGCTGCCGCCCTTCCTTGCCGCCGGTGCCGCCGAGGCGGCTGATGGCGAAAGCCTTGTCGCTGCCTTCCGGCTCACCGGCTTCTTCCTGCATCGCCATGTCTACGAGCCGCGCGGCATAGAGATCGCCGCGGCGCGTGATGGTTTCATCCAAGCGGCGCTAAAGGCAGTGAACGCCGCGTCCCTCGAGCGACCGCGGGAGCAGCCGGTCATCGCCGCCAAACGCTAGACAGCGATATTCGATGCCGCCGACATCACCTCGCGTGGCGCCGGAATGCCAAACATATGGCGGCCGTCACCCTCGACTTCGGTAAAGGCCCAGCGTACGACACCGTCGCGGTCCAAAAGGAATTCGCCGACGAGCTGGCCTTCGCCGGTTGCGATCATCTGCCGGTCATCCTCTGTGAAATCATATCGGTCCGCCTTGTCGAGGAAGGCGACAGCCGCATACGGGTCCATTGCTTCAGGGAGTTCGCCCGGCATGTCCACGCGCATCGACTTGACCTCATCGATATTGACATGACGTGGCCAGTCGGTCTCCTCGTCGGTAAATTGCATGTTGGGCAGGCCGAAGGCTCTGTGCGATACCCGATCCGGATCGGAAGCGGCCAGCAGATTTGGAAGCGGATGGTAGCGGAAATAGAGGCGCGCGCGTTCGATCGGCGTGTTGACGACGGTCAGGCTATCGATGCCTTTCTCCTGCAATGCATCGGTGAGCTCGGCCATGGCGGCGATCTGCCGGCGGCAGAAGGGACAATGCAGCCCGCGGAACAACCCGACGAGCACCGGTTTTTGGCCACGAAAATCGTCGATGGCGATCTTGCCCTGGCGGGTGATCGCATCCAGCACCACGTTCGGCGCGCGATCTCCAGGCTTCAATGGTCTTTCGGCGTGGTTATCCTGCATGTTTCGTTCCTCCATCTATGTACCTGAATCGATTCGCCTAACGGATCTCCGGCGGTCATTGCAACGGGGACAATCAGTCAAGAAACGGCAACACGACGAGTGTGCCTGGATCGAGATTGTGGCGGGTGCACACATCCTGTGCCAGCGTGAAATACCGTTCCGCCTCGTCCATGTCGTCATGCTCGAGGCTCAGTGTCGCCAAACCATCATAGCACGGAAAGAGCAGTTGCGGCTCGTCAATTTCCTTCGCAACCTCAAGGGCTTCCTCGTAATACTTACGAGCTAGCTTCGGCTGCCCGTGGCATTGATGGATCTGTCCAAGGACGATCAATGGGACGGAGAGATGGTCGCGCTGATCGAGCGCCCGGTCGATTTCGACTGCCCTCTCCGCTGCCGGCACACCCTCGGCGGCACAGCGATCGGTGAAGGTACAGCAGGAAACGGCGAGATTGGCGAGAAGGCGTGCCTGGAAGCCGAGATCACCGATGCGGGTTGCAACCTCCAGCCCCCGCCGGCAGATCTTGATGGCGTTGGCCGGATCGACAATCGTGTAGAGGACGCCGAGATTGGAATAGGCGCGACAGGCAGCGCTCTGCAGATCGGCCTTTTCGGCTACAGACAGGCTGTGCTCCACCTCCTGCACGGCATCGCGGCGACGTCCGAGCCGCGCAAGTGCTGCACCCTTGGTATTCAGTGCCTCGGCCATCGCTCGCGCCGCTTCCCGTCCGGCCTCTGTCGTTCCATCGATAGGTAGCGTTTGCAGACATTGCAGGGCCTGCGTCGCCCATTCGGCGGCGGCCGCCTGGTCCCCCATGCGGAAGGCCAGATGGCCGCGCTCCTGCAGGAGATGCGCATGTTCGACCGGCGCATCGATCGTCGCGATCATGGCTTCGGCCTCGGCACAATGCGTCTCCGCCTGGTCGCGGCGCCCCGCATCGAGATGCAAGCGGCCGATTTTTCGCAATATCCTTGCTGCGGCGATCCGATCGTCTCGGCTGCGGTGGGTCGCAAGCGCTCGCTGATAATGGTTCAAGGCGGCGTCGCGGAGACCGGCGGGACCGCAGAGATCGGCAAGACGCTCCAGAAGCGCCAATTGCTCCGACGTCACCTCCGGCTCGTCTGTTAAGGCGGCAAGCGCCTGACGGTAGAGACGCATCGCATCGTCATTGGCATACGTCTTCCGTGCCAGATCGCCCGCCGCCATCAGATAGGTAGCTCCCTTGGCCTTCTCGGTGGTGAGGCTGAAGTGATGGCCGAGTTGCGCCAGATGCTCGGGCCGGTCGGGCGCCGAACCGTATTGGCGTTCCAGAACCCCGCCGATACGGCGATGAAGCTCCATGCGCCGTTGTTGCAGGAGATTATGATAGATGACGTCGTGCAACAGGGATTGGCTGAAGCGATAGGTGGGAGAAACGCCGGCATCGGGCCCGCGCAATTCCTCGATGATGTTGGCATCGCAGAGATAATCCAGCGCAGCGTCGATGGCAGCCGGATCGGTGGCGACTCTGCGGAGCAGGGCGGTATCGAACTTCGGGCCGACCACCGCCGCCTCCTGCGCCAACCGTCTTATTTCCTGAGGCAGACGATCGACACGGGCGAGCAGCAGGGCCTGTAGATTCACCGGAATATCAACATCCGTGTCTTCCGCCGCAACATGCCAGCGCTGACCGTCGTTGTGCAACGTGCCCATGTCGATCAGTCCTCGAAGGATTTCTTCGATGAAGAGCGGATTGCCGCCGGCGCGGTCGAGGATGCGCTTACGCATCGTGACCAGCTTGCCGTGAACCTCGCCGAAAAAGGCGGCAAGCAGCTTCTGCCCGTCGGCTGCAATCAACGGGCCAAGACGTTGCACGGTGACGCTCACACGATTGGAGTCCAACGGGTCGATCTGCGATGTCGGCCGGTAAATCGCAAGCAGCATCAGCCGGCTACGCTCCAGCCGATCCATCATGAAGCGCAGCACCTCCAGCGAAGCGGCGTCCGCCCAATGCAGATCCTCGATGACAAGCAGTAGCGGACCCTGCGCCAGCCGCCGTTCGAACACGGTGCGGACCCCATAGAAGATCTGCCGCCGCAACTGCTCCGGCTCGATGTGCCGCAGCGCTCCATTGGGATCACCGAGACCGAGGACATGCAGAAAGAGCGGCAAAAGCCCGTCGACATCTTCCTGTGTGAGATCGAGCGCGCGGAATCCTGTCGTCAGCAACTGACGCGTCCTATCGAGATTATCCCGTTCGCCGATGCCGTAAGCGCTGCGCACGACCGCGGCAAGCGTGCCATAGGATTGTTCGCCGAGAGGAGAGCAGGTCGCTTTGCGGATGGCGAGACCCTGGAAGCGGGCAGCATTACCGGCGATGCCGATGAATTCGTTGACCAGCCGAGACTTGCCGATACCCGCTTCGCCGATCAGTCGGACAAGCTGCGCCGCACCGCCGCAGGCGAGATCGAGGCACGTCAGCAACCGCGACAATTCCGTATCGCGTCCGATCATCGGCGCCTGAAGGCCGAAACTTTCGAGCCCGCGCGCTGTATGCGGCGCTTCCAATGGTCCCGTCAGCCGATGGACAAGGACGTCGCCGCTTTTGCCGCGCAATGTTTGCGCACCGAGACTGTCGAAGGCAAAGGCATGGCGGGTGAGGCGATAGGTCAGCGGCCCGACCAGGATATCGTTTTCGCCGGCCATGGACTGCAAGCGTTGGGCGGTGTTCACTGTGTCGCCGGTCACGGAATAGGATTTGGTATTGACCGCGCCGAAGCCGCCGGTGACGACAGGGCCGCTGTTGATGCCGATATGCAGGCGAAGCGGCACACCGGCGCGTCGCCGCCAGCGCTCGCCGACCTGCGTCGCCCGATCGATCATATCGAGTGCCGCATTCAGCGCCCGTACCGGATCGTCCTCATGCGCGACCGGCGCGCCGAACAGCGCCAGCAGCGCATCGCCGACAAACTTGTCGACGAAGCCGCCATAAGCCTCGACCGATTGAGTCATCTCTTCGAACAACTCGTTCTGCAGCACCCGCATGACTTCAGGGTCGATCTGCTCGCTCAGCGTCGTGAAGCCGCAGAGATCGGCAAAGAGCACTGTCACCGGCCGTCGGTCGGCATCGCCCTCAGATTTTGCCGGTATGGCCTCGATGGTTGGCTTCGTTGGGAGTTGGGCTTTGTCGGAAATCGAGGCGCCGCACCTGGGGCAGAAGGCAAAATCAGGCTGACAGGGATAGCCGCAAGCAGCGCAGGAGATGGGTTGCTTTGCGCCGCATCGCGGACAGAAAGCAAAGCCGCTCCGAATATCGAAACCGCAGCCGGCGCACTCCACCGCACGCACCTCGCGAAAGCCCATGTGTTACGGCTATTCCAACCGCAACTGCGGGCTTCAAAACAGGCGCTAAGCATGAACCTGCTGCCCCAGCCCCGCAAGTACCAAACATGGGCGGCAGAGCGACTATCGCCGCTTGAATGCCCAGCCCTCCGGCCGTTCTTCGATCACAGTCATCGTGTCGCCGATCTTCACCGAGCCTTCGCCGCGCGGCACGGCATTCCAGCCGAAGAGCGGACCAGGGACACGGCGGTCCGCGGACATGCGGACGCGCCCCATGGCCGGCATCGGGTTCGGCACGTCGCGCGATCCGGTTTTCTGGTCCTGCGTCGTCATGATGCAGCGGGCGCAGGGCTTGACCAGATCGAGGCGGATACCCGCGATCTCGATCGCCGCCCAGCGGTCTTCGAGCCATTCCTCGTCGCAATCGATGACAATGTTCGGACGAAAGCGCTCCATGCCGACCGACCCTTCGCCATGAGCGGCAAGATCGGCATTCAACGCCTTGAGCGAGCCGGTGGTGGTGACGAGGATCTGATATCCATCGGAAAAGGTAACCGGCGTCTCGCCGCTAGCCCATTCCGGGTTGGCGATCCGCTTGGCGAAACTGTCGAAGAAGACCAGCTTGACCTCGCGTCCGAACCAGACCGACAACGCCTTGTTCGTTTCGTCGTCGGCAACGGAGGCGTTGACGACCGCTTTCCAGACGTCCACGTCCATGCGGTTGTCCGGGTGCGGCGGAGGCACGATAATGTCAGCTTTGCCCTCCATTTTCAGACGCAGGTAGGAGGGGCCGGGCTGGACGTCGATGCGGGCAAGATCCTGCAATTCGCGTTGCGTGATGAAATGGCCCGAGGGTTCGACCAGCATGGCACGACGATCGCCGATCAGGCCGAAAGCGTCGATAGTGGCGGATGGAATGGCAATGCCGCGTGCGCTCTTGAGCGGATAGATGAAGAGATCGCTGACCCGCATGAATAGCCCTCAGATTTCGTCGATGAACATTGCCAGCACCGTCTTCAACCGCTCATGCCGCTCGCCCGCGAACCTCCGGCCGGTTTCGGTCTGGAACCCGTCCGCCAGTTTGAACAGCTTTGTCTCGAAATGGTCAATGGCGAAGCGCTTGTCATCCAGTGGCCGCTCTACGGCGAGAGGATCGAACGGATCGTAGAGGCCGGAGCCCAAGCGGCCTGCAATATAGAAGCAACGGGCAGCGCCGACCATGCCGATCGCATCCAGTCGGTCGGCATCCTGCAACATTTTCGCCTCCAGAGTCTCCGGCGGAATATTGGCGGAGAAGCTGTGCGTGGTGATAGCGTGCGCCGCGGCGGCGATATCCTCGCCGGTCCATCCAAGCTCCCTCAGGATGCCTGAGGCCTTCTCGGCCGCAAGCCTTGATGCCTGCGCTCGATGCGGCGAGTTTTTCTCCACCGAGACGCAGTCATGCAGCAACACGGCGGCGGCAAGGATGCGAGCATCGCCGCCTTCTTCTGCCTGGATGGACATCGCGTTCTTGAATACGCGCAGGATGTGGGCGATATCGTGCGAGCCGTCGTCGCCGTTGGCTGCGTGCGGAATGAGGTCTGCTGCCAGCGCCTCGAACGGGGCAAAAGCCCGCGCCATTCTATTGGTGTCCATCTTCGGCCCCGCGTCGGAATGACCTGTCGGAATAATCCCTGCGTTCCTACCGAGCGCAGAGATTCGCCGCAATCATTCCGTTGCTTTCTTGCCGGTCAGGACCTTCTGGTAGAACAGGCCGATGCCGATCAGCACTGCGCCGAGACCAATGAAGGACAGCGCCCGCAGAAAGCCCTCCAGGTTCGCCATGTCGATCAGGAAGACCTTCACGACAGCGACGAACACCAGCGCGGCCGATGCGATACGCAGGCTGCGGGCATCCAAGCGCGCGCCAAGCCAGAGAAGGGCGATGCCGATCAGCAGCCAGACGACGGAGTAGGAATAAAGCTCTCCTTGAATGAAGCCGTTCCAGAACGGGATATATTCGCCCTGCCAAAAGCGGCGCACCGACAGCGTTGCCCAGGCAAAGGCCATGACCGCACCGGCGACAGCTAGCATCGTCACATAGGGCACGGGCCGTTTGCTCCGTGCATAGAGCGCCAACCCTCCATAGGCCAGCGCCGGCAGAAGATAGCCGAGCAGCAGGAGGTTGAAGAAGGGAATCCGCCCTGTGCTTTCGCCTGTCACGAAGGGATTAAGCCCGACTAGATGCAGCGTCAGGATCAGAATGACGGAGAGGACGCCGAGCGCCATTCCGCCATAACGTAAGACGGGGCTCGATGCGCTGAGATCGAGCGCCATCAGCGTCGCCGAGGCGCCGATCGCCAGCAATGTGTAGATCGATTGTTCACCAAGCGTCGGAACGTTCGCATTCAAGACGCCGCCGTTCATCGCATGGCGCACCAGGATGGCGATCGTCAGCAGCACCAGGAAGCTTGCGAGTGCCTGCAGGGTGTTGCGCAGTCTGAGGTCCGGCGAACGCCTGATCTCGAAGGCGGACCAGACAGCGAGTGCCGCGGGGATACCGTAACCGGCAAGCAGCATGTTGAAAACCGGCGTCGTGCCGAGCTCACCCGGGTCGACAATGGTCGGCTGCCAGGCGATACGCCCCAGGGTGATGATCAGCGCCGCGACCATCGTCCAGGGCAAGGCGGGCCAGGAGCGAACGCGTCCAGCCAAGAGAAAGGCCATGCCGAGCACCGGCAGCAGGATCGTCGGGATGGCATCATGGGTAAGCGTGTGCAGGGCGAAGACGAAAGCGGCGAAGGAACCGGCGGCGAGGATATTGGTCGGCAGCGCCATTTCGTTTTCCGGGGATAGGCGGTTCTGCCATTCGGCGAGCGCCAGCAGAACAATGCCAAGCCCGATGCCGTAAAGCCCATGCAGCCAGTCGCGTGTCCAGTTGCCGAAGGTGACGTAGCTGATCACGGCGATCGTCAGCGGCGTGGCGACCATGATGACGCTCCACAGCGCCGCAAAGGGCCTCTCGCTTTCGCCGAACCGCTTGAGAAAGAAGAAGCCGACTAGGACGAAGACCGCGCCGAGGCCGAGACCATCGTAGACGACAACGTCATAGAGTGCCGGGACGACCTCCACGATGTTCCAATCCGTGCCGCTTGTTGGGTGCGCAAGAGCGACGAACATGCCAAAGCCGGCGGCTATGGCAGACAAAATTGCCGCCCAAGCCGCATATAAACGGCCGGCGCCGAAGGCCGCGACTGTCGCAACAATCGCAGCAAAGAGAAGGGAGGCATCCGGAAGCGGGTATCCGTTCAAAAGGCTGTAGGCCAGCAACGACAAGGCTACTGCGGCGGCGCCAATGGATACAGTCAGCGTCATCCCAAGCGGCGCACGCGTCAGGAACGCGGTCCAATGGCTGGCGGGTGGCGAGGTCAACGGTCCGTCGGTTTCGGCCGATCCGGCACTTTCCCCTGCTGCTTCATAGCGTCCCGGCCAAACGAAAATCGTGCCGGCGATCATCGCAAGCACGGCCAGAGTGACCGGTGCCAGGTCGACCACGTCGCTATTGAAGATGTAAAGCAGCGGCCAGATGCTGAGAAGGGCATTGGCAAAGGACGGTACGATGTGCCACCGGCGCAGGCGCGATGCGGCAATGGTGCCGAGCCAGGTGAAGACGAGATAGCCGAACAGCGTCCAGGGCGGCGCCGACGCGATGAGCGCCGGCGTGATCATGGAAGCCAACAACCCGAGACCCGCGAGCGCCTGGCCATGCAGGAGCGACAGGCCAAGCGTGGCGAGCGAGATCAGCCCGAGAAGGAAGAAGGCGGTCGCCGGCCCGATGAAGCCGTAAATGCCATGAGCAGCATAGGTCGAGCCGAACAGCGCGACGACGCCAGCCGCTGTCAGCACGCCGGGGATCATCGCGTTCTGGAAGGTATCGGCAGGCACCGGCTCGGACCGACGCCGGATGATTTCGCCGGTGGCGACAAGAATCAAGCCGAAGACGGCGGCAAGCACCAGTCGCACCGCCGGGCTGAGCAAGCCGCTTTCGATCGAATATTTGACCATGAACACGCCGCCGAGCGCCAGCGCGATGCCGCCCACCCATACGGCCCAGCGGGCACCGATCGTGCTCTCCAGGCTTTCGTTATTCTGCGCAAGCGGGGCGGCGATTACGTCCTCCGCTTGCTCTGGGGAACTGCGTGCAGCGACATCAGCCTCTTCCGTTTCGGCCACTGCCTCTGCGACGGTTTCGGTCGATGGTTGTGTTGGAATGTCGGGGCGCTGGGAGGTCATCTCAGCAGCCTCTGCCGCTGTTGCTGATTCGCCGGTTCCTGCAGCCAGCACATGGCCGGTGATCGCATTTTGCAGCTCTAGAATGCGGCTTTCCAGTCGTTGTAGCCGTTGATTGTAGCTGCGCAGTATCAAAATGCCCACGACCACAATCACGATCAGCAGCAGTTCCGTCATGTCCCCTCCATGCGCCTTTGTCGTCACATTATACGAAATGAGCGGGACAGTAAGGGGCGGTCAGCCGATTTTCCCTATGATTCCAGGGAATTACGCGATGAGAAGTAAGACGCATCGCAGGGACCACCATCATCGTCTTATTAGTGAATTACGATTTATAACTTGGGAACTATTGTTAATACTCATTAACAATTCGTCTTTACCCAAGCGGCAAATCAGCCTATCAACACATGTAGTTTAACCAGAACGTATTGCGTACAAACGACGTCGCATGAGGCGGCTCCTACCCTAGGAGGTTTGTATGTCCCATGTATCTTCCACATCCAACAGTACTTATCCTTATCGCGGTACGCTTTCGCGGCTCGACGCGAATGGCGATGGTGTTTTGAGTCGTGAAGAGCGCGAGGCCGACGAGCGCCCGGGCATTCTCGAAACCGATGCGATCGACAACGGCAACGCGAATGGCGCATTGGGCAGTCTGATGGCAAAGCTCATGCAACTACCCAGTGGCGGCGCTACGACGGCGAGTAAATCGCCCGAAGCTAACAGCGCTTTCGACCTCGATCTGCTGACGCCGATGGATGCTTACAACAGCACTTACGGCCAGTACGACGTGGACAGCATGGCGGCCTGACCGGCCGTTTTGCTCAAACAATCGGAGCGGTTCGCCGGTTAACGGCGGACCGCTCATTTGTGTTCGAACCTTGCTCATTTCTCTCTTTGCGGGAACACCCGTCCCTGTGATGCGTTGCATTGACGTCAAACGGGAGGATGTTCCATGAGGACTATTGTTATTGCCGCGGCTCTGGCCTTGGCGGCAGGCCTGCCTGTGATGGCGCAGGACAAGCAGACGGCAATCGCCAATTTCGTCGGTCCCGACGGCAAACAGGCAGGGCGGGCGGTCCTGACTGAGGCAAAGACGGGTGTCCTGATCGAACTCGACGTCTCCGGTCTGCCGGTCAACCGCTGGGTTGCCTTCCATATCCATGAGAATGATCGTTGCGACCATAGGCACGGGTTCGAATCCGCCGGCGGCCATTTCAATCCTACCAAGGCCGAGCACGGCTTGCTCGCGGCCAACGGCCCGCATGCAGGCGACATGCCCAATCAATATGTCGATCAGTATGGCAAGCTGCGGGCGCAGGTATTCAACAGCATGGTGACGCTGAACGGGCAGAACGGCATTCGCGGCCGGACGCTGATGATCCATGCGGAGTCGGATGATTACCGCAGTCAGCCCGTTGGCGGTGCCGGCAAGCGGCTGGCTTGCGCAGTTATCGAATAGATTGCCTCAAGGGTGATTCGGGCATTCGTCTCGATTCTTGCAAAGCACCGGTTGTCTCCATCGCACGGAGGCCCACCGCCAATATGATTCGATGCCTGTCAATTGGGGTTAATGATCAATTAACACCTATCTTTGACCGCCTCTGAAAATCGGCCTATCCCAATTGGCATTTCAACGAGCGTACTGCGTCCCACCGAAAACGCTTGATGGCGTTTTACTTTAGGAGATTTGGATGAGTGGTATTTCTTCAGTTGGAAGCAGCATGACCGCTGCCTCGTACAGTCCCCTTGATACCAATCACGACGGCATTGTGGACGCCCAAGAGCTGCAGGAAGCAGCGCAGTCCGGTCTTCTGTCGGCAAGCGTACTCACCGACGAAGATAGCAATAGCAGCAGCGACCCGAGCGCGACGGACGCATTCTCGAGTAATCTGGCATCGATGCTGCTGCAGATGCAGCAGAGCGGCGCCAGCGGCAGCGGCCAGACCGGCACGGATTCGTCGAGCGACGGTTCGTCGGATCAGTCGCCGATGGACCAGTTGTTTGCCAGCCTCGATACCAACCACGACGGCAAGGTTTCGTCCGACGAGTTCGTAGCCGGGCGACCGAAGGACATGAGCGAAAGTAACGCCGAAAACCTGTTCAAGAGCCTGGATACCCAGGGCTCCGGCTCGCTGAACAAGGATCAGTTCGCCGAAGGTCTCGACGTGCTGAAGCCCACGGACTCATCTGCCGCCGACATGCTGACGCTGGAACAGACCTCCAGCGGCAACAGCGATGGCACGAGCACCAGCGGCAATGCCGACCAGAACGCTTTGGAAGTCTTCATCAGCGAGATGCAAGCCTCGATGAATGTCTACCAGAATACCTACGGTCAGTATGACCCCGATCCGTCTGATAGTGTTGCCGCCTGATCGGTCGCCCTCGCACAGCCTGGAAAACGGACGGAGACTGCGCAAGTGCAGTCTCCGTTTTTATGTGACGCTGATTTCCTTCAGCAGCGGCAGGACGAAGGGTGCGTTGCCGTCCGCATCGGCGCCGCGGCCGATTGCTTTGACTGCGTCGACGAGCTGGCCTTTGCGATCAAGCATCTGGTCGCCGATCATGATCAGCCGGGCGTTCGGCGTCGCGTAGGGCGAGGCAGCGCGCAGGCGGCGGGCAAGTGCCAGATCGTCCTCTTCGGGGTGGACGGCAAGCGCCGCAATCAGCGCCGCAGCGGGCGACCGCGACACGCCCATCCAGCAATGTATCAGCAGCGGCGAGGTGCGATCCCAACTCCTGGCAAAATCGATGATGTCGCGGACGTGCGTCTCCTGCGGAGCGACGAGATCGCCGGTACCGGCAAAACTGATGTCGTTCATGCCCAGCAACAGGTGCCGTTCCGCCCTGATCACCGCCGGCCGGTGGAACGTTTGTTCCTTCGCCATGAGGCTGATCATTTCGGATGCACCGTGGCGAACGGCCATCTCCGCGATGCGCGCCAGCGGCGATATGACGATCGCGGTCATGCCTCGGTTCTCACGGCGGCGGCACGTTCGGCCTCGATCGCGTCGAAGCGCGCCAGGAAAAGCCGCTGCGCTTCGATCGCCGGCATCGGTTCGATCGGCAACATGTCCCGCGCAATACCGCGAGGCTGGCCGAAGAACTTGCGCGCCTCCTGCGGCGTAAAGCCTGCGAGCAGCGTCGCCTCGAAATAGGCGGAAACCGTATCGGCCTTCTTGATCTTTTCCTTCAACTCCGGTCCACAGTGGGGCGGTAGCGCAAAACGTCTGTAGATCGCAGCTTCCAGGCGCTTCTCCACCGCTTTGTAGTCGCCGCCGACCACGGATTTGAACGGCGAGATCATATCGCCGATGACATATTCCGGAGCATCGTGCAGCAACGTCGCCAAAAGCTCGTCCGGTGTCGCTTGGTTGAGGCGACGGAAGATCGCCTCCACAACAAGACTGTGTTGCGCCACGGAAAAGGCGTGATCCCCGGAGGTCTGGCCGTTCCAGCGCGCCACGCGGGCAAGCCCGTGGGCGATGTCGCTGATCTCGACGTCAAGCGGCGAGGGATCCAGTAGATCGAGCCGGCGACCCGACAGCATGCGCTGCCAGGCGCGCGGGGTATCACCCGCTGTCATGCCGAAGCCTCATCTGCCTGCGCGGGGAAGGAGAGGCCGGACCAGGCGGGCAGCGCAACGGAAACTTCGCGATCCACCGCCAGGATTGGCGTGCCGGCTGCGATGGCTTCGCCGGCGCGGTCGATGCGAACGATAGCGAGGCCCTTGGTGCCGTCGGTCGAACCCAGCGTGCCGATCGGCTTGCCGCCGGCGGTCAATTCGGTACCGGTGGCAGGCAAACCGGTGCTGCCGGTCACAATGACGACCCGCCGGCGCGCCGTGCCGCGATGCTGCATGCGGGAAACCACTTCCTGCCCGACATAGCAGCCCTTGCGAAAGCCGAGGCCACCGTTGAGATCCATCAGCACGTCATGCGGAAAAGCGTCCTGCAGGGCGAAATCCAGGCCGGAAACCGCAATGCCATTAGCGATGCGCACCGTCTGGTAGAGCGCCTCGGTATCGTCGCCATGTTGGCCGGGGGTGCGCGTCAGTGTGATACCTGCCTTTGCGAACCGGCTGTCCCTGCGGTTTTCAACCTTATTCTCGCCCCAGGCAACAGTGACGCCTTCCGACTCGATGGCAGCGAAATCGACCGGCGCACGCAGCCGGTACATGGTGAGCCGTTTCAGAAGGCCATCTTTTTGCGCTGCATCGGTCTCCAGCAGAAAGCCGGAACCATCTGGCCAGATCATGAAGTCGAACAGGATTTTCCCCTGCGGCGTTAGCAGCGCGCCGGGGCGTGCCTCGTCCGCGCCGAGCGAGACAAGGTCGGTGGTGATGAGATTATGCAGGAAGGACTCTGCCTCCGCGCCGGTGACGCGAAGAAAGGACCGATCTCTCAGGAATACGGCTGGCATGGTGGATCCGCTAGTTTGGCCTATCGATCAGAGGTAGGGCCTCCAGTCGAGAACCGCAAGTTCTGCGGCCGGATCATTCGCCGGAGGTGAAGAATTTCCATTTGCCGTCCGGCGTGATGCCGACGCGGTAGAAATTATAACCGCCGAATTCCTGCATGTCGGAGAAATCGCCGGCAGTGACGATGCGCATCAGATCGACCTTTTCCGGGGTCGTCAGGGTCTTGATGTCCTTCTCCGCGAAGTAGGGCCAGACATACATCTCATCCGATGTGCCCTGGCCGACATGGGCAAAGCCGGTCGACATGATATCGAGGAGAATGGAAAGGATCTCGATGCCATCGGGATCGCCGGAAAGGTCATGCAGCGTCTTGATCGGGTCCTCACCCGGATCGTCAGCCGTCACCTGTGTCTGGTTGAGGCCGCCGCCGACATTCATCAATGGACGCAGGCGCTCGAGATCACCGGAGGCGGCCGCCTCGACGATCTCCTCGCGCAGCTTGCGCACCGGCTCCGGCACCTTGCTGATATCGAAGAGAATCTCCACCGGCTTGCCGCTGTTCGGGGCATTGCTGGAGGCTGTGTTGCTGCTGCTCTGTCCGGCCTGGTTGTTGATCAGCGGATCGGGCATGGGAATTGTCTTTGACGGCGCCTCAAGCGCCTCTTCGACCGGCTTGTCATGACTCGGCTGCGCGGTTTTCCCGGCCGCATTCGGCTGGGTGGTGGACGGATTGAGCTGGGAGAATGCAAGAGCCGGCAAGGGGAGGGCAAGGCTGCCGAAAAACATGGTCGCGGCGGCAAGCGAGGCAATGGAACGTCGACACTCATTGCCCGGTACGATGTGCATAAGGGATCTCTAGCTGTTATTGCAGGGTGCGGTTCGGAGAGAATTCACCAGCAAGCATGCGTTCCCTAAGCGATTCGAGCAAGACTTCTGCGCCCTGTTCGCCATGGATGCGAATAGTCTCGCGGATGGCATGGGCAATTGCGGCGTCGGCGATGATTTCTGGCTCGATTCCGTCAGCCATCCCGTCAGCCCAGGCCTCGTTCTGGTATTCCAGCGCCGCCTGCCTTTTTTCGTGGACAATCATGTCGTCGATGTCGTTCAGGCTTGGTTCCATTGTTTCATTCCTCGAGACGTCCATGTCCTTACCGCTTGATTAACGACTTTATCAGCCTTTTCCTAAAACGACACGGCTCGGCACGAAAAGGGGTTAATAAATCGTCAATTTCCGAAGCGGGCGGTTATTTCTGTGGCAAGTGTTGCACCTTCGTTACGGTAGCGCTCCTCAGCAACGATGGCCTGCGGCGTGCAATCCGTGTAAACCGATGCGAAGGACCTATATCCTCGGTTGAACGAGGCGGTCAGTCTTTCTTTGCGTTTCGGCTCGTCTTTGGTCTCCGTGTCGAGAAGTTGCTGCATATCGGCTCGCCAGGAATCCTCTTTTCCGGTGTTGCAGAGATTGCGCAGATAGTGGATCGAGCCAAGAATTTCGGCGAGCCGTGACAACTGATCGTCATAAGGCGTGGGTCGCTCAGCACTGTCCGTGTCGCCCGGCATCTGCACCTCCGGAACGGTCGCCGCGGGCTGCGCAAATGCCGGAAATGCGGCCGCGAGCGCGGCGCAGATCGAAAGCAGAGTGATTAGGCGACGATGATTCATACGCCCAATTGATATGGCAAGCATGACGGGAACAAGGCGAAAAGCTCGCTTTCCACGCCGTTATTGTTTCACATCGTTAATGCGCGAGCCCTGACACTTGATCAGACTCGAGCCTCCGCTAGCCGTTCGGCGCATTCGAGCACGCTTGCTGGCACGGGCAGGACGCGGATCTCTTCCAGCGAATACCAGCCGATCGCCGCGGCATCATCGGCGGCCTCGGCGATCGCATTCTCGTCGGCATCGACCAGGAAGACCGACAGAAAGAAATGACTTGTGAGCGTCCCGTCTGCTGCATGGCTCCTGAGATCGTAAGTTTCGAACAGACGGGGGTTGCGGGCGGTTATTCCGGTCTCTTCCTTGAACTCCCGCAATGCCGTCTCCGCCGGCGTTTCGCCATCTTCGGCCCGCCCGCCCGGGAAAGCATACATATCGGCGGACGGCGGATTGCGCCGCAGCACCAGCAGGAAGCGACCGTCACGTTCGAGGATTGCGGAAGAGGCAGGGCGGGGGATGGAGGTCATGGGTCAATTCGGATTCTGATGAAAATTTCGGGCGACGAATGATATGCGGGCAGAGGAGCTTTCAACTCCGTAAGATACGGCCCTTGTTGTCCGAGATGAAAGCCCTTTTACTCACGAATGAAAATGGCGGCGATTCGAGTCCGCCAGCCAGACCGCCTAAAATCATGATGACCTATGGACTTTACGCCCTCGCTGCACTGGCTGAAATCGCCGGCTGTTTTGCCTTTTGGGCATGGCTTCGGCTGGCAAAGCCGATCTGGTGGCTAGCACCAGGTCTGGTGTCGCTGGCGCTGTTCGCCTGGCTGCTGGCGCTGGTGCCGAGCGACGCTGCGGGGCGTACCTTTGCGGCCTATGGCGGCGTCTACATCATTGCCTCCATTCTCTGGCTGTGGCTGATCGAGGGACGTCTGCCGGATCGCTGGGATCTCTCTGGCGCCGCCGTCTGTCTGGCGGGCGCGGCCATCATTCTCTTCGGCCCTCGCAACTGACCTTCTCCTTGACCCGACTCTTTGGGGGTGCAAAACAAGCCAAATGTGCGGACGATTTGCATTAACGGAAACTGAGAAGAAGGTGCGGGAATTGCTCGGTTATCTCGAGCATGAAGATTTCCCCGCGCGCTATAATATAGCTCCGACGCAGCCGATCCTGGTCGTCATTTCAGGCGACCGGCCGGAACGGGGTAGCAATCTGCCGGATCGCCGCGCCCTGCTTGTTCGCTGGGGTTTTACGCCGGCTTGGGTGAAGGATCCCAAGGAATTTCCGCTTTTGATCAATGCCCGCGCAGAAACTGCGATCGGCAAGGCTTCGTTCCGCGCGGCCATGCGTCACAGGCGCATCCTGATCCCCGCATCGGGCTTTTACGAATGGCGACGCCCCTCCAAGGAGAGCGGCGATAAATCGCAGGCCTATTGGATCCGTCCGCGGCGCGGCGGCGTCATTGCCTTTGCCGGCCTGATGGAGACCTGGTCGTCGGCCGATGGCTCCGAAGTCGATACCGGCGCGATCCTGACGACATCGGCGAACCGAACAATGCGGCCCATTCACGACCGCATGCCTGTGGTCATCAAGCCAGAGGATTTTGCCCGCTGGCTTGATTGCAAGACGCAGGAACCGCGTGAGGTCCTCGATCTGATGGTGCCGGTTCAGGAGGATTTTTTCGAGGCGATTCCGGTTTCGGATCGCGTCAATAAGGTTGCCAATATGGGGGCGGAGTTGCACACGCCAGTGATGATCGAACCTTCGACCAAGCCGCCGAAGAAGCCGGACGCAGGCGATGGCCAGCTAAGCCTCCTCTGAACGGCTTTCTACCGGATCGGCGTCGTCATGAACCTACAGGTGCTCTAGCTGCGTGACCGTTGGCGGACACGGCAGGCTTAGGCGAGCTTCTTCTTCAGCGGTTTGGTTTTCAGCATTAGATGCGCTGCCAAGACGGCCTTGAGGCCGAGCGGACGATAGAGTGTGCTGGGGTCGATCTTCGCCTGCGGTTGTGCCGCTTCTTCTTTCTTCGTGGTCATGTGTTACTCCTCACGTGTTCCCTAGGGTGTTTTTTGATTCACTGCCGTGCAGTGTTCTTTTTGTCATAAATCATGACAAATCAAAGGCATTCGCCAATCAGCTTTTGTAAACACCGACCATATTTCGCGAGCGTAACGCGAAAATTTAGCATTAAAATATATCTAATTTAGATATTTATTTTTCGTTAAAGAGTTGCGTAAATACAGCTGAATCCGAACGGGATACGGCTTTTTGAGACACGAGTGTTTGCCGCCCGCGGTCGCAAGCGTCAAACTGCTGTTGCTTTTCGGCTAGATATGCCGGCCGATATCGTCGTTGGAATCGTCGACATCGGGATCGGCGGGGCCATTGATTGTGAAGGTGCCATATTTGCGCGCCCAGGAACGGGCGCCGAGGGGCAGCGACAGGAGATAGGCAGCCACGGTTACCACCATGACATGCCAGGTGTAGCTCATCAGCAGCGCCACATAGACGACCAAGGCAAGCATGATCGGCAAGACGAGATCTCGGCGGATACGGCTGCCTTCCGATTTTCCGGACCAGACGGGCAGGCGGCTGACCAGCAAGAAGGCGATCAACACGGTGTAGGCGGCGCCCCAATAGGCAAAGGTCCTGCCGGGTGTCACCCCTAGAAAGCCGAGATAGACCGGCAGCAACACCAGCATCGCGCCGGCCGGCGCCGGTACGCCGACAAAATATTCCGACTGCCAGGACGCCTTGTTCTCACGTTCCGCCATGACGTTGAAGCGCGCAAGACGCAGACCGGCCGCGATGGCATAGATCAGGGCTGCGATCCAGCCGAGCGAGCGTGCCTGATCCAGCAGGAAGACATAGACGACAAGCGCCGGCGCGACACCAAAGTTGACGATGTCGGCAAGAGAATCCATCTGTGCGCCGAACTTGGACGTGGCTTTCATCAGCCGTGCCACGCGACCGTCGACGCCGTCGAGGAAGGCGGCGACCAGCACGGCAACGACCGCGAGCTCGTAGCGGTTTTCGAAAGCGAGGCGGATGCCGGTCAAGCCCGCGCAGATCGCCAGCACGGTGATCATGTTCGGCACCATCAGCCGCAGGGGGATCTCCCGGAGGCGCGGCCCGCGCGCCTCGTCGTTAGGACCATGCGGCTCGAATGGCGGAAAAGGCGTCTTCATCTCGCTCGTTTCCTCAAGGCTCAGCTACGGCGGCTAACGATGGGGCCCTTCAACGAGCCGAATTCGGCAATCACCGTTTCGCCGGCGATCGCCCTTTGGCCGACCGAGACGCGCGCCGCTGCTCCCGCTGGCAGGAAGACGTCGAGGCGCGAACCGAAACGGATCAGGCCGATACGCTCGCCCGCGTCAAGCGGCTCGTTTTCATTGACGAAGCAGAGGATGCGGCGGGCGACAAGGCCGGCAATCTGTACGACGCCGATCTCGCCATGCTTCGTCTCGACGACGAGGCCATTGCGCTCGTTCTGTTCGCTTGCCTTGTCCAGTTCCGCATTGAGGAAGCTGCCCTGGCGATAGGCGATATTGGTGATGCGGCCGCGCATCGGCGAGCGGTTCACATGGCAATCGAAGACGTTCATGAAGATCGAGATGCGCAGCATAGGCTCGAGGCCGAGATTGAGCTCGGCAGGTGGCGTCACCATCTGCACGCCGGAGACCTTGCCGTCAGCGGGCGATATGGCGAGATCGTCGTCCTGCGGCGTCATACGCTCGGGATCGCGGAAGAAATAGGCGCACCAAAGCGTGAAGATCAGCCCCACCCAGAAGAGCGGCTTGAAGATCCAGCCAAGAACCAGCGACGCAACAAAGAAACCCGCGACGAAGGGGTAACCTTCCTTGTGCACGGGGACGATCGTGTTGCGAATGCTATTCAACAAGCTCATCGATGGCGGACTCCACTAAAGCATGATCCCGAAAAACGGGCGGCGATTTTCGGGCAAGATCATGCCGGCCAAAAGACAAGAACAAGATTGAGTCACCTTGCCCTAACTACCAGACTGACGGTGACTACAGGCAAAAACCGTCATGGGCAATGCCAGCACCGCTTTCACCAACACCCTTGAATTTCGCGCACAATGCCTGGATGCAGCAGGAAAAGACAATTGCGGCTAGGCGTTGAAAAGAGCAGAGTCCATGGGGTTCGAAATGGAAAGAAAGTTGATAGTAAATTTTATTGACTGTCATCGATTTTTACGACATGCTTCGTATCGCCAGTTGGACACCAAAGGGGAAACCGATGACAGCCCAGGACTTGTCTCGTGAACAAGACGCTCCCGATGAAATTGCCATACCGGCGTTGCTGCGGCATGCGCGTACGACCTACGGTACGGCCATGCGCCGCGCGCTTGCTGCCGCCGGCTGCGACGACATGCCGAAAAACGGCCTCTATGTCATCGGCGGGTTGGCGCTGGAGACGATCCAAGTGCCACTGAGCCAGCTTATTGCCGAACTTAGAATCTCAAAGCAGGCCGCCGGACAACTGGTGGATACGTTGGTGACGCGCGGTTATCTGGAGCGGACGGTCGATGCGGACGACCGCCGCAAACTGACCATTACCTTGACCGAGCGCGGAAGAATGGCTGCCAGCGTTCAGGCCGGCGCCAGGAGAAAAGTGGACGAAACACTGATTGCCAGGGTAGGCGTCGAACATGTCGAACACACGCGCGCAACCCTTGCCGCTCTGATCGACATCGGCATGAAGGCAGAAGCCGAAGAAGCGAGTGAATAGGGGCTGAACGTCAGTTCGCCGGTGCCAGCCGATCGACGACGCCGAGGTCGTCGCTCTCGCGCACCTGCTTCAGATGTTCTTCCGCCTGCGTCGCCTCGCGCTGGCGGTTCCACATCGAGGCATAGAGGCCGTTCTGCTCCAGGAGGGCAGCATGTGTGCCGCGTTCGGCGATCTCACCGCTTTTCAGCACGATGATCTCGTCGGCCCCGATGACGGTGGAGAGCCGATGGGCGATGACCAGCGTCGTGCGGTTCTTGGAGACGACGTCCAACGCCGCTTGGATTTCCCGCTCGGTCGTCGTGTCCAGCGCTGAGGTCGCCTCGTCGAGGATGAGCACCGGCGGAGCCTTGAGGATCGTGCGGGCAATGGCGACGCGCTGCTTTTCGCCGCCGGAGAGTTTTAGGCCGCGCTCGCCGACCTTTGTCTCGAAACCTTCTGGCAGATGGCGGATGAAATCGCCGATCTGGGCGATCTCGGCCGCGGTCGTCACTTCGGCCTCGCTCGCGCCCGGCCGGCCATAGCGGATATTGTAGGCGATGGTGTCGTTGAAGAGCACGGTATCCTGCGGCACCATGCCGATCACCTTGCGCAGGCTCTTCTGCGTCACCGTGCGCAGATCCTGGCCGTCAATGGTGATCGTGCCGCTCTGCACGTCGTAGAAGCGGTAGAGAAGCCGCGACAGGGTCGATTTGCCGGCGCCCGAAGGGCCGACAACCGCGACTGTCTTGCCGGCCGGGACTTCGAAGGAGATGCCCTTCAGGATCGGCCGGGCGGCGTCATAAGCGAAATGCACATCTTTGAAGGAAATAGCGCCTTGGCCGATGACCAGCTCCTTGGCGTCGGATGCGTCTATCACTTCCGGCTTCACTTCCAGCAGATCGAACATCTCTTCGATGTCAGTCAGGCCCTGACGGATTTCGCGATATACGAAGCCGATGAAATTAAGCGGCACCGAGAGCTGCAGCAGCATGGCGTTGATGAAGACGAAGTCGCCGACAGTCTGGTGGCCGTTGAGAACAGCCCATCCGGAGAATATCAGCATGACCGTGGTGCCCAGGCCGAAGATCACGCCTTGGCCGAAGTTCAGCCAGCCGAGCGAAGTCCAGACATCGGTGGCGGCCTTTTCATAGCGCGACATCGATTGATCGAAGCGCCTGGCCTCCATATCCTCGTTGCCGAAATATTTGACCGTCTCGAAGTTCAGGAGCGAATCGATCGCCTTGGTGTTGGCGTCGGTGTCGCTCTCGTTCATCGCCCGACGAATGGAGATGCGCCAGTCGCTCGCCCGGACGGTGAACCAGATGTAGAGCCAGACCGTCACCGCTGTGATGGCGAGATAGGAAAAACCGTAGCCGCGCCAGAAGATGATCGCGGTCAGCAGGAATTCGACGAAGGTCGGAACGGTGTTGAGAATCGTGAAGCGGACGATCGTCTCGATGCCCTTGGTGCCGCGTTCGATGATGCGCGACAGACCGCCGGTTTTGCGCTCGAGATGAAAGCGCAGCGACAGCTCGTGCATGTGCAAAAAAGTTCGGTAAGCGAGCTGGCGCACGGCATATTGGCCGACGCTGGCAAAGAGCGCGTCGCGCAACTGGTTGAGGCCGAGCTGGATGAGGCGCGTGACGTTGGTGGCGATGATCAGCGCGATAGCGCCCACCATGAAGGCCGGCAGGATGCCCTGCATGTCCAGCTTGCCGTTCAGGGCGTCGACAGACCATTTGAAGAAATAGGGAACCAGCAACAGGAAGAATTTCGAGATCAAAAGGTATACGGTTGCCCAGACGACCCGCATCTTAAGGTCCATGCGGCCCGCCGGCCACATATAGGGCCAGAGATTGACGATCGTATTCAATGGATTGCTGGAATCCGCCGATATGGTCTTCTTGCGGTCTGCCATGTCCGTCTCCGGGCGAATATCTGAAACAGCCGGGTAGTGGCGCGCTGGCGCAGCCTGGCTGAAAAGGCCCCGTCAGCTAGTGAGCAGGGCGATGAGGGTCGGCGGCACGCTTATACTATTTTTATGTCAGGTAAAAGCAGCGGCCAGGCGTTGATTGCGCCTAGAGCGCCGTGCGTTCATTTGAACGCACAAAGGTCGCTCTAGCTTTTTGAATCCAGAGCATCCCATCCGCTTACAGGTGAATCACCTGAAAGCGGGATGCTCGGGCCGCATCGCGCCGGTCCTGTTGTGAAAGGTTGTGTCCTAGAGATGTTCGCCCGAAAGGCGCTTGCGATGCAACTCTTCCGAATTGGGCAGCGCATCTTTGGGCAGGCCGAAGACCTGACCGGGCAGGATCCGGTCCGGGTTGTTGATCTTATCCTCATTGGCGAGATAGATCGTCGTATAGCGCACGCCGGCGCCGTAGGTGCGGCGGGAGATCTGCCAGAGCGTATCGCCGCGGCGGATGATGACGGCATTGGCGTTCTGCGAAAGCGGTGCCTGCTGCAGGGTCTTCGGACCACTGCCGCTGGAAGAGGTTTCGACGCTAGCCGGTGCCGGGGTCGCATTCTCCGGCTTGGTGACGGCGGCGATCATCTCCCCGAGATTGGGCAGCGCATTGCCGACCGACTTCGGATCCTTCGGCAGAGCTTGCAGCACGGCAAGCGCCCTCGCGGCCGCACTGGAGGCATCGGCGGCTGCCTGTTTCAGTGCCGCGCTGGCATCGATCGCCGGACGGAATTCCGAAAGTGACTTCAGGGCAATTTCCGTTCCCGAGCGGGCGGCAGCGAGTTGTTCTGTATTCGGTTGCTTGCCGTCCGCAAAAAGGCTCTTCAGCAGGGCAAAAGCCTTGGCAGCATCTTCCCTCAGCTTGCCAAGCTCACCTTCGTCGAGCGGCACCATGGCGGTGGCCGTAGCGTTGCCGCCGGTGCCGGAAGCTGCCGGTGCCTGTGCCGCGACCGTCACCTGATTGCCCTCGGGGCGGGTGAAATTGACGCTGGTGCGCACCGCGACCTTGCCGGCACCATCGAGGACGTCGACACGGATCTTATGGTCACCCACCGTCAGCGGCATCTTGCCGTCGACGACGAAATGGCCGTCTGCTCCCGCCGCGATCTCGCCGATCAGCTTGTCGTCGGCATACGCCCGAACCTTGGCATTCGGCTTTGTCGTTCCGGCAACGAAGATATGGTCGTTTTCGATCTCGACCGCATTGACCATCACCTCGGGCTGGTCACCGGTCGTCGCTGCGGATGAGGTCACCGTGTTGCCGGCTGGATTGGCGGAAGCAACGGCAGCGTTGTCCTGCGGTTTAGCGCCAGTGGCGTCGTTGGCGGTTGCGCTGCCGATATCGTTCGCGGGTGCGTTGGCCGCCGCCGCCTGCTCGTCCGGTGCGACGCGCCCTTGCTTGGCTGACGGTGCGGTGATGATGCGGCTTGCCGCACCAGGCTTGGAAACCATGGCGAGAAGCTGGCTCTTGTCATCCTTCGGCACCGAAACGGTAGCAACTTCCTCGGAGGTGACGGCCTTGCCATCCTTGCCGGTTGCACGCAGCACCAGTTCGTGATCGCCGGGCGGCAGCGGATCGTCGAGCACAGCGGCGAAATCGCCGCTCGGTCCGACTTCGGTCGTCGTCACCACCTTGTCACCATCGACGATCTCGAGCTTGGAATTCGGCTCTGCCGAACCGGCGATGACGGTGGAACCATCAGGCTCGACACGCAGCACGTCGAAGGATGGCGTCACCGGTCCTGCCGCCTGCGTCTGCGGCGCGGTCTGGCCGGTGAGGGCTGCCCGCGCCTTATCGATCGCGACGACGGCATCGGCGATGTTCTGCGGAAGCGACTGGATGATGGCGAGCGCTTTGCCGGCGCCGTCATGTGCCTTGTTGACCAAGGCGGTCGTTGTGGCATCCGTGCCCTGGGGAACGGCAAAATCGACGATCGCCTGCAGCGCAGTGATCACCTTCGTCTTGGCTGCGGTAAAGACATCTTCGGTCGGCCCCTTGCCATCGTTGAAGAGCGCCTTGAGATCGGCGAGGGAGCCAACCGCCATGCCGCTGAGATCGGTGAGCTTCTTGGTGACATCTGCGGCGTTGGTAGCGGTTGCGACGGCACCCTGCGTTGCCTCGCCGGCCTTTTGCGCGGCGTTGTCAGCTTTTTGCCCATTCTCCGTGATGGTGTTCTTCACCGTGTCGCCGGCTTGATTGATGGCGTCGCCGATCGGCTTTTTGTCGCCGTTGATGCGCGGCATCACAAAGAAGACCATCAGGATGGTCGCAACTACCAGCACCAACAGAGCCAGCAAGCCGGCACGGTTCTTCATCATCATTTATCTCCAAGCGGCGGAGTCGTCTCCACTCTTGAAATTGCTAACGATTTCGCCTGCTTTTACAAGCTTTCTCAGCCATTTCCGCATGCTCGGGCACAAGTTTTCCTTTGAAAATTCTTGACTGAGCATTTGCAGCATAGTTGTTTGCATTCATGACTGACGATTCTGTGCCAATTCGATCCATCTGCGTCTATTGCGGCTCCAGGCCGGGCCGCGATCCTTCCCACATGGCTGCGGGCCGCGAGCTTGGTAAGAACATCGCCGAGAGCGGGTTACGCCTTGTCTATGGCGGCGGAACGAAGGGCATCATGGGCGCTGTGGCGAGCGGCGTTCTGTCGCATGGCGGTCAGGTCACCGGCATCATTCCGGAGTTCCTCGTTGATATGGAAGCGACGCGCCATTCGCTCGGTCAATTGGACGAACTCATCATAACCCCTGATATGCATACGCGCAAACACACCATGTTCGAGCGCGCAGACGCCTTCGTGGCGCTACCGGGCGGCATCGGTACGCTGGAGGAGATCGTCGAGATCATGACCTGGGCCCAGCTCGGCCGCCATGAAAAGCCGATGGTCTTCGCCAATATCAACGGTTTCTGGGATCCGATGATGGAACTCATCCGTCATATGACCGAGGAAGGCTTCATCCATACCGCCCATCGCGTGCAGCCGCTGGTCATCGACAAGGTCGCCGATATCATCCCTGCGATCCGCAAGCATGCCACCGAAACGGTGGGTTCCCGCGGCGGCGAAGCGGCTGTTATCTCAAAGCTCTGATTAGGGATTTGCTAACCATGTCGCATGGTTAGCGCGTCCGGCTCTGACGCAGCATCGACCAGCTATAGAGCACCAGCCCCGCCCAGATCAGCGAGAAGGCGATCATCTGTGTCGTGCCGAAAGGCTCCTTGAACAGGAAGACAGCGATGAGGAAGACCATGGTCGGCACGATATACTGCATGATGCCGATGGTGGAGAGCCTCAGGAGCTTCGCTCCGTTGGCGAAGATCATCAGCGGCAGGGCGGTCACCAGTCCGCAACCGAGCAGAAGCGCCATATCCGAGATGCCGGTGCGATAGAGATGGCCCTCGCCGCGTGCCTCCAGATAGAGGATGTAAAGCAGCGCGGGGATGCAGAGCAGCAGCACCTCGATGAAGAAGCCCTGATTCGGCCCGACCGGCAGCGTCTTGCGGAAAAAGGCGTAGAAGCCCCAGGAGAACGTCAGCGACAGTGCCACCCAGGGCAGGGTCCCGGCTTCGACGGTCAGAATGATGACCGCTGCGCCCGCAAGGCCGATCGCGACGATCTGCGCCGGTGCAAGCCTCTCCTTCAGCAGCAGTGCGCCGAGCGCTATGCTGAACAGCGGGTTGATGAAATAGCCGAGCGCCGCATCGAGCGAATGTCCGGCGCCGATGGCCCAGACATAGGTTCCCCAATTGACGGTAATCAGCATCGCGGTCACCGAGGCCATGGCGACCGTGCGTCGGCTACCGAGCGCCGCCTTTACATCGCCCATGCGACCGAGCGCCAGAAGTACGGCGCCAGCGACGGGTACGGACCAGAAAATACGATGGGCGATGACCTCCATCGCCGGAATATGCGCCATGGCCTTCATGTAGAGCGGCAGGACGCCCCAAAGCAGATAGGCCGTCAGCACAAAGCCGAATCCGCGCGGACTGTCCTCGTTCTTGATGTCAGATGCGACCGTATCGGTGGCCATAGGTGTTTCCCGCCGTAATATTTTCTTTTACGACGGGCTTACTCCAACGCGTGTTGCGGGGCCAATTCATTTCCTTGACGGCATCGTCAAGGTTTTTGATAGGCGGCGGATCACTCCGCCGCGATCTTGCCCGCCATATGCCGGTTTTTCATCAGCTTGTAGATGACGGAATCCATCAGTGCCTGGAACGAGGCGTCGATAATGTTTTCCGAAACGCCGACGGTCCACCAGCGCACCCCGTCGCTATCGGTGGATTCGATTAGAACGCGGGTCACGGCCTCCGTGCCGCCGTTGAGGATACGCACCTTGAAGTCGGCAAGCACCAGATCGTCGATCTCATGCTGGTATTTGCCGAGGTCCTTGCGCAGCGCCAGGTCGAGCGCGTTGACCGGACCATCGCCTTCGGCGACGGACATGATGGTCTGGCCGTCGATGATTATCTTGACCACTGCCTCCGAGACGATCTTCACCCGGCCGTGAGAGTCGAAGCGACGTTCGACCATGACGCGGAAGCCGTCGATCGCGAAGAATTCGGGGATGGTGCCGAGGGTGCGGCGCGCCAGTAGCTCGAAGCTGGCATCGGCGCCTTCGTAGGCATAGCCGGACGCTTCGCGTTCCTTGACGATCTGGATCAGCCGGTCGAGCTTCGGGTCGTCCTTGCCGACCTCGATGCCGCGCCGCTTCAGCGCATTGATGAAGTTCGATTTGCCGCCCTGATCTGAAACCATGACCTTGCGGAAATTGCCGACGCTTTCGGGCGGCACATGTTCATAGGTGCGCGGGTCCTTCAGTAGCGCGGAGGCATGGATGCCGGCCTTGGTGGCGAAAGCGGAGGCGCCGACATAGGGTGCCTGATGATCCGGCGAGCGGTTCAGCAATTCGTCGAAGGCATGCGACAGGCTGGTAAGCCCCAACAGCCGTTCGCCATCGATCGCCGTTTCGAAGCGTTCGCTATAGGCCCTTTTCAGTGCCAGCGTCGGGATCAGCGTGATCAGGTTGGCGTTGCCGCAGCGCTCGCCGATGCCGTTCAGCGTGCCCTGGATCTGCCGCACGCCAGCTTCGACCGCGACGAGCGAATTGGCGACCGCCTGACCGGTGTCGTTATGGGCATGGATGCCAAGACAGTCGCCAGGTACGCCCTCGGCGATCACGGCTTCAACGATGGCGCGCACTTCCGGTGGCTGTGTGCCGCCATTGGTGTCGCAGAGCACGACCCAGCGCGCGCCGGCCTCATAGGCCGTCTTGGCACAGGCGAGTGCATAGGTCGGATTTTCCTTGTAGCCGTCGAAGAAATGCTCGCAGTCGACGAGCGCTTCCTTGCCGGCTTCGACAGCCGCTTTGACGCTTTCAGCGATGCATTCGAGGTTTTCCTCGTTGGTGCAGCCGAGTGCGACCTTGACGTGATAATCCCAGCTCTTGGCGACGAAACAGATGGCGTCGGCCTTTGCCTGGATCAGGCTTGCGAGGCCCGGATCGTTGGAGGCGGAAACGCCGGCGCGTTTTGTCATGCCGAAGGCGACGAAGGAAGCCGATTGCGTCCGCTTTTCATTGAAGAAGGCGGAATCGGTCGGATTGGCGCCGGGATAGCCGCCCTCGACATAGTCGAGACCGAACTCGTCCAGCATGGTGGCGATGGAAATCTTGTCCTCGACCGAAAAATCGATGCCGGGTGTCTGCTGCCCGTCGCGCAAGGTCGTATCGAAGAGATAGATTTTTTCGCGTGTCATTCTGTTTCCTCCGGCGAGCCGGTTTCTTCTTCAGTCGTTCCCCGCCCCGGGACTCTCGAACAGGCGGGGAAAAGGCTTGGGCGAGGGGCCTCTTGGGCTCAAATTTTCCCGGCAAACCTATCCGTCGCGCGGATGAGCTGATCGAGAATGCCGGGTTCCGAAAAGGCGTGGCCGGCGCCTTCGATCAGGTGGAACTCGGCTTTCGGCCATGCTTTGTGCAGAGCCCAGGCATATTTCGCCGGACAGGGCATATCGTAGCGCCCATGAACGATGACGCCGGGGATATCCCGCAATCTGAAGGCGTAGCGAAGAAGCTGGCCTTCTTCCAGCCAGCCGCCATTAATGAAGAAATGATTTTCGATACGCGCGAAGGCATGCGCATATTCGGCTTCTTCGAACTTTCCGCTGGTCGCAGGGTCCGGCAACAGGGTGATGGTTTCGCCTTCCCATATCGCCCAGGCCTTGGCGGCCTCGAGACGCACGCCCTTATCCTCGTGGGTCAGCCGGCGGTGGTAGGCGACCATCAACTCATGGCGCTCTTCGGGTGGGATCGGCGCGATGAAGCGCTCCCATTTGTCCGGAAACATTTCCGAAACGCCGAACTGATAATACCAGTCGAGCTCCGCCTCGGTCAGCGTGTAGATGCCGCGCACGATCAGTTCGGAGACACGTTCGGGATGCTTTTCCGCATAGGCGAGCGCCAGTGTCGAGCCCCAGGAGCCGCCGAAGACCTGCCATTTTTCCGCGCCGGCCATGTCGCGCAGCCGCTCGATATCGGCGACGAGATGCCACGTCGTATTGGCGTTGAGTTCGGCATGCGGCGTCGACTTGCCGCAGCCGCGCTGGTCAAACAGTGTGACGTCATAAAGTGCTGGATCGAAGAGGCGACGATGCGTTGGAGAGATGCCGCCGCCAGGTCCGCCATGCAGGAAAACGGCGGGCTTTGCACCTGGCGTGCCAACGCGCTCCCAATAGATGACGTGGCCATCGCCGACATCGAGATGGCCGGAGGCGTAGGGTTCGATCTCCGGGTAAAGCGTACGCAATATATCCATCATATTTTCAATCCTTCGGAAGGCCAGATATCCGTATCGTGATCGGGGTGCTGGAAGGAGATGATCTGCTCCTGCCGTGCGTAAAAATCCGGGTCCTGATGGACCGGCTGCTGAAATATGGTTTCGACCCAAGGCAGGCGCGAGGCATAGTTCACCTGGATTTGCGGCGCCAGATCGTCCCGTTCGTCGAAGGCGCCGATGGCGATCTCCAGCCCGCCGGGATGGCGATAGGTTAGCGGCGTGCCGCAATTCTTGCAGAAGCCACGGTCGATGTTGACGGAAGACTGGAAATAGGTCGGCTCGCCGCGCGTCCATTCCAGGCCGTCATTCGGTGCCGTTACCAGGGCGGAGAAGAAGCTGCCGAACTGCTTCTGGCACATGCGGCAATGGCAGATCGAGGGGCGCCCGAGTTGACCGCGAATGCGAAACCGCACTGCGCCGCATTGGCATCCTCCGCTTCTGATGGCTTCAGTCATGGCTTTTCTCCTGTGGCCAGGTTTGGGTGTCGTGATCGGGGTGCTGATGGTTGGATGAACGGATCGCCAAGGCACGATCGGAATCATCGCCATCCGGCTCCGCCGGCAGCGCATCGAGCGCATGGAACCATGGCATTTTTCCCGCTAGGTTCGATTGGGCGACGGGCTGCACCGCCATTGGCGTGTCCAGGGAACCAAGCGTCAGATTGATGAAATCCGTGGCGGGAATGTCATAGAATAGTGGCGTACCGCAGATGCCGCAAAAACCGCGGCGCACAAGCTCGGAGGAATGAAACCACGAGGGTTCGCCGCGCGTGAGCTCGAAATCGGAGCGCTGGACGCTGCCGAGCGGCAGTGCATAATTGCCCGAAGCCTTCTGGCACATGCGGCAATGGCAGAGATGAGGATAGCCGATTGCACCGGCCGCGCGATACCGCACCGCACCGCATTGGCATCCTCCGCTGCATCCTGCCATCGTCATTTGCCTGCCTCCGGTGGCCATGCTGCCGTATCGTGATCCGGATGCTGGTAGGATACGATTTCCAGCACAAAGGGCGCCTGTTCCGCATCCTCTTCCGTCCGGTGACCCGGCAGCAGATGCAGCCTGTCGACGAAGTCGATCTTGCCTTCCACGCCGAATTGCACCACGGGCGGCAGTAGCGACGGATCATCGAAAGCGCCCGCCGCAACCGCCACGCCATCCGGTGCCTCATAGGTCAACGGCGTGCCGCAATCATCGCAAAAACCACGCTCGACGAAATTCGACGACCGGAATTTTTTACGCTCTCCCCGCGTCCAGACAAGCTCGGCACCGCGCGTCGAAACCAGGGGCGCATAGTAGGCACCGAACGCCTTTTGACACATGCGGCAATGACAGATCGACGCGTCCTTGAGCTCGCCTCGAACCCGGAAACGGATCGCACCGCATTGACAGCCGCCGGTGTAGGTCACACTCACCGCTTGACCTCCCACGTCGTCGTCCGCTCACCCGTCACCGGGTCCTTGCCGTCCTTCAACTGAATACCCTCAGCCAAAAGTACCTCGCGGATCTTGTCCGCCTCGGCAAAGTTTTTCGTCTTCAGTAGTTCCAGCCGCACCCGTACGCGCCCATTGATTTCGGAGACCACGGCCTCATCCACCTCCACCTTCTCGGGTAACAGGCCGAGAAGGGCGGCGCTGGCGGCGAAGGTGGGCAGGACGCTGGCGTCGGCATTGGCGGCTTGCGCCAAGGCATGCAGAGCCTGGATGGCGGCGACGGTATTGAGATCGTCGGTAAGGGCTGCCAGTACCGCTGCATCCGGTGCGGCATCGCCGATATCCGCTGCGGGCCATTTTGCCAGAAGCCGTTCAGCTTCTTCCAGCCGCTTTACCGAAAAATCGATCGGCTCGCGGTAATGCGTCATCAGCATGGCAAGACGCAGCACCGCGCCCGGCCATATGCGGCCGCCGAGTTTTTCGGTGTGCAGCAGTTCGTAGATGGTGACGAAATTGCCTTCCGATTTCGACATCTTGCGGCCTTCGATCTGCAGGAAGCCGTTGTGCATCCAGATATTCGCCATCACATCCGTGCCATGGGCGCAACGCGATTGGGCGATCTCGTTTTCGTGGTGCGGGAAGATCAGGTCCAGCCCGCCGCCATGGATGTCGAAGACATCGCCGAGATAGCGCCCACTCATGGCCGAGCATTCGATATGCCAGCCCGGACGGCCGCGGCCCCAGGGGCTTTCCCAGCCGGGCTCGTTTTCGTCCGACAGCTTCCAGAGCACGAAGTCACCCGGGCTCTTCTTGTGCGCGTCGACGGCGATGCGGGCACCGGCCTGCTGCTCCTCGAGATTACGTTTCGAAAGCTGGCCGTAATCGGCCATGGATTTGGTGTCGAAAAGCACTTCGCCGGCCGCCTGATAGGCATGGCCTTTGGCGATCAACTTTTCGATGATCTCGATCATCTGAGGGATGTTTTCCGTCGCGCGCGGCTGGACCGTCGGCTCAAGGCAGCCGAGCGCGATCGCGTCCTGGCGATATTGCGTTTCGGTCTTCTCGGTGACCAGGCGGATCGCCTCGTTCAGAGGCAGACCGGGATGGTCACGCAGCGCCCGCGCATTGATCTTGTCGTCGACGTCGGTGATATTGCGCACATAGGTGACATGGCTTTCGCCATAGACCTGCCGCAGCAGCCGGAAGAGCACGTCAAAGACAATGGCCGGGCGAGCATTGCCGATATGAGCGAAATCATAGACCGTGGGACCGCAGACATACAGGCGGACGTTCTCGCGGTCGATCGGCTTGAAGTCGACCTTTTCGCGCGTCAGCGTGTTGTAAAACTTCAGTTGCGGCTCGGTACCCATTTTCGTTCTCCCAAGGCATAGATCCAATAAATATTGTCACCGGCGGGCCGGGACGTTTGTCATCTTGGATTTTGGGAGACGAAAACGGCCAGGCCAGCGAAGCGCTAGCGAATAATCTTCCGGCAGATAATGCAGATAACCGTTTTCATGGCGGGCTTTATCGCGCGACTACGGTGATTGGTCAAGAGCCGGGATAGGGCCGCGATGACCGATTATTCCGGTATCCGGTAGTCGACGAGCTTGTTCTCGCGCACGATGAAGAGCCTGCCGGTTTCGGTGACGTCCGGGCCGGCGAGCGGCAGGATGGCTTTGGCGACGTCGCGGGGATGCGGCAGCGTGTCCGGATCTTCGCCGGGCATCGCCTGTGCGCGCATCGCGGTTCGGGTGGCGCCGGGGTCGACGCTGGTGATCCGCAGCGTCGTGCTTTGGGTTTCGCCGGCCCAGGTGCGGGCAAGCGCCTCGACGGCCGCTTTGGACGCCGAGTAGGGACCCCAGAAGGGCCGGCAGCGATGGGCGGCGGCCGATGACAGGATGATGGCGCGACCCGCGTCTGCGCGCATCAGCAGCGGCTCGACCGAGCGGATCAGCCGCCAGGTCGCGGTGACGTTGATGGTCATTACCTTCTCGAACACCTTCGCCTCGACATGGCCGATCGGCGAGATGACGCCGAGCACGCCGGCATTGGCAACGAGGATATCGAGTCTGCCCCAGCGCTCGAAAATCGATGCCCCGAGCGCATCGATTGCGTTCATGTCGGCAAGATCAAATGGCACGAGCGTCGCGGAACCGCCGACAGCCTTGATGGCGTCGTCGAGCTCTTCAAGGCCACCGACCGTGCGGGCGCAAGCAATCACGTGCGCGCCGGCCTTGGCCAGTTCCAGCGCCGTGAAATAGCCGATGCCTCGCGACGCTCCGGTAACGAGGGCGATTTTGTCCTTAAGATCTATGCTCATGTTGCCTTGGTCCGAATGCACTAGGGAAAAAGAGAGGCGAAAGGCCCCTGTCAGCCATTGCTGGCAAGCATGGAGAGCTTGCGGACATTGCTGGTGCTGCTTTCCCGGTCGAGCAGACGGGTCGGATAGTCGCCGGTGAAATAATGGTCGGTGAATTGCGGCTGCGCATTGTCGCGCGAGGCTCCGCCAACGGCGCGGTAGAGGCCATCGATCGACAGGAATTCCAGCGAATCGGCACCGATGAAATCGCACATTGCCTTCAGGCTGCTGTACTGGTTTGCGAGCAGCTTGTCGGCGTCCGGCGTGTCGATGCCGTAGAAATCCGGATGATAGATCATCGGGCTGGCGACGCGGATATGCACCTCGCGGGCGCCGGCATCGCGGATCATCTGTACGATCTTGACCGACGTCGTGCCGCGCACGATGGAATCGTCCACCAGAACGACACGCTTGCCTTCGATGATGGCGCGGTTAGCGGAATGCTTCAGCTTGACGCCGAAGGCGCGGATCTGCTGTGTCGGCTCGATGAAGGTGCGGCCGACATAATGGTTGCGAATGATGCCGAGCTCGAAGGGAATGCCGCTCGCTTGAGCGTAGCCGATCGCCGCCGGCGTGCCGCCATCCGGCACCGGCACCACGACATCGGCTTCGACGGGTGCTTCCTTGGCGAGATTGATGCCCATGTTCTTGCGGGCGACGTAAACGTTGCGGCCGCCGACCACGGAATCGGGACGGGCGAAATAGACATACTCGAACAGGCAGAGCCGTTCCGGCTTGGCAACGTCCGGCTTGCGGGCGTCGATGGTGATCGAACCGTCCGGCTGGATCTCGCAGATGACGACTTCGCCGTTCTCCACGTCGCGGATGTACTTTGCGCCGATGATGTCGAGCGCGCAGGTTTCGGAGCAGAAGATCGGCTTGCCGTCGAGTTCGCCCATCACCAGCGGCCGGATGCCGATCGGGTCGCGCGCTGCAATCAGCTTGGTGCGCGTCATGGCGAGCATCGAATAGCCGCCTTCCATCTGACGGATAGCATCGATGAAGCGGTCGGAGGAGGAGGGGTGCTTGGAGCGCGCGATGAGATGGAGAACGACTTCGGTGTCCGACGTCGACTGACAGATGGCGCCGTCCGCGATCAACTGTCGGCGCATGGTCAGGCCATTGGTGAAATTGCCGTTGTGAGCAATCGCGATGCCGCCGACTTCCAATTCGGCGAACAGCGGCTGCACGTTGCGGAGGATCGTCTCGCCCGTTGTCGAATAACGCACATGGCCGATCGAACGGTCGCCGGGGAGGCGTGCGATCGTGGCCGGATCGGTATAGTGATCGCCGACGAGGCCCATGCGCCGCTCGGAATGAAAGCGCTGGCCGTCGAAGGAGACGATACCCGCCGCCTCTTGGCCGCGATGCTGCAAAGCATGCAGGCCGAGCGCCGTCAGCGTCGCCGCGTCGGGATGGCCGAGAATGCCGAATACACCGCACTCCTCATGCAGCGTGTCGCCGTCGATATCATCCTCGATAGAAAGGGAATGGTTCATGGCTGCAGGCCTTTGCTCTCAACATGGGGCGGGTCAGGGCGGCGTTGCGACTGAATACAAAAATAACTGAAAATCCGGCCGGAAAGAATATCGGGCCGGATCTTCGGATTTCGTGCCGCTCACATGGCGATTATCGCCCGGCGGGTCAAGCCTGTAAACGCACTGTTAATTGTTAGTCTGCGGCGCAGGCGCGTCATCGGACGGCGCGGTATCGTTCGTTGTGCCGTTATCGCCACCATCCTGCGGCTGCGATTGCTGTTGCTGCTGGTTCGGTGCGATCTTGTTGATGATCTCGGCGGGAAGCATCGCCTGGATGTTTTCCGGAAGTGCGGATTTGAGCTTTTCGACCAGCGAATCGAGGAAAGGCTTCGACTTGGCGCTGTTGACCCATTCCGGGCGTGCAGGTGGCGCAACCAACCAGTTCCAGAAGGCGACGACGACGACCATCAGCAGCAGGCCACGGGCGGCGCCGAAGAGGAAGCCGAGCGTACGATCGAGCGCGCCGATGCGGCTATCGATGATGAAGTCCGCGATCCTGATGGTGATAAAGGAAATGATGATCAACGCGATCAGGAAAATGACGGCGGCGGAAGCGATGGTCGCGATACGGGTGTCTGCCGTGTAATGCAGCGCATAAGGTACGAGCAGCGAATAGAGATAGTAGGCGGCGACAGCCGAGCCGCCCCAACTGACGATTGAGAGAATTTCGCGGGAAAAACCGCGTACCATGGCCAGAACGGCGGAGAACAAAATGACGCCGATAACAATACCGTCAAAAATCGTAATGGGCATGTATAATCCACTCCAAGACTTGCCATGCCGAGCATGGCTGCCATCGGCCTCAAATATGTGCCTCTCTCGCCGTCAAGAACGGCTGAAGTAAGGCTCAGTCTTCGTCTTCTGCGCGCTTGAGCGCGCCCTTCGATCCGGCTATGCGCGCCACCAGATCCGGCAGGCTGTCGATCTCGTTCCAGCGTCCGCCATTGCCCTTCGGCAGGTCGGCGGAGGCGGTGGGGAGAAGCGCTGCAGAAAATCCCAGCTTCTCGGCTTCCTTGAGGCGCTGAGCGGTGTGCGCAACCGGCCGGACGGCGCCCGACAGGCTGACTTCGCCGAAATAGACGCAATCTGCGGGAAGGGCAAGACCAGCCAGGGATGAAACCAGTGCAGAGGCGACCGCAAGATCGGCAGCCGGCTCAGAAATGCGATAACCGCCGGCAATATTGAGATAAACGTCGTGTTGGCCGAGGCGAACACCGCAATGTGCCTCGAGAACCGCGAGAATCATCGACAGCCTTGCCGAATCCCAACCGACCACGGCGCGGCGGGGCGTGCCGAGCGATGTCGGGGCAACCAGCGCCTGTACTTCGACCAGCACCGGCCGTGTGCCTTCCATGCCGGCAAAGACGGCAGCACCCGGCGACTTGGAATTGCGCTCGCCAAGGAAAAGTTCGGACGGATTGGCCACTTCGCGCAGACCCTTGTCGGACATCTCGAAGACGCCGATCTCGTCGGTCGGGCCGAAGCGATTCTTCACGGTGCGCAGGATGCGGTAATGATGACCGCGATCACCCTCGAAATAGAGAACGGCGTCGACCATGTGCTCGACCACGCGCGGCCCGGCAATTTGGCCATCCTTGGTGACATGGCCGACCAGAACCATCGCCGCACCCGTTTGCTTGGCGAAGCGGATCATCGCCTGCACGCCGGTACGCACTTGCGTTACCGTGCCGGGCGCGGATTCCGCGAGCTCGCTCCAAAGCGTTTGAATGGAATCGATGATGACCAGATCGGGTCGTTTGCCTTCGGCGAGCGTCGCGAGGATGTCCTCGACATTGGTTTCGGCAGCAAGCATCACGTCCGTGTCGGCAGCGTGCAGCCGCTGCGCGCGAAGCCGCACCTGCGCAACGGCTTCCTCGCCCGAGACATAGACGATCTTATGACCGCGCCTGGCAAGTGCCGCTGCCGCTTGCATGAGGAGCGTCGACTTGCCGATGCCGGGATCGCCGCCGACCAGCACGGCCGAGCCGCGCACGAAACCGCCTCCCGTCGCCCGATCGAGTTCGGAGATGCCGGTGTGGATGCGAGGCGCCTCCTCGATTTCGCCCGACAGCGCCGTCAGCGTCACCGGCCGCCCCTTCTTAGGCACCTTGGCGGGTCCCCCGCCGATGCCGCCCATCGGGTCTTCCTCGACGATGGTATTCCATTCGCCGCAACCATCGCATTTGCCTGCCCAGCGGTTATGAACCGTGCCGCAGTTCTGGCAGACGAATTGTGTACGGGCTTTTGCCATCAGATGCTGTTCTCAATGTTCAAATGCTTCGCTGTTCGAAGCGAATCGCGGCTGGCTGTCAGATAATGTCTTTCGCGACAGATCAAAACTAATGATTTCCGTATCAACGGCGATTGTGTCAGCGCTTATGCTGGGTTTTCGATCGATGGTGACGCATGTTCGACTACACGCTTGCACATTGGCTCACATTTCTTTCGGCCGCAGTCCTGCTCAATCTGTCGCCAGGGCCGGATATCGCCTTCATTCTCGGCCATACGATCAGAAGCGGTATACGCTCCGGCTTTGCCGCACTGTTCGGCATATGGAGCGGCGCCTGCCTCCACGTGCTGATGGCCGCGGCCGGGCTGTCTGCGATATTGGCGGCATCAGCCATCGCGTTTTCGGCAGTGAAATGGGCCGGTGCTGCCTATCTCATCTGGCTTGGGATACAGGCGCTACGCTCGAAGGATGAGGGCGCCTGGATCAAGGAGGCGGGAAAGGCATTGCCCTGGAGCCGCATCTATCGGCAAGGCATCCTGGTTTCGCTGCTCAACCCGAAGGTGGCGATCTTCTTTCTCGCTTTCTTGCCCCAATTCGTCGTTGAAGGCGCCGGCCCTGTCTGGGCGCAGCTCTTGCTCCACGGCTGCCTTATCATCGTGGTTGCCGCCTTCATCGAGCCACCGCTTATTCTTCTCGGAGGTCGTCTTGCCGAGGCGTTGCGGCGCAATCGGAACGCCGGCCTGTGGCTGGACCGGGGGCTCGGAACATTGTTCGTAGCGCTTGGTGTCCGCTTGGCGATCAGTGCGCGTTAGCCAAGATCGCTCAAATCTCGTGTTTGCCCGCCGACAAAATTCCTATTCTTCGGCCTCGTCCGAAATGTAGCGCCGCTCATACCTCAACCCCATGCCGGTCAGCATTTCATAGCTGATCGTGCCGGCGGCGAGGGCCGCATCGTCGACGGGGATATTCGTGCCGAAGAGTTCGATATAGTCGCCGGCGCGAACGAGATGGGTCGGGATGTCGGTTACGTCGAAGATGGCGAGATCCATGGTGATGCGGCCCGCCACGGGAACCTTGTGGCCGGCGATAAAACCCTGGCCGCCTGGCAGGCCGGTCTGGCGCAGCGGCACGCCGCCGCTGGACAGGCTGCGCATATAGCCGTCGGCATAGCCGGCCGATACGATGGCAAGCCGGCTGTCGCGGGTGAGCTGCTGCGCCCCGCCGTAGCTGACCGTCTCGCCGGCTCTGACAGAGCGGATCTGGATGATGCGCGCCTCGGCGGTTGCAACCGGCCGCATCGGGTTCGCCGTTCCGTTTACAGGCTGGCCGCCATAGAGGGCGATACCGGGACGAGTGAGGTCGAAATGATATTCGGAGCCGAGGAAGATGCCGGCGGAGTTGGCGAGGCTCGCCTCGATGCCTTCGAAGGCGGCGCTGACCGTGCGGAACGCCTCGAGCTGCTGTTTGTTCATTGCATTGGCCGGGTCGTCGCCGCAGGCGAGGTGGCTCATTACCAGGACAGGCGCAAAACTCGCCGGGCGCGAGACGTCGTTGGCGAGCGCGATGGCGTCTTCCACCGGTAGTCCCAGCCGGTTGAAGCCGGTATCGACCTGCAGCGCGCAGGGATGGTCGCCATAGTCGGCGAGCACCGACATCCAGAAGGTCAATTGCTCCTCGGAAGCGATAACCGGCACGAGATCGTTTTCGAAGAACAGCCGCTCGGTCCCCGGCCAAATGCCGCAGAGCACGAAGATGCGGGCATCCGGCGCATAAAGCCGGAGCGTCACGCCCTCGTCGGCGGTGGCGACGAAGAAATCGCGGGTGCCGGCGAGATAAAGTGCCTCGCCGACATCTTCGATCCCCAGGCCGTAAGCGTCGGCTTTCACCGCAGCCCCGGTCCGGGCCTTGCCGGAGCGGCGGGCCATGTCCCGCCAGTTTTCGACCAAGGCGCCTAAATCGACCGTCAGCCGAAGGCCGGCGGAAGCGAAAGCGTCATTGTCTTCGAAACTATCTGTCATGGAGCCGCCTGAATAAAAAATGGCCGGAGGGGATGCTGCTCCGGCCAGAATACTGATCATCGATGGAAAGAGAAAGTGCTGCACTGCACATATGCGCTGGAGGCAGCCTTCATCAGTGTTCTTCATATTGCAGGAAGGACGGGTCGGCGAGATCGGCGAAGCGTGTAAACTCCGACTGGAAGGCGAGCTTCACCGTGCCGGTTGGTCCATGACGCTGCTTGGCGATGATAACGTCGGCCGTACCCTTCACCTTGTCGAACAGGGCTTCCCATTCCGTATATTTTGGATCGGCCGGATCGCGCGGTTCGGCGTTCTTGACGTAATATTCCTCGCGGAACACGAAGAGCACAACGTCGGCGTCCTGCTCGATCGAGCCGGATTCGCGCAGGTCCGAAAGCTGAGGCCTCTTGTCATCGCGGCTTTCGACGGCGCGCGAGAGCTGGGAGAGGGCGATGATCGGCACATTCAGCTCCTTGCCGAGCGCCTTCAGGCCCGTGGTGATTTCGGTGATTTCCTGGACGCGGTTTTCTCCGGCCTTTTTGGAGCCTGTCATAAGCTGCACATAGTCGACGACCAGGACGTCGAGGCCGCGCTGGCGCTTGAGACGACGGGCGCGAGCGGCGAGCTGGGCGATGGAGATACCGCCAGTCTGGTCGATATAGAGCGGCACCTTCTGCATCATCATCGAGCAGGCGACGAGTTTTTCGAAATCCGCATCGTTGATGTCGCCGCGGCGGATCTTCGACGAGGAGACCTCCGTCTGCTCGGAGATGATACGGGTGGCGAGCTGTTCGGACGACATTTCCAGCGAATAGAAGCCGACGACGCCGCCGTTCTTCGCTTTGGTGGAGCCATCCGGCTGTATTTCACCTTCATAGGTGGCGGCGATGTTATAGGCGATATTGGTAGCGAGCGAAGTCTTGCCCATGCCCGGACGGCCGGCAAGGATGATCAAGTCCGAGCGCTGCAGGCCGCCCATCTTGCTGTCGAGCGAATGAATGCCGGTGGAAATGCCCGATAGACCGCCATCGCGCTCCTTGGCGACGGCCGCCATGTCGATCGCCAGCGCCACGGCATCGTTGAAGGCCTGGAAGCCGCCATCGTAGCGGCCATTTTCCGCAAGTTCGAACAGCCGGCGCTCGGTATCCTCGATCTGCGTCTGCGGCGGCATGTCGAGCGGCGCATCATAGGCGATGTTGACCATGTCCTCACCGATGGTGATCAGGGCCCGACGCAAAGCCAGATCGTAAATGGCACGGCCATAATCCTCGGCATTGATGATCGAAACGGCTTCGGTCGCGAGACGGGCGAGATATTGCGCCACCGTCATGTCGCCAACCTTGTCCTCGGCGGGCAGGAAGGTCTTGATCGTCACCGGATTGGCGGTCTTGCCCATGCGGATGATGTCGCCTGCCACCTCGAAGATCTTTCGATGCAGCGGCTCGTAGAGATGAATGGGTTTCAGGAAGTCGGAGACACGATAGTAGGCGTCATTGTTGACGAGGATAGCGCCGAGCAGGGCCTGTTCGGCCTCAATATTGTTGGGCGCTTCGCGGTAATGCGGTTCGGCGGGAGCAATGGCGGCGATCTTTCGCGCAGCTTCGTTCATTTTCCGTCTCTTCGTATTTTGGAGTGCCGAGTGGTTTGCGACGATCTTGTGTCACGGTCAATTGCAGAAGAGCGCTGCCGCGTCGTGCGGCATCAATTCCCTCGAGCTATTCACATTGTTCCACTCATCCACAGGGACAAACTCTTCGCAGCAAAAAAAGCCTTTGTCGCCACTTTGCAACGGAACGACCGACACACGAATCACATACGAGAACTTCTATCAATCATTTTAGCCTGATCTGTCTCCGGTGACATCCGGCAAGCTGGCAATCGCGCTTGAAAAGATGTGAGAACCCGGCTATTTCGTTGAAATAGGGTAGGATACTAATAGTATAAAGTAGCAATAATGTCTGGTGCGCCATCACGCCGAGAACTATTCGACGAGCTTTCCGCTTTCAATCGGAAGCTGAGGGCCGCGTTCGATAGCCTGGTTCGCGAGCATGGCATGACGCTGGCCAGAGCCCGGGTTTTCCATAAGCTTTCAAAACGTGATGGTATCAATCAGCGTGAGCTTGCCGATGAACTCGAGCTTGAGACGCCGACTTTGGTGCGTATCCTCGACGCCATGGAGGCGCAGAGCTTCATCGAGCGCCGTGCGGTGCAGTCGGATCGACGCGCCAAGCAAATATTCATGACGGAATCCGGAAAAGTGGTCGCAGCCGAAATCGAGGCTCTTGCCACCGGCGTGCGTGCGGATATCCTGCAGGGGATTTCGGACGATGATGTCGGCATGGCTCTCAAGGTCATCCGCGCAATGACCGCCAATCTGCAGAATGTGGGCAAGTCATGAGGTAGGGTATGAGCGGTGAGCCGGCCCCGATAAACGCGGAAGCCAACGTCGCCGTGCCAGCCGCCCCGCCACCGGTGCCGCGCTGGAAGGTGCCGCTTTACATTGGCGCCTCCGTCATGTTCTTCCTGACGCAGGGCCTCGGTCTCAATCTAGCCTTTGCAAATCTCACGCAGATCCAGGGAACCATTGCTGCCACCACCACTGAATCCGCATGGCTGTCGGCGGCCTACATGGCGCCGAACGTCAGCCTCGCCATTGCGTTGGTTAAAATCCGTCTGCAATATGGCGTACGCAATTTTGCCGAAGTCAGCATTCTCGGCTTCGTCGTCGCCTCGCTGCTCAATCTCTTCGTCTCCGACCTGCATTCGGCCATCGTCGTCCGCTTTTTGAGCGGCATTGCCGGCGCGCCGCTGTCGACGCTTGGCTTCCTCTATATGCTGGAAGCCTTCGAGCCGGCCAAGAAGCTGACGATCGGCGTCAGCTTGGCGATGATGAATACGCTTCTGGCAGCGCCCATCACCCGTCTCGTCTCTCCGTCGCTCCTCGATTACGGCGAATGGCGAGGGCTCTATACGCTGGAAATGGCATTGGCACTGCTGGTAATGCCGATCATCTACCTGCTGCCGCTAACGCCGCCGCCAAGAGTGAAGGTCATCGTTTTCGGAGATATTATCGTCTATCTGCTGGTCGCTATCGGTTTTGGTAGCCTCGCCATCGTTCTTTCCGTTGGGCGACTTTATTGGTGGCTGGAAGTGCCTTGGCTCGGTGTGCTGCTGGCGGTCAGCATCGCCACCGTCACGCTCGCCGCCGTCATCGACCTGCGCCGGCCGGCACCGCTGATCGATGTCCGCTGGCTGCTCAGTCCGGAAATCTTGCATCTGACCGGAATCCTCCTGATCTTCCGCATGATCGCCGCCGAGCAGACCTCGGTCATCATGACCTTCTATCAGAATGCGGTCGGCCTGCTCTATGATCAGCTGGCGATGCTTTATTGGATCATCCTGGCTTTCTCGATTGTCGGCGGCCTCATCTGCACGGTGCTGATGAGCTATGGCTTGAGTTGGCAGATCCAGTTTGTCGCGCTCGTCATGATGGGTGCCGGCTCCTTTATGGATGCGCAGGTCACCACCCTGACCCGGCCGGAACAGATGTATCTCAGTCAGGCGCTGGTGGCGGCGGGTGCGGCCCTTTTCCTGCCGCCGTCCATGTCCCAGGGTTTCAAGGCCGCCTTTGCGAAAGGGGCGCCTTACCTGGTGACCTTCTTCGTGGTCTTCACCTTCACGCAAAGTATCGGCGGCCTGATCGGCTCGGCCTTCTACGGTACGCTGATCATCATCCGCGAAAAATTCCATTCCGCCGTCCTGACCGAACATGTGTTGTTGACCGACCCCGACGTCGCCCAGCGCGTTAGCCAGCTCTCATCGTCCTACGGCAGGGTGATCGGCGACAGTGCACTGTTGAAGGGCGAAGGGTTGGCGCTACTCAGCGCACAGGTTAGCCGCGAGGCGAATACGCTCGCCTATGCCGACGCCTTCTTCGTTGCCGGTGTCATTGCGGTCGTGTCACTGGCCGCACTTTCGCTGCATGTCTTTTTCCGTTTCATCAAGGCGCGGCTTGCCAACGATCGGCCGCGGACCATGGCATCCAACCCGTGAGGATATGAAGTAGCTCCATGTCGAGGCTTGTTCGCTCCCCCATCGAAGTTATCGCGGTCCTCGCCGGCGTCGGCGGTGTCATGCTGGTGCTCTATGCTTGGCATTTGCCGCCTTTCCAAAGTTCGGTCGAGACAACAGACGATGCCTATGTCAGAGGCTATGTCACGACTATCAGCCCGCAGGTCAGCGGCTACATTACCGACGTGCCGGTCAGGGACTATAAGCTCGTCAAGCAGGGCGACGTGCTGACGAAGATCGACGATCGCATCTATCAGCAAAAGGTGGCGCAGGCGCGGGCGACATTAGACGGGCAGAAGGCGGCGCTTGCCAATTCGCAACAACAGGAACAGGCGGCACGAGCTGGTATCGCGTCGAGCCAGGCGCAGATCGATAGCGCCAACGCCGCGCTGAAACGCGCCCAGCTTGCCTGGGACCGTGTCGCGACGCTGGTGGCCAAGGGCGTGTCGACGACGAGCGATTCGGAACAGGCGCAAGCAACCCTGGAACAGGCGAAAGCAGCGGTCAATCAGGCAAAGGCCGGCCTCGACGTATCGCAGCAAAACCTGACAACGATCATAGTCAACCGGGCCTCGCTTGAGGCGGCGGTCAGCGGCGCGGAAGCGGCCGTGCAACTCGCCGAAATCGATCTGGAGAATGCGACGATCATCGCTCCGCGTGACGGTCGTATCGGCGAAGTCGGCGTCCGCCTCGGCCAATATGTGACGCCGGGCACGCAGCTGATGGGCCTGGTGCCTAAGGATGTTTGGGTCATCGCCAATTTCAAGGAAACCCAGCTCGACGGCATGAAAGTCGGGCAGCCCGTGACGATCTCCGTCGATGCGCTCGGTCACCGCGGGCTCAAGGGCCATATCCAGCGCTTTTCGCCGGCGGCGGGCTCGGAATTCGCCGTCATCAGACCTGACAATGCCACGGGCAATTTCACCAAAGTGGCACAGCGCGTCGGCGTACGCGTCAAGATCGACGAAAATCAGCCCCAGGCGCAAGATCTTGCGCCCGGCATGTCGGTGGTCGTCTCTGTCGACAAGGGTTCGGCGCCGGTGCAGGATACAGCGGAGAATTGAGACAGCAGCGGATGAACCCGTAACCGCCGCTGGGCAAACCAAACAAATAAAAAGCCTGGGTCGCGAGACCCAGGCTTTTTCATGTTCGCAGCGATGCGAAGGCTTAAATCAAGCTTCGTCTTCGGCGTTGCCGTCAGCTTCCGGATCGAAGAAGTCTTCCGGACGCAGCGCATCTTCGTCGACGCCGTAGATAGCGTCAGCGGAGGTGAGCATTTCGCCCTTGGACTGACGCTCGGCCTCTTCAGCGGAACGGGCAACGTTGAGCTCGACGGTGATTTCGACTTCGGCGTGAAGTGCGATCGCAACATTGTGCAGGCCGATGGCCTTGATCGGCGTGTTCAGGTGAACCTGGTTGCGGCCGATGTTGAAGCCCTCCGCTGCGAGGATTTCAACGACGTCGCGAGCGGCGACCGAACCGTACAACTGGCCGGTTTCGCCAGCCGAGCGAACGACGATGAAGGACTTGCCGGCGAGAACGTCGGCGACCTTCTGAGCTTCGCTCTTGCGCTCGAGGTTGCGAGCTTCGAGCGTAGCGCGCTCGGATTCGAAGCGGGCCGTGTTGGCAGCGTTGGCGCGGAGCGCCTTGCCGAGCGGCAGCAGGTAGTTACGGGCAAAGCCGTCGCGGACCTTGACCACTTCGCCCATCTGGCCGAGCTTGGGGACGCGTTCGAGAAGGATGACTTGCATTTTGTTGTTCCTTTCTTTTTCAGATTTTCGTGTCTGGTTGTTTAGGGGTATCGGCGTTCTTGTTCGGGGTCAGTGCGATCGCCTTGCGCGTATCGGAAAGACCGAGAATGAGGATGACTAAGGCGGGCACCGTCAGCATCAGCGACGTCAGGTAGCAGAGGATGAGCACGGGTATGCGCCAGTCCTTGCCGCGGGTGCGGTAATGCAGCGCTGCGAAGCCGGAGACCAGGAATCCGGCGCCAAAGGCACCAAGAGCGGCAGCGCCGATCAATGCCGGGATGCCGCCAAAAAAGACGGCGACGATGGCAGCGAGGAAGACGAAGATTGCATTCCGGTTCATACGCAGCGCCGATGGAATGTCTTCGCGCGGACGCAGATTGCGGCTCGATGCCGCAACGATGCGGATGGCGATGTAGTAGGCGGCCAGCAGCATCAGGACCCAGACGATGCCCCAGACGACGGGAACGGCGTAGAGCATCAAGGATTTCGTCTTGGCGACTGCCTCCGGATCGAGCTGCAGGGTGGGCTGCTGGTCCTTCATGACCGTGACATAGAGATCGACGACCTGGCCGACCAGTTCGGTGCCGTAGCCCATGATGGCGCCGACGATGACGATGACCGCAGTCGCAAGGCCGCAGAGATGCAGCATGATGTCCGATAGCGGATACCAGGCGATCAAATGGTCGGGACCGCCGAGTTCGGAGGCCGGACGTGCAAGATTGGCAAGGTGGCTGAGCCAGGCTGGGACCAATGCCAACAGCACGGCGAAAAGCCCGAATGACAGAGAATAACCGACTGCGCCGACAATGCCAGCCGTCACGACAGCGGTGATAACAGCGATATTGCCCCAGCCGAGGCCGACAATGAGGATCGGAAGGGCGGAAAGCGCACCGAACAGGATGAACATCAACGGCTGCACCGTCGCGCCATACACAAGTAGGGCGGCGGTAAGACCGGCAAGGGCGCCGATGGCCAGCACTTTCGGGTTCAACTTTTTCACGTCGCTGTCCTGCTTCGCATCGAGCAGTTAGAGGATGCTTCCGACACTCCAGTCTGAAAGCGGTCCCCAACATGGGGTTTAAGGTTCCGATCCGCGCCCACCGCGGAAGGGAGAAGGGAAGGCATGACTGCCTTCCCCTAGATCATTGAGCGCCGGTCGCGATTAAGCGACGACGTAGGGCAGCAGGCCGAGGAAACGGGCGCGCTTGATCGCCTGGGCGAGTTCGCGCTGCTTCTTCTGGGAAACGGCCGTGATGCGGGACGGAACGATCTTGCCGCGCTCGGAAATGTAGCGCTGCAGAAGACGGACGTCCTTGTAGTCGATACGCGGCGCATTGGCACCCGAGAACGGGCAGGTCTTGCGGCGGCGATGGAACGGACGGCGGACCGGTGCGGAAGAAACTTCAGACATCTCTCAAATCTCCTTATACGCGATCTTCGCGCGGACGGCGCGGACGGTCGTCGCGGTCGCCACGATCCGGGCGCGGACCACGGTCACGGTCGCCGAAACTGCGCTCCGGACGGTCGCCATCGCGGCGTGGACGGTCGTCGCGGTCGCGCTTCTGCATCATGGCGGACGGGCCGTCTTCGTGCTTTTCAACAGCGATCGTCATGTAACGCAGGACATCTTCGCTGATGCGCATCTGACGTTCCATTTCCTGGACGGCAGCGGCCGGTGCATCAATGTCCATCAGGGCGTAGTGAGCCTTGCGGTTCTTCTTGATGCGGTAGGTGAGGGACTTGAGGCCCCAGTTTTCGATACGCCCGACTTTACCGCCGTTAGCTTCGATGACACCCTTGTACTGTTCTACGAGGGCATCGACCTGCTGAGCGGAAATATCCTGTCGGGCAAGGAATACATGTTCATAAAGAGCCATGGATAGCTTCGCCTTTCTTGCGTTGATCTGACCCGATATTCGGCGGCTAAGCCTCAACGACTGCTCCTGAGAGGGATGACCCCAAGCAAGAAAAGCGTTTCCGAGACGGTCGAGAGCGGAGACACGGGAGGCTGGAACGCTTCCGTTCCGACGATTTTCACAGAAGAAAACCGGCCCTCCGTTCAGCCACCAGCCAGAAGACCGGGTTGCGAACAGGGCGGCTTATACGGATTTTTCTGGGAAAGGCAAGGGGAGGAGGCAAATTGCGCTGTTTGACACAGACATGCTTGCCTGACCCATCGGCCGGCAGGCTCAATCCTCCGGCAAGGTGAAGACGGCGCAGGGGGCGGCGATACCGCGCAATGGGTGCTCGCCCAATGAGATCAAAGTGGTTGATGTCTGCGTCGCCACCGCGCCCGAGATCAGCACACTGCGGCCCAGGGGCTTGCACAGCCCTTCGAGCCGGCTGACCAGATTGACCGCGGGACCTATGGCGGTAAAGTCCAGCCGGTCGGCTGCGCCGATATTGCCCCACAACATCTCGCCGAAATGCAGTGCCGCACCGAAGGGCAGCGGCGGCAGCCCCTGCGCCTGCCGCACCGTATCGAGATGGGCCATGCCGGCGCGGGCGGCGGCGACCGCACGCAGCGCCGCCTCGCAGGCGTCGCCCGGCGCGCCGGTAACCGGGAAAATCGCCAGCACACCGTCACCGATGAACTTCAGCACCTCGCCCCCGAAAGCGTGCACCGCCCCGGCAACGCGGTCGAACCAAGCATCCAGAGCGGCGATCATTGCCGTTGGTTCCGTCGCCTCGGACAGGGCGGTGAAGTCGCGCAGGTCGGCACAGAGCAGCGCAGCGCGGATGGTTTCCCCAGTGCCGCGGCGCAGCGCGCCGGCTTGTACCCGGGCGGCGCTGCGCCGGCCGAGATAGGCCTCGAGCAGCGCTGCCAGCGCCGCCTGTGCGGCCAGGGCACCTAGGGGCGCTGCGGCGAAGCGCGCGGCCTCGCGCAGCCGGCCGGTTTCGGCGGGACCGAATGGCCGGGTCCCGGCCCAGCCCAGCACCGGGCTGTCCGCCGCCGAGTCGACCGTGTCCTCCTGCAGCGGCCCCAGCCCGGCTAGCCAGTCGTGTCCTGCCTGGCTGGGCGGCCCGCCGGCGAAGCCCAGGGCCTCGATCACCGTCCCAGTTTCCGCCCGCCATAGCCAAATGCGCCGGGCGATGATCGGATGCGGCACCGCGAGCGACAGGGCTCCGCCGGCAAGCGGCAGGCCGTCGGCCAATAGCCGGCCGCCGAGTTCGGCCAGGAATCGTTCAGGGCCGGCCGAAGTGCCGGCTTCATCAACTAACCAGGCAAGAGGGGTGGGTAAATCCATGCCTCGATCATGCCACGGCGGCCCCAGGCTGTCATCCGCCGCAGGGATGGCGCATATGTCTGTGATGAGAGGCGACATCTACGGCGAAGCCGTGGGACTACTGCCATAACGACGGCCCCTTCACGTCGAGCCATATTCCGGACGCACCGTCCAATCGTCGATGCGACTGCCTTCGAAACGTCTGTGACCGAGCGTTTGCCTTGACGCTGCAATTGGCTCATGGCCGAAAATTTCGGGAGCGGAAAGCAGTCAGGTTCTGCCTGCCCAAGGGTCCGGACCCGGGTTACGCCCGGCGGCAGCCTCGGCCAGCCGTCCGATATAATGAGCCCAGCCTTCAGCATGGCCGGCACATTGCTCGGCATTGGGCAGGCCGGTGTGGGTCAGGCGCAGCAGCGTTCCGTCCGGCTGCTCGATCAGATCGATCTCGACCAAGCTCGACCCCGGTGGGACCACCTCGCTGCCGTCCCAGCCGAAGCTGTAGGCGAGGCGGTGTACTGGCACCACCTCGCGAAAGGAACCGCGAGCGAAGCGAGCACCGGTGACGTTGACGAGATACAATCCTTCAGGCTTAGGTTCGACCTGCGCCTCCGTTCCGATCCAGCGCAAAATTTTCTCCGGATCGGTCAGGAGGGCGAACACCGCGGCAGGCGGGGCTGGGATGTGTCTTTCTTGGCGGACGACGATGGGCTCTGGCATCGGTCTCTCCTATGGTTGACATGGCCTGTCCCACCTGAGGCAGAGGAGGACGGGCGCATCCAATCCTACTCTATCGTAGGATGTCCCCATGCTACAGCATGTAGGCGGAGGCTTGTCCTCAGCAAGAGCGCCGTACGGCGCTTACGATGGCATCGCTGGGGGAAGATGATCGCTGATCGCCGTGTACTCGATCTTTAATGTTCGCAACGGGTGGAGAAGCTGGCACTATCGTGAGCAATCCTAACACGCAGCTCCGGAGGATACCCATGGCGACGCCAGAACGTCCATCCTGCATCTTTCATTGGCGTGAGATCGAGCAACCGGACGACACGCATTATGATGAAGATGACGAGCTCATGAGCATCGGCGCGCCTTTCGGCAGGTATCTCGGACTGAGGAAGCTCGGCATCCATCACGAAAGATTGCCGCCCGGCCGACGCACTTCCTTTCCACACGCCGAAAGCGCGGACGAAGAATTCGTCTACGTCATCGAAGGCGAGCCCGATGTCTGGCTGGACGGTCATCTCCATCGGCTGAAGCCAGGCGATGCCGTCGGGTTTCCTGCCGGTACAGGGCTCGCGCACAGCTTCCTCAACAACACCGAGACCGAAGTACGACTGCTCGTTGTGGGCGAACGGACCAAGCCCGAGAACCGCGTCTTCTATCCGCTCCATCTCGATCGCAGAGAGCTGCACCCTGATTGGTGGAACGATCATCCGACGCACGGCCTGGGGCCTCACGACGGAATGTCGGACCTAGTGCGTATCGCGAAGTCCCGACTAAAGGACAAATAGGTTCCTGGAGGGCGAACTGCTGCCGGCTGTCGCCCAGATAACGGAAATCGAACCGCAGGCAACGACACATCACCGCGGCAAAGGCAGCACGTTAATCTCGATGAGGCTCATAGTTTGGCGAAAGCGACGCCTTTCCAAATCCAGCCAGCCTCCAAGGCGGCCTTCTGTAGTGGCTTCCTAATTTCGTCGGTGTTGAAAGAATATTCGTAGATGACGCCGAACGATCCGTCTTCGCGGAAACCGATTTCCTTCCCGAAACTCTTTTCCCATGTCTGACCGCGAAATGCCTGCGCGATGAGCGCCATCGTTGGAATGCCTGCCCGCCATTCGACCGACCATTCCTGGTCTACCGCACGGACTTCCGCCTTTGTCTCGTCGAAACGCATCAGCACCTTGAAAAGACGCTCAATCCCGGCTTTTGCAAAAACCTCATACCATTGGGCATCGACAATCTTCCATTCCGCGACAATATCCACGCCCTCTAGAGCACCGTCGCGGACCAAGTAAGGCGCCGTATCCCGGTTGATCGAGAGCAGGCTATCGCGAAGCGCGGAGACGGGTTGGCGAGGTACTCCCTTTGCCGGATATTTCTTTCCTGTCAGCAGGTCCCAAAAGCCCATGTTTTCTTTCGACTGTCCGTGGTGATCGAGTGAGGCACATGTAAGCGACTAGTATTCGTTGCGTTGGCCGTTTCAACTTTCATTTTTGGGAGGATCCCTCGCAAAGGGGATTTGAAAGGCAAAGACATCCGACGATCCTTGCGCCTTGCCGTAGCGGCAAGGCGCTTCACTGAACCTTACATCGGTAGAGGATACAGCCGGTGTACCTTTTCGATCTCGGCAATCGCTTCTTCCGGCAACGTGACGTAGGCCGAAGCGATGTCGGTTTCGAGCTGGGCCATCGAGGTCGCGCCGATGATGACGGAGGTCATGAAGGGCTTGGTCAGGCAATAGGCGAGCGCGAGCTTGGCCGGGTCCAGTTGATACTTGGCTGATATCTCCAGATAGGCCTTGACCGGCGGTTCCTGCAACGGCTGCAGGCGGCCGCCGATATCGGTGTTGATCGAGCCGCGCGAGCCGGCCGGCCGTGCGCCACCGACATATTTGCCGCTGAGAATGCCGCCGGCGAGCGGCGAATAGGCGAGCAGGCCGACATCTTCGTGATGCGACAGCTCGGCGAGATCGAGGTCGAAGTGCCGGTAGAGCAAATTGTATTCGTTTTGCGTCGAGACGACACGCGGCAGGCCCTTTTGCTCGGCGATCGTCAGATATTTCTGGATGCCCCAGGTCGTCTCGTTGGAAAGGCCGATAGCGCGGATCTTACCGGCCTTCACCAGCTCGCCCATCGTCTCCAGGATTTCGGCGATGTTGGCGATCGCCTTTTCGCGGTCCTGGGTGAAGGGGTTGTAGCGCCAGTTCTGGCGGAAATGGAAATGGCCGCGGTTCGGCCAATGCACCTGATAGAGATCGATATAATCGGTTTTCAGCCGCTTCAGGCTGCTGTCGATCGCCGCACGGATATTGACGGCATCCGCGCCCTGGCCGCCGCGCAGATAGTCGCGGCCGGGGCCGGCGACCTTGGTGGCGAGCACAATATCCCGGCGCTTGCCGGTCTTTTCGAACCAGGTGCCGATATATTCCTCGGTGCGGCCTTGAGTCTCCGCGCCGACCGGCGTCGTCGGATACATTTCGGCTGTGTCGAAGAAATTGATGCCCTTGTGGAGGGCATAATCCATCTGCTCGTGCGCTTCGGCCTCGCTGTTTTGCGTGCCCCAGGTCATTGTGCCCAGGCAAATCTGCGAAACGGAAATATCGGTGCGGCCTAAATTCTTATACTTCATGGAGGAACCTTGATGCTGGCAGGAAAAGTCGTATGGGAAAGGTCGCGCAAATCTAGGCGGGAAATGAGCAAGCGCAAGAAGAAAATCGAGACTTCTCGCATATGCAAAAGGCAGTGACTGCAGGGTCTGTGCTATTGACTCCACCGCAAACAATGTCATTGGGAAGCGAAACGACCCCGAAGGAAGCCTAATATAATGACTGTTGCTTTCACATTTCCCGGCCAGGGTAGCCAGACCGTCGGCATGGGCAAGGATCTCGCCGACAATTTCGCCGAAGCGCGTGCCGTCTTCGAGGAAGTCGATGAAGCGCTCGGTGAAAAGCTTTCTGACATCATCTTCAACGGCCCCGAAGATAAGCTGACGTTGACTGCGAATGCGCAGCCGGCTCTGATGGCCGTATCGATCGCCGTCATGCGCGTTCTCCAAGCGCGCGGCCTCGATCTGAAGAGTAGGGTTGCCTATGTTGCCGGTCATTCGCTCGGCGAATACTCGGCGCTTTGTGCCGCCGGCACTTTTTCGCTCGCCGATACGGCGCGGCTGCTGCGCATTCGCGGCAATGCCATGCAGGCGGCGGTTCCCGTAGGCGTCGGCGCAATGGCGGCGATCATCGGCCTGGAACATGCCGATGTCGTTGCGGTGTGCACTGAAGCTTCGACCATCGGCGCCTGTCAGATTGCCAACGACAATGGCGGCGGTCAGATCGTCATTTCCGGCGAGAAGGTTCCGGTCGAAAAGGCTGCCGAGCTTGCGACAGCCAAGGGTGCCAAGCGCGCCATCCTGCTGCCGGTGTCCGCACCCTTCCATTCGTCGCTGATGGCGCCCGCCGCCGAGACTATGCGCGCGGCCTTGGCAGACGTTGCGAAATCCAATCCGGTCGTGCCTGTCATCGCCAATGTTCGCGCGGCTCCGGTAACGGACGCCGGTGAGATCGCCAATCTGCTGGTCCAGCAGGTTACGGGCCAGGTGCGCTGGCGCGAGACGGTGGAATGGTTCGCCGCCAACAATGTGACAACATTGTATGAAATCGGCGCTGGCAAGGTGCTGACGGGTCTAGCCCGGCGCATCGACAAATCGGTGAATGGCATCGCGGTGAATTCGACCGCCGATATCGATACTGCGCTCGCTGGCCTGCTTGGCTGATACAGAAATTAAGGAACGAGGGAAACCACATGCTTGATTTGACCGGCCGCAAGGCCCTGGTAACCGGTTCTTCCGGTGGCATCGGCGAAGAGATCGCAAGGCTGCTGCACAAGCAGGGCGCCATCGTCGGCCTGCATGGCACGCGCGTCGAGAAGCTCGAGGCTCTGGCCGCCGAACTTGGCGACCGCGTCAAGATCTTCCCGGCCAATCTTTCCAACCGTGACGAAGTCAAGGCACTCGGCGTCAAGGCGGAAGAGGAACTCGGCGGCGTCGACATCCTCGTCAACAACGCCGGCATCACCAAGGACGGCCTGTTCGTGCGCATGAGCGACGAGGACTGGGATAGCGTCCTGGAAGTCAACCTCACCGCCGTTTTCCGGCTGACGCGAGAGCTGACCCATCCGATGATGCGCCGCCGCTATGGCCGCATCATCAACATCACGTCCGTCGTTGGCGTCACCGGCAATCCTGGCCAGGCCAACTACTGTGCCTCCAAGGCCGGCATGATCGGCTTCACGAAGTCGCTGGCGCAAGAGATCGCGACGCGCAACGTGACCGTCAATTGCGTCGCTCCCGGTTTCATCGAGAGTGCCATGACCGGCAAGCTGAACGACAAGCAGAAAGAGGCGATCATGGGCGCCATTCCCATGAAGCGCATGGGCAACGGTGCCGAAGTCGCATCCGCCGTTGCCTATCTCGCTTCCTCGGAAGCAAGCTACGTCACGGGCCAGACGATCCACGTCAATGGCGGCATGGCAATGATCTGAAAAAGGAAAAGTCTCTTGGGGGGGACTTTCCCCTCCAATAGCATGTTGAGCAACCTGGAAGCGGCGATTTTCTGGCTTTGCGACAGACTTAAACCGTGTTAAGCGGGCCATGACTGTGATCAGTCGTCCCGAAAATGCAGACGGACTGGGCCGCGTGTACGACGGCCGGGCCGGATCTCAAGGCCGGGTTGAACGGGTTTGCCAGCGGAGCCAATGCAGGCTCTGCAGGCTTGAACAGGGTAGGGATGTCACACGGCATTCTGATCAGGACATAAATAAGGTCGAGGAAACCGACATGAGCGATATCGCAGAACGCGTAAAGAAAATTGTTATTGATCATCTTGGCGTCGACGCCGACAAGGTTGTTGAAAGCGCAAGCTTCATCGACGACCTGGGCGCGGACTCGCTCGACACGGTCGAACTGGTCATGGCCTTCGAAGAAGAATTCGGCGTTGAAATCCCCGATGACGCTGCCGACTCGATCCTGACGGTCGGCGACGCGGTAAAGTTCATTGAAAAGGCCCAGGCCTAATCATTTGCGCTTTGTGACGGGCGGGCTCTCTGAGTCCGCCCTATTTCGTCCGGCAGGGTCGGGCGAGCTATATTCATACGCATGGCATGATAAAAAGACGGGGGTCTGCGGGCGATGAGACGTGTCGTTATCACGGGTACCGGCATGGTATCACCTTTGGGCTGTGGCACGGAGGTGTCCTGGTCACGCTTGATCGCTGGACAAAACGGCGCGCGTCTCGTGACGGAATTCGAGGTCGAGGACCTCGCCGCGAAGATTGCTTGCCGCGTTCCGGTCGGTGATGGCAGCGACGGCACTTTCAATGCCGACGACTGGATGGAGCCGAAGGAACAGCGAAAGGTCGATCCTTTCATTATTTTCGGTATGGCTGCCGCCGATATGGCGCTGCGCGATGCTGGCTGGCATCCGACATCCGATGAAGACCAAATTGCAACCGGCGTCATGATCGGCTCCGGCATTGGCGGCCTGGAAGGCATTGTCGAGGCCGGCTATACGCTGCGTGACAAGGGCCCGCGCCGGATCTCGCCCTTCTTCATTCCGGGGCGTTTGATCAATCTCGTTTCCGGCCAGGTCTCGATCCGCCACAAGCTGCGCGGCCCGAACCACGCCGTCGTCACGGCCTGCTCCACCGGCGCACATGCGATCGGCGATGCGGCCCGGCTCATCATGCTCGGTGATGCGGACGTCATGGTCGCCGGCGGCGCCGAGGCTCCGGTTTGCCGTATCGCGCTCGCCGGCTTTGCCGCCTGCAAGGCGCTCTCGACACAGCATAACGACGATCCGCATAAGGCTTCGCGTCCCTATGACCGCGACCGTGACGGCTTCGTCATGGGCGAGGGCGCAGGCATCGTCGTGCTGGAAGAGCTGGAGCACGCCAAAGCGCGCGGAGCCAAGATCTATGCCGAAGTGGTCGGCTATGGCCTCTCCGGCGACGCCTATCACATCACCGCGCCGTCCGAGGACGGCGAGGGCGCGTTCCGGTGCATGACGTCGGCCCTGAAGCGTGCCGGCCTGACACCGGCAGATGTTGACTATATCAATGCGCATGGCACCTCGACCATGGCCGACACGATCGAGCTCGGCGCTGTCGAGCGGCTGGTCGGCAATGCTGCCTCGACGATTTCGATGTCGTCGACCAAGTCAGCGACCGGCCATCTTCTGGGAGCCGCCGGCGCGATCGAGGCGATCTTCTCGACGCTTGCCATTCGCGACAATATCGCGCCGCCGACGCTGAACCTGGATAATCCGGAACGGGAGACGGCCATCGATCTCGTTCCACATAAGGCCCGTAAGCGGGACATTAATGTTGCACTATCGAATTCCTTCGGATTCGGCGGTACGAACGCGTCACTTGTCCTGCGTCGCTATGAGGCATAAAAACAGCGCATAATTCCGAAAAGCGGGAGTGCTTTTCGGCAAGGCTGTACGCCATCCTTGAATGTTACTGCGTCCTTTGCGTGCCCCGTGGGAAGCGACGCAGTAATGTCTGATCGGTCGAAAGCGGATCCTCGCCAGGCTCCGCTTTATCTTCTGAACCTGCTTTTTGCCGCATTGCTTGGCCAAAGAGCAGGCAACGACAAAATGAAGGGATTGCCGGTGAGCGATACGAACCAGAACAACGGAACTCCGAACGGGCAGAAGGGGCCGATCATCCCGAAATCGGCCAATGAAGCTCTGCGTCCGGAGCGTGTTCCGGATCCGCCGAAGCGCTCCCGCAAAGCCCGTAGCCAAATGGTGATCTTCCTGAACTTTCTGATGACGCTGGTCGTCTTCGTCATCGTTCTGGCGATCATCGGCACGTACTACGCCATTTCAGCCTACCAGAGCCCTGGGCCGTTGACGACCAACACCAATTTCATCGTGCGTAGCGGCGCTGGCCTCGCCGAGATATCGAGCCGGCTCGAAGCCAGCAACATCATTTCCGATGCGCGCATCTTCCGCTATCTGACGGCAACCCATCTGCACAACGGCGAGACGTTGCGGTCCGGCGAATACGAGATCAAGGCCGGCGCTTCCATGAAGGATATCATGGAGTTGTTGAAATCCGGCAAGTCGATCCTCTATTCGGTTACCTTGCCGGAAGGGCTGACCGTACGACAGATATTCAACAAGCTGCAGGCCGATCCGGTGCTGGAAGGCGATCTGCCCTCGGCCTTGCCTCCGGAAGGCAGCCTGGAGCCAAATACCTATAAATTCACACGTGGCGCAAAGCGCACGGAGATCATCGATCAGATGAAGGCAGCGCAGGAAAAGCTGGTCGATGAGATATGGGACAAACGCGATCCGTCACTGCCGCTGACGAATAAGCAGGATCTGGTCACGCTGGCATCGATCGTTGAAAAAGAGACCGGGCTTGCGGATGAGCGCGCCCATGTGGCGTCCGTCTTCCTCAACCGTCTCGGCAAGGGCATGCGCCTGCAATCCGACCCGACGGTTATCTATGGGCTCTTCGGCGGTGACGGCAAACCGGCCGATCGCCCAATCTACCAATCGGATCTCAAAAAAGAGACGGCCTACAATACTTACATCGTCAGGGGCCTGCCGCCGACGCCGATTGCCAATCCGGGCAAGGACGCACTGGACGCGGTTGCCAACCCCTGGAAGACACAGGACCTCTATTTCGTTGCCGATGGTACGGGCGGCCACGTCTTCGCTGCGACGCTCGAGGATCACAATGCCAACGTCAAGCGCTGGCGCAAGCTCGTTGCAGAAAAGGGCGAGGACCCCAGTGCAATCGCCGTTGATGGTCAGCCGGACGATAGCGGCGCCGCTGCCGCCCCTGCCTCCGGTACACAACAGAAAAAGAAGACGAACTGATCTTTGCTGCGCCGTACTTTTGATCGGGCGCTCGGCGAAGTCTCACCTTGCATTGGTCCATGTCCCTTTGATTTTGAAGGGATTTTGGATTTGAACTATCGGAGGCTTGCATGGTATTGCAGTCCATGACCGGTTTCGCCCGGCGTGAGGGAACGAGTGGGCGCTCTCGCTGGGCATGGGAGTTGCGATCGGTCAACGGCAAGGGCCTGGATTTCCGTCTGCGCCTCCCGCCGGGACTGGAGCGCCTGGAAACCGACGTACGCAAGCTCATCACCGACAGGTTCTCGCGTGGCAATCTGCAGGTCGGCCTCTCCTTGTCCGTCGATGAAAGCCGCGTCGAAGCAGTCGTCAATCAAGACGCGCTGGCGACGGTGCTGGCGCTGCGCGGCCAGCTTACCGGCGTTATCGATCCTGCGCCGCTGCGCCTGGACACGCTGCTCGCCATCCGTGGCATAGTTGAGTTCAAGGAAGCCGAGGAGAGCGAAGAAGCGCTTGCCGCGCGCGATGCCGACATCATGGCGGGTCTCGAAGCCGCGCTCGTCGATCTCAGCGATATGCGGCGGCGGGAAGGGCAAGCGCTCGGCCAAATCCTGCTGGGCCACGTCGCCGTCATCGAGACGCTGACGACGACAGTGGAGCGTGATCCGTCACGTTCGCCGCAGGAGATCGCTGCGAGGCTGGGGGCGCAAGTTGCCATGCTTCTCGACGGAACTTCCGGCCTGGATCGTGACCGGCTGCATGCCGAGGCCGCTCTCATCGCCACCAGGGCCGATTTGCGTGAGGAGATCGACCGGCTGAAGGCGCATGTGGCAGCGGCTCGCGATCTTATCGCCAAGGGCGGGCCGGTCGGCCGCAAGCTTGATTTCCTTGCACAGGAATTTAACCGGGAATCGAATACTATCTGTTCGAAGTCGAATGCCGCAGCGGTCACCGCCGCCGGCATCGAATTGAAAGTGGTCATCGACCAGTTCCGCGAACAGGTCCAGAATTTGGAGTAAGCCATGAAGCCGGCGACATCCACATCCATTTCGATTGCCCGCCGGGGGCTGATGCTCGCCATTTCCTCGCCATCAGGTGCGGGCAAATCGACGATCGCACGCACGCTGTTGGACACCGACAAGCAGGTCGGTCTTTCCGTCAGCGTCACGACGCGGCAACGGCGGCCGAGCGAGATCGCCGGCGTGCACTATCATTTTGTCTCGTTGAGAGAGTTCGAGCGGCTTCGTGATTCCGACTCGTTACTCGAATGGGCGGAGGTCCATGGCAATTTCTACGGCACGCCGCGCGAGCCGGTGGAAACTGCGATGGCTGAGGGCCGCGATATGCTCTTCGACATCGACTGGCAGGGCGCGCAGCAATTGCAGGAGAAGATGCCCGCCGATGTCGTCTCCATTTTCGTGCTGCCGCCGACCATGACTGAGCTGCAATCGCGCCTGCACCGCCGCGCCGAGGATTCCGAAGAGGTGATCGCCACACGGCTTGCCAATTCGCGCGCTGAGATCGCCCATTGGCGCGAGTATGACTACGTCATCATCAACGATGATCTGAACGCGGCTTTCGACGCGGTTCAGTCCATCGTCAAGGCCGAGCGCCTGCGCCGCGACCGCCGTCACGGCATGTTCGATTTTGTTCGTGGCCTGCTGGAAGAAACGCCGAAGCTTTGAACGCGATCAAAGGCAGTTTGCCAGCCGGCAGAACTCCTCGACGGACAGCGTTTCGGCGCGCCGTTGAGGGTCGATGTCGGCTTTCTGCAGCAATGCTTCGCCACCGAGCGGCTTCAGGCTCTGCCGCAGCATCTTGCGCCGTTGGCCGAAGGCGGCCTGGGTCACCTTTTCCAGCTTGTCGACGGAGCAGGGGATCGGATTTTCCCTCGGCGTCAAATGCACGACCGTCGAGGTCACCTTCGGCGGCGGTGTGAAGGCCTGCGGCGACACATCGAAGGCCATGTACGCATTCGTGCGCCAACCGCAGAGAACGCCGAGACGGCCATAGTGATCGTCGTCCTCATCGGCGACGATCCTCTGGCCGACCTCTTTCTGGAACATCAGCGTCAGCGATTGCCAGAAGGGCGGCCAATGGCCCGGCAGCAGCCAGTTCACCAGCAACTGCGTGCCGACATTATAGGGCAGGTTGGCGATGATCTTGACCGGGCTTTCGGGTGCCAGCCCAGCAAAGTCCGTCTTCAGCGCATCGCCTTCGATGACCTCCAGACGGCCGGGATAGTGATCGGCGATCTCGGCGAGTGCCGGCAGGCAGCGCGCGTCGCGCTCCACGGCAATGACCTTGGCGGCTCCAAGAGCCAGAATGGCACGCGTCAACCCGCCTGGCCCCGGTCCAACTTCGAAGACGGTGACGCCGTCCAGTGATCCGGCCGTGCGGGCAACCTTTTGTGTCAGGTTGAGATCGAGCAGAAAGTTTTGCCCGAGCGCCTTGCGCGCATCGAGGCCGTGACGCTGGATCACATCACGAAGCGGCGGCAGACCGTCGAGTGCGGCCATCAGCGCTTGCTTTCCGTCGCGCGGCTGATCTCGCTGGCCAGCTTGAGGGCTGCCACAAGACTGTCCTCCTTCGCAACGCCTTTGCCGGCGATGCCGAAGGCTGTGCCATGATCGGGCGAAGTGCGGACAAAGGGCAGGCCGAGCGTGACATTGACGGAATCGTCGAAGCCAAGCGCCTTGGCCGGAATCAAAGCCTGATCGTGATACATGCAGACGGCGACATCATAGCGACGGCGCGCATCGTCATGGAACATCGTGTCGGCGGGCAGGGGGCCAAAGGCATCGATGCCCTCGCTGCGCAGCACTTCGATCGCCGGATGGATGATCTCCTCATCCTCCTTGCCGATTGCGCCGCTTTCGCCGGCATGCGGATTGAGGCCAGCAACGGCCAGCCGCGGCTTTGCGATGCCGAAACGAGTCTTGAGGTCGTGGTCGGTGATCCGGCAGGTCTCGACGATGAGATTCGTCGTCAGCGCCTGCGGCACATCCTTCAGCGGGATGTGGATAGTGACGGGAATCGCCCGCAGCTTCGGCCCGGCCAGCAGCATCACCGGCATAACCGGCTTGCCCGTCGCGCGTGTCGCAAGATCGGCGAGGAATTCGGTATGGCCGGGAAAGCCGAACCCGGCATCGTAGAGAACCGACTTGGCGATTGGATTGGTCACAACCGCGGAGGTATCTCCCTTCATGCAGAGCGAGACCGCCATCTCGATAGCCGCTATCGTCGCCTGGGCTGTTACAACGTGCGGCTCGCCGGCAACCACATCCATACCGGCAGCGATCGGCAGCACCGGCAAGGCGCCGGCAAAGACATCCAAGGCTGTCGAAGCGTCGGCTTCCCGCAGTGGCACGGACAGGTTCAACTGGCGCGCTCGCGCTGCGAGAACGTTCGGGTCACCGAGAAACAGGAAGGGCGACAAACCAAGCTCGCCGCGGCGAAGCCAGGCGGCGAGCGTGATGTCAGGTCCGATACCTGCTGGATCCCCTTGCGTGAGTGCAAAGGGGCGGGAAGGGCGCGAGGGCATCGGAGCGATCAGCGATAGAGGATCTGCGCCTTGGAGCGCAGTTCGTCGATATACTTCTTGTCGTTGGCGCTGACGCCCTGAGCATCCGCCTTGCCGAGATCTTCGGCGCGGAAGACGGCAGCTGCGGCAACGTCGTCGTTCACCTGGCGCTGTGAGCAAATGGCTACATATTCGACACCACGATCGGTCACGATCGCATCGGTCGTGTTACCCTTCGCCTTTTCAAGCAGCGGCTTCCAGGCCTCCGGAAGATCGGGGGCAAGCACGCGGCCGAGATCCTGAACGGAAACGTCATGCATCGTCGCAGCGAAGACTTTCGCCTGATCGCAACCGGGGAACTTGGCCCGCGAGGCTTCCGCCTCGGCCTTACGTTTGCCAAGAATTGCGTTGCGCTTCGCAGCCGGGACGACGAAGACCATCTGTTTCAGGAAATATTCCGTCGTTACCGGCTTCGTCTTGTTTTCCGTCATGCGCGTCACGAGGTCGTCGTTCGACATACGGCCGCCGCTCGAACCAAAGCGAGCATTGACGACGCGCGGCCAGCTCATGGAGATGGCGATATAGGATTTGAAGTGATCGGTGGTGACGCCCATCTTGTCCAGGATCTGTCCAAGCTGCTGCGGCGACATCTTGTTGCTGGCGGCGAAGCGGGCAAAAGCGTTGTCGACGTCCGTCGTCGATACCGACATGCGCACGCGGGCGATTTCCGCACGCTTCAGCGTCTCATCGACCAGCTGCTGTTGCGCCAGCTTGTTGAGGTCGCCTTTCGCGTGCTGCAATTTCAGGAAGTTGACGCGCTTGGCGATATCGCCCGATGTGATCACCGTGTTGTTGACGACAACCTTCACCTCACTTGCTGCGAAGGCAACATCGCTGGTTGGCACAGCAAAAGCGGCCATAACCAACGCTACGGCGCCGAATAGCACAGCGCGCATCGGTGTCTTTCCAGAGAACATCAACTACCCCTTCCCAAAGGTCCTTGTCCGCACTGCGTCACATTGGGACGCCGTTGGCGCAATACGGCAATTTTGCGCCGATATCTACAACAAGCACGACGAATTGCAAAATCCTTGCGGCGAAACAATGACGCGGAGCGAATAGCTATCCGATTCAAAGCAAAAAGGGCCGGCTTTGGAGCCGGCCCTTTTGGGATTTGATTGATCAGAACGTAGCGTCCTGGACGTTGCCAAGTTTGACGTCACCGAGCGTACGGAACGTAATGCGGGCACCGATAGACCAGTCGCTTCCCGATTGGTTCGTTGAATCCTTCTTGTCCAGGAAGGAGACGCTGAAGATCGTGCATTCGTCCTCATAGGACAGGCCGACGCCCTGGCGCGTGATCTCACTGTCGTTGAGATCGTAGCTAACCGTGCCGAAGACAGACCAATAGTTCTTGAATTTGATCTGTGCGCGGGTCTGGATTTCGTCCTGGTCCGTGGTGAAGCCATATTGCGGCTGAGCGGCGATATGGGTGTAGGTCACCGAGGTCTGGAAGTCGTCGTTTGCGAAGCCGACCGCAGTATCGCCACGACGGAACGCGAAATCCTTTTCGTCGAAGCGGTAGGACGTCGAGAGCGAGATGCCCTGGGGCGTGGTGAGGCCGAACATGGTGACATAATCGGAGCGGGTGGTTTGAAGCCCCGATTCCGCACCAGCGGAGACCAGATCGTCCGTTGCGAACGAATTGCGCCCGGCAAGCTGGAACGATTGACCGAAGATGCTCTGCAGCTTGTAGCCACTGTCGAAGCTGCCCGTATAGCGCCAGCCGAGGTTGGCGCGCGTGCCGCCCTCGATGCGGTCATAGCCGGAGAACTTGTCGCGGTCGAACAGATTGGTTGCATCGAAGACGAAGCTCTGCGCGTCCTCATTCGGCAACTGTCCGGCAAGCGTCTCGTCCGGGCGCACATAAATCTGCGCGATCGGCTCGAACACATGCGAGCTGTTGCTGGTTGTGATGAGGAAGGGATATTTGGCTTCAAGGCCGGCCGTCAGCATGCCACGCGTGGCATAGTCGTTGGTATCGTAGTTGCCGGGATAGCTGAAGGACGGACCCAACGAGTTGGGTGAATCCATATTCAGGCCATAGACGTCGCCACGGGCTGCCAGCAGCGGTGTCAGAACCAGACCTTGATCGGTGGTAAAGGTACGCTGCCACTGCAATTCAGTGCTGAGGCGGGTGTAGCTGCCGGGAAGACCGAGAAAGCGATCGTTCAGGCTGGAGTCGCCGAGATTGTTGGCGTTATCCAGCACGGAAGCCTGATCGCGCGAGAGGTGCGTAAAATTCACATTCGCGGACAGTTCGCCGCCATATACCGACTTCGGATCGATATAGTGATAGTCGGTGCTCGGATAGACGATTGCTTGCTGCTTTTCAGCATTGCTGTTGTTATCGGCATCCTGGATGTCATAGTAGAAGGCGCGCATATCGAAATAATTGCGCTTGCCGAGACCCGTCAAATAAATGTCATTCGTGTGGGTGCTCTGGTCGAGACCGTCCAGGCCATAGGTGCGCGAGAAGTTGTTGTCGCTTTGCGCCATGACATCCCAACCGAATGTCCAGCGAGGGTTGATTCTGAAATCGGCCTTCGACGTGATCATGCCGCGGGTCTTGTGTTCGGCATCACTGGTGTTGGCGTCGAACTGCCCGGGATTCATCTGGCTGATGCCGGCGACACGCAGAACATGCGTACCGTTTTCAAAGCGTTGGCGGAATTCGCCTTCGAGCAGCAGGCCTTGGGTTGTATAGCCGGTAGCGCTGATCGTCGCGTCCATGCTCGGCGAGATGACGTAGTAATAAGGAACCTTCAGACCAAAGCCGAGATTTTGCGAAATGCTCGCCGACGGAAACAGAAAGCCGGACTTGCGCTTTACCGTGTTGTCGGGAACTTCGATCCACGGAACGTAAGCGATCGGTTGGCCGAACAGCTCGAAACGCGCATGCTCGAGACGGACGGTATGCGTCACGCCGTTCTGCACCACGCGCTGCGCCTTGACCTGCCATAGCGGCGCGCGCCCCTGTTCGGAGCAAGGCAAGCAGGCAGTGTAAACGCCCTTCGTCAGGATCAACTGCGTGCCGCCGACGCGTTCGCCCTTCTCGGCGGCCATGCGGGTGTTGTCAGGCATTTCGATGCGAAGAGCGTCGACGAAGCCGTCGGAGAAGCTGTCGGTGACATCCATTTTGTCGCCGTACATGCGATTGCCGTCCGGGCTGATCAGCTCGACATTGCCGATCGCCGTCATCCGCCCGCTTTTCTGATTATATTCAACCTTCTGCGCGACCATCTTATAGCCGCCATAGTTGATCTGGACCGCGCCGGTGGCGGTGACGATTTGTGTATCCTTGTTGTAGACCAATTCGTTCGACGAAAGGATCAGCTTGGAGCCTTCCGGCACTTTGACCTTAACAGGAGAGGCCACAGCGCCGGTGCCGCCGTTATTATTATTGTCCTGGGCGTAGGCTACGACCGGGCTCATGACAAATGCGTACGCAGCCGCGCCCATGACGAGGGCAGCCACAAATTCCCTGATACTCTTGCGGTTGCCTGCCGCCACTTAGCCGTCCTCCTGATGAAGCAGGATCGTTGCTCCGAATGCCAAAGCGACGATCACGGGTATCCATGTCGCCACGAAGGGAGGAACCACTCCGCTGCTCCCGAATGCCTTTACAAGCACGGTGACAACATAAAGCACGAAGCCAGAGAGGATTCCACCCAGAATAACGGAGCGCGATTGATTGAATCTACTGAATTTTAAAGACACGGTTGCTGCAATCAGCGTCATTGCTACCAAGAGGAATGGCTGCGACAACAGCGAGTGAAATTGCGTCTCAAGAGCTTTGGTTGAGATGCCAAAAGACTTTGCAATCGCAATTCGATTAGAAAGATCATAAAAAGCAATGGTTTCCGGCTGTGCCAAACGCTCAGAGACGAAATCCTGTTTCAGATTCGTACGAACCTGATCCGTGGCCTTGTGAACGGGAATTTCACCGGGGGTGCGCTCGACAACACCATTAAGAAGCCAGTAACCATCTTCCAACTTAGCCGACTGTGCATCCTGCCGGAGAACGATATTCCCCTGTGAATCAAAGTGGATAAAGACGACGTTCATCAGCGTCGTTCCGTTGTCGAGAACGGCCTTGGCGCCGATGATGACGTCGTCTTTGCCGCTCGACTGGCGCAGCCACGGAATCGAGAGTGAGTTGTGATAGGACGGATCGCCGCGCAGATCGGCTTCCATCGTTTCCGCCTGCCGTTGTCCCCATGCCGCAACCGGATTGAGGGCGAACATGGTCAGCAGGCCGACAAAGAAGGCGCCGACTACGAAGGGCGTCATAAACTGCCAGACGGAGATGCCGGCTGCACGGGCAATCACGAGTTCGCGGCGCCTGTTGAGCGCAATCAACACCGTCATACCGACGAAGAGGGCAATGAACGGCACAGTCTGCTGCAGGATGAACGGCAATCTGACGGCCGTCATCAGCAGGCCGACACTGACTGTGTATCCGGGAAGGCCGGCAAGCCGGCCGGCAGTCTCGCTGAAGTCGACGAGATAGACGATCGAGATCACACCCAGGAAAAACCAAAAGGTGGTGATGACGTAACGCATGAAGAAGTAGCGGCCGAGCGTGCTGAAGATCATGCACCGCCCCCATCAGAACTATCGGGCACTATCGGCATGCGATCCTGGATCTTTTGGCGCCAGTTGCCGAAGCGGTTGCGGATCGACGCTGGCATCGACATCTTCCGATTCCTGAACAGAAGGGCGATCGCAATCAGGGCTGCCCCGATGTTGACCGCATAGAGGACGCCGATGAAATAGGGTGCATTCTCGATCTGGTTAGCCGCATAAAAATCCGCCCAACGCAGCGCAAAAGCGATGGTGAGTGCCGACACCATCGGATGTAGCCGCGCTTCACGATGGGATCGCGCATCTCCGGCGATCACCAGGGATATCAGAGCAAAGATAGCCGGCAGCGCCCAGTCGCTGAGACGCCGGTGCAACTCGGCGCGGTAACCACCTGGCTTTGCTTTGTAATCTGCGTCGTTAGGGTCAGGGTTTAGCAGGAAGCCGAGATCGCGGTCGCCGGCGCGCAGCGTTGCCTGGCCGCGGCTCTGCGTCATGTCGGAAAGATCGAAGGAATAGGAGTCGAATTTGATGACGGAAACGTTGCCATCCGGCGTCTTGCGGTGAACTTCTCCATCCTTCATCAGCAGCGACTTGCCGCTCTGATCGACGGCGCCTTCCTTGGCGTAGTAGATGAGATCAAAACCTGGATCGCGCGAATCCACCACGAAGAGGCCCTTCAGGATTCGTCCCGACAGACGCTGAGTGATCTGCACATAAAGCCCGTCTTCGATCCGCCGGAAATTCTTCTCTTCGATAACGGTCGAGAGCAGGTCGGCATAGGCTTCGGCGACCATCTCGCGGGCGGCGACGCGGGCCTTAGGCTCCACCATATTGTCGACGACGAATGAGAAAACGCTGATAGCTATCGCGAGAATCATGATCGGGCGGATGATGATGCTGCGTCGTGCGCCGGCCGCCTCCATGACGGTCAGTTCCGAATCACTGTTCATCGCGGTCAGCGTTTGCGTGATGCCGATCACCAATGCGAAGGGCAGGACCACGGGGATGATCGTCGGCAGGATGAGAGTCGCAAGCGTAGCAAACGAACCAATCGACTGGCCGCTGTCGGTAACAAGATTGATGCGCTGCAGCACCTGGGTGGTCCAGATGATAGCGAGCACCGGCAGCAGCGCTACCAGGAACATCATGCCGACACGCCGTACGATATATGTTTCGAATAACTTCATGCCGGCCCTTAAACGCAATACTCCGCCGTGCGAGCCAGCAGAGATTCATCCTCCTCTACGCTGTTTGCGTTTTTTTGGCGACAACCCACTCGCAAAAAAATCGTTAATTTTCCGAAATTCTTCTGCCGTGTGTCGTTTGGGATAAAGCCAGAAGAGAAGAAAATATGACAAGCGAGGAAAGCCAGCCCAGGACGGCGTCCGATAGGTAGTGGCCGCCGAAAGCCACTCTAAGGGCTGGCATGAGAATCGAGACGGCTGCGATCGGCAGGGCAAGAGCTGTTCGCGCCGGCTGTGGGATGATGAAAATCAGGCAAAACAGCCAGCCTGCGGCAGCGGCTTCGCCGGAAATGAAGGAACAGTTGCTCACGCATTTCCCGGCGAAAGAACCGGCATGTACGAAATCGAGCATGCCGCCGAAGAGATCGGTCTGCCGAGGCCGGGGACGGCCCGAAAAGGCCTTGAGCCAGAGATTCACGATCAACACAGGGCCGAGAAGCAGCGAGCCGAGCGCGATCTTCAGATTGCGGGCTCTCAAGGTTTTGAAGGTAGCGCCGTGCTGCTGCCAACACTGGACCAGCATCCAGCAGAGGCCGACCGCCACGATATAGGGTACCTGGAAGAAAATCTCCCTGAGCAGGCGCATATGCGGATCGTCATTATAAGGGAAAATGCCGCAAATCTGACCGGATCTCGCGGGAGTGACACATTGCTCCGGCATGAAAAACATATTGGCGACTGTAAGATCGATCTGTGGAAAAATCGAAAACAGCCAGAGGAGCACCCACCAGAGGCAGAAGAGAACGACGAAAGCATCACCTGCCGTGCGCGGTCGCATGATTTCGGGGAAACGATCCCGGCGATCGAAGCTACTGAAATCTATGATCAAGGTGGTATTCCGATAAATGATCAGACCGATAAGGCGGCGGCCCCAATATCTACGCCGTTAGGCTAGCTGCCATAGATGACAAGGATTTGAATGTAGCAAAGGTGTTTCTTCGCGGAATACCTCGCCAAAAGCTTGTATTTGATAAGGAAACCTTGAATGATTGAGAGTGTATAATTCTATTTTGCACTACGCGTTTTATCGGAGCAGAAATGTCTGTGAAATTCGAGATTTCCTTTGCCAAATCGGTTCGGCTGAATGGCGGCCTGGCCATTCTCCTGAAAGACATGGACAGCGAGTTGCCGGCAGGGGCCGAAAGCGCCGATCCGGCGAATGTCTTCGCCAAGGCCGCACGCATCGCCCGTTTCACCGCCAAGGGTTTGAGCAGCCTCGATATCGTTGCGCCAGAGGGCTCGCCGGTCGATCGGATCTTCGTCATCGGCACCGGCAAGGCGAAGGATCTCAATGCGCATGACTGGCTGAAGCTCGGCGGCGGCGCGGCTGCGAAAATCCGCAATGTCGACAAGGCCGCGATCTTTATCGATGTGCCCGGTGTCGAGGCCGGTGCCAAGGCGGCTGCCGATTTCGCCCTCGGCATGCTGCTGCGCGCCTATAGTTTCGATACCTACAAGACGAAGAAGAACGACGACGAGGACAAGAACGGCGCGCAGAAGTCCGTCAAGGTTACCATCGTCACGCCGAATGTCGTTGCCGCAAAGAAGCTCTTCGCTGCATCGGAAGCGATCGCCGACGGCGTGATTCTGGCCCGCGATCTCGTCAACGAGCCGCCGAACGTTCTCGGTCCGGTCGAGTTTGCCGCTAAAGCCAAGGCGTTGGAAAAGCTCGGGGTCGAAGTGGAGATCCTGACCGAGCGCGAAATGCGCCGGTTAGGCATGGGCGCTCTGCTTGGCGTGGCCCAGGGTTCCGTGCGTCCGCCGCGCCTGGTGATCATGCAGTGGAAGGGCGGCAAGCCGAAGGACAAGCCAGTCGCCTTCATCGGCAAGGGCGTGGTGTTCGATACCGGCGGCATTTCCATCAAGCCGGCTGCCGGCATGGAGGATATGAAGGGCGATATGGGAGGAGCCGCCGCCGTTACAGGCCTCATGCACACGCTCGCCGCCCGAGGCGCCAAGGTCAATGCCATCGGCGTCATCGGCCTGGTGGAAAACATGCCTGACGGCAATGCCCAGCGCCCTGGCGATATTGTCACCTCCATGTCGGGCCAGACGATCGAAGTGATCAATACGGACGCGGAAGGCCGGCTCGTTCTCTGCGATGCGCTCTGGTACACCAACGACCGTTTCAAGCCGCAGTTCATGATCAACCTGGCAACGCTGACCGGCGCCATCATGGTGGCGCTCGGTAATCTGCATGCCGGCCTGTTCTGCAATGACGATAAGTTGGCAAACGAACTGACCGCCGCCGGCCTTGCTACCAATGAGCGCCTGTGGCGCATGCCGCTCGGCAAGGACTACGACAAGATGATCGACAGCAAGTTCGCCGACATGAAGAATACCGGCGGACGCCATGCTGGTTCGATCACTGCGGCACAGTTCCTTAAGCGTTTCGTGCAGGAAACGCCATGGGCGCATCTCGATATTGCCGGTACGGCGATGGGTTCGATCCAGGACGAGATCAACCAGTCCTGGGGCTCGGGTTTCGGCGTACGCCTGCTCGATGAGCTGGTCCGCGAGAACTACGAATCGTGACCTTCAAAGGTGTTTGAGATAGAAGGGACGGCATGACTGACGTTCTCTTCTATCATCTGACCGAATCGAAACTGGAAGATGCCCTGCCACCCCTGATCGACAAAAGTGTCGAGCGCGGCTGGCAGGTTGCTGTCCAGACGCGCGAGCCGGCGCGACGTGATTCGCTTGATGCCCATCTGTGGACCTATCGTGAGGACAGCTTTCTGCCGCATGGTACCGACGAAAGCGAAATGCCGGGCAAGCAGCCGGTCCTGCTGACTGTCTCGCCGGCTAATCCGAACAATGCCACTGTCCGCTTCTTCATCGATGGCGCGGAAGCCTCGGATATCGAGACTTACCAGCGTGTCGTCTTCATGTTCGACGGTTACGATCAGGAGCAATTGGAAGGTGCCCGCGCGCAGTGGAAGAAGTTGAAAGGCGAGGGGCACAATCTCACCTATTGGCAGCAGACCCAGGACGGCCGCTGGGAGAAGAAAGCCTGATCATTTCCTTCTCCCTGCCGAGGCGCGGATGAAGCTCAATCGTCGTTTGCAACGACTTTGTCGATAAAAGCTCTCTTCGCCTCCGTATAGGCGGCGCGATTGTCGGCATATTCCTCGGCCAGGTCGATTTTCATCGCTTCATAAGCCTGCGCAAGAGCGGAGTTCGCGCGGAGCCTGTCGCGGAACAGGATAAACCGGGTCCAGTGGGCGCCGCCATGCTCGACGATGTGAACGAGATGCGTGCGCGTCCCGCCTTTGATGCCACGGCCGAAAATATGATCGTCGGGAACGATGTCGTTGCCGGCATACTCGTAGCCGATCTCTTCCATCGGATTGATGCAGCGGAAACCGTCGTCGAAATGCCTGACGCCGATGGCGATATCGATGATCGGCTTGGCCTTGATCGCCGGTATCGACGTACTGCCGAAATGCTGGATATCGAGGGCGAGATCGCCGAGCGCCTTGCGAACGGCCACTTCTTCCTGCGCATAGGCTTCCTGCCAACGCGCATTCGGCTCGGCGAGCCTGACGAGCTTGTGTTTCACACCCAGCCCGAAGGTTTCCTCGCTTTCCGACGACATCGCAAGCTCCCTGACCAATGAAGATGCGCCACCTTAGCATTCCGCGTGGCGCATCCCATCGATCAATGGAGTTTAGTCGTGGAAAGCCTCGACGAACTTGCGCTTGCCGAGCATGAAGGCGTCAGCGACATGGCGAAGCGGTGCCAGGTCGACATCCGAGGTGCCGGCTTTGACGATCTCGGCGAAACGACGGTAGAGCGAAGGATACTCCGCCTCAGGGGCCGTGAATTTCAAATCGCCGTTCACGGAAAGCTTGGCGCCGCCCTCAGCGAGCACCATCTGGCCCGCATCGGTTTCGGCGACGATATCCCAGCTCTGCTTGCCGGTCTGGCGCCAGTCGAATTCGGCATGGACGGCGAGTCCTTGGCCACTCTTGAACTGTAGGTCGGCGGCGATTGGCGAATCGCGGTTTTCGGGGAATTCCAGCACAGCACCGGTCAGGAAGAGCGGCGGCAGGATATGCGTGACGATCGACAGTGCGTTGATGCCCGGATCGAAGACGCCAAGGCCGCCGGCCTGCCAGATCCATTCCTGATTCGGATGCCAGTGGCGCACGTCTTCCTTCCAGATGACATGGACGCTCTTGATCGTCGTCCCGGCGAGGAAGGCCTTGGCGGCCTCGACAGCGGGCGCGTAGCGCGAATGCCAGCTAGCAAACAAGGAAACGCCCTTCGCCTTGGCAAGCGCCTCGAGATCGGCGACTTCGCTCAGCGTCGCGCCCGGCGGCTTTTCCAGGAAGACGTGCTTGCCAGCCTGGAGAGCCTTGTAGGCTGCCTCGTAGCGATATTGCGGCGGCATGCAGAGCGAGACGGCATCGATCTCGGGAACGGCGTCGAGCATGGCCTCGATGGTTGTGAAGGCGGGAATGCCGTCGACGGTGCCGTGGCGGCTTGCCGTGGCAATCAGCTTGAAATCCGGATTGTTCGCGATGGACGGAAGATGCTGGTCGCGGACGATCTTGCCGACGCCGACGATGGCGAGGTTGATGGGGGACATGGGCGTTTCTCGATTAGTATGATTATTTGTGGGATCTTTTATCAGAATGCCGCAGGTGGGCAAGGCCGGGCAAGCGTAATTGCGAGCAATCAACCGGACGCGCAGCAATTCTCCTGTGCCATCATCACACTTGGAAAACCAGCTTACGCTCTTGATTCACCGCCTGAAATCGGCACTCTGCCTGTGCGTGGCAGGAAGATCTTGGGGAAGACACCGCTGCGGGGGAGAAAAAATCATGAAAGCATTGCTCGGCTTCAGCCGACTCGTGGATGCCGTGACGGAAATCATCGGCAAGTCGGTTTCCTGGCTCATTCTGGTCGCCGTGCTTGTCAGCGCCGGAAACGCCATCGTCCGCAAGGTGTTTAACATCTCGTCAAACGCCTGGCTGGAAGCGCAATGGTATCTGTTCGGCGCCGCTTTTATGCTCGCCGCCGCCTATACGCTAAGACAGAACGAACATATCCGCATTGACATCGTCTACGGCGCCTTGTCGCGGCGCGTGCAGCACTGGATTGATCTTCTCGGCCATTGCCTGTTTCTTATGCCCTTCGTGCTTTTGATGGTCTATGACCTCGTGCCCTATGTCCGGATGTCCTTCAGGTCCGGCGAGGTTTCGTCCAGCGCCGGCGGCTTGATCATCTGGCCAGGCAAGGCGCTGTTGCTGGTAGGCTTCTTTCTGCTGGCGCTGCAGGGTGTCTCAGAAATCATCAAGAAGATCGCCGTCATGCGCGGCGATATGGACGACCCGACTCCGCATGTCCCGACGCACGCGCCCCTTGAAATCGAAACGCCCGTCGGGGAGGCGCGCTGATGATGGAATTCATCGCCGTGAACATGGCCCCGATCATGTTCGTTTCGCTGATCATTTTCCTGCTGATCGGGTACCCCGTAGCCTTTGCCCTGGCTGCCAACGGACTGCTGTTCTTCTGGATCGGCGTCGAGCTGGCGCCCTATTCGGGCGGATCGATCAATCTCTCCTGGCCGTTGCTCAATGCGCTACCGGACCGGTTCTGGGGGGTGATGTCTAACGACACGTTGCTGGCGATCCCCTTCTTCACCTTCATGGGCATCGTGCTGGAGCGCTCGGGGATGGCCGAGGATTTGCTCGATACGGTCGGCCAGCTCTTCGGCCCGATCCGCGGCGGCCTTGCCTATGCGGTGATCTTTGTCGGGGCGCTGCTTGCCGCCACCACCGGCGTCGTCGCGGCTTCGGTCATCGCCATGGGCCTGATCTCGCTGCCGATCATGCTGCGCTACGGCTATGACCGCAGCCTCGCGTCCGGCGTCATCGCGGCTTCTGGCACGTTGGCGCAGATCATTCCGCCGTCGCTGGTGCTGATCGTGCTGGCGGATCAGCTCGGCCGCTCGGTGGGCGACATGTATGCCGGCGCGCTGATACCCGGCCTGGTGCTGACCGGCATCTACATGCTCTACGTGCTGATCATGTCGATCGTCCGGCCGAAGTCGATGCCGGCGCTACCGAAGGAGGCGCGCTCGCTCGGCTCCGGCGTGACCTCGCTTTTCATCGCGCTCCTGGTCTGCGCCGGCGTTGCCTATGCAGCCCATGTCTATCTGACGCCGGTCTACGGTGAAAATGCCGATATTCTCGGCGCAACCGTCGGTGTGGCTTTCATCTATATCGTCGCCGTCATCGACAAGACCATGAAGTTCAACCTGATGTCCCGGCTGGCGCAGCAGGTGGTCATCGTGCTGATCCCGCCCTTGGCGCTGATCTTCCTCGTGCTCGGCACCATCTTCCTCGGCATCGCGACGCCCACGGAAGGCGGTGCGATGGGTGCGGTCGGCGCGTTGATCATGGCGGCGGCGAAGGGCCGATTGAGCATGGATGTCGTGCGCTCGGCATTGGCGTCGACGACACGGCTCTCCTCCTTCGTGCTATTTATCCTGATCGGCTCGCGCGTCTTTTCGCTGACCTTCTACGGGGTCAACGGCCATGTCTGGGTGGAGCATCTGCTGGTGTCGCTGCCCGGCGGCGAGGTCGGCTTCCTGATCGCCGTCAACCTGCTGGTTTTTGTGCTGGCCTTCTTCCTCGATTTCTTCGAGCTCGCCTTCATCATCGTGCCGCTGCTGGCGCCCGCTGCCGACAAGCTCGGTATCGACCTGATCTGGTTCGGCGTGCTGCTCGGCGTCAACATGCAGACGAGCTTCATGCATCCGCCCTTTGGCTTTGCTCTGTTCTACCTGCGCTCGGTGGCTGCAAAGGTGCCTTACCTCGACAAAGTCACAGGCAAGATGACAGCTCCGGTGACGACGGGGCAGATCTATTGGGGCGCGGTACCCTTCGTCGGAATTCAAATCCTGATGGTGGCGCTGACGATCATGTTCCCGCAGATGGTCATGCACTACAAGGGAGCCGGAGCGAGCATCGATCCCAATACGATCAAGATCGAAGTACCGGGCTTTGGCGCGCCCGGCCAGGACAATGGCGGCGGCCTCGGTCTGCCGGGTGGCAGCCCGCTGGATAACAAGCCGGCGGACCAGGGCGGCGGAAAGAACAATTCGCCCGCGAATGACCTCAGTCAGCCGCCGTCATTCAATTGAGCGGAGGGACGAAACCACTCCCCGCATTCAAAAGAAAAACCCCGGAGCGACGCTCCGGGGTTTCTTGTTCCAATCCGGTGATCAGATCTTCCCGGCGCGCTGCTGCGTCATCATGTAGACGTCGTAGCTGTATTCGGCGACCTGGGCGTAGAGGTAGTGCTGGCCGCGGAACGCCTTGATCGATCCCCAAATCTTCTTGAAGGTCGGGTTCGACGCTTCCATCTCGGCATAGACTTCGTTCGACTTGTCGAAGCATGCGTTCAGGATGTCGGTGCTGAACGGACGCAACTTCGCCCCTTCGGCGACGACGCGTCTGATGGCGGCCGGGTTCAGATAGTCGTATTTCTGCAGCATGTTGGCGTCGGTTGCCTGAGCGGCGGTGCGCAGCAGCGACTGGTAGGCCTTCGGCAAGCCCTCATAGGCCGCCTTGTTGAACATGAAGTGCACGGTCGGGCCACCTTCCCACCAACCGGGATAGTAGTAGTAGGGCGCGACCTTGTAGAAACCGAGCTTTTCGTCGTCGTAAGGGCCGACCCACTCGGCCGCATCGATCGTACCTTTCTCCAGCGCGGGATAGATGTCGCCGCCGGCGATCTGTTGCGGCACAACGCCGAGCCGCTCGACGACCTTGCCGGCGAAACCGCCGATGCGCATCTTCAGACCCTTGAGGTCGGCGACCGTGTTGATTTCCTTGCGGAACCAGCCGCCCATCTGCACGCCGGTATTGCCGCCGGGGAAGCCGATCAGCCCTTGCGTCGCCAGGAATTCGTTGAACAGATCGATGCCACCGCCGTGGTATTGCCAGGCATTCATGCCGCGAGCATTGAGCGCAAAAGGAACGGCGGCGCCGAGTGCCCAGACCGGGTCCTTGCCCCAATAATAATAGGAGACGGTGTGGCAGGCTTCGACCGTGGCCGCCGATGTAGCGTCGGCTGCTTGCAGGCCGGGGACGATTTCGCCGGCGGCGAAGACCTGAATGGTGAAGTTGCCGTCGGTCGCTTCCGACACCTGTTTCGACAGCACCTCGGCGCCGCCGTAGATCGTGTCGAGTGACTTCGGAAACGACGACGTCAGGCGCCAGTTGATTTTCGGGCTGCTCTGAGCAACGGCCGGGGCCGCAAGGGCTGCGGCGGCAACCGAGCCTGCGCCGGCGACGCCGGCTTTCCTCAGAAATGAGCGACGATCCATCTATATACTCCCCCCAAGAGCTGAGCGGGCGGATTGACCCGCTCTTCGTGATCACGCTGCAACTAATCATGTCGTCAGACGCGTTTCAAGCGCGTCGAACAATCTTACAACCGCTGATTTTTGTTTGACGGTTAAAGGGCTGAACTCAAATCTCTGACGGTTTCATTATCGTCTCCCGAAGGAAACTGTAACCAAGCGCAATACGCGCTGCGAGCTGTGTCGATGCGCCGTCGCCGCCATGGCCGCCCGACCGGAATTCGTGGAACAGCGGATGGTGGCCGAGCTCCTCCATATGCGCCGCAAACCGCCGCGCATGCGAGGGATGAACCCGGTCGTCATTGCTGGAGCTTTCGATATAGATGGGCGGATAGGTGATCTCCGAGGCGGGCTTGAGGTTCTGCAGCGGCGAGTAGGAAATCAGATAATCCCGGTCCGTCTGGTCGTCGGGATTGCCATATTCGTCGATCCACGCCTGGCCGGCCGGGAAAACATGGAACCGGGTCATGTCGAGCACCGGCACCTGGCACCAGACTGCGCCGAAGTCGTGCGGATAGCGCGTCAGCATTACGCCGGTCAGCAACCCGCCATTGCTGCCTCCATTGGCGGCGATGCGCGACGGCTTGGTATAGCCGCGGGCGACGAGGTCGCGGGCGACGGCTGCAAAATCGGCAAAAGCTCTATGGCGGCCATGGCCTTTGGCGGAGCGATGCCAATTCGGACCGAGTTCACCGCCGCCGCGAATATAGGCCTGCACATAGGCGCCACCCTGTTCCAGCCAGCGGCCGATGACGCCGGAGTATTGCGGACGAACGGAGAAATCGAAGCCGCCATAGCCGTACATCAGCACCGGCAGTTCGCCTTCGGTCCATGTCTTCGGCAACACCAGCCGGTACGGCACCCTTGTGGCGTCTTCGGAAGTAGCTTCGAGTAGTTCGGAGGTCATGCCATCGGTATCGAAATAGGCCGGCGAGCTGGCGGTATGAACGAGTTCAAGCGGCTTCTTGCGGTTTGCAAGATCCAGGCGATAGCAGGAGGGCGGCTGCAGGAAGCCTTCGCCATAGACCTGCAGCGTGTCGTCGCCGAGATGCAGATCGGAATAAAGCGGCCAGACAGTCACCGTCTGGACATCGACCGGCAGCGAAATCTCCTGGACAGCCGCATCCGCCTTGGTCAGGTCGAAGACGAAAAGACGTGGCTGCAGATTGTCCGAAACCACGAAGACGCACCATTCGCGCATCAGCAGGAATTGCGACACTGATTGCCGTTCGCCGGGCACGAACAACACGCGCATCGCCTCCGCGCTGGCATCGGTGGCCAGCCGTGGCAAGGGTTGCAACGCCAGACTGCCGGCGGGGATGCGCTCGTCGGTCTTGGCGAGCCAGAGGCAATAGGAATAGCTGAGCTGGATGTCGATATCCTTCGGCAGATCGATCCGCCGCAGCGAAAAATCCTGCTCTTTGACGAAGACGCTGGAATTGCCGATTTGATGGCCGCTGATGAACAGGCGAATCGGCTTTGCCATACCCTTCTTTGCAATGCCGGCAAGCACCGGATCGAACACCAGGCAGGAGCCGTAGACGTCGGTATCGGCGGTGGCGTAAAGGAGGGGCGCCTTTGCCGGCAATTGGCCACGCTTCAGGCGGCGGCCGACGCGAGGCCAGCCGGAGCGCGTCGAAGAGAGGCGGTCGATAGAGCCGAAATAGGCGATTTCGTCGCGGCTGAGCCAAGTCGCGTGGCAACGCGTCGGCGGCGTGTCGAATCCACCTTCGACGATGCTCTTGGCTTCGCAATCGAACTCCAGGAGACGCCCAAGATCGGAGCCGCCGTCGGAAAGGCACAATAGCACCCGCGTCGGCTCCCAAGGGCAAGTAATCGCGCCGCGCCAAAGCCAAAGCTTATTCTCCGCTGCGCAGAAAGCATCGAGATCGAAGATCGGCTCCCAGGGCGCATTGGGCGCAGGTGCGAGATTGGCCGGCAGCCGGAACCACATGCCGAGGGGATGATCTGCGCTGCGGTGAAAGTCGAACAGCCAATTGCCGCGGCGTACCGCCTGGATCAGCCGATCCTCACGCTCGATCAGCGCTTTGATCGCTGCGCTGTCCACCTCGAATTCAGGCGTCATAAGGGCTTGCTCAGACTGTGCATCCCTCTCGGCGACGAATTGCAGGGTTAGTGGATCGTCGTCATGCTCGAGATGGAGATTCATAAGGGACCTGACACGCCATTGATGAAGTGAATCATATATAATCAAATCAAAATATATTCGGGGAAGCAACAGTGCTTCCCCGAATATATCCCGTCATACAGTTTTCTGAGATTTATCCGCCCTTAGCGCATAACCCTGATGCTGGCCTGAGCAACCAGATCGGTTGTTGGTGCGGATGTGCCTTTGTATTTCAATGTCACGACCTTGTAGCCCTCTCTTTCAAGACGCGTCAAAAGGGTCGGCAACATGGCGGCGGTGCGCTGGTGGATATCGTGCATCAGGATAATGCCGCGGCCGCGCTTGTGCAGCAGATCCATGGTGCGCGTCGCGACGGCGGCGGGTGTCGTGTTGAAATAGTCCTTGCTGTCGATATCCACATCCATAACGACGAGGTCGCGCATGGCGACGGCGGTGCGCAGACGCTTGGAATCGGCGAGATAGGGGAAGCGGAAGAAGGAGACATCCGTGCCGATGACCTTGGCGACAGCGTGTTCGCCGTGGGCGATCTCGGCCATCGCCATGTCGAAACTCATCTTGTCGAGATCGGGATGCCGGAAGGTGTGGCTGCCGATGGTGTCGCCGTCTTCAAAGACTTTGCGGGCGGTGGCCGGGTGCGCCTCGGCCATTTCGCCGACCATCATGAAGGTCGCCTTGACGCCGAATTTGTCGAGGGTGGCGAGAATGCGCTCCGTCTTGCCTGGGGCCGGGCCGTCGTCGAAGCTGAGAATGACTTCCTTGTCGGCAAGCTTGAGGTCGTGCAGCGAGGAAACTTCCAGCGTGCGCCCGGCCAGGTGATGCGGGCCGCCAGTGTCGCCTGTTTCCCTCGTTTCGAGCTCGGCACCAGCCCATTTGGTCGGCTCCATGTCGACGGGGTCGTTGGCCTTCAACGGCTTATGATGCGGCTCTTCCGCAGCAAAACTTGTCTTCAGCGAGGCGTCGTTGCCCGGCTTCGTCGCACAGCCGGCAAGGGATAGGGTCACGGCAAGGCCGGCCAGGAGAAGACGGTAAGTCATCGGAATCGCTCAACATATATGTCAATGAATGTTGGGCTTATTTTTCCCGATTATGGTTAACGATCGGTTAGGATTGGCGCACGGATGCCACAGGAATTAACCGTTTCTGAAGCGCGGCGCGTTCAGATGAGCGCGCAAAGGTCGCTCTAACCTTTTGAATTTAGAGCATCTTGCCCGCCTGCGGGCGGTGCCACCTGAAAGCAGGGCGCTCTAGCCGGCCATCCCGCTTTCATATTCCGATGAGAGCTCGAGCCACTGCTCTTCGGCGGCGGCAAGCTTTTCCGCCGCGTCGGAGCGCTGTTTGGCCTTTTCGGCGGCCTTGGCGGGTGCCTTCTCATAGAGGGTGGGATCTGCAAGTTCCGCATCAAGCGCCTGAATCAATTTCTCCAGCTTGCCGGTCAAGGATTCGATTTCGTTGATCTTTTTCTTGAGCGGCGCGAGCGAGGCGCGGCGGTCGGCGTTGAGCTTGCGCTGATCCGCCTTGGAGACGGAATCGTCGGCACCGTTTGTCTTGGCCTTGTCGTCCCTGGGCTTGGGGCTGGCGATAACGAGGCTGCGATAGTCTTCCAGGTCGCCATCGAAGGTCGAAACCGTGCCGTCGCGTACCAGCCACAGCTGGTCGACCGTTGCCTCGATCAGATGGCGGTCGTGCGAGATCAGGATGACCGCACCCGAATAGTCGTTCAGCGCTTGGATCAGCGCATTGCGGCTGTCGATGTCGAGATGGTTGGTCGGCTCGTCGAGGATCAGGAGGTTCGGCGCGTCGAAGGCTGCAAGGCCCATCAATAGCCTCGCCTTTTCGCCGCCGGAGAGATCTTTCACCTGCGTGTCCATCTTCTCAGTCGCCAGACCCATTTGCGCCACGCGAGCGCGTACCTTCGCCTCCGGCGCATCGGGCATACGGCGGCGCACATGCTCGACAGCGGTCTGATTGGGGATGAGGTCGTCGAGCTGATGTTGTGCGAAGAAGCCGATCCTCAGGTTCGGCGCCAGCTTCACATCGCCGCTTTCGGCGTCGAGACGGCCGGAGACGAATTTCGCAAAGGTGGATTTGCCGTTGCCGTTGGAGCCGAGCAGGGCGATGCGGTCGTCGGCGTCGATGCGCAGGTTGAGGCGTTTCAGGATCGGCTTGGCAGGCTCGTAGCCGACCGCGCCGCCGCTAACGGCGATGATCGGCGATGCGGCCTGCTTTTCGGGCTCCGGGAAGCTGAAGCCCATCACATGATCTTCGATGACGGCGGCGACCGTGCCCATGCGCTCCAGCGCTTTGACGCGCGATTGTGCCTGCCGGGCCTTCGTCGCCTTGGCCTTGAAGCGATCGATGAAGCTCTGCAGGTGTTTGCGCGCCGCCTCGTTCTTGGCTTTCGCCTTCATCTGCAGTTCGTCAGCCTCTGCCTTCTGTCGCTCGAACTGGTCGTAAGAGCCGCGATAGAAGGTGAGCTTCTTCTGGTCGAGATGGACGATGGAATTGACGGCGGTGTTCAGCAGGTCGCGGTCATGCGAGATGATGATGACCGTGTGCGGATAGCGGCGGATGTAATCTTCCAGCCAGAGTGTGCCTTCGAGGTCGAGATAGTTGGTGGGCTCGTCGAGCAGCAGCAAGTCCGGCTCCGAGAAGAGCACGGCAGCAAGCGCCACGCGCATACGCCAGCCGCCGGAAAAGGAGGAGGCGGGGCGGTGCTGCGCCTCGTGGTCGAATCCGAGGCCGGCCAGGATACTGGCAGCACGTGCTTCGGCGGAATGCGCGCCGATATCGGCAAGTCGCGTCTGGATGTCAGCGATGCGATGAGGATCGGTCGCCGTTTCGGCTTCCGCGAGGAGGGCGGTACGTTCCTTGTCGGCCTTCAGCACAATCTCGATTAGCGGCTCCTCGGTCCCCGGCGCTTCCTGCGCCACCTGACCGATGCGGGCATTGCGCGGGATCGAGACCGAGCCGCTTTCGGCGGCGAGATCTCCGGTGATCACCCGGAATAGCGTCGACTTGCCGGCGCCGTTCTTGCCAACAAGCCCCGCCTTCGTGCCCGCTGGAAGCGTCACGCTGGCTTGGTCAATGAGGAGGCGGCCGGCAATGCGGGCGGAAAGGTCAGAAATCGAAATCATGGCGCGGTTTTGGCCGAACTCCGCGCCGAAGGCAAGAGCCGGAGAGCGCTTAGGCGCGGCTGCCGCCTGCTTGCGCCGACAGGCCGCCGCAGTCCTTCAGCCTCTCCGTCAGTTCGGTTTCGTAGAGCAGCAGATTGCTGAGCGACGCATTGAGACTGTCCATGGCGGCGGCGGTATGCGGCGCCGTTTCCATCTCGCGGGCGAAGCTCTGTTTCTTCATCAGCCCCTCGGCCAGTTGATCAGCCACTTCGCGCAGCATCTCGGCGGCATCGGTCTCGGATTTCCGGGCGACCAGGCCGCAGTGGCTGACGAGGCGATATTTCAAGCCGATGTCGTCGAGACTGGCTTGCGAAGGGGCGGGGCCGAGCGCCGCGATCTCGCCGGCGATCTTGCGATCCTGTCCGTAGAGCGCCTCATGGAAAAGCTGGTAGTTGCGGGGCAGGCCCTTGATCCTCAGCTTGGCCATATGGCGACCAATCATCTCGAGATCGCTCGCGACCTCGCTGTCGTCATTGCCAACGGTATACGCTGAAACACTTGCCTGCGAACTCTTCATGCGTACTCTCTGACACTACCGGCTGATATATCTCGTAAACCTGCAGGCTCGCGGGTTAACACAACATGAACGAAGCATCATATCGATGTGATCTTGCAGCAAAATTAGACAATCGAACAACGCGTGACTGTATATAGCGAATAGTGGCTCGCGCTGTGCTTTATATCCGGCGCTTCCCATCCGCGTGCAGGAGATAGATCAGATCGAAACCTCGCGACGGCTTGCCTATTGTCGTCATCAACGGATAGTGGCTGATGGCGCTCACGAAGCTTGCCGATCGGTTGCCGGCCGCTCGCTATACTGGCTCCGAATCGATCGTCCAGACTGTGACAGCAGCGTGAAATTGGCGCATCCCCCTTGTTTTCAGGCTGTGGGGCGGGTAAAGACCGCCCACTTTTCTCTGACGACAAGGAATTGACCCATGGCGATTGAACGCACTTTTTCGATGATCAAGCCGGACGCAACCAAGCGCAACCTGACCGGCGCCATCACCAAGATTTTTGAGGACAATGGCCTGCGCGTCATCGCTTCCAAGCGCGTTTGGATGAGCAAGCGCGAAGCCGAAGGTTTCTACGCCGTTCATAAGGACCGTCCCTTCTTCGGCGAACTCGTCGAAGGCATGACCTCCGGCCCCACCGTCGTTCAGGTCCTGGAAGGCGAAGGCGCTATCCTGAAGAACCGCGAGATCATGGGTGCGACCAACCCGGCCAATGCCGCCGAAGGCACAATCCGCAAGATCCATGCTCTGTCGATCGGCGAAAACTCCGTTCACGGCTCGGATGCTCCGGAAACTGCTGCTGTAGAAATCGCCTACTGGTTCTCCGAAACCGAAATCGTCGGCTGAATCAGTCATTCAGCCTGCGCGCTGAAGAGATTGAATTGATTCAGGAAAGCCGAGGCCTCGCGCCTCGGCTTTTTCATGCCGGGCAGGCGTCGTCATGCCCATAGTCGATGCTGCCGTCGGCTTTGAAGACATCCGGGTTTTTCGTATAGATCGGGCCGACCACGAGCGGCCTTGTCGGCAGCACGGTCTGGTCGAGATCGGATTTCACCTGGGTCTTGATAGTCTGGATCGTCTTGTCGCTGGCATCCACCAGCTTGATCGAGACGGAATAGGGGCGGTCCTTGCGCACGCAGCGCAGATCAGGGCTCTCGAGCGTGATCTTGTCCCAGAACGTATAGATCTTCTGTCGGACGACCAGAGGATCACCACCCATCGGATTTTCGAATTCCGCGATCGCCGTCGTGCCCTCCGAGATCGGCGCGATCTTTTTCAGCGTGATCATGTAGGTGGCGCTCGCAACGCGATAGTTGAAGACGAAGAGCCGGCCGCTGAGTTCGGTTGGGCCGTCTTCGCTCTGCCGCTGACAGCCGGCGAGCATTAGGCCCGCAATTGCGGCCATCAAAAAGATCGCCTGGGTTTTCATGATGCACTCTCCTCCTTCTTGCGGCGATAATGCCGGTTTGCCTTGGCGCGGTTGCCGCAGACCGCCATGTCGCACCAGGCCCGGCTTCTGTTCTTGCTGCGGTCGATGAACAGCCAGCCGCAGTTGCGGCAGATTTTCATGCGATCCGGATCGGGCATGGCAATCAGCCGTAGCGTCGAATGCACCGTTGCGGCATCGAGACCATCGGGCGAGGCAGCCCGTCGCAGCACCTTCGACAGCGCCTCCAGCAAATCCGCCAGCATTGCTTCAACGTTACGATCGAGAACGCGTGCGCGGAAATAGCGGTCGATCGCCTCACGCAGATCGATGAAGTCGGGTTTGTTCTCCTGCCGCACCGGCAGGATATCGCCGAACAAAGCCCGTTCGGCGCAGAAATTCGCTGCCGCTTTTGGAAAACTCTCCATCTGACCCGGCGCCTCGAAGCGATCGGTGCGCCGCTCGTCGTCATGGCGCAGGATGACGCTGTTGGCGACATCCAGTGCCAGCGCACCGCCGGAAAACCGATGTGGGGTCCAGGAAAAGCTCATGCTCAAAATTATAACTGGTAAAATGGATTTTACTAGTTACTATTCATCGACATCCGGAGGTTCCATGGCCTATCTCCTGCAGCAATTGGCGAATGCCGTTCCGCTCGCCGCACTCTATGCGGCGCTGGCCTTCGGCTATGCCGTTGCCTTCGGTGTGATGAAGCGGGCTGATATCACCTATGGAGCCCTTTTTGCCTTCGCCGGCCAGATGTTGGTCCTGTTTACCGACGTCGGCTACACGAGGATGTTTCTCATTCTGCCGGCCGCACTCGCCTTTGGCGCGCTCATCGCGCTCAGCTATACTTTGGGAACGAGTTTTCTCATCGGCCGTTCGATCATGCTGCCGCTGTCGCGCAAATCGCCCAACACGATCATCGTCGCAGCGCTTGGCATGATGATCATATTGATGGAGACAGCGCGGTTGGCTTCCAATACGCGCGGCATATGGCTGCCGCCCTTCCTGAATGACATGGTCGTCTTCTGGGATAGCGGCGATTTCCGGGTAACGCTGACCGAGATCCAGCTCATCAACACGGCGTTGATGATTCTGATGATCCTCGGCGGAGCCTATGTCCTCAGATATACCGGATGGGGTCGTGTCTGGCGGGCGGTAACGGACGATGCGCTGGCGGCCGAGCTTTGCGGCACAAGCGCCAATCGCGTCTTCCTCTTGGCTTATATCGCCTCGGCCTTGGTCGCAACCGTTTGCGGCCTGTTGGCGACCTCCTACTACGGCACAATGGATTTCGGCGCCGGCTTGATGTTCGGACTGAAGGTACTGATGATTGCCGCTGTCGGCGGCTATTCCGATCCGCTGAAATCGGCGGGCGGCGCAGCGTTGCTTGGCCTGTTCGAGACCATGTGGGGTGCCTACGGGCCATTCCTGTGGCGCGATTTCGTAATCTTCACGTTGCTCGTCCTGCTGCTGGTGTTGAGCCGGCGCGAGCGTGTGGCCCCCTGAGGACTATTCTTTATCGGCCCATTTAGCCTGGGCGTCGTCGTCCGCATCCTTGGCCGAAACCCAATCGCCTTCCTTGCCGCCTTTCGTATGTTCCTTCTTCCAGAAAGGCGCTGAGGTTTTCAGGAAGTCCATGACGAAATTGGCACCATCGAAGGCGGCCTGCCGATGCGTGGCGGCGGCGATGACGAGGACGATGTTTTCTCCGGGCGCAATCTTGCCGTAACGATGAATCGCGGTCAGGCCGCGAAGTTCGAAGCGCTCGATGGCGAGCATTGTGATGCGAGTGATCTCCGCTTCCGCCATGCCGGGATAGTGTTCGAGCTCCAGCGCTCCAAGCGTTCCGCCTTCGTCGCGGCAGAGGCCGGAAAAGGTGACGACCGCGCCGATATCATGCCGTCCATTCGTTAGGCGGTCGATCTCGGTTTGAAGGTCGAAATCTTGGGTTTGAACCCTGACAAACGGCTCGGCGGCCATGATTATCACCCACCGGTCATTGGCGGAAACAGCCCGATCTCCCGGGCGCCGGCGATCGGCTCGTCATGATCGGCATGTTCCATATCGATGGCCACGCGGATCGCTTCCGGAAACTGAAGCGCCGTCTCGTATTCCTCGCCCAACGTCTTCAAATGATTCAGGAGATCGCCGACCGTGATCACCTCCGCCGGGAGCGAAATCTCTTCTTCTCCCTTGCCGATCCGCTCACGCACCCAGGCGAAATAGACGAGCTTCGTCATCATTCTTCGTCCACAACATGTTTCAAGCCAGCGCGGAAATAGTCGTAACCGCTATAGATCGTCAAGAGCGCAGCGATCCAGAGCAGGACGATGCCAAGCTCCGTCGTATAGGGTAGCACCTTGTCGCCTGCCGGCCCAGCCAGCAGGAAGGCGATGGCGACGAGCTGCGCGGTCGTTTTCCACTTGGCGATGCGCGTCACCGGCACGCTGACCTTCAGCGCCGCGAGATACTCCCGCAGGCCCGAGACCAGGATCTCGCGGCAGAGGATGATGATCGCGGCCCAGAGCGACCAGCCGGCAATGGTGCCGTCGGCAGCGACCAAAAGCAGGATCGAGGCGACCAGCAGCTTGTCGGCGATCGGGTCCAGCATGCGGCCGATATTCGAGGTCTGATTCCAGATGCGCGCAAGATAGCCATCCAGGAAATCGGTGATCGAGGCGATGACGAAAATCCACAGCGCCACCCAACGTGCGAAATCGGAACTGTCCAATTTGCCTTCGATGAAAAAGCACAGGACGATCAACGGTACGCAAAGGATGCGGCCATAGGTGAGCAGATTGGGAATGCTGTATGCGCGCGAAGCCATGGAAATCGTTTCGTTTCGTTTGTTTCGCTGGATCAAAATGGCCTTGCCTTAAGGCCTCATCCCGTTCCAGCTATTTGATTTAGCATGATCTTATCCAAAAACCGCTCCGCACTTCTTGGGATCATGCCCTAGATGACGGTTTGAGGACCTTACCGTCAATATTGTTTCCGTTTTTTCATCGTCATTGCGTGGAATTTGCGACCAGCTTTTTTTATTTCGCGGCGTCCTCGTGAAAATGGTTGTAGACCTGCCGCGCCACGGCTTCCGATATGCCTTCGACGGCCATCAGATCGGATAGTGCGGCGCGCGATACGGCCTTGGCGGTGCCGAAATGCTGCAGCAGCGCCCGCTTGCGCGAAGGGCCGATGCCGCCGATTTCGTCCAGCGGGTTCTTTACCATTTCCTTCTTGCGCCGCGCCCGGTGCGAGCCGATGGCGAAACGATGCGCCTCGTCGCGCAGGCGCTGGATGAAGTAGAGCACGGGATCGCGCGGCGGCAGGGTGAAGCTCTCGCGGGCAGGCGCAAAGAAGCGTTCGCGTCCGGCATCGCGGTCGACACCCTTGGCGACGCCGATGGCAATGATGCTGTCGGTAATTCCGAGCTCCTCGAGAATGGCACGCACCGCCGTCATCTGCCCTTGGCCGCCGTCGATGAGGATCACGTCCGGCCAGGCGGGGAAAGGTTGATCCGCAGCGTCGACGGCTGCAGTCTCTGTATTCAGGCTGCGATCCGGCTTGCCCTCTTCCTTCAAAAGGCGGGAGAAGCGCCGAGTCATGACTTCGCGCATCATGCCAAAGTCATCGCCGGGCGTGATATCGGTCGATTTGATGTTGAACTTGCGGTACTGGCCTTTGACGAACCCTTCTGGCCCGGCCACCACCATGCCGCCGACCGCATTCGTGCCCATGATGTGCGAGTTGTCATAGATCTCGATGCGCTGCGGCACGTAGGGAAGCTGGAATGTATCCTTGAAGCCTTCGAGCAGCCGTGATTGCGAGGCGGTCTCGGCGAGCTTGCGGCCATGCGCTTCGCGGGCATTCGCAACGACATGATCGACCAGATCGCGCTTCTCGCCGCGCTGCGGCACCAGGATCGTGACCTTGTGGCCCGCCTTTTCGCTGAGCGCAGCCGCCAGCAGTTCGATCTCCTCGACCGTCTCCGACAGCAGGATCTGCCTCGGCACCGGCTTGTCGTCATAGAACTGCGCGAGGAACGCATTCAGCACTTCGGCGCCGGAAAGCGACGGATCGGCCTTCGGGAAATAGGCGCGGTTGCCCCAGTTCTGACCGGTGCGGAAGAAGAAGACCTGGATGCAGGAGATACCGCCCTCGTGATGGATCGCGAAGACGTCTGCTTCCTCGACGCCGGCAGGGTTGATGCCCTGATGGCTCTGCACATGCGACAACGCCGCCAGCCTGTCGCGATATACGGCGGCGCGCTCGAAATCGAGGTCTTCGGCGGCAGCGTTCATGGCCTCGGCCATATGCGCTTTGACGTTCTGGCTCTTGCCGGACAGGAAGTCCTTCGCCTCCTGCACAAGCTCGGCATAGCCCTCGTCACTGATCTCACGAGTGCAAGGTCCCGAGCAGCGCTTGATTTGATAGAGCAGGCAGGGCCGGGTGCGTGTCTCGAAAACGCTGTCGGTGCAGGTGCGGATGAGGAAGGCGCGCTGCAGCGAATTGATGGTACGGCCGACGGCGCCGGCCGAGGCGAAAGGACCGAAATATTCACCCTTGCGGGCACGCGCGCCGCGATGCTTGAAGATCGCAGGTGCCCTGTGATCGCCGGTGATCAGAATGTAGGGAAAGGATTTGTCGTCCCGCAGCAACACGTTGAAGCGCGGCCGTAAGCGCTTGATCAGATTCGCTTCCAGCAACAGCGCTTCGGTTTCAGTGCGGGTGGTGACGAACTCCATGTTCGCGGTTTCGCGCACCATGCGGGCTATGCGGTTGGAATGCACCCGGCCCATCGCATAGTTGGCGACGCGCTTCTTCAGGCTCCGTGCCTTGCCCACGTAGAGCACGTCACCAGCTTCATTGAACATGCGGTAGACGCCGGGATTGTTCGGCAGGCGCTTGACGAATTCGGCGATCAGTTCCGCGCCTCGAAGGCCGGTTTCGTTCTTGCCACCTTCGTTCCAGTCGACGGGCGCGACAGGGGAGGCGCCGGCATCGCCTTCCACCTCGATGTCGTCTTCAATGTCCTCTGATTCGTCATAGAGAATGCCGCCGTCGGGCAGCTTTCGTCCGTTCATTCCATGCTCTCCGCCACATCAGGCGTTTCCCAGGCAAGATGCTGGCCGCCATCGAGCGCTATCATTTGGCCCGTGATCGAAGGCGTGTCAAAAAGAAAGCGGACGGTGCGGCCGAATTCCTCGAGCCCGGGCGCAGCCTTCAATATGAGTCCGTCAATCTGTGCCTGAAAGTCCTCTTCCGTCTGCCGGACGCTGCGTACCGTCGGACCCGGACCGATGGCGTTGACGCGGATGCGCGGCGCGAAGCTCTGCGCCATCGTCTGAGTCGCCGTCCACAGGGCAGCCTTCGACAACGTATAGGAATAGAAGCGCGGGTTCAGCGCCCACACGCGCTGGTCCACCATGTTGACGATCAGCCCCGGAACGCCTTGCGGAAGCTGCCGCGCGAAATCCGCTGCAAGAATCGACGGCGCGCGGACATGTACGGCAAAATGCGCGTCGAAAGCTTCAGCATCGAAACGTTCGGCAGAATCACCTTGGAAAACGGAGGCATTGTTGACCAGGAGATCCAGCGGTCCAAGCTCCGCGACAGCCCTTTCGATCAGCGTCGATGTCTCTGCCGAATTTTGCAGGTCAGCCCTGATCGCGACCGCCTTTTTGCCCTCTTGCCGCAATTTCGCCACAAGCTCCGTCGCCTCGGCGAGCGATTGATTGGCATGCAGCGCCACCGCAAAGCCGTTAGCCGACAAATCCTCTGCGATTGCTCGGCCTATTCTTTTTGATGCACCCGATATCAGTGCGGTGCGTAGTGTTTCCTGGCTCAAGATGTTGCCTTTTCCTCGCCATTACCCAACTAGAGCTCATATAGGGTGCCGATACACCATATGAAAAGGTGCTTCTGTCAGTCGGGCGGCGCCGATGATCTATGTAAAACTTTAGTTTTATTTCGATAAAAATAAGTATACGCGCTTTAATCAATCGTTAGGGTTAACAATTCGTCTGTTGCGATCAAGCAACATCGAAATTCAGCCACCTCCGTGCCACAATGATATCATATTTTAGCTCTTCGAATTCCTCAATTGCATTCCAATTTCAGTGTCGATCCGGGAGGGACATTTAGTAATTGCTCGTGGTGCTTCGAAGTCGACGACAGTAGACGAAGAACACGGGACTGAAAGGAGAAAAGTATGCGTACTCTTATTATGACCCTCATGGTCTCAGGTTTCGCTCTCGGCGGCTTCACCGCGGCTCATGCAGCCGATGCTGTGGAGCAGATCCCGCAGCCGCCCGTTGCCCAGGAGGCTCCGCCGGCCATTAACAACTGGTCGGGCTTCTACATCGGTGGCACCGGCAGTTACAACATGGGCCATTTCAACCACAACGGTAACTCCTATGCTTGGGGTGGCTCCGCCTTCACCGGCTACAACTGGCAGCAGGGCCAGATCGTGTACGGCATTGAAGGTGACCTCGGCTATGCCGACTCCGATTCGACCCGCAATGGCCTCACCGCCAAGAACGGCGTAAACGGTTCTGTTCGCGGTCGTATCGGTTACGACTTCAACCCGTTCATGCTGTACGGCACGGCCGGTCTGGCAATCGGCCAGAACAAGCTCGAGGACGCTACCTCGTCTGAAAGCAAGACGGCTGTCGGTTACACGGTTGGTGCCGGTGCTGAAACGTTCATTACCAACAACGTCACAGCTCGTATCGAATATCGTTACACCGACTACGGTCGTAAGGATTTCAACCTCGACTCCGGCAGCTTCTCGCGCGGCTACGACGAGAACAGCGTTAAGGTCGGTATCGGCGTCAAGTTCTAATAATTTGATGGCATAATCTGACGAAAAAGCCGGGGTTCATGCCCCGGCTTTTTCCGTTTCATGCTTCCGAATATTTACGCGGCGTCCTTCGGGAAGTCCGTCGACATGGCGAGCTCCCGCCAGTCGGCCAGCTCCTTGGCGACATACTCATTCTTGGTCTCGATAGCGCCGACCGTATCGGAGCCGAAAGGCATGCGCAGCGGCGGGTTAGCCGAATGTGCAAGCGTGATCATCGACTTTGCAAGACGTGCCGGATCACCGGGCTGGCCGTGGTTGTAACCGGCGGCGAAATCGCGCATCGCCCCGGCAGGCGTGTCCTTATAGTCGGCAATCGAGCTCGGGCTGACGGCGAGCGAGCTTTCGTCAAGGAAGTCGGTCCGGAAGAAGCCGGGTTCGACAACCGTGACCTTGATGCCGAGCGGCTGCAGCTCCGCCTCCATTGCCTCGGACAGGCCTTCGACCGCGAACTTCGTCGAGCAATAGACGCCCCAACCGGCAAAACTCTGATAGCCGCCGACCGAGGACATGTTGATCACATGGCCCGAGCGCTGTCGGCGCATATGCGGCAGCACGGCGCGCGTGACCTTCAGCAGGCCGAAGACGTTGGTGGCGTAAAGCTTTTCGATTTCCTCGGCGCTTGCCTCTTCCACTGCACCCAGCAGCCCGTAGCCGGCATTGTTGACGAGGATATCGATCTTGCCGAAGCGCTTGACGGCTTCTGCAGCGGCTTCATGGGCCTGTGCTTCGTTCGAAACGTCGAGGGCGACGGGCAGGAGGTTTGGGTGATTGCCGAATTTCTCCACAAGGCCGGCGGGGTTGCGGGCCGTGGCGACAACGGCATCGCCGGCATTGAGGGCTTCCTGAGCGATGAGGGCGCCGAAGCCGCGGGATGCACCCGTAATGAACCAAACGCGCATGACTTTCTCCTTCGTGGGTTTGCAATTCCGTGGGTGGAATTCGCTTGCAGGGAAAAGGTAGCTTGATGGCTCTGATGAGATAATCTACTTTCTCCTCTATGAAGTGCTGAGAATATCTCATCAATGCGACGCATCCGTTCGACCGATCTGGCAATCTTCCTCGCCATTGCCCAACACCGCAGCTTTCGCAAAGCTGCGGTGGAGCTCGGCGTGACGGCGTCCGCGCTCAGCCATTCGTTGCGTGCGATCGAGGAACGGCTGGACGTGCGGCTGGTCAATCGCACCACTCGCGGCGTCGGGTTGACGGAGGCCGGCGAGCGCCTTTTCGACCGAATCCGTCCGGCTTTCCTGGACATCGACGATGCGCTTGAAGATCTCGATAAATTCCGTGGCCAGCCCTACGGCAAGCTGCGTATCAACGCCCCGCGCGCCGCCGCCAAGACGGTGTTGCTGCCGATCATATCACGGTTTCTGAGGGCTTATCCGGCCGTCGAAATGGAGATCGTGGTGGACGATGGGCTCGTGGACACGGTCGCCGGCGGTTTCGACGCCGGCATACGGTTCGGAGAAAGCATCGCGGCCGACATGATCGCCGTCGCCATCGGCCCTCGTCAGCGGACGGCGATCGTCGGCTCACCCGAGCATTTTCAGCGCTTCCCTAAACCGGTCACGCCGCATGATCTGAAGGATCACCCTTGCATCCGCTACCGTTTCCCGAGCGGCACCTACTATCGCTGGGAGTTCGAGCGCGGTGGCATCGAGCTGGAGATCGAGGTACAGGGGCCGCTGACGCTCGGCGATCCCGACATGATATTCGACGCTGCCGTCAACGGCTCCGGTCTTGCCTTCCTTTTCGAGGCCCATGCGCTGCCCGCCTTGGAGGATGGCCGGCTTATCCGCGTGCTGGAGGACTGGTGCCCCTATTATCCCGGCTTCTTCCTCTATTATCCAAGCCGCCGGCAGTTGCCGACGGCCTTGCGCGCTTTTGTCGATTTCGTCAGGAACGACGGTGTCCGCCAAAGCTAGGCTCCGGGGGGACATCAGCTCTGCGGTTTCATCGCCTGATAGTCCGGAAAATGCTTTTCGAACTTGCGTGCCCAAGCGAGCAGGTCAGCATGGTCCGCTTCCCACTGTCCCTCGAAGCGCAGTTGCAGGTAGCCCAGCATGGAGGCGAGTGCGAAATGCCCGGCATGCAGCTTCTTGCCGATCTTCGGCGGTTCGGCGTTGAGATGAGTGAGTGTGCGGCTGACCTTTGCCCACTGCCGGTCGATCCAAGGCTGATGCTGCTTCTCCTGATCGCGGAAGCGCCGTTCATATACGATCGACAGGAGGCACTCGTTGGTGCCGTCGCAAAGCGCTTCCAACACCTCGGCCTCGGTGCGCTTGCCATCCTTGGCAGGATAAAGCGTCTTGCCCTTCAGCCGGTTGAAATGATGCATGATCGCACGGCTGTCGAAGATCGATACGCCGTCTTCCGTCAGTAGCGTCGGGATCTTGCCGAGCGGATTGTTGTCGACCAGCACGGCCGGGCCGGCATTGGTGTCGACGCGAATTTCGGTGAGCTCGATACCGAGATGGCGGGCTGCCATCCGCACCTTGCTGGAGAAGGGGGAAGTGGGCGAGCAGAGAAGCTTCATGGAATCACCTGTGCGATGTGCGGAAGAAATATCAGTGTTCGCCCCGCAGCCAGAAGGCGCGTTGCGAGGCGAAACGGTCCTGCGCCAGCAAATCCTTCAGGGCCGGCAGCAATGCGTGCAGCTCGTCCTTCAGTGTAAATGGCGGGTTGACGACAATGAGGCCGGAGCCTGTCAGGCCGGTGAAGCCGCGATCGCTTTTGACCGTCAGCTCTGCACAGAGCATCTTGGGAATTTCCAATGCCTGCAGTGCCTCATGAAAAGCCTTGATCGGTGCATCCTTCTTGAGCGGATACCAGAGGCAATAGGTGCCGCCGGGGAAACGGCGCCACGCTCTCGCAAGGCCGTCCACCAGCCGCTCGTATTCGCCGTCCTCCTCGAAAGGCGGATCGACCAGGACGATGCCGCGCTTCTCCTTCGGCGGCAGATGTGCGCCGAGCGCCAGCCAGCCGTCGAGTTCAGTGATGCGCGCATGGTGATCGCCCTCGAACAGCCGATGCAGCCGCTGGAAATCTTCCGGATGCAACTCCATCGCCGATAGGCGGTCCTGCGGCCGGAACAGCATGCGGGCCAGCTTCGGCGAGCCAGGATAGAACCGCAGTCCACCTTCCGGATTGAGTTCGCGAACGGCAGTGAGATAGGGTTCCAGCAGATCTGCGACTTGCGGAACGAGTTCCGCCTCCAGCAATCGGCCGATACCATCCAGCCATTCGCCGGTCTTCTGCGCCTCTTCCGAAGAGAGATCGTAAAGCCCGATGCCGGCATGGGTGTCGAGAACACGGAAGGCCTTGTCCTTGTTCTGCATGTAGCGGACGAGACGGGCAAGCACCGCGTGCTTCAGCACATCGGCGAAATTGCCCGCGTGGTAGATATGCCGATAGTTCATCGTCGGTGAAGTCCGCATGAATTGTTGCGATGGGGCAGTTTATGTCTTTTGACCGGACATGGGTTGAAATATAGAAACATCATGAACATTGCGACCCCTATTCACGCCAAATCCCGGATCGGCCACACGGCCTGTCCGCATGACTGTCCCTCCACCTGCGCGTTGGAGATCGATTTGACGGAGGATGGCAAGATTGGCCGCGTGCGCGGTGCCAACGACCATTCCTACACGTCGGGCGTCATCTGCGCCAAGGTCGCCCGCTATGCCGAGCGGCTTTACCATCCAGATCGGCTGATGAAGCCGTTGCGTCGCGCCGGCGCCAAGGGCGAGGGGCGCTGGCAGGAAATCTCCTGGGACGACGCGCTGGACGAGATCGCCAATGCCTTCGTCAAGGCCGAGGCCAAAGACGGCAGCGAATCGATCTGGCCTTATTTCTATGCTGGCACCATGGGCTGGGTGCAGCGCGATTCCATCGATCGGCTGCGCCATGCGAAGCGCTATTCCGGTTTCTTCTCCTCGATCTGCACCAACCCCGCCTGGACCGGTTTCACCATGGCGACGGGTACGCTGCGCGGCCCCGATCCGCGCGAGATGGGCCGTACCGATTGCGTAGTCATCTGGGGCACCAACGCGGTCGCCACCCAGGTCAATGTGATGACCCATGCGGTGAAGTCGCGCAAAGAGCGCGGCGCCAAGATCGTCGTCATCGACATCTACGACAATCCGACGATGAAACAGGCCGACCTGGCGCTGATCGTCAAGCCAGGCACTGATGCAGCGCTTGCCTGTGCTGTCATGCATATCGCCTTCCGGGACGGCTATGCCGATCACGGCTATATGTCCAAATATGCCGACGACCCGGTGGGTCTCGAAGCGCATCTCAAGACCAAGACGCCGGAATGGGCGGCAGCGATCACCGGCCTGTCCGTCGATGAGATCGAGGCCTTTGCCGAGCTCGTGGGCAGAACGAAGAAGACCTATTTCCGCCTCGGCTACGGCTTTACCCGCCAGCGCAACGGCGCGGTCGCGATGCACGCGGCAGCCTCGATCGCCACTGTACTCGGCTCCTGGCAATACGAGGGCGGCGGCGCTTTCCATTCCAACAGCGATATCTTTCGCATGGATGCGAGCGAGTTGACCGGTCGGTCGATGAAGGACCCGGATATCCGTATGATCGACCAGTCGCAAATCGGCCGTGCGCTGACCGGCGATGCCGTCGCTTTGCGCCATCGCGGCCCCGTGACGGCCATGCTGATCCAGAACACCAATCCGGTAAATATCGCGCCGGAACAGCGGCTGGTGAAGCGCGGCTTTGCCCGCAACGACCTCTTCGCCGCCGTGCACGAACAGTTCATGACCGATACCGCTGAGATGGCCGATATCGTCATCCCCGCCACCATGTTCGTCGAACATGACGACATCTACCGCGCTGGCGGCCAAAACCATATCCTGCTTGGCCCAAAGCTGGTCGAGCCGCCGCCGACGGTGCGTACCAATCTCTTCGTCATCGAGGAGCTGGCGAAACGCCTCGGCGTTGCCGACAAGCCAGGTTTCGGCTTCACGGCGCGCGAGATGGTCGATCGCGTTCTGTCGAAGAGCGGCCTTCCCGACTACGAATATTTCCTCGAGCACAAATGGTTCGATCGCCAGCCGGCTTTCGAGGACGCGCATTTCCTCGGCGGTTTCGCTCATCCCGATGGCAAATTCCGCTTCCGTCCCGATTGGATCAACCAGCCGGCCCCGAACCGGCCGCCGGAGGCTGTCGGCCTGCTCGGTCCCCATGTCGCGCTACCGGAGTTTCCGGATCAGGTCGACGTCATCGAAGTTGCCGATCCAGACCATCCGTTCCGGCTTGCCACATCGCCGTCGCGCAACTTCTTGAATTCGAGCTTTGCGGAAACGAAGACCTCGCGCCAGAAAGAAGGTCGCCCGGAAGTGATGATCAATCCGGCGGACGCTGAGGCATTGAACATAGCGCATGGTGATCTCGTTCAGATCGGCAATGTCAGGGGCGATATCCGCATCCATGCGCGCATCACGACCGAGGTTAAGCCGGGCGTACTGATCGCCGAGGGACTGTGGCCGAACAAGGCGCATGTCGATGGCGAAGGCATCAATGTTCTGACCGGCGCCGATCCCGTCGCGCCCTATGGCGGTGCGGCGGTTCACGATAACAAAGTCTGGCTGCGCAAGGATGGAGCATGAGCAAGTTCGACAAGGCAAAGGTCGAGATCGTCAGCGAGAAAACGCTTTCGAACCAATGGACGCGGCTCAGCAGCTTCGACATTGACTACACGGATTCAATGGGCGAGACGCATCGGGTGAAGCGGGAAATCTATCACCGCACGCCGGCCGCCTGTATCCTGCTTTATGATCCCAAGCGCGAATCGGTCATCCTTGTGCGGCAGTTTCGTCTGGCGGCCCATCTCACCGACTTTCCCGGCTGGATGATCGAAGTGCCCGCCGGCTTGCTGGATGGTGATCATCCGGAAGAAGCGATCCGCCGCGAGGCAATGGAAGAAACCGGCTTCCACGTCCGCGACGTCCAGTTTCTTTTCAAGGCATTCACCGCGCCAGGCTCGATCACCGAGGTTATCCATTTCTTCGCCGCGGTCGTCGATAACACAGACCGCATCGGTAACGGCGGCGGACTCGCCGACGAACACGAGGATATCGAGGTGCTCGAAGTGCCGCTTGCAAAAGCCATGGCAATGATCGAAACCAGCGAGATTTGTGACGCCAAGACGATCATCTTGCTGCAATGGGCGATGTTGAACAGGGCGAGCCTGAAATAGAGCCGTTCGACGGTGTTTTTAATACTGCCAAATCAATGTTGCGACTTTCATCATGATGTCACGAATCGCGACTACCGAGGGGCGCCCGCCGGATAGGTCCGGACCACCACCATACCTTCAAAACGATTGATACTATTTCAGGAGAAAGCCGATGTGGCTCAGCAATTTCTCGCTCGTTCTTCCCGATGAGGTCGTCGATCAGGGGTCTGTTCGCATAGAGGATGGCGTGATCGCAGAGATCCGGCCCGAGCTGGTGGAGGCTGCGACTTTCGATGGCGGCGGGCGGCTGCTGATGCCAGGCTTCGTCGATCTGCACGGCGATATGATCGAGCGCGAAATCGCGCCGCGGCCGAACGCGACGATGCCGATCGATTTCGGCATTCACGAACTCGACAAGAAACTCGCCGCGGCCGGTGTCACCACCGCCTATGCTGCCGTCTCCTTCGCCACCGAAAGCGTCTACGGTCACGTCCGCTCGCTGGAGACCACCTCGGCAGTGATCAAGGGTATCAACAGCCTGCGCGACCATCTCCTGATCGACCACCGCGTTCATGCTCGCTACGAGATCACCAATGTCGGCGCAGCGCCGACGCTGGAGCGTCTGTTGGAGGATGGTTTCGTCGACATGGTGTCGTTGACCGACCATACGCCGGGGCAGGGGCAATACAACAATATCGAGAGCTACATCCTCAGCATGTCCGAGCGGCGTTCCATGTCGCGCGAGGCGGCAGAAGAGGTCGTGGCACGACGCATCGCGATGCGACAGGACCCGGACATCGAACACAAGCTCCGCGACATCGTCGGCCTGTCCTTGAAGCACAAGCTGTCGCTTGCTTCGCATGATGATGATAGCGCGGAAAAGGTGGCCGAAATGTTCGACCTCGGCGTGACGATCAGCGAGTTTCCGGTGACGTTGCCGGCCGCCGAAGAGGCACGCCGCCGTGGTCTCTGGACGCTGATGGGCGCGCCGAACGCGCTGCGCGGCCAATCCATGTCCGGGAATCTGAGTGCGCTCGATGCCGCCCGCGCCGGGCTGCTCGGTATCATCGCTGCCGATTACCACCCGGCCGCCTTCGTGCCGGCGATATTCAAGATTGCCGACGTCGCCAGCGGTGGTCTGCCGGCAGCGGTAGCCATGGCGACGGCCGGTGCCGCGCGCGCTGCTGGCCTGACGGACCGTGGCGAGATCGCCGTTGGTCAGAAGGCTGATTTGGTGGCCGTCGAGCATGGCGCGGTTCACCGCATCCGCGCCACCTTTCGCGACGGCCGCATCGTCTACAGCGACGGCACCCTGCATCCGCTGATGGCAATGGCTGCGTAGGGGGAACGCAGCTAGATTTTATTGATGTCACCGATCAGTGACAGGATCTGCCGCCCATCGGCAACGGGTATCTTTGCGGCGGCAATTGCCTTGCCGTCCTCCATGCGCACCTTTCCCTGAGCCAGCAAGCGCAGCGACTGCGGATAAAGCTGGTGCTCGATTGTGAGCACGCGGGCGGCGAGTGTTTCGGCCGTATCATCGGTCAACACCGGCACGGCGGCCTGGCCGATCGCCGGGCCTTCGTCCATGCCCTCGGTGACGAAATGCACGGTGCAGCCGGCGATCCGCTGGCCCGCATCTATGGCGCGCTGATGCGTGTGCAGGCCAGGAAAAAGCGGCAGCAATGAAGGGTGGATATTGATGATCCGGCCTTCGTAGCGTTGGATGAAACGGCCGGAGAGCAGGCGCATATAGCCGGCAAGGCAGATGATGTCCGGCGACAGGGCGTCGAGCTGGGCGAGGATAGCCTCCTCATGCGCGTCCTTGCTGGCAAAATCCTTGCGGACGAAGGCGAAGGTGGCGATGCCCTCGGCAGCTGCTTTCGCCAAGCCGCCGGCGTCCGCCTTGTCGGAAATCACGCCGATAATTTCGGCCGGATAATCGGAAGCCGTCGCGGCCTTGACCAGCGCCATCATGTTGGAGCCGCTGCCCGAGATGAAGACGACGACGCGTTTGCGGGCCGAGCTCATATCGCCAGCGTGCCCTTGTAGACGGTGCCGGCAGCGCCTTCGTCACGGGCAATCATGCGGCCGAGCGCGACGATGGTTTCGCCTTCGGCTTCAAGCGCCGCCTTGACAGCTTCGACATTCTCGGCCGCGACGACGGCGATCATGCCAATGCCGCAATTGAAGGTGCGCAGCATTTCCTTGGCCTCGACGCCACCCGTCTTGGCGAGCCAGGAGAAGACCGGCGGCACCTTGACGGCGGCAAGGTCGATCTCAGCAGCGAGATGCTTCGGCAGCACCCGCGGAATATTTTCCGGAAAGCCGCCGCCGGTAATATGGGCGAGCGCCTTGATGGCATGGGTCTCGCGGATCGCCTTCAAAAGCGGCTTCACGTAGATGCGCGTCGGCGTTAACAAGGCTTCGCCGAGCGCCTTGCCGTCGGCAAATGGAGCCGGCGCGTCCCAGCCAAGGCCGGAGAGGCCCACGATCTTGCGCACCAGCGAGAAACCGTTGGAGTGAACGCCGGAGGAAGCGAGGCCGAGAATGACATCACCCTCGGCGATATCGCCGGAGGGGAGAAGCTGCCCACGTTCGGCCGCACCCACGGCAAAACCGGCCAGATCGTAGTCGCCGTCGGAATACATGCCCGGCATTTCGGCGGTCTCGCCGCCGATCAGCGCGCAGCCTGCCTCGCGGCAACCGGCTGCGATACCGCCGACGATCGAAGCACCCTGCTCGGGATCGAGCTTGCCGGTGGCGAAGTAATCGAGGAAGAACAGCGGCTCCGCGCCCTGGACGACCAGATCGTTCACGCACATGGCGACGAGGTCGATGCCGACCGTATCGTGGTAGTTCGCATCGATGGCGATCTTCAGCTTGGTGCCGACGCCGTCATTGGCGGCAACCAGCACCGGATCGGTGAAGCCCGCAGCCTTCAGATCGAAGAGGCCGCCGAAACCGCCGATTTCACCGTCAGCGCCGGGGCGGCGGGTCGAACGAACCGCCGGCTTGATCTTTTCGACCAGCAGGTTGCCGGCATCGATGTCGACGCCCGCGTCGCTATAGGTCAGACCGTTTTTTCCAGACTGGCTCATGCTTCCGCCTCCGATGGCCATCATTCCAATTGGAATAATTTTAATCGGGTCGCCATTGCATGACAGCAACCTTTATGCAAGGCGCTAACGTAGGCAAACCCTCGATTTCCCCCGCTTCACAGCGCTCAAAGGCCGATTTCGGACCGCAGGCTTGACCATAATTGCGGCGTCATCCTATGTCCTAAGCGAGCAGCAGACAGGCGGCGGGTAGTGGGGAAGTCGATGGAGCAAAAAGTCAGCGGAGCAAGCCTCAAGCGCCAGGTCACCTTCTGGGTGATCGTGCTCGCCGTCTTCGTTGTCTTTCTCTACCTCTTCAGCTCGATCCTCTTGCCCTTCATCGCCGGTATGAGCGTCGCCTATTTCCTCGATCCGGTCGCCGACCGGTTGGAGAAGCTGGGCTTGAGCCGTTTTATGGCGACGATCGTGATCCTGGTTGCCTTCGTACTGGTCTTTGCGTCGGCACTGACGATCTTCATTCCGATCATCATCAATCAGTTCAACGATTTCCTTCGCCATATACCGGGCTACGTGGAGCAATTCCAGCAGTTCATCACTCATACGCAGACGACGATGCTGCCGGATTGGATTCGCAGTCAGCTCGGCGCCATCAAGGACAATTTCTCCAGCATATTGTCTGATGGCCTGAGCTTTGTCGGCGGCTTGTTCGCGCAGATCTGGAGTTCCGGCAAGGCGCTGGTCAATATCATCTCGCTGATGGTCGTCACTCCCGTCGTCGCCTTTTATATATTGCTCGACTGGGATCGGATGATCGCCAAGGTCGATGCCTGGGTGCCGCGCGATCATGTCTTGACCGTGCGCCAGATCGCCCGGGAGGTGGATCAGGCAATCGCCGGCTTCATTCGGGGCCAAGGCTCGCTCTGCATCATCCTTGGTGTCTATTACGGCGTCGGCCTGTCGCTGGTGGGTTTGAACTTTGGCCTGCTGATCGGCCTGTTTGCCGGCATGATCAGCTTCATCCCCTATGTCGGTTCGCTCGTTGGCCTCTTCCTGGCGGTCAGCGTCGCGCTGGTGCAGTTCTGGCCGGATTATCTCTGGATCGGCCTGACGCTTGCCGTCTTCTTCACCGGCCAGTTTCTGGAGGGGAATGTGCTGCAGCCGAAGCTGGTCGGCGAAAGCGTTGGCCTGCATCCGGTCTGGCTGATGTTCGCCCTCTTTGCCTTCGGCGCACTCTTCGGTTTCGTCGGCCTGCTGGTCGCCGTTCCGGCCGCGGCCGCCTGTGGCGTCCTTGTCCGCTTCGCCCTTTCGCGGTACCTTCAAAGCGACCTCTATCATGGACGCTCGGAAGCCGGTAAGGCACGCAGAGCCAAGGCCGGCAATCCTGAGAACAAATAGACATGACCGACGCGAAGAACGCTGATTTGAGGCGCAAGCCGGCCGAACAGCTGCCCCTGGCCTTTACCCATGACGCCGCGAGCGGGCGAGACGATCTGCTGGTCGCCAACCCTTTGAGTGCAGCGGTGAAGATCGTCGATTCATGGCCACACTGGCCGTCGCCGGTGGTCATTCTCGCCGGCCCGGTCGGTTCGGGAAAATCGCATCTCGCCAGCATCTGGCGCGAAAGGAGCGGCGCAATCGCCATCCACCCGAAAGCTGGTTCGGGCGCCGCAGTTGTGGCAGCGAGCGGTCCCGTCAACTTCGAGGACGTCGATCGCCTGGGCTTTGACGACACCGAGCTTTTTCACGTCATCAACAGTGTCAGGGAAAACGGCACAGGCTTGTTGATGACGAGCAGGCTCTGGCCCATGTCTTGGCCAGTCGCGCTCCCCGATTTGCGCTCCCGGCTGAAGGCGGCGACCGTGGTCGAGATCGGCGAGCCGGACGAGGAGTTGTTGTCGCAAGTGATCGTAAAACTCTTCGCTGACCGTCAGCTTTATATCGATGACAAACTGGTCCTTTATATAGTCAATCGAATGGAGAGGTCCTTGAACGCCGCGCAGTTGATTGTCGACCGGCTGGACCGGTTGGCGCTTGGCCGCGGCACCAGGATCACCCGCATATTGGCCGCTGAAGTATTGAATGAATTAGGCAATTCCGACGTGGCTGATTGAGCGATTGGTGAACTGTCACAGTTCCGTCGTCAAACTGCTATACGTGGCACATGGTTAGAGATGAGGGTAGGTGGAACATGGACTCGGCACTAACGGAACATCAGGACACCATCCAGCAAGCCCCGGAGGCCGCGCCGCCGATCAACGAATTGCTGACCAGCCCCGAGCGCTTCATCAATCGCGAATTCTCCTGGCTGCAGTTCAACCGCCGCGTTCTCGAGGAAACGTTGAACACGGCGCATCCGCTTCTGGAGCGCATCCGTTTCCTCTCCATTTCCGCTGCCAACCTCGATGAGTTCTTCATGGTGCGCGTCGCCGGCCTCGAAGGCCAGGTCCGCCAGAAGATCCTCGTGCGCACGCCAGATGGCAAGACACCTGCCGAACAGCTTGACGACATCCTGCGCGAAATCGACAACCTGCAGATGGAGCAGCAGGCGTCGCTTGCCGTGTTGCAGCAATATCTCGCCAAGGAAGACATTCTGATCGTCCGCCCGCCGGCACTTTCCGAGGTCGACCGGCAATGGCTCGCCAATGAATTCGAGCAGGCGATTTTCCCGGTACTGACGCCGCTTTCCATTGATCCGGCGCATCCATTCCCATTCATTCCGAATCTCGGCTTCTCGATCGCGCTGCAACTGAACAGCAAGAACGGTCGCGAGCCGATGACGGCGTTGCTTCGCCTGCCGCCGGCGCTCGACCGCTTTGTCCGCCTGCCGGACGCCAGCAACGTCATCCGCTACATTACGCTGGAAGATGTGGTGAACATCTTCATTCACCGGCTCTATCCCGGCTATGAAGTGCAGGGTTCGGGTACCTTCCGCCTTATCCGAGACAGTGATATCGAAGTCGAGGAAGAGGCCGAAGACCTGGTTCGCTTCTTCGAAACGGCGCTGAAACGCCGCCGCCGCGGCTCTGTGATCCGTATCGAGACCGACTCGGAAATGCCACTCGAGCTGCGCCAGTTCGTGGTGGAGTCGCTGAATGTGCCGGAAAACCGCATCGCCGTTCTGCCGGGCCTGCTGGCCCTCAACACGCTCTCCGAAATCGCCAAGGCCCCGCGCGACGATCTACGCTTCGAGCCTTACAATGCCCGATTTCCTGAGCGCGTCCGCGAACATGCCGGCGATTGCTTCGCCGCGATCCGCGAAAAGGACATGGTCGTCCACCATCCCTATGAATCCTTCGACGTGGTGGTCCAGTTCCTGCTCCAGGCTGCGCGCGATCCTGACGTTCTGGCGATAAAGCAGACGCTCTATCGCACGTCCAACGACAGCCCGATCGTGCGTGCGCTGATCGATGCTGCCGACATGGGCAAGTCGGTTACTGCGCTGGTCGAACTCAAGGCTCGTTTCGACGAAGAGGCCAACATCCGCTGGGCGCGCGACCTGGAACGCGCCGGCGTGCAGGTCGTCTTCGGCTTCATCGAGCTCAAGACGCATGCGAAGATGTCGATGGTCGTGCGTCGCGAGGACGGCAAGTTGCGGACCTATTGCCACCTCGGCACCGGCAACTACCACCCGATCACCGCCAAGATCTATACCGACCTGTCCTATTTCACCTGTGATCCGAAGATCGCCCATGACATGGCGAACATCTTCAATTTCATTACCGGCTACGGTGAGCCGGAACACGACATGAAGATCGCAGTCTCGCCCTATACGCTGCGTCCGCGCATCCTCCAGCATATCGAGGAAGAGATCCTGCACGCCAAGAACGGTCAGCCGGCGGCGATCTGGATGAAGATGAATTCGCTGGTCGATCCCGATATCATCGACGCGCTCTACCGCGCCAGCAACGCCGGTGTCGAGATCGATCTCGTCGTGCGCGGCATCTGCTGCCTGCGCCCGCAGGTGGCGGGCCTCTCCGAGAATATCCGCGTCAAGTCCATCGTCGGCCGCTTCCTCGAACACAGCCGCATCTTCTGCTTCGGCAATGGCCAGGGCCTGCCGTCCGAGAAGGCGCTGGTCTATATCGGCTCGGCCGACATGATGCCGAGAAACCTCGACCGCCGCGTCGAAACCCTCGTTCCGCTGACCAACAGGACCGTGCATGAGCAGGTTCTTTCACAGATCATGCTGGGCAATATCATTGACAATCAGCAGAGCTACGAGATATTGCCGGACGGTACTTCGCGGCGCACGGAGGTGCGCAAGGGGGAAGAGCCATTCAACGCGCAGCAGTATTTCATGACCAATCCCAGCCTGTCCGGCCGTGGTGAAGCTCTGAAATCCAGTGCGCCGAAACTGATCGCCGGGCTGTTGTCGGGCCGCAAGAAATAAACTGGACCTGCATGGTTGAATCAGAAGCCCAGGGGCGCCTTCCCGGTATAGCCCCTGTCTCCGTCGTCGATATCGGGTCGAACTCGGTTCGTCTTGTTGTCTATGAAGGACATTCGCGGTCGCCAACCATTCTTTTTAACGAGAAAGTGCTTTGTGGCCTTGGCAAGGGCATAGCGCTGACGGGAAAGATGGATGAGGAGAGCGTCGCGCGCGCACTCGCAGCCCTGCACCGGTTCAAGGCGCTGTCCGACCAGGCGCGCGCATCGACCATTTACGTCCTGGCGACGGCCGCGGCCCGCGAGGCGAGCAACGGCCCGGAATTCATCCATCAGGCCGAATCGATCCTGCAGCGCAAGGTGCGCGTGCTTTCGGGCGAGGAAGAGGCGCAATTTTCCGCACTTGGCATCGTCAGCGGCTTTTTCAGCCCAGACGGCATTGCCGGCGACCTCGGCGGCGGCTCGCTCGAACTCATTGACATCAAGGGCAAGGAGATCGGCAAGGGCATCACCCTGCCGCTCGGCGGCCTCAGGCTTTCGGAATATGCCAACGGTTCGCTCGCCAGAGCGCGCAGCTTTGCCCGCAAGCATGTGAAAACTGCGAAATTGCTCAGCAAGGGCGAGGGACGCATCTTCTATGCGGTCGGCGGCACATGGCGAAATATCGCCAAGCTGCACATGGAGATCCGCAAATACCCGCTGCATATGATGCAGGGCTACGAAGTGCCGCTGGACGAGATGATGCGCTTCCTCGATCAGATCGGCGAAGCAAGGGATACGAAGGAGCCGGCGCTGCTGTCGATCTCCAAGCATCGCCGTTCGCTACTGCCCTTCGGCGCGGTGGCGATGCGTGAGGTGCTGGCGGAGATGAAGCCCTCAGTCGTGTCCTTCTCGGCCCAAGGCGTGCGCGAGGGCTACCTCTATTCGCTGCTGACCGAGGCGGAGCGCCATAGCGACCCGTTGCTGGTGGCTGCGGGTGAACTTGCCATTCTGCGCGCTCGCTCGCCGGAGCATGCCCGTGAACTTGCCGAGTGGACTGGCCGCATGATGCCCTTCTTCGGCATCACCGAGACGGAAGAGGAGAGCCGCTATCGCCAGGCCGCCTGCCTGCTTGCCGACATTAGCTGGCGTGCCCATCCCGATTATCGCGGCTTGCAGGCGCTGAACATCATCGCCCACACCTCCTTCGTCGGCATCACCCATGCCGGCCGCGCCTTCATAGCTCTTGCCAACTATTATCGTTTCGAGGGCCTGCACGACGACGGCGCCACCGGGCCGTTGGCGACGATCGCCACGCCGCAACTCGTCGAGCGTGCCAAACTGCTTGGCGGCCTGCTGCGCGTCGTCTACCTCTTCTCGGCTTCCATGCCGGGCGTGGTCCGCAACCTTTCGTTCCGCCGCTCGCCAAGCCCGGATCTGGATCTCGAATTCGTGGTGCCCGCCGAGTACCACGATTTTGCGGGTGAAAGACTGGAAGGTCGGCTGCAACAGCTCGGCAGGCTGACAAACAGAAGATTGGCGTTTCGGTTTGAATGAAATCGTTCCCTCGCCCCGCATGGCGGGGAGAGGGGTTCGCGACGATTTTTACTTGGCGTTCAGGAAATCACCGACTTCGAGAATGCTGAACTCGTTGTCATCGGCCTTATTAAAAGCACGACCGGCCGAGAAGGGCAGGTTGTTGTCGTTGCCGATGATGATGTGAGTAGCATCGACGCGGTCGACGTTTTCGATCGTAACGAACGGCATGTCGTAGAAGCCTTCACCACCGCCCTGACGACGCTTGTGATCCGGATCTTCGATGTGCAGCAGATCGATGTAACCGATCTTGCGAACGGCCTTGCCGACATTGGCGTCGTTGAATTCGATCTTATAGACGCGCTTCAGTTCGGCCGGAGCCTCGAAGCAATCCGGCTTCGGCTGCTTCGGATCGGCACAGGCCTTGTCCTTCGTGCCTGCGCCGTTGTCGCGCTCGATCACCAAGGCGGTGCTGTCGTCCAGCATGTTGAAATCGCCGATGGAGACGCCTTTGTCTTCGAACGGATAGAGCCAGCTCCGGCCGGTCCAGCTTTTCGAGGCGACGTCGAATTCGATGACGCGGATAGCCGTGTGGCCGTCTACGCTCTCCATCTTACCGTCGTCCTGGTAGATTGCGCCTTCCAACAGACCATAGAGCTTGCTGCCGTCCTTGGACATGGCGAGGCCTTCGAAGCCGCCGGACCGCTTCAAGTTGAAGGCCGGCATCTTCTGCGTCGGATTGCCGGGCAATTGCAGCAGGGGGTTGTCAGGAGACATGACCGGCTTGCCGTTGAGCGTGGTCGGGAAGACATCGGTCAGGTGGCCGTTCGTATCGAACTTCAGCAGATAAGGACCGAATTCGTCGCCGAGCCAGAAGCCGTCAGCGACCGGCTGGACCGACTCGATATCGAAGTCGGCACCGGTCAGATAACGCGTATCCGTGCCTTCGAGGACGATTGGGAAGGGGGCCTTCTTGTTCGGGTCGGACAGGAACAGATTCTTGACGACATCGACCTTGCCATTGTCCCAGTCGAACTTGAGCTGATGGAGGAACAGCATGGAGTCGCTGGAGTTCTGCTTGGAGCCGAAGCCGTTGTCCGACAGCGTCCAGAAGGTACCGTCAGGCATGGCCTTGATGCCGGAGAAGCCCTGCACCGGTTGGCCGTTGAAAGGCAGTTTCAGGTCGGTCATGCGGGCGCCGTCCATGCCCGGAACCGTGCCGAGGGCTTCGGTGCGCTTGCGGTCCGGCGTCGTAAACTTGCCGGAGGTTTTCAGGAAATCCGGTGCATCGGCCGGTGCCGCGACAATGGTGTTGGCCGGCAGAATGGCCTGCGAGGTCAGCTTTGCGGGAAACTGCGTTTCATCGGCCTGTGCCGAGGCGGCAATCAGAACAAAAAGTGCCGTGGAAGCGAAAAGAATTCGGGTCATCGTGTCACCTTGTTAACGGGGATTGGCAAAAAACAATCCTCGCTTAACAGGCGAGCTATGTCGGTGAATTAACGCTTAGGTGAAGCTTTGGTGACTGTGGACAACTCATAGGCTGTAGGGCTGAGGCAATAATAGATGTTGCTATTGCCCACTGCTTATTGCTTTTCGTGCCTGCTGTCTCGGCATATGCAAGGCGATCACCCCGAGCGTCTGGTCACGACCGCGAACGGCATGATCTCCGAGGTCTTCCCTGGCGATTTCATCAGGAAGTTCCATCCGTCTTGCAAGGTCGGCCGAGATCAGTACCTGACGCTCCAGTGTCTTGCATAGAGATTCCAGCCTGGCAGTGGTGTTCACCGTATCGCCGAAATAGGCAATCTTGTGGTGGTCGACGCCGATTTCGGCGGTGACGATGCCGCCGCCATGCAAGGCGGCCCTTAGACGCGGCACTCTGCCGTAGGATTTCAGCCATGTTTCCGCATTTGCCTCGATATCCGCAAGGATGTCGAAAACGCAGCGAATGCAACGAGCATTCTTCACGCCACGTTCGAGCGGCCAGGTGATGATGGCAGCATCACCGATATAGTCGTCGATCGCTCCATTGTGCCGCCGCACCGGCTCGGCAAGGGCGCTGAATATCGAGCCCAGAAATTCCTGTGTCCTGAGATCGCCATGCTCTTCGGCGAAAGCCGTCGAACCGACGAGGTCGATGAAGAGAAACACACGCTCTTCCTGCACCGGGTTGCGATAACGGCCGGTCAACAGGCTGAGGAAGACGTCGCGGCCGAGCAATTCCCGGACACGCCCGACGAAGATGACGATTGCGGTCACCACAACGGCGTAGATGTAGACATCGACCTGCAGCAGCATGACATCGGCCCAGGCGCCGGTTATCAGGCCCAGGGACTTCAGCAGTCCGCCGGATACCGCAAAGCCTATGGCGATCAGAGCGAAATCGACAACCAGCGCCGACAGGATATACACTGGGGTGGGCAGGCGATGCATCCAGCGGTTCAGGCTCGGCAGGAGCATGCGGCGCTCGAAGGCCAGCAGCGGCATGCCGCAGAACAATGCGTAGGTTGCGCCGATATACATCGGCGATCCCTCGAAAAACAGCCTGCCATAGGCAACGCCGCTTGCGGCGACGAAGATCGCGGTGAAAATCCAGTTGAGCGCCGAAGGGAATCTTCCCATGCTGCAATCCGCCAAAAGCCAGCGCATATACCCAAGCCGGGATCGGTTTGGGGAAAGACCTGTGCGCCATCAATTATGTGATTGCGCTAATTATCCATTCTGTCGGATGTGCGGCACAATCGCATTCGCAACCAGCATCTCTATTTTTGGATGGCACGCAACCGTCAAACGTTCGGGATCGCCGAACGGCCGGCGAAGGTCGCGGGGCTAGAGGTTGACCGTCTCGACGCGCTTGCCGACGAAGCGCAAGGCCACCTGGCCCTGGATAAGCTGCAGCGCCGTCTCGCCGAAAAGGTCGCGGCGCCAGCCGGTGAGGGCAGCCACTTCGGCCTTCTCGCCTTCAGCGGCGATCTTGTCCAGGTCTTCGCTGTTAGCGATGACTTTTGGGGCGACGCCGTGTTTTTCAGCGATCAGCTTCAGGAGCACCTTCAGCAGTTCAGCTGCTGCGGCTGTGCCCTCCGGAGCCTGCTGATGCCGTGGCACATGCGGCATGTCAGCCTTGGGCAGCGCGAGGGCCTCGTTGATCGCTTCCAACACGGCCGTGCCGGAGGCAGATCGTTCCCAACCTTTCGGGATCGTGCGCAGCCGGCCGAGCGCTTCCATATCCTTCGGCTGCTGCTGGGCGATTTCGTAGATGGCGTCGTCCTTCAGCACGCGGGCGCGAGGCACATTGCGCGCGCGCGCTTCGCGCTCGCGCCAAGCGGCGACGTATTTCAATACGGCCAGCTCCTGCGGCTTGCGCAGCCGCATCTTCAGTCTCTGCCAGGCATCATCGGGATGTAGGTCGTAGGTCTCGCGCGCTTCGAGGATCGCCATTTCTTCGAGCAGCCAGGACGCTCGGCCCTCGCGCTCGAGCTGTTCTTTCAGTGAAAGATAGACATCGCGCAGATGGGTGACGTCGGCCAGCGCATAGTCGAGCTGCTTTTCCGACAGCGGCCGGCGGCTCCAGTCGGTGAAGCGCGAGGACTTGTCGATGTGAACGTTCTTGATGCGGCTGACCAGCTGGTCGTAAGAGACCGAATCGCCGAATCCGCAGACCATGGCGGCCACCTGCGTGTCGAAGATCGGATGCGGGATGAGGTTGCCGCGATTGAAGATGATTTCGATGTCCTGGCGTGCGGCGTGGAACACCTTCATGACGGCAGGATTGGCCATCAGCTCAAAAAAAGGTTTCAGGTCCAAGCCCTTCGCCAGCGGATCGACCAGCACTTCGATCGTCGGGCTCGCCATCTGGATCAGGCAAAGCTCCGGCCAGAAGGTCGTCTCGCGCAGGAATTCGGTGTCGATGGTAATGAATTCTGACTTGGCCAGCTCTTGGCAGGCCGCCTCCAACTGGGCGGTAGTTTCGATCATATCAACACATTCATCTGTAAAATAGTTCGTTAACCTTCCTTCTCCTTTCAACCGGATATGTCAATACGTCGAAAGTCGAAGCTCTCAACGCTATCCCTATCTTATCCAAAGCGCTTCGTACTTTTTTAGGGGTTGCGTTAGGCGACGCGTACATAGCTCGTCATGCCGGTCTTCTGATGCTCGATGATATGGCAATGCAGCAACCAGTCGCCGGGATTGTCGGCGACGAAGGCGAGCTGTACCTTCTCGTTCGGTTGGATCAGATAGGTGTCGGAGACGAAGGGCTGCACCTGGCGCGTCGAAGAGGAGAGCACGGTGAAGCTCATGCCATGCAGATGGATCGGGTGCGTATGGGGCGTCAGGTTTTCCATGTCGATGACATAGCTCTTGCCGAGTTTCAATTCAGCGAGTGGCGCGGTCGGATCGGGCGTATCGCCCGGCCACGGCACCTTGTTGATCGCCCAGAAACTGTAGCCGAGCGAACCGCAAATAGTGTCGTCGGCGGTATTTTCCGCCGTGGCGCTCAGGATCAGCGGAATGTGTTCCGCCGATCCGATATCAGCCTTTGCGACCGGATTGTCTTCGAGCGGCGCCAGATCGCGAACATCGTGCTTCAGTGAACTTCCGACCGAACGCAGCGTTGCGAGCACCTTCGGATCGGTGCCTCTGACATCCTCCAGCTTGACGATCGCGCCTTCGTCATCGGGCATGCGCACGGCCAGTTCCAGGCGCTGACCAGGCCCGAGCTGCAGCACATCGAGCGGAAAGCGCTGCGGCACCGGATTGCCGTCGATGGCTATCACGGTCGCCGTGGTACCCTCCATCCGGAAATTATAGATGCGCGTGACATCGGTGATCGCGAGGCGCAGGCGCACCAGCCCGCCGGAGGGCGCATCATATTGCGGCTGCTGCTGCCAATTGGCCGTCCGCACCGTTCCGTAGGTCCCCGACTTGGCGGAATCGCGCGGGCGAAACTGTGCGATGAATTGGCCGTCGCCGCCGAGCCGCCAGTCGCGCAGATTGAGGACCACTTCAGAATCGAATGTCGGATCTTTCGGATTTTCCACGACGATGACGCCGGTCATGCCATGTCCCATCTGGATCAGCGTGTTGCAGTGCGGATGATACCAGAAGGTGCCGGCGTCCGGCGGCGTGAAGGCATAGTCGAAGTGATCGCCCGTATAGACATAGGGCTGCGTCAGGAACGGCACGCCGTCCATCTTGTTCGGAAGGCGGATGCCATGCCAGTGGATTGTCGTCGGATCGTCTATGCCGTTGACAAGGCGTGCGGCGAAGGGCTCGCCCCTCCTCATGCGCACGACCGGCGGCATACCGGCATCGCCATAGGTCAAGATGTCCTTGGTCGCCCCGCCATCCATCAATTTGGCTTGGATCTTCGTAGTCTTCAACACCTGCGGTTCCGGCGCCGCCATAGCTTTGCCGTCGAACCTGCCGGCGATGCCGAGCCCCACACCATAGGCACCGGCAACGGCAGAGGCTTTGAGAAGATTGCGGCGGGTGAGGATGGGCATGCGAGGCTCCGGGCACAAGGATACGCCTGCCTGTTTAAAGTTGACTATGGCGTTCAGCAATAGCACTGGGGTAGCTGAATTGCCGCATCCCTACCAATGGCTGTCGATGTAGCGAGTTCACGAAAGCAGCTTTAAACCGACTCGCCGGCGTTCGAGCCTTGACAAATCAGGCGCACCGTGCGCTTTTCCGCCCGATTTTCTCGTCGGCAGCGAGGGGCTTTTGTCCGCATTCGCCGCCGTCCGCCAAGTCCAGGATATTATACTATGCATCGCTATCGCAGCCACACATGCGCCGCCCTGCGCAAGTCCGACGTCGGTTCGACCGTCCGCATCTCCGGCTGGGTTCATCGCGTCCGAGATCATGGCGGCGTGCTGTTTATCGATCTGCGCGATCACTACGGCATCACACAGGTCGTCGCTGATCCGGATTCTCCGGCCTTCAAGCTGGCGGAAACCGTACGCGGCGAATGGGTTATCCGCATCGACGGCCTGGTAAAGGCTCGTACCGAAGACACGATCAATAAGAACATGCCGACCGGCGAGATCGAGCTTTATGCGCAGGAGATCGAAGTGCTCTCCGCTGCCAAGGAATTGCCGCTGCCGGTCTTCGGCGAGCCGGACTATCCGGAAGATGTGCGCCTGAAGTACCGCTTCATCGACCTGCGCCGCGAAACGCTGCACCGGAACATCGTCAAGCGCACGCAGGTCATTTCCTCGATGCGCCGCCATATGGGCGAAGTAGGCTTCACCGAATACACGACGCCGATCCTCACGGCTTCGTCGCCCGAAGGTGCGCGCGACTTCCTGGTGCCGAGCCGTATCCATCCCGGCACTTTCTATGCCCTGCCGCAGGCGCCACAGCAGTACAAGCAGCTCCTGATGGTCGCCGGCTTCGACCGCTACTTCCAGATCGCGCCGTGCTTCCGCGACGAAGATCCGCGCGCAGACCGTCTGCCCGGCGAATTCTACCAACTCGACCTGGAAATGAGCTTCGTCACCCAGGAAGATGTCTGGAACACGATAGGACCGCTGATGACCAGCGTGTTCGAGGAGTTCGCCGACGGCAAGCCCGTCACCAAGGAATGGCCGCGCATCCCCTATGACGTCGCGATCCGCAAATACGGCTCCGACAAGCCGGACCTGCGTAACCCGATCGTCATGGAAGCGGTGACCGAGCATTTCGCTGGTTCCGGCTTCAAGGTCTTCGCCAACATGATCGCCTCGAACCCGAAGGTCGAAGTCTGGGCGATCCCGGCCAAGACCGGCGGCTCCAGAGCGTTCTGCGACCGCATGAACGCCTGGGCGCAGAGCCAGGGCCAGCCCGGCCTCGGTTATATCTTCTGGCGCAAGGAAGGTGAAAAGCTCGAGGGCGCTGGCCCGCTTGCCAAGAACATCGGCGAGGAGCGCACGGATGCGATCCGCACCCAGCTTGGTCTCGATGATGGCGATGCCTGCTTCTTCGTTGCCGGCGATCCGGACAAGTTCTACAAGTTTGCCGGCGAGGCTCGCACCAGGGCCGGCGAGGAGCTGAACCTGGTCGACCGCGACCGTTTCGAGCTTTGCTGGATCGTCGACTTCCCGTTCTTCGAATGGAGCGAGGAAGAAAAGAAGGTCGATTTCGCACACAACCCGTTCTCGATGCCCCAGGGCGGCCTTGAGGCGCTGAAGAGCCAGGATCCACTGACGATCAAGGCTTTCCAGTATGACGCCGTCTGCAACGGTTTCGAAATCGCCTCGGGCTCGATCCGTAACCAGTCGCCGGAGACCATGGTCGCCGCCTTCGAAAAGGTCGGCCTCAGCCAGGCGGACGTCGAGGAGCGCTTCGGCGGTCTCTATCGCGCCTTCCAGTACGGCGCGCCTCCGCACGGCGGCGCTGCCTTCGGCATCGACCGTATCGTCATGCTGCTGGTCGGCGCCAAGAACCTGCGCGAAATCTCGCTGTTCCCGATGAACCAGCAGGCACAGGATCTGCTGATGGGCGCTCCCTCGGCCGCGACGCCGACGCAACTGCGCGAATTGGCAATCCGCCCGGTACCGCCGGTCAAGAAGGACTGAGGCTTCTAGCCATATCGAATTGACCCGGCGGTGTGTTTCGCACTGCCGGGCTTCCCTCTCGACGCCGCCTCCCCAATCGCTCCCTGCCTAGTCATTCGATGTGATCTTCAGGCCAATCATCTTCGGGATCGACTCTTTTGCGTTTTTAGCGGCTTCTATGACCGTCGACATGGGGATGGGGTTGGCGGGCGTAGCGCTGATCGTCAGGCTTTTGGGATTGTTGAAATATTCGACGACGGCCGTTGAGAAAGCTTCCTGGAGGTCGGGAATCCCGAGCTGAGATATCCCCGCCAGAATTTCTGCCGCAAAGGTGTTTGCCGATTGCGCGCGCGTCACATGATCCCATTTGCTCATATAATCGAATGCGCGATCGGTGAATGAAGCATCGTCAAAACGGATTTGAGCGCTATTCAAGGTCAGTTGTTGAACGAATGCGAGACCCAACAAGTATTTAGCATTCTTGGTATTTTGATCGTCCGCGGTGCCGGTCATCGAGGAGTATAGGGCCTCTGCGGTATTGTAGAACGCGGGGGTAAGACCGGAGAAGCTGAGCTGGACATTCAGCTTCCCTATATTCTCCAGATCAAACGTGTATTCCGTCAGGTCGTACTTGCCAGTGGAAAGCTCCCAGCTGTTTTTCATGGAAAACGTTGCGTGCAGGTTCTGCAGCTCAAAGTGCCTTATTGCTTCAGAGCTTAACTGCATCTGGGCAAGGGAAAGGTCGGCAACAATTCCATCAATTGTGAAACTGGAATCGACGCCCTTTTTGTCCAAACGTTTCGTGGAGACGGAATCGGCAGCGGATATGGAGAAAAACTTTTCGCCGACCCTCCGGCAGGACACCGGGCCCACATGTGCGTGATAAACGAATATCGAGTTCACATCGCTCAACGTCGCATTCGCGGGAATTTCGAGGTCATCCACCCTTAGTCCTGCGGCACTGACACTGAAGTCTTTTTGCTTTATTGTAACATCGGGGATGAGCACTTTCTCGATCGTATAACCGCCGGCCTGCTCGGCCACACCAGTCATCGTGACATCGCCGAGGGCAATGCCGGTTCTTCCTCGCGGCGTATATGTCACGTTTCTCAGGACGATGGTTGAACCATTGACAGCGACGCTTCCGGCCTCGATCGAGTCTCCTATCTGCGCGACTATGGCATTGTTGAGCTTCTTGAGGACGTCGGGCCCATCGAGCGCGAAAGCGGAGTTCGCAAAGAACACAAGTCCGGTGCCGACGACTGTCAGCTGACTCATTCGATAGAAGATCATGATGGGGCATCCCGGCTGGAAAGGCGTTGATCTACACGGTTGGATTGCGCATATCGCTACAATCTCTAGCAACATCTCGCAGAAATTCCAATAATAGTTGTATTCTGGCTCTAGAATTTCCGGCCTCAGCTCCGCTATTCGATGAGGTGTTACGGTATCATGGCTTCACACAGCCCATCCTCATGAGAAGCAAAAACCCGGCGACAAAAATCGCCGGGTTTTTATTTGGCATGTCGATACCCGCTAGATCGCGGCATAGACCGCTTTGGCCAGGTCGACGGTGAATTGTCCCCACATGCCCTCGAGGGCTGTATTGGTGAGTGCAGCGACGCTGAGCCTTTTCTCGGGATCGACGAACCAGCTGTGACCGTAGACGCCACCCCATTTGATCGTGCCTGCTGAGAACGGGGCTTGCGCTGCAATGGGGTCTGTGACCACGGACCATCCGTAGCCAAAACCGACGCCGGCTTGCAGTGCCTGCATATGGCCGCCCGCGTGATCGGCCATCATCGTCTTCACGGTATCGGCAGACAGTAGCGGTGCGCCGCCGTTGCGCACCGTTTCCAGAATAGCGAGCACGTCGCTTGCCGTTCCGGCCATACCCGCGCCGCCGGAATGATAGGAGGCGGGATCGAATATCCTGTCCGGCGCAAAGCGGATCGTGCCATCAAGTATCGGAACGAGCGCCTCATCCCCCATCCGCTGCGGCTCCGATACGCCATTCATATAGGCGGCTGCCAGGCGGCTGCGATCGCGAACGGAGAAAGCGGTATCGGAGAGACCAAGCGGTTTCATCACCAGCTCCGCGACTGCGCTATCGAGGTTACCGCCGGTTTCCTTTTCGATGATGCCGCCGAGCACGTCCATAGCCAGCGAATAACGCCAGCTTTCGCCGGGCGGAAAGAGGAGAGGCGCGCTGGCGAGGCGCTTGAGGTTATCAGCCAGCGACAGGCCGGGTGTCTCCAAGCCGTCGGATACGCCGGCGCGATGATAAGGGCCGTCTTGCTCCTCCGCGAACGTGTAACCCATTCCGGACGTGTGCGTCAGAAGATGCCGGATACGGATAACGGCCTCCGTTCCATCGGGTAGCCGCGGCCGGAAATCCGGGAGCCATTTGGTGATCGGATCGTCGAGCCCGATGCGGCCCTGTTCGACAAGCCGCATGGCGGCGATGGCGACGATCGGCTTGGTGATGGAGGCAAGCCGGAATATGGCGTCCTCCCGCATCGCTACCTTGTTTTCCCGGTCTGCCAGACCGGCGGCGCGGCGATAGACCGGCTCTCCGTCCCGGGCGATCAGGACCACGGTCCCGACCAACCTCTTGTCAGCCAGGGCGGAATCAATCGCAGCATCGACGCCTTCAACAAGGCTGCCACGGCTCGGGCGTGCGGAATTTTCCAGGGGAAGACTCATGGGGCAAAACCTTCTATAATCACAATGACCATTCCTGAATAAACCAGATCGGAGAATATTTCTAGAGTGACCATTGTGAAAAATAACGAAGAGACCGAAAATTCATTGCCGCGGAAGCGTGGGCGCCCGCCCGCCTTCGATCGGGAGACGGTTCTTGCCGCCGCACGGGACACGTTCTGGAAGCATGGTTATGACGGCTCTTCCATCGCGGGCCTGACCGCCGCGATGGGGATCACGCCGCAAAGCCTCTACGCGGCCTTCGGGTCCAAGGCGGAGCTCTATCGCGAGACGCTCGATCAATATCGCCGCATGCCGCGGCCGGAGCCTGGCAATCCGTTTCTGGACAAGCTGGATACGGTGACGGCCTTCGAACGCTTTCTCACGAATTCCGCCAAGATCTTCACGGCTCCGGAGCATCCGAAAGGCTGCATGATATCGACGGCGGTGTTGAATTGCGCCGAGGAAAACGAGCCGATCGCCCATCACGTCGCATCGATGCGCCTGCAAACGCTTGACATCTTCGCGGCCCGGATTGAGCGCGGCATTGCGGAAGGTGACATGCGGTCGGATGCCGACGCTCGGTCGCTTGCACGTTTTCTGGGCGCGATCCTGCAAGGCATGTCCGTTCAGGCGCGCGACGGTGCCACCACCGATGAATTGCTTGCCCTGTTGTCGCATGCGCTCAGCGAACTGAGGAAATATCAGTTGCGGCGGGAAACCTAGAGCGCCGTGCGTTCATATGAACGCACAAAGGTCGCTCTAGTATTTTTGAATCTAGAGCATCTCATCCGCTTGCAGGTGGTTCCACCTGAAAGCGGGATGCTCTAGCCGGCGGCAAAGAAAAACCCGGCGACCGAGGTCGCCGGGTTTCTATATTGTCAGGATCGAAGCCTCGATCAATCGTTGGACGAAACCTTGAGACCGATGACCTGCGGAATCGACTGCGGAGCGCCCATGGCGGCGCCAATGATCATTGGCAGCGGCACCGGCTTGTCCGGTGCAGCGGTGACCGTCAGGCTCTTCGGATTATCGAGATAGGTGCTGACGGCGGCGGAGACGGCGTTCTGCAGTTCCGGAATGTTGAGCTGAGCCATCATGATCGGCGTCATCGCCTTCAGCGTGTCAGCCAACTGCTTACCGGAAACGCCCTGCTGCTTGCCGGCAAATTCGAGTGCCCGGGACGTGATCGAGCCGTCGTCGAAGCGGATCTGGGCGCTGTTGAAGGTCAGCTGCTGCAGAAGGCCGAGCATGGCAAGACCGGCGGATTGCTGCGCATCCTGCTGGTTCGGATTGGAGCGGACGGTCTTGAGCGCATCCTGCAGCGACTTGGCGAAGGCGGGCGTGTAGCCCGAGAGGCTGAGCGCGATGTTCAGCTTGCCGACATCCTTGAAATCCAAGGAATATTCGGTGATGTCGATCTTGCCCGGAGCAATCTCCCAACTGCCCTTCATGGCGATCTTGCCGCTCAACTGCTGTAGATCGAGCTGGCTGATGGCTTCCTTGGTCTGCGGATCGTTGACCTTGCTGAGATCAGCTTTGACGCCGTTGACTTCGGCATCGAAGTCGAGACCCGACTTGTCGGCACGCTTGTTCATCGTTGCATCAGCGCCTGAGATCGAGAAGACCTGCGTGCCGTCCTTGGTGAAGGAGAGGGAGCCAGCATGTGCGGTCTTGTAGAACAGCAGGGAGTCGAGATCGCCCTTGGTTGCGTCTGCCGGGATTTCGACGCCATTCATCTTCAGGTCGGAAGCTGCGATGGTAACGTCGTCCTTGGTCGTGGCGACGTCGGGAAAAGCGACCTGATCGACGGTGTAACCGCCACCTGCTTCGGCGACACCGGTCAAAGTGATATCGCCCAGCTTGAAGCCATCGGGCGTGCCAGCCGCTTTGAAGCTCACGCCTTTCAGCGTCACCGTCGTGCCGCTGACATCGATGCTTTCGGCAGCGAGCGAGCCGCCCTGCTGAGCGTAGGCGTCATTGATCTTCTTCAGGAGGTCATTGCCGTCGAGCGCAAAGGCGGAGCTGGCGAAAGACAGAATGGCGGCGCTGGACAGCATCAGCCGTGTTGTCCGATAGAAAGTCATGATGGCTTTTCCTCATAGAGCTGGTGTAGGCGGGCGTACATATTTTGCGTGTACTGCGGCGAGTTATATTCACGTTTGCCTAAAATTCCAATGACAATGCAATAGCAAATATATGCACGAGAATTGTGTCCAACGTTACGTCAGATCATGCTTGAACTGAGGCGTCATCCACAAGTGCTTTCCACTGATTTCTTGCCCGGAATCGGCATCTCCGCTAGTCAAGAGCCATGGGACAAAATCTTTTACCGCCTGGTGGCGGCGACGACGACAGCATCCTTCCGGTCGACCTCAAGGCCGCGCTCGAAGAGCGTTATCTGGCCTATGCCTTGTCGACGATCATGCATCGCGCTTTGCCCGATGTTCGCGATGGCCTGAAGCCGGTTCATCGACGCATCGTTTACGCGATGAGCGAGATGGGCCTGCGCCCCAACGCCGCCTTCCGCAAATGCGCCAAGATCGTCGGCGAGGTGATGGGTAACTATCACCCGCATGGCGACCAATCGATTTATGATGCGTTGGCCCGCCTGGCGCAGGATTTCTCGCAGCGCTACACACTGGTCAATGGCCAGGGCAATTTCGGCAATATCGACGGCGATAGCCCCGCCGCCATGCGCTACACTGAATCCAAGATGACGGCAGTCTCAGAACTGCTGCTCGAAGGCATCGACCAGGATGCCGTGGATTTCCGCGACACCTACGACGAGTCGAATTCCGAACCGATCGTCCTGCCCGGCGCTTTCCCGAACCTGCTCGCCAACGGCTCCTCCGGCATCGCTGTCGGCATGGCAACCTCGATCCCATCGCACAACGCACACGAACTCTGCGACGCCGCCCTGCATCTGATCCGCGACCGCGACGCCACTGTTGAGAAGCTGGTTGAGCTGTACATTCCCGGCCCGGACTTTCCGACCGGGGGCATCATTATCGACGATCGTCAGAGCATCATCGAAAGCTACAAGACTGGTCGCGGCGGATTTCGCGTCCGCGCCAAATGGGAGATCGAGGATCTCGGCCGTGGCGGTTACCAGATCGTCGTTACCGAAATTCCGTTCCAGGTGCAGAAGTCGCGGCTGATCGAAAAGATCGCCGAGCTGCTTCTGGCGCGCAAACTGCCGTTACTCGAGGATATTCGTGATGAGTCCGCTGAGGACATCCGCGTTGTCCTGATGCCGAAGAGCCGCAGCGTCGATGCGACGATCCTGATGGAATCGATGTTCAAGTTGACGGAGCTGGAAAGCCGTTTCCCGCTCAACATGAACGTTCTGTCCATGGGCCGCATCCCGAAGGTCATGGCGCTGAACGAGGTGCTGAAGGAATGGCTGGACCACCGCCGCGAGGTCCTGCAGCGCCGCTCGCGCTTCCGGCTCGCCGCGATAGAAAAGCGCTTGGAAATCCTGGGCGGCTTCCTGATCGCCTACCTCAACATCGATGAGGTCATCGCCATCATCCGCGAGGAGGATGAGCCGAAACCTGTCATGATGGAGCGGTTCGGGCTTACCGACAATCAGGTCGAGGCGATTCTCAACATGCGCCTGCGCTCCTTGCGCAAGCTCGAGGAGTTCGAAATCCGCAAGGAATTCGACGGTCTGACTAAGGAGAAGGCCGATATCGAGGCCTTGCTCGCATCCGACGACAAGCAGTGGCAGACGGTCGCCTGGGAAATCGGCGAGGTAAAGAAGAAATTCGCCAAGGCGACCGAACTCGGCCGCCGCCGAACACAGTTCGCCGAAGCGCCTGAGGCCGATGACGCGGCGATCCAGCAGGCGATGATCGAGAAGGAACCGATCACCGTCGTCGTCTCGGAAAAGGGCTGGATCCGGGCGCTGAAGGGCCACATCTCCGACACCTCGACGCTCACCTTCAAGGAGAGCGACGCCCTGAAGGTGGCTTTCACGGCGCAAACGACCGATAAGATCCTGATCGTCACGACCGGTGGCAAGGCCTATACGCTCGGTGGCGACAAGCTGCCCGGCGGCCGTGGCCACGGCGAGCCATTGCGCATCATGGTCGACATGGAAAATGATCAGGACGTGCTGACCGCCTTTGTCCACGACCCTCAGCGCAAGCAACTGGTCGTCTCCACGGCTGGCAACGGCTTTGTCGTGCCGGAAGTGGAACTGGTCGCCAATACCCGAAAGGGCAAGCAGATCATGAACTTGACGACGCCGGATGAGACAAAGCTGCTCGTGCCGGTCTCGGGCGATCACGTCGCCGTCGTTGGCGAGAACCGCAAGATGGTCGTTTTCCCGCTGGCGCAGATTCCGGAAATGTCGCGCGGCAAGGGCGTGCGTCTGCAGCGCTATAAGGATGGCGGTGTCGGCGATATCAAGTGCTTTGCCATCGCCGATGGTCTGACCTGGGAAGATAGCGCCGGCCGGATTTTCACCAGGACCAAGGACGAACTGACAGAATGGCTCGGCGACCGCGCCGTAGCTGGCCGCACGGTGCCGAAAGGCTTCCCCAGAAGCGGCAGGTTTTCGGGGTGAGGAGCGGTCGGGTAAAGCCCGAGCAATCGACCCAGTGGGTCGATTGCAGCGACGAGCGCCCTGAGCGGTAGCGAAGGGCCGGGTTGTACGGCGGATGGAGAGCCTTTCTCCACGTTTGCTATGCTGGCGGCTTGGTAAAATCCCTGAAGAAGCGCGTGGCTCCTTCGTCGAATCATACAGTTCGCTACCCTGTGACCGCTGCTCTACCCCTGACCCACACTTGCCACAACGAATGCACTGCAAGCGCCAGGATCAGCACCAGGCCGCCGGCGAGCGTGATGCTGCTTGGGGCTTCGGCGAAGATCAGCCAGACCCAGATCGGCGCCAGGATCGTTTCCAGCAGATAGAACATCGCCACTTCCGGCGCCGATAAAAAGCGTGTGCCGGTGGCGAGGCACCAGAAGGAGAGGGGCATCAGGACTGCGCCGTCGAGCAGGATCCAGGCGGGATGATCGATGGCGATGCTTGACGGGATGACATGGTAGAGTCCGACTGCCGCCGGGATAATGGCGGACAGTAGGGACGCGAAGCCCATATCCCGGCGCGAGGCCCGGCTGATTGTAATGGCGCAGGCGATGGAAAAAGAAGCGAGAACCGACAGCGCGTCACCGAGGAAATGGCCGCCCTCCATGCCGCCCCATACGATTAGGCCGACGCCGAAGATCATCACGATCATGGTGACGATGGTGGAAAGAGCAGGGCGCTCTTTCAGGAAAATCCAGGAGAGCAGCGCAGCGAACATAGGATTGAGAGCAATGATGAACACCACATTCGCCGCCGTCGTGTAGTAGATGGCGAGGAGAAAGGTGATGGTCGTCAGGCCGTAGAAGAGGCCGACAGGAAGCCCGATCCAGCCCGGCAACGTATTGCGCAACGATCCCGTAACACGGCGGATGACGATCAGAGCGACAAACGCGACGAAGATCGTCGCGAGACTGCGCGCCGCCAGGACTGACCAGACATTGCCGCTCGAAAGCCGGATGAGCGGGATATCCATCGACAGCGCGAGACCGCCAATCGTGGTCAGCATCAAGCCTTTTCTGTGATCGGAGAGATGGGAGACCATTCAGTGAGAGTGATCGTCGCCGGCGTCCGCAGGATCGAAGCGCTCCCAGCCGCGGGGCGTCAGATGCTCCTGTGGCTGGAAGCGCGTCTTGTAGTCCATCTTGCGTGAACCCTTGACCCAATAGCCGAGATAGACATGCGGCAGGCCCAGCGCTTTGGTTCGCTTGATGTGATCAAGGATCATGAAGGTGCCGAGCGAGCGATGGTCGAGATCGGGATTGAAATAGGAATAGACCATCGATAGCCCGTCGCTCATAACGTCGGTCAACGCCGCCGCCAGCAGCTCGCCCTTCGGCCGCTGCTCCAACCCCGAGCCTTCCTCGCGCCGGCGATACTCGATGATGCGGGTGTTGACGTGGGTGTCTTCGACCATGATTGCATAATCGAGCACGGTCATGTCGGACATGCCGCCCTGCTGATGGCGATCATCGAGATAGCGGCGGAAGAGGGAATATTGCTCGCTTGACGGCTGCGCCGGGAATTCGGTGGCGATGATATCGCTATTGGATGTCAGGACACGCTTCATCGAGCGGCTGGGCTCGAATTCCTGAGCGAGAATACGAACGGAAATACAGGCGCGGCAGGATTCGCAAGCGGGGCGGTAGGCGATGTTCTGCGAGCGACGGAAGCCGCCCTGTGTCAGAATGTCGTTCATCTCCGCCGCACGGGGGCCAACGAGATGGGTGAAGACCTTGCGCTCCATCTCGCGCGGCAGGTACGGGCAGGCAGCCGGTGCCGTCAGATAAAACTGCGGGGATGGCGTCGACTGCGTGTTCATCTGCCGCTGATTAACCTTTCGTTCGGCATTCGACTTCTCACAAGCATGGCCCAAGTTTAGAAAACGTCAACTATGTCCTTTGTGCAAGGTCACAGTTTCCCGGCTTGTTCAGAAGCAAGACGCCCTTCCGTGAGCGATGGCCGGCCCGGACGACCGGACCGTTTGGATATGGTGTTGGTGAATATCGCCCTGATTTACGCCGTTCGGACGATGACAGTTCCGAGCAACAGGTCATGCACTAGGCGGCTGCGTTCGATGAACAGGCCTGCCAGCAGGATGAGCGGCGTCAGAACGGAGTTCAGGATCCAGAACAGTGCCAGATGCACGATCGCGGTGAGAAAATCCATCGGCCGGCCATCGACTCGCACCATGGCAAGGCCCATGGCCCGCATGCCGAGCGAAGCCTGATGCGGTCCGCCAAGCGTCCAGCCGAAATAGAGACCGGCAACGATGATGAAGAGAGCGGGGTATAGCAGGAAGCCCAGCCCAAGCGTCAGGATCGAGACGAAGAACAACACGATCGCTGCCGGGATGCAGAGCAAACCGACGATGACATAATCGACGATGAAGGCGAAGATGCGCCGGCTCAGCACGCCACTATAGGCGCGCCAGTCGTCCGGTGCTGCATAAAGCGGGCTGGGGTTCAGGCTCATTGTCTTCCTCCTTCGCGCATAACCCCTTCAATCATTCCGATTTAAGAAAAGGCTTATGCGCAGCTTAAAGATTCTACTGCGACCTTTGCGCGTCCCATAGGAGGCGCGGCGCAGTAGGGAAACATTTGCCGAACATATGGTGTGAGGTCCGGCAAATGCAATAAGCTTGTGGCCAGTGATTACCTCTTTGCCAGCAGCTTCGCCACTTCCGGCGCAAAATAGGTGAGGATGCCGTCGCAGCCGGCGCGCTTGAAGGCGAGCAGGGTTTCCAGCATCACCCGTTCGCCATCGATCCAGCCATTGGCGGCGGCCGCCTTGATCATCGAATATTCACCGGAGACCTGATAGGCGAAGGTCGGAAGGCCGAAAGCCTCTTTCAGCCGCCAACAGATGTCGAGATAGGGCAGGCCGGGCTTGACCATCAGCATGTCGGCGCCTTCCTCGACATCGAGGGCTGCGTCTCGCACCGCCTCGGTGCCGTTGGCCGGGTCGATATAATAGGTCTTCTTGTCGCCCTTCAGCAGGCCGCCGGTCGAAATCGCCTCGCGATAAGGGCCATAGAAGGCCGAGCTGAATTTGGTGGCATAGCTCATGATGCCGACGCCCTGGTGACCGGCAGCGTCGAGCGCATGGCGGATGGCGCCGATGCGCCCATCCATCATTTCCGACGGCGCGATGATATCGGAGCCGGCGTCTGCCTGGTAGACGGCGGCGCGCGCCACCTGCTCGACCGTCTCGTCGTTGACGATCTCGGAGCCGCGCAGAATGCCGTCATGGCCGTGGCTAGTGAAGGGATCGAGGGCGACGTCGGTGATGACGCCGATATTCGGCACGGCCTTCTTGATGGCGGCGGTGGCGAGATTGATGAGGTTATTCTTTTCCAGGCTGTTCGAGCCGGTTTCGTCGCGCAGTTCCATTTCGATATTCGGGAAGGTGGCGAGCGCGGGGATGCCGAGGTCGGCCGCTTCCTTCGCTGCTTCTACGGCTTTGTCGACCGTCAGTCTGGAGACGCCGGGCATGGCCGGGATCGGCTCGACGATGCCGCTGCCGGGGATCAGGAAGATCGGCCAGATCAGGTCGTCGACGGTCAGCCGATTTTCCTGCACCAGGCGGCGTGTCCAATCGGCCTTGCGGTTGCGCCGCATGCGCCGATGCCCGGTGATCTCGTCAACAAGATGCGTCTTGTCCTGCATGGTGCCGCCATCCTTTTTAGTCTATCTATGGCCTCAATTTGTAAGCAGCGTACCTATCACGCTGTCCCCAGGATTCAAAACCCGGCGAAAGGCCGCAGCCACTATGGCTCTGGCGAGCCTATGGCCTCCTACGTATTGTTCGCACATGGAATCTGATTCTTCGACCATACCCAAGAACACGCTGACGGACATCCTATTCGTAGTGTTCCTGCGGCTGATTGCGATCGGCTGTTTCTGGCTGGGCCTGCAATATTGGTCGATGCTGGTCGGATATTCGCTGGCCGGCCAGGCCCGTTTCGATCTGCTCAATCTGCCCTGGAAAGTGGCAGGCGCCGGCCTTGCCGTCGTCTTCCCGGTCGCAGCCCTCGGCCTGTGGCTGACGGTCTCCTGGGGACCGGTCATCTGGGTACTGGCAGCCGGCGGTCAGGTGCTGATGTACGGCCTTTGGCCGCAGATATTCGGCTCCAATCCATTGATCGTGATTCTGCATGCCTGCGTCGCCGCGCTCTACTGCATTTTCCGCATTTTGCTGTGGCAGGAAAAGCGCCGGCGCCAGCAGCAGGTAATGGTTGATTTACCCTGAGACACCAAGACTTCTTGGTAAGGTGCTGTTAAGCCTGCAGTTTAAGTAGAATTTTATGTGTATTCGATAGGGTCTCACTCAAGGCGGGAAGAAAACGACACCGCCAAACAAAACAGTGAGGCCAAGTCATGATGAACACGAAAATCAAGCCGCAGGCAGTTGCGAATGCTCGGGACCAGCAGATCGATGACATCCGTGGTCTGTATATGGAATCCCTCCACCTGGTGGAGCGTCTTCACCGCCGTCTCCTCGATGTTATCAAGGACGAGTTCGACCGCCAAGGCCGCGACGACGTCAATGCCGTCCAGGCGCTGCTCCTTTTCAATATCGGCAATTCCGAGCTGACTGCCGGCGAGCTGCGCTCCCGCGGTTTCTACCTCGGCTCCAACGTTTCCTACAACGTCAAGAAGCTGGTCGACCTCGGCTTTATCAACCATCAGCGCTCCCGCATCGACCGCCGCTCGGTTCGCATCAGCCTGACGGAAACCGGCCAGGACATCGCCGAAACCGTCGCCAAGCTCTACGAGCGTCACATCACCTCGATCGACAAGGTCGGCGGCATCGGCACGGACGAGTTCACCCAGATGAACAAGCTCCTGCAGCGCCTCGACCGCTTCTGGAACGATCAAATTCTTTATCGCCTGTAAATAACGGCGGCAGATCTACTACCAGACTCTCCAGTAAAATAAGTCGGATGCGCTCCCTGCGCGTCCGGCTTCTGCCTGTTCAAGACGGGAATACCACATCTTCTGTGGGCTTTTTGCCACGTCCCGCCGCCACCTTGCGGTGCACATCGCATCTGCGGCATCTCGGCCTTGACGCCCAATCCGCAAGCGCTATGAACCACGCTTATCGAGTGGTATTTTAGCAACGCAAAATGGTCTTTCTTCCGCTACGGCAAGCGAAAGCAAGTTTCATGCCGGACGACACGAATTGGCCATATTGCTATGACAGCGGAAACGAACGGCAAACGGCGCTTTTCAAGTCTTGATCTTCATGCCTTAGCGCTTTGGGCTCGCAATATTGTGATGGTCCGGAGCGAAGTTTTTGTGGTGCTCTAAGGCAACGGATTGATACTAGGCTGCGTTACTTGGCGGCAAGCTGCGGTGTTTACTGCTTTCTCTCTTGGCTGCGGATGAAATTGGTCGCAGCGTCGAACGGTGGGATATGTCGAAGAAAAACGGAATTGAACCTTTCTCGCGCCGCTCCTTCCTGCGGTCTGCGGCAACTTTTGGCGTGGCCGCTTTGGCAGCCCCGGCTCTTGCACAGGACCAGACGCCGCTAGACGCGCTGATCAACAACCGCGCCCGCGGCAATTGGGACGATCAGTTCGATGCGAAGGCCGCCGCGCGCACCGCTGCAGCGGTTGTCTCCAACACGCCGATCCTCGGACCTGATTCCGTTCCGAATATCCAGCAGGCGATCGCCCAGTACCAGAGCATCGCTGCCAATGGTGGCTGGCCGCAGATCAACCCGACGAGCCAGCAGTCGCTGCAGCTCGGCGCTACCGATCCTGCCGTGCAGTCGCTGCGCCAGCATCTGATGGTCACCGGCGACCTGCCGCGCGAGGCTGGCATTTCGTCGGCCTTCGATTCCTACGTCGACGGCGCGGTCAAGCGCTTCCAGGCCCGCCACGGTCTTCCGCCGGATGGGGTCATCGGCGATTTTACGCTGAAGGCAATGAATATCCCCGCCGATGTCCGCCTGCAGCAACTGAACACCAACCTCGTCCGCCTGCAGACGTTCCCGGCCGATCTCGGCCGCCGTCACGTCATGGTCAACATCCCGGCGACCCGTGTCGAAGCCGTGCAGGACGGTCAGGTGGCGCTGCGCCACGAGGCGATCGTCGGCAGGGAATCGCGACCGACGCACATCATCAATTCAAAGATCTACGAAGTCATCCTCAACCCGTACTGGACGGCGCCACGCTCCATCATCATCAAGGACATCATGCCGCTCATGCGGAAGGATCCGACCTACCTGACGAAGAGCAACATCCGCCTTCTCGACGGTAAGGGCCAGGAAGTTGCGCCCGAGACGATCGACTGGAATTCGGACAAGGCGCCGGACCTGATGTTTCGCCAGGACCCGGGCAAGACCAACGCCATGGCGTCCACGAAGATCAACTTCCATAATCCCAACAACGAATATATGCACGACACGCCCGAACAGGGCCTGTTCAACAAGCTAATGCGTTTCGACAGCTCGGGCTGTGTGCGCGTTCAGAACGTGCGCGACCTAGCGACTTGGCTGCTTGCCGAAACTCCGGGCTGGCCGCGCCAGCACATCGAGCAGGTCATCTCCACTCGCGTCAATACGCCGATCACATTGGCGACGGAAGTGCCGGTCTATTTCGTCTATATCTCCGCCTGGAGCGCCTCCGACGGTATCGTCCAGTTCCGCGACGACATCTATAATCTCGACGGAAATGCCGAGCTGGCGCTCGACACGACCCAGGGCATGGAGCAGCCGGTTCAGTAATCGGCGATCCGCATCCAGAGCTTGATCGAAGCCGCGTCGTTTGACGCGGCTTTTTCATATGTCCGAGCCGCTCATCGTAGAATGCCCAGCAAATGTCGCTGATCGTATTGCTCTCGGGCGACCCTGACGCTAATACCGTCTCCATTGCCGTTCCGGCCCGTTCAGGAGCTTCCACGATGACCAATGCTTCCACCGAACCTTTCTTCAATCGATCGCTCGCCGATACCGATCCGGAAATCTTTGGCGCGATCAATAAGGAATTGGGTCGTCAGCGGCATGAGATCGAGCTGATCGCCTCGGAAAACATTGTTTCCCGCGCCGTCTTGGAAGCGCAGGGCTCGATCATGACGAACAAATATGCCGAGGGTTATCCGGGCAAGCGCTATTATGGCGGCTGCCAGTTCGTCGATATCGCCGAAGAGCTCGCCATCGAGCGCGCCAAGAAGCTCTTCGGCGTCAATTTCGCCAATGTGCAGCCGAATTCCGGCTCGCAGATGAACCAGGCGGTTTTCCTGGCGCTGCTGCAGCCGGGCGACACGTTCATGGGTCTCGATCTCAATTCAGGCGGGCACCTGACACATGGTTCGCCGGTCAACATGTCCGGCAAGTGGTTCAACGTGGTCTCCTACGGCGTGCGTGAAGGCGACAACCTGCTCGACATGGATGCTGTTCAGCGCAAGGCCGAAGAAACCAGGCCGAAGCTGATCATCGCCGGCGGCACCGCCTATTCCCGTATCTGGGACTGGAAGCGCTTCCGCGAGATCGCCGACAGCGTCGGCGCCTACCTGATGGTCGATATGGCCCATATTGCCGGCCTGGTTGCCGGTGGCCAGCATCCGTCGCCGTTCCCGCATTGCCATGTTGCAACGACCACGACCCACAAGTCGCTGCGCGGCCCGCGCGGCGGGATGATCCTCACCAATGACGAGGATCTGGCGAAGAAGTTCAATTCGGCTGTCTTCCCCGGGCTGCAAGGCGGCCCGCTGATGCATGTCATCGCCGCCAAGGCCGTGGCGCTCGGTGAAGCTCTGCAGCCGGAGTTCAAGGACTATACCGCGCAGATCGTCAAGAACGCCAAGGCGCTTGCCGAAACCTTGATAGCGGGTGGTCTCGACGTCGTCTCCGGCGGCACGGACAACCACTTGATGCTGGTCGACCTGCGCAAGAAGAATGCCACCGGCAAGCGCGCCGAGGCCGCTCTTGGCCGCGCCTATGTGACCTGCAACAAGAACGGCATCCCGTTCGATCCGGAGAAGCCCTTCGTCACGTCGGGCGTCCGTCTCGGTACACCGGCCGGCACGACGCGCGGTTTCAAGGAAGCCGAATTCCGCGAGATCGGCAATCTCATCATCGAAGTGCTAGATGGTCTGAAGGTCGCCAATTCCGATGAAGGCAATGCCGCCGTCGAGGCCGCAGTGCGTGAAAAGGTGGTCAATCTCACCGGCCGCTTCCCCATGTACGGCTACATGGGCTGAGGAGAGCGCATGCGCTGCCCCTATTGCGGTTCGGAAGATACCCAGGTCAAGGATTCGCGCCCGGCGGAGGATAACACCTCCATCCGCCGGCGGCGCATCTGTCCGGATTGCGGCGGCCGCTTCACCACTTTCGAGCGCGTGCAACTGCGCGAGCTGATGGTCATCAAGAAGACTGGCCGCAAGGTGCCCTTCGATCGGGACAAGCTGGTGCGTTCCTTCGAGATCGCGCTGCGTAAACGCCCGGTCGACCGCGATCGCATCGAGCGTGCCGTCTCCGGCATCGTCCGTCGCCTGGAAAGCTCCGGCGAGACGGAAATCAGTTCGGAACAGATCGGCTTGCAGGTGCTGGAAGCCCTCAAGAGCCTCGATGACGTCGCCTTCGTGCGCTATGCTTCCGTCTATCGCGATTTCTCGCATGCGGAGGACTTCGAGCAGGTGATCACCGAGATCAACGCCAAGATCGCGCGCGATCCGCTGGACCCTTGACCATGGCGCTCCGGCCAGAGGACGAACGTTTTATGGCCGCGGCGATCCGCTTGTCGCGCCGGCATCTGGGGCTTACTGCCACAAACCCTTCCGTCGGTTGCCTGATCGTCAAGGACAATGCCGTCATCGGCCGTGCCGTGACCGCACTTGGCGGCAGGCCGCATGCCGAACCCCAGGCCTTGGCTGAGGCGGGCGAGGCGGCGAGGGGTGCGACGGCCTACGTCACACTTGAACCCTGTTCCCACTACGGCAAGACGCCACCCTGCGCTGAAGCGCTCATTGCCTACGGCGTCGCCCGCGTCGTCATCAGCGTTACCGATCCAGACCAGCGTGTTTCCGGTCGCGGCATCGCGATGCTACAGGATGCGGGTATCGAAGTCGATGCCGGTATTCTTGAGGAGGAAGGCAGGCGTTCGCTTGCCGGCTATCTCATGCGTCAGACGAGAAACCGGCCGTATGTGACTCTCAAACTTGCTGTTTCCGCTGACGGGATGATCGGCAAAACGGGTGAGGGACAGGTGCGTATCACCGGCGATATCGCCCGCGCCCAGGTGCAGGTCTTGCGCGCGGAAAGCGACGCCATCCTCGTCGGCATCGGCACGGCGATAGCAGACGATCCGGAATTGACCTGCCGTTTGCCGGGGTTGGAAAGCCGCACACCCCTGCGCATCGTCATCGACGAGCAGCTCCAGCTTCCGCTCGGCAGCAGGCTCGTGAAGACAGCCCAACGGTACGGGCTCGTGGTCGTTGCTGGTGATCTGCCGTCCTCCGATGAGAATACCGACAAGGCCTTCCTGGGCCGCCGCACCGCGCTCGATGCCGGCGGCGCCGAAGTGCTGCAATCCAATTCCGGCGAACCGGGGGAATTGCTTGAAGCGCTCGGGACGCGCGGCATCTCCTCTTTGCTGGTCGAAGGGGGTGCAAGGACGGCGCAACGCTTTCTCGCGGCCGATCTCGTCGACCGCATCCTTCTGTTCCAGGGACCAAGTACGATCGGCGAGGGCGGTATTGAATCGCCGATCACGAAGACCAATATCCCAGCGAGTTTCAGACATATCCGCACGAGCCGGTTTGGCGATGATCGCTGCGACGAATTTGAAAGAGGTTTTTGATGTTTACCGGAATTGTCACCGATATCGGCAAGGTCGAATCCGTCTCTCCGCTCAAGGAAGGCATCAAGCTGCGTGTTGCAACAAATTACGATCCGGCAACGATCGACATGGGTGCCTCGATCTCCCATTCCGGCATTTGCCTGACGGTGACAGGCTTGCCGGAAGCTGGCAGCAATGGCCGCTGGTTTGAAGTGGAAGCCTGGGAGGAAGCCCTGCGATTGACCACCATCGGCACCTGGGAGGCTGGCAGCAACATCAATCTCGAGCGCTCGCTGAAGATCGGCGATGAGCTCGGCGGCCACATCGTCTCCGGCCATGTCGACGGAAAGGCGGAGATCCTGTCGGTGACGGCGGAAGGTGACGCCACCCGTTTTCGCCTGCGCGCACCGGCGCATCTCGCAAAATTCGTCGCTCCCAAGGGCTCGATCGCGCTCGACGGTACGTCGCTGACGGTAAATGCCGTCGACGGCACCGACTTCGACGTTCTCCTGATCCGTCATACGCTGGAGGTCACCACCTGGGGTGAGCGCAAGGCTGGTGATTTCGTCAATTTCGAAGTCGACACCATGGCCCGCTATGCGGCGCGGCTGGCGGAATTTCCGGCTGCCTTGGAAGGCTGATCCGAGGCGCCTCAATCGCGGATATTGTCCGCCGCCATCGGTTTGATGGCGGCGTTTTTGCGGAGCCGTGAGGCAATTCCATCAGCCACTTCGGAAAGCTATGAGCGGCCGAATTGCGCCAGAAGCTAACTATTGCATAGTGGCAATCAACTCCTGTGCTTGGTTCCCGGGGTCGGATCAGGCGGAAGGGCAACGCCGGCATCGCTCTTCACATCACGCGCAACTTCGCCGCTTGCAAGGGCGGCCGCCTGTTGCAGGCTCACGCCCTTGACCAGCGGGTCAGCATGCCGATGTGCCAATCGCCATTCCGCTCCTTCGCGGCGATAGACCAGGGTAACCCGCAGCGGCCAGTCCTGGGCGGGCAGCTCGCCGACCTCGACATGCTGCCGTTCAATGAGCGCGAGGACCACCATGTCTGCGGAACCGTAGGCTTGAATAAGTTCCTGCTCGAAAGTGCCGTTCTTGAAGAAACGGCCCATCGCCTCGATTCGCTCGACGGTGAGTTCGGAGCCCCGCGTTGGTTTTCCCCCGAACGGAGACATCAGCGTGAAATCATCAGTATATGTGATGGCTTCGCGGTATCTCTTTACATCTCCGCGCATAAGCGCTGCGTGCGCTTCCTCGGAACGCCGGACGAGGTCTGCAACCGTTTGATCTACAGCGGCCTCCTCGTGAGCCTGTGCCGAGGCCTTCGCCGATCTTGCAGTAGGTGACAAAGTGAGGCCGGCGCTGCCGGCACTTGCTGCGGCGAGAATTGAACGTCGGGATACTGACATGCCGGTCTCTCCTGCACTGTTCCATCACTGCGGAGTACGCCTTGCGCTACCCGCTTGCCTAAGGAGATTGCACTTCGATGATACTGAATCCAGTGATATGATTTCACTAATATGCTGAACAGAATTGACCTCTCTCGCGCGGACCTCAACCTCCTCGTTCTTTTCGAGGTCGTGCTGAATGAGCGTCACGTCGGGCGGGCGGCCGAGAGACTAGCTTTGACGCCCTCAGCAGTCAGCCATGGACTCGGTCGGTTGCGCCGCCTTCTCAACGACCCACTTTTCCTCAGAACGCCCAGAGGTGTCGTGCCGACGGCGCGCGCGATGGATTTGGCCGGGCCAATCGCCGATATCTTGGCGCGGACAAGGAATGTAATCTCGACTGCCGAGCCATTCGACCCCGCGCACTCCACGCGCCGGTTTGCGATCGGCGCTCCTGACGGCGCCGCGGCGGTCTTCCTGTTGCCGCTTCTCGCCGAGTTGCATCGGGTAGCGCCCGGCATAGACATCGGCGTGCGTCAGTTGCTTCCGGCTCCGGGAGAAATGTCTCCCGAGCGCGCTTGGCGCACCGTCTTTGCCGATTTGGAGACAGGCGCAATGGACATTGCCGTTATTCCATCTGGCCATATTCCCACGCGCTTCCACGCGCGCAGCCTCTACCACGAGGATTTTGTCATTGCGATGCGGGCCGGGCATCCGTTCGCGGACGATCCTACGTTGGAGCGCTATTGCGAGATGCAGCACTTGGTCGTCTCGTTCAGCGGCGATCCTCATGGCTTCGTGGACGAGGTTCTGGCGACACACGGCTATACGCGTCGCATAGCGCTGACTGTTCCCAACTTCATGTTCGCACTCGCCGTCATTGCCGACACCGACCTGATTGCGGCTCTACCGAGGAGATTTGTCGCGATGCATGCGGCGCGGTTCGGGGTGATAAGCCTGGAAGCCCCGTTCCCACCGACAACCTTCCAACTCAACGCCATCGCGTCGGGGGCCGCAATGATGGATGCGGGCCTGGCATGGATCTTCGATCTGCTTGCCTCCAAGCACGCACGCTCGGGCAACCATCTGCCATAGTTCGGCGAACCCCTGGTCCCCAGTGGGGGCCGGATCGTGACTCTGCTGCGCCCAGCGCAACTGTCGGGAATTTGCCGCGGCCCTGTCACAGGCGGCAATAGCCAGAACTTCCGCTTTCCACCCAATGCGGCCTTCCGAATGATCGGGATCTGAGGGCGCTTCAGGCCATAAGCCGCCTCTGATGGCAGTTGCTACCTAATAACGTGCTTTTGTATCCGCCGCGATGAACTTCGGGTTGCCATTGTCGGCGCACGAAGATGTGATCGTCTTTCTCAAAGGCGCAAAAACGACCGGCCTTCCTCTAAATTGATATATTAAATCATATTTTAGCGGGTCATCGTTCTCACACACAAAATACCTCTAAATTGTTGTCATTGCAGCCGATTTCTCCGCAGGCTATGCCGTGGATAATTCCTGCCTATAGCTCTCAACTTTTTAAATATGGAAAATCAGATGGCTCTCGACCAAGTCGTTGCCGCTGCGCACGCTCCCGTTTCCAAAGCCCGTTACGACCGCTGGACGATTTGTCTGCACTGGCTGACCGCCTTGCTCGTGGTCGGCCTCTTCGCCGCCGCTTACGTCTGGAATTCACTGCCGCCGGGCACGCCGTTGCGCAAATGGCTGCAGGCGATTCATATTTCCTTTGGGCTGTTGTTCACGGTGGTCTTCGTTATCAGACTCTTCTGGCGCTCGTCACGCGGCCGCCGGCTCGCGATGGGCATCCTGTCCAAGGGTATGCACATTCTTCTTTATGCGCTGCTGACGGCGCAGGTCCTGCTGGGCTTCCTGCTGCGCTGGGCGCAGGGCGAGCCCTTTCTGTTTTTTGGCCTGTTTTCGGTTCCAAGCCTCTTCGGCCCCGACAAGGCGCTGTCGCACATCTTCGAATGGCTGCACAATTATACGGCCTGGATCATCATCATCCTCGCCGCTGGCCACGCCATAGCGGCGTTGACGCACCACTATCTGCTGCGCGACGACGTACTGAAGCGAATGCTGCCGTTCAACTGAATGGAGCGGTAGCGGCCCATTCCGCCGCTACCGCTCGAACATGACGTTTGGTTTGTCTTTGTAGAACACTTCGCCGATCCGGCGGAAACCGACCTTTTCCGCAACCCGCAGCGAAGGCGTATTTTCCGGATCGACGATGCAGGTCATGCGCCGGCCCGCGAACTTGTCGTCGGCCCAGGCGATCGCCGCGCTGACGGCCTCTGTCGCATAACCTCTGCCGTGTAGTGCCGGCGTGATCCCCCAACCGGCTTCCAAGGTCCCTTCCGTGGTGGTCGGGCTCATATCGCGATGTAGGTCGAGGAAGCCGACTTCGCCGATGAAGCGGCCGCTATGACGCTCTTCGACAGCAAAGAAACCGAAGCCGAGGTAATGCCACATGCCGGCATACCGCAACAAACGCGACCAGGCTTGTTCGCGCGTCGACGTCTCGCCGCCGATGTAACGGACAAGATCTTCCTGCGTCCAGAAGACGGCATATTCCTCGAAATCCTCCAGCCGATGAGAGCGGAGAATGAGGCGTTCGGTCATCAACGTCGGAACTATGGTCATAGCGGGAGCGGCTTCCTTCCTGTCTACCGTTTCAGCATTCATGCTCATCGTTTCATGCCCCCGGTTCGCCATCCCAATAATCCACACCGCCGCCCTCGCGCCCGATGAAGCTGAATCGCCGCGGCGTCTCGCCGGCACGATTGGTCTTCGCCATGAACTTGCCGGAGTCCGGATATTCGACGATCTCCGTCCGGGCTTTGGTCGAGATGACGAGATAGATCAGCACGCCCGGGCCGATATTGATGAGCTGATGGGCGGTTTCATGGCCACCGGCGGGCGCTCCCAAGACATCGCCTTTCGCAACCAGAATTCGCTCGCCCCCGAAGCGATATTCGCCTTCGCCGTCGAGAATGACGAAGAGTTCTTCCTCGACGTGATGATTGTGAAACGGACAGCCTGATTTGCCCGGCGGCACCTCGTTATAGCTGATGCCGAGATCCTTCAGCCCGAGCAGTGCACCGAAGGACGCGTCGCTGCCCGCAAAAAAATCGCCCTGCTGCCAATGATCGAGCTGTAGCTCGCCAAGGTTGACGGCGTGTCTGGTTTTCTCTGTCATCAGGCTCCTCCTTGCCGGTCGCAAATCATTATCGAAGCGAGTGTGCCGGTGGAAGATACAATCTCTGGCACAATTCAATGTTCCTTAAATCCGGATCAGAATCGGCGCAGGTAGCCGAAAAACACTTGCCAAGCGCGGCCCGCCGTGGTTTGACCCGCCGTTATCAAGGTGCTGCCCGCCCTCTCACTCAGCAGGTGACGTATGTCCAGCTCTACCAATGTCCACATCCTCATCGTCGAAGCCCGCTTCTACGATGACATGGCCGACGCTCTTCTCGACGGCGCCAAGACCGCGCTCGAAGAGGCCGGCGCGACGTATGACGTTGTCACCGTGCCCGGCGCACTGGAGATTCCGGCCGCCATCGCCATGGCGCTCGATGGCGCCGACAACGGCGGCACCGAATACGATGGCTATGTCGCCCTCGGCATGGTCATCCGCGGCGAGACCTATCATTTCGACATCGTCGCCAACGAATCCTCGCGTGCGCTGATGGATCTGGCCGTCAGCGAATCCCTGGCGATCGGCAACGGAATCCTGACTGTCGAAAACGACGATCAGGCCTGGGTGCGCGCGCGCCGTTCGGACAAGGATAAGGGCGGTTTTGCCGCCCGTGCAGCGCTGACGATGATCGCGCTGAAACAAAAGTTGGGTGCATAAGTTCATGGGCAATCAGGATAACGAGCGACCGGCAAAGACCGCGAACCAGCGAGGCGCAGCACGCCTTGCCGCCGTTCAGGCGCTCTATCAGATGGATATCGGCGGAACAGGCGTGCTGGAGGTGGTGGCTGAGTACGAGGCACACCGTCTTGGTCAGGAGCTGGACGGTGAGACCTATCTGAAGGCCGACGCATCCTGGTTCCGCTCCATCGTCTCCGGCGTCGTGCGCGAGCAGACCCGGCTCGATCCGCTGATCGGCTCCGCCCTGCAGGACGATTGGGCGCTGTCGCGTCTTGACAGCACCGTGCGCGCTATCCTGCGCGCCGGCACCTTCGAGCTTCTCGACCGCAAGGACGTGCCGATTGCCGTCATCGTCACCGAATATGTCGAGATCGCTCACGCCTTCTTTGAAGAGGATGAGCCGAAGCTCGTCAATGCGGTGCTGGATCGAATCGCCAAGCAGGTCCGCGGCGAAGCCAAGAAATAAGGTTCGACGTCGGCGCCGGTGCTTGTGCCAGGCCGCTTTCGTTTCCTTCGTTCGCGCCCGATTTCATAAACGAATATTCTTTTGAACCTTCATCGGGTGTTTTACCCGCGGTTGGTCTTGACGCGACGTTTTCCCAAACGCAATCTCGCCTTGCACATCTGCCGATCACCTTGGAGGAAGGGGCTGGCTTTTGTCGCAGGCGGCCGGAGGAGGAGTGAACCGCCGGCTTTTTTGGAGGGAAAAAGCGAAATGTCGATTCTTTTAGGTGTTATAGCGTGCGGGCTGCTCTCGGTGATTTACGCCGTCTGGGCAACCCGGTCAGTGCTTGCCGCCGACCAGGGCAATGCACGCATGCAGGAGATTGCAGGTTATATTCGGGAAGGCGCGCAAGCCTATCTGGCGCGTCAATACAGAACCATTGCCATAGTCGGCGTCATCGTTTTCATCCTGGCCTGGCTGCTCCTGTCGGGCGAAGCTGCCATCGGTTTCCTGATCGGCGCCATTCTGTCGGGGGCCGCCGGTTTCATTGGCATGCATGTCTCCGTGCGCGCCAACGTCCGTACCGCGCAGGCCTCGTCGCACAGTCTGTCGGCCGGTCTCGACATCGCTTTCAAGTCGGGCGCCATAACCGGCATGCTGGTCGCCGGCCTCGCTTTGCTTGGCGTCTCCATCTATTTCTACGTGTTGACCGGCATTCTCGGTCATGAACCGGGCTCGCGCGACGTTATCGATGCGCTGGTGGCTCTCGGTTTCGGCGCCTCGCTGATCTCGATCTTCGCCCGTCTGGGCGGCGGCATCTTCACCAAGGGCGCCGATGTCGGCGGCGACCTCGTCGGCAAGGTCGAAGCCGGTATTCCCGAAGACGATCCGCGCAATCCCGCGACCATCGCTGATAACGTTGGCGATAACGTCGGCGACTGCGCTGGGATGGCTGCCGACCTTTTCGAAACCTACGCGGTCTCCGTCGTTGCCACCATGGTTCTCGCCGCGATCTTCTTCGCAGGCACGCCGGTGCTTGCCTCTGCCATGGCCTATCCGTTGGCGATTTGCGGCACCTGTATCATCACCTCGATCATCGGTACCTTCTTCGTCAAGCTCGGGGCGAATGGCTCGATCATGGGCGCACTCTACAAGGGCCTGATTGCCACCGGCATTCTGTCGATCGTCGGTCTCGCGGCGGCCACGTCGCTGACTATCGGCTGGGGTTCGATCGGTGCGGTTTCAGGCTTCGATGTCACCGGAACGAACCTGTTCATGTGCGGCATCGTCGGCCTGATCGTCACGGCGCTGATTGTCGTCATCACCGAATATTATACCGGCACCAACAAGCGGCCGGTCAATTCCATCGCCCAGGCCTCGGTTACCGGCCATGGCACCAACGTCATCCAGGGCCTCGCCGTTTCGCTCGAATCGACAGCGTTGCCGGCGATCGTCATCGTCGGCGGCATTCTTGCAACTTATCAGCTCGGTGGCCTGTTCGGCACCGGCATTGCGGTTACCGCCATGCTCGGCCTTGCCGGCATGATCGTTGCACTCGACGCCTTCGGTCCGGTCACCGACAATGCCGGCGGCATCGCTGAAATGTCGCATCTTCCGCCAGAAGTGCGCAAATCGACCGACGCGCTGGATGCGGTCGGCAACACCACCAAGGCGGTGACGAAAGGCTATGCTATCGGCTCGGCCGGTCTCGGTGCATTGGTGCTGTTCGCCGCCTATTCGAACGACTTGAAATATTTCGCAGCCCATGGCGATCAGTTCCCATATTTCGCGAATGTGGGCACGATCTCCTTCGATCTCTCCAACCCCTATGTCGTCGCCGGTCTGTTGTTTGGCGGCCTGATCCCCTATCTCTTTGGCGGCATCGCCATGACGGCCGTCGGCCGTGCGGCCGGCGCGATCGTCGAAGAGGTGCGCAAGCAGTTCCGCGAAAAGCCGGGCATCATGCAGGGCACCGAGCGTCCTGATTACGGCCGGGCCGTTGACCTTTTGACCAAGGCCGCCATTCGCGAGATGATCATTCCGTCCCTGTTGCCGGTGCTGGCGCCGATCGTCGTCTATTTCGGCGTGCTGCTGATTTCGGGTTCGAAAGCTTCGGCCTTTGCCGCTCTAGGCGCCTCGTTGTTGGGCGTCATCATCAACGGCCTGTTCGTTGCAATTTCCATGACATCGGGCGGCGGTGCCTGGGACAATGCCAAGAAGAGCTTCGAAGACGGCTTTGTCGACAAGGATGGCGTGCGTCACATGAAGGGCTCGGAGGCGCACAAGGCTTCGGTGACCGGCGATACCGTCGGCGATCCCTACAAGGACACCGCCGGCCCCGCCGTCAATCCGGCGATCAAGATCACCAATATCGTCGCGCTGTTGCTGCTTGCCGTTCTCGCCGGATAAAGGCGAACGCCGAACAAATGAAAAACCCGCGAAGCCTGGCTTCGCGGGTTTTTTGATGCGGTCTATCCGGCTTATTGGCCTGGATTGAGGTTGTTGAGGAAGTTCTTCGCACCGTTGATACCGTTGCCGCCGCCCTGCAGAATCTGTTGCAGGAAGGTGATGTCGCGACCGCCGGTCGGCGTCGTGCGGCTGATCATATCGAAGACCTTGCCGTCCTTCAGCGTGTAGTTGGCTTCCTGCTTCACCACGCCGTCCTTGTCGAAATAGATCGCCAGAATGTTCTGGTCGACCAGCTTCGGCTTCATGAAGGCCACGGCGCGTGTGCGCTTCTGGGAGATGTAATAGAAGACTTCGCCATCGAAGGTCGCTGTCGTCGACGGCGTTCCGAGCGAAAGCAGCACCTGCTCGCGGCTCGAGCCGACAGGCACGAGATTGAGCGATTGCTGGTCGAAGATGTAGCCGTTGTTCATGACCTCGCTGGTCTGGCAGCCCGTGAGCCCCGCGGTCGCAATCACCAGGGCGATAGCGGCACTACTGATGAAAGTTCTGTCAGACTTGAAATACCGTCTCGTCAACGACATCTCATCTCCCCTAATGAATCAAACCGATGGCCGAGCGGCCGATATGACCTTGCTGTGCACATCATTGTGGCCATTCCGCGATTGCGGAGGCCTCAGCGATGTTGTTCGGCACTCTTCATCACCAATCATGCACAGTGTGACGACGGTTTGGGGCGGGACCTTGAAGTGGGCACAAACGGCATTGCAATTCGCGCCTGCTTCGGTAAACCAGCTTTCAAGTGGATGCAACAAGGCCGAGCGCAACGGGGCGCTCTGAATGAGCCAATTCCGGGAATTTTCATGATTTTTGGGCTCTTCCGCAAAAGAAATCATAACCAGATCATCGTCGTCAGGCAGTATGACGTCCTGACCTCCATGGCGCGGCAGCCGGGTTTCTATACGGATTATGACGTGCCCGACACGGTTATGGGCCGTTTCGAGCTGCTGTCGGTGGTGATGATCCTGTTTTTCCGCCGGACGCGTTCGTCCGAGACCAGCGGCCAGGAGCTCGCGCAGGAAATCGTCGATGCCTTTTTCGAGGATATCGATTATTCCATCCGCGAACTTGGAATTGGCGACAACAGCGTGCCGAAGCGGATGAAGAAACTGGCCGGCATGTTTTATGGGCGGCTGGAAAGCTATGCCGCCGCGATGGACGGTAATGACAGGACCGCGCTGGCCGTCGCACTTCAGCGCAATATCTACCCCAAGGCAGGCGAGGGTGCCCCCCCGATGACCGCACTGGCGGATTGGATGATGACGGCAGAGGCCCATCTGGCAGGGGTTACCGAAACGGAGATCGCCACCGGCTCCGCGACACTCCCGCAGCCGTCTCAGATCGATGACGCCGTACCTCACGCTGGCAAAGACGCACCTTAGGAGACAAAAATGAAAAGACCCAACTCCGACGAAACGCCCTTTTCCTATTCGGTGAAGGTCGGCCATATCTCCGCCAACCCGGTGGATGTGCATCTCGAAGCGGATAGCCGGGAGCTTGCGGGCCTGGCCAAGCTTTGGGAAGTGCTTTCCGTGGAGAAGCTCGCGGCCGATCTGAAGATTTCGCGCTGGAAGCGCGATGGCATCCGCGTCAAGGGCAATGTTCGCGCGAAGATCGTCCAGGCCTGTGTCGTCACGCTCGATCCGGTCGAATCGGAGATCGATGAGAATTTCGAGCATATTTTCATCCCGGAGGATTCGAAGCTGGCACGCGCGCCGTCCATGGATGCCGGCGAAATGGTGCTCGATCCCGACGGTCCGGATCTTCCGGAAACGTTCACCGGCGATACGATTGATGCCGGCGCTGTCGTGACCGAATTTGCCGCGCTTGCCATCGATCCTTACCCGCGCAAGCCCGGTATCGAGTTCGAGGATCACATCGAGGACACAGGCGAAGAGGACAAGAAACCCTCGCCATTCGCGGTCTTGAAAGACTGGAAAAAGGAATAGATCACCCTGGTAATTGAACACAATTCAGTTGTAACGCGGGGAGAAACCGGTATTTTGACGCCAATTTCGCCGGGCCCGGCGGACAAGAAGGACTAGGGACGCGTGATCAGAATTTCTCTTGACCTAATGGGTGGCGACTTCGGCCCTGAGGTTGTTATTCCTGGCGCGGCCAAGGCGCTGGATAGGCATCCCGATATTACCTTCATCATGTACGGCATGAAGGAACGGTGCGAAGCGATCCTCGGTAAATATCCGAAACTCCGCGAAAAATCCGTCTTTCACGAGTGCGATGTCGCTATCAGCATGGATGAAAAGCCGAGCCAGGCGCTGCGCCGCGGCCGCTACATATCCAGCATGTGGCGCTCGATCGAGGCGGTGAAAACTGGCGATGCCGATGTGGTCGTTTCCGCCGGCAATACCGGTGCGCTGATGGCCATGGCGAAGTTCTGCCTGCGCACCATGGCCAATATCGAACGTCCTGCAATCGCCGCGATCTGGCCGACATTGCGGGGCGAAAGCATTGTGCTCGATGTGGGCGCGACGATCGGCGCTGATTCGCAGCAATTGCTCGATTTCGCCTTGATGGGCGGCGCCATGGCGCGCGCGCTCTTCGAGATCGAGCGACCGACCATCGGACTGCTGAATGTTGGTGTCGAAGAAATCAAGGGCCAGGAAGATGTCAAGGAAGCCGGCCGCCTGATCCGCGAAGCCAATCTTGAATCGCTCGAATATTTCGGTTTCGTCGAGGGCGACGATATCGGCAAGGGCACGGTCGATGTGGTGGTGACGGAGGGCTTTTCCGGCAATATCGCGCTGAAGGCCGCCGAGGGTACGGCAAAGCAGATCGGCGCCTATCTGCGCTCCGCCATGACGCGCACGCTGCTCGCCCGCATCGGTTATATCTTCGCCAAGGGCGCCTTCGACCTGTTGCGTGAGAAGCTCGATCCGAGCAAGGTTAATGGCGGGGTTTTCCTCGGCCTCAACGGTATCGTCATCAAGAGCCATGGCGGCGCCAATGCCGAGGCCTTCGCGGCCGCCATCGATGTCGGCTATGACATGGCCAAGAATGGCCTCACTCAAAAAATCGAAAACGATCTGAAAAAATATCATGCCAAACGGCAGCCGCCGATCGGACCGGAAGCGGCATGAGCGACGGGGTATAACAAGAATGATCCGTTCAGTTGTTCGCGGATTTGGGTCGGCGCTCCCCAAGCGCGCCATGACCAATCGCGAGATGGAGCAAGTCGTCGACACCAGCGACGACTGGATTGTGCAGCGCACCGGCATTCGCCAGCGTTATATCGCCGGCGAAGGCGAAACGACCGCCTCGCTCGGCGAGCAAGCGGCGCGGGCGGCGCTTGCCAATGCCGGCCTGACGGCAGATGATCTCGATCTGATCATCGTCGCCACCTCGACGCCGGATAACACGTTTCCTGCGACTGCTGTGAACATCCAGAGCCGCCTCGGCATGCATCATGGCTTCGCCTTCGATGTCCAGGCCGTCTGTACGGGCTTCGTCTATGCGGTGACGACCGCCGACGCCTATATCCGTGGTGGCCTTGCAAAGCGCGTCCTCATCATCGGCGCCGAAACATTTTCCCGCATTCTTGACTGGACGGACCGCACGACCTGCGTCCTCTTCGGCGACGGCGCCGGTGCGATTATTCTGGAGGCAGGCGAGGGGACCGGCGTCAGCACCGACCGTGGCGTGCTGACGGCCAGCCTACGTTCCGATGGGGCGCACAAGGACAAGCTCTATGTCGACGGCGGCCCTTCCTCGACGGGAACGGTCGGCGTGCTGCACATGGCGGGCCGGGAGGTGTTCAAACATGCGGTCGGGATGATCACGGATGTCATCCAGGCCACCTTCGACGCCGCAGGGCTGACAGCCGATGATCTCGACTGGTTGGTGCCGCATCAGGCAAACCGCCGCATCATCGACGGCTCGGCCAAAAAGCTCGGAATTGCTCCCGAGAAGGTTGTGATTACCGTGGACCTTCATGGCAATACTTCAGCAGCATCGATCCCGCTCGCGCTTGCCGTTGCGGCAGGTGACGGACGAATCAAGAAGGGCGATCTGGTGATGCTGGAAGCCATGGGCGGCGGTTTTACCTGGGGCGCCGTCCTGCTGCGCTGGTAGGCCGCGTCTCTAAAATCCGATTCCTAACAAGAGCTTGACCGTTTGGTGCAAGGGCAATAGTCTCTTGCAGCTTGGATAAAATTACGTAGCAATATGGGCGGGGAACTATGACGGGCAAGACAGTGACGCGCGCGGACTTGGCGGAGTCGGTATTCCGGAAAGTCGGCCTCTCCCGGACCGAATCGGCGGAACTCGTCGAAACGGTTATCGATGAAATTTGCAACGCCATCGTGCGTGGCGAGACTGTAAAACTCTCCTCCTTCGCGACGTTTCAGGTGCGCGATAAGAATGAACGCATCGGTCGAAATCCGAAGACCGGCGAGGAGGTGCCCATCTCTCCGCGCCGCGTGATGACGTTCAAGGCGTCCAATGTTCTTAAGACGCGCATCCTGAAGGCCCATGCCAGCCGCAAGGCAAAAGCCCGGCCGGCAAACCCCGTTTCCTGATCCACTCAAGACAGACATTGGCAGCGCCCGCGGCACGCGTGCTGGCACGCTGTTTTCCAAGCCTTTCGCGGTTATTTTTCGGCTTGCTTGTGAAAGAGCTGAAGAGACGACTTGAATTTCTCCCGGCAAACCGTTGAAATGTGATGAGTCGTATCGCGATGAGCCGCGGTGCGGATATCCGGTTTCGCATGATCTGGCCTGAATGGCGCCGGAGTCATGCTGTGGGAGTATGACGATGGACAAGAGCCCGGATGCTTTTCGCACGATCAGCGAAGTCGCGGAAGACCTTGATCTGCCGCAGCATGTCCTGCGTTTCTGGGAAACCCGTTTCCCTCAGATCAAGCCGATGAAGCGCGGCGGCGGCCGGCGCTACTATCGTCCGGAAGACGTCGACCTGCTGAACGGCATCCGCCATCTGCTCTATGACCACGGCTATACGATCAAGGGTGTTCAGAAGCTTCTGAAAACCAATGGCAACAAATTCGTTATTGCCGTCGGCCATGGCGATCTCGCGAGCGTCGAGGCACTTGCCGCTGCCACGCAAGAGCCGGCCGTGGCCGAGCCGCGCGTCGGCTCACCCGACGATGACCAGATCGTCGGCCGCGCCAAGGCGCCGATCAGCCGCCGCTTCTTTAATTTCGTCAGCGGGGAAGACGAAGTTCCTGATGTTTCCATCGGCAAATCGAGTGTCGGCAAGGAAGATCGGGCACTGTTGCAGGAGACGCTCTACGACCTGCTGGAGTGCAAGCGACTGCTCGATCAGGTGCGGTAAAGCAACGCCGCACTCTGAGAAACTCTTCTCCTCAACCTGATGTTTGTGATGTCGATGATGCTGCGCTTGGAATTGCGCGCTGAACGCAGCGCAACCAGGTGGGTTCGGCCGGCGTCTGGAGGCGGAGCGTCCGTTTGCCGAAATCCGCGCCCATCTACGAATTGGGAGATCAGTTACACCTGCGTGGAACGACCGGATTTGCCTGGCTTGGCGCAACGATCGATTTGCCGTCGGCGGAGCGGGGCAGCGTCCAGCACGCGTTCGGGTCTTTTTCGTCCGTGTCGCTCGTGTCGCCTCCACCGGTAATGGTGTTGCGATAGTTGCCGTAGTCGTCCGCGCCCGGACTATCGCCCCAGCCGCCGCGATCGCCGCCAAATCCACGGCCGTTGGACTCCGCCATTGCCGTCGTGGCCATGCCGACGGTGAGGAGAGATACGCTTAAAATCCTGAAAAACATGAGCTTTTCCTGCTGATCTGGTCATCTGCACCGGCGTTCGGCTGTCAGAGACACGGTAATCCCGGCCCGCGGATTGTATTTATTTATCGCGATCATTCAACACAACTAAAATACGTTGCTGATGAAGGATGACAATTCCTAGACGCTTCATTGTGAGCAATTGCTACATATAAGGGCAAATGTAAGTGATATTTTTGTCACTTATAGGATTCTACATTAATGTGACAATTAGTATGCCTTACTTATTAACTTGCAAGGTCCCGGTGCCGGGTCCAGCTTCGGCGTCGAAGCTTCATTGCTTCGCCCTCACCATGAGGGGGACTTAGATCAGGTTAATGGGGCGGCCCGACACTGTCCACCGCAAGCCCATTCCTGGTGGACATTCGAATGGAGACACCATGAACATCAAGAGCCTTCTTCTCGGCTCCGCTGCTGCAATGGCAGCGGTGACCGGCGCCCATGCTGCGGACGCCATCGTTGCGGCCGAACCCGAGCCGCTGCAATATGTGCGTATCTGCGATGCCTACGGTACCGGCTATTTCTTTATTCCCGGCACGGACACTTGCCTCAAGATTGGCGGCAAAGTCCGCACGGAAGGCGAATGGTACGATGCCTATAATCCCAAGAGCAAGGTCGGCACGCTCTGGCATGATCGCACCGAGTTGAATGTCGATACGGCGACGGACACGGAATATGGTGCCCTGAAGACCAATCTTATCCTGCGCTGGGAATGGAATGACGGAGGAGACACCGCTTCGAAGCTGCTGTTTGCCAATATCAGCCTCGGCGGCTTCACCGTCGGCAAGCTTGACTCGCAGTACAACCTCTATGCCGGCTATGCCGGTGACGTCATCAACGACGACGCGATCTATGACGGTCCGTATGAACTCAACCAGTTGACCTACAACTATGACGGCGGCAACGGCTTCACTGGCGTCATTTCGTTGGAAGACAGCAATTCGACGTCGGACTCGGATAGCTACGGCGGCGCTTGGGTTACCTCTAAGGCCGACCACTATGCGCCCAACGTCGTCGCCGGCCTGGGCTACACGACCGGCACGCTGGGCTTGAAGGTCGTTGGCGGCTACGACTCCATCGTCGAGGAAGGCGCTATCAAGGCCCGTATCGATGCCAAGTTCGGCGGCGTGGAAGCGTTCCTGATGGGCGGTTGGAATACGGATGGCGATAAGCTCAACCAGTATGCCGGCTCCTATCAGGATGAATCGGCCTGCACGACCCCTGATGGTGTTGTCCATGGGGCAAAGTGCGGCTGGGGTGATTGGGCCGTATGGGGCGGCGTTGGTGTACCGATAAACGACAAGCTGAAGTGGAACCTGCAGCTCGCTTATACCGACTCGAAGATGTTCGAGGCGACAACCAACGTCAGGTTCAACCCAGTCCAGCACCTGCTCATCGAACCGGAATTGACCTATATGCACTACGACTTCATCAATGATGATACGGTTGCCGGCGTCCTCCGTTTCGAGCGGAATTTCTGATCAAATCTGATTGGACCGATCTTCGATCATTGGCGCATGATTTCGCAAATCGCTGCCATTTCATGCGGCCACAGATATAAGATTGGAAAATGGAAGAAGGGGCCGGCCACAGTGCCGGGCCCTTTGTTTTTAAAGTCATTTTGCCGGCGCCGGGTCGTAAAATCCCTCCTCGGCCGGCTTCGCTGCGTGGCAATCGAAATATGCCGCACCGATGGTGTCATCTGGTTAACTAGTTGGTAAGGGGAGGCTTGCGCTTACGTACCCTTGGCTGTACTCCGCTGTGCAGAAACAACACTTTAAATTGCCGGAGAAGAGTATGCGCATACGTGCTGCCATGGCGATCAGTCTTTTCGCCATATCGACCATTTTGTCTAGCTGCCAGACGCCGCAGGAATCTGCTGCCAGTGCCGAAATGACCTGTCAGGCCCAGGGTCTGCGCCCGGGGACTCAGCGTTATGGCCGCTGCGTCGGTACCACCTACCAGGCCAACCGGGCCCAGGCGCAGCAGGCCGAAAACCAGGCTGCCGCAGGCGTTGCTGCCGGCATCATCGGCGGCGTTCTCGTCGGCGCTGCGGTCAGCGACGATCATTACCATCACGGCTATTACGGCCGTCCCTACTACCATCGTTGCTATCGCTGCTGGTAACCTTGGCGATCAGCCCGCCTGAAAAACGAAAACTCCGCAGACATCGCGTCGGCGGAGTTTTTTATTGCCGTGTTCTGCTCACGATTTAGTGGAAAGCTGAACCGCTAGAACGGTCGGGTCATCACTTCCCTGCTGACGAGCCTCAGACTGCGATCCGGCTGGATGATGTAGGTTTCGTAGACATCCTGTCCCCACTGATTGACGAAATGGTGCTGCATCCGCGTACCTGGAGGCGATAGTGTCAGTTTCATTTGCGGCTGACCGCGATAGGTGATGCTGCCGGGAATCGGTTGCAGGGATTGTTCGGTTGTCGTGCATGCAGCCAGCAGCGGCGCGCATAGCAGGAGGGCAATCAGGGGCTTCATCGCCGTAACTTTCTAATCACTTCTTATTCAATGAAAATCCGCCCTGGAAGAAAGACGGAAAAGCATCTGTGAGCGCGGCTCGAAGCCACTATATAGAAGTAATGCCGGAGTGGTCGGCGGCAAGGTTTTTTCACGCAGATTTGCTTGGATCCGCCGCCGTTGCAATTTGAAGGAGTGACACATGCGAACGATCACCACATCGATAGCGGCTGCGGGTTTTGGTGTATTGCTGGCGGCAAGCGTAGCCATGCCTGCCGGCGCCATCACCATGCCCACGCTCTCGGTACCGGAGCAGCAATCCGACATTATCCAGGTCCACGACCATGGACACTGCCACAACAACAGCCGTTGGCGCGGCCATCAGATCCATGGCTTCGACGGCTACTATGACGATGACTCTGACAGCGGCGTGCTCTTCAAGTCCTTCGTGACCGGTACGCTCTTCAACAGGCAGCGCACGGAAGGCTATTACAGCGGCCGCGCACAGGCCTGCGCCGACCGCTACCCATCCTACCGCGCCTCGGACAACACATACCAACCGAGTCACGGACCGCGGCGGGTGTGCCGGTGAGCCGACTGGTGGTCAACGAAAACCATCGCTCGTATCGTTAGCGGTGCCCCAAAAGGAAATTCCTATGGAGCCAACCGGCGATATCAAGGAGATGGATGGTCAGGCAAACGAGAAGATATAGAGAAACTATTCTCGCTCGGCCGCCTTGATGCTTGCCTGAGGGCAATAAAAAGCTGCCGCAGACCGGCGGTCGGTAGTTGCGACGGGCTCACGCCCCAGTTGCCAACGCATATATCCTGAGCTGCAGGGGCAAACATAAAAACTAGGGTCGAACGTTTATGTTGCCGGGCGGCTTGTCGTCGCTTCTGATCTTTTGTCCATCCAGATATCCGTGCTCGAATGCCTTCGCCTGTGGGCTGCCTTCAGGATACGGATTCTCTTCGGGTTCGCTCTGTTTTTTTCCAGCTTCTATTCCACACGCGTACGCGGCAGCCTCTTCATCGTGGGGAGCTTCGGCTATGAGAGGTTGGTCCTCATGCTTTGCCATAATTTCATCTCCCTGGAGAACGATACCGCAGGCCTTCTCCGCCCTTGGATTATCAGGACTGTTTTTTGATCGCTTCGATAATCGCCTCAAGTTCACCCATCGTGACCAGGCCCAGCATGTGTTGATCGGCCAAATCAACGAGCGCTGCGGCAACTTCCCGCTCGTTCCATCCGGCCGCGACGGCGCGCTTCGCCACTTCCGCAAAGGCGGAATGGAGTGCGAATTGGCACCAAGAATAGCGATCAGGGTCCGTTTGCCCGACGGGCGGCGGCTGAATGTCAATCATCTCTAAAATATCGTGATGACGTTCAGAAACATCAAGGGACCCCGTGAACCTTAGCGTAAAACCCGCCATTGCTGGCGGGCTTTCTCTCATTGCTGAGCAGGGGCCGTCGCAGGCGGCGTCGCTGTTGCCGGTGGCTGCGTCGTGGTGGTCTGGGCCGGCGGAGGCGTTGCATCCGTCGGGCTGGTACGAGGCCAGAAGCTCCACGCCAATGCGGCTAGGATAATAGCCCCCAAGATAACCACCCACTGCGCCCAAGGAGGGCGGCGTGAAAGCGGCGTAGTTCTCAGGTCTGGGCTTGGTCGATTGAGATCATTGCTCATGGTTATACTCCTCCACACCATAAACCTTTGGCTGCAACAAAGGTTCCGACGATGAAAAAATGGTGCGGTACGGGGAGTGTCCGTCTAACCTCGTCCAATCTCGTGTGACACTACTGTCGAAAAGCCAAACGATCTCAGCGATACGATTTCTCCCCTACGAAATTGGGAAGCCATCGACTGAAACGAACGCGGAACTGTGAGCATCTTGTTCGAGATATTTTCGGGACTTTGCGTTTTCTAAAACGCGCACTTTGTGTGCTTTTGGTTTCGTCTTTTCCGGCCCACCGCTCGGTGAAAACCAAATTAACCAGGGATATCAAGGAGATAAATGGTCGGGGCGACTGGACTCGAACCAGCGACCCCTTGACCCCCAGTCAAGTGCGCTACCGGGCTGCGCTACGCCCCGACCTGCCGAAAAGGCCTGTTTCGTTTATGGTTTCGGCTTTCAGGATGCAAGTGGAAAATGCAGTCGCCGGAATAAAAATGGAACAAGCAGTGCGGCAGGATGGCCGCTGTGTGCCATCCTGCGAAAGTTTCGCGCGACGATCATAGGCCGAATATTTGTTTGGCCTCCGATCACCGATTTAGCTGCACCACGACGCCGTCTGTCCTGTCCAGCGGCGGGCCAGCCCCTCAGCAACCAGCTGATCGCCAATGGACCGGCCGGCGCGCATGGCGATGCGGTATTTGCCGCCGTGTTGGTCGTCGCCGCGCCCACTGGCGGAGAGCACAAAGGTGTCGCCGTTGAGAAGGGCTTGCAACCGTAGTTTCGCGGCGGTGGCTTTTTGCCGCTCACCGGCGCAATGGGACGGCTCGATATCAGGTACATCGATGTCCGCCAGGCGGATTTTGATTCCGTTCTGCCAGAAAGTGTTACCGTCGACGACACAGTTTATACCGGCCTCACCGCCGCATAGGCCGAATCGCCCGGTGGTTTCAGGCGGGGCGGCGACCAGTGTCCGGTCCGCCGGCACGGCAACGGGAATGACATTGGGTGGGACTGGCAAGGTCGAATCCGGATGTTCGGGAACGACGACAGCCGTTCTTGTTTTCGGCTTGGCGGTCGGCAACGGCGTATCCTGCGGCACATGCCGAACGCCGACGGCGCCGGCATAGGCCTGCAATGACGGCATATCCCTGCGATGCTCATAGGCGAAAATACCCGCCACGGCCCCCAGACCGACTATGCCCCATAGCCACATCGAATTGCCCGTTTTGGACTGTGGCTTGCGCCGCGTGCGCCGTTTCGCTTTTGCCATGGCTTCATTCCTCGATTACCGGGGAATTATCGCCAAGATTTCTTACCGATCCGTTGGCTTTTCAATTGTCGGCGCTGCGCCGGACCCTTCTTCACTTCGAGGCGTTGGCGGCTGGCTTCAGCTTTACCGCCATAGTGACTTGGCCGCGCACCATCAGCTTCAGCCCGCGGCCGTCGATGTTGGTGACATCGGTATTGCTGGAAAGGCCGTTGATCTGGCAATCATCCGCGATCGTGTCGAGCAGCACGGTGCAGTTGCTGGCGGCAATACGATAGAAGGATTTGATTGCGTCCTGCTGCTGCTTTTCATCGTTGCCGTCCGTGATCGGGATGGAAAGCGATATCCCGGATTGCACGGAAATATAGCCGTCGGGAATTTGGTGCGGATTGCGCAACGGCAACGCCGAAAGAGACTGTGAAAAGGCGGGCGCCGCCGCGCTGAGGAGGAGCAATGCTGCCGGGATCATGCGCCTTTTCATAGGAAGCCTCCGTTTCTTCGGCTTCTTATCTCAGGCTTCGATGAAGGCTTCGTGATTGTGTAACTTAAAATTGTAATACAGTGAGGGTTGTAGCGTGTATTCTGCGGGTCAGGAATGCTTCAACATAAAGGCCGCGCCCACAAAACCTTCCTTGCCAAGCCCCCGAGCAAAGCGCATAGTCACTTTCTGTTATCGCCGGTTATAAAGCGGGCACCGGCGACCGTATTTGCGTGCTGCCCGATGGACAAGGCGGCGCCTATGTTGGAAACCTCCATCCACCCTCAGGATTTACCCCTGTTTTCAGACGATTTGGATCGTTTGGAAAAGGTCTTGGATGCCGTCTGCGAAGATCGCGGGATCAGTTCCCGCAGCCCTGAAGCCGAGCGCCTTGGCGCACTGATCATCCAGCTCTATCGCCAGGGCGTGAAGGAAGACGCGAAGCTTGTCGCGCTTGCAAGAGCCTACCTCTGACACTTTCGTTGTCGGCCATCTAATCGATTTAAGCCAATTTCACATAGCAGCAATGATGCTTTGTGCCTGTTCGAATCCGCTTTGCCGCCTTATATTTGCTGCATCGCACAAACAGAGTCGATTGCTCGATGTCGTCGGCCCCTGCGGGGTCAATGTGCGGCCGCCCGCCAAACAAAATCAACAACGGTGGGCGCGGATAATTTGAAAGGTCCATGATGAATTTCAAAGTTCCGAGCCGGCTTCGCCGTATGCTCGTTGATTCCGTTGAGTTGCCACAGCTCAAATTTCCCGTGACGCGGCCGCAATCGCAACCGGCACGCCGGCGCGTATCCACGCGACTGGTGCCGCAGCGTCTGACGGAGGTTCTGTGGTTCGGGCGTAATCCTGGCGACCTGCGCATGCTGGAATATGTGCCGCCGGGCATCGAAGGTCCGATGCCGCTGGTGGTCGTTTTGCATGGTTGTCACCAGAATGCCGAGGATTTCGATCGTGCTAGCGGCTGGACGGCCTTGGCGCGTCAGCATGGTTTCGCCGTGCTTTATGCCGAGCAGAAGCTCTCCAATAACGCCAATCTCTGTTTCAATTGGTTCCGCCCGAGCCTGGTGACCCGTGATCGCGGCGAACTGGGTTCGATTCGCGAGATGATCGATTTCAGTCGCCAGCTTCACAAAATCGACGACAGCAAGATCTTCGTCATGGGCCTGTCGGCCGGCGGTGCCATGGCTTCGGCGCTGCTTGCTACCTATCCGGAGCTGTTTGCAGCCGGTGCCATCATCGGTGGCCTGCCTTTTGGCGCTGCCCGCGATGCCATGTCCGCACTGGATGTGATGAATAGAGCCGCTGTCCGCCCTGCCGAAAAATGGGCGGAACTCGTCCGCGAAGTCTCGCCGGATGCCGCCCGTTTTCCGGCAATATCCATCTGGCACGGAACTGATGACGACGTCGTATCGTTCCGCAATGCCGAAGCGTCGGTCGCGCAGTGGCTGGCCGTGCATGGACGTCCGCAGACCAAGGGCCGGTTGCGGCTGTTCGAAGGCGGCGAGCGGCGCGAATGGCGTAACGACTACGGCGACATGGTGCTGGAACTGGTGACCCTGAACAACTTCGGCCACGGCTTACCGATCGGTCCCGTCATCGAGGGCAGAGAGCCGGCCAACGATACCGAGCGCTTCATTTTGCCGGCTGCCGTTTCTGCGCCGGAGCAACTGGTTCGGAGCTGGGAGCTGGCTTAAGCGCTAGTCGTCGTTGGTGGCGTTCAGATTTTCCGGCCGGATGCCGCCATCTTGATCCCAGTGCTTGAAACGAATGCCGGCGCCGCCGGCTTCGTCACTGCCGCTTGCAATGAACGATATACCCCGGGCTTCGAGTGCGGCACGCACCGCGACCACCACCTTGGCATCCACCGAACTGGCATCCGTTTCCAGCGCTTCTATTGACGCGATGGATTGCTTGCTGTCGGTAGCGAGTATTTCTGTCGTAAGTCCCAGCATGGCGCGCGCGCCACGTATTTGCGCTGAAGTTATCATGGTTGAAATCTAGCGCATAACCCCGAAAATCGGAACTGATTTTCGGAGACGAATTGTGCGCAGACATCAGATCCTGCCGCGCCTTGTACATCCTTCAGGAAGCGCTGCGCAGCACCACTTTCTCCGGCGTTCTTAGGAGGTTAGGAACGCGATAGCCAAGTAATTCGAAGTAGATTTCCTCGGTCGCATCGGCCATGCCGGCGAGCGTATAGCCGTCCTTGCGCCGCCGTGCTTCGGCGGTGAAGCTTCGCAGTAATTTGGAGTCGGCAAAACGCGTCATCGCCGCGGCCAGCTCCGACGGATCGTCGCTGTTGGCGACGATATAGCCGTTCTTACCGGGCTCGATCACCGTGCGCGCGCCGCCGACATCGGTCAGCAGAAGTGGCTTGCCGCCCGCCGCAGCTTCCAGCATGACATAGGACATTGCCTCGTAGCGGCTCGGCATGACGACGACGTCGAAGGCGTCGACCGCGGTGGCGCCGGGAATGGCGCCATCGAGGTGGGCGCGATCTTCGAGGCCGGCGGCCTTGATCATGCCGCTGACGGTGTCGGCCAGTTCGCCTATCCCGATCATAAGCAGGTGCGCCTGCGCCAAGTCCGTCGCGATGCGGGCAAAGGCCTCGACAAGTCGCTCCGGCGCTTTCTGTGGCGTCAGCCTGCCGACGAAACCGAAGAGCAGAGCGTCCTGCGGTATCCCATAGCGTGCACGGATGGCGGCGCGTTGACCGGATGGGGGTGCGCTGACGCCGTTGACGACGATACGCAGCCGATCCTCCGGAATGCCGAGCGACAGCGCGTGATTGTATTCGTCGCGGGACACGCAGATCAGGCGATCGGATAGCCAGTCGCCGAGCAGTCTTTCGATCCCGCCATAGATCATCCGGCCTCTTGATCCGAGTGTCGGGTCCATGGTGCGGAAGGCATGCGGTGTATAAATCACCGGGATATGCGGACCCGGCAATCTCAGTCGCGTGAGCGCCCCCGCCTTGGAGCTGTGGCCATGAACCAGATGGAACGGCCCCTGCTGAGCAATGATCCGGCGAATTTGCCACCAGGCGGTGACATCCCATGGCCCCGGCGCACGCCGCATGGCGAGAGAGATGACGCTGTCGAGGCCCATGCCTTCCAACTCCGCGACGAAAGCCGCTTCGGCGCGCAGAGGCGAATAGATCGCCGTGACCGAATGGCCGCGGCGCTGCATGGCGCGGCAGAGGTCCAGGAAGTGCCGCCCGGAGCCGCCGCCGCTTGGTTCGAGAACTTGCAGCAGCGAAAGGCGTTTGAAGCCGACGTTGATGTTCACGGTGCTGCTTCCCTTCGGGCCAAGCTACGCTGATACTGTTGCTCGAGCGCCCCGCAGCCCCAGACGATGCCGATAAGCATGTAGAGATGGCGCCAATGGTCGGTGTCGATGACGTTGCCGATGCCGACATGGCCGAGAATGACGATCCAGGCGATCATCACGTAGGGCTGCCAGGGCCGTTCCTTCAAAAGGTTGCGGAAGCCGATATAGACGGTCCAGCAGATCATGCTGACCCAGCAGAAAAATCCAAGCCAGCCATAGGTGGTCAGTGTTTTCAGCCAGATATTGTGCTCGTCCTCCCGAAAGAGGGTGGAAAAGACCAGGGGGCCGATGCCGAGCGGCCTTTCCATCGACAACATGAAACCGAGGCGATGACGTTCGAAACGGCCGAGATGGCCGCCGTCGTAGTCCTGCACGAGTTGCGTGCGCGTCGAGAACAGGTCGCTGACCTGGTGGAACTGCAGCGCGACAACTAGCAGGACGACCATGAGAATGATCGCCGTCAGCGACATCACCAGGATGCGTAGCCGGAAGGCATTGCTGCGATGTTTCAACAGCATGCAGAAGATCAGCGCCACCGAAGCGAAGGCGAACAATCCCCAGGCGGCGCGCGAGAAGGAGAGGAAGATGCCGAAGGCCAGAACGAACAGACCTATCCCCTTGATCGGCGCCTTCTTCAGGTCGCCGATCAAGATGCCGTGCATGAGATAGATGGTCGGTGTCACCAGGTAGGGACCAAAGACGTTCGGGTCTTGGAACACGCCCATGGCGCGATCGTAACGGGTGAAGATTTCAGCGCCGGGAAAGGCGTGGAAGTAGCCGAGAATGCCGAGGCTCGCCGTGATCAGCGCGGCAACGACCCAGGTGTTGAAGATCAGCTTCAACCGCTTTTCGCTGTCTTCGATGATTGCGGCATAGAAGACGGAACTCAGCGCCAGGAAGGTAGAGACGGCGACATAGATCGGTCCGTCGAGATGACCGCCGCCGAGGTCGCGCATCTGTGTCAGCGACAGCATGCCGCCGACATTGAAGGTCAGGAACAGCGCCAGGAGCGGCGCGACATTGCGCGAGATTTTCAGGCCGAGGACGAACCAGACGCCGATGAGAAAGGCGACCCACAGCTCATAGGGCGCCGGTTCGGCGATAACGAAGCCTGACAGAAAGACCCCGAAGGCAACGCAAGCCGTGCCGATCAGCCGCAGTGCTGCGAGCTGAGGCCGGTCGACGCGCTGATAGGGGAGATCGATCGCGGTCAATAGGCGTTTTCCGTGTTGAGAAGACGGAAGGGCGTCAGAAACAAGATCTTCAGATCGAAGTACAGCGACCAGTTCTCGATGTAGTAGAGATCGTAAGCCGTGCGGAACTTGATCTTGTCGTCGCTGTCGATCTCGCCGCGCCAGCCGTTGATCTGCGCCCAGCCGGTGACGCCGGGCTTGACGCGATGGCGGGCGAAATAGCCTTCGACCACATCGGCATAAATGCGGTTGTGGCTTGCCGCCAACACCGCATGCGGGCGCGGGCCGACGAGCGACAGGCTGCCGAGCAGCACGTTGAAGAGCTGCGGCAATTCGTCGATCGAAGTCTTGCGGATGAAACGTCCGACCGGTGTAACGCGCGGATCGTTCTTGGTTACGGCATTGCGGGCCGTCGGGTCGCTCAAATTGGTGTACATCGAGCGGAATTTGAAGACGTTGATGATCTCGTTGTTGAAGCCATGGCGCTTCTGCATGAAGAAGACCGGCCCCTTCGACGTCGTCTTCACGGCGATTGCGGCACCAAGCATGATCGGCCAGAGCAGGCAGAGCGCCAGCAGGCTGAAGAAGACATCGAAGATGCGCTTGGCGACGCCGTCCCAATCGCGGATCGGCTTGTTGAAGATGTCGAGCATCGGCACTGCGCCGACATGCGAATAAGCGCGCGGACGGAAGCGCAACTTGTTGGCATGCGCTGCCAGGCGGATATCGACAGGCAGCACCCAAAGCTTCCTGAGGAGCTGTAGAATACGGTCCTCGGCGCTGATCGGCAGCGCGATGATCAGCATATCGACGCGTGTCAGCCGGGCAAATTCGACCAGCTCGGCGACAGTACCGAGTTTCGGGTATCCGGCGACCATCACCGGCGAGCGTTTCTCGCCGCGATCGTCGAAAATGCCGCAGATGCGGATATCGTTGTCGGGCTGGTGCTCCAGCGCGCGGATCAGTTCCTTGGCAGGCTCACCGCCGCCGACGATGACGGCGCGTCTTTCCATGATGCCGTTGCGCGCCCAGTGGCGGATGCCATAGGCAAACACCGCTCGCGCGACCACGAGGAAGGCTGTGCCGGCAGCGAGCCAGATCGCGAGCATACGGATGGAATAGATATGGCGCAGATCGAAGGGCAGCAGTGCAAGGGCCATCACCGCAAACGCGGCCACCCATGACACCAGGATGCGGTGCGGGAAACGGTGTGGCGCGCGCAATATCGGGATCTGATAGGCGTCCGCCACTTGCAGGAAGACGATGGCGAGACCGCAGAGCGCGATCGTCACCGCTGCCTGCGACAGGAAGGGATAAGTGCCGGGCGTGGTCTGGAAGAAGACAACTGCAAGCCCGACGGCAAGCAACGACAGGAATTCGAAAAGCCGGTATTGTCCGATGATGATCGCCGGCGTCTGATTGTCTTCGCGAAATTGCTCGGCGATTTGACGGGCATAAGCGTTGATATCGCCGGCCTGATAATCGCCGCCTTGTTCCTCAGCACTGCGAGTGCGGATTTCCGAAACCTGCTTGCGAATATTGTCCAAGTTGAATTGCTCGGACTTTTCGATATGGTTCATGGCAATTCATCCGGTCGTTACCGGAGATTGCCTAGCAGATATGAGCTAAGAAACGCTTACAACACTTGTTTGTATTCTAATGTTCGTCGCTGTATGCAAGTATATTATAATATAATTCTATAGTATCTCTGGCCATCACCGAGGCCGAAAATGTCGATCGGATCGTCTCGGTATCCGGCATGGTTTGCTGACGCCACGTCGGCTCGGTAATCGCCGCTGCCATGACGCGAGCAAGATCGTCGGCATTGCCTGACTCCGCGAGTGCAGGGCTGTGCTCACCAAGCGCTTCGGCAATACCGCCGACACGCGAGGCGATCACCGCTTTCTCGGCCGCCAAGGCTTCCAGCACGATATAAGGCATGGCTTCAGCGCGTGACGGGACGACGACATTCTGCGACATGGAAAAGGCTTCATGCACGCGCATGGCCGGCAGCATGCCGATGCGGTGCCCAAGGCCCCGCTGGATCATCATGTTACGATATTTATCCTTGTCCGGTCCGTCGCCGATCATCAATGCGGATAGAGGCCGGCCGATCTGCCGTTCGGTCTTGGCGAAGGCGTCCACAAATAGATCGGGACCTTTTAGGTCCCGCAGCATGCCGATATAGACGAAATGCACCGAGTCCGATCGCGTGGGTATGTTCCGGAAATCGCGCTCGCTGATGCCGTTGTAGATCATCGCGGTGCGTGTTCGGGGCTTGCCGATCTTGTTTTCGTAACTTCGGCGCTCGAATTCGCAGATGAAGATCAGCCCGTCGGTCAGAAATTCCAGCAGCCGCTCCAAAGTGTGGACCAACAGGCCTTGTGGCGAGGCGCGCGAGAAATGCAGGCTGCCGCCATGCGCAGTATAAAGGCGGGCTACGCGATACTTGTTCACCCGCAAGGCTGAGCCGAGGATGCGCGCAAGCAGGCCGCCTTTGGCGCCGTGCCCGTGCAGCACATCCGGCCGCAAACTTTTGACTTTGTTGTAGCTGTTCCAGAGCGTCGTGGCGTCGGACAGGCTGATGTGACGCTTGATCGGCAGGCGCGTCACGCCGAGCGAGAGGAAGGGCCTGACATCGTCGAACAGCAAATCCTCATGCGTTCCGCCGGTGAGGCTATCGCAGAGAATACCGACCTCATGTCCCGCCTTGCTCTGTTCCTCCGCCAGATCGCGGACATGGCGGAACACCCCGCCGACCGGAGACCTGAAGCAATGAAGGATGCGGAGCGGTTTTGCCATGATCGGGAACGGTTAGAATAGCCGTTCGCGGACATAGATCGTGTCTCCCGCCAGGACCGGATCGGAGATGCCGACCCGCCCGGTCATCACATGACCATTGATCTTGCGCGTGACGTCGGCATTGGACTGATTCGCGCGGCTGCTGAAACCGCCGGCAACCGCGATGGCGTTCTGTATCGTCATGCCAGGCACATAAGAATACTGACCGGGCTGGCCGACTTCGCCCATGATGTAGACCGAGCGGTAGCGATCGATGTCGATAGTGACGTCGGGATCGCGGATATAGCCTTGACGAAGTTTCTGCGCGATCTGGCCGGAAAGCTGTTGCTGCGTACGACCGCGCACAGGGACCTGGCCGATCAGCGGGAAGGCGATGTAGCCGGCCTGATCGACCGTATAGGTGTTCGTCAAACCTTCCTGGTCGAAGACGGTGACGCGCAGGCGGTCGCCGCTATCCAGCGTATAGGGCTGAATCGTTGCTTCACTGAAGGCTTTCGGCGCCGGCTGATAGGTGTTGCAGCCACTGAGCGCAGCGCTCACGGCAGCCATGCCGAGTGCTAGGACAATCTTTGGCTTTGCGAAGGGCATTTCGCGCTCACAGGAGATGAAAATCACTGTCGTCGTTATCGATCCGTTAGGGTTAACGGTCGGTAAAGAGCAAGAAAAATTCCATGTTCTTTATTAGAAATTTCGAAAATAATACATGGAAAGTACTATTAACGCTTGGGTTACCATAGTCGTTTACGCTTAATTCTGGCTTTATATTACGGAGTTCTTGTATATGCCCGGCGTCAACAATAGCCAGCAGGATGTCGATATCGACCTCGCACAGCTTTTTCGCGCCGTTTGGCAGCGCCGGCTGCGCGTCATCGCCATCACGCTCGTCGGTGCTTGTCTGGCATTTGCCGTCGCCAAGGTCGTCTCGCCTGAATATCGCAGTGAAACACGCATCCTGATTGAGCAGCGCGCGCCGGCTTTTGCGACAACGACGCAGAACAACGATGCCAGCTCTGGTCCGCTGCTCGATGAACTCAACATCGCCAGCCAGGTGCAGATCCTGCAATCGGCCGATCTCATCAAGCAGGTGATTACCAATCTCAAGCTTTACGAGCGGCCGGAGTTCGCCGACGCCAACAACTCGGCCTTTTCCGATATTCTCGTCAAACTGCATCTGAAAAAGAACCCGCTCGATAAGGCGCCGGAAGAGCGGATGCTCGACGCGTTCACAAATCAGCTGCAGGTCTACCAGATCAATAGCTCGCGCGTCATCGGCATCAGCTTCACTTCCCGCGATCCGGATTTGGCGGCCAGCGTCCCGAACGCCATGGCTCAGGTCTATTTGTCGACGCAGAGCGGCGCGAAGCTCGATTCCAATAGCGAGGCGACGCGTTGGCTGGAGCCTGAGATCGCCAATCTGCGCGACAAGGTCAACGAAGCCGAGAAGAAGGTTGCCGACTATCGCTCCGCCAACGGTCTGCTGCAGACCAGTGACAACAATACCTTCGCGACGCAGCAGCTTGCCGATATTTCCGGCCAATTGGCGCAGGTGCGCGGCGACAGGGCCAATGCCGAGGCGCGTGCCCAAGGCGTGCGCAACGCGCTCGCCACCGGCCGCTCCACCGATACGCTTGCCGACGTTTCGGGCTCGCAGACTATCCAGCGACTGAAAGCGACAGAGTCCAATCTGGAATCGCAAATCTCGGACCTTTCGACGACGCTGATGGATGGCCACCCGCGGCTGAAAAGCCTGCGCGCCCAACTCGCCGATATCCGCCAGCAGATCGACCGCGAAACAAAGAAGATCCTTGCCAGCATCGAGAATGAAGCCAAGGTGGCACAACTGCGCGAACAGCAGCTTGTGGCGCAGTCGAACACGCTGAAGTCCGATAGCGCCCGGGCAGGGGAAGATGAAGTCGGCCTCAATGCACTGGAACGTGAAGCAGCTGCCGAGCGGCAATTGCTGGAAACCTATCTCGCCCGCTACCGCGAAGCCGCTTCTCGCGTCGATAAGAATTCGAGCCCGGCGGATGCCCGCGTGGTTTCCAAGGCTGTGGAACCGGTCGATCCCTATTTCCCGAAGATCGGGCCGATCGTCGTCGTCGCCACGCTTGCGACCTTTATTCTGACCTCCATCGTCATCATGCTGGCAGAGCTCTTCAGTGGCCGCGCGTTGCGTCCGGTCGGTCCGGTCGATCGTGAAGTTCTGGTCCGGAGGGAAACTGCCGCTAATTCGCAAACCATTGTCGAAGCTGCTCCCGCGAAAGTCGCAGCCGCATCGCGTCAAGGCGAAGTGCCGGCAAGCATGCTCTCTGTCGCTTCCGATGAGGCGTTGGCGCGGGAGATGGAAGGAGCAGTCGATCTTGGGCACCGGCCACAGGAGGCCGTTGAGGAGGCGGAAGACGAAGAGGATTTTTCCATTCAGTCGGTCGCCGATTATTTGGTCGAACGCGACTCCCGTCTTGCCATTGCCATATCACCGACCGGCGACAATGGTTCCACGGCGACCGTGATGCTGGCCCGCACTATCGCCGATGCCGGACGCCGCATCGTACTGGTCGATATGACCGGAACCGGCTGCCCCTCACGGCTGATGGCCGAAACTGCCGGCCTTTCCGGGGTGACCGATCTGCTTTGCGGTGAGACTGCCTTTGCGGATACCATTCATCCCGACCGTCTCTCCGATGCTCATCTCGTGCCGCAGGGTACCAGCGACGTCGGCCGTGCTATGCGCGGCGCCGACCGGTTGTCGCTGATCCTCGATGCGCTCGGCTCGGCCTATGATATCGTCCTCGTCGAATGCGGCGCCGCCGACGTCTCGGGCGTCGCGAGGCTGACGCGTAGCAAGGATACGGAAATCGTTCTCTCCATGCCGGAGCCGGACGAAAACCAGTTCATTGCGGCAATGACGGAATTCCAGAAGGCCGGTTATGAGCACATCATCCTGATGTCCGGCTGGCGCGAGGAGCATGGCCCTGACGCTCGTCAACACGCGGCCTGATCAATCCTTCTCTACCTCTTCCACCGAGGTATCGCTGCCGCCTTGCCGCGCCCGCAGCCGCTGGATGAACCCATAGAGCTGCGGATTGGCTTTGATGGACGCTTTGGCGCGCGTCACCCCACGCTGTGCGAAAGCCGCCACTTGCCCCACCGCCGAAATTGGCAGGATCAGGTCGTGCTGCGTCGTTTCCATTGGGCACCACGAGCGTTTGTAGCCTTGGTCGCCGATGCCGAAATCGAAAAGGGCGGCGCCCTCGTGGTGTAGCCGTTCGATCATCAACCAGAACAGCAGTTCGCCGGGACTGGCCTCCGGAACCAGTGTCTCGTCGATCGATGCAAACTGGCAGATGACGTGATCGCCCTTGCGTGACAGGGCTGCGACCGCCGGGATATGCCCCTCATGCTCGCCCTTCAGCCGTAATGCGTGCATCTCCAGGGCGGCATAGCGGTCGCCATCTCGGAGCGCCAGCAGCCGGTGCAGGACCGTTTGGGTCGGCGCATCCTGAAACACATCCGGTAGGCCGGCCGCTTCGAAGCGAACCGCTTTCTGCCGGAAGAACAGCTCGAGCAGCGCATCCCGCTGATCAGGCGCCGCGATTACATAGTCATAACCGCCTTTGTCGTTGAGAATGCGGGTCTGATGTTTGAATTTCTTGCGCCGCCGCTTGGCGTTCACCTGCTTCAAAGTCGCTTCGAAGGCGCCGAGGAAAGGCAGTTGAAAAGCATGGTTCTGGTTCTGGATGGCTGGCATCAAGGCGAGGGGGCTTTTGCGACCGCGCCAGTCCAGCGGCACATTGCGCAGGACCATTAGGTCGGCCTTGCCCCGCAGCGCCCGCACAATCTCTGCCTGTTGCGATGCCGCAAGGCCATTGCCTGTTGTCCCCAGAAATTCGGCGGAGAACAGGCCGGTATTGATGTTGCTGTGACGCGCGCCGATGAATTCGGCGCGACTGATGCCCCGGGTACGGATGATTTCGAGCGGCAGGATAAAGGCGGTGCGATCGTTGAAAGAGCCGCGGATGATGGCCAGCGGATGCCGAAAGGTTTCGGCCCAGGCGGCGCACCAGTCGTAGCTCTGATGGAGCGAAGCAAGATCGTCTTGCTCCAATACCCGCCACTCGGCCTCCAGCGGAGCCATGCTGTCGAAGATTTCGATGCGCATGCCGTCCCCTGTCGCAGACCGCACAGCGGCGGATGCCATGTCCCTACGCAGTGCCCCTGCAACGGGCACGTTTGCGATGTCGAGCTTCTGCGTTTGCACCTGGCATCTCCAATCGGACAGCATTCGCATGCAATCTTTGGAGCAGGCAGCTTATTTTTGGTTTAAGGCGCGATGGTTAGGCAGGTTTCCCGTTGATCACGGTTATCTCTACGTAAATCCGAAATCGCTTGAATACAGGCTCTCACTGCGGGCGCGGCCCGGCCATCCACTTGATGATCCCCATTGCGGGCAGCACCCAGATGATGCCGCTGAACAGGAAATAGAGGAAATGCACCCAGCCGGGCTGGTCGCCAAGCGTGCGCACCGCCACGATCATCGCCACAATCGCATAGATGACGACCAGCAGAACGAGCAGGATCATGCCGATGAATTTGCGCAGGCGAAGGGGCAAGGGACTGGTCTTCCTCTTTTAAACGAGACGCCGCGACGGCATGCCGCAAAGTCTCGGGACTTGTTTTGCACGCCCCTATCAGGCAAATCAACAGCCGGATTGAAGGGAGACCCCATGGCTGTCGCTAATTTCACGTCGGAACAGGCCGTTTTGAAGGAAGTGGCCCGCCAGGACCGCAATCGCCGCGCCATCCGCATCTGGCTTGCCTGCGTGCTTTTGGCACTCTTTGCTCTGGTGCTGGTCGGCGGTGCGACGCGTCTGACCAATTCCGGTCTGTCGATCACCGAATGGCAGCCGATCCATGGTGTCATCCCGCCGCTCAATGCGCAGGAATGGCAGGAAGAGTTCGATCTCTACAAGCGCATCCCGCAGTTCCAGCAGTTGAACAGGGACATGACGGTCGATGAGTTCAAAAGCATCTTCTGGTGGGAATGGGCGCATCGCCTGCTTGCCCGAGCCATGGGCGTCATCTTCGGAGTGCCATTGCTGTTCTTCGTTCTGACCGGTCGCGTCGAGCGGAAGCTGTGGCTGCCGCTTGGCGGTATTTTCGTGCTCGGCGGTCTGCAGGGCGCGATCGGCTGGTGGATGGTGTCGTCCGGCCTCGAAGCGCGCACCGACGTCAGCCAGTATCGTCTCGCCACCCACCTTGTCACCGCTTGCCTGATCTTTGCTGCCTGCATGTGGTTCATGCGCGCGCTGTCGCCGCATTCGAACGACCCGGCGCCGACGCGTTATTCGGCAAAACTTGCCGGTCTCATCGCCTTCATGGCGCTGTTCCAGATCTATCTCGGCGCACTGGTTGCCGGCCTCGACGCCGGCCTTTCCTATAATACCTGGCCGCTGATGGATGGTGCGGTGGTGCCTGGCGGGCTGTTCGCGCAATCACCGGGCTGGATCAATTTCTTCGAGAACCCGAAGATGGTGCAATATGTCCACCGCCTCGGCGCCTATGCGCTCTTCACCGTCGTTGCGATCAACATGATCATCTCGCTGCGCGCTGCAACGCAGACGACGCATGCCCGCCGTTCGGTCGTGCTGTTCGTGCTGGTGCTCATCCAGGCGATCCTCGGCATTTCGACGCTGCTCTTGCAGGTGCCGCTGCATCTGGCGCTGGCCCATCAAGCCGGCGCTCTCATCGTCTTCGGCTTTGCCATCGCCAATTGGCGCGGTTTCTATGGCGAATATCCGCACCAGACGGTTATCGCCGTGAGGGGTTGAGGCGTATGATCGCCTCGCCCTCCTGGTTCGCAAAACTCAGCGCGAGGCAATATTGCTGGGCGCCGACGACAGACGCGTCACCACCTGCAGACGCTTGATTTCACCACGTTTGAAGGCGGCCAGGAAGCGGCGGTAATCCTTAAAGACCACGCAGCCATTCGAGTCGCCACGGCTTCCTCTGAGCATGTACGTGTGAGCCAGCAAGCCGTCGCGGCCATAGACGCGGGCGCCGTTTGAGGGTGTCAGGCGCAGCGCCTGCACGCCATGGAACAGGCTTTCTCTATATGTCAGGTCATAAGTTTCAGGCGGCGTCGGGCCGGTGTTTTTGCGGTCGACGTAGCGCGGATTGTCACGCATGTAGCCGAGGCCGGAATGCGCTTCGAGGCGTTCGCCGCTCGGCAGGTAGACGGTTCCCGCCGAGATATCGTAGATGGCGGTTCCGCCCCGCTGGCTAAGGGCGGCGAACGGGTTGAGGGACGGCCGCGACCGCTTGACCTCTTCGTCCGGCTTGGCATAGGCCAAAGCGCGCGTCGGCGACGTGTCAGCTTCGCCCGGCGTGCTTGCGCTGTCCGAGGCGCTGGCCCTTGCAACGACATGGGCCGGACGCGGCAGCGGCACGACGGTAGGTAGTTCCTCGACAACCGAAGCGTCTTCCGCCTCTGCAAGATCGATGGTTCCGGCGTCCGACAATGTGGCATTACCTGTAGCGGGCGTCTGGTCCGGACGTGGTATCGGGATGATGTCGAAGGGCTGCGACGCGGGATCGCTGGAAGCGCTCGTCGCGAGGCTCTCCGCAACTGCGCGATCGATCCCTCCGGCCGATGAAGCGGCCGACGCCATCTCGGTGGGCGGTGCATCGCTTGCGGATGCTGCGATCGGTAGACTGTCCTTGCCTGAATGAGCCAGGGCGGCCGAATTTGGCCCTGTGGCTTGGATTGCGGGGTTGCTCAGTGCAACCTCTGCCGGCCGCGGCATAGAGCTGGCGAGGGCCGTGATCGAGACTGCCGCCCCAACGATCTTGCTCTGTATGAGGGACTTCCCGGCATTTGTCAGGGCGAGGGCGGCGACATCGCGCAGATGTGCAACCGTTTCCGGCGAGATCGGTGCGTCGTTCTTGGCAATGGCCGAAGCCGTCTGGGCCCGCGCGAAATCTGAAGCCTGCTGCGATAGCGCGCTCGCCAATTGCTGCTTGACCAACCCGCGCGCCAGGATCGCTTTGGAACGTGCGATGGCCAGCCGCTTCTCCGAATCGGTGGATATACCGCTTACCCGTGTTCTTCCGCCCATGGGCACGGTTTGACTGGCAAGGCGCGCCGCATGCAGGATGTGCTCCTCTGGAACGATGAAGGCAGAGGCCCTCGGCGTCAGCGAATCCTGCAGCGTAGTATCTGCGCCGGGGAGGGACAGGACCATCGATTGCGTGGTGATCAGCGTCGCCGCCACCCACGCGAAAACCACCACCGCGACGCCGGTGACGACGGTACCGGGACTGATCCCTGGAGATTTATTCCGGCGCGAAGCATTTCCGGAACGGGAATTGATGTTACCGAATGTCTCGGTCGCAAACGCCATGATACTCGTTATCCAAACTTTATACGCACCATACCGGCTCACAAAAAACGCTTATGCCGGGACGCAGAACTGCGTCCGGCCGTCACTTTGCCGGCTGTCGGAAAGCATGCCGAATTATGGTAACCAATTCCTTTACGCCGACCCGATCTTGGAATTGAGTGTGCTGATCACCGCGACTGTTGCGGCGGCGAAAGCGGGAACAGGCGATAAGGGCTGATTTGTGGCCAACAATCGATAATGACTAATAAAGTGTTACAAAATATACAGGAAAGGGCGCGATCCGCCGGATCCACACCAATAGGGCGATCTCAAATCGCGACCGCCAATGATCTGGGATGTCTTAAATAGCAGGGGCGCCGAAGATAATTTCAGCTGGAATAAGTCGAGCCCGGCCGATCGACCTGGATGAGGCGATTGGTCAGGCTCCTTCAGTTTTGGTGATGTTGATCAGGCCTGAAACCTCAAGCGTTCAGCATCAGGTCCATATTCTGGACCGCAGCTCCCGAAGCACCCTTGCCGAGATTGTCGTAGACGGCGACGAGCATGGCCTGCGCTTTGTCGTCATTGGCAAAAACGTGCAAGCGCATGCGATTGGTGTTGTTGTAGATTTCCGGATTGAGCTCCGGCGTCCGCTCGGGATTGTCGAACGGCGCGACTTCGACGAAGCCGCCCTTCTGCCCTGCATAGTAGTCGGCGATAGCTGCATGCAACTCTGCGCCCTTCGGAATCGTCGATAGGACCGAAAGCTGCAACGGCACGCTAACGACCATGCCCTGGGCGAAATTGCCGACGATTGGTTGGAACAGCGGAACGCGCGAAAGCTTGGCGTAGGCCTGCAGTTCCGGCAGATGCTTATGTTTGAACGTCAGACCGTAGGGCATATATTCCGGAGCGTCTTCACCCTTCGCTTGATAATCCTCGATCATTGAGCGTCCGCCGCCGCTGTATCCGGAAATTCCGTGAACCGTGACCGGATAGTCCGCAGCGACGAGCCCGGCTTCGATCAGAGGACGGAGCGTAGCAATGGCGCCCTGCGGCCAGCAACCCGGGTTGGCCACCCGCTTGGCTCTGGCGATGACATCAGCCTGGTCCTTGCTCATTTCCGGAAATCCGTAGGCCCAGCCTTCGGCGACACGATAGGCAGTCGAGGCGTCGATCACTCTCGTCGTGTCATTGGCAATCAGGCTGACGCTTTCCTTGGCCGCTTCGTCCGGCAGGCAGAGGATGGCGATGTCTGCAGCGTTGAGCAGCTCCGCACGCACTGCCTTGTCTTTGCGGCTCTCTGCCGGAATGGACAGAATCTCGATATCGCGGCGCGTAGCCAAACGCTCACGGATCTGCAGACCCGTCGTTCCAGCTTCGCCATCGATGAAGATTTTCGGTGCCATTTTAATCCTGCTCTTTCAATCAGTTCAGAGTATTTCCGGACTCAGTTTGCCATGGAGTTGATTCAAAATGATAACGGCCGACATCAGCGGCCGTTCGCGCGCCTTGCGGCGTGGAGCCCGAGCATATACATCGCCACCGTTGCCCCTGCAATGGCGGTGATGTCGGCATGATCATAGGCCGGAGAGACTTCGACAACATCGGCGCCCCTGACATCAAGCTGACGCAGATGTTGCAGCGTCGACAGGATTTTCGCGCTCGAGGGACCGCCGGCAACAGGCGTTCCCGTGCCCGGCGCGTACGCCGGATCGAGGCAGTCGATATCGAAGGTCAAGTAGGTGGGCGCCCCCTTGGTGTGGGAGATGATCATCGAGGCGATATCGGCCGCAGCCATATCTTCGACCTCGTGGCCATAGACAATCCGAATACCATAATCGTCAGGCGCATGGGTACGGATGCCGATCTGTATGGAGCGGTCGGGATCGATCAGGCCGTCGCGGGCGGCGCGAGCAACGAACGAGCCATGGTCGATGCGCTTGCCGTCATCGAACCAGGTGTCCTGATGCGCGTCGAACTGCACCAGCGCCAAAGGGCCGTGTTTGGCCGCATGCGCCTTCAGCAGCGGCCAGGTGATAAAATGATCGCCGCCGAGCGTAAGCAGGAAAGCGCCGCTATCGAGGATGGTGTTCGCTTGCCGCTCGATCGCCGCCGGTGTCTCCTGGTGATTGCCGTAGTCAAGCAAGCAATCGCCATAATCGATAACGGCCATTTCAGCGAAGAGATCACGATGGAAAGGATATTGCGGATCATTGTCGAAAATCGCCGAGGCGCGGCGGATAGCCTGCGGCCCGAAGCGCGTTCCCGGCCGATTGGATGTTGCCGCATCGAACGGGATGCCCCAGACGACGGCGTCGACACCCTCGAGCGATTTGGTGAAACGCCGGCGCAGGAAGGAGAGCGCACCCGCAAAGGTCGGGTCGCTGGCCGCGGATGTCAGGCCAGTGGCCGTAAAGGCATGATCAATCGACGTGCTCGGCACGAGATTCTCCTTCGGTTACGCTGAATTTGTAGTCCCGTTCTACACGCGCGATGCGAACATGATATTGCTCATACCAGCGCTCGCGCCCGAGCTTCTGCGCCGCCAGATGCGCGACGACGTTCTTCCATGCGCGAATGCTCTCCTCGTCCCGCCAGAAGGAATTGGTGATGCCGAAGCCATCAGGCCCTCTGGCGCTCTCGACGCCAAGACAGCCGTCCTGGGCAAGTGCCAGTTCCTCCATTCTGTCCGCCATGGCGCCATAGCCATGGTCGCCGCCGGTACGAACGGAGGAAAAGGAAACGATGTAATAGGGCGGCTTCGGCGTGGCGGCGAAAGGTGATGCGCGATCGTGGGGCATGACGTGTCTCCTGAGGGGAAAAGAACTAGAGGACAGGAGGTGTAGATTGCAAGTGGCGGTCAGTGCGCACCTATTTGCTTGGCGGAAGCGTGCATTGATATGCCCGTTTTATACACGCGATCTGCGGTGTCGAGCATTGAGCCTTTCCGTCGGCGAGCGTGCAGAATGAACATTGATCGGTGAATTGCTGGCAGTCGGGATTGGCTCGCATGAAGTCTTTCATGCTTTCCATCTGCGCCTGTTCGCCTTCCGGTGTCTGGACGGGATCCGCCGAATAAGCAGGCGCGGGGCCGACCGTCGCGAGCAAAAGCAATGAGATGAACCTAAGCGTCTTCCATGTCATCCCGGCCCCCTTCCTAGATAAAGCCGGAGTGTGCCACAAAATGCGCGATTTGCCTGCATGACCATGCGGCTGTGGCCCAAGACGCACAAAACAAAAAGGCCGGGTAGAACCCGGCCTTTCCAAAATCCGATCTCGGATAAGCGATTAACGCTTGGAGAACTGGAACGAACGGCGTGCCTTGGCGCGGCCGTACTTCTTGCGTTCGACGACGCGGCTGTCACGGGTCAGGAAGCCGCCCTTCTTCAGGACCGAGCGCAGACCCGGTTCGAAGTAGGTCAGAGCCTTCGACAGGCCATGGCGAACCGCACCGGCCTGGCCGGAAAGACCGCCGCCGGCAACGGTGGCGATGATGTCGAACTGACCGTCACGGGCAGCAGCGACGATCGGCTGGCGCAGGATCATCTGCAGAACCGGACGGGCGAAGTATGCCGTGTAGTCCTTGCCGTTGACGATGATCTTGCCGGAGCCGGCCTTGAGCCATACGCGAGCGACGGCGTCCTTGCGCTTGCCGGTCGCGTAGGAGCGACCGAGCGAGTCGACCTTGCGGACGTGAACCGGAGCAGCAGCTGCTTCCGACGTCGTGCCGAGATCCTTCAGGGAAGAGAGATCAGCCATTATCAGGCGCTCCTTACGTTCTTCTTGTTCAGCTTGGCCACGTCGAGAACGACCGGCTGCTGGGCTTCATGGGGATGGTTGGAGCCGGCGTAGACGCGCAGGTTCTTCATCTGGCGACGGCCGAGCGGTCCGCGGGGAACCATGCGCTCGACGGCCTTTTCAACGACGCGCTCCGGGAAGCGACCTTCGATGATCTGACGAGCGGTGCGCTCCTTGATGCCGCCGGCATAACCGGTGTGCCAGTAGTAAACCTTGTCTTCGTACTTCTTGCCGGTGAAGACGACCTTGTCGGCATTGATGACGATGACGTTGTCGCCGTCGTCTACGTGCGGCGTGAAGGTAGCCTTATGCTTGCCGCGCAGACGCATTGCGATGATAGAAGCGAGACGGCCAACGACCAGCCCTTCGGCGTCGATGAGAACCCACTTCTTCTCCACCTCTGCAGGCTTCTGGGAGAAGGTTGCCATGTTGAATACTCTCTCTTGGGACCCTGGACCTGAAGGCATCAGGGCGTTTCTTGTTGCTTGGTTTGGCGAGCGAAAAGCGCGCCAAAAAGAAAGCAGCCCGGAAAGGCTGCGATCTGGCGTGGCTTATAAAGTGGATAGGTGGATACGTCAATATAAAGGAATTTTGCGGCTGGAAAAATTTCAAAGCAAAATCATATAGTTATGAATAAGGTATCATTTTACCTCATATCGATTGATTTCAGGCGAGCTTCAAAACCAATACACCCGCTGTAATAATGGCACCGGCAACATACCGCCAGATGCTTGAGCGCTCCTTCAATATAACTGCGGAAATCACTAGCGCGAACAGGATCGAGGTTTCGCGCAAGGCTGCAACGGTCGCAACAGGTGCCTTTGTCATGGCCCACAGCGCAACGCCGTAGGAGGCAATCGAGCCAGCCCCGCCGATCAGGCCACGCCACCAGTTGTAGCGGACATGAGCGGCAACCACGCTTACGCTGCGCCGCGAGATCGCCCAGGCGAACAAAAGCACAGGCGGCAAGAGCGACATCCACAGCGTATAGGAAATGGAATTGCCGGAGATCCGAGCACCGATGCCGTCGACATAAGTATAGGTGGCGATGACCACGGCATTGGAAAGCGCTAGGGTTATCGCCTGCCGGCCGCCCTTTCGCGCCTCGAAAGCTAGCGTCAGTATGCCGGCGCAAATGGTCATGGTACCGATCAGTACTCCGCCCGACAGGGCTTCTTTCAGGATGAAACCGCTGGTCGAAACGATGATCAGCGGCGCGACCCCACGCATCAGTGGGTATACGAGGCCGATGTCGCCAGCGCGGTAAGCGGCAGCCACCAACTGGAAATAAACGAACTGCAGGATCGCCGATGCGCCGATGAAGGGCCAAGCGGTCGAAGCCGGCAGCGGCAGAAACGGCAGGAAGGGCAGGGCAGTGACCGCGCCGCCTGCTGCAACCATTGCGGCATCCAGGGACTTGTCCGTTCCGGCCTTGATGATCGCATTCCAGGTCGCATGTAGCAGGGCACCGAAGAGAACCAGAGCGAGAACGTCAAGGGACACGAAAACCTCAGAAATGGGCAGCGAAGGATAGAAATTCGGCGATTTGCGGATATGCCGCTGCCATTTGATCCTCAATGCATCGGAAAGCAACAAGTGTGCGGGCTTATAAGCTTTTAGCAGTAGCCCCCTGTCACGGCAAATCAATGGAAAAGCATAGTTCCATCGTTCCATCTTTGTTCTGGTTGGTCGCGCAACCATGAGATGTTTCTAATTGACATGGGAATGAAGCGAGAACAAAAATTGGATGCCGGGTGAACGTTTGACGGAGATTGCGACGATAACATTCGAAGCGCTGTGAAATGTTATTTGAATAACATGAATGAGAATATATTGACTCATCGTTGGGAGCCGGTGTGCATCACCCAATTTGGTGATGTCGACTCGCGTGATGATCACCCAAATGGAGTATGAATTCCGTGCTGCGGTGCGAAAAGCCGCAGTTAGATTGAGGCATCGGCAAAAATCACGGATGAGCGTCTATCATCGAAGATGTGGCATTCCGGGATATATTGCTTAAGACTGCCGCGGAGAAACAACCAAAACAAATATCTACTGCGACGAAATTTTTTCGTGTGAGAATTTGTGTAACTGCATATACCTTGTATTTCCAATCAGGTTCTTAATTCATCGGCTCATCATGAGGCTTCGCTAATTAACATCCGAATGAATAGTGAACAAAAATCGCATTTCATGAGAACCTGACTATCTAACTTGGAATGGCGTCATTTGAATGCGCTTTGAAGAGCGGCCTGAAATCGCAGCGCGATAAACTATGCCACGCTAAAAACTCATCAAACACCGCGTCAGGACCACCGGCTGAAAGGCAAGCTGGGGTGAAGATCGATGAGAGAGGGTCGGCGGCACACCGGCCCTTATCGGCCTGACGTTAATGCGGAATAAACAACTCATCGTCGTCGAAGTCGGTCGACGGCCGGCAGGTATAGACGGGGCAATCGCTTCTGTCCTTGGTCGGCATATAGTCCTGATAGGCATAGAAGCCGGGATCACAGGCATCGCTGTCGGTGACGAAGCGATCGTAAAGCGTCATGTTGCGCACTCTGGTAGACGGATAGCGCATAATCACCGCCCGTTCGCGGTTGATGATCGCTTTGGCTTGGGCGCAGGTGAAAGACAAGGAGTTATAACGCGAAATCGCCAAGGCTGGCGTGGCGGCCGACGCAATCAGCAGGCCCAGCAGGATGATTTTTTTCATCGCAGCAATCCTCCTCGAAATTGTTATAATAATTATATATACGCGAAAGCTGCGGCCGTGGTTTCCGGATTTGTGGCAAAACGCAAGTGTGATTTAAATGGGAGGCTTGTGATGAACCATGACCGTTATGACGATTCCTATATCGCCGATATCCTTTTATCCGTACGGACCATCGCGCTGGTCGGCGCGTCACCCAATCCGGCACGCCCGAGCAATGGTGTGATGGCCTATCTATTGGCGCGGGGCTATCGCGTTATTCCCGTCAATCCCGGACAGGCCGGCAAGGAAATTCTCGGCCAGTGGGTCTTTGGCCACCTTGCCGATATTCCTGAACCTGTCGACATGGTCGACGTCTTTCGCGCACCGGAATATCTGAGATCGGTGGTCGAAGAGACGATCATGATCGAGCCGAGGCCACCGGTCATATGGGGGCAGCTCGGCGTGCGAGACGACGCCGCCGCAGCGAGAGCAGAAGCGGCCGGTGTCAAGGTCGTCATGGATCGCTGCCCTGCTATCGAATATCCGCGACTGGTCGCCTGATGCCGGCAGCCCGCGTTTGACTGCTAGGCCTACCCATCCGTCGCGCAATACCGTCAAAAATGGGTAGGTTTTTTCAGCGCGTGCAAAAGCTCGGCAAAGTTCGCGGTTAACTTTCAGGTCTGAGTAGCTATGATCTTCCTGTCATAAAAATATTGGCGGGAGGAGAGAGCATGCCGACGAACAACCCGGGTTTCGATACGCTGGCGATTCATGCAGGCGCGCAGCCGGACCCGACGACGGGGGCGCGCGCGACGCCGATCTACCAGACAACCTCCTTCGTCTTCCAGGATGCGGACCACGCCGCCGCGCTCTTTGGGCTGCAGCAGTTCGGCAATATCTATACGCGCATCATGAACCCGACCCAAGCGGTCCTTGAGGAGCGGGTAGCCGCCCTCGAAGGCGGAACGGCCGGCCTCGCCGTTGCTTCCGGCCATGCTGCCCAGGTGATCGTCTTCCACGCCATCATGCGGCCGGGCGACAATTTCATCGCCGCCAGACGGCTCTACGGCGGCTCGATCAACCAGTTCGGTCACTCCTTCCAGAATTTCGATTGGCATGTCCGCTGGGCGGACTCCGCCGATCCAGCCTCGTTCGAGGCGCAGATCGACAGCCGTACCCGCGGCATCTTCATCGAAAGCCTCGCCAATCCCGGCGGCACCTTCGTCGATATCCAGGCGATTGCCGCGGTTGCCCGCAGGCACGGTTTGCCGCTGATCGTCGACAATACTATGGCCAGCCCCTATCTCATCCGGCCGCTGGAACACGGCGCCGACATCGTCGTGCATTCGCTGACCAAATTCATCGGCGGCCATGGCAATTCCATGGGCGGTATGATCATCGACGGCGGTACCTTCGACTGGTCGGCCTCCGGCAACTATCCAATGCTTTCGACTCCGAGACCGGAATATAACGGCATCGTGCTGCACGCGACCTTCGGCAATTTTGCCTTCGCCATAGCCTGCCGCGTCCTCGGCCTGCGCGATCTCGGCCCCGCCATTTCCCCTTTCAATGCCTTCTTGATCCTCACGGGCATCGAGACGCTGCCGTTGCGCATGCAGCGCCATTCCGACAATGCGATCGCCGTCGCCCGGTGGCTGAAAGAGCAGGATAAGGTAGCCTGGGTAAACTATGCCGGCCTTGAGGACGATCCGAACCATGCGCTGCAACAGCGCTATTCGCCCAAGGGGGCGGGTTCTGTCTTCACCTTTGGATTGAAGGGTGGTTATGACGCGGGCAAGGGGTTGGTGGAGGGCCTGGAGCTCTTTTCGCATCTCGCCAATATCGGCGACACGCGCTCGCTGGTCATTCACCCCGCCTCGACGACGCATAAGCAGCTCACTGACGAGCAGAAAATCGCCGCCGGCGCCGGTCCCGATGTCGTGCGCCTGTCGATCGGCATCGAAGACGTCAAGGACATCATTGCAGACCTCGAACAAGCGCTGGCAAAGGTTTGACAATGGAGCGTTTCGGGTTCCGGACGGGAGATTTATGACTGCATATTTACGATTGGACACCGACGGCATCGAGCCGGAAGCCGGCGCCCCGGCCGACGATCGCATCGTTTCCGGTGCGCCAAAGTTCCGCACCTGGAATGTCGACGAAGCCGACGGCGGGCTCTACGCCGGCATATGGGAGGCGACGCCGGGAAAATGGCAAATCGCCTATGACGAGTGGGAATATTTCCACATTCTTTCCGGCTATTCGGTAGTAACCGCTGAAAATGGCGAGGCTTTTCACCTGCGTGCGGGCGATCGGATGATCCTCAGGCCCGGCTTCAAAGGGACTTGGGAAGTCATTGAAACGACTCGAAAGGATTATGTGATCCGCCTTTGAAAGCGCTTCGGATCGCGTCACAAAGCTGGTCTAAGGCTGGCCCCGTTTCGGATGCGGCCCGGCCTTAGTCATGTAGCCCGCACAGTAGCCGTTTCCATTGCCGCAAGTTGTGTCACCGGCCTTTCACGAAACTGTCATCAAACTGAAACACTGCGCCTTTAGACGCATCACTGTCGCCAGGAGATTCAGGTGTGGCGTTACTAACGATGGGACACTTCGCGCCAGACTCCTGCTCGCCATCCTTTCATCACTTGAGGAAGTGAGTCTATCATGCTTAACCAGAAACTCCGTACCCTTTGCCTGACCGCAGGCCTGGTCGTTACCATGGCTGCTTCGGCTATGGCTGCCGACATCTCCGGCGCCGGCTCGAGCTTCATCGCGCCGGTTATGTCCAAGTGGGCCGAAAACTACAAGACTGCGACGAAAAACGCCGTCAACTATCAGTCGGTCGGTTCGGGCGCCGGCATCAAGCAGCTCCTCGACAAGACCATCATATTCGGCGCTTCGGACAAGCCGATGAGCGACGCTGACCTCGAGAAGAACGGCATTGCCCAGTTCCCGATGATCTCCGGCGGCATCGTCGTTTCCTATAACGTTGCTGGCGTAAAGCCGGGCGAACTCGTTCTCGACGGCAAGACGCTGGCCGACATCTTCCTCGGCAAGATCGCTAAGTGGGACGATGCGGCCATCAAGGCCCTCAACCCCGACGTGAAGCTGCCTTCCACGCCGATCTCCGTCGTTTATCGCGCCGACAGCTCCGGCACCACCTTCAACTTCACCGACTACCTGGGCAAGGTTTCTCCGGAGTGGAAGGAAAAGGTTGGTTCGGACACGGCAGTTGAATGGCCGGTCGGCTTCGGTGCCAAGGGTTCTGAAGGCGTTTCCACCACCGTCAACCAGACGGCTGGTTCGATCTCCTATGTTGAATATTCGTACGTCGTCGCCAACCACATCGGTTTCGCGAAGATGAAGAATGCTGCCGGCAAGGTTATCGAGCCGAGCCTCGACACGTTCAAGGCTGCTGCTTCTAACGCCGATTGGGCCCATGCCAAGAACTTCAACCTGATCATCACCAATCAGCCGGGCGAAAAGAGCTGGCCGATTGCAGCTTCGACCTGGGTTATGCTCTACAAGAAGCCGGCCGATGCTGCTGCCAACGAAGAAGCCCTGAAGTTCTTCAAGTGGGCCTATGAAAAGGGCCAGAAGGAAGCGACTGACCTTTCCTACCTTCCGGTTCCGGAAACTGTTGCCAAGGTTGTCGAAGAGTCCTGGAAGAAGGACTTCGGCACGAAGTAATTTCGGCTGAGAAGTTACGGCGGACAGGGTATGGCCCTGTCCGCCTTTCGTGACAGAGCAAGGGGAAATCGATGGCCGACGCGACTCAGACGGCTGGCTTCCAGGCAGTGGATACCAGCGCCAGCACCCGAAAATTCCGGACACAGGATCGGATTTTCTATTTTATGACGCTTGGCTCGGCTGCTCTTGTCGTGCTTCTGCTGCTGGCAATCCTTACGGTTCTTGTCGTCGAAGCCTTGCCAACCTTCCAGACCTTTGGGTTTTCGTTCCTCTGGGGAACGAAGTGGAGCGCTCCCGCCAATATCTTTGGTGCTGTGCCTGCCTTGGTCGGTACACTGGTGAGTTCGCTCATCGCCATGCTGATTGCTGTTCCCATGGGCATCGGTATCGCCATCTTCCTCACGGAACTTTGCCCGGGCAGCCTGCGACGTCCGATCAGTACGGCCATCGAGCTTCTTGCTGGTGTTCCCTCAATCATCTACGGCATCGTCGGTCTGTTCATCCTCGTGCCGTTGATGCAGACTTATGTTCTGCCCTTCCTTATGATGACGATCGGCCAGGTGCCCGTGATCGGCCTGCTGTTCCAGCCGCCGGCGCCGGGCGTCGGCCTGTTGACGGCAAGCCTCGTGCTGTCCATTATGATCCTGCCGTTCATCACCGCGATCTCCCGGGACGTATTCACCACCGTACCGCCGATGCTGCGTGAATCCGCTTACGGCATGGGCATGACCACATGGGAAGTCGCTCGCCACATCCTGATCCCCTATACACGTCGCGGCCTCGTCGGCGGCATTATGCTCGGCCTCGGCCGCGCGCTTGGCGAAACCATGGCCGTCACCTTCGTTATAGGCTCGGTGAGCCGCCTGCAGGCGTCGATCATCTCGCCGTCCACCACCATTTCCGCCCAGATCGCGAACAATTTCGGCGATGCCGACGGTCTGCAATTGTCGAGCCTGATGGCGCTCGGCCTGCTCCTGTTCATCCTTTCCTTCTGCGTGCTTGCGCTGGCGAGATGGATGATCGGTCGCGTCGACTCGCTTTGAGGAAAAAACCCATGGAAAATGCAATTCGTCAGAACATCGTATCGCGGCGCTATGGGAAGAACCGGGTGATGATGGCTTTGTCCTTCCTCGCGGCCATCCTCGGCATATTCTTTCTTAGCGTGATCCTTGTGACCCTGCTTTATCGCGGTGTATCGGCGCTCAGCCTCGACGTGTTCACCATGTCGATTCCGGCCCAGGGCTCGCGCGGTGGCTTGATCAACGCAATCTACGGCACCGTGCTGGTCACGGGCCTCGCCATCCTGATCGCCGCGCCGATCGGCATTCTCGCCGGAACTTATCTGGTGGAATATGCCAACGGCAGCAAGCTTGCCGAGGCCGCCAAGTTTATCAACGACATCCTGCTTTCCGCACCGTCGATCATCATCGGTGTGTTCGTTTACGGCGCCGTGGTCGTACCTATGCACGGCAACTCTGCCATCGCCGGCATCCTCGCGCTGGCGTTGATCGCCCTTCCGGTCGTCAACCGCACGACGCAGGACATGCTGTTGCTGGTGCCAAATGCGCTTCGTGAGGCGACCGCCGCGCTCGGCGCCCCGCGCTGGAAGTCCATGATGATGGTGATCTACCGTTCCGCCTGGACGGGCATCCTCACCGGCATCCTGTTGGCCGTCGCCCGTATCAGCGGCGAAACCGCGCCGCTTCTCTTCACGGCCGGATACAGCAAATTCATGAATTCGAGCCTGACCGGTCCAATCGCCACGCTGCCGGTTGCCATCAACACGCTCGCCGCCGATGCGGGCGAGGATCTCAAGCAACTAGCCTGGGCCGGCGCGCTGATCATCACCGTTGCCATCCTTGGCCTCAACATCCTTGCCCGTGTCTTGAGTGGGCGCCGCCAGTGACGCAGCTGCCGAACGATAGGAATCAAACCATGAACATGAGCGATAGCAATTTCCAGAGTGTCACCGCACAGCAGGGGAAGGACGCCGCTTCCCAGTCGGGTCCCGGCATGCTCGCGAAACTTGAGGTGAAGAACCTCGATTTCACCTATCAGAACGGCCATCGCGTTTTGAAGGGCGTGAATATGGATATCCGCAAGAATGCGGTCACCGCCTTCATCGGCCCTTCGGGTTGCGGTAAGTCCACGCTGCTGCGCACCTTCAACCGCATGTATGATCTCTATCCGGGCCAGACGGTTGCGGGCGAGATCCTGCTGGACGGCCGCAATATTCTCACCAAAGACGTCGATCTGAACGATTTGCGCGCTAAGGTCGGCATGGTGTTCCAGAAGCCCACGCCGTTCCCGATGTCGATCTATGAAAACGTCGCTTTCGGCATCCGGCTCTATGAGAAGATTTCCAAGTCGGAAATGGACGCGCGCGTCGAAGCAGCGCTGACGGAAACAGCGTTGTGGAGCGAAGTGAAGGACAAGCTGCACCAGAGCGGACTTGGCCTTTCCGGCGGTCAGCAGCAGCGCCTATGCATCGCCCGCGCCATTGCCCTTCGCCCCGAAGTCCTGCTGCTCGATGAACCGACCTCGGCTCTCGACCCGATCTCGACCGCCAAGGTTGAGGAACTGGTGTCGCAGTTGAAGGGCGAGTTCACGATCGTCATCGTCACGCACAACATGCAGCAGGCGAGCCGTATTTCCGACAACACCGCCTTCATGTATCTCGGCGATCTGATCGAATACGGCCCGACCGAGCAGATTTTTCAGGCGCCGAAGGTCAAGCGCACGGAAGACTACATCACCGGCCGTTACGGCTGATATGGCAGGGCGGATGCCGCCCGCTGCCACCGATTTTGCGATGGCGCGCCGGCTTGGGGCGCCATTTTGCGTTTAGATGAATCTGTGAGCTGAACGGATCGGCCAGCCATCGACGTATCCGGGCAATCCGGATTGGCGGGCTAACTCGAAGCCTCATGCCGACACCTCATCTCAGCGAGAGGCCACCCTTAACTCACCAGCTCAGTTCCAGCTTCTCGAGGCCGTGGAATTGATAGACGTCCTTGACCTCGGGCTTCGTTCTAAGCTTCAGACCGGGCAGGCGTTCGAACAGGATCGGCAACACGACATTCAATTCCAGCCGCGCGAGCGGCGCGCCGATGCAGAAATGGATGCCGGCGCCGAAGGAAAGGTTCGGCGCTTCATTGCGGTCGGGCTTGAAGGTAAGGGGATCGGAAAATTTCGTGGGGTCCAGGTTGGCGGCGGCAAGAATCAACGCCACCCTGTCGCCGCGTTGGAAGGAAACGCCATCGATCTCAGCCGGCTCCAGGCACCAGCGCTGGAACATATGTACCGGCGCGCAGATGCGCAACGACTCCTCCACCGTACGCTCCGTCGTCGCCTCGTCCTTGAAAAGATCGGCCGCCGCATAGCCGCTGTCGAGGATGACGCGGACGGAATTACCGATCTGGTGAACCGTCGCTTCGTGGCCGGCATTGAGCAGCACGATCGTGGTCGAGACCAGCTCGTCTTCAGTCAGATACTGGCCCTTGTGTTCGGTGGTGATCATGTGTGTCAGCAGATCGTCGCGCGGATTGGCTCGGCGCTCACGGATGACGGTTTTTACATAGTCGGCAAATTCCTCGGCCGCCTGATCGGCGGCAAGCTCGTCCTCACGTGTGCGGCCGAATATGTACATGCGCACATAGGCATGCGACCACTTCAGCAACTGCGGCCCCATCTCTTCCGGAATGCCGATCATCCGGGCGATCATGGTGACGGGAATGATATCAGCAAAGGCCGACAGCAGTTCGACCTCGCCTTTCTTCTCGAAATTGTCGATCAGCCGGTTGGCCAGCTCGGCCAGCTCCGGCTTCATCTTCTCGACATGCCGGGAAACAAAGGCGCGGTTGACGAGGGTTCTAAGGCGCGTGTGCTCCGGCGGCTCCAGTTCGAGCAGCGAATGTTGCTCGGCAAGATCGAAATTTTTCAGATGCGGCAGTGGCGCGGGAAGGCCGAGCTCTTCGCGGGTGGCGATATGCAGGATCTGCCGGCCGAAGCGGCGGTCGCGCAGTAGGCCGTTCACATGATCATAGCCGATGAAATACCATTGCTTCTGCTGCTCCCAATAGAAGGTGGGGCATTCGGCGTGCAAGGCGGCATAGACGGCGTTTGGATTGCTGTAGAAGGCGGGATCGCGGCCATTGAGGGACAGGCGACGCGCCACGGGATTGATGGAGAAGACAGAGGATGTGGTCATGACGAAAGGATTATCGGAATAAATCGGATGGGAAAAGACCGTTACATCCTCGACAGTGTACCGAGGCGGCGCAGCGCATGGATCTGATCATCGAGCGTCGGCACAAGCTCGCCACCATTCGGATCGGGCGGCGTGTCCGTCGCCATTGCCGCCTCCGTCTCGCTGAAGACGATCGTGCAGTTGCGGCCGGCGCGTTTGGCGGCATAGAGCGCCCGATCGGCGGCCGAGACGAGCCGGTCCCAGTTGGCGGTCTCGCGCGGCATGATCGCCAGACCGATGCTGACGGTCGCCGGCACCAAGGAGCGGCCGGCAAGCAGCGGCACCCGGCAGAAATCCGCGCGGATTGTCTCGGCGATCGCCTCGGCCTCCGCTTGATCGTCGACGAGGATGAAGGCGGTGAATTCCTCGCCACCCATGCGGCCGAACGCGCCGCTGCGGGGAACGAATTGACGTCCGATACGGGCGAATTCGGCGAGCACGATATCGCCCGTCTGGTGGCCATAACGGTCGTTGATCGCCTTGAAGTGATCGAGATCGAACAGCAGCGTGGCGATCTTCTGCGAGTCTTTGGTGGCCTTTCCGGCGACAAGCTCGAAATAATCCTGCAAGCCGCGCCGGTTCAGGACGCCCGTCAGCGTATCTGTGATCGAGATCGCCCGCCAGCGCCGCTCAGACCGTTCCATCAGCAGTCGGCCGCTCAGCGCAATCGCCGTGGTGATCAAAAACGCGCTGCCAAGGGCGGTGTAGCCGCGATAGATCAACGCGTCTTGGGGACCTGGTCGCAGGAGCGTCATCGAGATGGCGGAAACGAAGGAAACGCAGGCGAGCGCCATGAAAACGAAGCCCAGCTGGCCGCGCACCGCCTCGCGCCTGCCCTCTGCCGGCCGAACCGCCGAGGCCAGCAGCGTGGCGCCGACAGCGCCGGCGAGATCGTAAAGGATGACGCGATTGGCGAAGCTCTCGTGAATCCACGGCAGCTCGACGCCGGCAAACCAGATGACCGGCGGCAACAGCACCGACCATTCCGGCTTGCGCTTGTCCATGCAGCAAAAGCCGGCGATCCAGGCGCTTTCGCCGAGCAGAGCGATGCCATTGCCGATTTCGATCGACAGGATATCCGGAATGATACCGCGCGCTGCCACAAGCGCGAATCCGACGGCACTGACGGTGAAGCCCAGCGCCCACATCAGATAAGCAGGCGTCTGGCGATCATGCCGCCAAGCAAAGAAAAGCACGGTAGCGAGTGTAATCGCTTCCGAACACCAGATGGTTAGTCCCGTCGTGATATTAAGCACGATAGCGTTTCTCCCCTACCGCGGCGCGACTTCGTCGGCGCAAAGGACACGGTAACGCTTGCAATGGACACATCATCGCCGAAGAAGATGGTGAGTTCCTTAAGTTGCGTGGTAAATTTTGCCTGCGCATGGAATTGGCGCTGTACCAACAACGTCTGCGCTTCATCCTTCCTTCACCCTGCAGTTCGGAAAAGCGGTGGACCGCGCGCATCGGGTCATCAGGTCTATTGGCATCCGGAAATCAGCGGTTAGAAACGCTTCCTCAACATCTGCTGAGCCATTAGCCTTTTTGACGTTATCCTTTCGCGCGTCTTGAAGTACAGGGCAGTGACACTCTATGTAGGGTAAAAGGATTTTTATTCGATTCCCGGCGTTTTCGCCGCCGGGGGCAAGCTTGGTAAAGGACGCACATGAGAAATCCAGTCGATACAGCTATGGCTCTGGTGCCGATGGTTGTTGAGCAGACCAACCGGGGCGAACGGTCTTACGACATCTATTCTCGCCTGCTGAAGGAACGCATCATCTTCCTGACCGGCCCGGTGGAAGATCAGATGGCGACGCTAGTGTGCGCCCAGCTTCTCTTCCTCGAGGCGGAAAACCCGAAGAAAGAGATCGCGCTCTATATCAATTCACCTGGCGGCGTCGTCACCGCCGGCATGGCAATCTACGATACCATGCAGTTCATCAAGCCCGCCGTGTCGACGCTTTGCATCGGTCAGGCTGCATCGATGGGCTCGCTGCTGCTCGCTGCCGGCGACAAGGACATGCGCTTCGCCACTCCGAATTCGCGTATCATGGTTCACCAACCTTCCGGTGGTTTCCAGGGACAGGCTTCGGATATCGAGCGTCACGCCCGCGACATCATCAAGATGAAGCGCCGCCTGAACGAAGTTTACGTCAAACATTGCGGCCGCACCTACGAAGAGGTCGAGCAGACGCTCGATCGTGACCATTTCATGTCCTCCGACGAGGCCAAGGAGTGGGGTCTGATCGACAAAGTGCTGACGTCTCGTACTGAAATGGAAGGTGAAACCGCCGCCTGAGTTATCCACGGGCGGTGTCTTCTACGCCACAGTTCTATCCCATTTGTGATCGAATAGGGGTTTAATGTGATGTAGAACACGGTAATAGTAAGCATTAATGCTATGTAGCGTTTTTATGACATAGCATTCGGCATTCGAAGGGGGATTCGTTGCCACCGCAGCCCGGGCATGGGTGTCAGGGCTACGTTCAGTACCCCGAAGAGCGCCGCGATCTGCTGATGAAATGAGGGGCAGGTCCGGCGGGCGCATTGAGTGGACCGCGATTTCAATTTGGAAGTCAGCGGCGTGCTGGAAGGAAAATGATATGAGCAAAGTCAGCGGCAGCAACGGCGGCGACTCCAAGAATACTCTGTATTGTTCATTCTGCGGCAAGAGCCAGCATGAAGTCCGGAAGCTTATTGCCGGACCGACCGTCTTCATCTGCGATGAATGCGTCGAGTTGTGCATGGACATCATCCGCGAGGAGAACAAGTCCTCGATGGTCAAGTCCCGCGACGGCGTGCCGACACCGCAGGACATCATCAAGGTTCTCGACGAATATGTCATCGGTCAGAGACAGGCGAAGAAGATCCTGTCGGTGGCTGTTCATAACCACTACAAGCGCCTGGCACATGCGTCCAAGAACGGCGATGTCGAACTGGCGAAGTCGAATATCATGCTCGTCGGCCCGACAGGCTGCGGCAAGACCTATCTTGCGCAGACGTTGGCCCGTATCATCGACGTGCCTTTCACCATGGCTGACGCTACGACGCTGACTGAAGCCGGCTATGTTGGCGAAGACGTCGAAAACATCATCCTGAAGCTGCTGCAGGCTGCCGACTACAACGTCGAACGCGCCCAGCGCGGCATCGTCTACATCGATGAAGTCGACAAGATTTCGCGCAAGTCGGACAATCCGTCGATCACCCGCGACGTTTCGGGCGAGGGCGTGCAGCAGGCTCTGTTGAAGATCATGGAAGGCACTGTCGCTTCGGTTCCTCCCCAGGGTGGCCGCAAGCATCCGCAGCAGGAATTCCTGCAGGTCGACACGACGAACATCCTGTTCATCTGCGGTGGCGCCTTTGCCGGTCTCGACAAGATCATCTCCGCCCGCGGCGAAAAGACCTCGATCGGCTTCAGTGCCGCTGTCAAGGCTCCCGATGACCGGCGCGTTGGCGAAGTGCTGCGCGAACTGGAGCCGGAAGACCTGGTCAAGTTCGGCCTGATCCCGGAATTCATCGGCCGTCTGCCTGTCCTGGCAACGCTGGAAGACCTGGATGAGGATGCGCTGATCCAAATCCTGTCGGAGCCGAAGAACGCGCTCGTCAAGCAGTATCAGCGCCTGTTCGAGATGGAAGACGTCGAATTGACCTTCCATGAGGATGCGTTGCGCGAAATCGCCCGCAGGGCGATCGTGCGCAAGACCGGTGCCCGCGGCCTGCGTTCGATCATGGAAAAGATCCTGCTCGACACCATGTTCGATCTGCCGGCGCTGGAAGGTGTTCGCGAAGTGGTCATTTCCGAAGAGGTCGTCCGCGGCTCCGCCCGACCGCTCTACATCTATGCCGATCGGCAGGAAGAAAAGGCCAACGCTACCGCCTGATCGCCGGATTCAAGGCCTAAATTTGGGGCTCGTCGTTGACGGGCCCCTTTCTATTTGAAAAATCGTACAGTTTCCTGATAAAGTCCGGGATAAGCTTATTGGAACGCCGACTAAACCGGTTGTGAAGAGCGCCCGCCGCGGCCATGATGGCATGATTCCGGGAATCCTCGGCGGATATCGATTTTTGCGTGCGGCTTTGGTCCTCCGGGTACCGCGTTGCCGTCAGTGTTCGAGTAGCCGGGGTCCGGTGTTTGTTGTTGCGTTCCTCCTCGTGAAATGCGCGTTTCGTTGTCTGGCGACGCGTCCTGCACGACTTGAAATAAATAATGTGAAGCTCCACTTCTAACCCAAGTGAGAGAGCCGGCTAATTCCCCCAAGCCGGCAGAGAGCCCGGGAACGGGACGACGGAAAGGAAATGACATGACTAAGAAAACGTCTGCGGCAAATGAGAGCATTGCCTATCCGGTATTGCCATTGCGCGACATCGTGGTTTTCCCCCACATGATCGTGCCGCTGTTCGTCGGACGGGAGAAGTCCATCCGCGCGCTGGAAGAGGTCATGGGGTCCGACAAGCAGATTATGCTCGTCACCCAGATCAATGCCAGTGATGACGATCCCGCTCCGGATGCAATCCACAGGGTCGGCACCGTAGCCAATGTGCTGCAGCTCCTGAAGCTCCCCGACGGTACCGTTAAGGTGCTGGTCGAAGGTCGGGCACGCGCAGAGATCGACGCTTATACGAGCCGCGAGGATTTTTACGAAGCCCTCGGCCATATCCTGCATGAGCCGAATGAAGATCCGGTCGAACTGGAGGCGCTGAGCCGCTCGGTCGTTTCGGAATTCGAAAGCTATGTAAAGCTCAACAAGAAGATTTCGCCGGAAGTGGTTGGTGCGGCCAGCCAGATCGATGATTATTCGAAGCTTGCCGATACGGTCGCTTCGCATCTGTCGATCAAGATCACCGAGAAGCAGGAGATGCTGGAAACCACCAGCGTCAAGGGCCGTCTGGAAAAGGCGCTCGGCTTCATGGAAGGCGAGATTTCGGTTCTGCAGGTCGAAAAGCGTATCCGCTCGCGCGTCAAGCGCCAGATGGAGAAGACCCAGCGCGAATACTATCTGAATGAGCAGATGAAGGCGATCCAGAAGGAGCTTGGCGACGGCGAAGAAGGCCGCGACGAGATGGCCGAACTGGAAGAGCGCATCTCCAAGACCAAGCTGTCCAAGGAAGCCAAGGAAAAGGCCGATGCGGAGCTGAAGAAGCTGCGTCAGATGAGCCCGATGTCGGCGGAAGCCACCGTCGTACGCAACTATCTCGATTGGCTGCTGGGCATCCCCTGGCACAAGAAGTCGAAGATCAAAACCGATTTGAACAATGCCGAGAAGATCCTCGAAGCGGATCATTTCGGTTTGGACAAGGTCAAGGAGCGTATCGTCGAGTATCTGGCCGTTCAGGCGCGCGCAACCAAGATCAAGGGCCCGATCCTGTGCCTCGTTGGCCCTCCGGGTGTCGGCAAGACCTCGCTCGCTCAGTCGATCGCCAAGGCTACCGGCCGTGAGTACGTCCGCATGGCTCTTGGTGGCGTTCGTGACGAAGCCGAAATCCGCGGTCACCGCCGCACCTATATCGGCTCGATGCCCGGCAAGATCATCCAGTCGATGAAGAAGGCCAAGAAGTCCAATCCGCTCTTCCTGCTCGACGAGGTCGACAAGATGGGTATGGATTTCCGCGGCGATCCGTCTTCGGCCCTGCTGGAAGTGCTGGACCCGGCGCAGAACTCGACCTTCATGGATCATTACCTGGAAGTCGAATACGATCTGTCTGACGTGATGTTCATCACGACGGCGAACACGCTGAATATCCCTGCGCCGCTGATGGACCGCATGGAGATCATCCGTATCGCCGGCTACACCGAAGACGAAAAGCGCGAAATCGCCAAGCGGCACCTGCTGCCGAAGGCCATCAAGGAACATGCGCTGCAGCCGAATGAATTTTCGGTCAGCGACGACGCCCTGATGGCGATCAGCCAGCAGTACACCCGCGAGGCTGGTGTCCGTAACTTCGAGCGTGAATTGATGAAGCTCGCCCGCAAGGCGGTCACCGAGATCATCAAGGGCAAGACCAAGTCCGTTGCGATTACCGCGGCGAATATCGACGAGTATCTCGGCGTTCCGCGCTTCCGCCACGGCGAAGCCGAGCGTGACGATCAGGTCGGTGTCGTAACCGGTCTCGCCTGGACGGAAGTCGGCGGCGAACTGCTGACGATCGAAGGCGTGATGATGCCGGGCAAGGGCCGCATGACGGTTACCGGCAACCTGAAGGAAGTCATGAAGGAATCGATTTCCGCGGCGGCCTCTTACGTCCGCTCGCGCGCCGTCGATTTCGGCGTCCAGCCGCCGCTCTTCGACAAGAGCGACATCCACGTGCACGTACCGGAAGGTGCGACGCCGAAGGATGGTCCCTCGGCCGGCGTCGCCATGGCGACCGCCATCGTCTCGATCATGACCGGCATCCCGGTTTCCAAGGATGTCGCCATGACCGGTGAAATCACGCTGCGTGGCCGCGTGCTGCCGATCGGCGGCCTGAAGGAAAAGCTGCTTGCAGCGCTTCGCGGTGGCATCAAGAAGGTGCTGATTCCGGAGGAAAACGCCAAGGATCTGGCGGAGATTCCGGACAACGTGAAGAACAACATGGAGATCATCCCGGTATCCCGCATGGGCGAGGTGATCAAGCATGCGCTGGTCCGCAGGCCTGAGCCGATCGAGTGGGACGGCACCGTCGAAACACCCGTGATCGCAACGGTTGAAGGTGTCGACGATGTCGGAGCAACCATCGCACACTAAGCGTGCCTTCGCCTCATTTACGCCGAATTGACATAAAACCAGAAAAGACCGGCATTTTTGCCGGTCTTTTTTTGTGAAAAGCTTTTGACAGCGCTTGCTTTTCCTTGATTTGCAGGGCTTTTGGGGATTGCGGCGGGCTGGAGCATTCGTATTCTGCGCCCCGCTTACAAGATGAGTCGTTTCATACCAGTAGAAAGGGGTGGAAACATGAATAAGAATGAGCTCGTGTCCGCAGTGGCCGAGAAAGCCGGTATTACGAAGGCTGACGCTGCTTCCGCTGTTGATGCTGTTTTCGATACTGTCCAGGCTGAACTGAAGAAGGGCGGCGACATTCGTCTCGCAGGTTTCGGCAGCTTCACCGTTTCTCACCGTGCAGCCACGAAGGGTCGTAACCCGTCCACCGGCGCTGAGGTTGATATCGCGGCTCGCAACGTGCCGAAGTTCACGCCCGGCAAGGGCCTGAAGGACGCTGTCAACGGCTGATCCGTTTTCACCCGCCTATCGGGGCTTTTGCTCCATGGTGGAGGATATAGGGGGTTCGAAACATTTCGAACCCCCTTTTTGTTGGCAGGCGGTGGTATCGCCACGCAGCCCTGAAGTTCAGTTCCGGTCCGAAGTCATATGGCGATCAAAGAAGCGTCCGCCCTCCGTTGACCGCAAATTTCTGACCTGTGAGGAAGTCTGCTTTGCTCGAGGCGAGGAATGCCACCATGTGGGCGACATCCTCCGGTGTTCCGAAATGTCTAAGCGGCGTTTGAGCGAGATAGCCATCGATCGACTGCTGTGACGCCCCTGCGTGACGTTCGACGGGAATCCAGCCGGGAGCTATGAGATTGACCGTGATTCCCTCCGGCGCAAGTTCTCGGGCCCAGGAACGAGTCATGGAAAGCATGGCGCCTTTTGCCGACGCATAGTTTCCGAAATAGGGATTGCCGAGTTCTGCGACTTCCGAGCCGATGTTGATGACGCGCCCTGACTTGCGCGCGCGCCAGTCCGGCAGCACGGCTTGAAGCAGCTCAAGCGGCGCTTTGACGAAGAACTGAAGCTGGTCGAGATGGGTCTGCCAGGATTGCTCCATCAGCGGCATTTCCGGCTGCGGCCCTGTCGCATTGTTTACGATCAGGTCTACGGGCCCTAGTGCCTCCCGGATTGCATTAAGGCCGTCGGTAAGCTGAGGTTTGTCAATGACGCTGAATTTTGCCGCATAGGCTTGGCCGCCCCGCTGCCGGATCGCGTCGACCACCGCATCCGCTCCGCGGGTATCGTTCGCATAGTTGACAGCCACCGCCCAACCCGCCTCCGCGAGTTCCCGCGCGATAACTGCGCCAAGTCCGCGCGATGCGCCGGTTACGAGAGCCACTTTCATTGAATTTTCCTCCCTGGATTCTGCGTTCGAGACAGACAGCTGCCGCGCGTAGTTTTCGAGTGCCGGCCGACGCCTGACAAATCATGGCCGGGTCCGTGCCCGGCCACCTGTTTTCCGAGAAACTCGTGCCGTTACCAGCGATGATGAACGTGCGGGGCGATCAGGCGCTCGTAGATCTCGCGCGTTGCCGACATGACATCGACCGAAAGTGGCGCGAGGTCGGCGGCGGCGGCATTGGCCTTGGCCTGCTCGGCATTGCGGGCGCCCGGGATGACGACCGTGACCGCTTCATTCATCAAGATCCAGCGCAGCGCGAATGCCGCCATGCTGGCGCCTGCAGGGACCAGCTTGCGGACTTCTTCGACCGCCTGCAGGCCGACGTCGAAGGGCACGCCGGCAAAGGTCTCGCCGACATCGAAGGCTTCGCCGTGGCGGTTGAAGTTGCGATGATCGTCGCTGGCGAACTGAGTGTCGCGGGTGATCTTGCCGGAAAGCAGGCCGGAAGCGAGGGGCACGCGCGCGATGACCGCAACTTGTCTGCGCTTGGCTTCCTTGAAGAACAGATGGTCAGGACGCTGGCGGAAGATGTTGTAGATGATCTGGATGCTGAGTACGCCGGGATATTCGATCGCCTTCAATGCCTCCTCGACATTCGAGACACTGACACCGTATCCCTTGATCTTTCCGGCCTTCTGCAATTCGTCGAGGCCAGCGAAGACTTCCGGGCGGTAGAGCACCTCCGTCGGCGGGCAATGCAGTTGCACCAGATCCAGGCTGTCGACTCCGAGGTTTTTCAGGCTGCGGTCGATAAAACCTTCGAGATTGGCCTTGTTGTAGCCGTCGGCGACATGCGGGTTCAGTCGGCGGCCAGCCTTGGTCGCGACCATGGGACGGGTGCCGCCGCGCGCCTTCAGCACATCGGCGATGATTTTTTCCGAGCGGCCGTCGCCATAGACGTCAGCCGTGTCGATGAAGGTCATGCCGGCGTCAAGAGCGGCATTCAATGCAGCGCGGCCGTCTGCCTCGCTAACATCGCCCCAGGCGCCGCCGATCTGCCAGGCTCCGAAGCCGACATCCGTAACGATAAAGGGCGTGCGGCCGAAAGCATGGTGTCTCATGAAAATGTCTCCGTTCGTGATGAAAATCGCCAAGGCACTACCAGCCGCCCACAGCGCGGACAAGCCTATGGCGAAGCTCCAAGATCGCAATTGCGTGACATAGGAGTATGACAGCAGCCGGCAATAGACGAAAGCGTTGGATGACCGATGCCACACGGTATTCATTGAACCCGTATTTCCCTAAAAGAGGGTGCCAGATATCTGACGATGACCGGAGCTTATGCCCTCTTTCAGCTTCATCCATGCCGCCGACCTGCATCTCGGCAGTCCCTTCCAGGGGCTGGCGTTGAAGGATGCTGCTGTCGCCTCCGTTTTCGTGGAGGCCAGCCGCAAGGCTTTTTCGACACTGGTCGGACTGGCGATCGAGAAACAGGTCGATTTCTTCCTGATCGCCGGCGATGTCTATGACGGTGATTGGAAGGACAACAAAATCGGCCTGTTCTTCAATCGGGAAACGGCACGGTTGGAGCGGGCGGGCATTCCGGTCTATCTGCTGCGCGGTAATCACGACGCCGCCAGCGTCATCACCAAGACCATCACGCTGCCTTCCAATGTCCACGAATTCCCAACGAATAAGCCCGGCTCGGTGAAGCTGGAGGCACTGCAAGTAGCGCTGCACGGGCAAGGCTTTGCCGAGCGCTCGGCCAATGACAATCTGGCGCTGGCTTATCCCGCCCCAGTGTCCGGCTGGTTCAACATCGGCATCCTCCACACATCGCTCACCGGCCGCGAGCCGCACGCGCCCTATGCGCCGTGCTCGGTCGATGACTTGCGGTCGCGCGGCTACGACTATTGGGCGCTCGGCCATGTGCACGACTATGAGGTGGTGGCGAGCGACCCGCTGGTGATCTTTCCGGGCAATCTGCAGGGCCGCAGCATCCGCGAGCGCGGGGCCAAGGGCGCTGTTCTGGTCACCGTCGAGGAGGGTCGTATCAGCCATGAACGCCTGATCGTCGACGAGGCGCGGTTTGGGCAGGTCGATATATCCGTCGACCCCGAGGATGATCAGGCAGCGATCCTACGCCGCGTCGAGCTGGCAGTGCAGCCGCTTGCCGATGATATGGCGGGGCGCATGATGGCGCTACGCGTCCGGCTGTCGGGTATCACGCCGCTGCAGGGCGCCATTGCGGCCAACCGCCAGCAATGGCGCGATGAAGTCGAGGCCGCCTGCCATCGCGTGCACGAGGATATCTGGCTGGAGAAGCTGGAGCTGCGGCTGGATCCACCTGTTGCGCGTGCGGTGGAGGCCAACGGCGCACTCGATCTCGGGCAATTGCTGGCCGAACATGTCGGCGATGCGGATATTGTGGCGGAAGCGAACAGGCTTGTCGGTGAGATCGCGATACGCTTGCCGTCCGGCCTGGGTGCGGCGGCCCTGCCGCTCGATGACAGCGTCGAGATGTTGATCGAGGAGGCGCGGCAATTGCTGCTGGCGCGCGGGCAGGGGGCAGGCTGACCGATGCGCTTCAATCGGCTCGACATTCTCCGCTACGGGGCGCTGACCGACCGTACGCTCGATTTTCGCGCCGGCGCGAAGCTGCATGTCATCTACGGGCCGAACGAGGCCGGCAAGTCCTCGGCGCTCAGCGCCATTTCCGATCTCCTTTTCGGCTTTCCCGTTGCGGCCGAACAAAGCTTTCTGCATGAGCCGACAAGCTTGCGTGTCGGCGCGGCGATCAGCACTTGTGATGGTGCGACACTCGCTTTTCGCCGTCGTCGCGGGCGCAAGAACACTTTGCTAGCTCCCGACGACAAGGAGACGCCGCTTGCCGAAGATGCCTTGGCGCCGTTCCTTGGCAATTTGAGCCGCGACGTTTTCGAGCGCGCTTTCGGTCTAGATTCTCTCCGATTGCGGCAAGGGGCGACGGCCATGCTACACAGCGGCGGAGAGATCGGCAGCCTGTTGTTTTCCGCCGCCTCCGGCCTCACGGGCCTCTCACGTCTGCGGCAGTCTCTTGAGGGTGAAGCGGACGGCATCTTCGCCCAGCGGCGGTCGAAGGATCGCGGTTTTTACCGGGCGCTGGACCGCCATGACGAGGCTCGCAAGACCGAACGCGACAATGAGCTCAAATCCGGCGACTGGAAGAAGCTGCTGGCGGAATCCGCGGAGCTCGAAGCCGAGCTTGAGCGCCTGCAGGACCGGCGCCATCAGACGCGACAGGCGCTCGACCGATTGCAGAGGTTAAAGACGCTGCAGCCGCTGTTAACCGAAATCGATGGCGAGATGGCGGCACTTGATCGCCTCGCCGATCTTGCCGTGATACCGGATGGTTTTGCGGATCGGCTGGAGCAGAGTCTCAACGACAAGCGCTCTGCCGAGGACGAGCTGCGCCGTGCCCAGCAGCTGGCCAAGCGTACCGGCGAAGAGCTGTCGTCGATTGAGATAGACGAAAATCTGCTGCAGATATCGGACGATATCACGCAGCTCTTTGCCGATACCGGCAACTACCGCAGCCAGCGACATGATCTGCCGCGCGTCGATCAGGAGTTGGCAGGCTACGACACGGTGCTTGCCCAACTCGCCCGCCGGCTTGGCTTTGCCGACGTCGCGCAGGTGGACAAGCGGCAGCCGAGCGACGCCGACCGCGCCCGCCTCTCCGAACTGGTCGAAGGAGGCAGGCGTTTGCTCCTCCAGGGCCAGGGGATCGCAGAGCAAGTGGACAGCGAGCGCAGACAACTGGCGGCGCTGGAGAAAGACAGTCTCGCGGGCCGCCTGATCGATCCCCGGTCCTATATCGACCAATTGGAGGCATTGTCCGGCGATCTCTCCACTCTTGCCCGTCTCGATGCGCTGGAGACACATATTCGCCGCATCAAAACGGACCTTCAGGAGGCCGCCGGTCGCTTGCGCCCACCGGTTGCCGATATCGAAGGGCTCTTTGCCGCGCCGCTGCCGGATGGCGCCGAGATCGCCGCGCATCGCGAAACGATCGACGCCATCCGTGGCAGTCTGCGCGAGGCGTCCGACAAGGCGCGCGTCCATGATGAGCAGTTGGCCGAGATCGAGCAGGCGCTGGAGGATGCCGAGCGCACCGGCCCGATCGTCACGCGTGAACAGATCGCCGACGTGCGCGACGCTCGTGATGTCCTATGGCAATCGATCCGCGATGGGTTTGCGGATGGTGGCCCAGCCCCAGATGGCAAAACAATTGCCACCTTCACGACAAGCCTTGTCGAAGCGGATCGCTTGGCCGATGCGGCATTGAGTGACGCGGACCGTGTTTCGCGCCACGCGGACAATCGGTTGCGTCAGGCGCGGCTGCAAAGGGAGCGCGAGGCTGCGGCAAAGCGACTGCGACAGTGCGAAGAAACATTGGCAAAGGCACTTGCGATCTTTGCGGCTCTATTCGAGCCCTGCGGTGTCACCGCCCTCGATCCTGCGGCCATGCTGGAGTGGCGACGCGCGGTCGAAGCACTGTTCCGGGAGCGCCGCTCTCTGCGCGATCTGCTGGACGAGCGGGATGAAGCTGCCCTTGCTGAAGCGCGTGTCTCACCGGCCCTGAAGGATATCGCCGACGCCACCGGCTACAGAAGCGGCCGGCTGCCACCGAGTGCGATGGCGGAGGGGCTGCGAAAACATCTCCGTCTGCTTTCGGGGTATTGGAGTGAGAGTCGCACACGCGAGGGCGAGATCGTCTCGGCACGCGACCGGCTGACACGTCTTGGCGAGCAGCAGCAGGATATCGAGCGTCGGCAGGCCGCTTGGCGCGATACCTTCGGCAAGGCAATCCTGCCGTTCGGTCTTCCCGCAGATGCGACACTGGAGATGGCGGTCGCCGCCTTGAAGGCATGGACCGAGCTGCCGGATGTTCTGGCGGAGCACGACAACCGCCAGCGCCGCGTCAGCGGCATGCGCCGCGACATGGCCGATTTCGAGCGGCGTCGCGCAACGCTCGCCGCAAGCGCCGGCTATGAACTCGACCACCTGCCACCGGACGCCGCGGCCGAGGCGCTGCACGCCCGCGTCAATGCGATGCGCGCTGAACAGAAGAAGCGCGACCGGCTCGACGAGGAGCGTCAGCAAGCGGAGGCGCAGGCTATCCGCTGTGGCGAGGCGTTTGCGATGGTGATGGCCGATCTTGCCCGTCTAACGGCCGATCTGCCCGAGAATGTCGATCTGCTGGCATTGCTGTCGCGCCTGCGCGAGCGTGCCCGGCTGAATACGCGGTTGATGGAAAGTCGAAACCGTTTCCGCCAACAGGCCGACGGCGACAACGAGGACGAAACTCGCGCCCAGCTCGCCGGCTTCGAGCGCGTCGCCGCGGAACTGGAGATCGAACGGTTGACCGCCGAAGATATCCAGCAATTCACTGCGCATGGTGAACTCATGGCGCGCCTTGCGGAAAACCAGCGCCAGCGGCGTGCGCTGGAGACCGGGGTCAGCGCCGAACATGCCGTCTTCGAAAAACTCTCCGCCGAGCAGGAGGCCAAGGATCTGGCGCGGCAATGGGTGGTGCTGAAACTCGCGGCACGGATGTTGGCAAGCTCGATGGACGCCTATCGCGCGCAGCAGGCCGATCCGGTCATCACGCGGGCAGGGGATTTGTTCTCGCTGCTGACCGGCCACCGCTTCACGCGACTGGTCGAGGAGCACGACGAAAAGGACATTTTGCAATTGCTGGCGGAGCGTTCGGGCGGCGAGCGTGTGCCACTGGAGGGCTTGAGCGAGGGCACTGGCGATCAGCTTTATCTCGCCTTGCGGCTCGCTTTCCTCGAAGATTATTCGTCCCGCAACGAGCCTGCGCCGTTGATCGTCGACGACATCTTCCAGACTTTCGACGATGATCGCGTCAGCGCTGGCCTCAAGGCGCTCGCCGGCACGGCGGAGCGTTTCCAGACCATTCTCTTCACCCATGAAATGAGCCTGGTGGAGATTGCCAAACGGGAGATCGGCAAGGATCTGGATCTGATTCAACTGTAAAGCGTCAGGCAAATCATCGGCGTTGTCGCTTGGATGACGTCATTGAATGACATAGGCTGGCGGCAGAGAACGAGGTGCGGCAAGACGCCGCCATATCGGCAAAATCAGGAGAAACGCCGTGGAGATCAAGCCTAATGGTTCGCGCCCGTCGCTCAAGGCGCCGGCCGAATATTTCACCGGCATCGTACACCAGGAACCACTAATGCAGGCGCAGGCACCGGCTCGCGTCCAGGTCGTCAATGTCAGCTTCGACCCAGGCGCCCGCACGGCCTGGCATACGCATCCCTTTGGCCAGACGCTGGTGGTGACATCCGGCAAGGGCCTTGCGCAGAGTTGGGGCGGTGAAATCCGGGAAATCAACGCCGGCGACGTTCTCTGGTTTGCGCCGGGCGAAAAACATTGGCACGGCGCGGGGCCAGATACCGCGTTGACACATATCGCCATTCAGGAAATGCAGGACGGCAAGGCCGCCGACTGGATGGAATATGTAACCGAGGAGCAGTATCGCGGATAAAGGCGGCTCGATCGGCTTGCAAACACGGCGGTTCCTTCAGCCCGTGACGGGCGCTGAGACCTTACATCGACGGGATATGCAGCTTCGTCCCTGGTAAAATCTTCGGGTCAGATTTGTCCCGGCTGTACGCTGGATTGATCGCCCGGTCCGCAAAGGTCTGGGTGCCGTGCAGCCGGCGCAAATTGTCTTTCTCCCGTTCGAATCGCTTTTTCCGCTCCCCCGATTTGTCCGATCCCCTTGAAACCGATTCATGGTGGTAGAGGCAGGCAAACGGCGTCCATATAATGCGAAAACCGGCCTTGTGGGCGCGCAGGCAATAGTCGACGTCATTATAGGCGACGGCGAAATTCTCTTCATCGAACGTCCCGATTGCTTCGGCGCACTCGCCGGAAATCAGCATCACCGCACCTGTCACGCAGGTCATCGAGTTGCGGACATGTAGCCTGTTCATCGGACCGCCGAATTCCTTGGGCTTGTTCATATACCAATGACCCGCCAGCCCACCGAAGCCGACGATGACGCCGGCATGCTGGATCTTGTCGTTCGGATAGAGGAGCTTGGCGCCGACGATGCCAGTCCCTTCATAGGCGAGACAGGCCACCATCTCCTTCAGCCAGCCCGGATCGACAATTTCGACGTCGTTGTTGAGGATCAGATAATGCTCGCCCTTGGCGGCGCGCAGACCGCGATTGATCGACCGGGAGAAATTGAAGGGCTCCGGCGTGATCGAGGCTGAAAACTGCGGATGTTTTTTGCGGTAGTGCTCGTAGAGATCCAGAACGGTTTTGTCCGAAGAACCGTTGTCGATGACAAGCACCTCGAAATTTGCGTAGTTCGTTCGCTCGAAGATATCCTTCAACACCCGGGAAATCAGGTCGAGACTATCCTTGCTGGGAATAATGATGGAGATCTTCGGCCATGAATTCTCCGGACGCTCGAACACCACGCGATGCAAGGTATTCGTCAATGCTCCCTCGACGCGAATGGGCTGCTGTTGGCGTTCAAATCGTTCGACAAGCGCTTTTCTTGCGTTGGCAGTCGCAGCATCCATGAATTTTCGCGAATAGGTGCGGCCGTTGCGCCGCCACCAATAGGCGGGGTAGGGCAGGTGAAGGATGGTATTGTCGGGCAATCCTTCCAGATAGCGCAGCAGGAGGTCGTAGTCCTGAGAGCCGTCAAATCCGGTGCGGAGATGGCCGATCTCCTGAAGCCGGCTGCGGCGATAGATGGAGAAATGGTTGATGTAGTTGACGCCTGTCAGAAGAACGGTGTCATAGGCAGGTTTCAACATCAGACCCGTGGGCTTCAGCGTATCGTCGACAACCAGTTCGTCCGTGTATAGGAAGTTCGCATTCGGATTCTGCTCGAACGTGTGTCGCACGACTTTGAAGGCATGAGGGGCGATCACGTCGTCATGGTCCAGGAAAGCGACCCAGAGACCGCGCGCGTGCAAAAGTCCGGCATTGGTGGCGGCCGCTATGCCGCCGTTCTTCTCGTTCAGAACGAAACGGACATTGTCTTTCGATCTTTGCGTCTCATACCATCGCCGTGTTTCCGGCGAGGTCGATCCGTCATCGCTCAGAATGAGCTCCGTACCCTCTTCGTTTTGTGCTTCGAAGGATCTTACGAGATCGTCGAGATACCGAGACGGCGCGTTGTAGACCGGAACGACAACGCTCAGCCACAGTCCCTGCGTCGAGGAAACAGGTAGTGCAATGAGATCGGAGGCAAGCCGATAGCTCGCCTCCGCATATTGAATCGCCGTGCCCGGCGAACGCTTTCCGAAGGGCAGCTTCGGTATCTTCGTCCAGTATTGCGCCAGTTTGCCGAGATCGATCCGTTCGGCTTGCCCATGCGCACTGAGTAGAGCTGAAATATGCTTCTCGGCTGATTTGGCCGACGAAAATGCCGCAACATCGAAGCTGAACGTGGTTGGGAAACTTGCCGGGTCGGCGCGCAGCGAGCAGATGGTGCCGACGGCACCCACGTCGGCTGTGACTATGAAGCGACGCCCTGCCGGCAACGCGACCGCATCCTTTTCCCGGAAGCCGCGACCGCGATTGACGTAGAACTTCGGGTCGATGGCTTCATCGGTGCCGGCTATATGAATGACGACTAGCTTTTTTCTGACGGGTGCGAATCGAATTTCGAAGGCAGGATCGTCGCCAAGGGATTTCCAAAGATTGGAATTCGTATTGGGAGAAATCTCTTGTTCAAGATCGTCGTTTGGTAAAATCTTAAGTGTCATTGATTTCTTAATATCCAAATCCCAGCAGCGGATAGCGCCTCCATGGCTGGCCATCAAGCCATATCACCAAGTCCATCGAAACGTATGCCTGGAAATGCCAGCGTCGCGCTTTGGCGCATTTTTTCTATGGACTGTAATGTGGCATTGCGCGCGACAATTCGCCGGTCTCCATCCTCCACAAGCTGATCGATTGCCATCAGCCATTCCTCCATTGTGTTTGCAATGTGAAACTCTCCGGCGACGGCACAACGTGCAAAAGTCGTGCAGCGGGAAAATATGGCTGCGGCCCCCATGCGGCTTATATCGATCCGCTTGGTGTCCGCCCGGCTATCATTGGTCCTTCCCGCCAAGAGCGGCGCCAAGGCAATGTCGGCGCCATGATCTGTGGTCCTCGCGAGGTAGGACGACCACGGCAACTGCGGGGTTATCGTCATTCTGCCTGGCTCAATGTCCTGGCGCTTCCATCGGCGCGCAAGATTGCCATCGGCAAAAACCTCGAAATGCAAATTCCCGTGCTTGCGCATTGCCGAGCTGACGATCGGCATCAGGAACTCATGCTCATGGCGGTGAATACCGGTCGCATGATAGACCATCTTCAGTGACGCAGCCGTTCCCCCGGTGATCTCAGCTGATTTCCGTGCCGGCCACGCAGGCATCGGCGCAAGGATCTCCACCGTGTGGCCCGCATTCGCGAGTGTGCCCGCGAGGGCCTCCGTCGATGCCCATAGGTGAGTCAGTAATCGGTTGAGGCGCGGGAGCGGCCGGACTGCAAAATTGAGCAGCCTGAATTTATAAGGCCAACTCGCTTCGTCGCCTGTGACGACGGCGGGGATATCGTCGTCAACGAAATACGCTACCCCCGCCAGGCGGTCACGCCTGTCCTCCAGCCAGCGCAATTGTGGCTCCTTGATATAGCGGCAGATGATGACAAAAAGCCCTTCAGCATCGACGTCATCCAATCTGTCGTCGAGCCCCTTCACGACGATCGGAATATTGGCAAGGGCTTTGGTTCGCTCATCCAGATAATAGCTGGCACTGGGATTAGGGTATCGCGATAGGATGAGAAGTCGTTTTGCAGTGCCCCCCATACTGTCAAGAGATGTCGCTGAAGGCTGCGGCCTGGGTATCAATCCGTAGACGATGTCGCGCAGACTTTGCATGGATGATCGACCGAGCGTGATCACCCTAGACGATTTCGCACCGTTGTCAGCAGCCCGACAACGATGCCCCAAATCACTAAGGTCGCCCCCAAAACGCCACCGATCCAGAGCGCGCGTTTAGGATATTGAGCTTCATCCGGCAGGTCCGGCGCAAGAAACGTGTCGAGATAAAGGAGCTGTTGTTTGCTGACAAACTGCACTTGCTCCAGCGTCCTCATGCTCGCAGCGAATTGCTGTTCGGCCAGGCTTTGCTCCAACTCTCGCTGAGACATATCGACCGATACGTCGGCAAGGTTCTGCTCGGATTTATTCTGCCCTGCCACCTGGCTGTTCAGATCGTCCAGTTGCTTTTGCTTGCTGTCGATTTCGCGCTTCAGAACCTTCATCTGTGGCGCATTGGGCGATACTGTTCCAAGCTGCGCATCGTATTTCTGCTGAAGGTTGACTCTGTCCGTCTGAACGTTCGTGATCAAACCCGTGAGGATTGCCGATGATCCCTCGACGCTGAGGACGCCGGTTTGATTGCGGGCAAGCTGAAGCTGCTCCCGTGCTTTCTGCAGTTGATTCTTTGCATTCTCCAAATTGGTTTGAGCGGTGGCGATGACATCGCGCCAGATGCGGTTATTGACGTCGTTGACCACGGCTTCGGCAGCAGCAACAACCTCTTGCAATACCTTCTGTGCATCGCCGGCCGAAAAGGCACGGGCCTTGACCGTCACGATACCGCTGTTCGCGTCGGTTTTGACGGAGACCATATCTTCCCAATAGTCGAGCATCTTTTCCGACGTCGCATCCTGTTTTAGCCTCGCCAGCGGGTCGATCGCCGGGTTTCCGTAGAGATTTTGGAAATCGACCTTGGCCTGAAGAGCAGCCACCATGTCCTTGCTGGTGATGAAATTGGTAACGATCTGCGTATTTTGAACAATTTGCGCTGAAGGCAGGCCGGTTACCTTGGCCAATTGGTCCTTCCCCAGTGCCGGGGTCGATGACCGGACGGTAAAGCGCGTTTCCGACTGGTATTGATTCGAAGCAACGCGTGTAAAGTAATAGATCGAAGCGGCGTTCGGAATAACAAGAAGCAATACCGTACAAGCCAATATCATCCTGCCGAGAATTTGTTCCAGCGGGCGCGGACGTAATCCGACTACCTTGAAGATCTGACTTCGCTTCGATGTCGAAAAGCGCAATTTGCGCGCAGTCACCGACAGTTTTGCGGCGACATCGCGGCTGTGCTGGATCGCACTGAGCTGAACAGTTTCAGACGTCTTTCCGGTATCGTGAGCCATATTGGACCTTGTTGACAATCCGTCGCATCTTATCTGTTCAATCTGTAGTACGCTTCGATAGCCTGTTCGACCTTGTCGAAAATCATAAGTCTGCCGTCGACGAGCACCATTCCCTTATCGCAATGCTTTTTGATCATGCTCATACTGTGCGAGATCATAATGATGTCGGAATATTTCCGCCGGCTCTCAAATGCAACGCGACAGCGTTCCTGGAACCGAGCGTCGCCCACGGCCAAAACTTCATCGACCAGATAGCAGTCGAATTCGATCGCCATGGAAAGCCCGAAGGCCAATCGTGCCCCCATGCCGGAAGAATAGGTGCGCACCGGTGCATTGATATAGTCGCCAAGTTCCGCGAACTCTTCGACAAAACGGGAGACTCGCCTGACATCTTCGCCATAGGCGCGGGCGACAAAATGAAGATTCGCGCGGCCAGTCATATAGGGATTGAAGCCGCTGGCGAGGCCCAACGGCCAGGACACGCGAACGTCTTTGGTGATCCTGCCTGAATTTGCCAGCATCGTGCCAGCAATCATCCGCATCGTCGTGGACTTTCCAGCGCCGTTCACGCCGAGTAGGCCATAGGAATAGCCAGACATGAATTCGCAGCTCACGCGATCCAAGATCACCTTTTTGCTATTTTGGGTCTTGAAGTGTTTCGATACGTTTTTGAAGCGGATCATCGCGCATTACCCACTTATATCTGATGATCCTGCACGGACGCCCAGATCAACGAAAGGGTTGTCCAGAGAACGGCCAAGCCAAGCAAAATGATCAGTGGTGTGGTGATCCGGTGAGGAAAGACGGCTTCGTCCGGAAGCGCCGGATTTACGAAAACGGCCAGGTAAAGCGACTTGCGAAGCGCTTCGGCAAGCACAGTGTCGTAGTTCCTCTGGGAGGCCTCATAGAGCTTCTCCGCAATCATCCGATTTGTGTCGAGCTTGGAATATTCCAGCAGCGCCTTGGCAAGACTTGCATTTTCCGGTCCGGTCAGCTCCGCTTTCTTCTTGTCGATCTGAGCGTCAAGGCTTTGCAGGGCAAGGGTCAGTTGCTGATAGGTCGGAGAGCCCTCGGCATGTGACTGCTTCATCACAAAAAGGCGCGTTTCAAATTCGAGCTTCTGCGCAAGGAGTCCCGTCAGCAGTGTGCTGCTGTCCTTGGCTTGAGTCTCCGGACTAAGAAGCCCGGATTGATGCTGAAATTGATTGAGCGCGATCAAGGTGTCGTTATAGGCTTTCCCGCTTTTCTCAAGATCCGCCTGCATGCTCTGCACGATGTCGTTGCGTGCGCGTTGCGAGAGCTCGTTGATCAGCGATTCGCTCTCTTGGATGATGGCGTTGGAGAGCTTTACGGAATCGTCGGGCGCGAATGCGCGCACCTTCAAGGTGATGATGCCGGAAGACACATCGATGTAGGCAGTGACGTGGTTTTCCCAATAGTCCAGAAAGTCCTCATCGGAATCCGAGGAGCGGAAGCGAGATAGAAAATCCGCATCCTGCCGCGCGAACATGGATCGATAGTCGATTTTCTCGCCGATCCGTTTGAGGATCTCTGTGGAGTGAATGAAGCTCGTGACGACGTAAGCATCCTGCGATGCAGAACGCATGCTGAGGAGGCCTGCCGCCCCGCCGCCGCTATTGTCGGATCCGCCGCTACCGTCGCCCTTGTCGTCTGAGCTGGTGAGAGCACGGACGGCGAAGCGGGATTCGGCAACGTACTGATCCGAAGCAATGAAGACGAAATAGATCAAACTCGCCAGAAACGGCAGGATAACGATGAATAAAAAACTGAGGAGCCGAAGCGGCGGCTTGCCGCCGGATTGTGGTATGGGATCCTGGATACCAGGCGCCGGTATATACTCGATGTCTTCGAGATCATTCTGCTGGCGCCGCTCGGGTACCCTTCGCCGAAACAACGACGGCAGGATGTGCCGCGCCGGTTTCACCGGCGAATATTGGTGATCGATCGTCTCTTCAATGGCTATTTTGGGCATGTCGGCTTGCACTCGTTTTCCGCAATTCCGGCGCGGTTGGTTTCATCGCCTCACGCACATAATGATCAAAAATAAGGTCTTCCTCGAGCATCAGTTCGGCAATATGCAACGAGCGCAATCTTGTCGCAACGTCCTCCAGAGCGGTGTGTCGGGAGAGCAGCGGAAGATCGTTTATGGAAATGCCGAATAGCTCACCAATCGCGTCCTGAAAATGAAGGCTGTCGGCATCATGCCCGACGATGGTGAAACGTGAGAGTAGGTCGATCGCCGCAGCGACGTCGCTGCGCGCGACGAGTTGTTCCGGGGTGGTCGCGACCAGCTGGCGGGTAACGGGGGACACCAGAACGTTTCTGACATTCTGTGGTGCTTTCTTGAGCGCCGATTTGAGGGATGCCTCACTTTCGAGGTTGACTTCAGCGAAGTGTTCGGCCGCTGGCGCCAGGATGATCTTATCTCGGTCGCCAAAGAAGGAGATCTGGGTTTTTGCCATTCGTTTCAAAAGAAATATGCGCAGGGCCAATTCGTAATAAGGATCCGCGAGCAGAACGATGGCCTTGAATCCCTTGTCGAGAAACTCCTCATAATTCCGCAGCAGCAGCCGCCCACTGATATAGATCGATTGGATGGCGTTGAGATGAAAGGCCTGGAGAGCGGTTTCGTGGCCGAAGCGCTCTACGGACGACAGCTCATATTGGAAATGGCGGCCGCAGTGGTGGTCGAATTTGGCCATGGGCAGGAGCTGTGTTTCCAGCCGCAAGATCTTCAGCGGAACCGGTTGCGACACCTGTGGTCGCCGATAGATCAACAATCCCGACTTGGCGTCGTGGATCATCAGCGTGCTTCGCTCGGCAATATCCGGAATGATCGTCGTGTCCAATTTGAAACCGACCCGCCCGTTCTCGTGTCGGCCTGAGTCGACAACCGCCTGCTTGATTTGATCGCAGGGCAAGACCATCAGCTCGCCGTCCGCATCGGATATCCTGATATGCGGCAAATCGGAAAAGCCGTCCGGAATGAGATAGCCTTCCAGAACCGTACCCCGATCATATTCGAGATTAAACAGCACGGATGCCCTCCGGCGTCTCAACCCTATCGGCACGGAAGGAGCACCGGCCTTCAAAAACCGTCAAATTGCTATATGTGCCTTCAAACACGTCAAGATTATCCAAAATACTCTCGGTGTTAAGCTTGGGCATGCATGTCCCTGTTACGGAGCCGCATGCGTTTTGCGCGCCAAGAGAGAAAAGCACGGTCCGCCGGGATGGCCGAAGTTCTGATCCTTGACTACGATGTCGCCGTATCCAAGCTTCTCCAATAGCGTCAATATGTCGTCTCTATGCATCCAGAAATGCCGATCCTTCATACCACCACAGAAGGACGCGTTCGAGTTGGCGTGCTGGTAGCTGCGTTCGTAATAGCGTACCGGAATGCCCTCGATAATCTTCGTTTCGACCTTTCCGCTGAAAGGATTGCGGCGCACGTCACCCGCTGGCATCGCCTCTTCGAGAAAAAAATGCGTCCAGATAAAGACGGCATTTGCGCGGCTGGCCAACAGTCTCAAAAATTCTCCGGGATCGGCCATATGATAGAGGACGCCCGAAGCGACAGCAAAATCATAAACTTCGTCGTGCCCGGTGAGCCACGCCTGAATATCGCCCAACAGAAACGAAGCGGTGCTGATATCGAGAATCTGCCTTGTCACCAGACATCGCAGGAAACAAAGCCGATTTGCCTCGATGGCGTCGATTCGCGCCGGACGCTCGCGGTGCAGCATATAGGTATGCATCCCTTCCAGCGGTCCGACTTCCAGGATCTTCTTCCCCTCAATCGAGCCAAACGATCGCAGGGCCCAATCTATTCGGTCGTCCGCATAAAGATGATGTTTTCCGGCATTCAAATTAAGGGCGGCGGGAAAGGCGCTATTCCAGCCGGGAAGGGCGTCAATCGCATTCTGATGATCAGGCTTGCCTTGCTCGTATTGGTCAAATATCGCCTCCAGAGAATTCCCTGGCGTCCTTTTCTTGGATCGCTTCGCAAAACCGAGCATTGACAGCACCTTCATTTCCATCGGTATTTTGTCCAGTTTCGAGGCGCCTCTAAGCCGGTATAACAGGCCGAACTTCGGTCGCCGTTTTCCAAACTACCGCAGCATCTTCCTTGGTCGGCACAATCCGCGTCACAATCTTTTTCGGGGCCTTGCGGCCATCCCAAAGACTTGTTCCAATTTTCCTTGCTCTCATGGCAATCCCGCAAAGGATGAATCCGACGCTGTGCTAATCCTGGGTTGTTTTATACGCCCGCCCATGCGTTAGTCACGGTTTAGAGCCCAAGGCTGTGATAGGCAAGGGCGCCCTCATAAAAAGGAAGAGGCGCTCGGATCCGTTTTTTTGTGAGTTTCCGACATGGAAGATTTTAGATTTCGCTTAAAGTCATTACTTAACGGATTCCTTTATCATTCAGTGAATATTAATTTAAATTGTTCAGAAAACGCTGGCATAAATTGCGTTATTTGCGTTTCCGGCCTATATCACAGGTGGCCGAACGGCCGTTACGTAAGTTGAGAAGTATGGTCATAAGATCGCACACGAATTTTTTTGACGGCGTTTGTACTGAATCGGCTTGTTGAGGGGCTCCCATTATGCTTTTCAAGGCGCCGACGGATTTTATGAATAATGCGCTGGTCTGACCGACTCGATCACGGCAGCCGATATTAATTTTTGAGGTTATTCAATTGATTCGCGTAGGGGCGGCGGTACTAGTTTGCGTAGTTCTGGCGGGGTGTAATTCCGTCTCGAGCGAAGGGCCTCTGGCCGGCGCGATAGATGATGACGCTGGGCAATCGGGCGCCGAACTTGGGCGCAAGAATGCAGCCGTTTTCGATGTTGTCGACATAGACAGTCGTACAGCGCGTCTTGTCTCCGACTATGTTTCCAGCGCACTCAATCGTCGGTTCGGAATAGGCGGCTCTGTCGGACGGGTTGTTATCGGTGTCGGCGATTCGTTGAAAGTGACCATCTTTGAGGCAGGCGCCGACGGCTTGTTCTCGACGGCTCAGTCGAAGCAGGTGTCGCTGGATATTGTTGTTCAGCCGGATGGGACTGCGGCGATCCCCTATGCTGGTACAGTCAAATTTGCGGGCAAGACGCTGGAGCAGGCCCGTCAAGCGATTTTGGCAGCGCTGGCCACCAAGGCGGTGGAGCCCGATGTCATCGTAACGAGCACCGGAACGGCATCGCGCACCGTGACCGTTTCCGGCGCTGTCGGCCGTCCCTCGCTGGTTCCTCTGGATTTGACCGGCGAAAAGATCACGCAGGTAATCGCCAAGGCGGGTGGACCGGTCACCCAGCCTTATGAAACATATGTAACGTTGGTTCGGGGCAACAGGACCGGAACGGCTCTTCTAAAGTCGATCATCGAGCATCCTACCGAAGATATTTATGTCCAGCCTGGCGACCAGATCTTCCTCGTGCGCGATCCAAGGACATTTACCCTGCTTGGTGCCATCAAGGGTGATGGTCGTCTCGAATTCGGAGCCAATGACCTGAATCTCCTGGAGGCCGTCGCTTTGGGTCATGGCGCGATCGATGAAGCGGCCAACGCCCAAGGATTTTTCCTGTTCCGCTACGAGGAGCCAGAAATCGTTCAGAGCCTGCTCGGCATCGCTCGCTTTCAAGAGCTCGTGCGAAAGGGAATGTCGCCGGACTCCAAGGGACGCTACCCGATCGTCTATAAATTCGACATGTCGCATCCCGACAGCCTCATTGTCGGCCAGACGTTCCCCATCAAGAGCCGCGACGTCATCTATGTATCGCGTCATCCCTCAGTCGACATTCGGAAATTCCTGACGCTTGTCGGTACGCCCCTCAATATAGCCTCTCAGGGCGCTGCGACGGCGGTCAATCTGGGGCAATGAGGTTGGTCTGATCGCGAGGCGCGCGGAATGTACGCTTTGCTGGGAGTTCCAATGCCGGTGTCAGCATAATCGTATCGTCGAAAGACTGGAATTTTGCGGATCAACGGATAATGCCGAGAGCTGGCAGGGCTGTGTCGCGGTTTTGAGATTCCGGTAACGGGTTTTCTATAAAGGGTTGTAGTCCGTCGAGACTATCCGCTTCGGGTCACATTGGCGTTCTTTGTTAAATATGGTGTTCTGCACCCGGCTTTTTGCAGGTGACAACCGCAGATAATTGTGGTGTGAACAGTTGATAAGCAAATATGGCTACTTTCATCCTACGCAATTTTTAAATGACGCCGAGAGATCATGACGATTGAAATTATCGGGCGGGCGAGTGTCGCCCCAGGGGCGGGTTCGATTGAAGAGCTGCAGCTCGTCCTCAAGGAAGGTCGCTGCACCGTTGGCCATATCCCCGATGAACGATGGGATCTCGCGCGTTTTTGGCATCCCGTCGTCGGCACTCAAGGAAAAACCTACAGTTACGCCGCCGGCGTCATGGCGGACATCTACTCTTTCGACCCCGCAGTCTTCGGCCTCTCACAGCGAGAAGCAATGCAGATGGATCCGCAGCAGCGCATCCTTCTGAACCTCGTCTGGCGGGCTTTGGAAGACGCGAACTTGCCTGTCGACAGCTTTGAAGGCGAGAGAGTCGGCGTCTATGTCGGCGCTTCGTCACTCGACTACGGCAATCTCACCGCCGAAGATCCGGCATCCGGCAGCCCATATTTCATGACGGGCAACACGCTCTCGATCGTCTCCAATCGCATTTCACATATTTTCGGCCTGCGCGGGCCCAGCATGACGATCGACACGGCCTGTTCGTCGTCGCTTGTGGCGCTCGATCAGGCGGTGAGGGCCTTGGAATGCGGCGATATCGACACGGCAATCGTCGGCGGCATCAACCTTCTGGTCCACCCACTATCCTTCGTCGGCTTTTCCCAAGCACGCATGTTGTCGCCGGAAGGGCTCTGCCGCGCCTATGACGACAATGGCCGCGGCTACGTCCGCGCAGAAGGCGGTGCCGCCATTATCCTGCGCAGGACGGATCGGGCTTTGCGCGAGAAAGATCGCAGCTACGCGCGGATCCATGCGGTGGGGGTGAATTCTTCCGGCCGCACGAACGGCATTTCGCTGCCGTCGCGGGACGCGCAAGCTGCTTTGCTGCGTTCGATCTATGAAGGGCAGAACATCGACGTCAATCGCATAGCCTTCGTCGAAGGTCACGGCACGGGAACCAAGGTCGGTGATCCCGCCGAGATTTGGGCGATCGGCGATGTGATTGGGCAGAACCGCAGGGCACCGGTGCCGGTCGGTTCAATCAAGTCCAATATCGGACATACCGAGCCTGCTTCGGGCCTTTTCGGCCTGCTGAAGGCGATGATTGCGCTGGAGAACAATTTCCTGCCGGCATCGCTGCATTTCGAGCAGCCGAATGAAACCATCGATTTCGAAGGCTTGAACGTTCGGGTCAACACATCGGCCATCGAGCTCCTTCCGGCCAAACGGCCGCGCTTTGCCGGCATCAATTCCTTCGGCTTCGGTGGCACGAATGCCCATGTCGTCATCAGTGATCCCGATCCGGTCGCCCCACCTGAACCACAGATGCGAGGCGACGGCACGATTTTTGTTGCCAGCGCCCATACTGCTTCGGCGCTTTCGAAGCTGCTCGAGGACTACAGGACCCGTCTCGAGCGCGCCGAGCCCAAGGAAGCCCGGCAGGTCATCGCGTCCGCTGCCGCCAATCGCGAACCGATGCGCCACCGTTTCGCAGCTAAAGCCAAGGATAGCGCAGCAGTGTTTGCAGCGATCGATGCGCATCTTGCGGGTGAAAATTCTATCGGGGAAACCGGTGAAGTGCCGGGCCAGGCGGTCAAGATTGCCTTCGTCTTTTCCGGCAATGGCTCGCAATGGGCGGGCATGGGCGTCGAGGCTTATCAGGAAAACAGCCATTTCCGGCAGTGTTTCCAATCGTTCAGCGCGCTCTTCGAATATTATCTCGGCGAGAAGCTGACGGATATCCTGGTTTCCTCCGACCTGTCTTTGCGCCTCGCCGACACCAAGATTGCGCAGCCTGTGCTTTTTGCAATTCAAGCTTCCCTCTCGGATTGCCTGGCGGCGCTGGGTGTGAGGCCTGACGCCGTCCTCGGCCACTCCGTTGGCGAAATCGCCGCCGCCTATGCGGCCAAAGCGCTGACGGCAGCAGAGGCAGTCGCGATCGTTGCCAAGCGTTCGCTGCATCAGGATCTTCTCGCCGGTGAAGGCAAGATGGCCGCGGTCGTCCTCAACGAGGACGCAGCACTCGAATTCGCCAAATCGCATGGACTTTATAACATCTGTGTCGCTGCGATTAACGCGCCGAATTCGATAACGATTTCCGGCCCCGTCCACGAGATCGAGGCGTTCAAGGATGCCGCCCGCAAGTCGCAAATCGTCGCGCATATCCTCGATATCAACTATCCCTTCCATCATCCGATCATCGATAGGGCGAAGGACGCTTTTCTCGCCGATTTGCCGGATGTCGCGCCAGATGCTGGCACCGGCACCTTCATCTCGACAGTGACCGGCGCTGCCTGCGATGGTCGCCTATTGGATGCCCAATATTGGTGGCGCAACGTCCGCGATCCGGTGCTTTTCAAGAGCGCCTGCCAGGCGGCTATGGCGAGCGGATGCAACCTGTTCATTGAAATCGCCCCGCGTCCGATCCTGTCGAACTATGTGACAGATATCGCCAAGCAGGCGTCCATGCAGGCGGTTGCAATACCGACATTGCTGCGGGAGACCCCACTCCGCGGCCGCGATCCGGTGTCACAGGCTTTTGCGCGCGCCGTTGCTCATGGCGCGCCGGCGCTGCGTTCACGCGGCAGCGCCACGCGCAATGCTTTCGTCAAACTGCCGCCGTTGCCGTTCGAGCCGGTGGAATTGCGTTCGCAGCCGACATCAGACGAGATCGATATATTCGGCCGGGACGGCAAAAGCCCTTACACCCTGCTCGGCTGGCGCACCGACCCTAACGGCTCCACCTGGAAGAACCATCTGGACGCGCATCTTTTTGCTGATCTTGCTGAACATGTTGTCGACGGCAAGGCGATCCTGCCGGGTAGCGGCTTCATTGAAATCGCCGTCACGGCGGTTCAGCGATATCACCAGACGGATGAGGTCGAGATCGGTAACCTCGAAATCGTCAGACCATTAGAACTGCGCCAGGACCGCATGGTGGAACTGTCGACGGTCCTGTCTCCTGAGACTGGCGATATCGAAATTCGGTCGCGTGAGCGCCTAAGCAATGACGACTGGACCGTTCATGCGATTGCGCGCGGCCGCAAGCCGATCGAGAATGGCGCGGCCGAGGACCGCGCCGAATGGCGGACCGAAGAGCGGAAATCCGTCCTGACATCCGAGAAGACCTATGAAACGGCGGAGCGTTTCGGGCTGCAATATGGTCCGCATTTCAGACTTTTGTCGAAGGCTGTCGCCTTCGGGCGCGATGTCATCGAAGTGGACCTCAAGCCGGCAGCCGCTCCCACACATCCGTTCGTAACTTACAATCTCAATCCGATGTCGGTCGATGCGGCGTTCCATGGTCTTGTGGCGCTATTCGATCAACTGTCCGGCGACGAGGCTGGAGCTCCCTATATTCCGGTTCGCTTCGGCGCGGTGCGGGTAGCGGGCAAGGGGAGACCGGTTGCCAAAGCGGTCATAGAGATCGAACGGTTCAGTCGGAATTCGATCAAGGCCCATTTCCGGATGTTCGACGCCCTTGGCGGTCAGATTGCCGCTTTCGACGATTGCCGCTTCCGCCGCACTTATCTGCGCCGGCACACGACGCTCGATTCGGTCGCCTTCCACTATGAGACCGTGCCATCGACCATCTTCAGGCGAGAGCCAATGTCGAACCTGGCGCTGCCGGATGCTTCGGCGCTGCATGGGCTCAATGGAAATCACTCGCTCAACAGTGCGACCCTGCTTCTTGACGCGGCTATCTATCGGGCATGCCACGAGATCGCACTGGCGATTGCAGGTAGAGACGGAGCGGTCTCGCTTTCCAACCTTCCCGATGATCCGGAATTCCGGCCGTTTCTGGTCAACTGTCTTTATATTCTGGAGGATGCCGGCATTGCTTCGGCTGTTGATGGCGAGTGGCATGTTCCGCTTGATTTCACCTTGCCGCCGGTGAGCGACGTCCTGCAGGAGCTTTATCGTGAGGATGCCGGCCGGGTTGCCGAAGCCGTTCTCGTTAACAATGCCTATCGCGAAACCCTAGAGCGACTGGCTGCCGTCCACAAACACGTTCTGGGCCAACAACGCGCCGAGGCGGTTATTCATACGGTGGGAGGGGCGACGCTGGAGCACGTGCTCGTTCACTCTCCTTTGAGCAGCAGGCGGCTTTCGTTGATTGCTGAAGCATTGGTGGTTGCTGTCGAGACCAATCCAGGCACTATCGGCCACATCTTGGAAGCGGGTTCGACATCCACAGCCTTCAGCCAGCGGCTAGCGGCGATTGCGGCCAAAGCCGGCGCTAGCCTGATAATAGTCGAGCCGCGGGAGCAGGTGCGCCGCGCGCTTGAAATCGCTTTCGAGCGGAACGCGCATGTCATCGTCACCGAGCCCGGCAAGCTGGTCGATCAACCGCTCGCCGACATTATTGTCGCGTCTGGTGATCAGAGCCAGCATCTTTTGTCCTATGACGATGGGTTGAGAGCCGCCATCCGCACCACCGCCGCACGTGGCGCGCAACTCCTGTTCGCCGATCGTGCGCCTAGCGTCTTCAACGATTTTGCCTTTGGCCTGTCGGAAGCGTGGTTCGCCGGCAGCCAGTCGCCTGAATTCCCCGTGGGCCAGCTTGGCACGCTGCAGCAGGTCGAGGATATCCTCGCGACGCTCGGCTTCGGCAGGGCGCAGCTTGAGGAACAGGTCTTTCCCGAGGGTGTGCTGATCACGGCTGCGGCCGCGTCGGACGGTCATTCCGAAGACAAACCTGCCGTATCCCGCTTCGATACGCCGCTTTTAGTTCTGTCTGAGCGTGGAGAGAGCAACATCGGCATCTCCGATATGCGAATGGTCATAGTCGATGTGAGAACAGCGTCTTCGAATCTCGCCGATGTCCTGGCATCGTCCGATCATCCGCTTCGTATACTCTATGTGGCAGAACGGGAAGGCGGCAGCGACGCGTCCGAGTTGTCGCAGATACGGCTGCAGGCGATTGCGGACCTGACGGATGCCTTGACCCGATATGCTCAGGACGACAGGCCGTGCCTTGTGATCATGGCTCCGGGCGGTTCGCCATTGGCCAGCGAGCGGATTGATGGCGCCAATGCGGGGTTGTGGGCCCTCGCGCGCGTTCTGCAGAACGAATACGACACCTTCGACGTGCACCTACTTGACGCCGAAACGGACGACGAGCGCGCGATTGCGGCGGTTGAGACCCTGCTTCTTGCCGAGACCAATAACCGGGAATGGGTGGTCGACAGGGTAACCGGCGATATCCGCGAAATCCGGGCCTTGGCGGGACCTTTTGCCGTGACCGAGACGAACCGTCGCGATGTTGCCGCGGCGGCGATCCGGCAACATACCAGCGGCCGGTTGGACAGCGTTGTTTGGGAAGAGGCTGATATGCCGGCGCCGTCGGACGACGAGGTCATCATTGCCGTCGAAGCCACCGGCCTCAATTTCCGCGACGTCATGTGGGCAATGGGCCTATTGCCGGAAGAGGCACTGGAGGACGGGTTCGCCGGCGCGACGATCGGCATGGAGTTCGCCGGTCGCGTGCTGCAAACCGGCTCTACAGTCGGCGACCTCCAGCCGGGCGACAAGGTCATGGGCATCGGCCCCGCCGCGTTTTCGACGCATGTGCGCGTGCGCCGCGATGGTGTCACCAAGCTGCCTGAAACAATGGAAACGGTTGCCGCGGCCACAGTGCCCGTTGCCTTCTTGACTGCCTACTACGCCATGGTCGAGCTCGGACATATCCAACCCGGCGAAACAATCCTGATCCACGGCGCAGCTGGCGGCGTCGGTCTTGCCGCACTGCAGATCGCCAAACTCAAGGGCGCCAAGGTGATCGCCACTGCGGGCACGATCGAGAAGCGCCGTTTCCTTCAAATGCTTGGCGCCGACCATGTGCTCGACTCCCGCTCGCTGGATTTTGTTGCGGGCGTTCGCCGCATCACCCGAGGCGAAGGCGTCGATCTCGTTCTGAATTCGCTGTTCTCCGAAGCGATGGAGCGGAGCATCGAGCTGGTCAAGCCGTTCGGACGGTTTCTGGAATTGGGTAAGCGCGATTATTATTCCGACCGCAAGATCGGCCTGCGCCCCTTCCGCCGCAATATCAGCTATTTCGGCATCGATGCCGACCAGTTGCTGGTCAACGCTCCCGCCCTAACCAAGCGGATCTTTGCGGAGATTGGCCGGCTCTTTGCCGATGACAAGCTGACGCCGCTGCCCTATCGGGCCTTCGGTTACGACGAGATCGGCAGCGCTTTCCGGCTGATGCAGAATGCTGGCCACATCGGCAAGATCGTGGTTCGCCCGCCTGTTCTTGGCGTCGATCATGTCTTGCCGGCGCCGGCCCAACCGCTTCGGCTCGATTCCGCCGGTATATTCCTCGTGGCTGGCGGGATCGGCGGTTTCGGCCTCGCCGCTGCCGATTGGCTAGTGTCCAAAGGTGCACGCTGCATTGCGCTGTGCTCGCGCCGGGGCGTGGCCGACGAGGAAACGCTGAAGACCGTTGACGAATGGAAAAAGAAAGGCGTAGTGGCAACGCTGCATGCCTGCGACATCACGGATGAAGCTGCCGTCGAGACATTGCTTGGCTCTCTTCGCTCCGAGGGGGCGCTGAAGGGCATCATTCATGCCGCCATGGTCCTGGACGATGGGCTTCTTGCCAACCTGACGCCGGAGCGTAACCGGCCGGTCATCGAGGTGAAAGTCCGGGGCGCCGACATTCTTCATCGATTGACTCTGAACGACAGCCTCGATTTGTTTCTGCTGTTTTCGTCGGCAACGACGATGCTCGGCAATCCGGGCCAGGCGAATTATGTCGCTGCAAACGGCTACCTCGAAGGTTTGGCACGCGCGCGCCGCTCCGCTGGCCTGCCGGCGCTTGCCGTCGGCTTTGGCGCCATTTCGGACAAAGGATTCCTTGCCCGCAATATCGAGGTCAACGAACTCTTGTCCAAGCGTATCGGCAAGGCCGCTTTGAAGGCGCGGGATGCGCTGGAGCAGGTCGAGCGCTACATGCTTGCCGATACCGGCAGGGTCAATGCTGCAGCCGTTATGATCGCTGAAATCGACTGGGGCGCCGCGCGCATGTTACCGATCGCTAATCGGTCATTGTTCGAGTCGCTGATGCGCCATGCGAGTGGCAATCAGTCCCTGAATGATGGCGACACTATCGATCTCAGGGAATTGATCAAAGGCAAGTCGGAGGACGAGGCGCTAGCGGCTCTGCACGTACTCGTCGCCTCGGAAATTGCGGCGATCCTGCGCGTGACCGAAGATATGATCACTCCGGACAAGGTGTTGAAGGATATCGGTCTCGACAGCCTGATGGCGATGGAGCTTGGCATGAGCTTCCAGCAGAAGACCGGTTTCGACATTCCGTTGAGTGGGGTTGGGGAGGGGACTACGGTCGGTGACGTCGTTAGCCGGTTGCGTGACAGGGTGATGAACCGCGGTGGCGGAGAGGCGGAAGGCTCGGCGGCGAGCGAGGATCAAGTGGTCAGCCGACTGGTGCAAAGCCACTCCTTGCAGCCGCAGCAGAAGAGAGCCGCTCAGTCATGACGCAAGACGCCAATGACGATGTCTCGCCCGGTGACAAGAAAAGCAGCCTGCTGGAGCAGATGCGCCGTGCCAACGAATCCTCCGGACGCAACCGCGCGGAACGGCTGAACAGGCAGCCGCAACAGCCAGTCCGTCAAGCTCAGCGCTTCGAGGATTTGCCGGAATATAAGCGTGTCATGACTCAGAAGATTGCGGGTGAGATGGCGGGCATCGCCAATCCCTTCTATCGTTCGCATGATATCGCCGCTGGCGCGACGACACGAATGGGCGGGCGTGAATTCATCAACTTCGCCTCCTACGATTATCTCGCCACCAACACCGATCCGCTCGTGGCCGCCCGTGCAAAGGAGGCCATCGACCGTTTTGGCATTTCTGCCTCAGCCAGCCGCCTTGTCGCCGGCGAGCGGCCGGTACATGTCGAACTGGAGCAGGAGCTTGCCAAACTCTACGGCGTCGAGGCCGCCGTCTGTTTCGTCAGCGGCTACCTGACCAATGTCGCGACGATCGGCTGTCTGCTGGGGCCGCAGGACCTGGTCATCCACGATGAGTTCATCCACAACAGTGCACTTGCCGGCATCAAGCTTTCCGGCGCGGCGCGGCGCCTGTTCAAACACAATGACGCCGAAAATCTGGAAACTATCCTGAAGACGCTGTCCTCGGACTTTCGCCGTATCCTGGTCGTCGTCGAAGGCGTCTATTCAATGGACGGCGATGTTGCCGACCTGCCGGCATTGCTGGAGCTGAAGGCCCGCTACGGGTTCTGGCTGATGGTGGACGAGGCGCATGCGCTCGGCATCCTGGGCAAGAACGGCCGTGGCACCTTCGAGCATTTTGGGATCGACGCGCGCGATGTCGACATCTGGATGGGAACGCTCTCGAAGACGACGTCGAGCTGCGGCGGTTATATCGCCGGCAGCAGCGCGCTCGCCGATATCTTGAAGGCCGAGGCGGGCGGTTTCGTCTATAGTGTCGGCCTCGCTCCCGTTTTGGCGACGGCGGCCATCGCCGGCTTGCAAATTCTGGAATCGGAACCGGACAGGGCCGCCCGACTGAGGCGCAACGGCGGTCTTTTCCTGCAATGCGCCAGGGAGGCGGGCCTCGATACCGGTCTAAGCCTGGGTTTTTCCGTCGTTCCCGTCATCGTCGGCGATTCCCTGCGAGCGGTGCAGCTTTCCAACGATCTGCTAAGCGAGGGCATTAATGTTTTGCCCATCATTCATCCGGCCGTACCCGAGGGTATGGCACGCCTGCGCTTTTTCATCACCTGCAATCATACCGAAGAGCAAATCCGCCATTCTGTCGCTGTAACTGCCCGAAAACTCAAAGATTTACAGGATCGGAATTTCGGCCTAGGGTCCATCGACATGGACAAGGTGATGCAGTTGTTGCCGACGCGCCAAGCCTCCGGCAAGGCATAACATCAAGGCGATCAGTTCATGCATGTTATCGTCACCGGAGGCTCAAGCGGAATCGGCCTGGCGATAGCTAAGCTCTATGCCATCAGAGGCGATCGGGTTTCCCTTCTCGCCCGTCATTCCGGACGTCTGGAACAGGCGCACGTCGAGATCGCGGCCATCTCCGGCGCTGATCCTTCGCGTATCCAGGTTGCCTCCGTCGATGTTGCATCCGCCAATCAGGTTCTGGAAGTCGTCGAGAACTGTGAACGCTCCTTCGGGCCTTGCGACGTCCTGATCGCCTCGGCAGGTATCGTCGAGCCCTCTGCTTTCGATAGGATGCCAGCCGCGGTATTCGACGAACAGATCACCACCAATCTCATCGGAACGGCGAATGTCGTGCGGGCTGTTTATAAGGGCATGAAGACGCGCCGCAGCGGCAAGATCATGATGATCTCATCCGGCGCGGCCTTGATCGGTATTTATGGTTACACCGCCTATTGCGCTTCCAAGTCGGCATTGGTCGGATTTGCGGAGGCCTTGGGCGCTGAAGCCGGCATTTCCGAGGTGCGTGTCTCGATCTGCTTCCCGCCGGATACGCTCACTCCGCAATATCGCCGTGAAATGTCGATTCGGCCCGCGGAAGCGGAGCTTCTGATGGGGACGGTCAAGCCGTGGAGCGCCGAAGCCGTGGCGGCGAAAATTGTCCGCGGCCTGGATCGCGGCAGAACGCAAATCCACTTTGGATTGTCACTGGCCGCTCTCAGCTATTTCGGTCCGTTGATAAAGCCGCTATTAATGTGGTGGTTTTCCCGCAGGCTAAGAAAAATATCTGGGCAAGCACGGGATGGAAGCCTTGCCGACGCGATGGACAGAGGCTTTGATCATCGAAGCTGAATGCAGTTTCCATAATTCATGTAATGCACCTGCGGTCTCGACGGGACGCGGGTAAAAAGACGATAAAATTTAGAATTGGCGGCTAGTTCTTTCCGGTTTTCGGAAGTTGCTGCAGCGACTACAATTTTTGGACGGTATAGTTTTGAGAATTCATGATTTTCCGGCTCTTTTGACGGTTGCCTGCTTCGCTTTTTCATGCGTCGTCATATTCCTGACCGATCCGTTCGCGATGCCCGCCCTCGTCAACAAGCAAAATCATACAGAGAGAAATTTGAAGCGACTGGCTTTTGAGTGGGCCGCACGAATTCCCGTCATCGCCCTTATCTACGCCGGCTTCTTTGCGATTTCCTGGCGCCCGATTTACGGCGCGCAGGGTGCGATCAGTTTCTTCGTCATCTTCACCGGAATTTCGCGCGCAAAATTCGAGTTCATCCGCGAGCCTTTGGTCTTCTCCGACATCGCTCTCGTGGTTGACGTTTTCAAATACAAAGAGATTTTCTACGCGACGTCTCTGAATATCTTCTTCTGGGTCATCGCGCTTTCCTATGTGTTCGGCGTCAGCGCTCTTTATATGTATTTCGAGCCGTCGATCCTGCCCAATGACAACGGCTTCTTTTGGGTTCTTGTGATGTTGGCGATCGCGTTCGGTCCCTGGCTCGCTTTGCTCAGCAGGATCGTCAGTGACCCCGTCTGCCGTTTCACGCAGAATGTTCTCGGCAAGGTCGACGTCAAGAAGGATACGGTCAGGTTCGGCACATTTGAATCCGTTGTCTTTCATTTCGTCATCTGGGTGGGCGTCAGGCGCGAGGCGATCGTCACGCAACTGTCGGAACGCTTCATTTCCGCCCTTCATGACCTTTGGGAGCATGGCGACGACGAGCCGCTGATCGTCATATGGCAATCGGAATCCTTCATCGACCTTCGGCATTTCGGTGTGGAGAACGTCAAACTGCCCAATCTTGACCGGCTGAGGGATCAGGCAGCGCAATGGGGCCGCATGACCAGCGTCTTCGAGGGCGGCTATACGCTGCGCACCGAGTTTGCGGTGCTGAGCGGCCTCCTGCCCGAAAACGTCCATATCGACGCGAGCTATCCCTATCTGCGTGCCAGCCACTACAAGGATGTCGTCTGGCCGCAGCGGCTGCGGAAGGCCGGCTGGAAGACGCAGTTCATCCACCCTTACGACAAGACTTTTTTCCTGCGCCATAAGGCCATGCCGCAGCTTGGTTTCGACCGGATGATGATGCTGGACGAATTCGACCATCGACCCGAACGTGACGGCCCCTATGTCAGCGACCTGTCGCTGACGAAAAGCGTGATTCGGGCCATTGATGGGGATGGCACCGCGAAAAATTTCGTCTTTGTCGCTTCCATGGCGAATCATGGACCCTGGGAGCCTGGTCGCTGCGGCGACCTGACGAATCCGGTGGATATCTATAGCGAGCTGCTGATGCGCGCCGACCATGCGCTCGGCAATCTTGCGCATCATCTGGATCGGCTCGACCGTCCTGTATGGCTGTTGTTCTACGGCGATCACGCGCCGCTGTTGAAGGCCTTCGCCGATCCTTTCCCCGATCCGCGCACGGACTACATCATCGTTCCGCTCGGCCGCGCTCGGTCGCATTCGCAAAAGCCGATGCCGCCGCAGGAAGAAGCGCCGTGGAATCTCATCGGTACGCTTCTGCGCTACGCCGGCCTTAGCACCGAGGTTCCGGAGTGACGGCCGGCGGGCAGGGGGATGCAGCGGCCTCTCAGCGCGTCTTTCTCTTCCTGCAGGGGCCGTCCTCCCCGCTTTTCGTTGAAATCGCCAGGGGACTGGAAGCCGCGGGCCACCGTTGCGTCCGCATCAACCTCAACCCAGGCGACTGGATATTCTGGCGCTACCGCGGCGCCTTCAGTTATCGCGGCGGCTTTGCCGGCTGGCGCGACTACGTTCGCCGCCGAATCGAGACCGGCAAAGTCACGGACGTGATTCTTCTCGGTGAGGAGCGTCCGTATCATCAAGTTGCCATCGAAGAGGCGCGACGATGGGGCGCCAGTATCAATGTCGTCGAGATGGGATACCTGCGGCCGGATTGGCTGACGTTTGAGCGTGACGGAATGTCATCCAATTCCCGCTTTCCTGTCGATCCACGCTACATTGTTCAGGCTGCGTCGAGCCTTCCTGAACCGGATTGGACCCGTCGCTTCAGTCACAGCTTCCTCGCAGAGGCGGGGTATGATCTCCTCTACAATCTTCCCAATGCTTTTCTGTGGTTTCTCTATCCCGGCTATCAGCGCCATGCGCTCTATCATCCGCTGGTGGAATATGTGGGCTGGCTCCGCCGGCTGCTATCGAGCGGCAGGCGCGCACAGGACGCTGAGGCTACGAGCGAGCGCTTGATCGCTGACAGGACGCGATTCTTCGTCTATCCCCTGCAGCTTCAGACGGACTATCAACTGCGCTCACACTCGCCCTTCCATCGGCAGCAGGATGCTATCAGGCAGATCCTGCGGTCGTTTGCTGCACATGCGGCTGCGGACCTGCATTTGGTGATAAAGCTTCATCCGCTCGACAATGGCCTCGTCGACTGGAAACGTTATATCGACGGCATCTGTGCGAAGCTTGCCTTGTCGTCCCGCGTCCATTTTATCGACGGCGGCAATCTCGAAAAATTGATCTCGGCGAGCCGAGGCATGGTAACGGTCAATTCCACGGCCGCACTTTCTGCCCTGCAAACTGATAGGGCGGTAAAAGTTTTGGGAGCAGCCATCTACGATATTGAAGGTTTGACCGACCAAAAGCCACTGGATCTGTTCTGGGACAATCCAGCAACGCCGGTATCCGACATTCGCAGCGCATTTCTGAAGCTGCTTGGCGCATCCGTCCAGGTGCGCGGGAACTTCTATTCCCGCGCCGGCGTACGGTCTGCATCGGCTGAGATCGTCACGCGTCTTCTGTCGCAGACTGTCAATCTGCCGGCTGCTTATACCGACCCGCAACCGCGGCGAAGGCCGATGAAGATTGAGATTCCCTGACTGTTCGAATGATCATTGAGCAAGAATCTATGATCAGCCTCGGAAAAGCGACGGTGTTCATCTTTTGCCAAGCATAAGAGTCACCTTTGGCAATCGCTAATCCTGAAATTGACATAACGGCCACTTATGTGAGGATTCGCGGTGAACTTAACGCAGCGATTCGACGTTGGGACAAAGAGCGAATAAGCGGTTTGCAGGGAGCAAACGTCATGGATGGCAGCAAATTGGAACGTTTTATGCTGAAGGAGCTGCTGGCAATCATCGCAGCCCTCGTGCTTGTTTCAGCAGTACTACTGACGATCGTGATTACCGGTAACTATTGAATGGGCGCTGAATAGGCGGTGGTACTGTCCGTACGCGCAAAAGCGCTGCCGGCTAGTCAGCAAACTATTTTCTCAGCCAATCAATTCCATGTCTGGAAAATGGTGGGCGATGAGAGACTCGAACTCCCGACATCCTCGGTGTAAACGAGGCGCTCTACCAACTGAGCTAATCGCCCTTATAGCAAGCGGTGCATTTGCCCGCCGCGTTCGGTGGCCGTGATCTATGCGGAACGGCAAAAAACCGCAAGAGTGTTTGTGAAGATTTTTTGATTTTTTTGATGGCGTCGCTCCGTCAGGGCGATATCAACACTTTGCACTTTCGCGAAAGCAGCCCTGGCTAGAGAGGCGCGTATGAGCCGCTTTTGAAATGCGTGAGACGCGAACCTGCCATGCCAAATCGATGGAGCCGAAAAGTGTCGGCGGCGGTTGTGAAAACAATTCGCACTCTGTCATGGATTTGTATTTAAACCTGCTTGACACCCAAACACGAACCCCGTAGTTAGCCGCTCATCGAACGGCGAGGCCGCTTTGATGGGTGCGAAAGCGTCCGGAATGCTTGAAATGAAGTGCGGGTGTAGCTCAGTCGGTTAGAGTGCCGGCCTGTCACGCCGGAGGTCGCGGGTTCGAGCCCCGTCACTCGCGCCATTTTAAAGCATCAATTCCGGATTTTTCGTCTGGCCAATGGGTCAAACAATGCGCGGGTGTAGCTCAGTCGGTTAGAGTGCCGGCCTGTCACGCCGGAGGTCGCGGGTTCGAGCCCCGTCACTCGCGCCATTTTGTTTCAAGCCATTACAATCAATCATCAATTTGCTGCGAGTGCGAAAAAGCCGCTCCGCGTTTGCGCGGATTTGTCGCGATATCGTTGCAGCATATTGATAAGCCAAGTCCGGTAGTGCTTGAAACGACACATTCAAAAGGCTTGCGCCCGCGCCCCGGCTGCGCTAACCACGGCTTTGTTGCAACGCTCTTTCGCTTGCTGGGCATTTGCTCAGAGGCGCCGCCCCGGCGCCCATGGCAAGCAGGGATGGACATGATGACTGGACTACTCAGTTCCTATATTCCGATAGCGATTTTCATTGGTATTGCCGTGGTGATCGGCCTGGCGTTGTTGATCACGCCGTTTGCCGTCGCCTTCAAGGCGCCTGATTCGGAAAAGCTGTCGGCCTATGAGTGCGGCTTTAACGCATTCGACGACGCCCGCATGAAATTCGACATCCGCTTCTACCTAGTGTCGATTCTCTTCATCATCTTTGACCTGGAAGTAGCCTTCCTTTTCCCTTGGGCCGTATCCTTCGGTGCAATCGGCTGGTTCGGGTTCTGGTCGATGATGGTGTTCCTGGCGGTGCTGACCATCGGCTTTATCTATGAATGGAAGAAGGGAGCCCTGGAATGGGAGTAGCCCCAAGCAACACGACGCTCGTTGCGCCGCAGCCGAAGGGGATCATTGATCCCGCAACCGGCAAGCCGGTTGGCAGCAACGATCCGTTCTTCGGCGAGATCAATAATGAACTCGCCGACAAGGGCTTCCTGGTCACCTCGACCGACGAGCTGATCAACTGGGCCCGTACCGGCTCGCTGATGTGGATGACCTTCGGTCTTGCCTGCTGCGCCGTTGAAATGATGCAGGTTTCCATGCCGCGTTACGACGTCGAGCGCTTTGGTTTCGCGCCCCGCGCCTCGCCGCGTCAGTCGGACGTGATGATCGTCGCCGGCACGCTGACCAACAAGATGGCTCCGGCCCTGCGCAAGGTCTATGACCAGATGCCGGAGCCGCGTTACGTCATCTCGATGGGCTCCTGCGCCAACGGCGGCGGTTACTATCACTATTCCTATTCGGTTGTACGCGGTTGCGACCGCATCGTGCCGATCGACATATATATACCGGGCTGTCCTCCCACGGCGGAGGCGCTGCTTTACGGCGTGCTTCTGCTGCAGAAGAAAATCCGGCGCACCGGCACGATCGAACGGTAAGGCAGGGGACAAGGCAATATGAGTGAAGCCCTGAACGAGCTCGCCACCTATCTCGCGGAAGTTCGCGGCGCCCTGATTTCGTCGTCCGAGATCAAGTATGGCGAGCTGAACGTGACGACAACAGCTGCAAATGTGGTCGCGCTGCTGACGTTCCTGCGTGATGACGCCAAATGCGGTTTCGTCAATTTGACGGATATTTGCGGCGTCGACTGGCCGCAGCGCCCCGACCGTTTCGATGTGGTCTACCACCTGCTGTCGCCGAAGAAGAACCTGCGCATTCGCGTCAAGGTTCCGGTCGCCGAAGATCAGCCGGTCCCGTCGGCCTGCAGCGTCTATCCTGGCGCCGATTGGTTCGAGCGTGAAACCTGGGATATGTATGGCGTTCTCTTCACCGGTCATCCGGACTTGCGCCGTCTCTTGACCGACTACGGCTTCGAAGGCCATCCGCTGCGCAAGGATTTCCCGACCACCGGTTTCGTCGAAGTTCGCTATGACGACGCGGCAAAGCGTGTCGTTTACGAGCCGGTTGAACTGAAGCAGGAATTCCGCAACTTCGACTTCTTGTCCCCTTGGGAAGGCACGGATTACGTGCTGCCGGGCGATGAAAAGGCGAAGGCATAATTTGATGGCGTGTGGCGGGCGAAGGCCTGCCATTCACTGAATATCTGAAAACGCGAGCATCGCCGCCATGACAGAACACAACGTTCGCAACTTCAATATCAATTTCGGTCCGCAGCATCCTGCGGCGCACGGCGTTCTGCGTCTTGTCCTTGAATTGGACGGCGAAATTGTGGAACGCGTCGATCCCCATATCGGCCTGCTGCATCGCGGCACGGAAAAGCTGATCGAAACGAAGACCTACCTGCAAGCCGTTCCTTATTTCGACCGCCTCGACTATGTGGCGCCGATGAATCAGGAACATGCTTATGCGCTTGCCGTCGAAAAGCTGCTCGGCATCGAAATCCCGATTCGTGGCCAGTTGATCCGCGTACTCTACTCGGAAATCGGCCGCATCCTGTCGCATCTTCTGAACGTCACGACGCAGGCCATGGACGTCGGCGCGCTGACGCCGCCGCTCTGGGGCTTCGAGGAGCGCGAAAAGCTGATGGTGTTCTATGAGCGTGCCTCGGGCTCGCGCATGCATGCGGCCTACGTGCGTCCGGGCGGCGTTCACCAGGATCTTCCGGAAAAGCTCGTTCAGGACATCGGCGCTTGGTGCGATCCCTTCCTGAAGGCGCTCGACGATATCGACGACCTCCTGACCGGCAACCGCATCTTCAAGCAGCGTAACGTCGATATCGGCGTCGTTTCGCTAGAAGACTGTTGGGCCTGGGGCTTCTCGGGCGTCATGGTCCGCGGCTCGGGTGCTGCCTGGGATCTGCGCCGTGCGCAGCCCTATGAATGCTATTCCGATCTCGAATTCGACATTCCGATCGGCAAGAACGGCGATTGCTACGACCGTTATCTGATCCGCATGATCGAGATGCGCCAGTCCGTCCGCATCATGAAGCAGTGCGTCAATCGCCTGCTCGGCGATGCGAAGACCGGTCCGGTCTCTTCGCTCGACGGCAAGGTCGTGCCGCCGAAGCGCGGTGAGATGAAGCGTTCGATGGAAGCGCTGATCCACCACTTCAAGCTCTACACCGAAGGCTATCACGTGCCGGCCGGCGAGGTTTATGCCGCCGTCGAAGCGCCAAAGGGCGAGTTCGGCGTCTATCTCGTCTCCGATGGTTCGAACAAGCCGTATCGCTGCAAGATCCGCGCTCCGGGCTATGCGCATCTGCAGGCCATGGATTTCATGTGCCGCGGCCATCAGCTTGCCGACGTCGCGGCCGTGCTCGGTTCGCTCGACATCGTGTTCGGCGAGGTGGATCGCTGATGCAGCTATGGCCGGTCATCGTTGCTGCGCTTCTTGTTGCTTCCGGGGCTTCGGCTCAGCAGGTCGGCAAGACGCAGACGTTGCCCAGCATCTCTGTGCAAGGTTCGAATGCGAAAAGCTCGAATGTTGCGAAGAGCGGAAATACGGCTTCGCAGAGCGCGGTATCGACCATGGCCGATCTCGTGTCACGCGGCTATGAAATAAAGGCCGCTGTGCCGAACGGCGGCAAGTTCGTTGTGTTTATGCAGAAAGACCAGTCGGCCTACGCCTGCGAATTTTCGTCTCTGACGGATACGCGGTGTGGGTCCTTAAACTGAGATAAGGCGTGAAAGATGTCCGTTCGTCGACTAGCCGAAGATCAATTCCAGCCAGCCGCTTTCGCTTTCAGCGATGAGAATGCGGTTTGGGCGGAAAAGACGATCAAGAAATATCCCGAGGGCCGCCAGCAATCCGCGATCATCCCACTGATGATGCGTGCGCAGGAGCAGGATGGCTGGGTCACCAAGGCGGCCATCGAAAAGATCGCCGATATGCTTGATATGGCCTATATCCGCGCGCTCGAAGTCGCCACCTTCTATACGCAGTTCCAACTGCATCCGGTCGGCAGTCGCGCCCATATCCAGGTCTGCGGCACGACGCCCTGCATGCTGCGCGGTGCCGAAGGCCTGGTAAAGGTCTGCAAGAGCAGGATCGCCGCCCATGCCCTGGAGCGCAACGTCGAAGGTACGCTCTCCTGGGAAGAGGTCGAATGTCAGGGCGCCTGCGTCAACGCACCGATGGTCGTGATCGGCAAGGATACCTATGAGGATCTGACGCCGGAACGTCTCGAAGAGATCATCGATGCATTCGTCGCAGGCAAGGGCAGCGAAGTCCCGACCGGCCCGCAGATCGATCGCTTTTTCTCTGCACCGGAAGGTGGTTTGACATCGCTTCTGGATTCGCCGGCGACGAAGACGAAGAAGAAGGCTGGTGCTAAGGTTGCCGCCGAAACGGTCGCTGTGCCGCCATCCGAGGCAGCGAAGCCCGTCAGCAGCGATGCTGAGACCAATCCGGCGCTGAAGAGCCCGGCCGATGGCAAGACGGCATTGCCCGCCGAACATCCGCAGGCGGCTCCGGCCAAAGAAGATAATACGGCTGTCGGCAACAAGGCTGAGTAAGAGGTAAGGTATGTTACAGGATCAGGATCGCATCTTTACCAATATCTACGGTCTCAAGGACAAATCCCTGAAAGGCGCGATGAGCCGCGGCCACTGGGACGGCACGAAGCAGATCCTAGAGAAGGGCCGGGACTGGATCGTCAATGAGATGAAGGCGTCAGGCCTGCGCGGTCGCGGTGGCGCCGGCTTCCCGACCGGCCTCAAATGGTCCTTCATGCCGAAGGAAAGCGACGGCCGTCCGCATTACCTCGTCGTTAATGCCGACGAGTCCGAGCCGGGCACCTGCAAGGACCGCGATATCATGCGCCACGATCCGCATACGCTGATCGAGGGCTGCGTCATCGCCGGTTTCGCCATGGGTGCGAACACCGCGTATATTTATGTTCGCGGCGAATACATGCGTGAGCGCGAAGCCCTGCAGGCGGCGATCGACGAATGCTACGATGCCGGTCTTCTCGGCAAAAACAACAAGCTCGGCTGGGACTTTGATGTTTTTGTTCATCACGGTGCCGGCGCCTACATCTGCGGCGAAGAGACCGCGCTTCTCGAAAGCTTGGAAGGCAAGAAAGGCCAGCCGCGCCTGAAGCCGCCGTTCCCCGCCAACATGGGTCTCTACGGCTGCCCGACCACCGTCAACAACGTCGAGTCGATCGCCGTTGCCCCGACGATCCTGCGTCGCGGCGCTGGCTGGTTTTCCTCCTTCGGCCGTCCGAACAATGTCGGCACCAAGCTCTTCATGCTTTCCGGTCACGTCAATCGTCCGTGCACGGTCGAAGAAACGATGGGCATCACCTTCCGCGAACTGGTCGAGAAGCATGGCGGCGGTATTCGCGGCGGCTGGGACAATCTGCTTGCCGTCATTCCCGGCGGCGCGTCGTGCCCGGTCGTTCCGGCCGCTGACATCATCGATTGCCCGATGGATTTCGACGGCCTGCGTGAAGTCAAGTCGTCCTTCGGTACGGCTGCTGCGATCGTCATGGACAAGTCGACCGACATCATCAAGGCGATTGCCCGTATCTCGGCCTTCTTCAAGCATGAAAGCTGCGGCCAGTGCACGCCGTGCCGTGAAGGCACGGGCTGGATGTGGCGCGTGCTGGAGCGTATGGCCCGAGGAAATGCGCAGAAGCGCGAAATCGACATGCTGTTCCAGGTGACCAAGCAGATCGAAGGTCATACCATCTGTGCGCTCGGCGACGCTGCCGCATGGCCGGTACAGGGCCTGATCCGCAATTTCCGCCCGGAAATCGAAAAGCGCATCGACCAATATACGGCCAATGCGACGAGCCACGGTGCGGTGCTGGAAGCGGCCGAGTAAGGACGATGATGGCGAAGACCTCAGATACCAGGCAGAACAGCGGAGCGGCCGATGCATCGGCCGAGCTCAGCCGTATTGCCGCGGATATGCTGCGCAATTCGCCTGTCTTGCCGATCCACCCGTTGATGGCGCATCCGGCGGCTGCATTTGCTGCGGCCACCGCGATCGGGTTCGGCTTCTCATCGCAGATGGCGGGCGCGTTCTTCGGCGCGCTGCAAGGTGCGGTCGAGGCGACCAACAAGCTCGCGGTCGCGCTTGACGAGAAGAAAAATGCCGCTGCCGAGGAAAAGCCGGCGGCAAAAGGTGATGCGGCAGGGGAGGCGAAGCCGGTGAAGGCATCGCCCGCTGCCAAGCCGGTCGAAGCAAAGCCGGCCAATGTGAAGAAGGTCGAGCCGAAGCCGGTCGCAGCGAAATCTGCGCCAGCAAAGGCTCCGGCCAAAGTCAAGGCTAAGGCCAAGGTCGTTGCTGCGGAGCCGCACGCGGCAAAGCCGGCTGCCGTTTCCCCGCGTCGTCGCAAGGCGGCCGCGAAGACAGACGACCTGAAGCTGATTTCGGGCATCGGTCCGAAGCTGGAGCAGGTTCTAAACGGGCGGGGCATTCTGCGTTTTGCCGATATGGCGGCCTGGAATCAGGCGGATATCGAGCGGATCGATGCGGAGCTCGGTTTTGACGGCCGTATCCGTCGCGACGACTGGGTCGGTCAGGCAAAGGCACTCCAGCCGAAAGGCCGGAATTGAGAGTTTTCTTCGGCTATGCCCTAAGCGGCCGAAGAGCGTGAAATAAGGCGGTGAGCATGTTGCAGGCGTGGCCTGCAATGTTCCAGCCGGGATGCTGGTCTTGTGGGGGCAAGGTTCGGCAAAGGTGATTGTAAGCAAGACCGGTGCCACGCGGCTCAAATGCCGTGCCGGTGGCGAGACGGTATTGCGGTCATGAAATTGTCTGCGGCCAGGTTCGGCGGCAGACGTGACATAGGACTGAGTGGACGATGGCAAAACTGAAGATTGACGGTAAAGAGATCGAAGTTCCGGATCACTACACGCTTATCCAGGCGTGCGAGGAAGCCGGCGCCGAAGTCCCGCGCTTCTGCTTCCATGAACGACTGTCGGTGGCTGGCAATTGCCGCATGTGCCTCGTCGAGGTAAAGGGCGGTCCGCCGAAGCCACAGGCCTCTTGCGCCATGGGCGTGCGCGACATCCGCGGCGGCCCGAACGGCGAGCTTCCGGAAGTCTTCACCAACACGCCGATGGTCAAGAAGGCCCGCGAAGGCGTGATGGAATTCCTGCTGATCAACCACCCGTTGGATTGCCCGATCTGCGACCAGGGCGGCGAATGCGACCTGCAGGACCAGGCCATGGCCTTCGGCATCGATAGTTCGCGCTACCAGGAAGACAAGCGCGCCGTCGAGGACAAATATATCGGCCCGCTCGTCAAGACCGTGATGAACCGCTGCATCCACTGCACGCGCTGCGTCCGCTTCACGACGGAAGTCGCCGGTATTTCCGAACTCGGCCTGATCGGCCGCGGCGAAGACGCAGAAATCACCACCTATCTCGAGCAGGCGATGACCTCCGAGCTGCAGGGCAACGTCGTCGACCTTTGCCCGGTCGGCGCGCTGACCTCGAAGCCCTTTGCCTTCACGGCCCGTCCGTGGGAACTGAACAAGACCGAATCGGTCGACGTCATGGACGCGCTCGGCTCGGCCATCCGCGTCGATACCCGCGGCCGCGAAGTCATGCGCGTGCTGCCGCGCGTCAACGAGCAGATCAACGAAGAGTGGATCTCCGACAAGACCCGCTTCATCTGGGACGGCCTGAAGACGCAGCGCCTCGACAAGCCTTACGTCCGCAAGGATGGCCGCCTGCAGGCTTCGACCTGGAGCGATGCCTTCGCTGCCATCAAGTCGGCGGTTGCCGCCACCAGCGGCGACAAGATCGGCGCGATCGCCGGCGACCTCGCTTCCGTCGAAGAGATGTACGCACTCTCCGAACTGCTGAAGTCGCTGGGATCGGAGAATCTCGACTGTCGCCAGGACGGGACGGCGCTTGATCCGTCGCTTGGCCGCGCAAGCTACATCTTCAATCCGAGCATCGAGGGCATCGAAGCTGCCGATGCGCTGCTGATCATTGGCGCCAACCCGCGCTTCGAAGCGGCCGTGTTGAACTCGCGTATCCGCAAGCGCTGGCGTCGCGGCAAGTTCCCGATCGCTGTGATCGGCGAACATGCCGACCTGCGTTACTCCTATGATTATCTCGGCGCCGGCCCGGATACGCTGGCCGATGTCGTCAGCGGTTCGCACAGCTTTGCCGACGTTCTGAAGAATGCGCAGAAGCCGATGATCATCATCGGCCAGGGCGCACTGATCCGCGAAGACGGTGCTGAAGTGCTGGCTAATGCCGCCAAGCTCGCTGCCGCTGTCGGCGTCGTGAAGGACGGCTGGAACGGCTTTGCCGTGCTGCATACCGCGGCTTCTCGCGTCGGCGGCCTCGATGTCGGCTTCGTGCCGGGCGCGAAGGGGGCCAACGCTGCGGCGATGCTGTCCTCGATGGACGTTCTCTTCCTGCTCGGCGCCGACGAGCTGGACTTCACCCGCAAGGGCGCGAAGTTCACCGTCTACATCGGCTCGCACGGCGACAACGGTGCCCACAATGCCGACGTCATTCTGCCGGCTGCGACCTACACCGAAAAGTCGGGCACTTGGGTCAACACCGAAGGCCGCGTCCAGATGGGCAACCGCGCCGGCTTCGCGCCGGGCGACGCCCGCGAGGACTGGGCCATCATCCGCGCCCTTTCCGATGTGCTCGGCAAGAAGCTTCCCTTTGATTCGCTGAGAGAATTGCGCGCTAAGCTCTATGCCGCATTCCCGCATTTCGCAGCCATCGACGAGATCGCCGAAGGCGATAGCGCCCAAATTGTCGCACTTGCGAAAAAAGCCGGCGCGATGGGCAAATCCGGGTTTGCTTCGCCGATCAAAGACTTCTATTTGACGAACCCGATAGCGCGTGCCTCGGCCGTCATGGCCGAGTGCTCGGCATTGGCCCGCAACAATTTCCAGGCTGCGGCAGAGTAAGGGCAGAGGACTATGGATTCATTCGTTTCGACCTATCTCTGGCCGGCGCTGATTATCATCGGTCAGTCCCTGCTGCTCCTGGTCTGCCTGCTGATCTTCATCGCCTATATCCTTCTTGCCGACCGCAAGATCTGGGCGGCGGTTCAGCTGCGCCGTGGCCCGAACGTCGTCGGTCCTTTCGGCCTCTTCCAGTCCTTCGCCGACCTTTTGAAGTTCATGGTCAAGGAGCCGATCATCCCGGCCGGCGCCAACAAGACGGTCTTCCTGCTGGCCCCACTGGTTTCTGTGGTTCTGGCGCTGTCCACCTGGGCCGTCGTGCCCGTGGCGCATGGTTGGGTTGTCGCCGACATCAATGTCGGCATCCTCTACATTCTGGCGATTTCGTCGCTCGAGGTGTACGGCATCATCATGGGCGGCTGGGCTTCGAACTCGAAGTATCCGTTCCTCGGCGCGCTGCGTTCTGCCGCACAGATGGTGTCCTACGAAGTCTCGATCGGCTTCGTCATCGTCACCGTGCTGCTCTGCGTCGGCTCGCTGAACCTGACTGATATCGTCATGTCGCAGCAGACTGGCCTCGGCACCAAACTCGGCCTGCCTGCCTCGTTCCTCGACTGGCACTGGCTGTCGCTGTTCCCGATGTTCATCGTGTTCTTCATTTCGGCACTCGCTGAAACGAACCGTCCGCCCTTCGATCTTCCGGAAGCGGAATCGGAACTGGTTGCCGGCTTCATGGTCGAATATGGCTCCTCGCCCTACATGATGTTCATGCTCGGCGAATATGCCGCCGTCGTGCTCATGTGCTCGCTGACCACGATCCTCTTCCTCGGCGGCTGGCTGCCGCCGGTGGATATCTGGATCCTGAACTGGGTCCCGGGCATCATCTGGTTCCTGCTGAAGTCGTGCCTCGTCTTCTTCATGTTCGCGATGGTCAAGGCGTTCGTGCCGCGCTACCGCTACGACCAGCTCATGCGCCTCGGCTGGAAGGTGTTCCTGCCGCTGTCGCTCGCTATGGTCGTTATCGTTGCATTCGTGCTGAAGCTGACGGGATGGGCATGATGATGTCGATCCTCGCTTCAAGCAGATTTGGAGGTTGAAGATGGCCGGAATTTCCAACGCCGTCAGCTCACTGTTCCTCAAGGAATTCGTCGGCGCATTCTTTTTGTCGATGCGTTATTTCTTCAAACAGAAGGCGACGATCAATTATCCCTTCGAAAAGGGACCGGTCAGCCCGCGCTTTCGTGGCGAACATGCATTGCGTCGCTATCCGAATGGTGAAGAGCGCTGCATCGCCTGCAAGCTCTGCGAAGCCATCTGTCCTGCTCAGGCCATCACCATCGAAGCCGGGCCGCGCCGCAACGACGGCACCCGCCGCACGGTGCGCTACGACATCGACATGGTGAAGTGCATCTATTGCGGCTTCTGCCAGGAGGCATGCCCGGTCGACGCCATCGTCGAAGGGCCGAACTTCGAATTCGCCACCGAAACCCGCGAAGAGCTTTATTTCGACAAGGCGCGGCTTCTGGAGAATGGCGACCGCTGGGAACGCGAAATCGCGCGCAACATCGCGATGGACTCGCCGTACCGCTAAGCGGACTTTTGAATATGCCGTGACGGGCGGCTAAGATTGTCGCCGTCGCGGTCGAATAGAGATCGGGGCTTTGTTGGACGCGTGTCCAGCCAAGTCCTATCGGGCAGGGACACTCCCGGCTGCCCGGGGGAAGACGAAAAAGGCACCAACATGGGTCTGCAGGCTCTTTTTTTCTATATCTTCGCCTTTGTCGCGGTGGCGTCGGCGTTCATGGTTATCTCGGCGCGGAATCCGGTCCATTCGGTCCTGTTCCTCATCCTGGTGTTCTTTAATGCCGCCGGCCTCTTCCTCCTGATGGGGGCGGAATTCCTGGCGATGATCCTGCTGGTCGTCTACGTCGGCGCCGTTGCGGTTCTCTTCCTCTTTGTCGTCATGATGCTCGACATTGATTTCTCCGAGCTCAGGGCGGGCATTCTGGAATATGCTCCGATCGGTGCGCTGATCGGCATCATCCTCGCCGCCGAGCTGATCGTCGTCATTGGCGGCAGCGTGATTTCGCCTGTCATCGCCAAGTCGGTCGCAATGCCGATCCCCGCGGTGACGACCCGGACGAACACCGCCGCGCTCGGCGACGTGCTCTATACCAACTACGTTTATTTCTTCGAGATCGCCGGCCTTGTGCTCCTGGTCGCGATGATCGGCGCGATCGTGCTGACGCTGAAGCATCGCACGCACATCAAGCGCCAGAACATTCCCCAACAGGTCGCCCGCACGCCCGCGACTGCCGTCGAGGTGGTCAAGGTCAAGCCGGGGCAGGGCGTCTAAGGCGAGCACGAGGGTCAAAGGAACAAGAATATGGTCATCGGACTTTCCCACTACCTGACGGTCAGCGCCATCCTTTTCGTGCTCGGCGTCTTCGGCATCTTCCTTAACCGCAAGAACGTCATCATCATCCTGATGTCGATCGAACTCATCCTGCTCGCGGTCAACATCAACATGGTCGCCTTCTCGTCGTTCCTCAACGATATCGTCGGCCAGGTCTTCGCTCTGTTCATTCTGACCGTCGCTGCTGCCGAAGCGGCTATCGGTCTTGCAATTCTCGTCGTCTTCTACCGCAACCGCGGTTCCATCGCGGTCGAAGACGTCAACATGATGAAGGGCTGATACAGCTATGTTTTTATATAAGGCTATCGTCTTTCTTCCCCTGATCGGCGCGATCATCGCTGGCCTGTTCGGCCGCGGGATCGGCGCCAAGGCTTCGGAATATGTCACCAGCGGCTTGATGATCATCGCCGCGGTTCTGTCCTGGATCGTCTTCTTCACAGTTGCGCTCGGCCACACCGATGGCCCGATCAAAGTCGAAGTGCTGCGTTGGATCCAGTCCGGCGGCATCGACGTCTCCTGGACGCTGCGCATCGATACGCTGACCTCGGTGATGCTGATCGTCGTGAACACGGTTTCGACCCTGGTTCATATCTACTCGATCGGATACATGCATCACGATCCGCATCGTCCGCGCTTCTTCGCCTACCTCTCGCTCTTCACTTTCGCCATGCTGATGCTGGTGACCTCCGACAACCTCGCGCAGATGTTCTTCGGCTGGGAAGGCGTCGGTCTGGCCTCCTATCTGCTCATCGGCTTCTGGTTCAAGAAGCCCTCGGCGTCCGCTGCCGCGATAAAGGCCTTCATCGTCAACCGCGTTGGCGACTTCGGTTTCGTGCTCGGCATTGCCGGCGTCTTCGTTCTCTTCGGCTCGATCAATTTCGACGTCATCTTCGGCAACGCCCAGAGCTTTGCTGCAGGGCAGGGCGGTCAGCCGGGCGATATCGTGCTCAACCTCTTCGGCATGCATCTTGATCGCGCACATGCACTGACCGGCGTCTGCCTGCTGCTCTTCATGGGCGCGATGGGCAAGTCGGCGCAGTTCCTGCTGCACACATGGCTGCCGGACGCCATGGAAGGCCCGACCCCGGTGTCGGCGCTCATCCATGCCGCGACCATGGTCACCGCCGGTGTCTTCCTTGTCGCCCGCATGTCGCCGATCTTCGAACTGTCCCCGGATGCCCTGATATTCGTCACCGTCATCGGTGCGATAACCGCCTTCTTCGCGGCGACGGTCGGCCTGGTGCAGAACGACATCAAGCGCGTCATCGCCTATTCGACCTGTTCGCAGCTCGGCTATATGTTCGTCGCTCTTGGCGTCGGTGCTTATGGCGCTGCCATCTTCCACCTGTTCACGCACGCCTTCTTCAAGGCGCTTCTGTTCCTTGGTGCCGGTTCGGTCATCCACGCCGTCGACGGCGAGCAGGACATGCGTCACATGGGCGGCCTGCGTAAGCATATCCCGCTCACCTTCTGGATGATGACCATCGGCACGCTGGCGCTGACCGGCTTCGGCATCCCTTTCACGCATATTGGTTTTGCCGGTTATGTCTCCAAGGATGCGATCATCGAAGCGGCCTATGCTTCGCATAGCCCGGTCGCCGGCTTCGCCTTCACGCTCCTGGTCATCGCCGCGCTGTTCACCAGCTTCTACTCCTGGCGTCTGGCTTTCCTGACGTTCTTCGGCAAGCCGCGCGCTTCGCACGAGGTCATGCACCATGTGCATGAATCGCCGAACGTCATGCTGATCCCGCTCTATCTGCTGGCGCTGGGTGCCGTTCTCGCCGGTATGGTGTTCAGCAGCCACTTCGTTGGCGAAGCCTATGGCGAATTCTGGAAGTCGGCGCTCTTCACCCTGCCGGACAACCATGTTCTCGAAGAGATGGAGCATGTTCCGACCTGGGTCAGCGTCAGCCCCTTCGTCGCCATGGCTATCGGCTTCGTGCTGGCCTGGTACATGTATATCAAGTCGCCGGAGACGCCGCGCATCCTCGCGCAGCAGCATCGCGTGCTCTACGAGTTCCTCTTGAACAAGTGGTACTTCGACGAGCTTTATGACTTCCTCTTCGTTCGTACCGCCAAGGCGCTTGGTCGCTTCCTCTGGCAGAAGGGCGATATCGGGGTCATCGACACGCTCGGCCCGAACGGTGTCGCCGCCCGGGTTGTCGATGTCACCAACCGCGTCGTTCGCCTGCAGACCGGTTACCTCTATCACTATGCCTTCGCGATGCTGCTCGGCATTGCGGCCCTCGTTACCTGGATGATGCTCGGGAGTTCCCTCTGATGACCGATTGGCCTATTCTTTCAACGGTCACGTTTCTGCCCCTGGTGGGCGTTCTTCTCCTGCTGTTCATGCGGGATGATGGACCCAACGGCCGGCGCAACATCCTGAACGTATCGCTGCTGACCACGGTCTTCACCTTCGTCGTCTCGCTGTTCGTGTGGATTGGCTTCGACAATGCCAATCCCGGCTTCCAGATGATCGAGAAGCATGACTGGCTCAGCTCCGGCATCAGCTATCACATGGGCGTCGACGGCATTTCCATGCTGTTCGTCATCCTGACCACCTTCCTGATGCCCTTCTGTGTGCTGGCGAGCTGGCTCTCGGTCGAGAAGCGCCTGAAGGACTACATGATCGCCTTCCTCGTCCTCGAGACGATGATGGTCGGCGTCTTCACCTCGCTGGATATCGTGCTGTTCTACGTTTTCTTCGAAGCCGGTCTGATCCCGATGTTCCTGATCATCGGCGTCTGGGGCGGCAAGGATCGCGTCTACGCCAGCTACAAGTTCTTCCTCTATACGCTGCTCGGCTCGGTGCTGATGCTGCTCGCCATCATGGCGATGTACTGGCAGGCCGGCACGACGGATATCCCGACGCTGCTTGCCTACAAGTTCCCGCCGCAGATGCAGACATGGCTATGGCTGGCTTTCTTCGCCTCCTTCGCGGTGAAGATGCCGATGTGGCCGGTTCACACCTGGTTGCCTGACGCGCACGTTCAGGCGCCGACGGCGGGCTCGGTCATCCTGGCCGGTATTCTCCTGAAGCTCGGCGGCTATGGTCTCATCCGCTTCTCGATCGGCATGTTCCCGAATGCGTCGGAGTATTTCGCGCCGCTCGTCTTTGCTCTGTCGGTCATCGCAATCATCTACACTTCGCTGGTGGCGATGATGCAGGAAGACATCAAGAAGCTGATCGCCTACTCTTCGGTCGCGCACATGGGCTATGTCACCATGGGCATCTTTGCGGCGAACCAGCAGGGTGTTCAGGGCGCAATCTTCCAGATGCTGTCGCACGGCATCGTCTCCGGCGCGCTCTTCCTTTGCGTCGGCGTGATCTACGACCGCACCCATACCCGCGAGATCGCGGCCTATGGCGGCCTCGTCAACAACATGCCGAAATATGCCGTGGCGATGATGGTCTTCACCATGGCCAATGTCGGCCTGCCCGGCACTTCCGGCTTCATCGGTGAATTCCTGACCCTGATCGGCGTCTTCCGCGCCAACACCTGGGTTGCGCTGTTCGCTGCGACCGGCGTCATTCTTTCAGCCGCTTACGCACTTTGGCTCTACCGTCGCGTCATCTTCGGCGCGCTGGAAAAGGAAAACCTGAAGAAGTTGCTGGATCTGTCGCCGCGTGAGCAGCTCATTCTCTATCCGTTGATCGCGCTGACGATCTTCTTCGGCGTCTATCCGGCTCCGATCTTCGATGCGACGGCCGCTTCGGTAGACTTGCTCGTGAACAACTACACCGCAGCCCTGCACGCCGCGCAGAATGTTGCGCTGTCGATGAATTGATGACGGGACTTTTTCGACATGACTGCTGACACAATTCTTGCAAGCCTGCATCTTTCCATCCCGGAGCTCATCCTCGCGGTCGGTGCACTTGTGCTGCTCATGATCGGCGTCTTCGCAGGCGAACGGTCAGGACCGACCGTCACCGGTCTTGCCATTGCGGTTCTCGCGGTGGCCGGTCTCTGGATCATCTTCGTGCCGGGCGAGGGCCTGGCTTACGGCGGTGCCTATCTTGCCGATGGGTTCTCGCGCTTCATGAAGATCGTCGCCCTGATCGGCTCGATCGTCGCCATGTTCATGAGCATGGGGCAGGCGCGCGAGCAGCAGCTCGACCGCTTCGAATTCCCGGTGCTGCTGCTGCTGGCGACCCTCGGCATCCTGCTGATGATCTCGGCGCATGACCTGATCTCGCTCTATCTGTCGCTGGAGCTGCAGTCGCTGGCGCTCTACGTCGTTGCCGCTATCAACCGCGACAGCATCAAGTCGACGGAAGCTGGCCTGAAGTATTTCGTGCTCGGTGCGCTCTCCTCGGGCATGCTGCTGTACGGTATGTCGCTGGTCTACGGCTTCACGGGTCACACCACCTTCGACGCCATCGCCACGGCGCTCAACGCCGAGACTCGCTCGCTCGGCCTCGTCTTCGGTCTGGTCTTCGTTCTCGCTGGCTTGGCCTTCAAGATTTCCGCCGTGCCGTTCCACATGTGGACGCCGGACGTCTATGAAGGTGCGCCGACCCCGGTCACGGCCTTCTTCGCCGCCGCGCCGAAGGTTGCGGCCATGGCGATCCTGACCCGTGTCGTTGTCACCGCTTTCCAGCCGGTGCTTGCCGACTGGCAGCAGATCATCGTTTTCATCTCGATCGCTTCGATGTTGCTTGGCTCCTTCGCCGCGATCGGTCAGCGCAACTTCAAGCGACTGATGGCCTATTCCTCCATCGGTCACATGGGCTACGCGCTGGTCGGCCTCGCCGCCGGCAACAAGACTGGTGTCTCCGGTGTCATGCTTTACATGGTCATCTACATGGTCATGACGCTCGGCACCTTCGCCATCATCATGGCAATGCGCCGTAAGGACGGTCGTCAGGTTGAGAATGTCGACGATCTCGCCGGCCTTTCCACGACCAATCCCTTCATGGCGGTCGTGCTGACGGCGCTGATGTTCTCGCTTGCCGGTATCCCGCCGCTCGCCGGCTTCTTCGGGAAGTACTTCGTGTTCGTCGCGGCCATTCAGGCCCATCTCTATGCGCTTGCCATCATCGGCGTTCTCGCGTCGGTCGTCGGCGCCTACTATTATCTGCGCGTCATCAAGGTGATGTGGTTCGATGAAGCCACGGACGAATTCACTCGCACGGCCGGTTCGCTGCGTCTGGTCTTCGGCCTTTCCGGTCTCTTCGTCATCACCTACGTCTTCTTCGGCGGTGCTATCGGCGGTGCAGCCGATCTCGCTGCCGCGACGCTGTTTTGATGGCGTCTAACATGAACGGCCGGAAGTCGCTCGCCGACTTCCGGCATGATGCCCTTTCAGAGACTGCGTCCACCAATAGCGAATGCCTGGAGCGGGCGCGGGCAGGCGATGCCGGCAATCTCTGGGTGACGGCGGGCCGCCAGACGGGCGGCCGCGGACGCCGCGGGCGCCCTTGGGTGTCCGAACGCGGCAATCTCTATGCTTCCCTTCTTCTGATCGATCCGGCTCCGATGGATCGCCTCGGCTCCTTGCCGCTGGCAGTCGCAGTTGGCGTACATCAGGCGGTGCGCAGCGTACTGCCTCTGGCCGCGGAGCCTGTCGAGGTCAAGTGGCCGAACGATATCCTGATCGGCCGCAAGAAGACCTGCGGCATTCTGATCGAGGGGGAGGCTCTTTCCGACGGGCGCTATGCACTGGTCATCGGCATCGGCATCAATGTTGCCGTCAAGCCGGAAAACCCGCTCTATCCGGTCACTTGCCTGCACGAGCACGGCTCGACAGTATCGCCGGAGGAGCTGTTTGCGCATCTCTATGCGTCCATGGCCGAGGCGCTGGCAGTCTGGAATGGCGGAAAAGGTATTCGGGAGATGACCGCGCGTTGGCGCGAGGTTGCCTGCGGCATCGGTGAAAAGATCACCGTGAACCTGCCGGACCGTTCGATTTCCGGCCATTTCGCCGGAATCGATGATAATGGCTTGTTGATGCTCGATACAGGCGGCGGCAAGATTTTGCCGATCGCCGCGGGCGATGTTTTTTTCAGATCGTAGGTAAAAGATAGATATGGCAAACCAAGACGAACTGGTGTTTTTGCCACTCGGCGGCGTCGGCGAGATCGGCATGAATCTCGCACTTTACGGCTACGGCGCGCCGGAGCATCGCCAGTGGATCATGGTCGATTGCGGGGTCACCTTTCCGGGGCCGGATCTGCCGGGCGTCGATCTCGTGCTCCCCGATATCCGTTTCCTCGCCAAGGAACGCAAGAATCTCAAGGGCATCATCATCACGCATGCTCATGAGGATCACTACGGCGCACTGAACGACCTCTGGCCAGGCCTGAACGTCCCCGTCTATGCCTCGGCCTTCACCGCAGGTTTGCTGGAAGCCAAGCGCGACTATGAGAAGGCGATGGGCGAGATTCCCATCACGCCGTTCAAGGCCGGTGATCGTATCAATGTCGGCCCGTTCAGCATCGAAGGCGTGGCCGTCAATCACTCCATCCCCGAACCGATGTCGCTGATGATTCGTACGCCGGTCGGCAATGTCATTCATACCGGCGACTGGAAGATCGACCACGAGCCATCGCTTGGACCGCTGACTGACGAGGCGCGTTTCCGGCAGCTCGGCGATGAAGGCGTGCTGGCGCTGATGTGCGACTCCACCAATGCGTTGCGCGACGGCGTCTCTCCCTCGGAAAAGGACGTGTCAGAAAGCCTGCGCAAGATCATCGAGGATGCCGAGGGCCGGGTGGCGATCACTACCTTCTCCTCGAATGTCGGCCGTATCCGCACTATCGCTGAAGCCGCCGAGGCGGCGGGTCGCGAGATATTGCTGCTTGGCAGTTCGCTGAAGCGTGTTGTCGATGTCGCCCGTGACATCGGTATCATGGAGGGCATCAAGCCATTCATCGCCGAAGACGAATATGGCTATATCCCGCGCGATAAAGTCGTCGTCATCCTGACCGGCAGCCAGGGCGAGCCGCGCGCCGCCCTTGCCAAACTCTCGCGCGACGAGATGCGCAATGTCGCGCTCGCTGCCGGCGATATTGTTGTTTTCTCTTCCCGCCCCATTCCCGGCAATGAGAAGGCCATTCAGGATATCAAGAACGGCCTCACCGAGCAGGGCGTGCATGTGGTGACGGATGCCGAAGCGCTAGTCCACGTCTCCGGCCACCCGCGCCGCAACGAACTGCAGAGGATGTATGAATGGACGCGGCCGAAGGTCGTGGTGCCGGTGCACGGCGAAGCGACGCATCTGACCGCGCACAAGGAACTGGCCGAACAATCTGGCATCTCCATCGTGCCTCGGGTCCGCAATGGCGATATTTTGCGGCTGGCACCGGGGCCAGTCGAGGTGATTGGCGAAGCGCCGCATGGCCGCATCTTCAAGGACGGCATGCTGATCGGCGATTTTGACGAGATGGGCATTGGCGAGCGCAAGAAGCTCTCCTATGTCGGCCATGTCGCTGTTAACGTCGTGCTCGATGCCCGCTATGAGATCGTCGGCGATCCTGATCTCGTGGCGATCGGCCTGCCGGCCTATGACGACGAGGGCGAAGAGATGGAGGATACGCTCTTCGACGCCATCGTCAGCGCCATCGAGAGTATTCCACGCGCACGCCGCAAGGACATCGACATGCTGCAGGAAGCGGTGCGTCGCGCCGTACGCGCCGCCGCCAATCACGGCTGGGGCAAGAAGCCTGTCGTGACGGTGTTCGTCACGCGCGTCACGGGGCAATAGCCATTTCGATCTGATCGAGGAAAAAGGGGGCAGCCATGCTCGGGCGCATCAATCACATTGCGATTGCCGTCCCTGACGTCGCTGTCGCTTCCGCCACTTACCGCGACACGCTTGGCGCCAAGGTATCGGCGCCGCAATCTCTACCGGAACACGGCGTCATCGTTGTTTTCATCGAATTGCCGAATACCAAGGTTGAGCTGTTGGAACCGCTCGGCGATGCCTCGCCCATATCGGCCTTCCTTGCCAAGAATCCCGATGGCGGCATGCATCATATCTGCTACGAGGTGGACGATCTTTTGGCGGCACGTGATCAGCTTCTTGCCGCCGGTGCCCGCGTGCTTGGTAATGGCGAGCCGAAGATCGGCGCTCACGGCAAGCCGGTGCTTTTCCTGCATCCCAAGGACTTCTTCGGGACTCTCATTGAACTCGAGCAGCGCACAACTCCTTAAATCGGAGCGGATTTAAGGAAAGGTTTGTGCGCAATCCAGAATGCTACCGCGACGTTTGTCCGTTCAACCCGACGCGCGGCGCAGCAGTGTGACATTAGGGCGCTGAGCTGCACTTTGAAACGCGGGGCTTTTGGCTCTATAAACTGGTTTGGATGAGGAGAGGGCGGGCAGGTTTGCTGCCTGTCTTGAGGGAGCATAATGGCCCAGCAGATTTTTTCGACTTGCGCCGTCTATTTCGTTGTCTGGTGGATCACGCTTTTTGCCGTTCTGCCGTTTGGTTTGCGTACGCAAGCCGAAGACAATCACGTGATCCTCGGCACCGTCGAAAGTGCACCGACGAAATTCCGCGGCTGGAGGGTGATGCTAATCACGACACTGGTGTCCGGCGTGATCTATGCCGCATGGTACGTCAGTGCGCACTATTTCGGCTTTGGCTTCAACTCGATCCCGCCGATCATTCCGCGCTATGACGGCTGATGCTTCCGAAATTTTTTCGCTATTTTCGGACGAAAATCATGCGCCACTGAATAGCCGTCAATCCGTCATACCCCTGTCATCTGTCTGAGGCAAAGAGGCTGCGCAACGCCGGTCCTTCCGTTACGTGAGTTGGTTACGTCGGGAGGATGGTTGAAAGCCTGTCGGATCGAAGAAGCGGGTGATCGATCGAGGCAAGAAAGCAAAAAAAAACAAGGCCATAAGCCTTGTTTTTAAGTATCGCGTGATCCTTATCCGTTGCCGGGGCTGCGAGCGAGCGCGCCTAAGATCTGATCCTCCCAAGACTTGACCGCGAAACGACAAGAATTTAGCCTTCTTGCCTCTTTTGTGAGCTAAAATTAGCTCAAAGATTGAGCTTTGTCATCTGTTTTTTTGCATTTTTGCTACAGTCGCGCAGAATTTTTCTGTTGACAGATTTCCCTTACAAATCCTTATAAACGTGCATTTTTTCGAATTTATCAAAATGCATGATATCGCCTTGCGTTTGCGGGTGTTCACTCGGTTTGCGCGCGCTAAATGCGGGTTTCTTTCCTGCGCCGAAGCGGTTATGAACGCCTCCAGCAGTCAATTTTTTAGCGATTCCGCCGGACGCGGAACGTCAAACCATCTGGAATCACCCCATGCGTCTGTCTCGTTACTTCATGCCCATTCTGAAGGAAAATCCCAAAGAGGCTGAAATCGTTTCTCATCGGCTGATGTTGCGCGCCGGTATGATCCGCCAGCAGTCGCAGGGCATTTATTCCTGGCTGCCGCTGGGCAAGCGCGTTCTCGACAAGGTCAACAATATCATACGCGAGGAACAGAACCGTTCCGGCGCCATCGAACTGCTGATGCCGACGCTGCAGTCGGCTGAGCTCTGGCAGGAAAGCGGCCGCTATGATGCCTATGGCAAGGAGATGCTTCGCATCCAGGATCGTCAGGAGCGCCCGATGCTCTACGGCCCGACCAATGAGGAGATGGTCACCGATATCTTCCGTTCTTACGTCAAGTCTTACAAGGACCTGCCGCTGAACCTCTATCATATCCAACTGAAGTTCCGCGACGAAATCCGCCCGCGCTTCGGCACGATGCGCTCGCGCGAATTCTTGATGAAGGACGCCTATTCCTTCGATCTGACACTCGAGGGTGCTGTGCACTCTTATAATAAGATGTTCGCCGCCTATCTGCGAACCTTCAATCGACTGGGTCTCAGAGCCATCCCGATGCGCGCCGACACCGGCCCCATCGGCGGCGAGCTCAGCCATGAGTTCATCATCCTCGCCGACACCGGCGAATCGGAGGTCTTCTGCCACAAGGATTTCATCAATTTCGACATCCCCGCGGAAGACACGAACTTTGATGATGTCGCAGGGCTGAAGGGCATCTTCGACAAGTGGACATCGCTTTATGCGGCAACCTCCGAGATGCATGACGAGGCGGCCTTCAATGCGATTCCCGAAGGCGAGCGCCTGTCGGCCCGCGGCATCGAAGTCGGTCACATCTTCTATTTCGGAACCAAATATTCCGAGCCGATGGGCGCGAAAGTGCAGGGTCCTGACGGTAAGGAGCATGCCGTCCACGGGGGATCTTACGGTATTGGTCCGACACGCCTTGTTCCCGCCATCATCGAAGCATCGCATGACGAAAACGGAATCATCTGGCCGGCTTCGGTCGCCCCCTTTGATGCCGTCGTGATCAACATGAAGGCCGGCGATCAGGCCTGCGATGCCGCTTGCGAAACGGTCTATGCAGCGCTTTCGAAGGCCGGCAAGGATGTGCTGCTCGACGACAGGGACGATCGCGCCGGAACGAAGTTTGCCACCGCCGATCTGATCGGCGTGCCCGTGCAGATTATCGTCGGGCCGCGTTCGATCGCGAACGGCGAAGTGGAAGTCAAGGATCGAAAGACCGGCGCCCGCGAGACGATGACCGTCGAAGCGGCGATCAATCGGCTGGCAGGCTGATAAAACCGATAGGAAGAGAAGCGAATGGCGGTAAGGGCGGCAGTGGAGCAGCAGGAGAAGGTTTTCAAAACCAGCCCCTCATCGCGTCCGTTTTCCGGCTTCGAGCGGCTCGTCGCCTGGCGCTATCTGCGCGCTCGGCGCAAGGAGGCATCGATTTCGGTCATCGCCGGCTTCTCGCTGGTCGGCATCATGCTCGGCGTCGCAGCTCTGATCATCGTCATGGCTGTCATGAATGGTTTTCGCGCTGAGCTCTTCAAGCAAATCCTCGGCTTCAACGGCCATGTCGTTGTCCAGCCCGTGGATTCGCCGCTAAATGATTATGCCTCGCTGGCGCAGAGACTGGCTGCCGTCCCCGGTGTCACCATGGCCTTGCCGCTGGTCGAGGGCGAGACGCTTGCCTCTGGCCGCGGCGGTTCCGGCACGGGCGCGCTCGTGCGCGGCATCCGGTCCGAAGACCTCACCAAGCTCAAGACCGTTTCAGACCACATCGTCGATGGCGATATGGTCGGCTTTGCCGCCGGCCAGGGCGTCATGGTCGGTTCGCGTCTGGCCCGGCAACTGGGTCTTACGGTCGGCGATCAGATTACGCTGACGGCGCCCGACGGTGATGTAACGCCCTTCGGGGTCAATCCGCGCGTCAAAGCCTATACGATCTCCGGCATCTTCGAAGTCGGCATGTCGGAATATGATTCCTCCGTGGTCTTCATGCCGCTGGAGGAAGCGCAGCTCTATTTCAACGCCGAAGGGATCGTCGAGAAGATCGAGCTGTTCGTCAGCAACCCGGATGATGTCGACGAGCTCAGGCCGAAGATCGAGGCGGCGGCGGGGCGGCAGGTCTTTCTGACCGACTGGCGTCAGGTCAACGAGACCTTCTTCTCGGCGCTGCAGGTTGAGCGCAACACCATGTTCATGATCCTCACGCTGATCGTCATCGTCGCCGCACTCAACATCATTTCCGGCCTGATCATGCTGGTGAAGGACAAGGGAAGCGATATCGCCATTTTGCGCACCATGGGCGCGACCTCCGGGGCGATCATGCGCATCTTCTTCATGACGGGTGCGGCAATCGGCATTGTCGGCACTGTCGCCGGCGTTGCCCTCGGTGTCGTCGTCTGCCTCAACATCGAATCGATTCGCCAGTTCTTCTCCTGGATATCTGGTACGGTGATCTTCAATCCCGAGGTCTACTTCCTCAGCAAGTTGCCCGCGGAAATGAATCTCGGCGAGACCATCTCAGTGGTCGTGATGGCGCTCACGCTGTCTTTCCTCGCCACGATCTTTCCGGCCTGGCGCGCCTCGCGGCTCGATCCGGTGCAGGCGCTACGGTACGAATAAGGAATTCCACATTTGATGAAACGCAACGTCGTTCTCCAGCTTACGGGCGTGGAGCGTCATTACGGGCAGGGCGAAACGCGTCTGTCGATCCTTAAAGGTGCCGATTTCGCCTTGAGCAGTGGCGAGATCGTTGCTCTTGTCGCACCGTCAGGAACGGGAAAGTCGACGCTTCTGCATGTCGCAGGCCTGCTCGAGCATCCCGATAGCGGCGAGGTGACGATCAACGGCCATGCCTGCGAGGGACTGTCCGATGAAAAGCGTACGGCCGTCCGTCGCAGCGAGATCGGCTTCGTCTATCAGTTCCACCATCTGCTGCCGGAGTTTTCGGCGCTGGAAAATATCATGATGCCGCAGTTGATTTCCGGTCTCTCCCGGAAAGAGGCGAGCGCCCGCGCTGCCCAGTTGCTCGACTATATGCGCATCGGCCACCGCGCCGACCATCGCCCGGCCGAGCTTTCCGGTGGTGAACAGCAGCGTGTCGCCATCGCCCGCGCTGTCGCCAACGCACCGCTGGTGCTTTTGGCCGACGAGCCGACCGGCAACCTCGATCCCGATACCGCCCACTATGTCTTCGACGCGCTCGAAGCACTGGTGCGGCAGTCGGGTCTTGCGGCATTGATCGCCACGCACAATCACGAACTCGCCGCTCGCATGGATCGCCGTGTCACCATCCATGACGGCAAGGTCGTCGAATTCTGACGGCGTCCGTCAGGGGACGATCAGCCCGCCGCGATAGTCCAACTCATAGGCCTTGCGCTCGTTCACCAGGATGACCTCATGGCCGATAAAATGATCGCAGCCGCCGGTGCTGCGGTCGACATAGCGGCCAAGCGGATGGTCGAATTCAAAGCCGCCGAGAAAGCGTTTCTCATCGAGGTAAAGCCGCATGAGCGCCGCCTTGATGACCATCCCTGCAGCCTTTCCATCGATCAGATCAGGCTCAACGATCCGTCCGAAATAGTTCATCGCCCATACCGGCTCGTCATCGAGCCAGATCAGCTCCTGTCCGGCGAAATCCGTGCCGCCGAAATAACTGTCGAGATAGCGCCAGCGGCCGCCGGCATAGCCGATATCATGCGAACCGGTGCGGCAGGACGGCAGTCTTTCGCCGTCGCCGACATAGGTTTCGGCCTTCGCGGTGACAATAAAATCGTTCAGCTCGGCAAGATCCGGCACGGTCCTCTCCATTCATGATGAGAGGTCAGGATGCCATGCATGCCGCGACATGTAAAGAACATATAGTGAACAAATTGCTGTTCATTACTGGCTTATGCCGCAGCCCTTCTGACCGATATCGTCATTCCAATCCTGGATATTGATGGTCTTGGCTTCGGCCTTAAGGTCCTTGCCGCCCTTCGTCGCCTTGCCGGTCAGAACATTATAGTCGCAGGTGAAGCCGGCATTGGGGTCAAGCGTGTCGCGGTAATTATAGGTGTAGCCGGCAACCACGAAGGCATTGTTGCGAAAGGCGAGCGTCAGTGTCTGTTCCCAGCGTTCGCGCCCGACGGCATCGTTCTGCGAGACGACGGCGATCGAGCCGTTCGGCAGCGCCTTGATCGACGGTTCCTCGCCGACCATGCCGCCGGGCTCGATGTCGCCCGACACCTTGTCCGGCGCGGCGACCGCAAGCTTCAGCAGCGAATGCTCGTCGTCGCGCAGATAGATGTAGATGCCGATAGTGTTATCCGCTTGATCGTCGGGGGGCGATGCCACGAGCAGAGCGAGATCCGGCTTCCCGTCCTTGTTCCAGTCGCCTATCGCCGCGTCGATAATGCGCTGGGGCGCAACGGTAGTTTCGGCGGACACTGTCGTGGCCGCTGTAAGCGAGATGAGGGCTGCTAGAATTAGATGTTTCATGGTGATGTCCCCGTTCGCTTTTTCATAGCTTGGGGTTGTACTTCCGTCCATCGACACGCTCAAAAAACGATGATGAAATTTATTGATGCACCTATTGACTCTCGAACAAAAATAGAACAAAAAAGAAACATAACGAGTAAGGAGCGCGTAAATGACCGATATCATTCGAGACGTTGCAGCATTCACCTCCATCGTCATGTTTGTCGCCAGCTTTTCCCTGATAATGATGGCGATGTGAATCTTATCCCCACGGGTGTTGCGATGCGCCCGTGATTCATGAGGTCAACTTCTGGACTTTATCGTCCGCTATGCCGACAATGCAGCCGATTCATTTGGGCATGCGGAAGGGCATACGATGGCGGATATGGGTAGCAGCGGCGCGACGGGTGCGCCGGTCGGAGATACGCCGGAATTCGTGCATCTTCGCGTCCATTCCGCCTATTCTCTGCTCGAAGGCGCGTTGCCGCTGAAGAAGATCTTGGCCAAGGCGGGCGGCGACAATCAGCCGGCCATCGCCATCACCGATACGAACAACCTTTTCATTGCGCTGGAGTTCTCACAGAAGGCGATGGACGAGGGCCTGCAGCCGATCATCGGCTGCCAGGTGTCGATCGACATGGAAGACGGTGTGGAGGGCGAGAAGCGCGGGCCGCATCAGGCGCTGGCCAAGCTGCCCTCCATCGTGTTGCTTGCCGCCACCGAGCGGGGCTATGAGCGGCTGGTCGATCTCGTCAGCCGCGCCTATCTCAGCGGTGAAGGCAATCAGGCTGTCCATATCACCGCCTCCTGGCTGAAGGAGATCGGCACGGACGGCATGATCGCGCTGACCGGTTCGCTCGGTGGTCCGGTCGATATCGCGCTGAAGGAGGGCCATGCGCCGCAGGCGCTCTCCCGTCTGCTGGTGCTGAAAGACCTGTTTGGCGACCGGCTTTATGTCGAACTTCAGCGTCACGGCACCTACGATCGCCGCCACGAACAGAAGATGATCGCGCTTGCCTACGAGCACGACGTGCCGCTGGTCGCGACCAACGAGGCCTTCTTCCCGACCCGCGACGATTACGATGCCCATGACGCGCTAATGGCGGTCGCCCACAATGCCATCGTTTCGGACGATACCCGTTTCCGTCTGACGCCGGACCATTATTTGAAGAGCCGCGCCGATATGGCGAAGCTGTTCGCCAATCTGCCGGAAGCGCTGGAAAACACCGTCGAGATCGCGCGGCGCTGCTCTTTCGTCCTTAAGACACGCAAGCCGATCCTGCCGCGCTTTACCGGCGCCACCGACGATCCGGAGGAGGCCGAACGCGCCGAGGCGTCGGAATTGCGCGCCCAGGCGGTCGAAGGTCTCGACCGGCGTCTCGCATCGCTCGGCATGGCGCCCGGCTATGTGGAGAAAGACTATCGCGAGCGGCTGGAATTCGAGCTCAGCGTTATCGAGCGCATGAAATTCCCCGGCTACTTCCTGATCGTCGCGGACTTCATCAAATGGGCCAAGCAGCATGATATCCCGGTCGGCCCGGGCCGTGGTTCGGGTGCAGGCTCGCTGGTCGCCTATGCGCTGACGATCACCGACGTCGATCCGCTGCGTTTCTCGCTGTTGTTCGAGCGCTTCCTCAATCCGTCACGCGTGTCGATGCCGGACTTCGATATCGACTTCTGCCAGGATCGCCGTGAAGAGGTGATCCGCTATGTCCAGGCCAAATACGGCCGCGAGCAGGTGGCGCAGATCATCACCTTTGGTTCGCTGCAGGCGCGCGCAGCCCTTCGCGACGTCGGCCGCGTCCTGGAAATGCCCTATGGCCAGGTCGACAAGATCTGCAAGCTGGTGCCGAACAATCCCGCCAACCCGACACCGCTCAGCAAGGCGATCGAGGAGGAGCCGCGTCTGCAGGAGGAAGCCGACAAGGAACCGGTCGTTGCGCGGCTGCTCGACATAGCCCAGAAGATCGAGGGCCTCTATCGCCATGCCTCGACGCACGCCGCCGGCATCGTCATCGGCGACCGGCCGCTGTCGAAGCTGGTGCCGATGTATCGCGACCCGCGCTCCGACATGCCAGTCACTCAATTCAACATGAAATGGGTGGAGCAGGCCGGCTTGGTGAAGTTCGACTTCCTCGGCCTGAAAACGCTGACGGTTTTGAAGACGGCCGTCGATTTCGTCGCCAAGCGCGGCATTGCGCTGGATCTCGCCAGCATCCCGCTCGACGACAAGAAGACCTACGATATGCTCTCGCGTGGCGAGACGGTCGGCGTGTTCCAGGTGGAAAGTGCCGGCATGCGGAAGGCGCTGATCGGCATGCGCCCGGACTGCATCGAAGATATCATCGCGCTGGTGGCTCTCTACCGCCCCGGCCCGATGGAAAACATCCCGGTCTACAATGCCCGAAAGCATGGCGAAGAGGAGATCGAATCGATCCATCCGACGATCGACCATCTCCTGAAGGAGACGCAGGGCGTCATCGTCTATCAGGAGCAGGTGATGCAGATCGCCCAGGTCCTGTCAGGCTATTCGCTCGGCGAGGCCGATCTTCTGCGCCGCGCCATGGGCAAGAAGATCAAAGCCGAGATGGACCAGCAGCGCGAGCGCTTCGTCGATGGCGCGGTCGAGAATGGTGTATCGAAGGGCCAGGCGGACGTCATTTTCGACCTGCTCGCCAAGTTTGCCAACTACGGCTTCAACAAATCGCATGCCGCCGCCTATGCCATAGTCTCCTATCAGACGGCCTATATGAAGGCCCACTATCCGGTGGAGTTCCTCGCGGCGTCGATGACGCTCGATATGGCAAACACCGAAAAGGTCAACGACTTCCGCCAGGACGCCAAGCGTCTCGGCATCGAAGTCATCGCGCCATCGATCCAGACTTCGTTCCGTCATTTTGAGACGGGCGAAAACCGCATCTATTATGCGCTGGCCGCCATCAAGGGTGTCGGCGAATCTGCCGTCGACCATATTGTCGAAGTGCGCGGCGACCAGCCTTTTGCAGGCATCGAGGATTTCTGCCTGCGCATCGATCCAAAGCAGATCAACCGCCGTGTGTTGGAAAGCCTGATTGCCGCCGGCGCGTTCGATTGTTTCGACATCGACCGTTCGCAACTGATCGGCGGGCTGGACCGGGTCATCGGCTATGCGCAAGTCGCGCAGGAAAACAAGCGAAGCGGTCAGTCCGACATGTTCGGGAGTGCGGCTTCGGGACCTGAGAAGATCTCGCTCCCGTCCTTCACCCCATGGCTCGCCTCGGAGCGGCTGCTGCGTGAATTCCAGGTGCTCGGCTTCTATCTCACAGCCCATCCGCTCGACACCTACAAGAACGTGCTGAACAAGATGCGGGTGCAGACCTTTGCCGATTTCTCGGCGGCGGTGAAGCAGGGGGCCAGCAACGGCCGACTGGCTGGCACTGTCATCTCGAAGCAGGAGCGCAAGACGCGTACCGGTAACAAGATGGGCATCTTCGTCTTCTCCGATGCCGCAGGCCAGTTCGAGGCCGTGTTGTTCTCGGAAGTGCTCAATCAATATCGCGACGTGCTCGAAGTCGGCAAATCCTACGTCCTTACCGCACAGGCGGATGAGCGGCCGGAAGGCATCAGCCTGCGCCTGCAAACGGCGCAGTCGCTAGAGGAAAAGTCGCTGCAGATGCAGAAGGCGTTGCGCGTCTATGTCCGCGATTCCGGCCCGCTGAAGGCGGTGGCCGCGCACCTTAATGCCAAGGGCGACGGTCTCGTCTCCTTCATCGTCATCAAGGAGGAGGGCAAGCGCGAGGTGGAGGTGGCGCTGCCGGAGAAATACCGCATTACCCCGGAGATCGCTGCGGCGCTGCGCACCGCGCCCGGTGTGATCGACGTCGAACTGGTCTAGCCCTTTTTCCCAAGCGCGCCGCGGTTGGTGATGGTGATGAAATCAGTCTCGTTGCCGGTTTCCGGGCCGATGCCGGTGTCGGAAATCGTCAGCGACGAACCTGCCGTCAGCAGATCCTCGATCCTGCGCCTGGTGTCGTCGGGGATGGTGATGCGATCGAGCGCGCGGTCGGCGGCGTCAAGCGATTCCGCTTGCGCCTCGCTGGTGATGCCGAGCCGCTTTTTCGCATCCTTGGAAAGATCATCTTCCAGCGTCACGCCGAACCAGTCCGCCTTGCCGTTCACCTTGTCGATCGTGTGGGCGGTGAAAAAATGCGTGCCGAGCGCTTCCTGCGGTTCGGCGATAACTGCAGGTGCTTCGAACAGCGGCTTGAAGTTCTGCCGAACCATGATTTCGCCGTTCGGCGGCTCGCCCTTGCCGGCGACGGCATAGACGGCCTTCATCAGAGCCGGGCTGACAAGTCCGCCTGATGTCGTGATGTTATGCGCCTTCTTGAAGTCCTCGATAGCCTCCACCGTCGCTGGTCCGAGCATGCCGTCCGGTGTGCCGGTCGCAAAGCCCATGCCGTTCAACAGCCCCTGCAAGTCGCGAACATTTTCGCGCAGACCGCGGCGGGTGATGAGGATGCCAAGCGGAGCCTGATCGACGGCTGCTGCTTGTGCGGCTTGTGGCATGGGCAGGGCGGCGACATCGTTGGTGGCGACCTGCACCGGTTGCGCCTGCAGCAGGAAGGTGGCCGTCGTCGGGCGCAGTTCGAGATCGGAAAAGAGAGCGGCGGCGGGCGCTACTTCAGGCTGGAACAGCATGGCATGTTCGAACGGCTGCGGCACCAGCGGCTGGTCGGCGATGACGACATGCACGCCGCGTTCAGTCATCTGGTAAAGCATCTTGGCAAAAGCCTTGGGCATACGCACGCAGCCATGCGAGGCTGGATAGTTCGGCACGGAATTGGATTCGTGCAGCGCGATGCCGGACCAAGTCAGCCGCTGCATGAAGGGCATCGGCGAGTCCGAATAGAGATTGGACTCGTGATAGACCTCCTTCTCCAGAATGGAGAAGATGCCGCTTGGCGTCGCGTGGCCGCGTTTTCCGGTCGAAACCTTCGACGTCGCCACCACCTTGTCGCCGTCATAGACGGCAAGCGATTGTCGGTCCTTCGACACGACGATCTGCAAAGTGCGGGCATCTTCCGCGCCAAAGGCAGGATGAATGAGGGCTGTGGCCGACAGCAGGCCAAGTCCGAAAAGAAAACGCGACTTCATATACACATACCAAAACGCAATACTCGTATGGCCGCAGGTTAGACTTCGAAGTTTAAGGAAGACTTGAAGACGGGCCCTCCGCCTAAATTGCTTTTTCGTCCCGTCATCAGGCAAAGGCCTGCCTAATAGACGCAATTGCGACAGGATGTATTTTATGTAAATCTTAAATTGCAGAATGGGGAGCCGGGGCGGGCGTTCGACATGCATGTGGACGTGATCGAAAAGCTGGAAGATCTGCGGGCGCTGAAAGACGACTGGGACCGGATCTATGAGATCGACCCGGAAGCGCACTGTTTTTTGTCCTGGACCTGGATGTCGAGCTGGTTTGCCTCGCGTTCTCTACCCTGGCTGGTATTGGTGGCAAGGGAAGATGCTGATGGCGCCTATGTGGCCTTCTTCCCGATCCAGCTCGGCACCGGGCTCGACCGTGGCAAAGGCTTCTACAACACCATCGTCATGGGCGGCTCCTATTTCGCCGCCTACACCGGCATTCTTTGCGATCCCGCCTTTGCCGATGCCGCCGTCTCAGCCTTTGCCGATCGTATTCGGTCCCTCCATTGGAGCAGCCTGCATCTTGACGATATCGATCGGTCGTCCGCGCGGATCGGGTCTTTCCTCGAGTGTTTCCCGCCAACGGACTTTGTCGGCGACAGGGTCAAACGTCCTGCACAGATTTCGGATGCGGCCGAGAGGATCGATCCGGAGATCCATGTCCATGTGACGCTGCCGGCGGATTTCGAATCGTTCCTTCGCGAGAAATTGCATTGGCGGGCTCGGCGGAATATCCGCCAATGCCTGCGCAAGCTGGACGGCTCAGCGGCGTTCCGGATGACCCATGGTGACGCCGGAACCGTCGAAGAGGATTTGGCGACTCTGCTGAGCCTTTGGGAGAAGCAATGGGGATGGCGCAATCCTGGCTATATGCACTACGTCCTAGACAATTCGCGATCCGTTCTGCCGGATTGCTTTCGCGGCGGCGGTCTTTTTCTGCCGATCCTCTGGCATGACCAAATGCCGATAGCGGCTTCCGCCGTACTTCTCGATCGCCCCAGAAAGAGCTTGATCTGTTTCCTGAGCGGGCGGGATGTCACAGTACGCGATATGTCTCCAGGCCTGATGGTGCATGCCTATACGATCCGCTGGGCGATAGAGAACGGCTTTCGAATCTACGATCTCGGTGCTGGCAATTATGCGCACAAGTATATTTTCGGCTCCGTCAGCCGGCGCATCGAGCGTTTCCGAATCGACACAAGGACGGGGCGGAACCTCGGCGAGCGGCTGGACCCACATTGCCTGCCGTTCGTGGTTGCCCGCATCGAAAACCTGCATGCCGCCGGCGATCTGACCGATACCGAGATTGGCTGCCGGCAGGTTCTCGCGATCGAGCCGATGCATAAGGAAGCCTTGACGCTCTACCGTGAAATTGTGGCGTCGCGAATGCTCTGGCAGGCAATCTCATCGGATGATGTTGTCACGAATACCGCCGCCGACAATCAAGGCGCCATCGACCGCGCCGAGGCGGAAAAACAATGTCGCGCTGCGATCGCCGAAAATCCGGGAGACTTCGATGCTGCTCATCGGCTGAGTATACTTCTGTTGCTGCGCGGCGAGGCCAAGGAGGCGGAGGCCGAAATCAGGCGAGCATTGGAACTTCGTCCCGACTCCGCCGCAGCCCACTGCACATACGGCAACCTTCTCGCCGCGATCAGGGATTTCGAAGGCGCTATTGTCCGCTATGACCAAGCGATCGCCCTGGAGCCAGGTCATGCGATTGCCTATAACAACAAGGGCAACGCGTTGCGCCGCCTGGGGCGTTCCGACGAGGCGCTGGCGAGTTATGAAAAGGCGATTGCGATCAGGCCGAATTACGAGCAGGCGCTCGCCAATCGGGCTGCGCTTTTCGATGAAGAGACGGACATGCTGCCGGCCGTCGTTCAGCTCTCGCGCTTGCCGCCGAATGTGTAGCCGGTTTCGACCGTTTTGTTGCCGAACTTTTCCCTGAGCTTGTCCATCGCCGCTTCCGCCGCGGCGCGGCGGGTTGCCTGTTCGTCAACCAGATCGGGCGGATCAGCGCGCGCGGCGTCACAGAGGTCGGAGACGCCGATGCCGATCAGACGGAACTTGGTGCCGTCCGTTTCATGTTCGAGCAATCGCAGGCCGGTACGGAAAATGCGATCGGCAAGCTGGGTCGGGTCCTCCAGCCGGCGGTTGCGGGTGCGGCTTTTGAAATCGGCCGATTTCAGCTTCAACACGACCGTCTGTCCTGCGATGCCGCTGCGCTTGAGACGGCGGGATACCTTCTCCGAGAGATCGCGCAGGATCGGCACCAGATCGTCGTGGCGGGAAATGTCGTCGAAGAAGGTCGTCTCCGACGATACGCTCTTTGCCGCCTCGTTCGGATGCACCGTGCGATCGTCGATGCCTCGCGACAGACGGAAAAGCCGCTGGCCGATGACGCCGTAGCGGCGCATCAGGTCGCCTTCCTCCATGGTCTGGAGCTGGCCGATGGTGCGGATGCCGTCGCTTTCCAGCGTCGCCGCAAAGGCCTTTCCGACGCCCCAGATGGTGGTCACCGGACGCGGCTCCAGAAACGATACGGCCTCCTGCCGCCCGATGACGGAAAAGCCGCGCGGCTTCTGCAGGTCGGAAGCGACCTTGGCGAGGAATTTGCAATAGGAAAGACCGACCGAAATGGTGATGCCAATCTCGCTTTCGATGCGCTTGGCGAATTTAGCCAGGATGCGAGCCGGCGGATCATGGTGCAGGCGCTGCGTGCCCTCGAGCTCCAGAAAGGCCTCATCGATCGAAAGAGGCTGTACCAAAGGTGTCAGCTCCTGCATCAACATGCGCACCTCGCGGCCGACCCGGACATATTTTTCCATGTTCGGGCGGATGACGACCGCCTGCGGACAGGCCTCCAGCGCTTTGAACATCGGCATGGCCGAACGGACGCCATGGATGCGGGCGATGTAGCAGGCTGTGGACACGACGCCACGCTTGCCGCCGCCGATGATGACCGGCTTGTCGGCCAGTTCCGGATTGTCGCGCTTCTCGATCGAGGCATAGAAGGCATCGCAATCGATATGCGCCAGCGTCAGCCCGTAGAGTTCGCGATGATAGGCTAGGCGCGGACTGCCACAGGCCCGGCAACGCGTGCGCTCGACCGATTGCTCGCTCAGGCAATCGCGGCAAAAACCGGAAACTTTGTCGGGCGCGCTGGTCATAAAAATAGAACAAAAATTGAACATCGCTACCTTATGTTTTAAGCTCGTGAGTCTCAAGACGGAAAAGAGCAGAGGAGGGGATGTTGCAGGAATTGAAAGCATTGCCGTTGACGTCGGATCGCTGGGACGATTTCGAAACGCTTTTCGGACCGAGCGGCGCCTGCTATGGGTGCTGGTGCACCCATTTCCGTGTTCCGACATCCGATCGCAAAACGATGGATGGTGCGGCGAAGAAAGAATTCATGCAGGCTCGCGTCGCTGCCGGCCCGCCGCCCGGACTTCTCGGCTATATCGGCGAGCGTCCGGTCGCCTGGGCGCAAGTCGGCCCGCGATCGGAGCTGCCCCAGTGGAATTCTCCGAAAACCGTATCACGGCCGCTCGATCCGGCTGATGCAGAAGACAGCTCGGTCTGGGCCGTGAGCTGCTTTTTCATGAATTCGCGCGATCGCGGCAAGGGATATAGCCATCGCATGCTGTCGGAGGCGGTGAATTTCGCCAAGGCCTCCGGCGCACGCATTCTGGAGGGCTGTCCGATCGAGCGGACGAAACAGTCGAAATCTGTCGGCCTCTATGTCGGCTCACTGCGCATATTCGAGGCGGCCGGATTTTCCGAAGTTGCGAAACGAAAGGACGGGCGACCTTTGATGCGCCTTGTTCTCTGATGCCGGCGCGGGCGAACTCAGCGGGCGATATGGGCGTGGATCAATGGCGCCGCCTGAGTCCAATCGTTCGCCTGGGGAATATCGGCCGCAACGGCCGGCGCCATGCGATGGACGATCGAATCCGGCCTCAGATTGATGAGAAGGCAGCTTGCGACGTGGTCGCGAACCGAATGCAGATTATGCGCCATATCATCGACGAAGGCGACGGGCAGCGTGCGCTCGCCGTGCAGTGCCTGCACGATCGGCCCCTTCGGCTGCAGCGAGGCGAGCAGCGGATAGGCGAGACCCAGCCGGTCGAGAAGGCGGCGGCGTTGAGCCCAGAATTGCGGCGGCATGGCGGTGAGGAAGACGATGTCGGCATCTTTGGAGAAGGCGCCGAGGGTATCGATGACGCGATCGAAGGGCGTCTGCCACAGTTCCTGCGCTTCGAAAAAGGCGCCGATCAGGCGATGGACTTCCTTTTCCTCGAGCGCAGCGCCACTGGACTTCGAAATGACATTGCCGGTCAGCCGGAACGAACGCGGCAGGAATTCATGGCCTTCTCCATCGAGAAAGACCAGGAAAGGCGCAAAAAAGTGCAGCACGACATCATCGACATCGCAGACGATCAGCGGCCGGTCTCCAAGGCGGACATGCGATGTGTCCAATTCGACTGGGGCGTCCACCGTCAATATTCCCCTGAGGATAGGCCGGGCGGCGAGAAATGCGCCGAGGCGGCGGCAACTGTTTCCGGCGCGATTCCGGTTGCTTGGCAGAAAGCAAGCAATGTCGGCTCGTGGTTCATCAGAAAATCCAGCATGCCTGCAAGAAAAGCGGGTTCGTTGATGGCATTGCGCACCTGTGCCGGTTCGACGCCGGTCAAGGCCAGGAAGCGGCCGAACATGTCCGGTTCATTGACGAGCCAGCCAAGAACGGCGATCGCAGTTTCCTGCGGGTCGGCAGCCGCCTTCTTCGAGTTCTTGAAGTTACTTTGCATTTTGAGGGGTAAGTTACCTATTTTTCAACCAAATGCCGCTAATGTCGGATTCAAGTATTTCTGGAATCGATTTCTCGCGACCTTATATTTTCATAGAATGGATGCAATACCGGATGCAGGGACAGCTCTCCATGCCTAAGCAAGTGATGATTGTAGAAGACAACGAGCTCAATATGAAGCTCTTTCGCGATCTGATCGAGGCGTCCGGCTACACCACGATCCAGACCAGAAATGGCATGGAAGCACTTGATCTTGCTCGCAAACATCGCCCGGACCTTATCCTGATGGATATCCAGCTTCCGGAAGTCTCCGGGCTGGAGGTGACGAAGTGGCTGAAGGAAGACGATGATTTGCACGTCATCCCGGTGATCGCGGTCACCGCCTTTGCGATGAAGGGCGACGAGGAGCGCATTCGTCAGGGCGGCTGCGAAGCTTATGTCTCCAAGCCGATCTCCGTCCCGAAATTCATCGAGACCATCAAGACTTATTTGGGCGACGCCTGAGCGCGGGGAAAGACTGATGACCGCGCGTATCCTGGTGGTTGACGATATTCCCGCGAATGTGAAGCTTCTCGAAGCGCGGCTGCTGGCCGAATATTTCGACGTGCTGACGGCTGAGGACGGCTTGAAGGCGCTCGCCATCTGCGACAGCACCCAGGTCGATCTCATCCTGCTCGACATCATGATGCCCGGCATAGACGGTTTCGATGTTTGCGAGCGGCTGAAGTCCGATCCGCGTACCTCGCATATCCCTGTGGTCATGGTTACGGCGCTCGATCAACCGGCCGACCGGGTGCGTGGTCTGAAAGCTGGTGCCGACGATTTTCTGACCAAGCCGGTAAACGACCTGCAGCTCATTTCACGGGTCAAAAGCCTACTGCGCTTGAAGACGCTCAGCGATGAGTTGCGCATGCGTAGCGAGACGGCGCGCAACTTCGGCATCGACGACTTGCTGCGCCTGGGCGATGGTCGCGCCGATGAGAACGGCCATGTGCTGCTGGTCGACGGCCGCGCCAATTCGCAGGAGCGTATCATCCGCGCTTTGAAACCGATTGCAGAGGTGACGGCAACATCCGATCCGCAGGCGGCCCTGTTCGAAGCTGCCGAAAGACCGTTTGAGCTCGTCATCGTCAATTCGAATTTCGATGACTACGACCCGCTACGGCTTTGCTCGCAGCTCCGCTCGCTGGAGCGCACGCGCTTCCTGCCGATGCTGCTGGTGACGGAGCAAGGGGCTGACGAGATGATCGTCCGGGCGCTCGATCTCGGCATCAACGACTATATTGTCCGCCCCCTCGATCCGAATGAGCTGGTTGCCCGCTGCCTGACGCAGATCCGCCGCAAGCGGTACAACGACCGTCTGCGCGCGAGCGTGCAGCATACGATCGAGCTGGCCGTCACAGACGCGCTCACGGGCCTCAATAATAGACGCTATCTCGACAATCACCTGAAGATCCTCTTCAATCGCTCTCTGACGCGCGGACGGCCGCTTTCGGTGTTGATTACCGATATCGACCGGTTCAAGCAGGTGAACGACACCCATGGCCACGATGCCGGCGACGAAGTGCTGAGGGAGTTTGCAGCTCGTATCCGCTCCACCGTACGCGGCGCCGATCTGGCCTGCCGCTACGGCGGCGAGGAATTCGTCGTAGTTATGCCGGATACGCCCCCCGAGGTTGCTGCCACCGTTGCCGAGCGCCTGCGCGCAGCCGTGGAGACCATGCCTTTCACGCTGCGGGACTCGGGGGTTGCGCTCAATGTCACCGCTTCCTTTGGTATTTCATCACGTTTGGAGACGGTAGAGACACCTGAGCATTTGATGAAGCAGGCCGATCGCGCCCTATACGAGGCCAAGAACGCCGGCCGCAACCGGGTTGTTGCGGCAGCCGCCTGACCGAAACGATTCAGTACAAATTGAGGGCCCCTTAATATCCACGGGCTTTTCTGAGTTTTGAACAGTGATTAAAAATTTGTAATCTTTGTTCCATAGGCATATGTGCGCCGATATCCCAGCAAGAATAGGCTCTATAATCGGCCCAACAAGTCCGAAAATATACTTATTATATTGATAGAAATATCATGTCTAATATGTATATATTACAATAAGTTTGATGGATATTAAGTTTAATTAGTAGAAATCTTTGAGTATTCCATGCATAACATAACTGTCATTATAGTATGCAAATATGCTTAAATATCTGTAGTGAGAATTTGCTATGCCTACGATAGTTATCTCTTCGATTTTGAGATGTACTCGCTTTTGGATTGTTATTTTTTCAAGCAATAGAATTCAGTGAAAACGGGAATTTTAACCATCCGGCCAGACAAGAATTTTTTATCATTAAGAATTTGTTGATTTTCTTTCGATTTCGCGCAAATTTAGTCCCATACAAGGATAGCCCACAAGGGGCATGGAAATACCCCATGATGCTCAGGTCCGCCGCATCTCCTGGGTCGTGGGGTCGGTCGGCTGGCAGGCAATTTCAAGCGGTTCCTCGTGCCGTTTTGCATGCTAGCCGGCCCCCAACTTAAAACGCCGCCTTCCAAAGGAAGTGCGGCGTTTTTCTTTGCTGTTTAATATCAGAAAGTTGAATTTTAGGAGAGACTGTTTTTCTGAAGCCTTCATGAGGTTTTGCACAGAAAAAGAAAGTCGCCAAAAGAAAAAAGGCGCTAACCTTACGGTTGCGCCCTTTTGTAATCAGAAGTTTAGGAAACTTACTTGATCTTCGTTTCTTTGAATTCGACGTGCTTCTTAGCGATCGGGTCGTACTTCGTCTTCGTCATCTTGTCCGTCATCGTACGGCTGTTCTTCGTCGTGACGTAGAAGAAACCGGTGTCGGCCGTCGACAGCAGCTTGATCTTGATGGTGGTAGCCTTGGCCATGGTCGTCCTGCCTTTAAGAAAAATGAAAGCCGTGGACGGCCAGTGCGGAGGTCCACGGCAAATTCTGGCGCGAAACTACAAATCGCGCCCAAAAAGTCAACCCCTGCTGCCCATGAAAAGCAGCCGTATCGCCGAAAGCAGGACATAAAGCCCAAAGAAAAAGGCGATTGCCCAGGCAAAACCGCTGGGGTTGGCAATATCCATGGCAGTGCCGATCGTGGGTGGGCCGAGGACCATGCCAATTGCATAACAGAAAACGAAGGCGGCATTGGCTGCCACAAGATCTGCGCCCGTCAGCCGCGTTCCGAGGTGGCTCAGGCCGACCGTATACATGCCGGAGACGCAGCCGCCCCAGAACAGCAGGATAACCGCCAGAAGTATCCAATTGGAGGCAAGCGAGGGCAAGAGAAGCGCGCCGACCAGTCCGATGGCTGCCATGATCGATAGCAGCGGCCGCTTGTCGCGCAGGTGGTCTGCAAGCAGCCCCAGGGGAATCTGAAAGACGAAGTTGCCGACGCCCATCACGGTCAGCAGCAGTGCGGCCTGCGATTCGTTGAAACCCAGACGAGTCGCATAGCTGGTGAACAATGACCCGCCACCGACGGTCACGGCGCCGAACACGAAGACCGCGGCCGTGGCAGTGGGCACCAGGAAGACATAGCGGATGAAATGCAGTTCCGGCTTTTCGTCGACGATGGGGCTCTCGTTGCGGGCGATGAAGATCGGAATGGTCGCCGCCAAAATGATGCAGGCGCCGATAGCGAAGGGCATCAGCCCCTCGCTGCCGACCAGCGAGAAAAGCAGGGGACCGGCCGCGAAGCCAAGCGAGAAAACTGTGGAATAGAGACCGAGAACGAAGCCGCGCTTGGAGGGCGGGGAGGCCGCATTGATCCAGAATTCCGACAGGATGAACAGGGTGGTGGTGGCTCCGTGGAAGATCAGGCGCAGCGGAAACCAGAGCAGCAGACTTTCGGCATAATAGAATCCCAGGGAACTCAGTGCGGAGAGTACGACGGCCCAGATCATCGTCTGCACGACACCGAAGCGGTGGGCAAGCTTGGTGGTGATCAGGGCCGCTATCATCGCGGCGATCCCCATCATCGCCGTGTTCAGGCCGATCAGGCTCGAGGGAATGCCGCGTTTTTCCAGGATGATGCTGAGAAGCGGAAGGCCGAGGCCGATGGCGATGCCGACCGCGGAAACGGACGAAATGGCGGCGACGAGCGATGGCCAATGAATTTCTTCGACATGGCCGGCCTTGCCGTTCGTCGGTTCAAACATGAATTGATCCTTAGAGCATGTGGCGAACGAATCGTTCGCAACGCAGGAGATAGAAAGGCACGGCACGGCCAAATCTAGGTGACGGGTCGGCTTTCATGGGATCGATCACATCCTCCGGAATGATCCTCTCGACGCCCGGCATGTTCAGACAAGAAATGCCGCCGATGTCAAGCCATTGGAGATAAAGCAATTCCCGCGAATCATGAATATGCGGTGGATCGATACCGGTTCTGTCCGAAGGGAGTAACGGCGCACGCCAAGTCCCGCCAGCCAGCAAGGCTGGTGATATCAGTTCGAGTACATCGTTCACGACCGGCCGTTCCCCTGATCCCATTCTTCCGGACTGTCGTCATGGCCGCCGAAGCCATGCATCCGCAGTGCCCATTGTAGGCCGATGACGCCGCCTTTGATCGGTTGGATTGCGGCGAGTGCGGTGATCACCGTAATCGGGGCCCAGATGGCGAGATGCGCCCAGATCGGCAGGTGAAAGGCCATATCCGTCAGCATATAGCCACCGACCACGAGATGGCCGAGCACCAGGATCACCAGATAAGGTGGCAGGTCGTCGGCACGCTGATGGAACAGCTCCTCGCCGCAGACAGCGCACCGGTCGACAGGTTTTAAGAAAGCGCCGAAGAGTTTCCCCGTGCCGCAGTGCGGACAGCGGTTCAACAAGCCGCGGACAATCGAGCGCCCGAGCGGGCGTTCAGCCTCATCGGGGCCGCCATAGCGGATAATGGGATCGGACGGGCTGCTCGTCATGAACGTTTCCTTCCTGCCGGCAGCCGCCGTTTATCGGCGTCCGCGCGGCGGTCTTGTTCCGGCCTTCTTGCGGGCCGGGCTTTTGTCGCGTCGCGTCGCCTTGTGGAAGGAGCGCACCGCCGTCGGCATGGCGCGGCCGTCGCTGAGCATTTCGAAGCGCAGGGCACCGGCAAGCGGGATTGCTTCCGCCAAACGCACCGTAACGCTGTCGCCAAGACGAAAGCCGAGCCCCGTCTTTTCACCTGTCAACGCCTGATGCGCCTCGTCATAGATGAAATAGTCGGAGCCGAGCGTAGATATAGGGATGAAACCATCGGCGCCATAGTCGGGAAGGGTGACAAAAAGTCCCGACTTGGTGACACCGCCGACACGGGCCTCGAATTCCTCGCCGACACGCCCGGCGAGATGATGCGCAATCAGGCGGTCCACGGTCTCGCGCTCGGCGGCCATGGCGCGGCGTTCGAAAGTAGAAATCTCAGCGGCGATGTCGTCGAGCGCTGCTTCCTCGTCCGGCGTGATGCCGCCTTCGCCGAAGCCGAGCGAGCCGACGAGCGCGCGATGCACGATCAGATCCGCATAGCGGCGGATCGGCGAGGTGAAATGCGCATATTTCATCAGGTTCAGGCCGAAATGCCCGATATTGTCGGGGCTATAGATCGCCTGGCTCTGCGAGCGTAGCACCATCTCGTTGACCATGGTCTGATGCGCTGTGCCTTCGGCCTTCGATAGGATGCCATTGAAGCTGTTGGCGCGGACACTGCCGCCCTTGACGAGCGAGATGCCGAGGGTCGCAAGGAACTCGCGCAGCACTTCCTGCTTGGCGAGAGTCGGGCCGTCGTGGATGCGGTAGATCAGCACCTGCCGCTTCTTTTCCAGGGTTTCGGCGGCGGCGACATTTGCCTGGATCATCATTTCTTCGATGAGTTTGTGGGCGTCGAGACGCGGCGGCACGAAGACCCGGTCGACGGTGCCATCCGGCTTCAGCAGGATCTTGCGTTCGGGCATGTCGAGCTCGAGCGGCTGGCGCCGGTCGCGCCCGCGCCTCATGATCTCATAGGCATGCCAGAGCGGCCTCAGGATCGGTTCCAGCATTGGGCCGGTCTTGTCGTCCGGCTTGCCGTCGATCGCCGCCTGCGCCTGTTGATAAGAGAGTTTGGCGGCGCTCTTCATCATGATGCGATGGAAGGTGTGGCCCGCCTTGCGGCCTTCCCTGGAAAAGATCATCCGTACGGCAAGGGCAGGGCGGTCGACGCCTTCCTTGAGGGAGCAGAGATCGTTGGAGATGCGCTCCGGAAGCATCGGCACGACACGATCCGGGAAGTAGACCGAATTGCCGCGTTTCAGCGCCTCCCGATCCAGCGCTGAGCCCGGGCGGACATACCAGGAGACGTCTGCGATGGCGACGGTGACGATCACACCGCCGGGATTGTCGGGCGAGGGGTCCATTTCGGCGTAGACCGCATCGTCATGGTCCTTGGCGTCGGCCGGATCGATGGTGATCAGCGGCAGGCTGCGCCAATCCTCGCGATGCGACATGGTGGCGGGCTTGGCGGCCTCCGCCTCGGCGATGGTCGCCTGAGGGAAAACATGCGGGATGCCGTGGGCATGGATGGCGATCATCGAGATCGCCTTCTCGGAAGCGACGGAGCCGACGACCGACAACACCTTGGCGCGCGGCAGACCGAAACGGCCGAGGCGAGCCACTTCGACCTCGACCAGATCGCCGTCCTTGGCGCCGCCGGTATAATCCGGATCGATGACCATTTCCTCGCCGCGCCGCTCGATCGGCATCAGCCGCCCGCCGCCGCCCGGCGTTTCGCGGAAGACGCCCATGGTCGCGGCCATACGCTTGTCAATGACCTTGATGATGCGTGCGGTATAAGCCGGGCCGCCGCGATCGACAGCCGGAAAGATCTTGGCAAGGATGCGGTCTCCCATGCCGGCGACGGGAGCCTTGCCCTTGCCGTTGCGGCCGGCAGGTGAAGAGGATTGCTTGATCATCACGGCCGGCGCCACGCCGCTTTCTTCCGGCCATTCGGTGGGACGGCCGATCAGCTCGCCGTCCTTGTCGCGCGTGGTAATGTCCAGCACCGCGATGGGCGGCAGCGCCCCGGGGCGGATGAGCGACTTGCGGCTCTTCTGCACCATGCCGTCTTGTTCAAGCTCACGCAGGAGGTTCTTGAGCTCGACGCGGCTCTCGCCCTTCAATCCGAAGGCCTTGGCAAGCTCCCGCTTGGAAGCCTGCTGTGGATGATCGGCGATGAAGCGCAGGATGACCTCGCGCGGCGGCAGGACGCCATGAACGATCGCCATCATCGGCTCTGCATCACCGCTATCTTTCGTCACACGGCCAACCTTGCCGGGGCGTCGCTCCGACGATGAAATTCTGCCGCGCGGTTCTCTGCTCACTCTGCACTCTTCTTTGGCGTCTTGGCCGTCTTCGCCTTGGCGGCGGGGGCCTTTGCAGCCGCCTTGCTTTTGGGCTTGGCGGCGGTCTTCGTCGCCTTGCTGGCGGCGGCCGCGGTCTTGGTCTTGGCGGGCGCTTTTGCCGGCTTGCCGCCTCCGGACTTGCCGGCCTTGGCGACGATCAGCGCCAAGGCTTCCTCGACTGTAATCGCCTGCGGGTCCGTACCCTTCGGCAGAGTCGCATTGACCTTACCCCAGTTGACGTAGGGACCATACTTGCCGTCGCGTACGGTGATCGAACCGCCGCCGTCCGGATGGGCACCGAGATCCTTCAAAGCGGCGGGCGTGCCGCTGCGGCCACCGCCGCCTGCCTTGCTTTGCTTTTCGGCAAGAACGGTGACGGCGCGGTTGAGACCGACTGTGAAGACATCCTCGACGGTCTCGAGATTGGCGTAGCTGCCGTCATGCAGCAGGAATGGCCCGTAGCGGCCGATGCCGGACGAGATCATCTTGCCGCTTTCGGGATGCTTGCCAATATCGCGCGGTAGCGAGATCAACGCCATGGCCTTTTCGTAGTCGATATCTTCGGGCTTCCAGCCCTTCGGCAGCGAGGCGCGCTTGGCTTCCTTGCCGTCGCCACGCTGGATATAGGGCCCGAAGCGGCCGGAGCGCAGCGTCAGTTCTTCGCCTGTTACCGGATCGGTGCCGAGTGCCTTCGGCTCGTTCAAGCCGTTGGATTCCGCTTCCGTGCCGCCTTCGGACGAAAGCTGGCGGGTATAGTTGCATTCCGGATAGTTAGAGCAGCCGACGAAGGCGCCGTATTTTCCGAGCTTCAGCGACAGGTTGCCCGTGCCGCAGACCTGGCAGATGCGCGGGTCGCTGCCGTCTTCGCGCTTCGGGAAAACCAGCGGCGCCAGAGCCTCGTTCAGCGCGTCGAGCACATTGGTGACGCGCAGCTCCTTGGTGTCCTCGATCTGGGCGAAAAAATCGCGCCAGAAGTCACGCAGAACGTCTTTCCAGTTCAGTTCGCCGGCGGAGATGCGGTCGAGCTTCTCTTCGAGATCGGCGGTGAAGTCGTATTCGACGTATTTCGTGAAGAAGCTTTCAAGGAAGGCGGTGACAAGTCGGCCCTTGGCCTGCGGCACCAGCTTGCGCTTGTCGATTGTCACATAGTCGCGATCGCGCAGCGTCGCCAGCGTCGCCGCATAGGTCGACGGGCGGCCGATGCCGAGTTCTTCCATCTTCTTGATCAGCGATGCTTCCGAATAGCGCGGCGGCGGCTCGGTGAAATGCTGTGTCGAATTGATCTTCTGCTTGGCGAGATTTTCGCGGGCATTGATCTCCGGCAAACGGCCATCTTCGTCGTCGTTATCGTCGCTCTGCTCGCCGTCTTCCTTCTGGTCCGTATAGGCGGCGATGAAGCCGTCGAAGCGGATCACCGAACCGACAGCGCGCAGACCCGCCTTCTGGCCGGCATTATCAGCCAGGATCTCCACAGTGGTCCGCTCAATCTCGGCCGAGGCCATCTGGCTGGCGATGCCGCGCTTCCAGATGAGGTCGTAGAGCCGGATCTGGTCGGCATCGAGGAATTTGCGGACGCGGTCCGGCGAACGATCGAAATCGGTCGGACGTATGGCTTCGTGCGCCTCTTGAGCGTTCTTCGCCTTGGTCGAGTAGAAGCGTGCCTTTTCCGGCAGGTAGCGGTTACCGAACTGATCGGCGATAGCGCGCCGTGAGGCGTCGATCGCTTCCGGCGCCATCTGCACGCCGTCCGTACGCATATAGGTAATGAGACCGACGGTCTCGCCGCCGATATCGACACCCTCGTAGAGCTTCTGCGCGACCTGCATCGTGCGGGATGCCGAGAAGCCGAGCTTGGAGGAGGCAGCCTGCTGGAGGGTGGAGGTGGTGAAAGGTGGGCTCGGATTGCGCTTGACCGGCTTTGCCTCGACCGTGTCGACGACATAGGCGGCCTCTTCCAGCAGTGCCTTCAGCTTGCCGGCCTCTTCGCCATTGCCGATCGAGCGCGGCTGCAGGCGCTTGCCGTTGGCAGTCACCAGCCGAGCCTCGAATTCGTCGCCGCGCGGTGTCTTCAGGATCGCTGAAAGGTTCCAATATTCTTCAGAGATGAAACGTTCGATCTCCGACTCGCGGTCGCAGACGAGACGCAGCGCCACCGACTGCACGCGGCCGGCCGAACGGGCGCCAGGCAGCTTGCGCCACAGCACCGGCGACAGATTGAAGCCGACGAGATAGTCAAGCGCGCGGCGGGCGAGGTAGGCATCGACCAGCGGCACATCGATATCGCGTGGCTCAGCCATCGCGTCGAGAACGGCCTTTTTGGTGATGGCGTTGAAAACGACGCGCTTCACCGGCTTGCCGTTGATGACGCGCTTCTTGTTCAAAAGGTCGAGCACATGCCAGGAAATCGCTTCGCCTTCGCGATCCGGGTCGGTCGCGAGAAACAGGCCGTCGGAGGATTTCACCGCGTCGGCGATGTCCTTCATGCGCTTTTGCGAAGCGCCATCCACTTCCCAGAGCATTTCGAAGTCCTGATCGGGCAGGACCGAACCATCCTTGGCGGGTAGGTCGCGCACATGGCCGAAGGAGGCAAGAACCTTATATCCGGGTCCCAGATATTTATTGATTGTCTTGGCCTTGGCAGGCGATTCCACCACTACAACGTTCATCATAATTCTCTGAATACGAGGTCGCGCCGGAAAAGGGCGCGGGAGAGGCCGGGTATTTCCGTTTCCCCGGCCTTCCGACATGGACAGGGAATTCGTCGCGGTCAAGAGGCGAAGTCGATTTTTGCGGTCGGTGCGGCGATGCGATCCTTGCAGGATGGCATCAATGCTACAATCCTGGATAAACGTTTCCGGAGCTCCCGGCGGGGTGCTGCCATCATATCGGGATGGTTCGCGACACTTTCAATCCAGCATCGAGATTGACACCAGTCCGCCGGGGTGGCGATGCAGCCGGCCGGCCATGTCCAGTTCGAGAAGCACCGAATGGACGGAGGATACCGATAGACCGGTATGCCGGATGATATCGTCGATCTCAACCGGTGTCGGCCCGAGAGCATCGATGATCTGCCAGCGGTCGGTATCGTCTGGTGGAAGCGACAGCGGATTGCCTTTCTTTTCGGTGGGTGCCTCGGCAAGCTGCGCGCGGAAAAGATCGGGTTGAGCCAGCGGCTTCAACGCCTCGATGACGTCGTCCGGGCTGGTCACGATCATCGCGCCGTCCTTGAGCAAACCATTGGTGCCCTCGCAACGCGGATCGAGCGGTGAGCCGGGTACGGCGAACACCAGCCGCCCGAACTCGCCGGCGAGGCGCGCGGTGATCAGCGAGCCGGAGCGCGTTGCCGCCTCGACCACGACCACGCCAAGCGCAATGCCTGATATCAGCCGGTTGCGGCGCGGGAAATCACGTGCCCGTGGCTCCCAGCCGAAGGGCATTTCGCTGACGGCAAGGCCGTTGCCGTCCCATATTTCATTCAGCAGGCCGATGTTCTCCGGCGGGTAGGGCTGGTCGAGCCCACCGGCCATGGCGGCGATCGTGCCGGTTTCCAGACTGGCGCGGTGTGCTGCCGTGTCGATCCCGCGGGCAAGGCCAGAGACGACGGCATAGCCGGCCTGGCCACAGGCGCGAGCGATCATCGCCGTGAATTTGGCGCCACTGATCGAGGCGTTGCGCGAGCCGACGATGCCGATCGCCGGCCGTGTCGCCATCGGCAGACTCCCTTTGACGGCGACAAGCGGCGGCGCACCGTCGATCTCCCTCAGCGCCTGCGGATAGTCCGGTTCGCCGATGGCCAGGAAGCGGGCACCGAAACGATGCGCGGCTTCCAGTTCACGCAGCGCGTCCTGCTCGCTGGCAATACGGATCGCCCGCGTCGAACCGCCGCGCTGCGACAGTTCCGGCAATGCGGCGAGTGCGGCTTTGGCGGAGCCGTAATGGCGGATGAGGTCGCGAAAGGTGGAGGGGCCGACATTGTCGGAACGGATCAGGCGGAGCCAGGCGATCCGTTGTTTTTCCGTCAGCGCAATCCCGGTTCGTCCTGCGCTGCCTGTTCCCATTACCCCTTCGCTCCAATCTTGCTTTCCGTGCCGGCGGTCAGCCGGGCAATATTCGCCCTGTGCTTGTACCAGGCGATGATGGTCATCAGCGCCATGGCCGCGGCGATTTTGTCTGCCCCCAGTATCCATAGTGCAACCGGAATGACAAGGGTTGCAACCAGCGCGGAGAGGGAGGAGTAGCGGGTAGTGAAGGCGATGGCCAGCCAGACGATGGCGAAGATCAATGCCATCAACGGCGCGAGGCCCAGCACAATACCTAGATAGGTCGCGACGCCCTTGCCGCCCTTGAAGCCGATCCAGGCTGGGAAGATGTGACCGATGAAGGCGGCAAAGCCGGCGAGTACGCTCGCATCCTCGCCGAAGAAATGCGACACGATCAGCACGGCGACCGTGCCTTTGAGGGCGTCGAGTAGCAGCGTTGCCGCTGCCAGCGGCTTGTTACCGGTGCGCAGCACATTGGTTGCGCCGATATTGCCGGAGCCGATATTGCGGACATCGCCGAGGCCGGCCATGCGCGTCAGAACCAGGCCGAAGGGGATAGAGCCGAGCAGGTAGCCGATGACAATAGCTGCCAGTGCCGTCGGCAGGGTCAACTGCCATGTCCAGAAATCCGCCATCACTTTTTATTCCCCATAAGCCTCAGCTTTGCCTAGAGCGCCGTGCATTCATTTGAACGCACAAAGGTCGCTCCATGTTTTTGAATCTAGAGACTGTGAACCAGCTTGCCCGCGACATAGGTTGCGACCGCCCTGCCGGTCATTCGTGCATCTTCGAATGGTGTATTCTTCGAGCGCGAAAGAAGCATGTCTTTGGCGACAAGCCAAGGCTCGTCGAGATCGATCAAAACGATATCCGCTTTCGCACCAGGCTTCAGCGTCCCGGCATCAAGACCGAAGATCTGCGCCGGCCGTGTCGACAGGGCGTCGATCAACCGCATCAGACTCACTTCGCCGCTGTGATGCAGCCGAAGTGCAGCGGCAAGCAGCGTCTCCAGCCCGATCGCGCCGTCCTCCGCCTCTCCGAAAGGCAGGCGCTTGGTATCTACATCCTGTGGGTCGTGTGACGAAACGATGATGTCGATGGTGCCGTCCGCAAGCGCCTCGATCATGGCCGTGCGGTCATCCTCGGAGCGTAGCGGCGGATAGAGCTTGAAGAAGGTGCGGTATTCGCCAATGTCATTTTCGTTGAGGGCCAGATTGTTGATCGAGATGCCGCAGGTGACCTTTGCTCCGCGCGAGCGGGCGAGGCGGATGGCTTCGGCCGATTCCGGCACCGAAATCATCGCGGCGTGATAATGGCTACGGGTCAGAGCAGCGATCCTCAGATCCCGTTCGAGCGGAATGAGCTCGGCTTCCTTCGGAATACCTGAAAGCCCCAGCCAGCTCGCAAGCAGCCCCTCATGCATGACGCCATTGGCGCCGAGATATTTGTCGCGGGTCTCGCAGGAGATAACCGCGCCGAATTCGCGCGCATAGGTCATGATGCGACGCAGGATCTGCGTGTCGTAGACGCCGGAATGCGCGTCGGTGAAGACCACGGCGCCAGCTTCCCTGAGCAGACCGATTTCCGTCATCTCCTCGCCGGCGAGACCCTTGGTGATTGCCGCTGCTGGATAGACATTGACGACGGCCGTGTCGCGCGCCGTCTTTTTCACGAACTCGACCAACGCTATGTCGTCGATGACGGGATCGGTATCCGGCATCATGATGAAGGAGGTAACGCCGCCGGCCGCAGCCGCACGGCTCGCCGAAGCGATGGTCTCGCGATGTTCGCCGCCGGGCTCGCCGACATGGACGCGAGCGTCGACAAGACCGGGCGCGGCGACGATGCCGGTGCAATCCCGTACCTCAGTCCCCTTCGGAGCCGCATGACCGCGCACATCTTTGCCGGCAGCGAGGATGACGCCGTTTTCGACGATGATCGTGCCGACCTCGTCGAGATTGCGCGAGGGATCGATGATACGGACGTTCTGGAGGACGATCGAGTTGCTCATGCGCCAGCTCCCTCGGTGCGCGGCCCCTGGTTTTGTGAGATCAGCAGCGCCTCCATGACCGCCATGCGTACAGCGACACCCATTTCCACTTGCTCGGCGATGACGCTTTGCGGGCCGTCGGCCACCTCAGAGGCAATCTCGACGCCGCGGTTCATCGGACCGGGATGCATGACCAGCGCATCCTCCTTGGCCGCCTTCAGCGTCTCGGCATCGAGCCCATAGAAATGATAGTATTCGCGCACCGAAGGCACGAAGGCACCGGACATGCGCTCTCGCTGCAACCGCAGCATCATCACCACGTCGGCGTCCTTCAGCCCTTCCTTCATTGAATGGAAGACTTCCACGCCCATGTCGGCGATCCCCGAGGGCAGCAGCGTGGCCGGCGCAACGACCCGGATCCGTGCGCCCATGGCGCCGAGCAGCAGCATGTTCGAGCGTGCGACGCGCGAATGCAGGACGTCGCCGCAAATCGCCACAGTGATGCGCGAAAGCTTGCCCTTGGCCCGGCGGATGGTCAGCGCGTCGAGCAATGCCTGCGTCGGATGCTCGTGCTGGCCGTCGCCGGCATTCACGACAGAGCAGGAGACCTTTTGGGCGAGAAGCGCAGCGGCACCCGCACTCGAATGGCGGATGACGAGAACATCGGGGCGCATGGCGTTCAGCGTCATCGCCGTATCGATCAGCGTTTCGCCCTTCTTCACCGAGGAATTGCCGACCGACATGTTCATGACGTCGGCACCGAGCCGCTTGCCGGCCAGTTCGAAGGAGGCCTGTGTGCGGGTGGAAGCCTCGAAAAAGAGATTGATCTGCGTCAACCCGCGAAGCGTCGATGTCTTCTTTTCGCGCTGGCGGCTGATCTTCACCGCCTCGTCGGCCTTGTCGAGAAGATAGGTGATATCTTGTTCGGTGAGGCCCTTGATGCCGATGAGGTGGCGGTGGGGAAAGAAGACCATGAACCTGCCCTCTGGATTTCGTCAGGGGGTCTATAAAGAGGGAGCGCCTCAGGGGCAAGCGTGGGCTTTCGTCACGCCCGTTTGTTCCCCATGCAATTTCGCCCGAATCCCGCTACAGCAGCTATGCTGTTGGGAGACGAAACTTCCAGTTTCCTTTTGCAACCCTCTTGTTCTACAAGCGATCCATGACCCAACCAACCCGGACTGACGACACATTTGCCGAACTGAACCAGCCGAGCCTCTGGTCCGGCATCAATGCCTATCGTTCCGATCCGTTGATCGTCGATTTGACGTCCGGTCTGCCGCGCTCGACGCGAGACGATCTCGAGCAGATGGGCCGTTACGTCACCTCGCACGAGGCGCAGGAACTGGCGCGCATGGCGAACCAGGGCGTGCCGCAACTGCGCACCCACGGCCCGCGCGGTGAACGGCTGGATGTGGTCGAGTTCCATCCGGCCTGGCATGCGCTGATGCGCCGCTCCATGTCGTCGGGCCTGCATTCCTCGATCTGGGATCCCCAGGCCGATCCGGACGCGAAAGGCCAGTCGCATAAGGTTCGCGCCGCGCGCTTTTACCTGACGGCACAGTTGGAATGCGGCCATCTCTGCCCGCTGACCATGACCAGCGCTTCGGTCGCCGCGATGATGGCGTCTCCGGCGGTCCAGAAGGATTGGGCGCCGAAGGTTCTCTCGCGCAAATATGATTCGTCCAACAAGCCGGCCATGCAGAAGTCCGCTGTCACCATCGGCATGGGCATGACGGAAAAGCAGGGCGGCACGGATGTGCGCGCCAACAAGACGACCGCCGACAAGGTCAGTGACGGCATCTATCGGCTCTCGGGCCACAAATGGTTCATGTCGGCACCGATGAGCGATGCCTTCATCATGCTGGCGCAGACCAAGGACGGGATGGGTTGCTTCCTGGTGCCACGCCTGCTCGAGGACGGTTCGGCCAATGGACTGCAGTTCCAGCGGCTGAAGGACAAGCTCGGCAATCGCTCGAACGCCTCTTCCGAAGTCGAGTTCAGCGATACCTTTGGCTTCCTGCTCGGCGCGCCAGATGGCGGCATTCGCACCATTCTCGATATGGTGACGCTGACGCGCCTCGATTGTGCTCTTGCGTCCGCCGGCATCATGCGTGCTTCGCTCGCCGAAGCCGTGCACCATGCGCGCGGCCGCAGCGTCTTCGGCAAGATGCTGGTTCAGCAACCGATCATGACGCGCGTGCTTGCCGACATGGCGCTCGATGTCGCCGCCGCAACCGCGCTCGCCTTCCGCCTGGCGGAAGCCTTCGACAAGGCAAGCAGCAGCAGCGAAGACGCGGCCTATGCCCGCGTCATGACGCCGGTCGCCAAATATTGGTGCTGCAAGATCGCACCCGCGCTGATCTACGAGGCGATGGAGTGCATCGGCGGCAGCGGCTATATCGAAGAACGCCCGATCGCAAGGCATTACCGCGAAGCGCCGGTCAATGCGATTTGGGAAGGCTCTGGCAATGTCATGGCGCTGGACGTGCTGCGCGTTCTGAACCGGGGCAGGGACCTGTTCGAAACCGTCTTTGCCGGCCTTGCCCGCGACCTCGGCCCGGCCGGCAAGAAGACCATCGATGTTCTGCGCGCCGCCATGGCGCTTTGCGAGCAGGACGAGGGAGCGGCCCGCCTGCTGATCGAACAGATGGCGCTTGCCGCCGGCGCCGCCGAACTCTATCGGCTCGGCGCAGGCAAGATCGCCGATGCCTTCATCGAAACCCGCCTGGCGGGCGGCTGGCGTTCCACTTACGGCATGCTGGATGCGCGGTTCGATGCGAGCTATATCGTGGATTTGCTCTATCCACCGGCGACTTAGAGCCGTGAAGGCCATTTTAAGTATGCCGTTGGCTCCCACCTGATCTATTATCGGCAGCAAGATGCCGACATTGCTATCATTAGAATATTGCACAGGCGAATGGACGTGAGTCGTCACCTCTAGAGGGCTTTCGCGACCTCAGTCGATGATAGTCTCCTTATATTCCACCGCCCACAAAGGTCCTCCATGATCACCCTCCGCCCCGTCCACTCCAACGACATCGACCAGCTCTACGCCATCTCCCTGGCCACCGGCGATGCCGGCAAGGATGCCACGGCGCTCCATCGCGATGGGCGGATGATCGGGCATATCTATTCGGTCCCCTACGCGGTGCTTAGCCCGGAAACCGTCTTCGTCGCGGAAGAAGGGGAAGGTGTCTGCGGCTACATCGCCGGCGCCTTCGATACGGTTGCTTTCGAGGAAAGACTGGAGCGTGAGTGGTGGCCGGAGCTGCGCAAACGCTATGCGGAGCCATCCGGCGATCCCTCGACCTGGGATGCGGATCAGCAGAGAAGTTTTGCGATCCACCGCCCGAGGCGAACGCCCGCTGCTCTTACCGATCCGTTTCCGGCGCATATTCATATGAATCTTCTGCCACACACGCAGGGGCAGGGCATCGGCAGTGCGCTTCTCGATAGATGGCTCTCGAATGCCCGCGCCCACAGCGTTAAAGGCGTGCATTTGGGAGCAAATGTCGGCAATCACAACGGGGTGCGCTTCTGGGCATCACGCGGATTTTCCCGGCTGCAACTGCCGCCGGGATTGGCCTCGGAAAGCACCGTCTGGTTCGGCCAATATCTCTAATCTGTGGATTCCACAGTTTTAAATGTATCGAAGCTCATCGCGTCATTGTTAGCTTATGTACGGCTTGTTATTCACCGGCTGGTGACAGGTTGGAGCCGACACGATGCCGAGCGCAAACGCCGTTCTGAAAAATCCGATCGAAACGCCGGCTGAGCCGGAGAAGCGGGTGCGCAACCGCGCCGCCACCGAACAGGCGATCCTCGACTCCGCCAAACGGTTGTTAGCGGAAGAAGGGTTCCAGAATTTTGGCATCAACGCCGTCGCCCGCGGCGCCGGTTGCGACAAGCAACTGATCTATCGCTATTACGGCGGCCTCAATGGTCTGGTAGAGGCGATCGGCACTGATCTCGGTAGTTGGGTGAAGGATCGCATCCCCGACGATACCGGCGGTATGTTCCTGCTGACCTATGGCGATCTGATGGAACGGCTGGCCCTGCTTTTCCTCGATGCCTTGCGGGCCGATCCGCTGATGCGCCGCATCGTCGCTTGGGAGGTGTCAGAGAATACCGAGCAGGTGCGGCGGCTTTCGGAAGCTCGCTCGAAGGCGCTTGCCAGCTGGATCGACCGCATGCGCGGCTCGCTGACACCACCGAAGGGGATCGATGCGGTGGGCGTCAATGCCATGATCTTCGCCGCCATACAGCATCTCGTTCTTTCGGCGACCGTTAGCGGTCAATGTGCCGGTCTTGCACTGAAAACGCCGAAGGATTGGGAGAAGGCCGCCACCGCACTGAAGCGGATCGTACGTGGCGTTTACGGCTGACCTTCCAGTCGCGCAAGAGATATCCACAACTCCGCTCGGCCGTTAACCTTAACAATTGGTTTACATTGCGCCGCATCGGTTAACTCGCCACTGTGCGAAGACCGATTGTTAACCACCAAGCGTGCAGCCATGGGGTCCAGACCCGCAAAAATCGCGTTTCTTGTCGCGGCGATGATGTTCTTCGCCGTTCTGGCACTAGATATAACTGTGCCGGCACTGGTGCTGAGCGCCATGGCACTGTCGAATTGGCTGGTCCTTTCGACTGAAGCGACGCAATACCAGCGTCGAAGGGGAACCGCATGAAGTGGTTGCTGATATTCTGGGCCGCGCCTGTCTCGTTTCTCGGGGCGTGGTACTACCTGTCGTACTACGACATGAGTTTCGGCGTCTTTATGTTCACGCGCCAGATGCACGACCTCGTCTTCCAGATCTATGGCAAGATCCTCGGCATTCCGCCCGAGACCATTCCGCCGTTGGTCGCCCGTGCCATCGCCTTCGACAGCCTGTTGGTCTTCGCCATCCTCGGCTTTCGCAAACGCGCCGTCATCCTGGCATGGTGGAAGAGCCGTCAGGCCTCGAGATCGGGAAACACCGGCCTGCCGAGCGCCGAAAGCCTGTCCAAAGCTCCCTGAAGAATGAAGCTGGCGGCGGCCGAGTCGATGCGCTCGGCGCGCTTGGCGCGTGACACGTCCATTTCCAGGAGCGCCCGCTCGGCAGCGACGGTTGACAACCGCTCATCCCAGAAGACGAAGGGCAGGGCGGTCTTGTCGGCCATGCTGCGCACGAAGGCCCGTGTCGCCTGCACGCGGGGCCCTGCCGAACCATCCATGTTCATCGGCAGGCCGATGACGAAGGCCGCGACTTTTTCCTTTTCGGCGAAGGCAAGCAGCACCTGGGCATCCTGTGTGAACTTTACGCGCTTGATCACCGGACGCGGCGTCGCGAACCGCCGGCCGAGATCGGACATGGCGAGCCCGATTGTCTTGGTGCCGAGATCGAGCCCGGCGATCGGCTGGCTGGGCAGGAGCATAACGGCGAGGTCTTCAATGGTCAGCGTCGTCATCAGGCTCTCATCCCCGTCAAAACAAATTGAAGTCGGCACCGCTTTTCTTTGTGGCGGTTTCGGATATGTCCTAAGACACCAGTCTTGCATTTGAAATCAAGCATTAAGGAGAAAATCCATGAAGATCACTTGGCTCGGCCACGCCGCTTTCCGTATCGAAACGGCCAAGGCGAAAATCCTTATCGACCCTTTTCTGAGCTATAATCAGTCCTTCGCCGGCACGGGGCTCAGCATCAAGGATGCCGCCGCCGGCGTCACGCATATTCTTTTGACCCACGGCCATGCCGATCATGTCGGCGATACCGTTCAGATCGCCAAGGACACCGGCGCCGTCGTTCTCGCCAATGCCGATCTCGCCGCCTGGCTCGGCTCCAAGGGTGTAGAGAAGCTGGAAATGGGCAATACCGGCGGTACGGTCGGTCTCGGCGGCTTTTCGGCCACCTTCACCAATGCGCTGCATTCGTCCGCCCAGCTCACTGAGGACGGTGTTTCGCATTCTCTTGGCAACCCGAACGGCCTGATGCTGCATTTCGATGACGAGCCGACGCTGTTCCACATGGGCGATACGGACATCTTCTCCGACATGGGCCTGATCAATGAACTGCACCGGCCGGACATCGGCATCGTGCCGATCGGCGACCGCTTCACCATGGGCGGCGCCGTTGCTGCGCTCGCCTGCCAGCGCTTCTTCAACTTCAAGACCGCCATTCCCTGCCACTACGGCACTTTCCCGATCATCGACCAGACACCGGAAAAGTTCATCGCTGGCCTCGAAGGTTCGAAGACGGCGGTCGCAGCGCCCAAGCCGGGCGAGAGCGTTTCCGCCTAACAAAAGTACGTTGCGTATGGCGGACATGGTCTTTATAGCGGGTAGGAAAATCCTATCCGGAGAATGCCATGTCCGTCGATCTTGCCACCGTGAAACGCGTCGCCCACCTTGCCCGCATCGCCGTCAGCAATGACGAGGCCGAGCGGATGATGGGCGAACTGAACGGCATCCTGGGTTTCGTCGAGCAGCTCTCCGAAGTGAATGTCGATGGTGTCGAGGCCATGACCTCCGTCACGCCAATGGCGATGAAGAAGCGAACAGACGATGTTACCGACGGCAGTAAGGCCTCCGACATCGTCGCCAATGCGCCGGTCACAGATCATAATTTCTTCATGGTGCCCAAAGTCGTCGAATAACGGCTCGCTTCGAGCCTGTTCCGACCCATTGCCCTTTTTCCAAATCTGAAGCGAAACAAGATGAGCGAACTGACCAGCCTGACCATTGCCGAAGCCCGCGACAAGCTGCGCGCCAAGGACATCACCGCTACCGAACTGACCGAGGCCTATCTCTCGGCGATCGACGCGGCCAATGGTCAGTTCAACGCCTATGTCAAGGTGACGCCGGAAAAGGCGCGCGATATGGCCAAGGCATCGGACGCGCGTCTTGCCGCCGGCAAGGCCGGGGCGCTTGAAGGCATTCCGCTGGGCATTAAGGACCTGTTCGGAACCGAAGGCGTCCACACCCAGGCCTGCAGCCACATTCTCGACGGTTTCGAGCCACGCTACGAGTCGACCGTTACCCAGAACCTTTGGAATGACGGCGCCGTCATGCTGGGCAAACTCAACATGGATGAGTTCGCCATGGGCTCCTCCAACGAGACCTCCTATTACGGCCCGGTGATCAACCCTTGGCGCGCTGCCGGCTCCAACCAGCAGCTCGTTCCCGGAGGTTCCTCCGGTGGTTCGGCCGCTGCCGTCGCCGCGCATCTCTGCGCCGGCGCGACTGCTACCGACACCGGCGGCTCCATCCGCCAGCCTGCTGCCTTCACCGGCACGGTCGGCATCAAGCCGACCTATGGCCGCTGCTCACGCTGGGGCGTCGTCGCCTTCGCCTCGTCGCTCGATCAGGCCGGTCCGATCGCCCGCGACGTCCGCGATGCGGCGATCCTGCTGAAATCAATGGCGAGCGTCGACACCAAGGATACGACCTCCGTCGATCTGCCGGTGCCGGACTACGAAGCCTCGCTCGGCCAGTCGCTGAAGGGCATGAAGATCGGCATCCCGAACGAGTACCGCGTCGATGGCATGCCGGAAGAGATCGAAACGCTCTGGCAGCAGGGCATCGCCTGGCTGAGGGATGCCGGCGCCGAGATCGTCAACATCTCGCTGCCGCACACGAAATACGCCCTGCCGGCCTATTACATCGTCGCGCCGGCCGAAGCCTCGTCGAACCTCGCCCGCTACGATGGCGTGCGTTACGGCCTGCGCGTCGACGGCAAGGATATCGTCGACATGTACGAGAAGACGCGCGCTGCGGGCTTCGGCCAGGAAGTCAAGCGCCGCATCATGATCGGCACTTACGTGCTGTCAGCCGGCTATTACGACGCTTATTACCTGCGTGCTCAGAAGGTCCGCACGCTGATCAAGCGCGACTTCGAACTCGCCTTCCACGCCGGCGTCGACGCCATCCTGACGCCCGCCACGCCGTCATCGGCCTTCGGCATTGCCGACGAGAACCTCGCTTCCGATCCGGTCAAGATGTACCTCAACGACATCTTCACGGTGACGGTCAACATGGCCGGTCTCCCCGGCATCGCCGTCCCCGCCGGCCTCGACCCGAAGGGCCTGCCGCTCGGCCTGCAGCTCATCGGCAAGCCGTTTGACGAAGAGACGCTGTTCAAAACCGCCCATGTCATCGAGCAGGCCGCCGGCAGGTTCACCCCGGCGAAGTGGTGGTAAGCGGCGGCCAGTAACGCCTGCATCAAAACTGCAAAAGATAAACTGGAGCTCCGCGAGGGCCCACTGTCTTCAGTTTATCTATTGTCCAACTGCGCCCTCACCAGCCTCAGTCCCTGCTCTGTGATCCGATAAGGATGACCGCCGGAGGATTTGATGGCCTTCAGGCGTTTGAGTTTGCGGAAGAGCTCGAGCCCGAAACCGGGATAGAGCCAGCCGTCGCGTGTGAAGCAACTAGCGGTCTCTATCTTTTTGTTTTCAGAGCGGTTGATTTCGATGCGTCCGCCTTGGGCGAGCAAATGCAGGATGCGCTGTTCGGCGCGAGAAATGTCCATGGTTGTCAAAATCCGGAAAGCGCCGTAAGGCGCAACAAAACGATCCGACGCTCCCGTTAGGGGAAGTCGGGGCTTCGTTTCGGGCCCAGCGCGCAAGAAGACTTGCGGGCGGGCCTTTACCGGGTCTGAGAAAAGGTGGACATCAAAACTCCATTGATACCGCAAGCCTAACGCAGGTTGTAGCCAGCGGTCAAGTTTCACCCTTGTTAAACATAGGCCGCCATCGCGCGCCCAATCTCATTTGGCGGCTGGAAAAAGCCCTTTTCCGGTGTTTTACTGTTGAAAACGGCGGGGGCCCGATGATCCATATTCGCAATGCGCACGAGGGAGAGACGGAGATATTGGTCAATATCGGCCTGCGGTCATGGCAGACGGCCATGGGATCGATCGGCGGCACGGATGCGTTGTTGGAAAGCGCTAGCGAAGCCTTCTCGAATTTCACCCGCGGGGCCTGGCTGACGATCACCGTCGTGGAGCTGAACGGGCTGGTCGCCGGTTGGGCGGCGCGTGAGGCCCTGGATGAGAATATCTCCGATTTCTGGATCGATCCCGATCATTTGCGACGGGGACTTGGTTCCGCGCTGCTGGCACAGATCGAGAAGGACGTTCTCGGGCAGGGGCTGGAGAAGGTCGCAGTGCAGACTCACGCCGGCAACACCGATGCGATCGAATTCTTCAAGGCTCATGGCTATGCCATCCATTGGCTCTCCGTCGACTATTCTCCGAAGCTCGATCGCGACGTGCCGACGATCGGACTTTCAAAAGCGCTGCTCGATAGCGGCGACGGGACCTATGGCTTGGGCATATAGCGCCCGCGCGGTGCTGAAAGTCTTGCACCGCACCGCCAATTGCTCTACCTCACAAAGTTCAGAAGAACAGCATCTCAAGAGCCTCTCATGACCATTGTCGACGTCCGTACGCCAGATCCGAAGCGCTTCATTCCCGGTGCCACCGGCGATTGGGAAGTTGTCGTCGGGATGGAAGTTCATGCCCAGGTGTTGAGCAAATCCAAGCTCTTCTCCGGTGCTTCGACCGAGTTCGGCAAGCCGCAGAATTCCAATGTCTCGCTGGTCGACGCTGCCATGCCGGGCATGCTGCCCGTCATCAATGAGGAATGCGTCAAGCAGGCTGTGCGCACCGGCCTCGGCCTGAAGGCTCAGATCAACAAGCGCTCGGTCTTCGACCGCAAGAACTATTTCTATCCCGATCTGCCGCAAGGCTATCAGATCTCGCAGTATAAGGACCCGATCGTCGGCGAGGGCAAGATCGTCATCTCGCTCGGTCCGGATCGCCAAGGCCAGTTCGAGGACATCGAGATCGGCATCGAACGCCTGCACCTGGAGCAGGATGCCGGCAAGTCGATGCACGACCAGCACGCTACTATGTCCTATGTCGACCTGAACCGGTCCGGCGTGGCGCTGATGGAAATCGTGTCCAAGCCGGACATGCGTTCGTCGGATGAGGCCAAGGCCTACATGACCAAGCTACGCTCAATCGTGCGTTATCTCGGCACGTGCGATGGCAACATGGACGAAGGCTCCATGCGGGCCGACGTCAACGTCTCCGTACGCCGCCCCGGGGGCGAGTTCGGCACGCGCTGCGAGATCAAGAACGTCAACTCCATCCGCTTCATCGGCCAGGCGATCGAATACGAAGCACGCCGCCAGATCGGCATTCTGGAGGACGGCGGCGCGATCGACCAGGAAACCCGTCTGTTCGACCCGAACAAGGGCGAGACCCGCTCCATGCGCTCGAAGGAAGACGCGCACGACTACCGTTACTTCCCCGATCCGGACCTGCTGCCGCTCGAATTCGACGATGCCTTCATCAGGGACCTGGAAGTGCATCTGCCGGAACTGCCCGACGACAAGAAGGAGCGCTTCGTGCGCGAGCTTGGCCTGTCGGTCTATGACGCCTCGGTGCTTGTCTCGGAAAAGGCGATTGCCGATTATTTCGAGGCTGTCGCCGCCGGCCGTGACGGCAAGATCGCGGCCAACTGGGTGATCAACGACCTCTTGGGCGCCTTGAACAGGACCGGCAAAACCATTGAAGAGACTCCGGTTTCGCCCACCCAGCTCGGCGCCATCATCGACCTGATCAAGGCCGAAACCATCTCCGGCAAGATCGCCAAGGATCTGTTCGAGATCGTGCTCACCGAAGGTGGCGACCCGACCGAGATCGTCGAAGCCCGCGGCATGAAGCAGGTCACTGATACTGGCGCCATCGAGAAGGCCGTCGACGAGATCATCGCCGCGAATCCGGATCAGGTTGCCAAGGTCAAAGCCAAGCCGACGCTTGCCGGCTGGTTCGTCGGTCAGGTGATGAAGTCGACCGGTGGCAAGGCCAATCCGCAGGCCGTGCAGGCTCTCGTCAAGGCCAAGCTCGGCATCGAAGAGGAATAGGCCCAGTGTATTTCGTCCGCACGGCCGGCGAGCAGGATCTCGGGAAGGTCCACGACCTGCTCGTGGAGACATGGCATGCCGCCTATGACCGGCACTACGGCGCGGCGAAGGTCGATGAACTGATCGAACTTCTTTTGTCGCCGGCCAAGCTGAGAGCGCGGTTGGCGAAGCGGCATTCGGAGTTCCTGGTGGCGGACAATGGCGAAGATATCGGCGGCATGGGTTATGCCGTCATGTCCGAGCAGATGACCAAGACCGTTCTTCTGCATATGCTCTATGTCCGCCCCTCACTGCAGCGCAACGGCATCGGTCGCGATATCTTCGCCGAGCTCGAAACCTGCTTTCCGGACGCCGAGGTCATGCGGCTTGATGTCGAGCCTGAGAATGCCGAAGCGATCGCCTTCTACGAGGCCCACGGTTTTGCCGAAGTCGGCCGCAACGAGAATGCTGGCCCGGGACAGTCGGGCATTCCGGCGTTGGTATTTGAGAAGCGGCTGGCAAGCCACTAAATGGATCGAAAGAATTTGACCACGAAAGGAACCGATCTGTTGATCCGCGAAGCCCGCGAGGGCGACCTTTCGGCTTTGATAGCGCTCTTCGCCGCCGATGGCCTCGGCGGTCATGGCGATACTAACGATCTGGCGGCTTATGACGATTACCTGAGTGCTTTTCGCACCATCCAATCTTCGCCGGACCAGACGCTCTATGTCGCCGAACTCAGCGGCGAGGTCGCCGGCACGTTCCAGACCATGATCACGACATCGCTGACTGGCCGCGGTTCTTCCTCGATGATCATCGAAGCCGTTCAGACGCGCTCGGATCTGCGCGGGCAGGGGATTGGTGCCGCGATGATCAATTTTTGCATCGCCGAGGCAAAAGGCCGCGGCGTGCGGTTGGTGCAGCTTACCTCGAACGCCCTTCGCAAGGATGCCCATCGTTTCTATGAGAGATTGGGTTTCAGGCCGAGCCATCTCGGCTTCAAGATGGCCTTGAAATGAAGCGCGTTTCCCATGCGAATCTCTGGACAATCGGTTTGTCAGGCGGCATAAGCAAACGATCGAATTCTGGTTTCGCCTGCTCCCAACGGGCACAAGGATAAAGACATGTGGAATTTACTCGTGCAAACCTTCACGTGGTGGAATGGTCAGACGATGGGCACCCGCTTTGCGACCTGGCGGTTCGGCAAGCGTGTTGGCGAGGATGAATTCGGCAATGTCTATTATGAAGGCGGCATGTCCTCTTACGGCCTCCCGAAGCGCTGGGTGATCTACAAGGGATATGCCGAAGCTTCGGCCATTCCTCCGGGCTGGCATGGCTGGATGCACCACCGCACCGACGTTCCGCCGACCAAGGATAATTACGTCGCCAAGGAATGGGAAAAGGATCATCGCGCCAACCAGACCGGCTCGCCGCAGGCCTATCGTCCGCCGGGTTCGCTCGCCGTTGCCGGCGAACGTCCGCGCGTCACCGGCGACTACGATGCCTGGACCCCGGGCAACTGAGCATAGAAGGCCGGCCCGTCCTTTGGCCACAATTGACCTTTAGGCGCAGTACATGCCGGCTCGTGCTCGGCGCTTTGACCGAGACCAAGCGGAGATTGGCGGATATGACGTTTTTCACGCGGAGCGCTTCTTTGCGTGCGATATCGGGAGTAGCGCTTGCCCTTGCTGCGGGCGTTCTGTTGCCGCCATCCGCCGAAGCGGCCCGCATCTCCAACCCCGTCGCCGTCTTCTCCGGCCTCGACAAGATCACCGGCCGCATCACCACCTTCGATGTCTACATCAACGAGACCGTGCAGTTCGGCGCCCTCCAGGTGACGCCGAAGGCTTGCTATTCGCGTGACGATACCGAGCAGCAGAAGGTCGACGGCTTTGTCGAGGTGGACGAGATCACCCTCGACCGCCGCATCCGCCGCATCTTCACCGGCTGGATGTTCGCCGACAGCCCGGGCCTCAACGCCGTCGAACATCCGATCTATGACGTCTGGCTGAAAGAGTGCAAGCAGAAGTCAGACATCCCGCCGCCGGATAGCGCCGGCGCCAAGTAAAGCGATTCTCTCCAAACATTGGTAATGCCGCAAGATTGGCTCACGAAAGCGAGGCTGTCGCGAGCAATCCTGCGGCAATCTGGTCAGCCGGCCTCTGTGCCAGAAGTGGCGGCTTTCCAAATAAAATGCCGATCGGTTTCGTTAGAGAGATCGACAACAATGCGCGAGCCATCCTTGACCCTTCGCCGTATGGCATCGGCGCGATCCGGATGGATTTTCAGCTTCGCCCCTTCATGCAAAGCCTGAAGCCGGGATCGTGAGATGCCGAACTCCGAGGCGAGAAGGCGGTCCAGACGCGCACTGATGGGAAGCGTGGCCACCAAATCGATTTCCAGCATTGTCCAGCTTTCCGGTTCGTCCAGCACCTCTTTTTGAACATCGGCATCGGCAAACTCGTCAATACGTTGAGCCTTGCGCCTCACGGCATCGAGATCGAATTCCCGCGCCCGTATCCACTCGCGATCGTTGCCTTGCATCGCCTCCAGAACAAGGGGATTGAGATCACGAATGGTCTGGCGCTCGAAGAGCGTCCGGTTCCATGTCTTGTCGCAGTCCGTGCATCTATAGACGAGCCAGGCATCGAGTTTTTTGCCGTTGGCGTTGAGCCTGATCTTGCCGCTGGACTTGAAAGGTTTGAGGCAACCGCATCCGCTGCAGGCGATCCACGGCTGAGGGGCCGTTCGAGGATTGATGGTCCATCGGACCTTCAGAATATTGCACATACCGTCTTGGTCTTCCGTTCGGAAGTTCACCAAGTTGGCGATAAGACAAGCCCATTACGGGCGCGGCGTGGCGATGTTTCGGACGGCTGAAGAGCTGAGACAGCAATGGCTGCGCATGGCGCATTTCAACAATGCCAAACCGGTCTCAGGCCACCACCCGATGAACGTGATCATACGTCCGGCAGCAATAATGCTGCCCTGACATACAGGGTGAAATTGGATGAGACCGGTATTTACGACGGCAAAGTGGAACCTCAATGCACCAACGCTCTTCATGTTGAGCGTTAGCAAATAAAACCACAGATTTAAAGCCGTTGATGCACGGAAAAGTCGATGACAACCTGCAGGAAGGGGAGCTTCGCTACGATCTTCAATTCAGTGCCAACGGCGATCATGTCCGTCATGCCATGGTGGCGATCCGGATTGTGGAATCTCAACCGCCGGAGAAGCTCAGATTGGGCGATTCCATCGCTTTCTCCAGCATCTTTGCGTATTCGTCCTTCGGCACGTCGATCGCGCCGAATGTCCTCAAATGCTCGGTGGTGAATTGAGTATCGAGCAAAGTGAAGCCGCGCTGTCTGAGGCGCTCGACGAGATAGACAAGACAGATCTTCGAGGCGTCTGTGCGGCGTGAAAACATGCTCTCGCCGAAGAAGGCCGAGCCGAGCGATACACCGTAGAGTCCGCCGACCAGTTTGCCGCCCTCCCAAGCTTCGACGGAATGGGCGTGACCGATATGGTTGAGCGTCGAATAGAGCGACCTGATGGTCTTGTTGATCCAGGTGCTCGGCCGGCCGTTAGTCTGCTCTGCGCAGGCAGCGATGACGGCGTCGAAATCCGTGTTGAAACGAATATCGAAAGGCTTGCGGCGGATGGTCTTCGCCAGACTTTTCGAAACGTGAAAAGTGTCGAGCGGCAGCACGCCGCGCAGCTCCGGCTCGACCCAGAAGATTTCCGGGTCATCAGCCGATTCCGCCATTGGGAAGAGCCCGATGGAATAAGCGCGCAGCAGAATCTCCGGAGTAATGCCGGGATTTCTACCGCGCGGTCCTGCCATCGGTTAAGCCGAGCCTTTCGCCAGATAGTCTTCCAGCCAATGGATATCATAGTCGCCGTTGGCGATATCCTGGTTGGAAACCAGATCCTGGAACAGCGGCAGGGTGGTCTTGATACCATCGACCACGAATTCGTCGAGCGCGCGGCGCAGACGCATCATGCATTCGACGCGGGTGCGGCCGTGCACAATCAGCTTGCCGATCAGGCTGTCGTAATAGGGCGGGATCTTGTAACCCTGATAGGCGCCCGAATCGATGCGCACACCAAGGCCGCCAGGCGCATGGAAATGCGTGATCGTGCCGGGAGAGGGCACGAAGGTGCGTGCGTCCTCGGCATTGATGCGGCATTCGATGGCGTGCCCGTGGAAGTGCACATCTTCCTGTGTCACGGAAAGGCCGCCACCCGAGGCGACGCGGATCTGTTCATGCACGAGATCGATGCCGGTAATGGCTTCGGTAACCGGATGTTCCACCTGCAGGCGGGTGTTCATTTCGATGAAATAGAACTCACCGTTTTCGTAGAGGAACTCGATCGTGCCGGCGCCGCGGTACTTCAGCTTCTTCATCGCGTCGGCGCAGACCTGGCCGATCTTCATGCGCTGCTCGACGTTGAGCGCCGGTGAATTGGCCTCTTCCCAGACCTTCTGGTGGCGGCGCTGCAGCGAGCAGTCGCGCTCTCCAAGATGCACGGCATTGCCTTCGCCGTCGCCGAACACCTGGATTTCGATGTGGCGCGGCTTGCCGAGATATTTTTCCATGTAGACGGATTCGTTGCCGAAGGCGGCTGCCGCTTCAGTGCGTGCTGTCGACCAGGCTTCGATGACATCGGCTTCCGTGCGCGCCACCTTCATGCCGCGTCCGCCGCCGCCGGCGGTCGCCTTGATTAGCACGGGGTAGCCGATTTCCTTCGCCGTCTTCAGCGCTTCCGCCTCGGTCTTCACTTCGCCGTCCGAGCCGGGAACGACGGGAATGCCGAGCTGCTGCGCCGTCGTCTTGGCGGTGATCTTATCGCCCATGATGCGGATATGCTCCGCGGTCGGGCCGATGAAGGTAATGCCATGCGCTTCGAGAATATCGGCGAACTTGGCGTTCTCCGACAGGAACCCATAGCCCGGATGCACGGCGTCGGCACCGGTGATCTCGCAGGCTGCGACGATCTGGTGGATGTTGAGATAGCTTTCGCGCGACGGCGGCGGGCCGATGCACACGCTTTCATCCGCGAGGCGCACATGCATCGCGTCGGCGTCGGCGGTCGAATGCACCGCGACGCTCGCAATGCCGAGCTCCTTGCAGGCGCGCAGTACACGAAGGGCGATCTCTCCGCGATTGGCTATGAGTATCTTCGAAATCATGGGCATATGGCCTACTCGATGACGACCAGGGCTTCGCCGTATTCGACCGGGCGTCCGTCCTGAATGAGGATTTCGGTCACAACGCCGGACTTGGGCGCAGGAATCTGGTTCATCGTCTTCATGGCTTCGATGATCAGCAGCGTCTGGCCCTCCTTGACGGAGGCGCCGACCTCAATGAACGCGGCAGCGCCCGGAGCGGGTGCCATGTAGACCGTGCCGACCATCGGTGCGCTGACGACGTTGTCCGGGTTGCGCGACTTGCCGGCGGGAGCAGCCGCAGCCGGAGCGGCGGGCGCCGCTGCAGCATAAGCGGGTCCTGCGATCGGTGCCTGAACATATTGCGGCGTGCCGGCGCGGGAAACACGGATGCGCAGATCTTCCTGCTCGACTTCGATCTCGGTCAGATCGGTTTCGTTGAGAATATTGGCGAGGTCGCGAATCAGCGCCTGGTCGATGCCCAATTTCTTTTCAGCCATGGATGTTTTGCCCTGTATTCTTGTTATTGCGTGATGGATTTCAGCGCATGCAGCGCCAGGATATAGCTATGGGGTCCGAAACCGCAGATCATGCCCTTGGCAGCGGGCGCGATCATCGATTTATGCCGGAATTCTTCGCGCGCGTGAATATTGGAGATGTGAACCTCCACTACCGGAATGGAAATGGCTCGGATGGCGTCATGAAGCGCGATCGACGTATGGCCATAAGCGCCGGGGTTGATGGCGATGCCGGCGGCGACGTCTCCGGCTTCGTGCAGCCAGTCGACCAGCACGCCTTCATGATTGCTCTGGCGAAAGTCAACAATGAAGCCGAGGCTTTCGCCCACGGATTTGCAATCGGCTTCGATATCCTTGAGTGTCTTGCCGCCATAGATACCTGGCTCGCGCTTGCCAAGGGCATTCAAATTGGGTCCGTTCAGGACGAAAATGGTTTGCGCCATTAGAGGTTCCGTCAAATTGCAGCGCAACCTATAGCCTCCCAACGGCATATAGGAAAGCCCCCAGGGCAGAGTTGCGTTTGTGCAAGTGTGGAAACGCTCTGATTTTGGCGATTTTGCGCCTGATCCCCAAATCGGTGCGATTTAGGAGAGGATCAGGCCTACTTCTAGATTCATTGCCTGTTGGGAGAAATGCTTGGCGCAGTGACGGCACCTAGGAACAGCATCCATGCCGAGATCCAGAATGTGCTGATCCAAATCGTCGGGGTCGATAGAATCCGATCGACCGCCCTCTCATTGTCGTGCCGCATTTTCCAAAAGGATTTCCACCGCAGCCTTGGCGGACACAAAAGGATCGGCGTTTCCATATACCTGCGACAAGAGAAGTGCCCCCTGAAACAAAATAGCGACCTGCTTTCCCAAGACGGCGGGCTCTGACACCTCCAAGCGCTCGCACATTTCAATGAAGCGCTGCTCGACATAGAAACCGAGTGCTTTGCCGCGAGATGCAATTCCCTCATGCTTTCCGACATATTCTTGCGATGCCTTTATCCCTAGGCAGCCTCGCCGATCCGCTTCCAGCATCATCCGGCGGCTATCAAAACAAGCGAGGATTTGTTGGTGGGCGTCGCTATTGGCACCCATCACCGGGCCAAAAAATGCATTAGCAATGCCCTGGCCATATTGGTCCAGCACTGCCTCGATCAAATCCTCCTTTGACGGGAAATACTTGTAAAGCGTGCGTTTCGAAATTCCGCTGTCGGCCATGACCGTGTCGATGCCGGTAGCGTGAAACCCGCCGTCGTAGAAACGATCAAAGGCCAGTTTCAGGATTTCAAGTTTCTTAGCCGGAACCGGCGCCTCGCCAGACATGGATGCTCCTTGGTGAAATATGCAGCACATCTACCAAAATTCGTTGACTCGGTAAACAGATCTGTTTTACATGCGGCATGTAAACAGAATTGTTTACTTTGTCGCCTTGACCTCCACTGCTCGCCGACAGAAGCAATCAATCAGAAAGGAACATCATGTCATTGAAGAACAAAGTCGTCCTAGTTTCTGGAGCAAACCGCGGCATTGGAGCAGCGACAGTTAGAGAGCTCCTGCGAGCCGATGTGAAAAAGATCTACGCCTGCGCTCGCAGTCTGGAGACCCTTCCCGATTTCGGTGACGCTCGGGTTGTGCCGATGCAGCTCGACATAACAGATGAGGGCTCGGTCAACCGCGCGTCTGAGGGTGCGGTAGATATCGATGTATTGTTAAATAACGCCGGCAGTCTTGCATTCAGCGACTTCATCACCAGCCCACACGATGCGCTCGACGCTGATATGAAGACAAACTTCTATGGGACGCTTCGCGTTATTCGCGCGTTTACCCCGCGGTTCATTGCCCGCGGTTCTGGGACGATTGTCAATGTCGTCAGCATTGTTGGGCTTGTTTCCGCGCCGCCTTTGGGTAGTTATTCCGCGTCGAAGGCTGCTCTGCAGTCGCTGACGCAGACGCTTCGAGGAACTTTGAAAAAATCTGGCATCGATGTCATCGGCATCTATCCGGGTCCTGTCGATACAGAATTGGCAAGGGACGTTCCTCTCGAAAAAGCCACGCCGGAACATGTAGCCACGAACATTGTCCGAGGAATCGAGAACGGCGACGTCTATATCTTCCCCGATCCGACTGCTTTGCAGATCGAGCATCTGTGGGCCAACGATGGGCGTCGGCTTGAAGAAGCCATGGCCATCGAGGCCTGAGCTTGGGACGACGAGAGTTTCCGTCATTCCATAGGTCTGCGTTAGGTTCTGTCTGACTGATGTGGCCACTTCTGGCTAGCAGAGCAGGTGGCATTTGCCACCTGCGGCGCCATCCACCGACTGATTCAATGGTTGGCGAGCCGCCGCTGCCGGGAGTGATTTGATGTATTGATCTATGGCGTTACGCCCGCTGCGACCGCTGCGTGCGCCTGCACCTTCTCAGAATGCGTAGCAGCGGCCATCATCGTCTGGCTCTGATAAAGCGAGCCCTCAACCCAAATTTAGCAGGTGGTCTTGCCACAACTGCGGACATTGGCGATCTTTTGTTGAATGGCCTCGAGACCGATGGCGCCCGAGATCGTCTCGTCGCCGATGACATAGGCCGGCGTGCCGGTGAGGTTGAGATCGGAGGCGAGCTGATACGTGGCCTTGACCGAATCATTGTTCGGGCTCTTCGCCATTTCGGCGCGGATTGCCGCTTCGTTGACGCCAAGCGAGGTCGCGACGTCGATGGCGCTGTCTTCTGAGGCGCGGCCGTCGCTGCCAAGCAGCGCACGGTGAAACTCTGCATATTTTTCCGGAGCCAGCTTACGGAAAGCGTCGGATACTCTGGATGCGGCAACCGAATCCGGCCCGAGGATCGGGAATTCCTTCAGCACGAAACGTACGTTCGTGTCTTGTTTCAGCAGTGTGTCCATGTCGCCAAGCGCATGACGGCAATAGGTGCAATTATAATCGAAGAATTCGACGACGGTGACGTTGCCCTTAGGATTGCCGATCGTGACATCATCCTTGGAATTGAAGATGGCGTCTTTGTTTTGAGCGACAGCCTTAGCAGACTGGGCAAGGCGCGCTTCCTCCTGTTTTTTCTCGAGCGCCGCTTGTGCGTCCAGCAGAACTTCCGGATGCTCGACGAGATATTCCTTGATGAATTCCCCGAACTCCTTCTTCTGCTGGTCATCCAGCGCGGCTGCGGGCTGGACCATGGCGAACGATGCGGCGATGGCGATCGCTGAAGCCGTCAGCAGGGTCTTGGAAAAAAGGGTCATCGGATCCTCGTTTGGGTAGGTGCGGAGACTCATCGTTTGGTTGGGGATATCACCGCGAGGTTAAAATCCACAAATGCCTATGTGCAATTTACGGTGCATGCTTATTTCCAGAAACAGGAATTTTCACGACAAAGCCGCAATCGCGGGATTGTGAACAGGCTGATATTGCGGCAATTGTCTGGCGCTAGTCCGATCCGAGAAAGAATTGACCTTGTTTTCCCTATCCAAACGCAGTGATGTCGAGCCCTTCCATGCCATGGATGTACTGGCGGAGGCGACGCGTCGGCGTCAGGCGGGACATGCCGTTATTTCGATGGCTGTCGGCCAGCCGTCGCATCCGACGCCGCAGGCGGCACTTGAGGCGGCACGCGAAGCGCTCGGTCACGGGCGCATCGGCTACACGGACGCTCTTGGCACGCTGGCGCTGAAACAAGCACTTGCCGGTCACTACCGAGTTCGCCACGGGCTGACCATCGATCCCGCGCGGATCGCGATCACCACCGGTTCGTCGGCTGGTTTCAATCTCGCCTTTCTGACGCTGTTCGATCCCGGCGACAGTGTCGCCATCGCCCGGCCCGGCTATCCGGCCTATCGCAATATTCTCGCTGCCCTCGGGCTCGATGTCCTGGAAGTACCCGTCGCTGCCGAAACGCAATTCACGCTGACACCGGAAAGCCTGGAGGCTGCGCAAGCGGCCAGCGGCAAGCGGCTGAAGGGCGTGCTGCTCGCAAGCCCCGCCAATCCGACCGGCACGGTGACGGGCAGGGCGGCGCTGAAAGCGCTTGCCGACTATTGCGCCGGCCGCGCGATCGCTTTCATCTCCGACGAAATCTACCACGGTCTGACCTTCGTCGGCGAGGAGACGAGCGCGCTGGAGCTGACCGACGAGGCGATCGTCATCAATTCCTTTTCGAAATATTATTGCATGACCGGCTGGCGCATTGGCTGGATGGTGTTGCCGGAGCGTCTGGTGCGCCCGATCGAGCGCGTCGCTCAGAGCCTCTATATCTCAGCGCCTGAACTCTCGCAGATCGCCGCTGCGGCGGCGCTCGGGGCAGGGGCCGAGCTGGACGTCTACCGCGAGAGCTATCGCCGCAACCGCGATTTCCTGATGCGTCGCCTGCCGGAGATCGGCTTCTCCATCGCTTCACCGATGGACGGTGCCTTCTACGCCTATGTCGATGTCAGCCGGTTCACCAACGACAGCATGTCCTTCGCCCGCAAGATGCTGGCCGAAATCAACGTCGCCGCTACACCCGGCCTCGACTTCGATCCAATCGAAGGACACCGGGCGATGCGGATCTCCTATGCAGGCTCGAACGCGGAGATCGAGGAAGCGGCGGAACGCATGGCGGCGTGGCTGAAATAGAGTCTTATATCAGAGATTTGCGGCGAGTTTTGAAAGTATTTTAGCAAGTACTTGAATCAAGGCTGCGAAGGCGCTGTGTGAGCACCTTACGGCAACACCAAGACGCATATCGACCCTATCCGCTACGGTCGTCCAAAACAAAAATCCGGCCGCGTTGCCACGGCCGGATTTTTGTTTATCGCGTTCCAAACAGCAGTGTTCAGAAGAAACCGCGGCGCTGCCACCAACCAGCCTTCTTCGGCTTGGTCGGCTCGCCATCGCCCTCGCCGCCTTCGCTTGTGCGGGTGGATCTGACCACCGGCTCGGAGGAGGAGACGTTCGACTCGCGGTTGGCGCGTGCCGGCTTGGCTTCGGCCTCGGTCACCTCGGGCTCTGCTGCGGCTATCGGTTCGACGGCAACGTCAAGATCACCAGCGATTTCTGCAACCGTTTCGGCCTCGACGTCAACCGCGGGCGCCTCTTCAGCGACCGGCGTTTCGACGGGCGATGCTTCTGCCTTCGGCTTTCGACGGCTGCGGCTCTTGGCGCGCTTCACGTCTTCTGCGACCACTGCTGCGGTCTCGACAGCCGCCATGGCCGGCTGGCTTTCGACGGCAGCTTCGCCTTCGACAACTACAATTTCGGCGACGGTTACAGCGACGTCGTCTTCGCCGTCATCCTCATCGTCAGCACCGGCTGTTTCGCTGCCGGCGGCCAATTCATTGCCTTCACCGTCCCGATTGCGGCGGCCACCACGCTTGCCGCGGCGGCGGCGCTTGCGCTTCTGCTGACCATCGTCGCTGGACACGGCAGAGACCTCGCTGCTGCCGCTATTGTCGTCCTCGTCGCCTTCATCAGCGTCCTCGTCACCATCCTCTCGGGACGTGTCGGCCGACTCGGAAGCTACCTGGGCATCACTGCCACGACCGCGACGGCGGCGGCGGCGCTTGCGCTTGCGGCCGCCTTCATTGGTTTCGGAGCGGGCGACAGGCTGCTGCTCGACGCTAGCGGCCTTTTCTTCGAGCTCTTCGTCTTCGTCCTCGTCGGCCTCGATGACGATATCGTCGTCCTCATCCTCCGGAATGGCGGCGAAGTTGAACAGAGATTCGATCTTCACCGGATTTTCCACCGGCTCGCCGCGGTCGATCGCAAAATGCTGAGTGCCGACGGCATTGTCGGCGCCGATGACGATGGAGACGCCAAAGCGGCTTTCGTAATCGACGATCGTCTGGCGCTTGTGGTTGAGCAGGTAGAGGGCAATATCCGGTGTCGTACGCACGGTGATGTCGTGCGTGGTGTTCTTCAGCAGATATTCTTCGATGCCGCGCAGAACATGCAGTGCCACGGAAGACTGTGAGCGCACGTGGCCGGTGCCGCCGCAATGCGAGCAGATCTGCGTGGTGCTTTCGAGAACGGAAGCGCGGATGCGCTGACGCGACATCTCCAATAGGCCGAAATGCGAGATGCGGCCGACCTGGATGCGGGCGCGGTCATTCTTCAGGCATTCCTTCAGCTTCTTCTCGACTGCGCGGTTATTGCGCTTTTCTTCCATGTCGATGAAGTCGATGACGATCAAGCCGGCAAGGTCACGCAGGCGCAATTGGCGCGCGATTTCTTCCGCCGCTTCCAGATTGGTCTGCAGCGCGGTGTCTTCGATCGAGTGTTCACGAGTCGAACGGCCGGAGTTGACGTCGATCGAAACCAGCGCTTCCGTCTGGTTCATGATCAAATAGCCGCCGGAGCGCAACGTCACCTGCGGCTGCAGCATGCGGTCGAGCTGTGCCTCGATGCCGGAGCGCGAGAAGATCGGATGAATGTCGCGATAGGGCTGAACCACCTTGGCGTGGCTCGGCATCAGCATCTTCATGAAGTCTTTCGCTTCACGATAGCCTTCTTCACCGGCCACGATGATTTCGCTGATGTCCTTGTTGTAGAGATCGCGGATCGAGCGCTTGATCAGGCTGCCTTCTTCGTAGACGAGGCAAGGCGCTGTCGAAGCGAGCGTCAGGGTGCGGACGTTTTCCCACAGGCGCATCAGATATTCGAAGTCGCGCTTGACTTCGACCTTGGTGCGGTTGGCACCGGCGGTGCGCAGGATGACGCCCATGCCCTGCGGCACTTCGAGCATCTTTGCGATTTCCTTGAGGCGCTTGCGGTCCTGCGGATTGGTGATCTTGCGGGAGATGCCGCCGCCACGCGCCGTGTTCGGCATCAGGACCGAATAGCGGCCGGCAAGCGAGAGATAGGTGGTCAGCGCCGCACCCTTGTTGCCGCGCTCTTCCTTGGCGACCTGCACCAACAGGATCTGCCGGCGCTTGATGACTTCCTGGATGCGATACTGCTTGCGCGGCTTGCGCTGTACGCGATCCGGAACTTCTTCCATCGCGTCTTCGGCGCCGACGGATTCGATCACTTCTTCTTCCTGGTCGTGATCATCGTCGTCGTCATCGTCATGACGGCGCTTGGAAACGTCAACGTCTTCGGAAATCGAGTCGGTTTCGACCATCGCGGCCATTTCGCCGGACGGGCCTTCTTCGTCCTCGCTGGGTGCGTCGACCGTTGCTGTCGCTTCGACTGCCGGCGCCTCGTCGGCAGGAGCTTCCGCAACCACCTTCTTGCGGCTGCGGCGCGGCTTGGCCTTCTTTACCGGAGCCTCTTCTTCGGCGGGAGCCGCTACCTCAAGGGCAGGGGCCTCTTGCGCAATATCGGCTTCGGCTTCGTCCTTATGGACGATGCCGATGTCAGGCTGTTCCTGCTGGGAAAGATCGAGCGCGGTTTCGACATGTTCGACATCGTCGTCGCGGCGATGCTCTTCGGCTTCCGCCTTCAAGAGCGCCTGCCGGTCGGCGAGCGGGATCTGGTAGTAGTCAGGATGGATTTCGGCAAAGGCCAGGAATCCATGCCGGTTGCCGCCGTAATCCACGAAGGCGGCCTGTAGCGAGGGCTCGACCCTCGTCACCTTGGCGAGATAGATGTTGCCGCGGATTTGCTTCTTGTGCTGCGACTCGAAGTCAAATTCTTCTATGCGGTTCCCGCGAACGACAACAACACGCGTCTCTTCCTCGTGAGACGCATCGATAAGCATTTTGTCTGCCATGAAAGCTGTGCTCCTCGGCGCCCGCATGCGGAAAGGGGCCCGCCTGTCGCTAGGACAGGCTGGATGCAATCCACCATTGCTGCACCGGATAATGAAAGTCGCGATTGGTTGTTTTGCGATGACAGCAGCCAGACAACGGCCGGGACATCAGTTCCCCGGGGTCTGTTCACTTCCTGAAAAAGCTGCTGCGGTACCATCCGTAACCAAACGAGATCGACAATGCCTAAGACCCAACAAACGGGTCCGATGAATGTGCTCTCTAAAGAGCGTTTGGTGGCTCTCCACCGATGAATTTCCCGCGCAAACCGGAAATTCAGATATCCAGTATAGGAGCAGAAGCACTGGAGACGGCGGATGACGGCCGCTTATGGCGCCTAGTACTCGAGGCGGCTGCCTTTGCGGCGACTCTATCCCGTCAACACTTCTACCCTAATATGCGTTGTATGTTTTATCTGTCACAATAGCAAGGGGAAAGCCAAGTATGCCATAATATTGATGGATTCGTCGTATGATGAAGGTGCGGGGACGGCGTTTCCGATTCTTCTCCCGGCGCGCCATCACATCGGCACTATCGCGTCATCCGTGGTTTTCCCGTTATTTTTGGACTTCAAAAACAGCGTTGAAATCAATATGGGGCGCGGTGGGCAGTTGTTAAAGGGATTGCGGCATGCGACGGAGAATGGCGTGAGGGCTTTGCGAATTGCAGCAGTGGCCCTCACAATGATGGCTCTTCCAATTCTTTCGCCGCCTGCGGCGGCTGTGGCCGCAGCCGATCCGTTGCTCGCCTATGGCGCACGCATCGCCGGCGACGATGCTCGCACGCGAATCGTCATCGATTTGGACCGCGAGCCGACGTTCTCGGTCCATTATCTCGACAACCCCGTGCGCATCATCATCGACCTTCCGGCAACCGCCTTCGGCTTTCCGGCTGCTGATCTGAAGCCGATCGGCCTCTTCAAGGATATACGCTACGGCACCATGGATGAGGACAGCGCCCGCATCGTGCTGACCGCGACCAAGCCGGTGAAGCTGGTCATGGCCAAGGTGCAACCCGACGAAAACGGCAAGGGGCATCGCCTTGTCCTCGACGCCGAGATGCTGCCCGCCGGGCAATTTGCTGACCTTATCAAGCAGCAGAGCTGGACCAACGATGACACGGCAAAGGATGTCGGTCCGGTGGCGCCGATCGAAAAGGCTGATCCGAGCACGTTCCTCGTAGCTGTCGATGCTGGTCACGGCGGTATCGACGCCGGCGCGACAGCCAGCGATGGCGTCACGCAGGAAAAGGAAATCACACTCACCTTCGCCAAGCTCCTGGCTGACAAATTGAACGCCCAACCCGGCATCAAGGCCTTCCTGACGCGCGACAAGGATGAATATCTGTCGCTGTCGGAGCGGGTGACCATCGCCCGGCAGAACCATGCCTCGCTGTTCATCTCGCTGCATGCCGACACACTGAAGCAGAAGGATATCCGAGGAGCCACGGTCTACACGATCTCCGACAAGGCTTCCGACAAGCTCGCAGGTGAAGTCGCCGACCGCGAGAACAATTCCGATCAGCTCGCCGGTGCCGAGACGCAGACCCAGCCTGCGGCCGTCGCCGACATCCTGATGGATTTGACGCGGCGTGAGACGCAGGCGTTTTCCATATCGCTGGCGCAGGATGTGCTGACCTCGTTCAATGGCCAGATCTCTATGATCAACAATCCGCATCGCCATGCCGGCTTCCGGGTGTTGCAGGCGCCCGATGTTCCCTCCATTCTGCTCGAACTTGGCTTCCTTTCGAACAAGGATGATGAGAAGCTGCTGCTCGATCCCGATTGGCGGCAGAAATTGGCCGACCGGCTGACCGATGCCGTGAAACAATACCGCGCTTCGACCATTGCGAACGGCGGCTGAGAATGTGGACGGTGAGCGCCGTTCGTGTCTTCCATGTAACAGCCACTGCTTATGGGCTGGGATGAAGTGAGGAATACTGGCGGTGAGCCCTATTTTGCTCACATTCCCGCCTTTACAGCGAAGTATTGTTTGCCCGCGGGCGGCATGCACGGCTTTGTGCCGTTGCCGTCTTGCATTAACACCGTGAGCGTGCAAAACGCCCGTGAATGTGCGATGGTCTCGCACATGCGCCGCATGAAGAAGAAGCACCGGTAGCATCATATGGTCAGACTGATTGGATATTTCTTTGGACTGGGCTGCATCCTCTTCCTGGGTGCGGCGGCCGCGGCGGCTATTTATCTGAGCGTCGTCTCCAAGGATCTGCCCGACTACGAGGTCCTCGCGAAGTATGCGCCGCCTGTGACGACCCGCATTCATGCCGGCAACGGCGCGCTGATGAAGGAATATTCGCGGGAGAACCGGCTGTTCTTGCCGATCCAGGCCATTCCGGACCGCGTCAAGGCCGCTTTCCTCTCAGCGGAAGATAAGAACTTCTACAATCATCCCGGCGTCGATGTCGGCGGCCTGATGCGCGCCGTCGCGGTCAACCTCCAGAATATCGGTTCCGGCCGCCGTTTTGTCGGCGCGTCGACCATAACCCAGCAGGTCGCCAAGAATTTCCTGCTTTCGGCCGACCAGACCTTCGACCGCAAGATCAAGGAAGCGATCCTCTCCTTCCGCATCGAGCAGACCTACAGCAAGGACAAGATCCTCGAACTCTATCTCAACGAGATTTATTTCGGCCTCAATTCCTATGGCATCGCCGGTGCCGCGCTCACCTATTTCGACAAGTCGGTGAACGAGCTGACCATTGCCGAATCGGCCTACCTCGCCTCGCTGCCCAAGGGTCCGTCCAACTATAATCCGTTCCGCCACCCCGATGCTGCAATGACCCGCCGCAACTGGGTCATCGACCGTATGGTCGAGAATGGCTATGTCAGCCAGAGCGACGGTGAGGACGCCAAGAAGCAGCCGCTCGGCGTCGTGCCGCCGAAGAACGGCCCGTCGCTCTTCGCCTCTGACTATTTTTCCGAAGAAGTCCGCCGCCAGTTGATCGACCAGTATGGCGAGAAGACGCTTTATGAGGGTGGGCTTTCGGTACGCACCTCGCTCGATCCGCAAATGCAGCTGGAAGCGCGCAAGGCACTACAAGACGGTCTCGTCGACTATGACGAGCGCCGCGGCTTCCACGGGCCGATCAAGCAGATTGCGACATCGCAGGACTGGGGTCCGGAGCTCGCCAAGATCCCGGCCTTTAGTGATGTGCCGGAGTGGCAGTTGGCCGTTGTGCTCTCCGTTTCCGACCAGACAGTCGATATCGGCCTGCAGCCGGATGTCGACGCCGCGGGCAAGGTCGCGACCGACCGCAAGCGCGGTACGATCGCCGCGGCAGACATGCGCTGGGCCTATCGCTCGGCCAATGGCGGCAAGACGGCGAAATCGCCGAACGGTGTGCTGAACCCTGGTGACGTGATATACGTCCAGAAGACCGGCGATGCGGATTCCAGCACCTATCGCCTCCGCCAGCCTCCGAAGGTGCAGGGTGGCCTCGTTGCGATGGACCCGCATACCGGCCGCGTGCTGGCCATGGTCGGCGGCTTCTCCTATGCGCAGTCGGAATTCAACCGCGCCACCCAGGCAAAGCGCCAGCCGGGCTCGTCCTTCAAGCCCTTCGTTTACGCAGCGGCCATGGACAATGGCTACACGCCGGCTTCGGTCATTCTCGACGATCCTCTCCAGATCACGCTCAGCAACGGGCAGGTCTGGAAGCCGGAAAACTATGAAGGTGAGGGCGGCGGCGCCCATACGCTGCGCTTTGCCATCGAGCATTCGCGCAACCTGATGACCGTGCGTCTCGCCGCCGATATGGGCATGCCGCTAGTCGCCGAATATGCCGACCGCTTCGGGATTTACGACAAAATGAACCCGGTGCTTGCCATGGCGCTTGGCGCCGGGGAAACGACGGTGCTGCGCATGGTTTCGGCCTATTCGGTCATCGCCAATGGCGGCAAACAGATCAAACCGACATTGATCGACCGCATTCAGGACCGTTACGGAGCGACCATCTTCAAGCACGAGGAACGTGTCTGCGATACCTGCAATGTCAGCGACTGGCAGAACCAGGATGAGCCCGTCATTGCCGACAATCGCGAGCAGGTGCTTGATCCGATGACTGCATATCAGGTCACGTCGATGATGCAGGGCGTCGTCATCCGCGGCACGGCCGCCGGCAAGGTGAAGCTCAATACCGATGTCGCCGGCAAAACCGGTACGACCAACGACGAAAAGGATGCCTGGTTCGTCGGCTTTACGCCGAGCCTCGTCGCCGGCCTTTATGTCGGCTACGACACGCCAAGCACACTCGGCCGCGGCGCGACCGGCGGCTCGATTGCCGCGCCGATCTTCAACGAGTTCATGCAGGCCGCCACCAAGGATCAGCCGCCGCAGAAGTTTCAGGTTCCGGCAGGTATGAACATGATGGCCGTCAACCGCGCGACCGGCATGGCTGCGCAGCCCGGTGATCCTGACGCCATTATGGAGGCCTTCAAGCCCGGCACCGGCCCGGCCACGACCTATACGGTCATTGGCGGCGGCGATGCCTCGGCGCAGGTCGCGCCCGAGGAAATTTTGAAGACCTCGCCTCAGGCCAACCAGGCGGTGACTTCAGGTGCGGGCGGTCTCTTCTGATCCCATCGGGTTTGTCCAATGATCTTGCCGCGGGGCTTTACAGTCGCGGCATGTATATCTATGTCACCAGCACTCTTTGAATTGAACAGCGGTTCACATCGAACGGCCGAATAAAGAAGCAGGATTATGCGAGCGGAAATCGAGAAAATAGTCGACGAAACCAAGCAGGCCATAAGCCTGCTGAGGAGGCATCTTTGACTGGGATCAGGCGGTAAGGCGACTGGACTGGTTGAACAATAAGGCAGAGGACCCGACCCTCTGGAACGATGCCGCCGAGGCGCAGAAGCTGATGCGCGAGCGCCAGCAGCTCGATGATGGCATCAGCGGCGTGCGCGCTCTCGAGCAGCAGCTTACCGACAATATCGATTTGATCGAGCTTGGCGAGGAAGAGGGCGATGCCGACGTTGTCCGCGAAGCCGAAGAGGCTCTCAAAGGCCTGAAGGCGGAAGCTGCGCGCCGGCAGGTAGAGGCTATGCTCTCGGGCGAAGCCGATTCCAACGATACCTATGTCGAAGTCCATTCAGGCGCCGGCGGCACCGAGAGCCAGGACTGGGCGAACATGCTGCTGCGCATGTATACCCGCTGGGCCGAACGCCAGCGTTTCAAGGTGGAGTTGCTCGAAGTCCATGACGGCGAAGAAGCCGGCATCAAGTCGGCAACGCTTTTGGTGAAGGGCCATAATGCCTATGGCTGGCTGAAGACCGAATCGGGCGTTCACCGCCTGGTCCGCATCTCGCCCTATGACAGTAACGCGCGTCGTCATACGTCTTTCTCGTCGATCTGGGTCTATCCCGTCGTCGACGACTCGATTCAGATCGATATTAACGAAAGCGACTGCCGCATCGACACCTACCGTTCGTCCGGCGCCGGCGGCCAGCACGTCAATACAACAGACTCGGCCGTGCGCATCACGCACATCCCGACCGGCATCGTCGTGCAGTGCCAGCAGGAACGCTCGCAGCACAAGAACCGCGCCAAGGCCTGGGACATGCTGCGCGCCCGCATGTACGAAGCGGAATTGATGAAGCGGGAAGAAGCGGCCAACGCCGAAGCCGCCTCGAAGACCGATATCGGCTGGGGTCACCAGATCCGCTCCTACGTCCTGCAGCCTTATCAGCTCGTCAAGGACCTGCGGACCGGCGTTGCCAGCACGGCCCCGGACGACGTGCTCGACGGCGATCTCAACGAGTTCATGGAAGCCGCCCTCGCGCACCGCATCAGCGGCGCGGCCGATGCAGTCGTGGACGACGTGGATTAGGAGCCGGACCTGTTTGATGGATGAAAAAGCCCCGGAAACGGGGCTTTTTTGTTGGTTGAATTGCCGCTTGTGCACCGATGCGCAAGCAAACCTCAATCGGAAAACTGTTCCGCCAGTATCCGCTCCGACCATGATCGGTCCGGATCGGAGAGAATGCGCGCCGTCGTATCTTCGGTCTGGGCGATCCTGACGCTCACGACCGATTTGACTTCGGTATTGTCGGCGACGGCGTTGACGGGGCGTTTTTCCGCCTCCAGCACGGCGATGTCGATCGTCACCTTATTGGGCAGAAGCGCGCCACGCCAGCGGCGCGGGCGAAAGGCGCTGACAGGGGTGATGGCGAGCAGCGGCGCCTCCAGCGGCAGGATAGGGCCGTGGGCGGAGAGATTGTAGGCGGTGGAGCCGGCCGGCGTCGTCACCATCAGCCCGTCGCAGATCAGCTCCGGCAGACGGACATGGCCGTCGATCTCGACCCTGAGCTTGGCCGCCTGATAGGACTGGCGAAACAATGACACCTCGTTGATGGCGAGCGCGACGGACGTGCTGCCGTCTGCGTTGCGCGTGCTCATCTGCAACGGATGAAAGGCATTTTCGACAGCCGCTTCAATGCGCTCGGCCAGGCATTCGGTGTGGTAATCGTTCATCAGGAAGCCGATGGAGCCACGGTTCATACCATAGACGCGCTTGCCGGAGTTCATCGTATTGTGCAGCGTCTGCAGCATGAAGCCATCGCCGCCGAGCGCAACGACGATATCCGCATCTTCCTGTGGCGTCTGGCCGTAAAGGCGAATCAATTCCTCCCGCGCGGCTTGGGCTTCCGATGCGGTGGATGCGAGAAAACAAACAGATTGAAAAGCGCGTGACATGCAATGTCCTTTGAATAGCCATACTAGGTAATGATATTCACCCTATGCGACAAGACGTTTTGCAAAGACTGGTGAATCCGTAGGGATCTTTGATCTGCGGTACCAAAGCCAAACGGCCGATTTTCTCTTTACAGGAAAGAAAAATCTGCTACTTGGCATGCCGATGTGCCCTTGTAGCTCAGTTGGTAGAGCACCTGATTTGTAATCAGGGGGTCGCGGGTTCGAACCCTGCCGGGGGCACCATCTTATTTCTTGGCTTTTGATTTTGCTGCGTTTTTCGCGCTAAATCCCTCACCGGATTTAGGGTGAGGGGCTAGAATGTTCTCGAGCTGTTCTGAAACGATGCGCGAAGACTTCACGCCGAGTCGGGCGCGATCGGCTCCGCGGGTGTAAACTTCGGCTTGTTTTGAGTTCGCCCAGCCGAACTGGCTCATCAGTTCGTGAGCAGTCGCGCCGCCATTTGCGGCGAGCGTCGCCGCCAATTTCCCCACGCCGTGCGTATTCTTCTGGCGGCGGTAGAGGCAAAGCGCTGGCAGAAGTTGAGCCGCAATCCATTTCGGGTCCTATCTTGCGCATGGCAAAACAATGGGAACGATATTGAAACATCCTTGGCTGACCGGTCCAGTAGCCATCTGAAATCATTATGTTCTGTCTGTCCCTCAGGAGCCGCCAAACGAACGCCTTGCCGAACAGGAAAAGGCCCACAATCGTCCTGAAGCCCGTTGGCCAGCTTTCCGTCTTCCCGAGCTGGAACGGTCTATAGCGCGCCTCTCACAGGATTATAATATTCGGCGGCTTGCTGAACCGAGCGGTGGCGCGACTGCTGCATCGCTTCAAGGAGAGGAACGCCCAACCGCGGCCCATGAGCCTAAAACTCTCCACGCTCCAGCCCGGCCATCGCCGCACGCCGCTTGACGATATTGTTGACCGATTTTGGATCGTCAGCGGCTAAGAGTGAAATGCTTTAAGGTCAGTTATTTTTTGGACGTCGGTCGGGGGCCTATCGCTTCAAATGGATCCATTTTGCGGTCGTATGGGGTGACACAGGGCAACTCAGGCAAATACGGTAATACAGACAGCCATCCAGATTAACGTCGTCCCCAGTGCCATCGCTCGCCTGGCGACGACGACTTTGTCTCCATCCTCCTCCGCTACAGGTGTGGTCACAATCCAAGGCACGGAACCAAGTGCTGCAAATCCGACGATAGCTACAACCATCACAAGATAATCGATTGTATGCCAGCGCCCCTGTTCATACACCCCCCAGTAACCCAGAAAGGCCATTCCCACTGCAAACATGGTGGCGGAGGCAGAGCAAAGCCCTGTAACGGACCCGGTAGGTGCGCGCATGTTGCTTTTTCCACGTGTTTGCGAGTTCATGACGCGATATCCACGACGGTTGGCTGTCTCACTGCAAATATGTCAGGAATTGAGCGCGGCGTGAAGCGCTGGTGGCCCTCTGGGACGGCCGCGAGGTTCCCTGCCTCGATATGGGATGCTGGGCGATCGGCGGCCCGTTTTATGCCGGCGACGTACCGCTTGGCCGGGCGAAGTCGGTGACGATGAATCGATCCGCGCTGTCGAACGGGCGGTGGATCTCGGCATTCGCTTCTTCGACACCGCCTCGAATTATGGAGCAGGGCATTTCGAAGAGGTGGTCGGTCGGGCGATCGAGGCGATATCGTCATCGCCATTGGCGTGCCTCGGATCGCTGGTCGCCCTGGGGTATCGGCAGGCTGCCATTAGATGCGTCGGGTGATAAAGCACCCCGCAAAGGAAGGGGGATGGAGCGCGTCGGCGTCATGGATGGATATCTCGAACCATCAGCTAGCCTTCAGGAGCCGAACAAGCCGCCTCTGCGAATTCTGATGGGTAGCGGTGAGGGGAGCCGTGGAAATTCCACAGCAATATCAATTGGCTTGATTGCCCTCAATTTCGATCCTAAGTGATTGATAATGCCCATTGTTGGCATAACTGCCGGGGGCACCAAATTATTTCAACGATTTAGCTGAGTTGTTCGCCGCTCACCGCTGGTGCAGAAAACCAGCGGCGACGGCACGCTATTGAAATTCCGCTGCCCTTTGAAATGGTCAGCAGGATCGCTAACATACGATTCTCGTCATCGCAGCGTGTAGGAAGATATGACCGTTAAGCCCAAGAAGCCCAAACTCGAACACTCCGAGCTCTCCGGCGAATTTACCGAGGACGGCGTGACCGTGCTCGTCGATATCTTCCGTCCCGCAGGCACGCAAGAAGATTGGCGGATGGAAGTCATCACGCCTGAAGAGGATCTGATCGAATGGGAAGAGCCTTTCGCGACCGACCGCGAAGCCTTCGATGAATTCCTGGCGACGATCGCACGCGATGGCATTAGAACATTCTTTGACGATTCGGATCCTATGGTTCACTAAGCTGCGCTCGCGCGCTCGGTATGGCTTTGAGTTGCATTGGCGTCGGCAGGCGCAGCCGGACCTCCGGCAGAGGATCCGTCGGGGATCTGCGCATTTACAACTTCTAAAATAGGCATACACTCTCTCCCATCAGCGGCGGGCGAGGGAACGTCCATGCGCAAGGCATCGAGGCATATTGTCTTAGGATTGTCGCTTGTTGTGATCGCGGTGATTGCAAACGCACCGGCGTTGGCTGGGCAGGACTGCTACTGTAAAAACAGGGACGGGAAGCTGCACACGGTCGGCGAGGTCGCCTGTGTGACAGTGGACGGCAAGAGCTATCTCGCGCAGTGCGAGATGAACCTTAACGTCACCTCCTGGTCGAAGCTGCAGGATGGATGCCCGATCACAGAGCGGTCGCTGTGGCAGCAATCGGCTTGGCATCCGCAGCCGATTGCGGTTCGCTGAACAGTTTTCTGCCCAGAGCAATTCCAGCAAAAGCGCGAAGCGGTTTTCCGTCCGGAATTGCGGAAAAACAAAGGGATAGAGCGGTTCTGCGATTCCGTGAAAAGCTGAACCGCTCTAGTGGCAACGGTATGCGCGCTCCGAAATGGCGCTCATGCCCGAGCGGGTCATGAGTTCGTAGAGAATGCGCCGGCCGAAGGGATTGTGCAGACGGACGGCGTCGGACCCCAGAAAATGCGTTTCCGCCAATTCGAAGGCTCTGAGATGCGGCGCCCGCAGGATTGCCGCTCGATAGAAATCATGAAATTCGCGCCGGCAGACATAGGTCTTGTATTTGGTCATGCAGAAGGCCGAGAAGGCCTCATCGTTGTCGCGGAGAAAATCGGCGACGCCGACGGTGACTTCCGGCCAGGCGGGATTGAAAGTGTCGTCGAAGACGATGACACCATGATCGGCTGCTGTCTCCTTTGCCAACCGGCTGTCGGCTACGAGATTCGGCAACATGTGCCCGCCGTCGACACTGAAGAAGCGCACCTCGCCGACCTTGCTCAATATATCCTCCGGCGATAGCTCCGAGCTGTCACCGACGACAAGCAGGTCCTCGTTGACGGGCAGGCCGAGCCGCTCGCCATTCTCGAGAAACGATCGGTACTGTTCGGAAATCCCATCCGACATCTCCCCGATATCGAAGAGATCTATGCCGAGTACACGATCATCCGGCGATGCGATCTTTTTCAGGAGAAAATAAGAACGACCGAAAAAGACGCCGATTTCGGCAATTCCGCCGCCCAGTCCATGTTCTCGCTGACGTTCCAAAATAGAAAGATAAACAAGGGCATCCGGCGGATCGATATATCCTTCCACACTACGCAATTCGTGGAAGATGAATTTACGGATATTCGATAATATCATGCGCCCTGTGCCTGTTTTCCCGATATGTGACAATAATGACCGGGGTTCAGACCGGCTTAACCTAACATAGTCACAATTCTCGGGCGTCAACCCGTGAGCGGAATATCGGGTATCTAAGCGGCGTCGCGATCTCTGGGATTCGCTCCCTGCGCTTTAGGTTCCTGGTTTTTGCGCATGTCGTTGTCGCAAAACCGCTGCGCACTTTTGCGCGACAAGCTTTAACCGCCCTGTTTGCGGACCAATACCATCGGTTCTCCTTCTTCCTCTTCGGATATCTGGAAGCTGCCATCCGGCCGCATGTCGAAGGAGAGCGAAGAGCCGTCGGTGCCCATCATGACCAGGCCGAAACCCTCCATAACCCAGAGGGAAAGCTTGAGATCGCGGATGTCGGCGGGGCAGTCGCCGCCCAGTGACATTTTTGGTGTCCCGTCTTGGTCTGTATCGCTTGACAGCGTGACGCTGCAGACGGCTTTGCCGTCAGGCTGCTGGATCTGCCAGGCGCCGGCAAGACTTGCGATGGTTGGAACGTGGTCTGCATCGCCAACCGCCGGCAACAGCCACATCGGGTCGCCCTCTTCGCTTTCCCAGGGCGAACCTTCTTCCTCCTGGAAACGAGCTATCACCTTCTGCGTCGCGTCGATAAGAGTGAGCGAGCCGTCGTCGCTGAAATTCCAGGCAGTCGCCTTGGCAAGCGGGGGCAGAGCCGTGGCGCAGGCATCCGCGCCGCTGATGGCGTAGCCACCGGTTGCGGGGCTTGTTTCGAAGGTGAGGCGGCAACCCTTGGCGCCGCTCTCGGGCGCCAGCAGCCATGTGCCGGCTTGCGCCTTGACGAGTTCGTCATCGGCTGCGTCAGCCGGTTGGCTGGCGAGAATGAGGACGGCCGAAGCCGCCGCGAGACCAAAAGTGCGGATCAAGGCAAATTCCCCCAAATCTGTTGCGGCAGCCCCAGTGCCGCTAGATTTTCAGATAGGACCGCGCTGCATAGAGGGCGATCGCGGCCGCGTTCGAGACGTTGAGTGATTTGATCGCCCCCGGCATGTCGAGCCGCGCCAGCGCGTTCACCGTTTCCCGCGTCTTCTGGCGCAGCCCCTTGCCCTCCGAGCCGAGGACGAGGGCAACTTTCTCGCCCGAAAACGTGCCTTCGAGCGGCGCCGGTCCCTCCGAATCAAGGCCAATGGTGATGAAGCCGAGGTGGTGCAGCTCGCCGAGCGCATCGGCAAGATTGGTGATCTGTATATAGGGTATCAGCTCCAGCGCGCCGGAAGCGGATTTCGCCAGCACGCCCGATTCGGTCGGACTATGCCGCTGGGTGGTGATGACCGCGCCGGCGTCGAATGCCACGGCCGAGCGCATGATGGCGCCGACATTGTGCGGGTCGGTCACCTGATCGAGCACCAGCAGCAGTGGGCTGTCCTTTAACGCCTCCAGGCGACGCACGGGCAGGGGACGCGTCTCCAGCATCACGCCTTGGTGGATCGCTTCGGGACCAAGCACCTTGTCGATATCCTGCGGCGAGACGATCTCGACGGGAATGCTGAGTTCGTCGACCGGTCCGATCTCAAGCCGCACCAGCGCGTTTTGCGTTGCCGACAGCTTGATGTTCTTGCGCTCGGGGTTGGCAAGGGCCGCGCGGACCGTATGCAGGCCATAGAGATAGACCTGATCGGGCGCCAGCGCCGGTGGCTTCCAGTCATCTGCGCCCGGTCGTTTGCGCTTCTGCGGTTGCGGCGTCGGGATTTCGCCACGCTCACGCTTGGCATCGCGATGCGCGCGCCGCAGGGTGGCGTAATGCGTGTCTTGGGCCGACTTGTCGCCAGCGGTGTTTTCAGGGCCGGAACGGCCGGATATTTTGTCTTTGCTCATGCGGCTTTATAGCGGGAGCGCCCTTGAGCGCATAGTCCTCTTTCGTCTGTGGGCTTTTGCAGCAAGTTGAAATTTTTTCGTCATTTTTGGCGGGACCTCATGTTGACAGACGGAAACGGTGCGGTCATATACGCGGCGCAGATCGCGGCGGCGACGTCCGGTCTGGCAAGCTTGGTCGCAAGATCCAGTCGGAAAACTGGAGGGATGCCCGAGTGGTTAAAGGGGACGGACTGTAAATCCGTTGGCTCAGCCTACGTTGGTTCAAATCCAACTCCCTCCACCATTCCGCACAGGATCTTGGCCACCCGCGGGTATAGCTCAATGGTAGAGCAGCAGCCTTCCAAGCTGAATACGCGGGTTCGATTCCCGCTACCCGCTCCAAGTTCTTCAAACAGTTAGCTATGCCCTCGTGTCACTGGTGTTTTTCAGTGCGGGCGTCTTTTATTTTCCGTTTGCTTCCAATCTGTCGATGCCTAGGCGGCGGCCCAAGAAATTGCCGTCACCCCCCAAGCGCGCAAAGAGAGTGCGAGAGCTTTGCCATCGGATCTGCCGACCTATCGGCCAGTGTCGCTATTTGTTCCCTTCGGCACGGGGCAGAATTATGCGGTGATAATGGCCGCCCGGCCGGCCGTCGCGGCGATATTCAGGGCGATGATGCATCGAATGCTCGGGTCGTCCATGTCTGTGGTAGCTGCGGTGATCATTGCGATATCGATAGCGTTCGGTGCGATATCGCGGTCGGCACCAGTTGTTGCCGCCATATATGACCGTGCCGCCGTAGTAGCCGCCACTGTAGTAGCCGCCGGTGTACCCGTTGTAGCCGTAAGGGCCGCTTTCGCTGACACAGCTCGAAAGCAGGCCAGCGAGCCCTAGGACGACGGCCGCGAGTAGAGATTTGCTCCGCATGAATGTTCCTCCTGCAGAGCTATATGGAGCGAAATATGCGACCGGCAATTGAGGGAACGGACGAAAGCTCCGCTGTGGTTTCAAATATTTGCCGACCGCTGGCTAGGCTGGAAGTCTTTTGCGGCAGCTACTCGGTGGATACAGGAACCGCGCGCCGAATCGGAGGCTGGGCGATTTGTCGATCGTTCGCATCGTGCGCCATTGCTGTCGCGAGAATGGCGCACGCCGGTCTTCGCTCCGGCCATATCGTGACAGGACTGCCTGCTTTGCATCTTTAACGTGAGGCCTTGCTTAAACAGAATGGGGCGATAGATAGCAACAAGCCAACTTAGATGGGGGAGTACCCAATGGGAATTTTTGCCAAAATCAAGAGCGCGATCTGGGGCGAGGCGAAGGCGGCGGAAGTTAAGCCTGCGGCCACTCAAACAGCCGCTGCCGGTGGCGCTCCGACAGCCGCGCCTGCACAGGCACCTTCTTCTTCCGCGGGATCGGCACCAACCGCGGGTGCCCAGGCCGCGCCGGCCCAAGCCGCGCCTGTGGATATCGCATCGATCCTCGATGCAGCCGTTAAAAAGAGCGGCCAGAAACTCGACTGGAAACATTCGATCGTCGACCTAATGAAGGCGCTCGGCATGGATGCGAGCCTTGCAGAACGCAAGGAGCTTGCACAGGAGCTGGGCTATACCGGCGACGCCGGGGATTCCGCGAAGATGAACATGTTCCTGCACAAGGCTCTGATGAAGAAGCTTTCGGAGAACGGTGGCAAAGTACCGGCCGACCTGCTTGATTGATTGCAGCACATTGTTCGAAGGGCAGCGTCCTTTCTAAGGCTGCCTATCATCGCGCCCTCTCTTTAGTTGGGGAGGGGGTCTTTCTTGCTCGGTGATCCACAGATGGGCTTGGTTTCCGGAGGCGGCTTGGACATCTGGAACTATTTCCTCAGCATGCCTATCTAAGCACCTGAACCGGCAAATGCTTTTACGTCTTTCCGGATCGGCCGGCGAAACCTTCGCGGCGAATCAATGTCGAAGGCGCGTATTGTCCGCCATCGGCTACAGTTCGCCAAGAATAGGGCCTGCAATTAAGTCTTGCGCAAATGCGACGAAAGCCTTAAACGGCGGCACTAAACCGGTTCGCCGGGGTCACCCATTTACGTTCACAGGAAGCATTCAAATGGCAAAGAGTAAGTTTGAGCGCAATAAGCCGCACGTTAACATCGGCACGATCGGCCACGTTGACCACGGCAAGACGTCTCTGACGGCAGCGATCACGAAGTACTTCGGTGAGTTCAAGGCGTATGACCAGATCGACGCGGCTCCGGAAGAAAAGGCGCGCGGTATCACGATTTCGACGGCGCACGTTGAATATGAGACAGCAGCACGTCACTATGCGCACGTCGACTGCCCCGGCCACGCTGACTATGTGAAGAACATGATCACGGGTGCGGCACAGATGGACGGTGCGATCCTGGTTTGCTCGGCTGCTGACGGCCCGATGCCGCAGACGCGCGAACACATCCTGCTGGCGCGCCAGGTCGGCGTTCCGGCGATCGTTGTGTTCCTGAACAAGGTCGACCAGGTTGACGACGCCGAGCTTCTCGAGCTTGTCGAGCTGGAAGTGCGCGAGCTTCTGTCGTCCTACGACTTCCCGGGCGATGACATCCCGGTTGTCAAGGGTTCGGCGCTTGCTGCTCTGGAAGACAGCGACAAGAAGATCGGTGAAGATGCGATCCGCGAGCTGATGGCAGCGGTTGACGCCTACATCCCGACGCCTGAGCGTCCGATCGACCAGCCGTTCCTGATGCCGATCGAAGACGTGTTCTCGATCTCCGGCCGTGGTACGGTTGTGACGGGCCGCGTCGAGCGTGGCATTGTCAAGGTTGGTGAAGAAGTCGAAATCGTCGGCATTCGTCCGACGTCGAAGACGACGGTGACCGGCGTTGAAATGTTCCGCAAGCTGCTCGATCAGGGCCAGGCCGGCGACAACATCGGCGCGCTGATCCGCGGTGTGAACCGTGACGGCGTCGAGCGTGGCCAGATCCTTGCCAAGCCGGGCACTGTCAAGCCGCACAAGAAGTTCAAGGCGGAAGCCTACATCCTGACGAAGGAAGAGGGTGGCCGTCATACGCCGTTCTTCACGAACTACCGTCCGCAGTTCTACTTCCGCACGACGGACGTGACCGGCATCGTGACGCTTCCGGAAGGCACGGAAATGGTTATGCCTGGCGACAACATCACGGTTGACGTCGAGCTGATCGTTCCGATCGCGATGGAAGAAAAGCTGCGCTTCGCTATCCGCGAAGGCGGCCGCACCGTCGGCGCTGGTATCGTCGCAAGCATCGTCGAGTAATCTCGAATTATTCGTTGGTTACGAGGGCCCCGCTGGAAACAGCGGGGCCTTTCGCATTTCGGAGGAAGCTGATGGGATTGATCGTTTTGACAGGCGCATCCGGTTCCGGAAAGACGGCGATCGCCGACGCGATTGCCGAGAGGTATCCGGATGACTTTGCGGTCTATCGGTTCGATAGCATCGCTGTACCGCCGGTCGATGCGATGATCAGGGATCACGGGTCGCCGGAAGCCTGGCAGCGCGACAAGACTATCGAATGGATGGCGCGCTTGGCGAAGGTTGCAGGGAGTGGAAAGCCCGTCCTGTTCGAAGGGCAGATGCGGATTTCCTTCATCACCGAAGCGGCCACGGCGGCAGATATCGACGGCTACAGGCTGCTATTGGTCGATTGCGACGACACGACCAGGGCGCAGCGGCTCGCAGTCGGGAGACGCCAGCCGGAGCTCGCGGATCAAAACATGATGAATTGGGCAGCCTATCTGCGCAGGGAAGCGGTCCTGAACGGTTGCGAGATCTTCGATACCAGCCAGCTTTCGCTCGACCAATGCGCCGCCCACGTGCGGAAGCATTTGCGCGGACAGGCGCTATAAATCACTCCATCAGCCAAGTCTCTGGTCGGTGACTTTCGGCAAGCTATCCAGTTCGACTAGAGCCCTGCGGAGAATATCGGCAATAAAATCGGTCTTGCCGCCGGTATAGTAATCCCAATCGCCGTTTGCTTCCTCTGCCAGGCGCCGCTTCAGTGCCGCGTAGCTCTTGGCGGTTTCGAGATGGGAGCAAAGGTAATCGCGAAAGAGGATGCGATCATGATGGGCGAGATTGCCCGGCATGCATAGATAGAGGCGTGTGCCATAAGGCGTTTCGTTCTTGGTGAAAGCCCATCTGCCGGCTCCGTGTAGATCGCCATGGAAGATATAGCCATCTTTCTCTAGACGTTCCGTGGCGTCGATCCTTGCTTCATCCGATGAGAGCACGGCATCGATATCGAGCTTGGGCTTGGCGCAAAGTCCGGGGACGGCTGTGCTTCCAATATGGTGAATAGCGGCCGGATGGCCGAGCAGGGCGGCGATTGCCTCGCGCCGGCTTTCGAAGAGAGCCGGCCATGCAGGATCGTAGTCGACAAGCCCAATCGCACGCATTTCGCTCTTTGACTCTCCTTCGCCCGTGCATCACGAAATTGTGGCTGGGAAGCCCGTTGTGCGCGTTGCCTATCGGCCGGTGGAGGCAATCTAACTGCTTCGCCCGCCTTGCGAAATGCCAGAAAGGGTCTATCTATCGCTCGATTTCACCAGGAGGATGTTTCATGAAAAAGCGCATATTGTTTACCGGCGGCAGCGGCAAGGCCGGGCGTCACACCGTTCCCTGGCTGGTCAATGCCGGTTACGAGGTCCACAATGTCGATCTCGTGCCGCTGAACAGCCCCGGCGTCACCAATCTGAATGCCGATGTCACCGATGCGGGACAAGTCTACAACGTGCTCACGATGCATCGGGATTTCCCCGATCTCGATCAGGGTAAGGGTGTGCAGCCCTTTGACGTCGTCGTGCATTTCGCCGCTGTGCCGCGCATCCTGCTGAAGCCGGACAACGAAACCTTCCGCATCAATACGATGAGCACCTACAACGTCATCGAAGCAGCGGCAAAGCTCGGCATCAAGAAGATCATCGTTGCCTCCAGCGAAACGACCTATGGCGTCTGCTTCGCCGAAGGCCATCGGGATTTCCACCAGTTCCCCTTGGAGGAGGACTATGATGTCAATCCGATGGATTCCTACGGTCTGTCGAAGGTCTTGAACGAGAAGACGGCCCGCGCCTTCGCCGAGCGGTTCGGCATTGACGTCTATGCGCTACGCATCGGCAACGTCATCGAGCCCCACGAATATGAGCGCTTCCCGGAGTATTTCGCCAATACCGATATCCGCAAGCGAATCGCCTGGAGCTATATCGACGCCCGTGATCTCGGTCAGATCGTCCATCTCTGCATCGAAAAAAGCGGTCTCGGCTTTCAGGTGTTCAACGCCGCCAACGACACGGTATCGGCCAACACGCCGTCCCGGGAACTGGCTGCCAAGTACTACCCGAACGTGCCTTTCACCCGCGAGATCGGCGAATATGAAGGCCTGCTCTCCAACCGCAAGATCCGTGAGGTTTTGGGGTTCAAGGAAGAGCACAACTGGCGCCGTTACGTGAAGGTTTGAAACTACACTACCGGCCAATATGAAAGCCGGGCGCCGTCGCGACGCCCGGTCGAAACCTCGCAAAGGGAGGGGTCCCTCTCCATTTGTTACGGACGAAAACCAAAAATGCTTCCGCAAACACTCGACAAATATCCGGGTTGAAGTAAGTAGGTTTGCGTTCGCGAGGCGTATCGTGGAAATTGCAGTGGCATTCGCGCTTCGTGTTATGAATGAACATCATGTGGCTTACGGGCCTGCAGGATGTTAGGCAGCGCGATTTGCGTTGCGATGGAAAGCTAGTTCAACCGGCTGATCTCTTTGGCGGTCAGCCGCTTCGGAGGGACCATGAACGACGGTGTTGCACGTATTTTTGTCGGCTTTGATTCCAAGGAGGTCGTCGCCTATCACGTCCTCGCGCAAAGCATAATCGAGCGCTCTTCGATCCCGGTGGTGTTTTCACCGATCGTTCTCAGCAATCTCGACGGCATTTTCACGCGCGAGCGCAATCCGCTGCAGTCGACCGAGTTTTCCTTCTCCCGCTTCCTGGTTCCCTACCTCAGCGATTACGAGGGCTGGAGCATCTTCATGGATTGCGACATGCTCGCCCGCGCCGATATTGCCGAACTCTGGGAGTTGCGCGACGATCGCTATGCCGCAATGTGCGTCAAGCATGACTATCAGCCGAAAATCGAAACGAAGTTCCTTGGCCAGACTCAGACCAAATATGAAAAGAAGAATTGGTCGAGCATGATCCTCTTCAACAATGCCAAATGCCGCGCATTGACGAAGGATTACGTCAACACCGCCACGGGGCTTCAGCTCCATCAGTTCAAGTGGCTGGAAAGCGACGACCAGATCGGTGAGGTCCCGGTGACCTGGAATTATCTCGTCAACGAATATGACTACCGGCCGGATGCGCAACTGGTGCATTTCACCGACGGCGGCCCTTATTTCGACGAGTATCGCAACGATGACTATGCCGAGGAATGGTTTGCCATGCGTGATCGCATGCTGCACGTCCAGCAGAAGTAATCGGGCTGGATCAGGGCGTGGCCTCCGAAACAGGAACCGGCAAGATTGACTTCCCGGCTGCAGGCGCCGCCGCAGGTTTGACGACCGTCGATGATTGGCGGTCCATACTGGCGGCGTTCTCCCATATCGTTCTTGTCGCAAACAGCGATGCGGTTGATATCGGCAGCCTTCAGGCGCAGTTTCCGTCGAGCGCGCTCTTCGTCTTCTTCAACAAGGTCTACAAGGTCCTCGATCGTCCGTTCCACGGTCATTCGCTGCTGATCTCGCGCGGACAGCCCCGCGGCGCCAACATCGTCTATCGGGGTGAGGTTGGCGACGTTGTCAAATTTTTCCCGAAGGAATATTTCCTCGGCATCATGAACATCCGTCTCGAGCTTGAGGAAAAACTGAATCCCGCCGCAGACTTCCAGGGCGCCCCGACCGGACATCTCGATCTCGTCGGCTTTTGCAACGATTTCTATACGGAGGGAAAGACGCCAACCAGCGGCTTTGCCATGGCGCTTTGGTTGAGTGATCTGAAGTTACCCGGCGCTATTGTGCTCGCCGGGTTCTCGGCCAAGCGTAGCGAAAAATGGAGGGTGGTGTCGGTTCACGACTGGACCTTCGAGCAGACATTCCTGCGCCTCTTTGCCCGGCTGGGGAAGATCACCATAAACGGCGGCGTGTCTGCCAATCCCTACGCCAAGCTGGCCGAACGCTTTTCCGAAATTCCACCCGCCGAGATTTCGCTGGCGGTTGCGGAAGTATTGTCCGAGCGGCTCAGCAATACCGATGCCGAAGTCGACAAGCTAATCTCTTTGACCAATGTGATTCGCTCCACAGACAATTTCCTGCGCCGTCTGAGGCCGAAGTTCCTCAAGCGGAAGCCCAAGGGAACGCCGGGGGAGCAGAAGGAGGGCTGAGAATTGTCTGTGCGACGCCTCAGGGGAGCGCCACGAAGGTTGCAATTCCCGTCGCCGGCGGCGTCGTGAATCGACCGCATCCATCGAGGCTGTGGACCCCGTTTGGAAAAAACGAAAAACGCACTTGCCAATCGTTTCGTCCCGTCTTAAAGGAGCGCCATGTTTTCGAAAGGCTCTGGCGGGCAAACTGCACGGCGTGAGTGCTCGAAGCATGAAGGGGTATAGCTCAGTTGGTAGAGCGGCGGTCTCCAAAACCGCAGGTCGTAGGTTCGAGCCCTGCTGCCCCTGCCATTTTCCTCGGTTCGACTGGCGCGTTTGTTTCGCTGCTTCTTGGGTCGGGGATTATGCCGGATTGGCGGCAAATTTTCGAAAGCACCGAATTCCCTCTTGTTAAATTGGGAATCGATGTTTATGTAGGGTTCAACAGACACGCGGTGCGTGGGGCTGATATGTTCAGCTTTACGCGCCGTAATTGCGTGGGCAGTCAATGGCATCCAAATCGAATCCACTAGCGTTTCTGCAGCAGGTCCGCTCCGAGACGTCGAAAATCACTTGGCCGTCCCGCCGCGAGACGATGATCTCGACGGTGATGGTGCTTGTCATGGTCGTTTTCGCCTCGTTGTTTTTCTTTGCTGCTGACCAGCTCATCGGCTGGGTTCTCGGCTACGTGCTGAATACCGGCAATTGATATCGAGTGGAGATGAACATGGCGGCACGTTGGTACATCGTCCACGCTTATTCTAATTTCGAAAAGAAGGTGGCCGAATCCATCGAGGAGAAGGCCAAGCAGAAGGGTCTCGAGCATCTGTTTGAGAAGATCCTTGTGCCGACCGAAAAGGTGGTTGAGGTGCGTCGCGGTCGCAAGGTTGACAGCGAGCGCAAGTTCTTCCCGGGTTATGTGCTGGTGCGCGCCAATCTTACGGATGAAGCCTATCACCTGATCAAGAATACGCCGAAGGTCACAGGCTTTCTCGGCTCCGACAATAAGCCCGTTCCGATTCCGGATTATGAAGCCGAGCGCATTCTCGGTCAGGTTCAGGAAGGTGTCGAGCGGCCGAAGGCTTCCGTATCCTTCGAGATCGGCGAACAGGTCCGCGTTTCCGACGGTCCGTTCGCATCGTTCAATGGCACGGTTCAGGATGTGGACGAAGAGCGTTCGCGCCTGAAGGTGGAAGTGTCGATTTTCGGCCGCGCTACGCCGGTCGAGCTGGAATACAGTCAGGTCGAAAAGGTCTGATTTTCATTTGAGTTTGGATGTAAGCAAACGTTTTCTTACGTCCCGCGGCGTCGCCGCAATCCGCGTGGAAGGGCAGGGGTCTTAGCCGGACCTTTTGATCCGCACCACGCAACCGCAGCCGCCGGAGCGATCCGGCACAAAAGGCCGGGTGACCGGTCAGTTAGAAAGGCAGAGAGATATGGCTAAGAAAGTTGCAGGCCAGCTCAAGCTGCAGGTTAAGGCCGGCTCGGCGAATCCGTCGCCGCCGATCGGTCCTGCGCTTGGTCAGCGTGGCATTAACATCATGGAATTCTGCAAGGCGTTCAATGCCGCCACGCAGGAAATGGAAAAGGGTATGCCGATCCCGGTCGTCATCACCTACTACCAGGACAAGTCCTTCACCTTCGCAATGAAGCAGCCGCCGGTCAGCTACTTCTTGAAGAAGGAAGCGAAGATCCAGTCCGGCTCGAAGACCCCAGGCAAGGGTGCCAAGGCTGGCACGCTCACCAAGGCTCAGGTCAAGTCGATTGCCGAAGCCAAGATGAAGGATCTGAACGCCGCCGATATCGAAGGCGCAATGGCCATGATCGAGGGCTCTGCCCGTGCGATGGGCCTGGAAGTGGTAGGTTAAGATCATGGTTGCAAAGCGTATTCAGAAGATCCGCGAAGGCGTTGATCCCACCAAGCTCTACGCACTGGGCCTGGCTATCGGTATGGTCAAAGAACGGGCTGTTGCCAAGTTCGATGAAACCGTTGAAATCTCCATGAACCTCGGCGTCGATCCGCGTCACGCCGACCAGATGGTTCGTGGCGTCGTCAATCTGCCTAACGGTACCGGCCGTACGGTTCGTGTTGCCGTTTTCGCTCGTGGCGCCAAGGCTGACGAAGCCAAGGCTGCCGGTGCTGACATCGTCGGTGCCGAAGACCTGGTTGAAATCGTTCAGGGCGGCAAAATCGACTTCGATCGTTGTATCGCGACCCCGGACATGATGCCGCTCGTCGGCCGTCTCGGTAAGGTCCTCGGCCCGCGCGGCATGATGCCGAACCCGAAGGTTGGTACGGTCACCATGGACGTCACTGGTGCTGTCAAGGCATCCAAGGGCGGCGCTGTCGAGTTCCGCGTCGAGAAGGCTGGTATCGTCCATGCCGGCATCGGCAAGGCCTCCTTCGACGCCAAGGCTCTGGAAGAAAACATCCGCGCCTTCGCTGATGCCGTCATCAAGGCGAAGCCGGCTGGTGCAAAGGGCAACTACGTCAAGCGCGTAGCCATCTCTTCGACAATGGGCCCAGGCGTCAAGATCGAGCCGTCGTCGGTTACGGCTCCGACCGCCTGATGATTTTGCCGGGTGTCATGCCCGGCATTTAAGAATTCCTGGCCTTTCGAGGCCGGGATATCCGGAGAAATCCGGAATTCCTGTCCGAGATTGCAGGTGGTTGAGACCTTAATCACTTTGCCTGCATGAGACGGGTAAGACCCGAATTTTGAAGAAGTTCTGCTTCGATGAACTCGGTTCGAGCCTTGGATGCCTTGTGCCTTTGAGCCTTCGGGCTCGAGCGCGAGGGGACAGGATCCTCAAGCGTCGCTTGGGATCTCTTACCTGATCCCAGGAGGCAAAAGGCAACCCCGGCAGGTCCGTCTATTGCGGTCCTGTCAACTGGAGAAAAGCAGTGGAAAGAGCGGAAAAACGCGAATTCGTCACGGAACTGAACGAAGTCTTCAAGGCTTCGGGCTCGGTTGTCGTGGCCCACTATGCTGGTGCCACAGTCGCACAGATGAACGATTTTCGTTCCAAGATGCGCGCTGCTGGCGGCACCGTCAAAGTCGCGAAGAACCGCCTGGCCAAGATTGCTCTTCAGGGCACGGATGCGGAAGGGATTTCTGATCTCTTCACGGGTCAGACGCTGATCGCATACAGCACCGATCCGATTACCGCTCCGAAGGTCGTCGTGGATTTCGCCAAGGGCAACGACAAGATCGTTGTTTTGGGCGGCGCCATGGGAACAACAACGCTCAACGCCGAAGGTGTCAAGTCGCTCGCGACCCTGCCTTCGCTCGACGAGCTGCGTGCGAAGCTGCTGGGCATGATCCAGACGCCGGCTACCCGCATCGCAGGTGTTGTTGCAGCACCGGCAAGCCAGCTTGCTCGTGTGTTCTCGGCCTACGCCAAGAAGGACGAAGCCGCGTAAGGCGGTTTTTCGCTGTTCATAATCAACCAGTTCGAACCGAACAAAAGGAACTACAAAAATGGCTGATCTCGCAAAGATCGTAGACGACCTCTCCTCGCTGACCGTTCTCGAAGCCGCAGAACTGTCCAAGCTTCTCGAAGAAAAGTGGGGCGTTTCCGCCGCTGCTCCGGTAGCTGTTGCTGCTGCTGGCGGTGCTGCTGTTGCTGCTGTCGTTGAAGAAGAAAAGACCGAGTTCGACGTCATCCTCACGGAGGCTGGCGCCAACAAGATCAACGTCATCAAGGAAGTCCGCGCCATCACCGGCCTCGGCCTCAAGGAAGCTAAGGATCTGGTCGAAGCCGCTCCGAAGGCTGTCAAGGAAGCTGTTTCCAAGGCTGAAGCCGCTGACATCAAGAAGAAGCTTGAAGACGCTGGCGCAAAGGCCGACGTCAAGTAAGCTTGAAATTGCTTTGGGAGGTGGCATTTTGCCGCCTCCCATTTGCCGTTTTTCTGAACAAATTACCCAAAAGCCGCGGGCAAAACGGCTTTTGGGTAATGGGTTCTTCAAGAGGATGGTCTCAGACCGAACCGCGACGCAATCCGTGCCGAGCGGTTTTCGGTTAGTTAGACGAGATTGAACTACTCATTGATTGATGGGATCGCCTGGCCAGCGGTTCCCATCCGTTGTAGGCCCGGGTGCAGGATTTTAAAGGAGCGACGATGGCTCAGACCCTTTCGTTCAACGGTCGCAGGCGCGTACGCAAGTTTTTTGGTAAGATTCCCGAAGTCGCAGAGATGCCGAACCTCATCGAGGTTCAAAAGGCATCCTACGATCAGTTCCTCATGGTCGAAGAACCCAAGGGCGGCCGCCCTGACGAGGGTCTCCAGGCCGTATTCAAGTCGGTTTTCCCGATCACCGATTTCTCCGGCGCCTCCATGCTGGAGTTTGTGTCCTATGAATTCGAACCGCCGAAGTTCGACGTCGACGAGTGCCGCCAGCGCGACCTGACCTACGCTGCGCCGCTGAAGGTCACTCTCCGTCTGATCGTGTTCGATATCGATGAGGATACCGGCGCGAAGTCCATCAAGGACATCAAGGAACAGAGCGTTTACATGGGCGATATGCCGCTCATGACGAACAACGGTACGTTCATCGTGAACGGCACCGAACGCGTTATCGTGTCCCAGATGCACCGTTCGCCGGGCGTCTTCTTCGATCACGACAAGGGCAAGAGCCACTCTTCCGGCAAGCTGCTCTTTGCCGCCCGCGTCATTCCGTATCGTGGTTCCTGGCTCGACATCGAATTCGACGCCAAGGACATCGTCTACGCCCGTATCGACCGCCGCCGCAAGATTCCGGTGACGTCGCTGCTGATGGCGCTCGGCATGGACGGCGAAGAAATCCTGTCGACCTTCTACACGAAGTCGCTCTACGAGCGCTCTGGCGATGGCTGGCGGATTCCTTTCAAGGCTGAGACGCTGAAGGGCGCAAAGACCGTCACCGACATGATCGACGCCGATACCGGCGAAGTCGTAGTCGAAGGCGGCAAGAAGTTGACCCCGCGTCTGCTGCGTCAGTTGCAGGACAAGGGCCTCAAGGCTCTGAAGGCCACCGACGAAGAGCTTTACGGGCTGTTCCTGGCAGAAGATATCGTCAACGTCCAGACCGGTGAGATCTATCTCGAAGCCGGCGACGAAATCGACGAGAAGACCCTGCCGGTCATCCTCAAGGCTGGTTTCGACGAAATCCCGGTTCTCGGCATCGACCATATCAATGTCGGCGCCTACATCCGCAACACGCTGTCGGCCGACAAGAACGAGAACCGCCAGGACGCTCTGTTCGATATCTACCGCGTCATGCGTCCGGGTGAGCCGCCGACCATGGAATCGGCCGAAGCGATGTTCAACTCGCTGTTCTTCGATGCGGAGCGTTACGACCTCTCCGCTGTCGGTCGCGTAAAGATGAACATGCGTCTCGACCTCGACGTTGCCGACACCGTTCGCATCCTGCGCAAGGATGACATCCTGGCCGTGGTCAAGATGCTGGTCGAACTGCGCGACGGCAAGGGCGAAATCGACGACATCGATAACCTCGGCAACCGTCGCGTCCGCTCGGTCGGTGAGCTGATGGAAAACCAGTACCGTCTCGGCCTGCTGCGCATGGAGCGCGCGATCAAGGAACGTATGTCCTCGATCGAGATCGATACGGTCATGCCGCAGGACCTGATCAACGCGAAGCCGGCCGCTGCCGCCGTTCGCGAATTCTTCGGTTCCTCGCAGCTGTCGCAGTTCATGGACCAGGTGAACCCGCTCTCGGAAATCACCCACAAGCGCCGTCTTTCGGCTCTCGGCCCGGGCGGTCTGACCCGCGAACGCGCCGGCTTCGAAGTCCGCGACGTGCATCCGACCCACTATGGTCGTATTTGCCCGATCGAAACTCCGGAAGGTCCGAATATCGGTCTGATCAACTCGCTGGCGACCTTTGCCCGTGTCAACAAGTACGGCTTCATCGAAAGCCCCTACCGTCGCATCATCGACGGCAAGGTGACCAACGATGTGCTCTACCTCTCCGCCATGGAAGAGGCGAAGTACTATGTTGCCCAGGCGAACGCCGAGCTGGATGCCGAAGGATCCTTCATCGAGGAATTCGTCGTCTGCCGTCATGCCGGCGAAGTCATGCTTGCTCCGCGCGACAACATCAACCTGATGGACGTCTCGCCGAAGCAGCTGGTTTCGGTCGCAGCCGCGCTCATTCCGTTCCTCGAAAACGACGACGCCAACCGCGCGCTCATGGGCTCGAACATGCAGCGTCAGGCCGTGCCGCTGCTGCGCGCCGAAGCGCCGTTCGTCGGCACCGGCATGGAGCCGGTCGTCGCTCGTGACTCCGGTGCCGCCATCGGTGCCCGTCGCGGCGGCGTGGTCGACCAGGTCGACGCGACCCGTATCGTTATCCGCGCCACCGAAGATCTCGATCCGTCGAAGTCTGGCGTCGATATTTATCGCCTGATGAAGTTCCAGCGTTCGAACCAGAACACCTGCGTCAACCAGCGCCCGCTGGTCACCGTCGGTGACGTGGTCAACAAGGGCGACATTCTGGCTGACGGCCCGTCGACCGATCTCGGCGATCTGGCGCTCGGCCGCAACGTGCTCGTCGCGTTCATGCCGTGGAACGGGTACAACTACGAAGACTCGATCCTGCTCTCCGAGCGTATCGTTGCCGACGACGTGTTCACCTCCATCCATATCGAAGAATTCGAAGTGATGGCGCGCGACACCAAGCTCGGTCCGGAAGAAATCACCCGCGACATTCCGAACGTTTCGGAAGAAGCGCTGAAGAACCTGGACGAAGCCGGCATCGTTTACATCGGCGCCGAAGTTCAGCCGGGCGATATCCTCGTCGGCAAGATCACGCCGAAGGGCGAAAGCCCGATGACGCCGGAAGAAAAGCTTCTGCGCGCCATCTTCGGCGAAAAGGCCTCCGACGTTCGCGACACCTCCATGCGCATGCCGCCCGGTACCTACGGTACGGTCGTCGAAGTTCGCGTCTTCAACCGCCACGGCGTTGAAAAGGACGAACGCGCCATGGCGATCGAGCGCGAAGAGATCGAACGTCTTGCCAAGGACCGCGACGACGAGCAGGCGATCCTCGACCGTAACGTCTACGGCCGTCTGATCGAGATGCTTCGCGGTCAGGTAGCGCTTGCCGGTCCGAAGAGCTTCAAGAAGGGCACGGAACTCTCGAACGCCGTCGTCTCCGAATATCCGCGCTCGCAATGGTGGATGTTCGCCGTCGAGGACGAGAAGGTCCAGGGTGAGCTCGAGGCTCTGCGCGGCCAGTACGACGAGTCCAAGTCGCGCCTCGAACAGCGCTTCATGGACAAGGTCGAAAAGGTCCAGCGCGGTGACGAAATGCCTCCGGGCGTCATGAAGATGGTCAAGGTCTTCGTCGCTGTGAAGCGCAAGATCCAGCCGGGCGACAAGATGGCCGGCCGTCATGGCAACAAGGGTGTGGTATCGCGCATCGTACCGGTCGAAGATATGCCGTTCCTCGAAGACGGCACGCATGTCGACATCGTTCTCAACCCGCTCGGCGTGCCGTCGCGCATGAACGTCGGTCAGATCCTCGAGACGCACCTCGGCTGGGCTTGCGCCGGCATGGGTCGTCAGATCGGCGAGCTGATCGAAGCCTATAAGGCAAGCGGCAACATCGAGCCTTTGCGCCAGACGATCGATATGGTCGTCGGCGACGGTCCGAAGAGCGACGAGGTTCACGAGTATGATGATGACTCGGTTCTCCGCCTGGCCGATCAGTGGAAGCGTGGCGTGTCCATCGCGACCCCGGTCTTCGACGGCGCCGGCGAAGTCGACGTCAACGAGATGCTCGCGATGGCAGGTCTGAAGCAGACCGGTCAGTCGACGCTCTATGACGGTCGTACCGGCGAGCAGTTCGACCGCCAGGTCACGGTTGGCTACATCTACATGCTGAAGCTCAACCACTTGGTCGACGACAAGATCCACGCTCGCTCGATTGGCCCGTACTCGCTGGTGACGCAGCAGCCGCTGGGCGGCAAGGCGCAGTTCGGCGGTCAGCGCTTCGGCGAAATGGAAGTCTGGGCGCTCGAAGCTTACGGCGCAGCGTACACGCTGCAGGAAATGCTCACGGTCAAGTCGGACGACGTGGCCGGCCGCACCAAGGTCTACGAAGCAATCGTCCGCGGCGACGATACCTTCGAAGCGGGCATTCCCGAAAGCTTCAACGTTCTGGTCAAGGAAATGCGGTCGCTGGGCCTCAGCGTCGAGTTGGAAAACTCCAAGGTCGACGATCTGCAGGCAGCGGGCCAGCTTCCGGACGCAGCCGAGTAATAACCGATAGGGTGTGCGCTGTCCGTCAGCGCACACCGTTCCCGCCGGCGCACGATTTCGTGTAGCGCAGGCAGGGACGATTTCGCCGCATTCTGCGGTTATTGTCGTTTTAAGGCGTCAGTCCGGTTCCCGGGAATTTGCCGGCACTGATCGCATGTCGAGGGCGTTTCGCCCCTAAAGGAGACAGGCATGAACCAAGAGGTCATGAATCTTTTCAATCCGCAGGTGCCTGCACAGAATTTCGATTCCATCCGGATTTCGATCGCATCGCCGGAGAAGATTCTTTCCTGGTCTTATGGTGAGATCAAGAAGCCGGAGACGATCAACTATCGTACGTTCAAGCCGGAACGCGATGGTCTCTTCTGCGCGCGAATCTTCGGGCCGATCAAGGATTACGAGTGCCTGTGCGGCAAGTACAAGCGCATGAAGTACAAGGGCATCATCTGCGAAAAGTGCGGCGTCGAAGTGACGCTGTCGCGCGTTCGCCGTGAGCGCATGGGCCATATCGAGCTCGCCGCTCCCGTTGCTCACATCTGGTTCCTGAAGTCGCTGCCGAGCCGCATCTCCACGCTGCTCGACATGACGCTGAAGGATGTCGAGCGCGTTCTCTACTTCGAAAACTACATCGTCACCGAGCCGGGCCTTACCGCGCTCAAGGAGCATCAGCTTCTCTCGGAAGAAGAGTACATGCTCGCCGTCGACGAATACGGCGAAGACCAGTTCACCGCCATGATCGGCGCTGAAGCGATCTACGAGATGCTGGCCAGCATGAACCTCGAGAAGATCGCCGGCGATCTGCGCTCCGAGCTTGCCGACACTACGTCGGATCTCAAGCAGAAGAAGCTGATGAAGCGCCTGAAGATCGTCGAGAACTTCATGGAGTCCGGCAACCGTCCGGAATGGATGATCATGAAGGTCGTCCCGGTCATCCCGCCGGACCTGCGTCCGCTGGTGCCGCTCGACGGCGGCCGTTTCGCGACGTCGGACCTGAACGATCTGTATCGCCGCGTGATCAACCGTAACAACCGTCTGAAGCGCCTCATCGAACTGCGCGCTCCAGGCATCATCATCCGCAACGAAAAGCGCATGCTGCAGGAATCTGTCGATGCGCTGTTCGATAACGGCCGTCGCGGCCGCGTCATCACCGGCGCCAACAAGCGTCCGCTGAAGTCGCTGTCCGATATGCTCAAGGGCAAGCAAGGCCGCTTCCGTCAGAACCTGCTGGGCAAGCGCGTCGACTATTCCGGCCGTTCGGTCATCGTGACCGGTCCGGAGCTGAAGCTGCATCAGTGCGGCCTGCCGAAGAAGATGGCGCTCGAACTGTTCAAGCCGTTCATCTACGCTCGCCTCGACGCCAAGGGTTATTCCTCGACCGTCAAGCAGGCCAAGAAGCTGGTTGAAAAGGAAAAGCCGGAAGTTTGGGATATCCTCGACGAGGTCATCCGCGAGCATCCGGTTCTCCTGAACCGTGCGCCGACGCTGCACCGCCTGGGTATCCAGGCCTTCGAACCCATGCTGGTCGAAGGCAAGGCCATCCAGCTGCACCCGCTCGTCTGCACGGCCTTCAACGCCGACTTCGACGGCGACCAGATGGCCGTTCACGTGCCGCTGTCGCTCGAAGCCCAGCTCGAAGCCCGCGTCCTGATGATGTCGACGAACAACATCCTGCATCCGGCAAACGGTGCGCCGATCATTGTTCCGTCGCAGGACATGGTTCTCGGCCTCTATTACCTGTCGATCCTGAACCAGAACGAGCCGGGCGAAGGCATGGCCTTCTCCGACCTCGGTGAATTGCATCACGCTCTTGAAAACAAGGTCGTGACGCTGCACTCGAAGATCCGCGGCCGCTTCAAGTCGGTCGACGAAGACGGCAAGCCCTATTCGAAGATCTACGAGACGACACCTGGCCGCCTGTTGATCGGCGAACTGCTACCGAAGCACGGCAAGGTGACCTTCGACATCTGCAACCAGGAAATGACCAAGAAGAACATCTCGAAGATGATCGACACGGTCTATCGCCATTGCGGCCAGAAGGACACGGTCATTTTCTGCGACCGTATCATGCAGCTCGGCTTCGCCCATGCCTGCCGCGCCGGCATTTCGTTCGGCAAGGACGACATGGTCATCCCGAGCACCAAGGCGAAGATCGTCGGCGATACCGAAGCGCTCGTGAAGGAATACGAGCAGCAGTACAATGACGGCCTGATCACTCAGGGCGAGAAGTACAACAAAGTTGTCGATGCCTGGGGCAAGGCTACGGAAAAGGTCGCCGAAGAAATGATGGCCCGCATCAAGGCCGTCGAATTCGACGAAAAGACCGGTCGTCAGAAGCCGATGAACTCGATTTACATGATGAGCCATTCGGGCGCCCGCGGTTCTCCGAACCAGATGCGTCAGTTGGGCGGCATGCGCGGCCTGATGGCCAAGCCGTCGGGCGAAATCATCGAGACGCCGATCATCTCGAACTTCAAGGAAGGCCTGACCGTGAACGAGTACTTCAACTCGACGCACGGCGCCCGTAAGGGTCTGGCAGACACCGCCTTGAAGACCGCAAACTCCGGCTACCTGACCCGCCGTCTCGTCGACGTCGCGCAGGATTGCATTGTCACGCACGTCGATTGCGGCACCGAGACCGGCCTCACCATGACCGCCATCGTCGATGCCGGTCAGGTCGTCGCCTCGCTCGGCGCCCGCATCCTCGGTCGCACGGCGCTGGACGATATCGATCACCCGGTCACGGGTGAGCGCATCGTCGACGCCGGCAAGATGATCCTGGAGCCGGATGTCGTCGAGATCGAAAAGGCTGGTATCCAGTCGATCCGTATTCGTTCGGCACTGACCTGCGAAATCCAGACGGGCGTCTGCTCGGTCTGCTACGGCCGTGACCTTGCTCGCGGTACGCCTGTCAACATCGGTGAAGCTGTCGGCGTCATCGCCGCCCAGTCGATCGGTGAGCCGGGCACGCAGCTGACCATGCGTACCTTCCACTTGGGCGGTACGGCGACCGTGGTCGACCAGTCGTTCCTGGAAGCCTCGTATGAGGGCACGGTGCAGATCAAGAACCGCAACATGCTGCGCAACTCCGATGGCAACCTGGTTGCCATGGGCCGCAACATGACGGTGCAGATCCTGGATGAACGCGGCGTCGAGCGCTCCTCGCAGCGCGTCGCCTACGGCTCCAAGATCTATGTCGACGAAGGCGACAAGGTGAAGCGCGGTCAGCGCCTGGCGGAATGGGATCCGTATACCCGTCCGATGATGACGGAACTGGCCGGTACGGTACACTTCGAAGACGTCGTCGACGGCCTCTCGGTTCTCGAAGCGACCGACGAGTCGACCGGCATCACCAAGCGCCAGGTCATCGACTGGCGTTCGACGCCGCGCGGTTCGGATCTGAAGCCGGCAATCGTCATCAAGGACGCCAGCGGCAATGTCGCCAAGCTGTCGCGTGGTGGTGAAGCCCGCTTCCTGCTCTCGGTCGACGCGATCCTTTCCGTCGAGCCGGGCCAGAAGGTGTCGCAGGGCGACGTTCTTGCCCGTTCGCCGCTGGAAAGCGCCAAGACCAAGGACATCACCGGTGGTCTGCCGCGCGTTGCCGAACTGTTCGAAGCCCGTCGTCCGAAGGACCACGCCATCATCGCAGAGATCGATGGTACGATCCGCCTCGGCCGCGACTACAAGAACAAGCGCCGTGTCATCATCGAGCCGGCGGAAGACGGTGTCGAGCCGGTCGAATACCTGATCCCGAAGGGCAAGCCCTTCCACCTTCAGGAAGGCGACTATATCGAAAAGGGTGACTACATCCTCGACGGTAACCCGGCTCCGCACGATATCCTGGCGATCAAGGGTGTGGAGGCTCTGGCTTCCTACCTCGTCAACGAAATCCAGGAAGTCTACCGCTTGCAGGGTGTCGTCATCAACGACAAGCACATCGAAGTGATTGTCCGTCAGATGCTGCAGAAGGTGGAAATCACCGATGCGGGCGACAGCCAGTACATCGTCGGCGACAATGTCGACCGTATCGAACTGGATGACGCCAACGACCACCTGATCGAAGAAGGCAAGAAGCCCGCTTACGGCGATCCGGTTCTGCTCGGCATCACCAAGGCGTCGCTGCAGACCCCGTCCTTCATCTCCGCCGCTTCCTTCCAGGAAACGACGAAGGTGCTGACGGAAGCTGCCATCGCCGGCAAGACTGATGGCCTGCAGGGCCTGAAGGAAAACGTCATCGTCGGCCGCCTCATCCCGGCCGGTACCGGCGGTACCATGACGCAGATCCGCCGCATTGCGACGGCTCGCGACGAGCTGATCCTGGAAGAGCGCCGCAAGGGCACGGGTGCCGCCGTCGCTACGCCGATGCTGCAGGATATGGCTGACGAGAACGCTCCGGCTGCTGAATAAGCGGCTGGAGGTTCAGCTAAAATCAAAACCGCCCGGAGCGATCCGGGCGGTTTCTATTTGCATGCATATGTAAAGGGGAGGGCGACCGCTGCGGTTTTGTGCGGCGGTATTCAGCGGAAGCGTATGATCGCCACTTCGCCTTCCAGCGCGCCTTGATAGGCCGAGGCGTGCGGTTCCTCGTCCGGTACGTCGGTCAGCATGCCGATCTGATCGAGATCGGCCTCGATGAAGCCTTCCTCCGCAAGGGCGTTCAGCGCTTCGCGCACGGCAGTGTCGTCGTCCGGCGCCTTCAGCATGACATGCAGGTCAATGCCCTCGCTGCCGTCGGTCTCATACCCCTTGCCGATGATGATGAAGACCATGGGGCCGTCGAAATTGTTGTCGTTGTCTGGCACGGTGATCATAGGCCTTCCTTCGGTAGCGTCGATTCGGCCGGGCGATTCCTTGAATTGCCGCCGCCGTCAGGTGAAACTGTCTTTCTGTGATTCCTTATAGGGATTTTAACGAAATACCCAAGTCTATCTTGCCGGGGCGATGTCATTTCCTTGTTTCAGGCGCCAAACGGCTGGTTTGCCCTGCCTTTTCGGGCTTTGTGACAAAGATAATTTCTTAACCGGCCTTGACGAACCTGCGGGAAACCAGTAGTACCGCCGCCATCAGGACCCATGTGAGGCATGGCTGTTCGGAGCGACGCGCTCTGGAGTTCACCTCAAACAAGGTTCTAAACGCACGTTGAAGACACGAATGCTGCACGCAAGACGCGGTTTACTGCGTCCTCTGCTTTTTTGTGGTCCATCTGCGAAAGCGGATCGGGCCACGTTTTGCGCATTGAGACGAACGTGTGTCGTTGCCGGAGACGGCGAGAGTTAAGCCCGCAAGGGTGTCGAGATAGATTTACAAGGGATGGTTGAATGCCTACCGTAAACCAGCTGATCCGCAAGCCTCGCCAGGCGCAGGTAAAGCGTAACAAGGTTCCCGCTCTTCAGGAGAACCCGCAGAAGCGCGGTGTTTGCACCCGCGTCTACACGACGACGCCGAAGAAGCCGAACTCGGCTCTGCGTAAGGTCGCAAAGATCCGCCTGACCAACGGCTTCGAAGTCATTGGTTACATCCCGGGTGAAGGCCATAACCTTCAGGAACACTCTGTCGTCATGATCCGTGGCGGCCGCGTTAAGGACCTTCCGGGTGTTCGCTACCACATCATCCGCGGCGTTCTCGATACCCAGGGTGTCAAGAACCGCAAGCAGCGCCGTTCCAAGTATGGTGCAAAGCGTCCGAAGTAATTCGGTTTTAGATAATCCGGCGCTGCGCGAGGTTCTCCGCGTTGTAAAGCGCCGCTAACAGTTGAGAGACGAGAAGTATGTCCCGACGTCACAGAGCAGAAAAGCGCGAGATCAATCCGGACCCGAAGTTCGGCGATCTGGTCGTCACGAAGTTCATGAATGCCATCATGCTGGACGGCAAGAAGTCCGTAGCTGAAAACATCGTATACGGCGCATTTGACGCCGTGCAGGGCAAGGCAAAGCAGGAACCGCTCGGCGTGTTCCATCAGGCTTTGGATAACATCGCTCCGCACGTTGAAGTCCGTTCGCGCCGCGTCGGTGGTGCTACGTACCAGGTTCCGGTCGACGTTCGTCCCGAGCGCCGTCAGGCTCTTGCCATTCGCTGGCTGATCGCTGCTGCCCGCAAGCGCAACGAAACCACCATGGTCGACCGTCTCTGCGGCGAACTTCTTGATGCCTCCAACAACCGCGGCTCTGCCGTCAAGAAGCGCGAAGACACGCACAAGATGGCTGACGCCAACCGTGCGTTCTCGCATTATCGCTGGTAATCCCGAACGGTTTCCGAAAGGCAGTCCACTATGGCTCGCGAATATAAAATCGAAGACTACCGCAATTTCGGTATCATGGCGCACATCGACGCCGGCAAGACCACGACGACCGAGCGTATTCTTTATTACACCGGCAAGTCGCACAAGATCGGCGAAGTCCACGACGGCGCAGCCACCATGGACTGGATGGAGCAGGAGCAGGAGCGTGGCATCACGATCACCTCTGCTGCCACCACGACCTACTGGAAGGGCCGCGACGGCAAGACCCGCCGCTTCAACATCATTGACACCCCCGGCCACGTAGACTTCACCATCGAAGTCGAGCGTTCGCTGCGCGTCCTCGACGGCGCTATTGCGCTGCTCGATGCCAACGCCGGTGTTGAGCCGCAGACGGAAACCGTCTGGCGTCAGGCTGAGAAGTATCATGTTCCGCGCATGATCTTCTGCAACAAGATGGACAAGACCGGCGCTGACTTCTATCGCTCGGTCGAAATGATCAAGACCCGCCTCGGCGCCACCGCTGTCGTCATGCAGCTGCCGATCGGTGCCGAAACCGAATTCAAGGGCGTCATCGACCTGATCGAGATGAATGCTCTCATCTGGCGCGACGAGTCGCTCGGCGCTCAGTGGGACGTCGTCGAAATCCCGGAAGACATGAAGGCCAAGGCTGAAGAATATCGCGAAAAGCTGATCGAGACGGTTGTCGAGATCGACGAAGCCGCGACTGAAGCCTACCTCGAAGGTAACCTGCCGGACAACGATCAGATTCGCGCGCTCGTCCGTCGCGGCACCATCGACGTCAAGTTCCATCCGATGTTCTGCGGCACTGCCTTCAAGAACAAGGGTGTTCAGCCGCTGCTCGACGCCGTTGTCGACTACCTGCCGTCGCCGCTCGACATTCCGGCGATCAAGGGCATCGATTTCAAGACCGACGCCGAGATTGAACGTCATGCCGACGACAACGAGCCGTTGTCCATGCTGGCGTTCAAGATCATGAACGACCCCTTCGTCGGTTCGCTGACCTTCGCCCGTATCTACTCCGGTAAGCTCGAAAAGGGCGTATCGGTCATGAACACGGTCAAGGACAAGCGCGAGCGTGTCGGCCGCATGCTGCAGATGCACTCGAACTCGCGTGAAGACATCGAAGAAGCCTTCGCCGGCGACATCGTTGCTCTGGCTGGCCTCAAGGAAACCACCACTGGCGATACGCTCTGCGATCCGCTGAAGCCGGTTATCCTCGAGCGTATGGAATTCCCGGAGCCGGTTATTCAGATCGCGATCGAGCCGAAGACCAAGGGCGACCAGGAAAAGATGGGCCTCGCGCTCAACCGCCTGGCTGCAGAAGATCCGTCCTTCCGCGTGAAGACGGACCAGGAATCGGGTCAGACGATCATCGCCGGCATGGGTGAACTTCACCTCGACATCATCGTCGACCGCATGCGTCGTGAATTCAAGGTCGAAGCTACCGTCGGTGCGCCGCAGGTTGCTTACCGCGAGACTATCACTCGCCAGACCGAGAAGGACTACACGCACAAGAAGCAGTCGGGTGGTACCGGTCAGTTCGCTCGCGTCAAGATCGTGTTCGAACCGAACCCGGAAGGCGACGATTTCAAGTTCGAGTCCAAGATTGTCGGCGGTTCTGTTCCGAAGGAATATATCCCGGGCGTTCAGAAGGGCATCGAAAGCGTTCTGTCTTCGGGCCCGCTGGCTGGCTTCCCGATGCTCGGCGTCAAGGCGACGCTGATCGACGGTGCCTTCCACGATGTTGACTCGTCGGTTCTGGCCTTCGAAATCGCCTCCCGCGCCTGCTTCCGTGAAGCAGCGCGTGAAGCTGGTGCCCAGCTCCTCGAGCCGATGATGAAGGTCGAAGTCGTGACGCCGGAAGATTACGTCGGCGACGTCATCGGCGACCTGAACTCGCGTCGTGGCCAGATCCAAGGCCAGGAAAGCCGCGGTATCGCTGTTGTCATCAATGCGAACGTCCCGCTGGCAAACATGTTCAAATACGTCGACAACCTGCGCTCCATGTCTCAGGGCCGCGCGCAGTACACGATGACCTTCGATCATTATTCGCCGGTCCCGTCGAATGTCGCACAGGAAATCCAGGCAAAGTATTCCGGTCAGAAGTGACCGGAATACCAATTGACCGATAACAAGAATCGATCCCTTCGGGGACAAGAAAAACGGAGAGCCGAAAATGGCAAAGAGTAAGTTTGAGCGCAATAAGCCGCACGTTAACATCGGCACGATCGGCCACGTTGACCACGGCAAGACGTCTCTGACGGCAGCGATCACGAAGTACTTCGGTGAGTTCAAGGCGTATGACCAGATCGACGCGGCTCCGGAAGAAAAGGCGCGCGGTATCACGATTTCGACGGCGCACGTTGAATATGAGACAGCAGCACGTCACTATGCGCACGTCGACTGCCCCGGCCACGCTGACTATGTGAAGAACATGATCACGGGTGCGGCACAGATGGACGGTGCGATCCTGGTTTGCTCGGCTGCTGACGGCCCGATGCCGCAGACGCGCGAACACATCCTGCTGGCGCGCCAGGTCGGCGTTCCGGCGATCGTTGTGTTCCTGAACAAGGTCGACCAGGTTGACGACGCCGAGCTTCTCGAGCTTGTCGAGCTGGAAGTGCGCGAGCTTCTGTCGTCCTACGACTTCCCGGGCGATGACATCCCGGTTGTCAAGGGTTCGGCGCTTGCTGCTCTGGAAGACAGCGACAAGAAGATCGGTGAAGATGCGATCCGCGAGCTGATGGCAGCGGTTGACGCCTACATCCCGACGCCTGAGCGTCCGATCGACCAGCCGTTCCTGATGCCGATCGAAGACGTGTTCTCGATCTCCGGCCGTGGTACGGTTGTGACGGGCCGCGTCGAGCGTGGCATTGTCAAGGTTGGTGAAGAAGTCGAAATCGTCGGCATTCGTCCGACGTCGAAGACGACGGTGACCGGCGTTGAAATGTTCCGCAAGCTGCTCGATCAGGGCCAGGCCGGCGACAACATCGGCGCGCTGATCCGCGGTGTGAACCGTGACGGCGTCGAGCGTGGCCAGATCCTTGCCAAGCCGGGCACTGTCAAGCCGCACAAGAAGTTCAAGGCGGAAGCCTACATCCTGACGAAGGAAGAGGGTGGCCGTCATACGCCGTTCTTCACGAACTACCGTCCGCAGTTCTACTTCCGCACGACGGACGTGACCGGCATCGTGACGCTTCCGGAAGGCACGGAAATGGTTATGCCTGGCGACAACATCACGGTTGACGTCGAGCTGATCGTTCCGATCGCGATGGAAGAAAAGCTGCGCTTCGCTATCCGCGAAGGCGGCCGCACCGTCGGCGCTGGTATCGTCGCAAGCATCGTCGAGTAAGTAATAAGCGGCTGGGCCAAAGCCCGGAGATAAAGCATGGGGACACCGAATTTGGTGTCCCTCTCGATCTTTGAAACCGGTGGCCCGCCTCGCGTAACTAAAGGTAAAGACGTGTCTCTTAGAGAGGCACGCGGATAACAGACACAAGGATAAAGTCGAATGAACGGCCAGAATATCCGCATCCGCCTTAAGGCGTTCGATCACCGGATTCTCGACGCTTCCACGCGCGAGATCGTATCGACGGCTAAGCGCACCGGTGCTAGCGTCCGGGGCCCCGTTCCGCTTCCGACCCGCATCGAGAAGTTCACGGTTAACCGGTCCCCGCACATCGACAAGAAGAGCCGCGAGCAGTTCGAGATGCGCACGCACAAGCGCCTTCTCGATATCGTTGACCCGACCCCGCAGACGGTGGACGCGCTGATGAAGCTCGATCTCGCCGCCGGTGTCGATGTTGAGATCAAGCTCTGAGACCTCCGGTTCTCGAGCTGAGTGAGAAGGATTGAACCGATGCGTTCAGGTGTGATTGCACAGAAGGTGGGAATGACCCGCGTCTATAACGACGCCGGCGAGCATGTCCCGGTAACCGTATTGCGTTTGGATGGCTGCCAGGTCGTGGCCCAGCGCACAGTTGAAAAGAATGGCTACACCGCAGTTCAGCTCGGTGCCGGCCAGGCGAAAGTCAAGAACACGACAAAGGCCCTGCGCGGTCACTTTGCCGTTGCCAGCGTTGAGCCGAAGGCCAAGCTCGTAGAATTCCGTGTCACGGATGATAATTTGCTTGAAGTCGGCACCGAGCTTAAGGCAGCTCACTTCACGGCGGGTCAGCTCGTCGACGTGACCGGCACGACGATCGGTAAGGGCTTTGCCGGCGCCATCAAGCGCCACGGTTTCGGCGGTCTGCGTGCCACGCACGGTGTGTCGGTTTCACACCGCTCGCACGGTTCGACGGGCTCGCGCCAGGATCCGGGCAAGGTGTTCAAGAACAAGAAGATGGCTGGTCACATGGGCCAGACGCGCGTCACGACGCAGAACCTCGAAGTGGTATCGACCGACGAAGATCGCGGTCTGATCCTCGTCAAGGGCGCGGTTCCCGGCTCCAAGGGTGCCTGGATCATCGTGCGCGATGCCGTCAAGTCGGCAGCGAAGTAAGGGAGCCAAACCAATGGAATTGAACGTCAAGACCCTTGAGGGCAAAGACGCTGGGAAGGTTTCCCTTTCTGACGCGATTTTCGGCCTCGAGCCGCGTGAAGATATCATCGCACGCGTCATTCGCTGGCAGCTTGCCAAGAAGCGTCAGGGCACGCACAAGGCCCAGGGCCGCGCTGAAGTATCGCGCACCGGCGCCAAGATGTACAAGCAGAAGGGTACGGGCCGCGCTCGTCACCATTCGGCTCGTGCTCCGCAGTTCCGCGGCGGTGGTAAGGCTCACGGCCCGGTCGTGCGCAGCCATGAACATGACCTGCCGAAGAAGGTTCGCGCCCTCGGCCTGCGTCTTGCTCTGTCCGCCAAGTTCAAGGCCGAGGACGTTATCATCCTCGACAACCTGGTCGCAGCGGATGCCAAGACCAAGGCTCTGGCCGGCGCTTTCGAGACGCTCGGCCTGACCAACGCGCTCTTCATCGGTGGTGCCGAGCTCGACAGCAACTTCAAGCTCGCAGCCGCGAACATCCCGAATATCGATGTTCTGCCGGTTCAGGGCATCAACGTTTACGACATCCTGCGCCGCGGCAAGCTCGTGCTGTCCAAGGCTGCAGTTGAAGCTCTAGAGGAGCGGTTCAAGTGACGGATCTTCGCCATTACGATGTGATCGTTTCTCCTGCGATCACCGAAAAGTCCACGCTGGTTTCGGATAACAACCAGGTTGTTTTCAACGTTGCCAAGACCGCGACGAAGCCAGAAATCAAGGCTGCCGTCGAGGCGCTGTTCGGCGTCAAGGTCACGGCCGTCAACACTCTGCTTCGCAAGGGCAAGACCAAGCGGTTCAAAGGTCTCGTCGGCAAGCAGAAGGACGTGAAGAAGGCAGTCGTGACGCTCGCCGAAGGCCAGTCGATCGACGTCTCCACCGGTCTCTGAGGAATAAGAAAATGGCATTGAAAACATTCAATCCGACGACCCCGAGCCAGCGACAGCTGGTCATCGTGGACCGTTCTTCGCTCTACAAGGGCAAGCCGGTCAAGACGCTGACGGAAGGCCTGACCTCGAAGGGTGGCCGCAACAACACCGGCCGCATCACCGTGCGGTTCCAGGGCGGCGGTCACAAGCGTACCTACCGTCTGGTGGACTTCAAGCGTCGCAAGTTTGACGTCGAAGCAACCGTCGAGCGCATCGAATACGACCCGAACCGTACCGCATACATCGCTCTGGTGAAGTATGCTGACGGCGATCAGGCCTATATCCTTGCGCCGCAGCGTCTCGCTTCCGGTGACAAGGTCATCGCTTCTGAGAAGGCTGTCGACGTGAAGCCGGGCAACACCATGCCGCTTCAGTTCATCCCGGTCGGCTCCATCATCCACAACGTGGAAATGAAGCCGGGCAAGGGTGGTCAGATCGCACGTTCGGCTGGCGCTTACGCCCAGCTCGTCGGTCGCGACCAGGGCATGGCAATCCTCCGCCTCAACTCGGGCGAACAGCGCCTCGTTCACGGCACTTGCCTTGCAACGATCGGTGCCGTTTCCAACCCGGATCACGGCAACATCAATGACGGTAAGGCCGGTCGTTCGCGTTGGCGCGGTAAGAAGCCTCACAACCGTGGTGTCGTCATGAACCCGGTTGACCACCCGCACGGCGGTGGTGAAGGCCGCACCTCTGGTGGTCGCCATCCGGTGACCCCGTGGGGCAAGCCGACCAAGGGCAAGCGTACGCGGTCGAACAAGTCGACCGACAAGATGATTATGCGTTCGCGCCATCAGCGCAAGAAGTAAGAGAGGAAGTCTCAAGTGGCTCGTTCAGTATGGAAAGGTCCGTTTGTTGACGGCTATCTTCTCAAGAAGGCTGAGAAGGTGCGCGAAGGCGGACGCAGCGAAATAATCAAGATGTGGAGCCGTCGCTCCACCATCATGCCGCAGTTCGTTGGTCTCACCTTTGGTGTTTACAACGGCAGCAAGCACATTCCGGTCAGCGTCAATGAAGACATGGTCGGACACAAGTTCGGCGAGTTCGCCCCGACCCGCACCTATTATGGTCACGGTGCGGACAAGAAGGCGAAGAGGAAGTAACAATGGGCAAGGCAAAAACCGAACGCCGGCTGAAGGACAATGAGGCGCAGGCAATTGCGCGCACGCTCCGCGTCAGCCCGCAGAAGCTTAACCTGGTCGCGGCTTCGATCCGCGGCAAGAAGGTTGATCGCGCACTCGCTGAGTTGGAATTCTCCCGCAAGCGTATCGCAGGCGCCGTCAAGAAGACGCTCGAATCTGCGATTGCCAATGCCGAGAACAACCATGATCTCGACGTTGACTCGTTGGTCGTGGCGGAAGCCTACGTCGGCAAGTCGATCGTCATGAAGCGTTTCCACGCTCGTGGCCGCGGCCGCGCATCTCGTATCGAGCGGCCGTTCGCGCATCTGACGATCGTCGTTCGTGAAGTGGAAGCTCAAGGGGAGGCCGCATAATGGGTCAGAAAATCAATCCGATCGGTTTTCGTCTTGGCATCAACCGTACCTGGGATAGCCGCTGGTTTGCGGACAATGCCGAGTACGGCCAGCTCCTCCACGAAGACCTGAAGATGCGCAAGTTCGTCATGAACGAACTGAAGCAGGCCGGTATCTCCAAGGTGGTCATCGAGCGTCCGCACAAGAAGTGCCGCGTCACGATCCACTCGGCTCGTCCGGGCCTGATCATTGGCAAGAAGGGCGCTGACATCGACAAGCTCCGCAAGAAGCTGTCGGAAATGACGAATTCCGAAACGCATCTCAACATCGTTGAAGTGCGCAAGCCGGAAATCGACGCGACGCTGGTTGCCCAGTCGATCGCTCAGCAGCTCGAGCGCCGTGTTGCTTTCCGTCGCGCCATGAAGCGCGCCGTTCAGTCCGCGATGCGTCTTGGCGCCGAAGGCATCAAGATTACCTGCGCCGGCCGTCTCGGCGGTGCAGAAATCGCTCGTACGGAATGGTACCGCGAAGGTCGCGTGCCGCTGCATACGCTGCGCGCCGACATCGACTACGGCACGGCTGAAGCAGAAACCGCATTCGGCATCTGCGGCATCAAGGTTTGGATCTTCAAGGGCGAAATCCTCGAGCATGATCCGATGGCCTCCGAACGCCGCGCGCTGGAAGGCGACGCCCAGGGTCCGGCTAGCCGCGATCGCGATAGAGACCGCCGCCGCGACAACGCTTGATAGCGTACGTGGCAGATAAGTTCGGAGAATAAGAAAATGTTGCAACCAAAGCGTACGAAGTACCGTAAGCAATTCAAGGGTCGCATCAAGGGCGTCGCCAAGGGCGGCTCTGATCTGGCTTTTGGTGAATTCGGTCTGAAGGCGCAGGAACCCAACCGCGTTAACGCTCGTGAGATCGAAGCGGCTCGCCGCGCGATCACGCGCTATATGAAGCGTGCCGGCCGTGTATGGATCCGCGTGTTCCCGGATGTTCCGGTCACCAAAAAGCCGACCGAAGTCCGTATGGGTAAAGGTAAGGGCTCTGTCGAATACTGGGCATGCAAGGTCAAGCCCGGCCGTATGATGTTCGAGATCGATGGCGTAAGCGAAGAAATCGCTCGTGAGGCTCTGCGCCTCGGGTCCGCCAAGCTCTCGGTCAAGACGCGCTTCGTGCAGCGCATTGCAGAGTAAGGAAGAAGCTCATGAAAGCCGCAGATGTTCGCGCCCTGAGCGCCGACCAACTCAAGGACGAGCTTGCCAAGCTGAAGAAGGAACAGTTCAACCTGCGCTTTCAGAAGGCGACCGGCCAGCTTGAGAAGTCCTCGCGCATCAACGAAGTCCGCAAGGACATCGCTCGTGTGAAAACCATTGCCCGCCAGAAGGCGGCAGAAGCAAAGGCCTAAAGGAAAAATAACATGCCGAAGCGCATTCTGCAGGGCGTCGTGGTCAGCGACAAGAACGAGAAGACGGTAGTTGTCCGCGTAGAGCGTCGTTTCGCTCACCCGCTGCTCCAGAAGACTGTTCGTCGTTCCAAGAAGTACAAGGCCCACGACGAAAACAATCAGTACAAGGTCGGCGACGTCGTTTCCATCGAGGAATGCGCGCCGATCTCCAAGGACAAGGCCTGGACGGTCGTTTCCGCCCAGACCAAGTAACAGAATTTCGCTCAAGCCCTTGCGCTTGGGCGAAATATCTGTATGAAGCACGAGCTTGGAAGCAGGACGCTCGAGAACGGGCGTTCTTTTGCTTTATTGATGGCTGGCGAAGGGATCCAAATGATCCCAAGCGCTGGAGAAATCAGACAAGACACTAGTCCATAAGCCGGGGTAGGGGGCTGTTCAGCCCAACCATTCCGGTAACAACAAGAAGGCGACCTGACATGATTCAGATGCAAACAAACCTCGACGTGGCGGATAATTCCGGCGCACGTCGTGTCATGTGCATCAAGGTGCTGGGCGGCTCGAAGCGCAAGTATGCCTCGATCGGTGACGTCATTGTCGTTTCGATCAAGGAAGCCATTCCGCGCGGCCGTGTGAAGAAGGGTGACGTGATGAAGGCGGTTGTCGTTCGCACCGCCAAGGACATCCGTCGTCCGGATGGCAGCGTCATCCGCTTCGATACCAATGCAGCAGTCCTCATCGACAACAAGAAAGAGCCGATCGGCACCCGTATCTTCGGACCGGTTCCGCGCGAACTTCGCGCCAAGAACCACATGAAGATCATCTCGCTGGCTCCAGAAGTACTGTAAGGAGCGGAGCGATGCAAAAGATCCGTAAAGGCGACAAGGTCGTCGTATTGGCCGGCAAGGACAAGGGCCGCACCGGCGAAGTCATTCAAGTAATGCCGAAGGAAGACCGCGCGGTCGTCCGTGGCGTCAACGTCGTCAAGCGCCACCAGCGCCAGACGCAGACCCAAGAAGCCGGCATCATCAACAAGGAAGCCTCGCTTCACCTGTCCAACATTGCGATCGTCGATAAGGACGGCAAGCCGACCCGCGTCGGTTTCAAGGTTGTAGATGGCAAGAAGGTCCGTGTGGCCAAGACCTCGGGAGAAGTGATCGATGGCTGAGGCAAAGTACGAGCCGCGGCTCAAGAAGGAATACAATGCCCGCATCCGCGCGGCGATGCAGGAGAAGTTCTCCTACGCCAACGAGATGCAGATCCCGAAGCTGGAAAAGATCGTGATCAACATGGGCGTCGGTGAAGCAACGGCTGATTCGAAGAAGCCAACTGTTGCTGCGGCCGATCTTGCAGCGATTGCTGGCCAGAAGCCGGTCATCACCCGCGCGCGCAACTCTATCGCAGGCTTCAAGGTCCGCGAAAACATGCCGATTGGCGCCAAGGTGACGCTGCGCGGCGCCCGCATGTACGAGTTCCTGGATCGTCTGGTCAACATCGCGCTTCCGCGCGTTCGCGACTTCCGCGGCCTGAACCCGAAAAGCTTTGACGGTCGTGGCAATTTCGCCATGGGCATCAAGGAACACATTGTGTTCCCTGAGATCAACTACGATAAGGTTGATCAGATGTGGGGCATGGATATCATCGTTTGCACGACGGCGACAACGGACGACGAAGCCCGGACTCTTCTGAAAGAGTTCAACTTCCCGTTCCGTCAATAACCGTAACGACGAGCGTAGAAAAGGAACCCTGATATGGCGAAGACAAGCGCAGTCGAAAAGAACAAGCGCCGCCGCAATACGGTTGCCAACCAGACCGCGAAGCGGGCTGCCCTTAAGGCAATCATCATGAACCAGTCTCTTCCGATCGAAGACCGGTTCAAGGCCACACTGAAGCTGGCATCGCTCCCGCGCGATGGATCGAAGACCCGCATTCGCAACCGTTGCGAAGTATCGGGCCGCCCGCGCGCCTATTACCGCAAACTGCGCATGTCGCGTATCGCGCTGCGTGAACTCGGCAACCTCGGCAAAGTGCCGGGCGTCGTCAAGTCGAGCTGGTAAGGAGCAGATTAGATGACTATGACTGATCCTTTGGGCGATATGCTCACCCGTATCCGCAATGGCGCTTCCCGCCGCAAGTCGTCGGTTTCGACGCCTGCGTCCAAGCTCCGTGCGCGTGTTCTCGATGTTCTCCAGGCTGAAGGCTACATCCGTGGCTACTCCGTCGTCGATTTCGGCAACGGCAAGTCTGAGCTCAACATCGAGCTCAAGTACTATGAAGGCGCATCGGTGATCCGTGAGATCGGCCGTGTGTCCAAGCCGGGCCGCCGAGTTTATGTCTCGGTCAAGTCCATTCCGCAGGTCGCGAACGGTCTCGGCATCACCATCCTTTCTACCCCGAAGGGTGTGATGGCCGATCACCAGGCTCGCGAACAGAATGTTGGTGGCGAGGTTCTCTGCTCGGTCTTCTAAGATCGAACAGGGATCTCCTTCGAAACAGACAGGTTCGAAAAAATGTCTCGTATCGGTAAAAAGCCCGTTCAGGTGCCTGCAGGAATCACGGCCTCGGTTGATGGCCAAAAGGTGACTGCTAAGGGCCCCAAGGGCGAACTGTTCTTCGTCGCTAACGACGAAATCGGTCTCAAGCTGGAAAATAACGCAATTGTCGTGACGCCGCTCAACGACTCCAAGGATGCTCGCGCAAAGTGGGGCATGTCCCGCACGATGATCGAGAACATCCTGAAGGGTGTTAAGGACGGCTACGAGCGCAAGCTCGAAATCAACGGCGTCGGCTACCGTGCCGCCATGCAGGGCAAGAACCTGCAGCTCGCGCTCGGCTTCAGCCACGACGTGGTCTACGAGCCGCCGCAGGGCATCACGATTGCTGTGCCGAAGCCGACGGAAATCGTCGTCACCGGCATCAACAAGCAGCAGGTCGGCCAGGTTGCCGCTGAAATCCGCGAATACCGCGGTCCCGAGCCCTACAAGGGCAAGGGCGTCAAGTATGCCGACGAGCGGATCGTCCGCAAAGAAGGCAAGAAGAAGTAAGGATCACGCGAAATGGCTAGCAGGAAAGAAGCACTTGCACGTCGTACCAACCGCGTGCGCCGTCAACTCAAGTCGGTGGCCAATGGCCGTCCGCGCCTGTCGGTTCATCGCTCGTCGAAGAACATCTACGCCCAGGTCATCGATGATGTGGCTGGCAAGACGCTCGCGTCTGCCTCCACTCTCGACAAGGATCTGCGCGGTTCTCTGAAGACTGGTGCCGACACCGCAGCCGCAGCCCTCGTTGGTAAGCTCGTAGCCGAGCGCGCCTCCAAGGCCGGCGTCAAGGAAGTCGTGTTCGACCGCGGCGCCTTCATCTATCACGGTCGCATCAAGGCTCTGGCCGATGCAGCCCGCGAAGGCGGCCTGACCTTCTGATCGAGTTTCCGGCCGGCGGCTTTCGAGCACCGGCCGGATTTCACCGGACCGCTGATCCCCTTCGGGAGGTCGATGCGGTCTTCGTTTTGTTTGCCGATTGCACCCGGAAAAGAAAAAGGAAGAGGACAATGGCACAGGAAAAGAGGGCTCCGCGGGAAGACCGCCAGAGCCGTGAAGAGCGCGATAGCGAATTCGTCGACAAGCTGGTCGCGATCAACCGCGTCGCCAAGGTTGTAAAGGGTGGCCGCCGTTTCGGTTTCGCCGCTCTCGTCGTCGTCGGTGACCAGAAGGGCCGCGTCGGCTTCGGTCATGGCAAGGCACGCGAAGTGCCGGAAGCGATCCGCAAGGCAACCGAAAGCGCCAAGCGCGACATGATTTTCGTACCGCTGCGTGACGGCCGTACGCTGCATCACGACGTCCATGGCCGTCATGGCGCTGGCAAGGTTCTGCTCCGCTCGGCCAAGGTCGGTACCGGTATCATCGCCGGCGGCCCGATGCGCGCCGTTTTCGAAACGCTCGGCGTTCACGACGTCGTTGCCAAGTCGACCGGTTCGTCGAACCCGTACAACATGGTTCGCGCTACGTTCGACGCCTTGAAGCACCAGGTTCACCCGAAGGACATCGCAGCTCAGCGCGGCATCAAGTATGCCACCCTGCAGGCTCGCCGTACCTCCTCGGGCAACGCCGCCGAAGAATAAGGGAGTTTGACCTATGGCCAAGACGACCAAGAAGGCTGAAGCCAAGGCGACCGTTACGGTCGAGCAGATTGGCAGCCCGATCCGCCGTCCGGATGTTCAGCAGAAGACGCTGATCGGTCTCGGACTGAACAAGATGCACCGTCGCCGTACGCTGGAAGACACTCCGGCCGTTCGCGGGATGATCCGTGCTGTCCAGCATCTCGTTCGCGTTGTCGACGAGAAGTGAGCCGGAGGTATTCGCTATGAAACTGAATGAGATCAAGGATAACGAAGGCTCGACCCATAGCCGCAAGCGCCTCGGCCGCGGCATCGGCTCCGGCTCCGGCAAGACCGGCGGCCGTGGCGTGAAGGGTCAGAAGTCCCGTTCGGGCGTTGCCATCAACGGCTTCGAAGGCGGTCAGATGCCCATCTATCGTCGTCTGCCGAAGCGCGGCTTCACCAACATCTTCGCTTCCGACTATGTCGTCGTATCGCTGGCCCGCATCCAGGCTGCTGTCGATGCCGGCAAGCTCGATGCCAAGGCAACTGTCGATGCTGCCGCTCTCAAGGCTGCTGGCGTGATTCGCCGCGTCAAGGACGGCGTTCGCATCCTTTCGGACGGCGAACTGAAGGCGAAGCTTTCGCTGGAAGTTGCAGGAGCCTCCAAGCCGGCGGTCGAAAAGATCGAAAAGGCAGGCGGTTCCATCAAGCTGCTCGCTTCTGTCGCAGAATAATCTTATCAATAAATCGCCCGGGGTGCTTCACACCGGGCGATTTTGCTCCCATATGTGAGCCTCACGAACCTGAACGATGCAGCTGCGTCTTTCCGGGGGAAAACGGGAACCAAGGGTGAGGCATCCGATTGCAGCGCAATCCGTCCGAAGCCCGGCTTTTGAACAATTTGAATACTGATTCCGGACCCGGCCGATTATGCCGGAATTGGTAGTGCGGAGATTTGCATGGCTTCTGCAGCGGAACAATTGGCGTCCAATCTCAATTTTTCGACCTTTGCCAAGGCCGAGGATCTCAAGAAGCGCCTGTGGTTCACGCTCGGCGCTCTCCTCGTTTACCGTTTGGGTACCCATATCCCGCTTCCGGGGCTCAATCCGGCGGCTTACGCCCAGGCCTTCCAGAATCAGTCCGGCGGCATTCTCGGCCTTTTCAACATGTTTTCCGGCGGCGCCGTGCAGCGCATGGCGATTTTCGCGCTCGGCATCATGCCTTACATCTCCGCTTCGATTATCGTGCAGCTCATGACTTCGGTCGTGCCGGCGCTCGAGAACCTGAAGAAGGAAGGGGAGCAGGGCCGCAAGATCATCAACCAGTACACCCGCTACGGCACGGTGTTGCTCGGCGCTTTGCAGGCCTATGGCATTGCGATTGGCCTTGAGCACGGTAACGGCGTCGTCCTTGATCCAGGCTGGTTCTTCCGACTTTCGACTGTCGTCACGCTGCTCGGCGGCACGATGTTCCTGATGTGGCTCGGTGAACAGGTCACGTCGCGCGGCATCGGTAACGGTATTTCGCTGATCATCTTCGCGGGTATCGCAGCCGGCCTGCCGACCGCGCTTGCCGGCACCCTCGAACTTGGCCGCACGGGCGCTCTGTCCACCGGCTTGATTCTTGCCGTGCTTGTCGTGGCTGTCCTGGTCATCGCGCTGATCGTCTTCGTGGAGCGCGCCCAGCGCCGCCTATTGATTCAATATCCGAAGCGCCAGGTTGGCACCCGGATGTTCCAGGGCGATACCTCGCATCTTCCGCTCAAGCTGAATACGTCGGGTGTTATTCCGGCGATCTTCGCATCGTCGCTGCTACTGCTGCCAGCGACCGTCGCCGGTCTCGGCACCAACACTGCCCTTCCGACCTGGGTCACGTCGATCGTCGCGGCCCTCGGTCACGGCCAGCCGATCTATATGGTGCTCTACGCCGGCCTGATCGCTTTCTTCGCCTTCTTCTACACCGCGCTGGTCTTTAATCCGAAGGACACGGCCGACAATCTGAAGAAGCACGGCGGCTTCATTCCGGGCATCCGTCCGGGCGAGCGCACCGCCGAATATATCGACTACGTGCTGACCCGCATCACGGTCATCGGCGCGATCTATCTTGTCTTCGTCTGCATTCTGCCCGAAATTCTCGTGTCCCAGACCGGTATTCCGCTGTCTCTGGGTGGCACGTCGCTTCTGATCGTGGTTAGCGTAACGCTGGATACGGTGGCGCAGATTCAGGGTCACCTGATCGCACAGCAATATGAAGGCCTGATCAAGAAATCGAAGTTGCGTGGAGGAAAGAGGGGGCGATGAGATTGATACTTTTGGGGCCGCCGGGAGCAGGTAAGGGGACCCAGGCCCAGCGTATCGTGGAAAAGCATGGCATTCCGCAGCTTTCCACGGGTGATATGCTGAGGGCCGCGGTGGCAGCCGGGACTGAAGTAGGCAAGCGTGCCAAGGCCGTCATGGATGCCGGCAAGCTTGTTTCAGACGAAATCGTCAACGCCATCGTGTCCGAGCGTATCGATCAACCGGATTGCGCCAAGGGCTTTATTCTCGATGGGTTTCCGCGCACGCTCGTTCAGGCTGATGCGACGGAAGCGATGTTGAAGGCGAAAGGGCTCGACCTTTCCGTCGTGATCGAGATCAAGGTGGATGACGCCGTGCTCGCCGATCGTATTTCGGGCCGTTATACCTGCGCCAGCTGCGGCGCTGGTTATCACGACGAAAACCTGAAGCCGAAAGTGGAAGGTGTGTGTGACCGTTGCGGTTCCACGCATTTCAAGCGTCGTGCCGATGACAACAGAGAAACGGTCGTCGAGCGTCTGCAGGTCTACTACAAGGAAACGTCGCCGCTCATCGGCTATTATTATGCCAAGGGCAAGCTTCAGTCGGTCGACGGCATGGCCGACATCGAGCATGTGACGGCCGATATCGAGGCCATCCTCTCTAAGCTTTAGATAGCTTGAAATAAACTTGTCGGGGGCGGTTGCTTTTTTGCGCTGATTCCGCTAAACACCGCGCCAACTCGCGACATGCCATGCGATCGGCGCGGATTTCCGTAGGGAAGTCCGGGTACGGTCGTTTTGACGTGTTACGGACCCAAATTGAACAAGCAGCTCTCGGGCTGCATAACAAAGCCCTTTGCTCAGGCAAAAGGAATGCAAGGAGAACAGGCGTGGCTCGTATCGCTGGCGTCAACATCCCGACTGCAAAGCGCGTAGTTATTGCGCTTCGCTACATTCACGGGATCGGACCGAAGTTTGCACAGGAAATCTGCGAGAAGGTCGGTATTCCGGCCGAGCGTCGCGTCAATCAGTTGACGGACGCCGAAGTTCTTCAGATCCGCGAAACCATCGACCGGGACTATCAGGTCGAAGGCGATCTTCGTCGCGAAACCGCGATGAACATCAAGCGTCTGATGGACCTCGGCAGCTACCGCGGCCTGCGTCATCGTCGCGGCCTGCCGGTTCGCGGCCAGCGCACCCATACCAATGCCCGCACCCGCAAGGGCCCGGCAAAGGCTATTGCTGGTAAGAAGAAGTAATTTCCGGGAAACCGGATGTGGGAGGCTGGCGGTCTGCGCCGGCCTCTTTTGAGTTTGGAACGGGACCATTTAGGCACCGCTCCGGTGTAGCCGCTGGCATTACGGCGGTGAAGAGATCCAAGAAAGGACTACCATGGCCAAGGAAGCCGTCCGCGTTCGCCGTCGCGAGCGCAAGAATATCACGTCGGGCGTTGCGCACGTCAATTCGACCTTCAACAACACGATGATCACCATCACCGACGCGCAGGGCAACGCCATTGCCTGGTCGTCCGCTGGTGCCAAGGGCTTCAAGGGTTCGCGCAAGTCGACCCCGTTCGCTGCTCAGATCGCTGCTGAAGACTGCGCCAAGAAGGCCCAGGAACATGGCATGAAGTCGCTGGAAGTCGAAGTTTGCGGTCCGGGCTCCGGTCGTGAATCCGCTCTGCGCGCGCTCCAGGCTGCCGGTTTCATGATCACGTCCATCCGCGACGTGACCCCGATCCCGCACAATGGTTGCCGCCCGCGCAAGAAGCGCCGCGTCTGATCATCGCCACTCACGACACCGGCCGGTGCTTATGCGTCCGGCCCGGTGCTTCACAAGCTCGGTTGTCACGATTGGATGGTGGCAACGAACGGAAGGCAAGAACATGATTCAGAAAAACTGGCAGGAACTGATCAAGCCGAACAAGGTCGAGTTCTCCTCGAGCGGCCGCACCAAGGCAACGCTCGTGGCCGAACCGCTGGAGCGTGGCTTCGGTCTCACCCTCGGCAACGCGCTGCGTCGCGTTCTGCTGTCCTCTCTGCGCGGCGCCGCTGTGACGGCCGTGCAGATCGACGGCGTGCTGCATGAGTTCTCCTCTATCCCGGGCGTCCGGGAAGACGTGACGGACATCGTGCTGAACATCAAGGAAATCGCCATCAAGATGGATGGCGATGACAGCAAGCGTATGGTGGTTCGCAAGCAGGGCCCCGGCGTGGTAACGGCTGGCGACATCCAGACGGTGGGCGACATTGAAATCCTCAACCCCGAGCATGTCATCTGCACGCTCGACGAGGGCGCCGAAATCCGCATGGAATTCACCGTCAATAACGGCAAGGGCTATGTCCCGGCCGAGCGCAATCGTGCGGAAGATGCTCCGATCGGCCTCATCCCGGTCGACAGCCTCTATTCGCCGGTCAAGAAGGTGTCCTACAAGGTTGAAAACACCCGCGAAGGACAGGTTCTCGACTACGACAAGCTGAGCATGTCGATCGAAACCGATGGCTCGATCACCGGCGAAGACGCCGTCGCTTTCGCGGCTCGCATCCTCCAGGATCAGCTTGGCGTGTTCGTCAACTTCGACGAGCCGCAGAAGGAAGCCGAAGAAGAAGCAGTCACCGAACTTGCTTTCAACCCGGCGCTCCTCAAGAAAGTGGACGAACTGGAACTGTCTGTTCGCTCGGCAAACTGCCTGAAGAACGACAACATCGTCTATATCGGCGACCTCATTCAGAAGACCGAAGCAGAAATGCTCCGCACGCCGAATTTTGGTCGCAAGTCGCTGAACGAAATCAAGGAAGTTCTCGCTTCCATGGGCCTGCACCTCGGCATGGAAGTGCCGGCATGGCCGCCTGAGAACATCGAAGATCTCGCCAAGCGCTACGAAGACCAATACTAACCAATCAAACTGCAGGTGGATGATGCCTGCAAGTGAAGGAGAATAGCCATGCGCCACGGTAAAGCCGGCCGCAAGCTGAATAGAACCGCTAGCCACCGTAAGGCGATGTTCGCCAACATGGCGGCTTCGCTCATCACCCATGAGCAGATCGTTACCACGCTCCCGAAGGCGAAGGAAATCCGTCCGATCGTCGAGAAGCTGGTCACCCTCGGCAAGCGCGGCGACCTGCACGCTCGTCGTCAGGCCATCTCGCAGATCCGTGACGCAGCCGTTGTCTCGAAGCTGTTCGATACGATTGCTTCGCGCTACGCCACCCGCAACGGCGGCTACCTGCGCATCATGAAGGCCGGCTTCCGCCAGGGCGACAATGCGGCTCTCGCCGTCGTCGAATTCGTCGATCGCGACACCCTCGCCAAGGGCGCAGCCGACAAGGCTCGCGTTGCTGCCGAGGAAGAAGCCGCAGCCGCTTAAGGCTCGCTTCGGACAAGAGATTGAAGGCCGGATGAGCGATCATCCGGCCTTTTTGTTTGTCTGCACTTCGGAAGCCCTGTTTTCGGCAAAATGCGATAGCTGAAATTGCGGCTTCGAACACCGCTGGCCGCGTTTTTGACTTGGGAGGAATGGACTGTTGGAAACTGCGCTGCGACGGATATCAAGACGAGCGATGCTATTTCTGACGCTGATATTCGTCATCATCTGCGGTCTTGTGCTTAGGCGGTATGGCTATGCGATGCATCTTCCCTTCGTCGTCGTCAAATATGGCGGCTCGGTCCTATGGGGGGCGATGGTCTATGCCCTCTTGGCCACGATAGTCGCAGGCACAAAACCGTCCAGGATTGCTGCAGCCGCGCTGATCGTTGCCGTCGCTGTCGAATTCTTTCGGCTGGTTCACACACCATGGCTGGATGCCTTCCGGCTGACGATTGCGGGTGCTCTGCTGCTGGGGCGGGTGTTTTCCCTATGGAATATATTGGCCTATGTCGTTGGGACCGTCATCGCCTTTGCGTTCGATCTCACCTTTTCGAGGACTAGGGACGCGCAGTAGAGGTCGGTTGGTCGGCTGGCTGAAAACAGGCCTGCCGTCCGTTGAGCGCGCGCCGGACCAGGGCCTTCATTTTCCAGGCGTCATTATCAAAAAATAGTTTGAATTCTAACTAGTTTAATGCTAATAGATTGCTATGAAATCATTTAGCGCCTTGCAACGAATATTCACCGCCAATCTCCTTTCGACCGGCCGCCAGTGGCGACGGGCTGTCGATCTTGCGCTCAGCTCCCATGGCATTTCGGAGGCTGCCGCCGCACCACTCTTGTGGATCGGTCGGCTTGGCGGCGGAGTGCGGCAGGTCGCTCTTGCCAATTATGTCGGTATCGAGGGGCCGTCGCTGGTGAGGTTGCTCGACCAGCTCGAAGGTTTGGAGCTTGTCATTCGCAAGGACGATCCGACAGATCGCCGGGCCAAGGGCTTGTGGCTGACTGCCAAAGGCGAAGTACTCGCAGCTCGTATGGAAGAGACACTCGACGAATTGCGGGGCAGGATCCTTGCCAATGTCGATAAGGCCGATATCGAAGCCGCGATCCGTGTGCTGCAGGCCTTCGATGAATTCGAAACGCCGAGACCTTCCGAATCCAATCAGCAAGGCGAAGGCGTCTTATGAATCTTCCTTCCTGGCGTGACTGGTTGTTTTCGGCCAAGGCCTTTCTTGCGTCCATGCTCGCTTTGTTCATCGCACTGTCGCTGGATCTCCCGCGCCCCTATTGGGCCATGGCGGCTGTTTATGTCGTTGCCAATCCGCTTGCAGGGGCAACGAGTTCGAAAGCGCTCTATCGCGCTCTCGGCACTCTCCTGGGGGCATCCGCCGCGGTCTTCTTCGTGCCGCTCTTCGTCGATGCTCCTGAACTCCTTTCCATTGTCATAGCGTTATGGACAGGAACGCTGCTGTTCATATCGATGCTCGATCGGACCTCCCGCAGCTACGTGTTCATGCTCGCCGGCTATTCGCTGCCACTGATCGCCTTGCCGACCGTCGGCTCCCCGGAATCCATCTTTGACGTCGCATTTGCCCGCTCGGAGGAGATCATCATCGGCATCGTTTGCGCCAGCATCGTCAGCGCGACCGTTTTTCCAACCAGCGTGAGCACCGTTCTCGGCCAACGTATCACGACATGGCTCGATGATGCGGGCAGTTGGGCGGATGAGATCCTGCGCGGGGAGGGCGCGTCACCCGCGACGCCGCTGAAACGGCAGAAGCTCGCCGCCGACGTCACCGGGCTCGATCTCATCATCAGCCAGCTCGGTTACGATGCCGGCAGCCGGGACATCGTCCGCCATTCGCGTGAGCTACGTGGCCGCCTTTTGATGCTGCTGCCTCTCTTTTCCTCTCTCGCCGACCGCCTGCACGCATTGAAGGCAAGGGAGAAGGCCCTGCCTCAGGAGCTCGTCGTGGTCCTGAACGAAGTTGCCGGTTGGCTCGGACAAGGCGGCGGCAGCAAGGCCGATGACACCGTCGACGTTCTGTCGCGAAAGATCGAGGATTTGCAGTTAAGCGATCCTGATCTCGGCTGGGATGATCTCGTTTTATCGAGCGCGCTGGCGCGGCTGAAGGAAATCGTCGATCTCTGGCAGGATTGCCTGACGTTGCGCAATCAGATCGTTGCCGGCGGCAAGGGCGGTACCTGGTGGCCCGCCTTCCGGCACCGCAGGGTCGTTGGACGTAACCGGCATTATGATTATGCACTGCTGGCCTTTTCCGCCGGCTCCGTGGTTGTCGGCACGGCGATCGCCTGCTTTTTCTGGATTTTCACCGGTTGGCAGAATGGCGCCGGCTTCGTCACCATGGCCGCAGTCGCCTGTTCCTTCTTTGCCGCGCTCGACCGTCCGGCACCCTTCATCACATCCATGTTTGTCTGGTGCGCCATCAGCCTGGTCATCGCCTTCGTCTACATTTTCGCCATTCTGCCCGCCATGAATAGCTATGAGATGCTGGTCGTCGCCTTCGCGCCTCCGTTCCTGTTGCTGGGCCTGCTCATTCCGAAGCCGCAGTCCAACATGCTGGCCATGCTGCTGACGGTGAACAGCGCCTCGTTCATCGCGCTTCAGGACCGCTACACTTCGGACTTCACCACCTTCACCAACGAGGCGATCGCCGCCTTGGCAGGTATCGGTTTCGCGCTTGTCTGGACGCTGATCGCCCGACCGTTCGGCGCCGAGATCGCTGCCCGGCGGCTGGTGCAGGCCGGCTGGGCGGATCTCGCTGAGACAGCAGCCAGTGCTCGCCACGGCGATCACGAGCGCCTGTCTGCCCGCATTCTCGATCGTTTGGGCCAGCTCGTGCCGCGCCTTGCCGCGGTCGAGGATCGTGAGCTGAAGAAAGTCGACGGATTTGCAGACGTCCGCTTGGGTTTCAATGTGCTGATGCTGCAGAAGGAGCGGGCACGTCTTGGCGCGTCCAGCGCATCTGCCATCGGGGCCGTTTTGTCCGGCATTTCGCATTTCTACCGCGCAAGGCTGAAGGCCGGCCAGCCGCTCGGTGCTCCCGACGATCTCCGTCAATCGATCGATGAAAGCTTGAGAGTGATTGCCGACGAGAATGCCGGGAGCGGCCGCGATAGCCTCGATGCCTTGGTGGGGCTACGCCGCGCACTCTACCCTCAAGCACCGCCGCCGGAGAATTGGCGATCAAATCAACCGGTCTCCATACCTCTTTCCCTTGCCGCGGAATAAAGCCATGCCTGCAGAATTTGATCTTTACGGCGTCTACGTGCCGCGCCTCCTCGTTCTGATGCTTCTGAGCCTTGTGCTGATCATTGTCCTTCGGCGTGTTCTGGCTCGGCTTGGCGTTTACTCCCTCGTTTGGCATCGGGGTCTCTTCGACCTTGCCCTCTATATGCTGCTTCTTGGGGCCGTTTCCTCTTTCACCCGTTGGTACTTCATATGAACGCGTTCAAACTTATCGGCCGGATTGCCGTCACCCTTGTCTTCGTCGTCGCGGCCGTTTTTGTCGGTCGTCAGCTTTGGAGCCACTATATGCACGAGCCGTGGACACGCGATGCGCGCCTACGCGCCGATGTCGTCGGTATCGCACCCGATGTTTCCGGTTTGGTGAGTGAAGTCTCGGTAAAGGACAATCAGGTCGTCAAGAAAGGCGATGTTCTCTTTCGTGTCGATCGCGATCGTTTCACCATTGCCTTGGCCCAGGCCGATGCTGCGCTCCAGGGCGCCAAAGCGGCACTCGACCAGTCGCATCGCGAAAGCGAGCGACAGCAGCGTCTCGGCGATGCTGCCTCTGTCCAACAGAAGGAGCAGGCGCAAACCGCGGAGGAGCAAGCCGAAGCCTCCCTTGGCCAGGCCACTGCCAATCGCGCTCTCGCCCAGCTCAACCTCAACCGTTCCGAGGTCAAGGCGACAGTAAATGGCAGCGTTTCAAATCTCAGTCTCCGTCCGGGCGACTATGTTACCGCGGGCACTGCGAAGGTCGCTCTGATCGACGCCGACTCCCTGCGGGTGGAGGGGTACTTTGAGGAAACCAAGCTGCCGCGCATCCAAATCGGCGATGAGGTGTCGATCCATCTGATGGGGCAGGCGGAAAAGTTGACGGGCCATGTGGAGAGCATCGCCACCGGCATCGAAGACCGCGAGCGTACCTCGGGCAGCTTGCTCGCCAATATCACCCCGACCTTCAGTTGGGTCCGTCTGGCGCAGCGCGTGCCCGTGCGCATTGCGCTCGACAAAGTGCCCGACGGCACGAAGCTGATCGCCGGCCTGACGGCGACCGTGGAAGTTTCGGAGCGGCAGCAAAGTAAGGTCGCCCTCGGGGCGGCCGTCGAATAACGAATTCACGCCCGAGAATGGACCGTCGCGGGCTTTAACTCCAATCCTAAGCCGCTCTGGAGCGGGAAACTGCAGCCGGTTTCCGTGCCGCCCTGCGTTTCTCCATCATGATCGGCCGGTACGATCGGTAGAGGATCATGGCGATCAGCAGGCCGATATAGATATACTGCTCAAGCGACAGCACCTTGGTCGACAGCGCGAAATGCAGTGCGCCGCAGGCGGCGATAATATAGACCAGCCGATGCAGCCAGATCCATTTCTTGCCGAGACGTTTGATCGAAAAGTTGTTGGAGGTCACGGCAAGCGCCAGCAGCATCACCAGCCCGGCCATGCCGAACATGATGAAGGGCCGCTTCAGCACGTCGTCGATGACC